>Ga0209595_100013_pt1 | contig 230566 bp, 184 predicted proteins | sample Porto_4metaG_FD_187427 | JGI IMG/M metagenome (GOLD analysis project Ga0209595, IMG submission 187427) | Marine algal microbial communities from Porto, Portugal - Porto_4 metaG (SPAdes) (version 2) | ecosystem: Host-associated > Algae > Red algae > Unclassified | place: Portugal: Porto... | reverse complement strand
AGAGTCAAACTTCTCGTGAGAGGCTTGCTCCGATATTTGGTGACCTTGTCACCACTCATCGGCAAGCGCTCACACGAATTACCTGATCAAATTTTTAAAGAGCGTCGCTGTTAAGCGAGGAGGCATAATCTACCAGGAACGCTTGAGAAGTCAAGCACTTGATGATGAGTCAGTCGACTGCCTCTAAGCATCATCAAGCGGTGAGGAGCGTTGCCCGATCACCTGTTCCGTAAGGAGTGCGGCGTATTCTAGCGAATCGCCCGGGATTGTCAATCGATGATTTCGAAGCGGGCCTCAAAAACATCAAACAAAACAATCACCTGCAAACTTCTTTCACCGCTGGTAACGCCATGCGTCCCCGGCAGCGGATGCGTACTTTACGCACGAACCGACGTGAGGGCAAGGGCTTTTTGGCAGCAATGTCCAAAAGAGTGCAAAGCGGGCCCATGCGTTACCAATGCCATCAGAGCCACACCTCAAAGGGCACCACACGGAGAGCCCTCTATACCGTCAGTTTTCTACCGGCGCTTCCAGCGCCACCCCATCAAGCGCACCTTCCAGCCCCCTCAACATGATTCTTCAAAAGCCTCCCTGCAAGACATGTGAGCCGCTGCATGCGCGACGGTATCGGCCAATGCACTCTCTCGCCCCGCCGCCATCTGGCAGACACTGCCCACGATGATCAGGCACGGTGTCGGCAATGGATGCGCGGACAGACGACTCACCATATTGCCGAGCGAGCCGTGCAGAGTCTGCTGCTCGGGAAGGCTGGCATTGGCGACCAGCATCATCGGCCAGTCCGCCGGCAGTCCATGACGCTGCAGCTCATCACATATCACCTCGAGACGATTGAGCCCCATATAGAAGAGAAGCGTTTCATCGCGACGCGCCAGCTGCTGCCATTCAGGCTGCTCGCTCTTGCTGCAGAGCTGAGCGGTCACGAAACGCAGACGCTGTGCATGTACCCTGTCCGTCAATGGCATCCCCAGGGCAGCGGCCGCACCGGAAGCTGCGGTGATGCCCGGCACGATATGACGCGTGATGGCGGCATCATCGAGGGCCGCGAGCTCCTCCCCCATACGCCCGAAGACACCGGGGTCACCGCCCTTGAGGCGCACGACTCGCATGCCCTCCCCCGCCAGGCGCACCATCAGCGCACCGATCTCCTCCTGCGGCACACTATGATTGCCGCAGGCCTTGCCGACGTAATAGCGCTCACAGTGAACCGGTAGCTGAGCGAGAATCCCATCGCCGACCAGCCGATCGTAGACCACCGCATCCGCAGCATTCAGCATTCGCCATGCCTTGAGCGTCATCAGGTCCGGATCCCCCGGCCCCGCGCCCACCAGCGCGACCTGCCCCGGAAGAAACGCCTCCCAGGCGGGAGAAATCCCGTTGGCGTCGCTGCGCGCTGGCGCATGCCGATTCTCGCCACGCCATTCGCGCCGCGACATCAGGCCATCGGTCAGCCGCGCCATGAGAATCCCGAGAGACTCTGTGCTGCTGGATACCGACATCAGGTCACGCCATTTCCAACGAATCAGTCCGCTCATCGGATCGCTCCTCTTCCACAAGACGTTTGAGTTCAGGCAGGCAGGAACCGCAGCGAGTGCCGCAGGCCAGGCGCGCGCCCAGGGCTTCCACGGAACAATCACCGGACTGGATGGCCTGACGAATGGTCAGCTCGCCGACCTGATGACAGGCACAGACCATCGCCCCGACATCCGCCTGCCCCGAGAGACGGCCGGCCAGCAGGCTGCGGCGCTCATGCGCGGAGAGCTGCTTTGATGCGAAGCATTCGCCCAGCCAGGCGATATTGGGCTGGCGATCGAGGTGCGCGTCATCCGGCATCACCTTCAACCACCAGACAAGGCGTCCATCACGAAAACCCGCGGCGCTGATGCCACCCAGGGCGGCGTCCTGCGCCCAGAGCCCCGCCGGAACACCCAGATGGCTTTCGCACCAATGCGGCCAATCCGGCTGACCCTGACCTGCCAGCTGGTAACGCACCAATGCCGATTGCGGAATACGCGCCCAGTAGCGCCCGTCGAGCTGGGCCACGGCATCTGCCAGAGCCTCACGCTCAGCCAGAATGGAAGGAGCAATCAACAGAGTGGCCTGCCACTCGCACGGCAATGGCGCGACCTCGACCGCGCCATGCTTGGATTCCGGCTGACCGGAGAAGGGATCAACGAGCCCCGCCAGCAGCGCACCGGCCCGGGCATGACTCGCGAAGTGGTCGCTCCAGTGCATCGGAATGAACACCTCCCCGCGACGCTGGCCACTGCTGATGCGCACGCGAGCTCGATAATCCCCACGTAGCCCGCCCTGCTCATCACGCCCCTTGAGTTGCGCGAGACCACCATCCTGCAAATCGCGAGCCGCGGCATCCTGCGGATGAAGCTCCACGAAAGGCTCGGCACGATGATTCATCAGGCGGGCACTACGCGCGGTGCGCGTCATGGTGTGCCACTGATCACGAATGCGCCCGGTATTGAGGCGCAGCGGCGCCGCATCGCTCAGCGCCTGTTGCGGCAATTGGGGTACCACGGGCACCAGCCGTGCGCGGCCATTGGGCGTATTGTAGGTGGCATCTTCGAACAGGCGCGGCGTGCCGACCAGCTCGCCCTTGTCCCCACGGCGTACCGGCCACTGGATCGGCTTGAGCGAGTCGTAGCCCGCGCGATCCAGCTCCGCCAGCGGCGCGATGTTGAACAGCCGCTTGACCGAAGAAGTCGCCGATGGCTTGCGACCGGCCTTGAGACGCGGCGCAGCATTGCGAACCCCCGAGAGACGAGCGTGCTCTCGAAAGATCGCGTGGGGGCCCGAGTAACGGAAAGCCTCCTGAAAGCCCATGCGCTTGCCGACCTCCGCCAGCTGCCACCAGTCATGACGCGCTTCGCCCGGCGGAGTTAGCAGGCCCCGCTGGCGAGAGATGCAGCGCTCGGAGTTGGTGACGGTGCCATCCTTCTCGCTCCAGCTGCTGGCCGGCAGCACCACATCGGCGTAATCCAGGGTGTCACTGTCGGCCATGCACTCGGAGACGATCACCAGCGGGCAGGCCGCCAGCGCCGCACGCACTCGTGCGCTATCCGGCAGGCTCACCGCCGGGTTGGTCGCCATGATCCACAGTGCCTTGATCTCGCCGCGCCCCAGCGCCGCAAACAGCTCGACCGCCTTGTGACCTGGCCTCTCGGGCAGGTTCGGGGCCTGCCAGAATTCGCTGACCAGCGCCCGCGCGCCCGGCGTGTCGTAATCCATATGTGCCGCCAGCTGGTTGGCCAGCCCCCCGACCTCGCGACCGCCCATCGCATTGGGCTGCCCGGTGATGGAAAACGGCCCCGCCCCCGGTAACCCGATCTTGCCGCCCGCCAAATGGCAATTGATGATCGCGTTGCCCTTGTCGGTGCCACTGGTCGATTGATTCACGCCCTGGGAAAACAGCGTGACCACATGCAGCTGGGTGGCGAACCAGTAATAGAAGGTCTCGAGACGCTCCACGTCGATATCACAATCCCGCGCGATCGCCGCAAGCGAGCAGTCATCACGCTTCGCCTGCTTGAGCGCTGCATCGAAGCCCTGGGTGTGGGCCTCCAGATAGAGACGGTCGGTGCGTCCGCGTTCGGCCATATAGGCCAGCAGGCCATTGAAGAGGCGCGCATCACTGCCGGGGCGAATGCCCAGGTACAGGTCCGCGATCTCGCAGCTATCGGTCAGGCGCGGGTCGATCACCACGATACGCAGCAGCGGATTGTCGATACGTGCCTGCTTGAGACGCTGGAACAACACCGGGTGATTCCAGGCCAGATTGCTGCCGACCAACACCACCAGTTCGGCACGTTCGAGATCCTCATAGCTGCAAGGCACGGCGTCTGCCCCGAAGGCACGCTTGTGCGCCACGACGGCCGAGGCCATGCACAGCCGCGAATTGGTATCCAGGTGAGGCGTACCGATGAAGCCCTTGAACAACTTGTTGGCGACGTAATAATCCTCGGTCAACAGCTGTCCCGACAGATAGGCGGCGATGCTGTCACCGCCATAGATGCTGCGCAGCTCACCGAAGCGAGCGGCGATCAAATCCAGCGCCGTCTCCCAGCTGACCTCTCGCAGCACACCTGCAGCATCACGTATCTGCGGATGCGTCAGGCGTCCGCTGGGTGACAGTGTCTCGGCAAGCGCAGAGCCCTTGACGCACAGACGTCCGTAATTGGCCGGGTGGTCGTCATCACCACTCAGAGACGCGATGCGCAGACCGCTCGGCGCCTGCTCAAGCTCGACAGCCACACCACATCCGACACCACAATATGGGCAAGTGGTGGTGGCACGACACGAGGTGGGGTCCGAGGTGTGCGGGGGACTCTTGATCTGCATCGATATCACTCCCTGGTGCTTGGAGCACGAAAACATTGGCCACGAAAAAAAGGCGCCTGACGACCGGACACGAATGTCGGTCATCAGGCGCCTTTGCCTGTTGTTGATAGCGTTCAGACCCTGAACGGGTCGCTGCGAGACATGACAGATATCGCCGCCATTGGCTGGATGAAGCGCTCCGAGTCCTCGTCGACTCGACCCCATATCCCTCGATCATGCCGCACAGGTATTGTCCTGAAGAAGGCAGATACCAGACCAACAGCAACACTTCATCATGGATAACAGCGACTTGCGCTACACAGGCTCTGCAAGGTAATGAGAGAACCTGAGCCCCCTCGCTACCTGACATCCTTTGACGCACCAGCCCTGTGCACCTCGAGAGATGTCTGCACCACACACTGACGTTGAGGCACTCTCTCATGCCCCTTCCCCTCGTCAAGGTAGCTGCACTGAACTCTCGCCCTGCTCACAAACCAATGAAAACAAGAGTTTTTTTATCAATCGGCATCAAATTCGCTGTTGTCTTGGCAGGTTGGGTCAATGACGACCCCGAATCGCAGGTCTCGCAACGCATCACTCTGATGAGTGACATGCAGCAGCCAACGGTCCGCCAGACCTGCCGCAGTGCCGGGTAACAGCGACATCGTCACCTGATACTGCCACTCGCTATCCAATGCTTAGCCCTCATCTTCCAGGCAAAGGCGCCTGCTTGACGTCGTGATCATCACGGCGGCAAGCAGGCGCTTTTTTTATGCATCTTTTTCATGCGTCAGAACATCAGCGCAAGGAGGCAGCATGCACGCATCATCTCTCACCCGCGGGAATGCGCCAGGTTTGGTCATCATCGGCCATGGCATGGCGGCGCAGAAGCTGCTGGAGCAGCTGATCTCGCTGAGCCCTGATCAGCAACTGCCCTGGCCGGTCACGGTGATCGGCGAAGAGCCCAACCTGCCCTACAACCGCATTCAGCTCTCGCCGTTATTGGCGGGCGAGACACACGCCGATGACCTGATCAGCCAGCAGGCCGACTGGTTCTCGCGGCACGGCATCACACGGGTCAGCGGTGATCCTGTCTCCCAGATCGACCGCGCCGCCCGCTGTGTCGTGACCGCCAGCGGTGGCTGCATCCCCTATCAGCGGCTGGTGATCGCGACAGGCTCACGTCCGGCGCTGCCATTGCCACTCCCAGCTCATCAGCCACAGGCACTCGACACCAATGACTGGCCACCGGGGCTGATGGGCTTTCGCGATCTGAAGGATGTCGAGCAGATGCAGGCTGCCTGCCTCGCCGCCGATGACCAGGGCACTGGCGCGATAGTCATCGGCGGCGGGCTGCTCGGGCTCGAGGCCGCCGAGGGCCTGCGCAAGGGTGGCCTTGAGGTAACGCTGCTGCAGCGCAGCGAGCGCTTGATGAACCGTCAGCTGGATCAGGTCGCAGCCGGGCTGCTGGAGCAGGAACTTCGCGAGCGTGGCCTCGACATCATCACGGCCGCGCACCTCGAAGAGTGGCTCGAGACCCCGGAGGGCCGCATTGGCGGCGTACGCCTCAAGGATGGCCGCGAACTGCGCGCCGGACTGACCATCGCCGCCACCGGCATTCGCCCCGAGATCGAGCTTGCGCGTGCTGCGGGGCTGGCCTGCCAGCGCGCCATCCAGGTCGATGGCCACCTGCTCACGAGCGATCCGCACATTCACGCGCTGGGCGAATGCTGTGAGGTGGATGGCGAGACCTTCGGCCTGATCGAGCCCATCTGGGCGCAGATCGAAGTGCTCGCCCGCCAGCTTCTCGTGCAACCGACTTCGCCCTATCGCAATGCGCCACTGGCGACGCGCCTCAAGGTCAGCGGCATCGACCTCTATAGCTGCGGCGAACTTGCCCCCCAGCCGAATGATGAGGTGCTGGTCTATCAGGACCACGCCCTGGGCGACTACCGCCGACTGCTGCTGCGCGAGGAGCGCCTGGTCGGCGTGGTGCTCTATGGCGACGTCAGTGCCGGCAATGCCCTGTTCGATGCCCTCAAGGCCGGCACACCTCTGACCAGGATTCGCGAAGGCCTCCTGCTGATGCCGGCAGAAGCCCTGGCGGGACTGACGCAGGACGAACCACCGACGGCACCCGATGACCCCAGTGGCAAGTCAGGCACTCAAGACGCTTCTAGCAAGACCAACAAGATCGACACAACAGACAAGAACGACAACACCCCTGACACCTTCGAGGAGGCCGCATGAAACACCTGATCATCATCGGCAATGGCATGGTTGGCCATCACTGCGTCGAACAGCTGATCGCGCTGGGCGCCACCGCGCACTACCAGATTCATGTCTTCGGCGAAGAACGCCATATCGCCTACGACCGCGTGCATCTCTCGGAGTATTTCACCGGGCGTGATGCCGAATCTCTCGCGCTCGGCAGCGTGGAGGATTACGCCAGCGCCGGTATCACGCTGCACCTCGACGAGTGCGTCACGGCGATCGATCGCGACGGCGGCCATATCATCACTCCCCAAGGGCGCTATCCCTACGACAGCCTGGTGCTGGCCACCGGCTCCACGCCTTTCGTGCCGCCCATCCAGGGCCTTGGCGAGCCAGGCAGCGAAGCTGCCGCCAGCAATCGACTGGTCTACCGCACCCTGGAAGACCTCGACCAGATACGCGCCGCTGCCGACGGCAAGACGCGTGGCGTGGTGGTCGGTGGCGGCCTGCTGGGACTTGAGGCCGCCAACGCCCTCAAGTCACTCGGCCTGGAGGCGCATGTGGTCGAATTCGCGCCGCGCCTGATGCCGGTGCAGCTGGATGAGGATGGCGGCCTGGCACTCAAGCAACACATCACTGCGCTGGGGGTCGGCGTGCACCTCAATCGCGCCACCACCGACATCGTGCCCGGCGAGGAGTACCAGTGGCGGATGAATTTCTCCGACGGTGAGCATCTGGAAGCGGATCTGATCGTCTTCTCCGCCGGCATCCGTCCTCAGGATGCACTGGCACGCAGCGCCAGCCTCGAGATCGGCGAGCGCGGCGGCATCATCATCGATGACGAATGCCGCACCTCTGACCCGGAAATCTTCGCCATCGGCGAGTGCGCTCTGTGGCAATCGCGCATCTTCGGGCTGGTCGCGCCCGGCTATCAGATGGCACGCGGCGTGGCGTCCCTGCTGGCCGCCAGCGCTGGCGATGCCACAAGCGATGCGCAGGAGCGCTTCCGCTTCCAGGGCGCCGACATGTCCACCAAGCTCAAGCTGCTGGGGGTGGATGTCGGCTCCATCGGCGATGCCCACGGCAAGAGCGAGGGTGCGATCAGCTATCGCTACTGTGACGAGGCCGACGGTGTCTATCGCCGCCTTGTCGTCTCACAGGATCGCAAGCAGGTACTGGGCGCGGTACTGATCGGTGACAACTCGCGCTACGACACCCTGCTGCAGTACGTCACCAATGGCATCGCGGCGCCCAAGGACCCGGCGGCACTCATCCTGCCGGATGCCAGTGGCGAAGCCATCACCCTGGGCGCGGATGCTCTGCCTGACAGCGCCACCCTGTGCTCCTGCCACAACGTCTCCAAGGGCGATGTCTGCAGCGCCATCGACGCCGGCAACAGCGATCTGGGCGCCATCAAGGCCTGCACCAAGGCCAGTACCGGCTGCGGGGGCTGTGCGGCGCTGCTCAAGAAGGTGGTGGATGCCGAGCTGGAAAGCCGTGGTGTCGAGGTCGATCGCTCGCTGTGCGAGCACTTCGCGCATACCCGTCAGGAGCTCTACTCACTGGTGCGCGTCGAAGGCATCCAGACCTTCGCCGAGCTGATGGCTAGCCACGGTCGCCATCCCGATGCCCTGGGCTGCGAGGTCTGCAAGCCGGCGGTCGGCTCGATTCTGGCCTCATGCTGGAACGCACCGATCACCGAGTCCTCGCACATTCCGCTGCAGGACACCAATGACACCTTCATGGCCAACATGCAGAAGAACGGCACCTATTCCGTGGTGCCACGCATTCCCGGCGGCGAGATCACGCCGGACAAGCTGATCGCCATCGGCGAGATCGGCAAGCGCTACAACCTCTATACCAAGATCACCGGCGGCCAGCGTATCGACCTCTTCGGTGCCCAGCTGCATGAACTGCCGGACATCTGGAGCGAGCTGATCGCCGCCGGCTTCGAGACCGGCCACGCCTACGGCAAGTCCACCCGCACGGTGAAATCCTGCATCGGCAGCACCTGGTGTCGCTATGGCGTGCAGGACAGCATGGCGATGGCGCTGACGCTGGAAGACCGCTACAAGGGGCTGCGTTCCCCGCACAAGCTCAAGTTCGCCGTCTCCGGCTGTACCCGCGAATGCGCCGAGGCCCAGAGCAAGGATGTCGGCGTGATCGCCACCGAGAACGGCTGGAACCTCTATGTCTGCGGCAACGGCGGCATGCGTCCGCGTCATGCCGAGCTGTTCGCGACCGACCTGGATGACGAGAGCCTGATCCGCACCATCGACCGCTTCCTGATGTTCTACATCCGCACCGCCGATCGCCTGCAGCGCACTTCCGTCTGGCGCGAGGGTCTCGAAGGCGGCCTCGACTATCTGAAGGAGGTGATCCTCGAGGACAGCCTGGGGCTTGGCGAAACCCTAGAAGAGCAGATGCAGCAGGTGGTGGACCGCTACGAATGTGAATGGGCCAATGCGCTCAAGAGCCCAGAGAAGCTCAAACGCTTCCGCAATTACGTGAATGATCAGCGCCCCGACCCGGCCGTGGTCAACATCGTCGAACGCGACCAGATCCGCCCCGCCAGCCGCGATGAACTGGCCAGTGGCAATCTGATCACCAGCGACGGTGGTGCACGCGAAGCAGTGGCAGAACATCAGCCTCAGTCAACGACCCACCTGGCCACGGAGGTACGCTCATGACATCGCCTGCACCTGCCACGACACGGAACACTGCATCGCCCCACTCCGCCACGGCGACATCACCCCATCGCTGGGTGACACTCTGTCAGCGCGAGGACCTGGTGCCGGGCTCCGGCGTGGCCGCCTGGCTTGAGGCGGATGGTCAGGCCTGCCAGATCGCCCTGTTCACGCTACCGGCCACAGCCGATAGCGACGACCTCACGCTGTTCGCCATCGACCATCATGACCCGGTGTCAGGCGCCAACGTGATTGCCCGCGGCCTGCTGGGCGATCACGCCGGAGAGCCATTGGTGATCTCGCCGCTCTACAAGCAGCGCTATCGACTCAGTGATGGCCAATGCCTTGACGACGACACGCTCGCATTGACGGTGTGGCCTGTGCGTCTGGCTGGCGGCGAGGTGCAGATACAGTGCTAGCGGGCGGGCGGACGATGCCTGCCAGCCACGCCCGCTATCCACACCCACAATCCACATAAGTTATTGATGACGTACGCATATGCTCGAAAAACGGCACATATTTGGTGCATAACCATGCTGCAACGCACCATGAATCGCCCAGCAGTGCGCACGCCACGACTCAGCTGACCGCCACCTGGCATGCCAGGAACGGACAAAAATTCCTCAAGCTATTGTTTTTATTGAGAACATTGAAAACCTGGCATCGGGCATGCAATCTATACAGCGAGATGGCAAATGGCGGCTATCTCGCATGGCGTGCTCATTGCTGAGTCGAGGATCCGGGACCGGCGTATCCCCCTCGATATACAATGGCATTTAAGTCCACCCACTTGGGTGGACTTTTTTTATGCCTGACGTCATCGGCAAGCCATTGATTTACTTTGCTTGAGAGCAGTACGCGCCACCTGCACCTTCTTGCTGACCGCGCTTCTCATCCCTACCCTCGCCGCTCATTTTTCTTTTCGCTGCTGACGACGCGCGATCCAGCGTTGGCATTCACCGATGATGCCGCTGCGGAAGCTGAGCACGCAGACCACGAAGATGGCGCCCAGAATCACGCTGACCCAATCCCCCAGCGCGGATTGCGCCAACTGATGCTGCAGCCCGATGACCAGTCCTGAGCCCACCAATGGCCCGAGTAGCGTGCCGACGCCGCCCAGCAACGTCATCAGGATCACCTCCCCCGACATGTGCCAGCTGGCATCGCCAAGCGAAGCGAGCTGGAACACCAGCGTCTTGGTCGCTCCCGCTAGCCCCGCCAGACCCGCCGACAGCACGAAGGCCACCAGCTTGTAGGCATCAGTGTGATAGCCCAGCGAGATGGCACGCGGCTCGTTCTCGCGAATCGCCTTCAGCACCTGACCGAAGGGCGAATGCACCACACGGCGGATCAGGGCAAAGGCCGCCACGAAGATCGCGAACACGACGTAATAGAGCGTGTGATTGTTCGCCAGATCGAACACGCCGAACAGCTCACCGCGCGGCACGCCATGCAGGCCATCTTCCCCATGGGTGAACGGCGCTTGAATGAAGAAGAAGAACATCATCTGGGCCAGGGCCAGCGTGATCATCGCGAAGTAGATGCCCTGCCGTCGGATGGCCAGCGCGCCGAACAGCGTCCCCAGCACTACCGCGCCAAGAGTCCCCGCCACGATGCCCAGCGCGGGGCTCAGCCCCGGATACTCCGCGAGCAGAAAGCCGGTGATGTAGGCACCCGTGGCCAGAAAGGCGGCGTGCCCGAAGGACAGCAGCCCTACGAAGCCGAGCAGAAGATTGAAGGCGCTCGCGAACAGCGCAAAGCACAGAATCTTCATCAGAAAGACGGGATAGGCGACCCAGGGTGCCAGCAGCCCGAGCAGGAACAGCACGAGATACAGCATGCCCAGCGGGGTGATTCTGCGCGGCGCGCTGCCTGCACGCGCGGCCTGGTGATCCTGTTGCAGTACGGCCATGTCAGGCCTCCTTTCCGAACAGCCCGGCGGGGCGAAGCATCAACACCATCACCATCACCACGAAGATCACGGTATTGGCGGCCTCGGGATAGAACACCTTGGTCAGCCCCTCGATCAGCCCCATCGCGAGCCCGGTGAGGATGGCGCCGAGAATCGAGCCCATCCCGCCGATGACCACCACCGCGAACACCACGATCAGCAGGCTCGAGCCCATGGTCGGCGAGACGGGATACAAGGGCGCGGCCAGCACGCCGGCGAAGGCGGCCAGCGCCACGCCCAGTCCGTAGGTCAGTGACACCATCAAGGGCACATTGATGCCGAAGGCCTGCACCAGCTCAGGATTCTCGGTTCCCGCGCGCAGATAGGCACCGAGACGCGTGCGCTCGATCAGGAACCAGACTCCGAAGCAGACCACCAGTGCCGCCACCAGCACCCAGGCGCGATAGGTGGGCAGGAACATGAAGCTCAGCTTGAAGCCGCCACTCAGCGCCTCGGGAATCGGGTAGCTCGACCCCGAGACACCGAACAGATTCACCAGCGTGCCCTCGAAGATCAGCGCCAGCCCGAAGGTCAGCAACAGGCCATAGAGGTGATCAAGATGCTGGATGCGCCGCAGCAGCAGACGCTCGACCACGATGCCCAAAGCACCCACCACCAGCGGCACCACGATCAGCGCCGTCCAGTAGTTGAGCCCCAGATATTGCGCTCCCAGCAGCGCCGCGAAGGCGCCCAGCATGTACTGGGCACCATGCGCGAAGTTGATGATGCGCAACAGACCGAAGATCACCGCCAGCCCAAGGCTCAGCAATGCATAGAAGGCACCGTTGATCAGCCCCAGCATCAGCTGACCGAACAGCACCATCAGGGGTATTCCAAGAATCATGGTCATCCGCACATTCCTTTTCAGCGCCCATTCGCGTCAGCCGCTCGGCGCTGCCGATCATCCGACCGGCAGCGCCATGCCATACGTCTCAGCGACTCGACTGACGTTCGGCTTCAGCCCTTGATCAGCTCGCACTGGCTGTCCGCCAGCGGTCGGTAGGCCTCTGCGCCGGGAATGGTGCGGATCACGTCATAGACATCCCACTCGCCTTGGGACTCGGAGGGCGCCTTGACCTTGACCAGATACATGTCGTGCACCATGCGCCCATCGGCACGGATGGTGCCGTTGTTGGCGAACATGTCGTTGACCGGCGTCTCGCCCATCTTCGCCCGCACGGTGGCGGTGTCATCACTGCCGGTGGCTGCCACCGCATTCAGGTAATGCAGGGTGCTTGAGTAGATGCCGGCCTGGACCATGGTCGGCATGCGCGCATTGCGCTCGTGATAACGCTGCGACCAGACACGTGTCTCGTCGTTGAGGTCCCAGTACCAGCCGGTGGTGAGCTGCAGCCCCTGAGCCACCTCAAGCCCCAGCGCGTGCACGTCGTTGAGGAAGATCAACAGCCCCGCCAGCGACTGCCCGGCCTGTACCACGCCGAACTGGCTCGCCGTGGTCAGCGCATTGACGGTGTCCGACCCGGCATTGGCCAGTCCGACGATCTTGGCTCCGGAGCCCTGCGCCTGCAGGATGTAGGAGGAGAAATCACTGGTCGGGAACGGATGACGTACCTTGCCGACGATGGTGCCGCCGTTCTCGTTCACTACCTTTTCCACATCGCCTTCCAGGGCATGACCGAAGGCGTAATCCGCGGTCAAAAGGAACCAGCTGTCGCCGCCTTCATTGACGATGGCCTTGGCCGTGCCATGCGCCAGCGGATAGGTGTCATACACCCAGTGGACATGATTGGGCGTGCAATGCTCATTGGTGATGCTGGAAGCCGCCGAGCCGGAAACGATACCCAGCGTGTCCTGTTCGGCGAGAATCCGCGTCACCGCGATGCTCACCGATGAGGCCACCAGCCCGGCGACCATGTCGACATTCTGCTGATCGATCCAGCCGCGCACCGTATTGGCACCGACATCGGCGCTGTTGCGGTCATCGGCACTCAATACCTCGATCGGCATGCCGTTGACGCTGCCGCCGAAGTCCTCGACGGCCATCTTGAGCGCATCGAGACCGCCCGGGCCGGCCAGGTCACGATAGGTGCCCGACATGTCGGCCAGATAGCCGATCTTGATCACGCCGTCGCTGATGTCGGCCTGCGCGATTCCCGCCGACAGCAGTGACCCCATCATGAGCACGGACAGCGGCAACAGGCGCCGGCGTGTGGCCGCCGTGATGCAGCGTGACAACGGTGACGCGACAGGAGTGGCGTTGGGCGTAGCATTAGCATTGGGTGTAGCAGTGGCGTTGGATGAAGCGGTGGCGTGCATGACATCTCCAGACCGGTTTCCCGGCAATATTGTGATTGTTGTGGCGAGACGTACGGACTTCAGATTGGCGAGTGCAAGGCTGTGCATGGCGGCCAGCCCTGTGCAGCTCAGCTCGAGCGGGAGCTCAGACCCCCAGTACCTTGTGCAGATATTCGTGGCGGGCCGGCAATTCGGCCGCGCTGATCTCTTCCAGAATGGTGCCGTGCTCCATCAGGTAATGACGGTCGGCCAGCGGTGCGGCAAAGCGGAAGTTCTGCTCCACCAGCACGATGGTCATGCCGCGCGCCTTCAGCATCATCAGCACTTCGGCCAGCTTCTGGTTGATGACCGGCGCCAGCCCCTCGGTGATCTCATCCAGCAGTAGCAGGTCTGCCCCGGTGCGCAGGATGCGCGCCAACGCCAGCATCTGCTGCTCGCCACCGGAGAGGCGCGTGCCCTGACTGGTGCGCCGCTCATGCAGATTGGGGAACAGCGCATAGAGCTCATCCAGCGACATGCCCTGGCCCTGGCTCCGGCCCTGGTCATGTCCTGTGCTCTTGACCAGCGGTGGCAGCAGCAGATTCTCCTCGACGCTCAGGCTGGCGAAGATGCCACGCTCCTCGGGGCAGAAGCCGACACCGAGATGGGCGATGCGGTGCGGCGCCAGCTCCATGCTGTCCTGCCCCTTGATGAGGATCTCGCCGCTGCGCCGGCCGACCATATTCATGATCGCGCGCAGCGTACTGCTGCGACCGGCCCCGTTGCGCCCCAGCAAGGTCACCAGCTCGCCGCGCCGCACCGTCATGTTGACGCCATGCAGCACATGGGACTCGCCATACCAGGCGTTCAGCTCGCGCAGGCAGAGCTGCTCTTCCCCCAGCGGCGAGTCGGCCGCCGAGGCTTGCCTGTCCGTCGCCTGCTCCATAACCACCGTCATGAAACCTCCTTGTGCTCATCCGCCGTGGACTCGGGCGCTTCACTGCCCAGATACGCTTCACGCACCTCGGGGTTGGCCGACACGCTGGCGTAATCGCCTTCCGCCAGCACCCGGCCGCGCGCCAGCACGCTGATGCGATCGCATAGACGGCTGACCACGCTCAGGTTGTGCTCGACCATCAGCACCGTACGGCCCCGCGCCGCGACACGAATCAGCTCGACCACACGGTCCACATCCTCGGCGCCCATGCCCTGGGTCGGCTCGTCCAGCAGCATCAGCGTGGGCTCAAGCGCCAGCGTGGTCGCCAGCTCCAGCGCCCGCTTGCGGCCATAGGGCAGACTGGCGGTCACACGGTGGGCGTCATCGCGCAGCCCTACCTGCTCCAGCAGATGCAATGCCTGCTCGTTCAGGCTGTCGAGGCTGCGTTCCGGCTTCCAGAAATGAAACGAGGTGCCCTGCGGGCGTTGCAGGGCGACCCGCACGTTCTCGAGCACCGTCATCTGGGAAAACACCGCCGATATCTGGAAGGAGCGCACCAACCCAAGGCGCGCGATCTCATGCGACTTCATGCGAGTGATGGATTTGCCGCGATAGAGAATCTCGCCGCGGGTGGCCGGTAGAAAGCGCGTCAGCAGATTGAAGACTGTCGTCTTGCCGGCACCATTGGGGCCGATAAGGGCATGGATATGCCCTTCCTGCACCTGGAGATTGACGTCATCGACGGCCGTGAAACCCCGAAAATCCTTGCTCAAGCCACGCGTCTCGAGAATCGGGGCCGTCGCTGATGCGCCCCCGCTGGCACGCGGCCCCTGAATGGGCGGTGATGGCATGTCAGTACTCCGTCCTGACCGGCAAGCCGGTGGTCTGTGTCTTCCAAGAGACATGAGGGCTGTTCGTCAGCGTGGATGCCCGCAACATCGCGGTTCGTCATCGATACGCAGCATCAACAGGCGCTATCCACAGGCCCTTGATATGCGCCATCGTTGCGATCGGCGCAACTGACGTTAACGTAAACTAGAATAGCGAGAGGCGCGCTGCCAGCGGCAAGCGCGCTCACTCGACCAATAGCCGATATATCAGCGACTTCTTTACAAAGTAGCCCTCCCGAGACATCTCAAGGCTGGCAGCTTCCCCCAGCAACCCGAGCTGAAGAGTCGAGATGAGCGCTATTTCCGCCATAAAAAAGACGCCTGTCCGTCGCGGAATACCGCGCCGAAGAGGCGTCAACGAGGGTTGCCGAGATCATGACCTCTGGCCGGAGATCATGTACCTGACAAGAGACAACGGGTTTGGCCGGAGGCGGCAGGCCTCCGGCGGAAAGTCATATCAGCTCATATTGGGATGGCAACAGGTCGTATCAGCATTCGATGGCGTTGACCGCGAGACCGCCCTTGGAGGTCTCCTTGTACTTGTCCTGCATGTCGCGGCCGGTGTCACGCATGGTGCGGATCGCCTTGTCCAGCGAGACGAAGTGATCGCCATCGCCACACATCGCCATCTGGGCGGCATTGATCGCCTTGACCGAGGCAATCGCATTGCGCTCGATGCAGGGAATCTGCACCAGGCCGCCGATCGGGTCACAGGTCAGTCCCAGATTGTGCTCCAGACCGATTTCCGCCGCGTTCTCGACCTGCTCCGGCGTCGCGCCCATCAGCTCGGCAAGCCCGGCGGCCGCCATGGCGCAGGCGGAACCCACCTCGCCCTGACAACCGACTTCCGCGCCGGAGATGGAGGCGTTCTTCTTGCACAGGATGCCCACCGAGGCTGCCGTGAGCAGGAAGTCGACCACGTCCTCCTCGCGAGCATCTTCCTGGAATTTCATGTAATAGCTGAGCACCGCCGGAATGATGCCGGCCGCGCCATTGGTCGGCGCCGTCACCATGCGACCACCGGCCGCGTTCTCTTCATTGACCGCCAGCGCGAACAGGTTGACCCAGTCCATCGCCGAGAAGGTCGAGGTGATGATCGACTTGCTGGATTCCACATCCAGCAGACGCGCGTGCAAACGCTTGGCACGGCGCTTGACGTTGAGCCCGCCGGGCAGCACGCCTTCGTGCGTCAGGCCGTTGTCGATGCACTCGTTCATCACTTCCCAGATGCGCCATAGCCCACGTCGCACCTGGGTCTCACTGCGCAGCGCACACTCGTTGGCCATCATCAGCTCGCTGATGCGCATCTTGTGCATGCGACACAGCGCCAGCAGTTCATTGGCGGTGTTGAATTCATACGGCAGACGCAGGCTTTCATCTTCCAGCAGCGGGTCACGCGCGGCCTCGACTTCGTCGACCACGAAACCGCCGCCCACTGAGTAATAGACATTGCGATACAGCTCATCGCGATGGCCGTAGGCGATCAGACGCATGGCATTGGGGTGATATGGCAGCGGCGCATCGTGCCACTGCATGTCACGTACCCACACGAAGGGCACCGCGATGCGGTTGTCGAGCAGCAGTGTCTGGGACTCCAGCAGCTCTTCGATGCAGGGGTCGATGATGGCAGGGTCGATCGTTTCCGGCAGCTCGCCCATCAGGCCGAGAATGGTCGCCTTGTCGGTGCCATGGCCTACGCCGGTGGCAGACAGCGAACCATGCAATTGCACCTCGATTCGCGCCACGCGCTCCAGCTGGTCACGCGAGCGCAGGGTCTCGACGAACTGCGCAGCAGCACGCATCGGGCCGACGGTGTGCGAGCTGGAGGGGCCGACACCGACCTTGAAGAGATCAAATACACTGATGGACATGACAACACCTCATCTCGGAAACTCGCCGCGCCTGAGCGCCTGCCAGTGGATGAGGCAATGATGATGGATGGGGACGGGACGCGACAAACCATAAAAATTGGTCGTGGGTTTAGCCTGACTAAACCCTATGCATCAAAAACGGCGTAAACTATGCTCTTCGCGCCACCTTGTGCCCTGATGCCTTTAGCTATCACCGCCATCTGCATCTGGCCGTCGCGGCTTCTCCCTCACTATCTGCCTCCAGCGCTTGCATGAGACCTGCCCATGACGTCTTCCCTCGACAACTCGCCTGGCACTGGCCCCGTCGTGCCGCCGGCGGCGACCGGCACGCCCGCCACCACACCGAGCCTGCGCCACCTGAATGGTCAGACCCATGCCTGGCTGCAGGTCTTCGCCTGCGCCGCGCGCCACGGCTCCTTCACGCGTGCGGCGGAAGAACTGCACGTCACCACGGGCGCGGTGAGTCAGCAGATCAAGCAGCTGGAGGAGCGGCTGGGCTTCAAGCTGTTTCTGCGTCGTTCACGCGGACTCGAACTGACAGGGGAAGGCGCGCGACTGGCGCGCGTGGTGGAGCAGTCCTATAGCGCGGTGGGACTGGAGGTCAAACGGCTGCGCAGCGGCTTGATGAGCGGTGTACTCAGGCTGCGTTCGGTGCCGTCATTTCTCTCCAAATGGTTGGCGCCCCGGCTGCCGCGCCTGCAGGCACGCTTCCCGGATATCGAGCTGCACGTGCGCGCCGAAGACAGTGACTCGCCACTGCGCGAGGGCGATTTCGAGCTGGCGGTCGACCTCAACGATGGTCACTACCCGGGAATGCAGGTCACCGACCTGATGGAAGAGGAGATCTTCCCCGTCTGTCATCCCGGTCTGATGCGCGGCCGCCCACCGCTGCGCAGCGCAGAGGACCTCGCCTGGTATCCGCTACTGCACGACATCACCGCCTGGCGCGGCAGTCACGATCACGCCGAGTGGGAATTCTATCTGGCCAGCATCGGCGCTCCCGAGATCAACGTTCAGCGTGGCTATACCTTCAACCGCAACCATCTGTCGATGGAAGCTGCCATCGCCGGCATGGGAGTCGCGATGGCAAGGCGCACGCTGATCACCGACGAGCTGTCCCGCGGCACGCTGATCGCGCCCTTCACGCAGCGGGTACTGACCGGCAAGCGCTACGTCATCGTCCACCCCCACGGCACCCTGGATGATGGCCGTATCCAGGCCGTGCATGACTGGATCGTCGAGGAGGCCGAGCGTGATCGGTTACGTCAGAACTGACGAACATTTCCGCTCGGCGCAACATCGATGCTGAAATGGAATCTCACAGTTTTCTTACCAGAATATTAACTGAGCACCTTTGCATCGTTATAATGAGCAGGCAAACAACACCCTCACCCTGACAGGCAGTCCATGGACTGTCCGGAGAGTCCCTTGTCTCGCCTGACTTCGCATACCCAGCACCATAACGCTGTCCCGCTCCCCATCAGCGCCGAACAACCGCTGTATGGGCGCAAGCCCACTTCGCTCTTCATGCAAGCCTGCCTGCGCCTGGCCATCTATGCGCCACTGGTAGCCGCGATGATGTCGCTGGTCATGCATGATGCCCACCACTTCGGTGATGTCGGCTTCAGCGAAGCCAGCTGGACAGAACACATGCAGAGCACTCTGCTGGCCTTGAGCGCAGCCACCATGTGGCTGGTACATTCACGCCTGCCGGACCTGCGTACCATCAGCCTGCTGCTGTTCGGCCTGTTCGCGGCGTCCCTGATCCGTGAACAGGATGCCCTGCTCGACGGCATGATCGGCGATGGCAGTTGGCAGTTCCTGGTCAGCGTGGTCGCGATCCCGGTCATCATCGGCGTATGGCGCAACCGCAGCCGCTTCATCGCCGAGTTCGAGCACTTCGGGCGCAGCTTCGCGTTCGGCCTGTTCGGCGCCGGCTTCCTCGCGACCTACGTCTTCTCACGCCTCTATGGTCGCTCGGAATTCTGGGAAACCCTGATGGGGGACTCCTACCTGCGTTCGGTCAAGAATGCCGCCGAGGAAGTCACCGAACTGTTCGGCTACACCCTGATGGCCATCGCCGTGATCGAGATCGTGCTGCTGGCGATCCGCATGGGCCGCCAGCGCCGCGCCCTGCTGCGTGAGCTCAACGCCAACGACTGAGCCCGGCAGCAAAACCCTCTTGCCGAGCTGCATGCAAGACCTGTCGCACGACCGTCACTTCGCGCTGCCCCATGAAACAACGCGAAGTGACGTGACATGACATGAAGCACAGCACGAAGCGCAAGAGACAGACAGACCCGTGACTCTCCCGAAAGCCGCTGCTCACCAGAGCCGCGGCTTTTTTTCGTCTTTACTTTCAACAGTCTTCTCTCGACAGGCTTCGCGAGACAGCCGTCTCTCGATAGCCATTGCGCGAGGCGCTGACAGGAAACGACTGGACATCAAATGAGAATGATTATATTTTACTAAGCAGTGGATACAATTCAACTATCGCCACTGCCACAGGAAAGCACCGACAGGATCTTGACCGTGTCATGCCCTCATTCTCAAGGAGCCTCACATGCGCTGGTTCAGTAGCTACCGCTTGCACGGTCATAGTCTTGCCCCCAGTCTCCCGCAGCACAGCCTCATCATCAGCATGCGCTGGCCCAGCCGCTGGCGATTGACACCCGGCGCCACCGTCGTGGTGGAACATCCCAGGCTGGGGCAGCTGGTCAAGCGCCTGCATCGCATCGATGACAACGGCCGCCTGTGGCTACGTGGCGAGCATCCCGACGGCTTGAGCAGCGAGCAGATGGGCCCGGTTTCCCGGCAGTGCATCAAGGGCCGTGTCGTCTTCAGCGTGGCGGCAACGCCTTCGTCTCACCAGCTGCGCCACGGCGCCTGACAGCCCCCAGGGCACATCACTCAACTCTGGAACGACACAGTTAGAAGGTGGCATGGCCCGTAGAGCAAGCCCGGCAAAGAAAAGCCCGTAACGTAAAGCCCACAAACGACAACGCCCGCCTCCCATTCACATGGGGGCGGGCGTTGTCTTGTCAGCGGAGCCAGCAGTTGAGGCGTGGCCCCGAACGCTTCAGATCACTCTTCCATGAAGGAACGCAGTGACTCGGAGCGTGACGGGTGACGCAGCTTGCGCAGCGCCTTCGCTTCGATCTGACGGATACGCTCACGGGTGACATCGAACTGCTTGCCGACTTCCTCGAGGGTATGGTCGGTGTTCATGTCGATACCGAAGCGCATGCGCAGCACCTTGGCTTCACGTGCGGTCAGGCCGGACAGGATGCCACGGGTCGCTTCGATCAGACCTTCGCCGGTGGCGGAGTCGATCGGCGAGACCATGGTGCCGTCCTCGATGAAGTCACCCAGGTGCGAATCATCATCGTCACCGATCGGCGTCTCCATGGAGATGGGCTCCTTGGCGATCTTGAGCACGCGACGCACCTTGTCTTCCGGCATCTCGAGACGCTCGCCCAGTTCTTCCGGCGTCGGCTCGCGACCCATTTCCTGCAGCATCTGACGCGAGACACGGTTCAGCTTGTTGATGGTCTCGATCATGTGCACCGGAATACGGATGGTGCGTGCCTGGTCCGCGATGGAGCGAGTGATCGCCTGACGGATCCACCAGGTGGCGTAGGTCGAGAACTTGTAACCACGACGGTACTCGAACTTGTCCACGGCCTTCATCAGACCGATGTTACCTTCCTGGATGAGATCCAGGAACTGCAGACCACGGTTGGTGTACTTCTTGGCGATGGAGATGACCAGACGCAGGTTGGCCTCGACCATTTCCTTCTTGGCACGACGCGCCTTCGCTTCACCGATCGACAGGCGACGGTTCACTTCCTTCAGCTCGCTGACCGGCAGCTGGACCATGTCCTGCTCGAAGGCGATCTTGCGCTGGGCACGCAGCACGTCGGCACGGAACGGCTCGAGCTTGTCGGCGTACTTCTTGCTGCCACCGATGAAGCTGTCGAACCAGTCCATGTCGGACTCGTGGCCCGGGAAGGCCTTGATGAAGCTCTTGCGAGGCACCTTGCCGCGCTTGACGAAGATCTGCAGGATGACCTTTTCCTGCTCGCGCACCTGCTCGACGGACACGCGAACCTGACCGACCAGACGCTCGAAGTGCTTGGGCACCAGCTTGATCGGCGAGAACAGCTCGGCAAGACGATCCTGCTCGGCTTTCGCCTCGGCAGAGCCGGAACCGTACTTCTCGATGGCGGCCTTGGTCGCCTCGTTCTGTTCACGAATCTGCTCGAAGCGGACGCGGGCCAGCTCGGGGTCCGGGCCGCCTTCAGAAGCGGAATCGTCATCTTCGTCTTCGTCGCCTTCGGACTCTTCGCCCTCGGGGATCTCTTCGACTTCCTCGACTTCGACTTCGGCGACACCCGGCACGCCTTCGTCAGGGTCGATGAAACCGGAGAAGAGATCGGACAGACGCCCGCCGTCTTCGCCCAGAGTGCCGTCGTAGGCTTCCAGGATGGAGTCGACTGCCCCCGGCAAGAATGCCAGCGACGACATCACCTCACGCGTGCCCTCCTCGATCCGCTTGGCGATCTTGATTTCGCCTTCGCGGGTCAGGAGTTCCACGGTGCCCATCTCACGCATGTACATGCGGACGGGGTCGGTGGTGCGTCCCACATCGCTTTCCACCGCGGCGAGGGCGGCAACGGCCTCTTCGGCGGCAGACTCGTCAGTGGAGGAATCAGACATCATCAGGGTATCGGCATCGGGCGCTTCTTCCGCGACCTTGATGCCCATATCGTTGATCATGCTGATGATGTCTTCCACCTGTTCGGGATCAGCGATATCCTCGGGCAGGTGATCGTTGACCTCGGCATAGGTCAGGTAACCCTGTTCCTTGCCGCGCGCGATCAACTCCTTGAGACGCGACTGCTGCTGCGCATTACCAGCCATAGAACCCCTATCTCGACGAAGAAGAATGAAGCACCTGGACGCGACGCGGCTCAGCGAGTGAGCATGGCGCCGGTATAGGGACGAAGAGAGCATCAAGCGCACCAGTATAGCGTGCCATCAGGAGATGCTGCCAGCGGCGTATTTGCCGGACCATCCAGGTGTGTTAGCGTTATCGGTTACGTTGCGGCAGTCCGCATCGGGAGCTACCTCATTAAATAGTGGGCATGTGTGCGTCTTTCAAGGCCATGGGACGTATTTTCCTGCGCCATCACCTCAGCTCTCACGGCATTTCCACCATTGTCGGCCTTCCTGGCACCGAGACTGCGTCAGCGCCGTGTTGCCAGCTCCATCAGCAGGGCCATCAGCCGCTGCTTCTCTTCTGCCGACAACTTCTCGCCACGCTTTTCCTTGGCCAGCAAGGCCTGATATTCCGCTTCCGGCGTGGTGCGCGCCTGCTGATGCTGGCAATGCTCCACCAGACCCTTCAGCTCTTCGCTGCGCACGTCACGCGGAATCAGCAATTCACGGGCTGCCAGCTGCTCAAGTCTCGGTCCCTGTGCGGTGCCGAGGAAGTGTGCCAACAGCACCTGTGGCGAACGATACTGCCCCGCCTTCAAGAGACGCACCACATCGTTCAACAGCTGTGCATCCTCGCTGTCGGCCGGCTCGCCCGCCCCCTCTATCCACTCATTGGAGTCAGGCAGCTCGGCGACCAGCTGCGGCTCGTGCACCAGAAGATGCAAGAGGCGCGTCAGCATGCTGACCGAGGTGCGCTTCTGAGGCCTGGCCGGCGTCGCGCGCGAAGCTTGAGCGCCCTGGCCCGCAGACATCTCGCCGTGCGACTGCCAGTCATCCGGCTGCCAGCCATCGGACTCGCTATCGCCGAAGCCGGCATCTGCCATCGCCTCCAGCGACGACCACTCATCCTGTGCGTCACTCAGCGTCGCGCCGTCCTGAGGACTGGCAGCGGGCGCTGAGCGCGGCGCGCCGGGCTGACGTTGTTGCTGTTGCAAATGCTGCGGTTGCTGACGTAGCTGCTGGTGCTGACGCAGCCGAGCCTGCTGGGCTTCACGCGCCGCGGCGCGCTCGACCAGCATGGCATCCAGCCGTTCACGCTCCAGACCACTGCGCCGCTCCAGCTCCTTGAGCAGCAGCGAGCGCAGCACACCCTCTGGCACACGCGAGATCCACTCCAGCGCCTGGGTCACGAACCGCTCGAGCTGCTCCATGCGCTTGAGGTCACGTCCTTCCGCGGCCTGTTCGAACAGGAACTCGGAGAGCCCGGAGGCGCAGGTGACACGCTTCTCGAATGCCTCCTGCCCCTCGCTGCGTACCAGGGAATCCGGGTCCTCGCCTTCGGGCAGGAACAGGAAGCGCGCCTGACGTCCATCGATCATGACCTCGAGCACGGTCTCCAGCGCGCGCCGCGCCGCCTGCCGACCGGCCTTGTCGCCGTCGAAGCAGAACACCACCTCATCGACCAGGCGATACAGACGCTTGAGGTGCTCCTCACTGGTCGCGGTGCCCAGGGTCGCGCAGGCATTGCGAATGCCGTACTGCGCCAGCGCCACCACGTCCATGTAGCCTTCGACGATCAGCATGCGTTCCAGCTTGCGATTCGCCTCACGGGCTTCATACAGACCGTAGAGCTCGCGCCCCTTGTGGAAGACGGGAGTCTCGGGAGAATTCAGGTATTTGGGCTTGGCATCGCCCATCACGCGACCACCGAAGGCGATGGTGCGGCCCTTCCAGTCACGGATCGGGAACATCACGCGATCGCGGAAGCGGTCATAGCGGCGACCGCTTTCCTCGTGGTGGATCAGCAGACCGTATTCGATCTGCACATCCTCGCTCACACCCAGCTTGCTCAGGTGATGCTTGAGGTGCTCCCAGCCTTCCGGCGCGAAGCCGATGCCGAAATCACGCATGACCTCGCGCGACAGACCCCGCCCTTCCAGATACTCACGCGCCGGCTGCGCGGCCGGTTCCGTCAGGCGCTGACGATAGAAGTCCGCGGCCGCCTCGAGCAGATTGACGCCCTCTTCGCGGGCCTGCTCACGACGCTGCCGCTCACGGCGCTCGTGCGGACTCTGGTTGCCGCCTTCACGCGGCACTTCAAGCGCCAGCCGCGAGGCCAGCTGCTCGACGGCCTCGGGGAACGGCAAGCGATCGAACTCCATCAGGAACTTGAGCGCACTGCCGCTCGCCCCGCACCCGAAGCAGTGATAGAACTGCTTGTCCGGGATGACGTTGAACGAGGGAGAGTTTTCCTGATGGAACGGGCAGAGGCCGACATAGCTCTTGCCGGCCTTCTTCAGCTGGACGCGCTCACCCACCACCTCGACCACATCGGTGCGGGCCAGCAGATCGTCAATGAAGCCTTGAGGGATGAGACCAGCCATGATTCGCCAGAAGTCGTGGAAAAACGGACTGACCGCAAGATAGTGTCGGCTCAGTGGAGTGAGCGGCTACCTTCGGGTCAGGCCATTCCTCGAGTTAGCGACATGTGCCAGGCAACGGCACACGGCTCGAGAACAAACGGACCACTAGAGACAAAAACAAGCGGCCACCGTGAGGCAGCCGCTTGGTGTCCTTCCAGAGAGCAGAATATCACTCCCCAAAAGTACGGATCAGTAGAGACGCTCGAAACGCTTGCGCTCACGCTGAACCTTCTTGGCGTGGCGCTTTACAGCGGCCGCCTGCTGACGCTTGCGAACAGCTGTCGGCTTCTCGTAGTGCTCACGACGACGCACTTCGGAAAGAACACCGGCTTTTTCGCAGGAGCGCTTGAAACGGCGCAGGGCGACGTCGAACGGCTCGTTGTCACGTACTTTAACTGAAGGCATTAAACACTCACCTACCTTGAGATCATGAGTTCGGTTTGAACGCACATCCGGTGCAGCCACTCCTCAGGAGCCACCAGCCAGCGACGGTAAACCGCCACCTGCAGGTCGATCCAGCATCAATCAGTCGCCTGCGACACCACCGGTGAGGGTAGCCGTCGCTGGCTGGAATCATGATTCGGGGAGCTTTTGCGGGGTGGTCGGATGCACGACCCAGTCTTGCAGAGTGCCATATTCTAGACACCCGCCCCCGGCTTTGCAAACGCGGAAACCGGAAATCCTCTCTCCCTCAACGCCAGCTGGCGCGACACCCGTGCTCACAGCCAGTAGAATGTCGCGCATTCACGGCACACACGCCTCTCGGGCTCGCTCAGGCAGCCTCGCTGGCCGTGCCGCCCTCTACTTCTGATATTTCCTGAGAGTCAGCCATGCGTGTGCTCGGCATCGAGACTTCCTGCGACGAGACCGGCGTCGCCATCTACGACACGGACCAGGGCCTGCTTGCAGATGCCCTCTACAGCCAGATCGCCATGCACGCCGAGTTCGGCGGCGTGGTGCCGGAACTGGCGTCGCGTGATCACACTCGCAAGCTGCTGCCGCTGATCCAGCAGGTCATGGACGAAGCACAGCTGAAGGCCGCTGACATCGATGCCATCACCTATACCGCAGGCCCGGGCCTGGTCGGCGCGCTGATGGTCGGCGCGTCCACCGCACACGGGCTTGCCAAGGCATGGGGAGTGCCGGTGCTCGGCGTCCACCACATGGAAGGCCATCTGCTGGCGCCGATGCTGGAAGACGATGCACCGGAATTCCCCTTCGTGGCGCTGCTGGTCTCCGGCGGACACACCCAGCTGGTCGCGGTGCGCGGACTGGGCGAATACGAGCTGCTCGGCGAGTCCGTGGATGACGCGGCCGGCGAAGCCTTCGACAAGGCCGCCAAGATGCTGGAACTGCCCTATCCCGGCGGCCCGCAGGTCGCGAAGCTGGCCGAACAGGGCGACCCCGGGCGCTATCGCTTTCCGCGCCCGATGACGGACCGCCCGGGCCTCGACTTCAGCTTTTCTGGTCTCAAGACCCACACCATGGTCACGCTCAAGAAGGCCAGGGCCGCGGACAACCTGGATGAGCAGCACTGCGCCGATATCGCACGCGCCTTCGAGGAAGCCGTGGTCGACACTCTGGTCATCAAGTGCCGTCGCGCGCTGGACCAGACCGGCCTCAAGCGCCTGGTCGTCGCCGGCGGGGTGAGTGCCAACACCCGCTTGCGTGAGCGCCTGAGCCATGAGCTGACCAAGCGCAATGCCCGCGCCTACTACCCGCGCGGCCGCTTCTGCACCGACAACGGTGCGATGATCGCTTACGTGGGCGCGCAACGCCTGAATGCCGGCGAGCAGGACACTGGCCCGATGAAGGCCGTGCCGCGCTGGCCGCTGGACAGCCTGGCGGCCCCGAGCACAGCGCAGGACTGAGGCTAAGTCCTGCCAGACCCCAGTGCCCTGCCAGACACCAGTGCCCTGCCAGACGACAACGCCCTGCCGATGAGAGTCGGCAGGGCGTTGTCATTGAGGAGCCAGTCATGCTCACCGCCGGTCACTGACACCGGCAACGTGGTGCCTGATGGCGTCAGACCGTGGCACCAGCACGCGAGATCATGCGGCAACGCCAGCTGAAGTCCACCGGCCACAACGGCTGCTGTTCGGCACGCCCGGCGGCCACGAACGCCTTCCACAACGAGGCGTAATCCTCGCCGGTAACGGGGTGGCGCTCCTCGCCGAACGATTCGGCCAGCGGCAGCAGCACGAAGGCATTGCGATCGACCTCATCGCGCGGCAGCATCACGCCATCGACCTCTCCGGTCAGGGTACCGACGGTCAGCAGGTCCAGATCCAGGGTGCGCGGGCTGAACTTGGCGCTGTTCTTGAGGCGACCATTGGCCAGCTCGAGCTGCTTGCACCAGGCCTGCAATTCGCCGACGCTCCAGTCACTCTCGAAACCTGCGACCAGGTTGAGGAAGTTGCGCCCGTCGACGAAGCCCACCGGCTCACTCTCGTAGACAGAGGACAGCGTCAGGTTGCCGAAGGTCGCTTGCAGGGCATCCAGGCAGACCCGCACATGATGCTCGCGCTCGATATTGCTACCGATGGAGATCAGTACCAGACTCATGCCGGCGCATCCGAGGCGGTCTCGAGGCTACCACGCACGATGCGAACGCCAACGGCGGCGGCTTCCGGCACGGCACCCGGCTTGCGCACCGTCATGGTCAGCCAGGGAATGCCGAACTCTTCACGCAGCAGCGCTACCAGGCGCTCGGCGAAGGTTTCCACCAGCTCGAAACGGCTCTCTGCGGCGAAGGTCTGGATGCGCGCGCTGATGGCGGCGTAGTCCAGGGTGTGCGTCAGGTCATCGTCGGCAGCTGCGGCACGAATATCCGTGGCCATTTCCAGATCCATCACCAGACGCTGGCGAATGGTACGCTCCCAGTCATAGACACCAATCACGGTTTCCACGGCCAGAGCCTCGATCAGCACACGATCCACGGCGTTACCTCTATGCTTGTCGAATGAACGAATAAAAACGACGCCCAAGGCCCCGCCATCATGCGACTGATTCTACTGCACCCGGCCCCTGCTTGGCCAAGCTGCCAGCCCCTCTCTCCCTGCCTGTGCGCGACACCTCGAGCACGCAGCGAGTCGACATCATGCTGACGGGCCTGATCGAGTGGACCGCGCAACTGGCCTCCTGGCAACAGTTGAGCCTGCTGATGGCCGTGGCCTATGCCAGCGGTTCGGTGCTGGGCGCGGTGTGGATCTGTCAGCGACTGGGGCTGCCCGACCCACGCCTGGCGGGGTCCTTCAATCCGGGCTTCTCCAATGTGCTGCGATTGCATGGCGCGCTGCCTGCTGCACTGGTGCTGGTCTTCGATGCCGCCAAGGGCATGCCGCCACTCTGGCTGGGGCTGTCGCTCTCGCTGCCGCCCTGGGCACTGGGATTGATCGGGCTGGCCGTGCTGATCGGCCACAGTCTTCCGCTGTGGCACCGTGGCCATCGCGGCGGCAAGGCCGTGGCCGCTGCCTTTGGCGTGCTGCTGATGCTGGCTCCGGGCGTCGCCTTGAGCTGCGCCGCGCTATGGGTCGGGCTGGCCTGGCGACTGCGTACGGCGGCCATCGCCTCGCTGGTGGCCGGACTGGCGGCGCCCCTGTTCAGCCTGTGGCTGGCGCCGCAGATGAGCGGCGTGATTCTGGTCTTTGCCAGTCTGATCGTGATTCGTCATGCGCTGAATCTGCGCCGCCTGAGCGATGGCAGCGAGCCGCGCCTGTAAGCACGCTCTGCTCATACGCTGCGTTCTTCTTGAAAAATACGCTCGCTCTCACAACGCCGCCTTCCTGCTACCTAGACACAAAAGCCCCGGCGCAGGGCCGGGACTTTCGGGGTCATGTACTCGGATCATTTGTTCAGATCAGGTGCTCAGCAGCGGGCAGGTGATCAATGACTGTGTCCGCAGCCGCAATGAGGCTCGTGCACTTCCGGCATGGCCTGCCATTCGCTCAGCGCCTGCTCGATGGCCTGCTGGCGCTGTTCACTGAGCGCACGCCCGATCTCCGCCCCTTTCAGGCCCTGTTCGACCAGAGACTGCGGCGACACCGCCGTCGCGGCTTGCCAAGCGGCATTGCCCAACCGTGCTAACCCCTTGTCCTCGACGGCCAGCAGGGCCACCAGCATCGACTGGCGCTCGCCACGTCGCCAGGCATCGACACCATCCAGCCAGGCCTTGAGATCGGCTGCGCTCACGCCACCTTCCCGCCGCGAGGCCTCGTTCAATTCCCGGCACAGACGTGCTTGCTGGGCGGCGTCTCGCACGGCGCTGGGCAGGCGCAAGTCCTGCGCCAGGACATCGATCTCGTCGCGTGACAGATGCTCTACCAGGCGCGCCATGCGCCAGCAGACCATCTCCGCCTCATCGACCAGCTGACGCGGCAGGCGGTCCAGACGCGCCAGCGCCGCTGTCAGCTGCTCGGCATCGCGGGTCAGCGGCGGCATCAGCACCGTCAGCGCCCCCAGCTCATCGAGCAGCTGGAAGTAGGCCTCGGGACTGGCCTCGCCCAGCGCCTTCTCGGTCTCCTTCCAGACCCGCTCGGCCACCAGATGCGAGACCTCGCCACTCTCGACCATGGCGACCATCATCTGCCGCGTCTCATCCGCGACCGTGAAACCGAGCCCCTGATAGCGCGCCAGAAAGCGTGCCACGCGCAATACGCGCAGCGGGTCTTCGCTGAAGGCGCTCGAGACGTGACGCAACACGCGCGCCTCGAGATCCGCCAGGCCACCGTAGGGGTCTATCACCTCGCCCTGCCCCGGCGTGCTATCGAGCGGCTCGGCCATGGCATTGATGGTCAGGTCGCGACGAATGAGGTCCTCTTCCAGCGTCACATCGGGGCTGGCATGCACGCTGAAGCCTGCATAACCGTGACCGGACTTGCGCTCGGTACGCGCCAGCGCGTACTCCTCCTGGGTCTGCGGATGCAGGAAGACCGGGAAGTCCCGCCCGACCGGCCGGAAGCCACGCGCCTGCATGTCTTCCACCGTTGCCCCCACCACCACGAAGTCACATTCGTGCCACGGCCAACCCAGGCGCGCATCACGCACCGCGCCGCCCACGCGATAGACCTCAAGCCCGCTCAACAGGCGGTCACGCGAATCGCTCGGTGAAGAAGGCGTCGTCTGAGTCATGCGAGTGTCCTTGCCCTGCGGCACGAGATACAAAGCTGAATGAGGAAAGTGAGGAAGTACGGCCAGTGACAGCTGTCACGTGCAGGCGGCGTCAGCTACCGCTCTCGACGTCATCGCCATGCGTCAATTGGTACTGGGTAAAGCCACCATCGAGGGAATAGACCTTCTCGAAGCCCTGCCCCGCCAGCCAGGCGGCGGCCTGCTGGCTGGAATGGCCGTGATAGCAGACCACCACCAGCGGCTTGTCGCGCGGGGTGTCCTCCAGGATGGCACCGGCACTGGCGTTGTCCAGATGACGGCTGCCCGGGATACGCCCCTGCGTGAAGCTGAGCGGATCGCGGATATCGAGTACCACGAGTGACGGGTCGCGTTGGCGCCAGTCACTGAGGGTTGCGAGATCAAGATGTTCGAAACTCATGCGGACTCCGCTTGTTGAGTAAGGGAAAGGCATTCGCCAGCGATGGCAGACCTGCTGTCACTGGCGACGGGAGGGCGCTCAGCGCGAGGTCAGCGCCGGCTCGAAGACGCGCTCTTCCGTCTCGAGATTGAGCGCCGTCAGGCCACCGCCCCACACGCAGCCGGTGTCCAGCGCCTCGACATCCTGACGCGCCGCCGGTGTCTCGCCTTCCAAAGCAGCCCAGTGACCGAACAGCAGGCGCGGCGAATCATCCCAGGCCCCTTCGGGACGTGGGTACTGGAACCAGGGGCGACATCCCTCCGGCGCGCTGTCCAGCCCTTCCTTGGCCGCGAAATCCAGTCGGCCATCACTGTGCAGAAAGCGCATGCGCGTGAAGACATTGACGATGCAGCGCAGGCGCGGCGTGCCTTCGAGCTCCTCCTGCCAGCGGTCCGGCGTATTGCCGTACATCTCGCCGAGAAAGCTCCGATAGTCGTCTCCCGCCAGCACGGCGTGCGCTTCGCGGGCATAGCCGGCCGCCTGGTCCAGCGTCCAGCTCGGCAACACGCCGGCATGGCTCATCACCGTGCGGCGATTGCCGACCAGCGCATCCACCATCAGCGGCTGACGACGCAGCCAGTCCAGCAGCTCGTCGCGATCCGCCGCCTCGAGAATCGGCGTCAGCGTATCGGAGCGCTTGTGACGGCTGAAACCTTCCGCCACCGCCAGCAGGTGGAGGTCATGGTTGCCCAGCACCACCCGCGCATCATCACCCAGCGACTTGACCAGGCGCAGGCATTCCAGCGAGCCCGGCCCGCGATTGACCAGGTCTCCCGCCAGCCACAGCACATCGCGCCCCGGGGTGAAATCGAGGCGCTGCAACAGCCGTTCGAACTCTTCGTGGCAGCCCTGCAAATCGCCAATCGCCCACTGCGTCATGCCCACTCCCTGACCGCCGTGGCGGTCTGACTTGCTGTCTTGAATACGAAACACTGCATCACGCGGCCACCCTAGTGAACCTGATGCGGCCCGGCGAGCCGGAACGGTGCGATGGCGACCTCGAAGGTGCGCGCATGGGTCGCGTCACAGAAGGTATAGGCCCCCTGCATCACACCGACCGGCATGTCGAGCACGGCGCGCGAGGTATAGCGAAAACTCTCGCCGGGCGCGATCAGCGGCTGTTTGCCGACCACGCCCTTGCCACGCACTTCCTGCTGATCGCCGCTGCCCTGGGTGATCTTCCAGTAGCGCGCCAGTAGCTGCACGGTCTCATTCGTCCCGTTGTGCACGGTGATGGTGTAGCGGAACACGTGCCGGTTCTCGCTCGGACGACTCTCGTCGGCGCAGTACTCGGGTACGGCGTCAATACGGATGTCCGCCACGCTACTCATGCGTCGTGGTCGCTGGCGTTGCGGGCGTCGCCCTTGGCATCGCTCTCGGCATCGAGGCGTTCGCCGCTGGCGCTATCACGATGACTATCACTGGCACTGTCGGCTGCCGGCGCACCGTGGCCGACATTGCTGCGCGGACGCTTCTTCGGTGCCTTGTCGGCCTTGTCCACCGTCATGCCCTGCTCACTGAGGTGGTTGCTGATCATCACCAGCTCAGCGACGGTCAGTGTCTGCGGACGACGCGAGGGATCGATGCCCAGCGCGGTCAGCTGGTCGGCATCGATGCGGCCCTTGAAGTTGTTGCGCAGCGTCTTGCGGCGCTGGGAGAAGGCTTCGCGCACGATGACGGCGAGCAGCTTCTCGTCCTTGGCCGGATGCGGCAGTTCACGGTGCGGCACCAGACGCACGATGGCGGAATCCACCTTCGGCGCCGGGAAGAAGGCGCTCGGCGGCACCAGGAACAGATTTTCCACTGCGCAGTAATACTGGGTCATCACCGACAGGCGGCCCCAGTCGGTGCCACCCGGCTCGGCGGCCAGGCGCTCGACGACTTCCTTCTGCAGCATGAAGTGCATGTCGGAAATCGCGCCGCGTGCTTCCAGCAAATGGAAGATCAGCGGGGTGGAGATGTTGTACGGCAGGTTGCCGACCACGCGCAGCGCAGGGCCATCACCGACCAGCTCCGGGAAGTCGAAGCGCAGGGCATCGCCTTCATGGATCACGAAGTCCGGGTAGTTGAAGAACTGTACGCGCAGGCCCGGAATGAGGTCACGGTCCAGTTCGATGACTTCCAGCTTGCCTGCCGCTTCCAACAGCGGGCCGGTCAAGGCACCCTGCCCCGGACCGATCTCGACCAGGCGCTCGCCTTCCGCGGGACGAATGGCATTCACGATGCGAGAGATGACGCCAAGGTCCTGCAGAAAGTTCTGACCGAAACGCTTGCGAGCGCGATGCGCGGGGAAATGTTGGGACATGGGACTGACCTTCCTCCTGGGAATCCGTCGGGATTCCCGACAACAAGACGCCGCCATGGCCTGCAGGGACACAGGCAGACCGGGGCGGCGAGACCATCCTCGATGGTCGAATGACTGGGGTAGCGAGACGCCACGCTGTGGCGCACGCCTGACGTGCCGCCATGCGGTCACGCCCGAGTGATGCGGGGATTATCTCAGGCTCGCGCGGCGGCTGCCATCTCGATGGCGACACGCACGGCCTGCAACAGGCTGCCGACGTCGGCACGCCCGCTGCCGGCGAGGTCCAGCGCCGTGCCGTGATCCACGGAGGTACGCACGATCGGCAGGCCCAGCGTGATGTTGGCGGCTTCACCGAAGCCAGCATACTTGAGCACCGGCAGGCCCTGGTCGTGGTACATCGCCAGTACCGCATCCACGCCCTCCAGATGCCGCGGCGTGAACAGGGTGTCGGCCGGCAGCGGGCCATCCAGCTGCATGCCGGTCGCGCGCAGGGCATCCAGCGTCGGGGAAATCACCTCGATCTCCTCATGCCCCAGGTGCCCGCCCTCGCCGGCATGCGGATTGAGCCCGCACACCGCGATGCGCGGTGCGGCACAGCCGAAGTAGCGCGTCAGGTCCTTGGCGAGAATCTTCATCACCCGCGTCAAGCCCTCGGGCGTGATGGCATCGGCCACCTCGCGCAGCGGCAGGTGTGTGGTGGCCAGCGCCACCCGCAGCCCGGGGCACGCCAGCATCATGACCACCTCCTCCACCCTGCAGACATCGCGCAGGTATTCGGTGTGGCCGGTGAAGCCCGCATGCCCGGCCTCGATCACGGCGGCCTTGGACAGCGGCGCCGTCACCATGGCACTGGCATGCCCCGCCTGGCAGGCGGCGATGGCGACATCCAGCATCGCCAGCACATGATCGCCATTGCGCGCATCGATCACGCCCGGCTCGCTGGGCACTGCCAGCGGCACCGGCCACACGGCAAGCTCACCATTGCGAACCGGCGGCAGCGGATCGCCCGGCGACAACTCATGCACCACCAGCGGCAGACCCAGCAGGCGGGCACGACTGACCAGCAAGGCGGGGTCTGCCACGGCGACCAGCTGCGCAGGGAACGCTTCCGCCTGACCGGCGAGCATCACCAGCAGCTCGGGACCGATGCCCGCCGGCTCACCGGCGGTCAGAGCGATGATATCGGGCGCAATCTCTTCGCGACGATTCATGACGGTGTCTCGCTGCTCCACTCGGACTTACTGCTCATCGAGACGGTTGTCGACGTAGGCCTCGGCACGCACCTGCTGCTGCCAGGCTTCGAGCTCATCATTGAGCTTGCGCTGGAACAGGGTCTTACGGACCTTGTCACGCTGGCTGGAGTTGGTCACATCCTGCTGGCGACGCTCCTCGACTTCGATGATGTGGTAGCCGAAGCGACTCTTGACCGGCTGGCTGATCTCGCCCACGTCCAGACCATTCATGGCCGTCTCGAAGGAGGAGACCGTCTGGCCCGGGCTGACCCAGCCCAGTTCGCCACCCTTGAGAGAGCTGCCCTTGTCGTCGCTGAACTCCTGGGCCAACGCGGCGAAGTCCTCGCCCCCCAGCAGACGGCGACGAATGGACTCGGCGCGCTCAAGCGCCTGCTGATCGCTGAGGTTCGGGTTGGGCTGGATCAGGATGTGGCGTGCGCGCGTCTGGGAAATCAACGCCTTGCCCGCGCCACGCTTCTCGATCAGCTTGACGAGGTGATAGCCACTGGCACTGCGCAGCGGCTCGGAGACCTGGCCAGCCTGCATGTTCGGAATGACATCGGCGAACACCGTCGGCAGCTCACCGCCGGAACGCCAGCCGAGATCACCGCCGCTCAGTGCCTGACTGCCGGCAGATTCGGCGGCAGCCAGCTGGGCGAAATCGGTGCCCTGCTCGATCTGCTGGCGCAGGCTGTCGGCCTTGGCGCGCGCGGCCTTGACCTGGTCCGGCGTCGGCTCCTGGGGCAGTGCCACCAGCAGGTGGGCCAGATGGTACTGGACGTCGCTGCCGACATTCTGCTGGTTGAGATAGCGATCGATCTCTCGATCGGAGATCCGCACCCGGCTGGCGACGCTGCGCTGCTGGATCTGCTGCACCAGCAGCTCACGACGCACCTGATCGCGCACCTGGGCCAGTGACATGCCGTCCTGCTCGAGCTTGTCGGCGAAGGCTTCCAGGCTCATGCCGTTGTCCTTGGCGATGCCGCGCAGGGTGGCATTGAGCTGGGTATCATCGATGCTGAGGTTGGCCTGTTCCGCCAGCTGCAGCTGAATCTGCTCGTTGACCATACGATCAAGAACCTGACGCTCCAGCACGTCGCGCGGCGGCAGGTTGATGCCACGGCTCTGCAACTGCTGACTCGCCTGGGTGACGCGCTGCTCCATGTCGCTTTGCATGATGGCGTCCTTGTTGACCACGGCAACCACGCGGTCGAGCAACTCGGCGGCACCGGCCGGCAGACTCGCCAGCACAAATGCCAGCCCCAGCGGGGCAATCAGGGTCTTGCGCATCACATGTTCTCTCGGCGTAAAAATGTTGATGGCGCCGCCCTGCGGCGGCGCCTTGGCGTCATTCACGGCCTGGCGCGGCGACTCAGAAGCCCGCGTTGCGATAGCCCGGTACGGCCTGTTCCAGATAGCTGTCAGCACTCTGGCCAACGCCTCCCAAGCCCTTGAATTCAAAGGTCAGGAAGATGCCATTCTTCTCTTCGTCATCCGAGATGGTGTTGGCGGTGTCGTTGTCATCCTGCCATTCACGCCAGGTGACCTGCACGCCGTAGCAGCAATCGTTGTACTGCACGCCCAACACCTTCTCCAGTGAACGGGAATTGGTGCTGTCATACATGTAGCGGCCCAGCAGCGACCAGCTCTCGCTCATCGGCGTCGCGAAGGAGAAATCCCACTCGTTGCGGGTATAGCCCAGCACGTCATCCTCGTCCTCATCGTCGTAAGGCACGAAGCCTTCGATCTCACGATTGAAGCCAAAGTTCAGTACCGTGCCCTGTTCCGCACGATAACGCAGCGAGGTCTGGGCACTTTCGGTCACGCCACGATCGAAATCCTGGAACACGGCCTGGGAGGCGGTCCACTGGTCGTTGAGCACCACATCGGCCTGGAAGACCACCGGCGAGCGGTCACGCGTCGCACGATAGTAGTCGGAGTAGCTGTCGAAGTCGGAGCGTGAGGTCTTGTCCGGATCACCGTCCATGTCGATGTTGCGGTCCGACAGGTAGCTCGACTGGCCGACGCCCAGCTTGAGGCGTTCACGGCCGCTTTCATCGCTGATGAAGCGTGACGACACGCCGTAGGAGACCTTGTTGGTATCGCCGACGCGGTCACCCCCGCTGAAGCGGTACGGAGACCACAGCTGATTCCAGCTGAAGGCGTCTTCCGAGGTATCGAAGTCGGGCAGATCGGACTGGTCGACCTCCGGCACGTAGGCGTAATAGAGGCGCGGTTCCAGCGTCTGGGTATAGCCGTCGCCGAACCATTCGGTCTCGCGATCGAAGATCAGGCCGCTGTCCAGCGACAGTACCGGGATGGTGGCGGACGGGCTGGTGCTGCGGTCCGTCTCGCGGTCACCATAGTCCAGGCTGTATGACAGGCTGACCAACTGCGCGCGCGGCTCGATGAAGCTCCAGCTCTGGTCGCTGCGCCAGCCCAGCGCCGGCGCCAGTCGCAGGCGCGAACCATTGGCGGCCTGGTCTTCGTCGATGTCGGTATCCGTCTCATCGACATCACGCCAGAAGTAGGTCGCGTTGGAATTCCACTCTTCGTAGAAACCGTTGGACTGACTCCAGCGACCATCCGCGGTCAGGCTCGGCAGACGGTAGAACGGCTTGTCATCGTTATCCAGCGGGTAGTCCATGCGCTGATAGCCCTGCGCCTTGAACTGCAGGTCCCAGACATCGCCGTGGTAATCGAGCTGTGCCAGACGTTCGAGGCTATCGGTTTCCGTTTCCCCGAAGTTGCGCCCGAAGTCGTCGAAATAATTGCCATCGGAGGCGGCGCCGTACTTCAACTGGTAGTCGGTACGGGCATCATAGCGGCCAGCATGCTGGTAGTTGATGTACCAGCGGTCCTCGCCGATCAGGTCTTCCTCATCATCGTCGGGATCGCTGCCGCCATCGTCATCGGCGAGCCAGGCGCCCTCGATGCTGCCTTCATCGCCACGCGGCAATAGATAGCGGAACTCGCCTTCCAGCATCTCGCCACGCTCGGAGATGTAACGCGGCGTGAGGGTGGCGTCGTAATTGGGGGCCAGGTTCAGGTAGATCGGCTGGGCGTAATCGAAGCCGCTGGAGCTGGTGTAGCTGAACTGCGGCCACAGCAGGCCCGTGTGGCGGCGGTCATCGACCGGGAAGCGCACGTAGGGCCAGTAGAAGACCGGCACGCCGCCCATTTCCATGCGCGCATGCTTGGCCGTTCCCCAGCCGGAATCCTGATCGATGGTGATGTCGCTGCCGACTAGGCGCCACAGGCTGTTGCCCGGCTCACAGGAGGTGAAGCTGGCATCCTTCAGGCGGTAGCGACCGTCCTCGAGACGTGCCAGCTGCACCGCGTCGCCGCGCACATGCTGCTCGTGAAAGACGTAGTGACCGTTGTCGACGCTGGCCGCATCGCTGTTGAGCGAGACTCGCGCATCGTCGCCGCGCAGCAGGACCCCGGGCTGACGATAGGTGACAGGCCCCTTGGCGGTGGCGGTGTCACGCGCCTCGTTGACGCTGACCTCGGGCGATTCCAGCTGGGAATCGCCGCGGCGCAGCACCACCTCCCCCATCAGGGTGGCGACGCCATCGTTGCCGTAGTTGGCCTTGTCAGCCGAGGTCGTGACCTGCTCCGGCGTGTCACCCGCTTCGATACGGTAGGCCGGCGTGACATAGCGCCCGGAGCACAGCTTGCCCCGCGGCACCTCATCATAGGGCTGCCAGTCGAGCTGACTGGCTGACAGGGGCTCGGGCGGAGCGGCCTGTGCCATCAGAGGGGCGCCGGCGGCCAGTGGCGCCAGCGTCCACAACAGACGGAAAACCAGTGGCTTGAGCTGCCAGACCGGGCGGTCATCGCCCAATCGGGCTATCGGTGCCTGCCGGGAATGAGCAGACAGAGAGGGAGTCGCGAAGCGACGCTGACGTCGCCCGGGAGCGGTCGTCGGCTTGCCCGGATGGGATGAATGGCTGCGCTGGGCCATGGCTGCTCTGTGTCCTTGGCTGGGGGAATCGGTATTATACAGGCCCAGCAACCGGCCTTCCTGCTTGCCGGTTCCGCCTGCCTTCTCGTCACCACACGACAGCATGCGGGGCCGCGGCACAGGCGTCAACTGACAGCCGGCCCCGCACACGCCGACAGGAGCCCAAGCCCCATGACATCCGACGCCCGCCGCCAGGCGCTGCACGCCTGGGCCGCCGCCCGCCACGACCTCACGCCAGAGGCCGTGCGCATGAGCGCCGTGGCTGACGACGCCAGCTTCCGCCGCTATTTCCGCCTGCATCTCGAGGAGCTCGACCCGGCCACGCCGGCGCGCATCCTGATGGACGCCCCGCCCGAGAAGGAAGACAGCCACGGCTTCGTCGCCATCGCCCGCCAATGGCGCGACACCGGCCTGCCGCTGCCCGAGATCTTCGCCTTCGACGAGTCACTCGGCTTCCTGGAGCTGGAAGACCTCGGCGACACCCCGCTGATGACCGCCCTGACCAGCACCGAGCACGCCGACCACTACTATGGCGAAGCCATCGGGCTGCTCGAGCAGCTGCATCAGCTGCCGCCCGGCAACCTGCCTGCCTATGACGACGCCCGACTGTCCGCCGAACTGGCGCTGTTTCCGGAGTGGTGTCTCGGCCAGCTGCTCGACATGCCGCATGACCGCCGCTACGCCGCCTGGGACAAGCTGATGGGGCAGTTGCTCGCGGCCGCCAGCGCGCAACCGGTGGTGACCGTGCATCGCGACTTCCATGCCCAGAACCTGTTCCTGCATCAGTCGGCATCCCAGGACCAGCCGCGATTGTGGATCATCGACTTCCAGGACGCCGTCAGCGGCCCCGAGAACTACGACCTGATCTCGCTGTTGCGCGACCGTCACTGGCGCTGGCCGGAACCCGCCATGGCGCGCTGGATCGAGCAGGCGCGTCTGGCCGCCTTGCCACGCTACGCCGCGGCCGGCCTGCCGGCACCGAGCCCGCTGGAATACCGACAGAGCGTCGAGCGCATGGGCGTTCAGCGCAATCTCAAGATTCTCGGCATCTTCGCGCGCCTGACACTGCGGGATGCCAAGCCACGTTACCTGACGCTGATGCCGCGCTTCCTCGGTCACCTGCGCGAGGGTCTGGCCTTCTGCCCGGAACTGATCTCCTTCACCCACTGGCTGGATGAGGTGCTGACGCCGGCACTGTCGCTGCGCCTGGCCGAGGAGTGCGAAGCACGTGATCTGCGTCTCGCCAATGGCGAGCGCCCCGAGATCAACCTCGATGATTACGATGAGCTGGCAGCACTCGCCGATCGCGCTGCCCGCCTGCAGCGCAATGCGGCCACAGCTGACACGGCGAAGAGCGCTGCGGCAGGTGGGGAAAGCAAGGAAAGCGCAGCAACTGCCGATAACCAGCCAGGGAGCCACTGATGCGCGCGATGATTCTGGCGGCCGGTTTCGGCACGCGCATGCGCCCGCTGACCGACCACACCCCCAAGCCGTTGCTGGAAGTCGCCGGGCTGCCATTGCTGGAGCACCATCTGCTGCGCCTGGAAGCGATCGATGTGGACAGGGTCGTCATCAACGTCGGCCACCTGGCCGACAGGATTGTGAGCCACTTCGCCGCGAAACCGAATGCCCGGGGCCAGCTCGAAGCTCGCTGGCAGGGGCGCAAGCGCTCCCTGACACTGATCTTCTCGCGCGAGGAGACGCCGCTGGAAACCGGCGGCGGCATCGCTCGCGCCCTGTCACTGCCCGAGGCGCTGACGCAGGACGCAGGCGACGACACGCCCTTCCTGTTGATCAATGGCGATGTCTGGTGTGACGTCGACCTCACGCTGCTGACCATCCAGGCGCTGGCGAGCCATTCACTTGCTCCGCTCGCCGATCAGCCCCAGGCGCTGGCGGGTCTGGTGCTGGTGGATAACCCGCCACATCATCCCGAGGGGGACTTCCTGCTCACCCCGACGGGGATAGTGAAGGATGACGCCCGCGCCGAGAGCGACGAACAGGACGAGAAGGACGTGCAGACCGGCAGCCGCCTGACCTTCTCCGGTGTGTCGTGGCTGTCACCACGGCTGATTCGCCGCGCCATCGCCGAGACGCCGGCCTACCAGGGCCCTGACAGCGTCTTCAAGCTGGCGCCACTGCTGCGTGAGGCCATGCAGCATGGCGAGGTGCGCGGCCTGCATCATCGCGGTGCCTGGATCGATGTCGGCACCCCACAGCGTCTGGCCGAGCTGGATGAGCTGCTGAGCCACGACAAGGCTTGAGTCAGCGAGATATAAGCTCAGCGCTGGACGTTCCTCCGGGCGCGCCGATGACAATGCTACCCTGTGCGCCATCGTGCTCTCCGCGCTCTTGTAACTGGAGCCCCCGACCCTTGAAGCCACTGACCTCGGGCCGGCAGCACATCAACGACTTATCAGAAGGAGACGTTCCGACATGGCAATGAACGCCAGCATCAAATGGACCGATGGTCGCCAGTTCCTCGCCGAATCCGGCAGCGGCCACAGCGTGGTCATGGACGGCAATCCGGACAACGGCGGTCGCAACACCGGCCCGCGTCCGATGGAAATGATGTTGATGGGTCTGGGCGGCTGCACCAGCTTCGATGTCATCCAGATTCTGGAAAAGGCCCGCCAGCAGGTCACCGACTGTCACGCCGAACTGAGCGCCGAGCGTGCCGATAGCGTGCCGAGCGTGTTCACGAAGATTCACGTCAAGTTCGTGGTCACCGGACGCAACCTCAAGGAATCCCAGGTCAAGCGTGCCGTCGAGCTGTCCGCCGAGAAGTACTGCAGCGCCTCCCTGATGCTGACCGCCGGGGGTGTCGAGATCACCCACTCCTACGAAGTCGTCGACATCGCGGCCTGATCACGCCTCACCCTCCCGCCCCTCAAGGCCCCGCCGACGGCGGGAGGGAGCGTACCACTCACGACATCTCGCCGAATCGGCGGGAATTGTCGCTGGCGTGTCAGCCCTGCCTGTGCATAATACGCCCCTCAAACCGGTCGTCTCACCGGTCGTCTCGTGGCAAGGATGGTATGCAATGCTCCCTGTGAGTCATGCTGCCAGCGGCCGGGACGAGCCTTTCGAGATGTCCTCTTCGGCCCGATGCCTGCCTCTCTGACTGAATGCAATGGCGCATCGGATGTCATACCACCCTCCCATATCAAGGAGGCCTGGACGTGAGCGATCAACTCCGCCTTCACGGGTTCAACAACCTCACCAGTTCGTTGAGCTTCAATATCTACGACATCTGCTACGCGCAGACCGAAGAGCAGCGCACGGCGTATATCGATTATATCGATGAGCTCTACAATGCCGAGCGTCTTACCCAGATCCTCAAGGATGTCACCAACATCATCGGTGCCCACGTGCTGAACATCGCACGCCAGGACTATGAGCCGCATGGTGCCAGCGTGACCATCCTGATCGCCGAGCACGAGCTGGAAGAGCAGGACGTGTCCCAGACCGCGCCGGGCCCGGGCCCGCTGCCGGAAACGGTCGTCGGCCATCTGGACAAGTCTCACGTCACGGTGCACACCTATCCCGAGTCCCACCCGGACAACGGCATCAGCACCTTCCGTCTCGATATCGATGTCTCGACCTGTGGCATGATCAGCCCGCTGAAGGCGCTGAACTATCTGATCCACAGCTTCGATTCCGATATCGTGACCATGGACTACCGCGTGCGTGGCTTCACGCGCGACGTGGATGGCAAGAAGCTCTTCATCGATCACGACATCACCTCCATCCAGGATTACCTGGCGGAAGACACCAAGCGTGCCTACCAGATGGTCGATGTGAACGTGTATCAAGAGAACATGTTCCACACCAAGATGCTGCTCAAGGACTTCGAACTGGACAACTACCTCTTCGGCACCTCGCGTCGCGAGCTGACCTTCGAGGAAGCCACCAACATCGAAGGCCGTCTGCGTCGTGAAATGCTCGAGATCTTCTACTCGCGCAACTTCGACTGATCATCGCCCGGGTCATGCACGGCAGTCGCAGCGCCTGTGTCTGCTTGCCTGACGCCTGATGACAGTATGTAAAAAGCCCCTGACACCTCACGGTGCCAGGGGCTTCTTTGTTGGTTGGTTGGCTGCCTGCCTGCCGACTCAGCGCTCGTCGACGGGGCCCTTGCGGTCTGGCGGGGCGGCATCCCCCAGGCGCTGTTCCATCTCCTCATTCACCTGGCGATGCAGCGCCTCGCGGTGGCGTTCGCGCTCAGCCAGCGACTCGCCCCGCTCCTGCGCGACCTGATCCAGTCGCTCACGCAGCTCGCGCACCTCTGTCGTCAGCTCGCTGATCTGATGGTAGAGCGCACGCGTCATGTCGCGCTGGGCACGCGCTGCGCGCGCCTCCTGCTCGCTGTCATCTTCGATGAAGATCGAGCTGATATAGGCGGCGAAACTCCCGAACAGCCCCACACCCCCGACCATCAGCAGCACCGCCACCACGCGACCGAGTGTGGTGATGGGGTAGTAGTCGCCATAGCCGACGGTGGTCACCGTCACCACTGCCCACCACAACGCCTCCTCGGCGGTATTGATGGGGCTGTCGGGATTGGGTGTCTCTACCATCAGCATGGTCAGGGCGCCGAACACCACCAGCAGCACCGTGGCGGTGGCCGCCGAGGCGAAGACCCCCTCGGCCCGGTTGCGAAACAGCAGCTTCCAGATCATTTCCATCGACTTGATGGCGCGCAGCACCCGCAGCACCTGCACCACGCGAAACAGCCTCGCGCCCTGGAAGAGCCCCGCCGGAATACAGGCCAGCAGGTCGATCCAGCCCCACTTCATGTACTCGCGCTTGCTCTTGGCACTGGCGAAGCGCTTGCAGAAATCGATGAAGAAGAACAGGCAGACCACGTAGTCCATGTACTCCAGCAGCCGCTGGACCTGCGGTGACAACTCAAAGACAAGGTCCACCACCATGGCGCCGATCACATAGATCGACAGCACCAGAATGAACAACTGAAAAGGCGTGACGCGTTCCTGCATCCGAGAGTTCTCCGTGAATGGGCTCTGGAAAGCCTACCCCATCCTCGTCGCCCTGACAGTGTGAAGACACTGCCGTCATACTCACTATGATTCATGCGTCCGGTGGTTCATGCATCAGCCTCATGCGCCCGCATTCATGAAGCCTTGGTGCGCGACTCCTCGTCACTCGGGGGCTGGAAAGTGGACTGCTCGCTGATGTCTTCCCCACTGATGCGATCCAGAAGCTTGCGCAACTTGTGACGCTGCCTGCGTGATGACAGGCGATTGGAATCCCAGCGCTCCGGTACCAATGCGCATTCTCCATCGGCATCGTGCAGGCGGAAGGCACGCTCGACACCGATCGGATGGTCTTCACTGCCATAGATACCGATGATACGCAGCGTCAGGCGCTGGAATTTCAGCTGCTCATTGCTGGGCCAGTGACCCTCGAGCGAGATGCCATTGCGGCGCGCCATGCGCTCGATGACTTCCGCAAAGGTACCGATATGCAGGAAGTCGCCCGAGCCCAGCGGCCCCTGACGCGTGGTATCGGAGATGCGCCATTCACTGCTGCTGGAGGCCTTTTGAGCGGACTGCTCGCTGTCGCCGTCCTGCTGATTGTCACCCTGCTCGTCACCTTCCTGATAGCTGCGTTCGAACTCGGTGACATCCATCAGCAGGCTGCCATGACTGGTATCCAGCCGCGCGATGATGTGCTCGATGAAGATCGATTCGGCGCTCATGTTGCTGACGATGCACAGACTGTCGATACCCTTGGACTTGCCGCGATTGATCAGCACTCGCGGGCGACGCTGGCGACGGAAGTTGTGATACAGCAGCTGCGCGTAGACCAGCCAGATGAAGAACGAGCCGATACTGGCAATCGCCGAGATGGTTTTCGAGTGATTCGCGATCCACTCCATCATGCTGACCTCCCCTGTCAACGTTGTCTGGTGCCCCCTTTCTTGGGGACAGCGACAGGGGATTGCGAGCATTGATTTGGCGTTAAACTCCCTCGTGACCGACCTGATCTTCGCCCAGCAGTGACTGCCAGAGGGTGATGACCCGCTCACGATGGGCGGCAATCACCGGGTGCTGCTCCAGCCGCATCAGGCTGCCGTGCTTTTCCAGCGCCAGGCGATGACTGACATCGCGGTAGGCCAGATAGGCCTCGCGCAGCTCGCCGGCCTGCTCGCCCGGCAGCCGTCCGCAGGACTCGAGGGTTTCCAGCAGTCGCATGTTGTCGCTCCACTCGAGCAGAGCGGGCACCTGATGACTCAGCGCCAGCACGCAGTACTGGGCGAGAAACTCGATGTCGACGATGCCGCCGGCGTCCTGCTTGAGATGGAACTGGCCGGCCTCGCGGTCCTTGGCGCTGCTGCCCAGGTGATCACGCATCTTGTGGCGCATGGTGATCACCTCCTGACGCAGCGTCTTCTCGTCCCGCTGCTGACCGAGCACCTCACGTCGCACCTCCTCGAAGGCCAGCGCCAGTGCCGGGTCTCCCGCCACGGCCCGCGCACGCACCAGCGCCTGATGCTCCCATGTCCAGGCTTGCGTGAGCTGATAGTCCCGGAAGGCCGCCAGACTCGAGACCAGCAGCCCCGAGTTGCCTGACGGACGCAGGCGCATGTCGACCTCGTAGAGCGCACCGGCCGGCGTCACCGCCGTCAGCAGGTGGATGATGCGCTGCCCCAGACGCGTGAAGAACAGTGGATTGTCCAGCGGGCGCGGGCCATCCGTCTGGCCCTTGCTGGCCGCATCATGCAGGAAGACGAGATCCAGATCCGAGCCATAGCCCAGCTCGATGCCACCCAGCTTGCCGTAGCCGACGATCACGAAGCTGCCACTCAGGCTGTCGCCAGTGATCGGCTGGCCATCGCGCCCGATGGGGAAGCCGTGCTTGCGAGTCAGGGTCTTCCACGCCATCGCCAGCACCTGTTCCAGTACCACCTCGGCGATGAAGGTCAGGTAGTCGCTGACCTTCATCAGCGGGCGGGCACCGGCGATATCGGAGGCCGCCACGTGCAGCACCTGGGCATGGCGGAACACCCGCAAGGCCTCGAGCAGCGCCTCTTCATCATCTTCGGGAATGCGCGAAAGCGCGGTGCGCAGCTCATCAGCGAGGCGCGTCTTGTCGGCGGGTGAGTACAGATCATGCGGGTGCAGCAGCTCGTCGAGCAACACCGGATAGCGCGCCAGCTGCTCGGCAATCCAGGGGCTTGCCGCACACAGGCGCATCAACTGCGCCAGCGCATCCGGGTTCTCGCGCAGCAGCGCCAGGTAGGCCGTCCGGCGTAGCACTGCCTCGATCAGCGGCAACACGCGCTCCAGCACTCGGCTGGCATCGTGCTCGCCGGGCTTTTCCGGGTCGCCCGCCGCCGAGCCCAGCGCCTGCAGCAAAGGCGGCATCAGCGCATCGAGACGATCAAAGCCGATGCGCTGCATGCCCTGTACCGCCCGTGACCGCCGCAGACTGTCGAGACGCCGGAAACTCTCGGCCGCACTCTCAAAGCCGCTCTCGGCGAGCAGTGCCTCGCCCTCCTCCGTCGTCAGCTCGCCACGCCACAGTGCCCGCCACTCATCCAGCGCCTGCTGGCCTTCGCCCTGCTCGGCCTCGTCGTCTTCCGGCGCGGCAATCACGTTGTCGAAGTGATGGCGGATGCGCTTGCGCACTTCTTCCAGCCGCGCGGTGAGCGCCTTCCAGTCGGGTAGGTTCATGGCCAGGGCGAGGCGCTCGCGACCCAGCGGATCCAGCGGCAATGTCTGGGTCTGGCGGTCGGCCTGGGCCTGCAGGGCGTGCTCAAGATCGCGCAGGAAGACGTAGTCCGGCACCAACTCATCCACGACCGCCTGCGGCAGCAACCCCAGGGCTGGCAAGCGCGCAAAGGCCTGCTTGAGCGAGGTGACCTGCAATTCCGACTCACGCCCGCCCCGAATCAGCTGGAAGGCCTGGGCGACGAATTCCACTTCGCGAATGCCGCCGGAGCCGAGCTTGATGTTGTCGGACAGCCCGCGCCGCTTGACCTCGCGATTGATCATCGCCTTCATCTCGCGCAGCGACTCGATGGCGCCGAAATCCAGATACTTGCGATAGACGAAGGGCCGCAGGTGCGCGATCAGGCGCTCGCCGGCAGCGACACTGCCCGCCACCGGGCGCGCCTTGAGCATCGCGTAACGCTCCCATTCGCGGCCCTGATCCTGGTAGTAGCTGGCCAGCATCGAGAAACTGCCGACCAGTGGCCCGCCGTCCCCCAGCGGACGCAGCCGCATGTCGACGCGGAACACGAAGCCATCGGCGGTCATCGCGTCCAGCGCGGCAATCAGCTTCTGGCCGAGACGCGTGAAATATTCCTGATGATCCAGAGACTTGCGACCGCCCGATGTCTCGCCCTTGTCGGGGAAGGCGAAGATCAGGTCGATATCGGAGGACAGGTTGAGCTCGCCGGCGCCCAGCTTGCCCATGCCGAGCACCACCAGCCGCTGCGGCTCGCCGAAGCGGTCCGGCGCGGGGCGGCCATAACGCGGCTCAAGCGAGGCTTCCAGCCAGCCAAGCGCGCCCTCGAGAGTGACTTCGGCGAGGTGCGAGACCGCCGCCGCGGTCTGCCACATGTCGGCGCCGTTGAGGTCGCGCCACACGATGCCCAGCATGCGCAGCTGGCGGAAACGCCGCAGCACCTGCTGCATCGCCTTCTCATCTTCGGCACTGGTGAGACCGGCAGCGAGGCGCTCAGTGAGCTGGGCGACCGGCAAGGCACGCTCCAGCTCGCCGCTCTCGAGCAGCTCGGACAGCAGTTCAGGGCGGCGGCACAGCGTCTCCAGCGCGAAGTCGGACAACGTGATCAGACGTCCCAGCTGGCTGCGCTGACGCTCATCGAGGGTCAGAAAGGTCGCCAGCGGAGAGCTGTCATCGCCACGCATCTCGCTGAGGTTCTCAGCCTGGGTCAGACTCTCTTCGAGGCGCTCCCGGGCTGCGTGCAGGGCGCTCTCGAGCGTGGCACGGCTGTCAGCCGACTGCTCGGCCAGCAGCGATGACGGCGCAAGGAAATCAGCGGGCAACAGTGGGCGGGACCGCGCGGGGGATGGCTGGGGCATGGTCGTCTCCTTCGATCCAGCCCTCAGCATAACGGAGGCCGCAGGCACATGACACGACCCAGCCCGCTGAGCCTCCAATGATGAGATCGGGGTGAAGACGCTCAGCCGAACAGCTTGTCGTAGAGCAAGGTACCCCAGGTCAGCCCGGCGAAGATCAGGCTGATCATCACCGCCGCCGAACCCATGTCCTTGGCGCGCCCGGACAGCTCATGGAATTCAGGGCCGATGCGGTCAATCGCGGATTCCACCGCCGAGTTGAGCAGTTCGACCATCAGCACGATCAGCGTGGAGCCGACCAGCAGCAGCCACTCGACATGCGAGTCACCGATCCACCAGGCAAACGGCAGCAGCAAGGCGCACAGCACGATCTCCTGGCGGAAGGCCTCTTCGTTGCTCCAGGCGGCCTTGAGCCCCTTGAGCGAGTAACGCGCGGAATGCTTGAGGTGGGTCAAGCCGGTATGCCGTGATTTCATCTTCGGGTCTCGTACAGAAGCAGCACGGAGGCTGCAAAGGCCGATCTTTCAATCGGACGACGTCTGCCAGCAACACGCCTCGGGAGAGCTCGCAGCACACCGGCCAGCGACAGCGCAGCGCTGCCTGCGCGATTTTCACGACCAAAGGCTACCCGAGACCTCATCGACGGGCGTGCTCTAATACCGCCAGGCGCTCGATGACGGCGGCGATGATAGCAAAGCACGCGCTGAAGCGGCATTGCCGATCCCGTCCTCCAACAACAACAAATCAACGCCGGAAACTGCCCATGCCTTCGCTGTCACATGACACACGCCAGACACTCAGCCGCGGACTGGCGCGCAACTTCCTCGGCCAATCGCCACGCTGGTACAAGCAGTTGATGTGCCTGTTTCTGATCACCAATCCGCTGCTGCTGTGGTTCAGCGGCCCGCAGGGTGGCGTGATCGTCGGCTGGCTGCTGCTGGGGGAATTCATCTTCACGCTGGCGATGGCGCTCAAGTGCTATCCCCTCCAGCCGGGCGGTCTGCTGGCACTGGAGGCCGTCGTCATCGGCATGGCCTCGCCGGAGGCCATCATGCAGGAGATGGAGCGCAACCTGCCGGTGATCCTGCTGCTGATGTTCATGGTGGCCGGCATCTACTTCATGAAGCCGCTGCTGCTGTATGCCTTCACCAAGATCATCCTCGGCGTGCGCTCCAAGACCTGGCTGTCGCTGATGTTCTGTCTCTCAAGCGCCCTGCTGTCCGCCTTTCTCGATGCCTTGACGGTGACGGCGGTGATCATCGGCATCGCGGTGGGCTTCTACTCCGTCTACCACAAGGTGGCCTCGGGCAAGCATTTCGATACCCAGCATGACCATGCCAACGATGTCAGCGTCGAGGCCGTACACAGTGAAGACCTCGAGGATTTCCGCGGCTTTCTGCGCTCGCTGTTGATGCATGGCGCGGTGGGAACCGCGCTGGGAGGCGTCAGCACCATGATCGGCGAGCCGCAGAATCTGGTGATCGCCAAGGCAGCCGAATGGGACTTCATCGACTTCTTCCTCGCCATGGCGCCGGTCACCGTGCCGACCTTCTTCGCCGGCCTCGCCCTGTGCGTGCTGCTGGAACGTGGACGCTGGTTCGGCTACGGCCAACGTCTGCCCGCCAGCGTGCGACGCATTCTCGAGGATTATGACCATCATCAGGATTCACGGCGTACGCCACGGGAGCGCGCCGCGCTGATCGTGCAGGCCGTGGTAGCCGTGCTGCTGGTATTGGCGCTGGCATTGCATATGGCAGAGGTCGGGCTGATCGGACTGGCGGTGATCATCCTGCTGACCGCCGGCAATGGCATTACCGATGAGCACCAGATCGGCCGCGCCTTCCAGGAATCGCTGCCCTTCACCTCGCTGCTGGTGGTGTTCTTCACCATCGTCGCGGTCATCCACGAGCAGCATCTGTTCCAGCCGTTCATCCAGTGGGTACTCAGTCTGCCCATCGAAGAACAGGCCGGCGCGCTGTTCCTGGCCAACGGGCTGCTGTCGGCCATCTCGGACAATGTCTTCGTGGCCACGGTGTACATCACCCAGGTCAAGAACGAGTTCGTGGCCGGCAACATCAGCCGCGAGCATTTCCATGCGCTGGCGGTCGCGGTGAACACCGGCACCAACCTGCCCAGCGTTGCGACCCCCAACGGCCAGGCGGCGTTCCTGTTCCTGCTCACCTCCGCCATCGCGCCGCTGGTCAGACTCTCCTACGGGCGCATGGTGTGGATGGCGTTGCCCTACACGGTGCTGATGACGCTGGTCGGGCTGGCCACCGTGCGCAGCTTCATCTGATCAGCGGCCCCGGTTGCGTCAGTCTCATCCCAATGTCGATATCCCGAGACTTCCCCGCAGCGTCGCTTGCAGGCACTGTGAGATGGCGCGTCTCACGCCAGACGCCGTGACACCTTCACGCAGGAAGAGCGCCAACACCAACGCCAATCACGAGGAGACTGCCATGTCCCGCGCATTGATGCTGCACGACGAGACCCCACGCGCCCGAGTCGTCGAACTCTCCGATGATCAGCTGCCTGACCTGCCTGTCACGGTGGCCATCGAGCGTTCCGGTCTCAACTACAAGGACGCGCTGGCCATCACCGGCCGTGGCAAGATCGTGCGCGAGCTGCCCTTCGTGCCGGGCATCGATTTCGCGGGACGCGTCGAGGCCTCCGACTCGCCGGACTATCAGCCGGGCGATGAGGTCATCCTGACCGGCTGGGGCGTGGGCGAACGCCATTGGGGCGGCCTGGCCGAGCGCATGCGCGTCAAGCCCGAGTGGCTGGTCAAGCGCCCTACCAATCTGAGCGCCGAGCAGGCCATGGCCTTCGGCACCGCCGGCCTGACCGCCATGCTGTGCGTGATGCGTCTCGAGGAGGCTGGTCTGACGCCCGAGCAAGGCCCGGTGATTGTCACCGGCGCCACCGGAGGGGTTGGCAGCTGGGCCGTGCAGATGCTGGCAGGGCAAGGCTTCGAGGTTCACGCGGTCAGCGGCAAGGCCGAGCAGCGTGAATGGCTTGAGTCACTGGGCGCGAGTGAGGTCCATCTGCGCAGTGATTTCGAGGACAAGGGCCGTCCGCTGGAAAAGAGCCGCTGGGCAGGCGCCGTGGATACCGCCGGTGGCCAGGTGCTGGCCAATCTGCTGGCGCAGATGAATTACGATGGCAAGGTGGCGGCCGTGGGCCTCGCGGCGGGCGCCGACCTGCCCACCAGCGTGATGCCGTTCATCCTGCGCGGCGTCTCGTTGCTGGGCGTCGATAGCGTCATGATCAACGCAGAGCGCCGTCAACAGGTCTGGCAGCGTCTGGCCGACCTGCCGGACGAGATGCACGCCCAGATGCAGCTCGAGACGGTCGGTCTGGAAGGCCTGGCCGAACGTGCCGAGGCGATGATCGACGGACGCGTCAGCGGTCGCGTGCTGCTCGATCCGACGCGCTGAAGGCACTCGACGCACGACCCGCGACGGAAAATTTGCCCTCGCAGCGCCAGAAACGCTTCAAGTCCTTGATTGTTGCGGTGCAATAGCGATTTTGGCGTTAGCCAACGCCGTCACACAACGCTATGCTCTTGTTATCTCGTTGCGCCCTGTCGAGCGTCCCGAGTGCCCTCCCCTCAGCCATGCCGGGCGTGTGGAGGTCCACCCCGCCTTCGGGCGGGGTTTTTTGTGTCTGTCACTCAGGCCATGAACACGAAAGCCCCGCCAATTGGCGGGGCTTTCGTGTTCATGGGCGCGATCAGGAGCTCAATTGCGCTCGATCATCGCGGTCAGGTCCTCGGCGACCGGATCCAGCACCTGCGGCCAGGACAGATAAGGCACCGCCGCCCGCCCATTGACCATCACCGCGAAGGCACCCCAGCGGCCACTTTGCGTGCGGAAGTATCCCGAGATGGCCCGCACCGGCACCGGGTTGTTGAGCGTGCCCGTCTTGACCATCACGTGGTTGCGGAAGGTCTCGCTGCCACGCCGGATGAAGCGCATCGGGCCATTGACCGGTGCCTGCAGACCCGCCACGAAGGTGGGGAACAGCGCCGGGCGGTGATACATGCTGTCGAGCAACGCCACCAGCCCACTGACGCTGGTGCGGTTCTGGGAGGTCAGGCCGCTGCCGGAATACATCGTCAGCGGGCCGTGACCGGGAATCGCGCTGGCGAAGGTCTCGAGCTTGGCGCCGCCCTGGCGCAAGGTGGCCTGACTGCCGCCGACCAGCGCCAGCGTCAGCTGGTCCGCCATGAAGTTGTTGGAGTAGTTGAGCATACGCGTCAGCAACTCCTGCATCGGCTTGCCTTCGACGCTACCGAGCTGCGCGGCGCTGGAGGGCGGCGCCGTCGAGGTAATGTCCACCCCGCCGGTCACCGTGATCCCGGCGCGCGCCAGGATGTCGCGCATCAGCTCACCGGTGTACAGCGCAGGATTGGAGACGGCGCGGTAGATGCTGCGCGGCTGGCTGTCGGCGGCGATGGTGCCGGTGACGACCAGCGTATCGCGACCATTGCTGGTGGTACGGCGGGCATTGATGGCGCTCTTGCCTCCCGCGCCGACCGTGGTGACCTGGTTGTCGAAGATCTCGGTGGGCTGGGTGGTGTCGCAGCTGGCCAGTCGCGCCGGCGCCTGACTGCCCGCGCCCGGCATCACCTTGACGCACCAGCTGGCATAGTTGCTGGCCGCGGACGACAGCAGCGCATCATAGGCATTGCTGGAACGACGCGAGGCATTGCAGCGATCGGTACTGATGCAGGGCACCGGCCCGAAACGCCACTGGCTGATCAGCAGGCGCCCCTCGACACGGCGAATGCCCCGAAAGCGCAACTCCTCGGTCAGCCGCCACAGCTCTTCACTGGTCAGCGCCGGGTCGCCGCTGCCCTCGAGTACCAGGTCACCGGTCAAGACGCCGCCGCTGACCGTGCCCGTGCTGCGCAGACGCGTGGAGAAACGGTACTGCGGGCCGAAGCGGTCCAGCGCCGCACCGGCGATATAGAGCTTGGACAGCGAAGCCGGCGTCAGTTGCTGGTCGGGATTGACCGAGGCCAGCATCTCGCCGGTATCGAGCATGCGCGCCTGGGCACTGACGATGAAGCCCTTGTCAGTGAGTCGCGTCAGGTTGTCAAAACCCGCCGCCTGCGCCGGGCCCGCCACGACGAGCGTCGCACCGGCCGCCATGGCCAGTCGGCGCAGCGAGCGCGTGAAACGTAGCGACTTGCCCGCTACTGCGGGGCGCGCCGCCTTCAGCAAGGGCAACAGGGGAGACAGTCGGGAGGGTCGCGCAGAGGTCGGTGCAGTGCGAAATAGGGGCATGAGGCATCCAGTGACGTCGTCGGTGAGCATCCATGTCACAGCCGGGAGGCGCCGTGATGCCCCTAGCTTAATGAGGACTGGCGCTGGAAAACAGATGCAGGACGGCGACACCGCCCACGATCATCGCCAACCCCAGGATGGCCGGCAGGTCCGGCATCTCGCGATAGACCACCGCACCGAACACGGTGACCAGCACGATGCCGAGCCCGGACCACACCGCATAGGTCACGCCCAGCGGCAGGTCACGCAGTACCAGCGTCAGGAAATAGAAGGCGATGCCGTAGCCCACCACCACGATCATGCTGGGGCCGAGTCGCGAAAAGGACTCGGAGGCCTTGAGCGCACTGGTCGCGATGACCTCCGCCAGTATGGCCACTGCCAGGAAGACATAACTCATCGAATCACCTCGTATTGTGGGGTGCCAGCTGCTGCTCACGCACGGCCTTGCGCGCCAGCAGACGACTCATCACGGCATCGAACAGCGGATTGAAGATCATGGCCCAGACCAGGAAGAAGGCAACGAAGCCCAGATCCAGCAGCAATGCCTGCCACAGCCCCAGGTCGAGCCAGGCAGACACGATGAAGACGGTCACCAGTACCAGGCCGAGTTCGAAGCCGAGCGCCTGAACGATGCGCTGGGTCGCGCTGCGCTGGCGGGTCGGTACCCAGCGATCGAACATCCAGTTCCAGACCGTACTCCAGATCACCGCCAGTGTGGACATCACCACCGCCAGACTGCCCATGCTCGCCAGGTCATGCCCCGTGAGCAGCGCCGACAGCGGCGCCACGAGCAGGATGCCGCCCAATTCCAGCAATCCTGCCTGGGCCAGACGTTCTTTCTTGGAACGCATGTCATACCTCCTCTCGATCACCGCGTGTGATGCCGGATGGGCTGAACGACGCGGATGGAGGAGGCATTCTAGAGAGATACAAGATGGTTTAAAGTTGGTATCCATCCATTATTCAGATGGATCAAGGCGCGAGGCGAGGCAATGAACTGGACACTGGAGCAACTGCAGACACTGCGCTGCGTGGCGGAGACAGGCTCGTTCTCGGCGGCGGCGCGACGTCTGGGTCGCGCGCAGTCCGCGGTCAGCACCGCCATCGCCAACCTGGAGCTGGACCTGGGCTGCGAGCTGTTCGATCGCGGCCCTCGCACGCCGGTACTGACACCCGCGGGCGAGGCCATGCTACATGAAGCCAACAGCGTGCTGATGCAGTGCCAGCGCCTGGAGGCACGCGCCCGCACCCTCAGCCAAGGGCTGGAAGCCAGCCTGACGCTGGCGATCGATGAGGCGCTGGTGGAGATGCCGCCGGTGATGGCGGTGCTGGAAAAGATGGCGGTGCAATACCCGACGCTGACGCTGAATCTGCTCAATGGCGCGCAGGATGAGGTGGCCCGCTGGGTGGAGCAGCACCAGGCCAATCTCGGCATCCTGTTCTATCAACCGCTGGGGGTCATGGCGCTGGAACGCGAGGCGCTGGGGCGACTGGAGCAGGTGCTGATCGTGGCACGCGATCACCCGCTGGCCCAGCTCGAGAGTCCGACCCACAGTGACCTGGCCGATCACCGCCAGCTGATGATAGGCCAGCGTCAGCAACTGGAGCCCGGCCACGAGGGGCCACGCTCTCAGCGCTTCTGGCAGCTCAACAGCTTCTATGCGATGGCAGAGCTTACGACGCGCGGACTGGGCTGGGCGCAGGTTCCGCGCCATATCGCCCACTACCCGCCCTTCCAGCAGCGCCTGAAGATTCTGGACTTGAGCGCACTGGGCGCCACCGCCGACATCGATATCGAACTGATCTCGCGTCGCGACAGCCCTCGCGGCCCCGCGGCCAGCTGGCTGCGCCAGTCCCTGCGCGACACCTTCCACAACAGCCACGCCGCTATCGCCAATCAGAACCTGCCACCGGCGTGATTCGCGTCAAACCTGCAGCGGGTAGCGCTCGGGCGTGTGTTCCAGCTGGCATTCGAGTCGCCACAGCGCCTGGCCAGACTCGTGATACTTGCGCTCGAAGTGCGTCAGATAATCGCCCTGCGGCTCGAAGGCGTACGCCGTCACCTCGATACCGGTGGCATACCCGATGGCCTGGGCGAATTCCCGAGCGTAGATCTCCCAGTTGGTGCGCAGCTCCAGCTGACCGCCCAGCGCCATGATGATCGGGAATACCGGGTGGCCCTGCCAGCGCATCTTGAGATGGCGCGCCTTGGGATAAGGATTGGGGTACAGCAGGGTGTGGTGCGCAGGTGCCCAGCCCGCAGCGAGCGCCAGGCGCCAGAAGTCGACGAGGTCCGCGCGCACCAGCAAGGCGTTGTCCGGCAGCTCGCCATGCTTGCGACTGAGACGGTCTTCGCTGCGGTCCACGCCGATGACGGCATGATCCGGATGCGCCAGTGCCAGTTGACGCGTCGATCGCCCGACGCCGCAGCCACTGTCCAGCCACAGGGGCTTCGCCTGAGCCGACAACCACTGTTGCGCTTGCAGGAACGCTGCGCGGGTATGTTCCGCCACGGGTTTGCGCAGCGGGTGCGCCATCGCACGGCGCACGCGACGCTCGATATCCTCGTGGGGGCCGGTCTGGGGAGAATCGATCTGGCGGGAGTTGGCGTACATCAGCAGTTCCGATAGCAACGGGCAGGAAAATCACGCGCGGAGTCTAGCAGATGCGCCTGCATCGGGCTGCGCCATATGGCGTACAGCCCATCTGATGCTGTCGGTACAAAAAGGCCTGAACACAAAAAAAGGCGCCTGCCTCGCGGCACGCGCCTACACCAACTCAAACAGCCACGACAGAATGGCAGCTTGCCTCCCGAAAATCAAACAAACGTTTAATCACAATCCTCCCCGAGGCATGACGAGTGCAAAAAGAGACCAATGGGACTCGCACTGAGTGCAGAGATATCGCACAGTGTTCGCAGCAAGCGCTCGCTGGCGCGCCCGCGTAGAGGCGGGGGTGCATGACGCCTGTATTGAGGGGGTGTTATCATCCGCCCATCATTTGGACGAATATCCGCAGAGGTATCGCCCAGACCAACGACTCACAGTATTTTTACGAGGAAAGCGGCTTGTCACACTTACCGGTGATCGTCGGCATGGGCGGCGTCAATGCCGCCGGCAGAACTTCGGGCCATCAGGCGTTCCGACGCACGGTGCTCGACTCCCTGCCGGAGACAGACCGTCAAGAGACCCTGCTGGGTCTCGCGTCGCTCATGAACCTCGCCCGCTGCGATGATCAGGGCCAGTGGTTCGATGCCGAAGGCCAGCCCGCCGAGGCTCAGGCGCTTGCGGAGCGTCTGGCAGACCAGGTGCTGTCCCACACCCTGATTCGTCGCATTGAAGACGAGCGCTTCAACGCGACCGGCATTCCTGCCAATCGTCAATCAAAGCTGACGCTGGGCCAGGACCTGACCTTCACGCTGCGCAGCCGCCAGCTGCCGGAACAGCCGCCCGCCGACTGGCAGATCCGCGAGCTGGACAACCGCCATGTCGAAGTCACGGTACCGGCCGGCGAATTCGATGTCCTGCTGCCCGATCATCGTCAGGCGCTGGTGCGCGCCGCGGGGCAGCTGCCCAGCGGCTTCGCGCCGGAGCAGCTCTATCGCAGCGTGCATCACCCGCGCGGCCTGTCGATGACCATCTTCGGTGCCAGCGATTGCCTCGGCGACAGCGGCCTGGACTGGGATGCGCTGCGCGATAGCCTCGATCCGGACGATATTGCCGTCTACGCCGGCAACTCCATCGGCCAGATGGATGCCGAAGGCTGGGGCGGACTGATGAAGTCCTTCGTGGCCGGCGAGCGCGCCACCTCCAAGCAGATGCCGCTGGGCTATGCCCAGATGCCCGCCGACTTTCTCAATGCCTACGTGCTGGGCAATGTCGGCGGCGCCGGGGCCGCGATGGGCGCCTGTGCCAGCTTCCTCTACAACCTGAAGCTGGGCCTGAACGACATCCGCAGCGGCCGTCGCCGTGTGGTGATGGTCGGCACCGCCGATGCGCCGATCACGCCGGAAGTCATCGAGGGCTTCCGCAGCATGGGTGCTCTGGCCGATGACGAGAGCCTCAAGGCCCTCGACGCGCTGGAAGTGCTCACCGACAGCGATTACCAGAAAGCCTGTCGCCCGTTCGCGCGCAACTGTGGCTTCACCATCGCGGAAGCGACCCAGTTCGTGATCCTGATGGCGGATGATCTGGCGCTGGACACCGGTGCTCGCATCATCGGCAGCGTGCCGGACGTGTTCGTCAATGCCGACGGCTGGAAGCGCTCCATCTCGGCACCCGGCGTCGGCAACTACATCACCCTGAGCAAGGCGGTGGCGCTGGCGCGCGATATCGTCGGCGATGAAGGCGTGCGCCAGCGCAGCTTCGTGCACGCCCATGCCACCTCCACGCCGAAGAACCGCACCACCGAATCCCACGTGCTCAATGAAGTGGCTCGCGCCAACGACATCCAGGCCTGGCCTGTGGTGGCGGTAAAATCCTTCGTCGGCCACAGCCAGGGCAGTGCCGCGGGCGATCAGGCGGTGTCGGCGCTCGGCAGCATGGCGGCCGGCATCCTGCCGGGTATCCCGACGCTGGATGCCATCGCCGATGACGTGCATCACAGCCACCTCGACATCCGTCGCGAGGCACGCGAGTTCGCAGCAGACGTCGCCTTCATCAATGCCAAGGGCTTCGGTGGCAACAATGCCAGTGGCGTGGTGCTGTCGGCAGACGTCACCCTGAAGTTGCTGGCGGCGCGACATGGTGAGGAGGCACTGGCCGCCTGGCGTGAACGCAGCGGTCTCTGCGAACAGCGTCGCGCCGACTATCTGGACAAGGCACAGCGCGGCGAATTCACGCCGACCTATCGCTTCGGTGAAGGCGTGCTTGAAGGTCCGGAGCTGGAGATCACGGATCGCGAGATCCGTATCCCCGGCTATGCGAAGCCCGTCTCGCTCAAGGTCGACAACCCCTTCGGTTCGCTGTAAGCCAGGCTCACTGCAAGATCGGCTCGCTGCAAGACCGACTCGCTAACCCCCGGGGTGCGCACTCGGTGACGAATCCCCTCCCGCGACTGGCAAGCCGCGCGAGGGGTTCTACACTCGGCGTACCGGGGGAGCCGGCGGCGCGACAGCCACTGCGTCCCGGTCTGCTGCGGCTCCTCATCCTTCGTCGTCCACTGCAGCCGGTCACCAGGCTGACCCGCTGCCGACAGAGCTCGAGTTCGTCATGCCCAAGAACATTGCCGTCTATCCCGGCACCTTCGACCCGATCACCAATGGCCATACCGACCTGATCGAGCGCGGCGCCCGCCTGTTCGACAAGGTGGTGGTCGCGGTGGCTTACAGCCCCAGCAAACGCCCCGCGCTGCCGCTGGAGATGCGCATCGATCTGGCACGCCGGATTCTGGCGCATCTCGACAATGTCGAGGTCATCGGTTTCAGCTGCCTGCTGACAGAGCTGCTTGAGCAGCAGAATGCGCGTATCATTCTGCGCGGCCTGCGTGCGGTCTCCGACTTCGAGTACGAACTGCAGCTGGCCAACATGAACCGGGCACAGGCACCGCACGTCGATAGCCTGTTCCTGACCCCGGAATTACAGAACTCCTACATTTCATCGACCATCGTGCGCGAGATATCGCGTCATGGCGGTGATGTGTCGCGTCTGGTGCATCCGCTGGTGGCCGAGACCCTCGCCCGGCATTTCTCCGCTACCGACGACGACACCGCCACAAGCTGAGGACAGCATCATGGCCCTGATCATCACTGATGAGTGCATCAACTGCGACGTCTGCGAGCCGGAATGTCCCAATGGGGCCATCTCGCCGGGGGAAGAGATCTACGTCATCGACCCGGACCTGTGCACCGAATGCGTAGGACACTTCGATGAGCCGCAATGTCAGCAGGTCTGCCCTGTCGACTGCATCCCGCTCGACCCGGCCAACAAGGAAAGCCAGGAAGAGCTGATGGACAAGTACCACATCATCACGGCCGCACTCGGCAACTGATTGCCGCCTGCTCCGGCAGCCGTCACGACGATGACATGGCCTGTACTGCGCCACATCCATCGTGACGGCCGCTGCTTGCGTCTTGCCTTACACCTCCTGCCTTCTCCGCAAGCCCTCTCTATAAGCTCTCTTCCTCAAGCTCGGCCCTGACAGGCGCTTCAGCGCCAGACTCGCCAACGCGGCGCCTCTTGCCGCGAGACACCAACGGGTAACGTAGCCGACTGGCATTAACACCGATTGGCAAGGACGTCGGCTGTTAACATACCTCGTTCTCGATCAAGCACTCCCGCTGTCCCCGTCATTGCCTGCTCCCGCCGCCCCCTGCTGGCGCCAGTGCTGACGCGAGAAAAGGATCGCGGCTGCCTGCTAGCGGCCCCTGCCTAAATGGCTACGCAATCAATACCAAGCGCTACGTCAGGTTATTTTCTGTTAGGGTAATGTAAACAATCTATTCTATCCTGTAGTAATAAAGTCACCGGTCGTACTCTTACACGCGCACGGATTGCCCATGTCCTCTCGCTCTCTCTCTACCGTTCTCAAGCGCCCTTTCCAGGGGACACGCATCCAGCTGCCCAATGCCGGCACTGGGATGCTGCTTATCATGCTGGCGATCATGGTGGCCTTGATCGTGGTACCACGTCCGCAGCTGTTCACCTCGGTCGGACAGTACCTCGTCCCGCATTCACTGCTGGAAATGGGCGCGATACTGGTCGCTCTGATGTCTGCCGTCTCCATCTTCCAGGGGCACCGTCGGACACTGCCGACCAGCTTTCTGGTCATGGGCTGTGCCTTCATGCTCTCCGCCTTCTTCGACATGGTGCATATCTTCAGCTATGACGGCATGCCCGACTTCGTCAGCGAAGCCTCCGTCAGCAAGGCCATCCATTTCTGGTTGGCAGGGCGAACCGCCTTCATCATCGCGCTGCTGGCTCCCTGCCTGCTGACTGCCCGCCCCGTTCCGAGCCGCTATCTGCCCGTGGCCTTTGGCTTGACGCTCGCCATCGGGCTGGTGGTGAGCTGGATAGGCCTCTTTCATCTGAACTTCCTGCCAGAGACCTTCATCGTCGGCAGCGGCCTGACCGCCTGGAAGATCGGCTACGAGTGGGCCCTGGCGCTGAGCGCTGCGCTGGCCGCGGTACTTCTGCTCGGCGCGCGCCGACTGCCTGAAGGCACCAATGCCGGCTGGCTGGCGGTCGCGGCGCTGGCCACGGGGATATCCGAGCTGTGCTTCACGCTCTATGCCACTGCCTTCGATGTCTTCAACCTGCTCGGGCACCTGTACAAGGTGGTGGCCTACGCGATGATCTATCACGCCATCTATTCATCACGCATGGTCTACCCCTATCAGCAGCTGCAGAAGATGAGCGATGCCCTGGGTGAGGCCGAACAACGCTGGCAGTTCGCGCTGGAAGGGTCAGGTGCCGGCGTCTGGGACTGGAAGCAGGATACCGATCATGTCTTCTACTCTGCGCAGTGGAAGGCGACGCTCGGCTTCCAGGAACACGAGATCGGCAGCAGCTTCGATGAGTGGAAGTCACGCATCCATCCGGATGACATGCCGCGTACCCTCGACGACCTGAAACAGCACTTTGAAGGTCACAGCGCAGAATATCGCAACGAGCACCGCATGCTGACGCGCAACGGTGAGTGGAAGTGGATTCTCGATCAGGGACGCGTGGTGGAACGTGCCGAGGATGGCAGGCCCCTGCGCATGATCGGCACTCACAGCGACATCGACTGGATCAAGGAGCAGCAGCAACGCTTGATAAGCAGCCGTGCCCGCCTGCGCTCCATCTATCATTCCGCCCCCGTGGGCATCATCGTCGCCGACCGGGATGGCACCATCGCGGACGCCAACTCGGCCATGCATGCCCTGCTGGGCAAGAGTGATGCCGAGCTTTTCCAGCAATCGCTGTGGGGGCTGTTCTCACTGGACGAGATCAGTCGCATGAAACGTGCCTGGGGCCAGCTGCAACGCGAGGGCGGCAGCTTCCAGGACGAATATCACATGCAGACCGACACGGGTCAGATGTTCTGGGCAGAAGTCACCCTCACGCCGTTGGAGGGCGAAGAGCGCACCCTGGTATTGATCAACAATATCGAGGACCGCCGTCGCGCCATCGAGCTGCTCGAGGAGAACGCGACCCTGTATCAGGAAGTCTTTAGCACCGGCAACGCCATCAAGCTGCTGATCGACCCGGAGCTTGCCGAGATCATCGATGCCAATCCGGTCGCCGCCGACTTCTATGGCTACAGCATCGGCGAGATGTGCGGCATGCCATTGGGCCGTATCAACGTGCTGGCCAGCCAGTCGCTCTCCAAGCGCATCCGTGCGGTCGTCAACCGTACCGACAACCACTTCGAGGCCAGCCACCAGCTTGCCAACGGTGAATTGCGTGATGTCGAGATCTTTACCGGCCCGGTGGACCTGAACGGCCGCACCCTGCTGTTCTCCATCGTTCACGACATCACAGATCGCAAGCGTGCCCAGCGCGACCTGCAGGCTGCCAACCTCAAGCTGTCGCGACTCTCCGAGAGCCGCAGCCAGATCCACCATCTCGCGGAATGCCTGCTGACCTGTTCTCAGCTCGATGAGATCATCACCCAGCTCAACGTTCGTCTGCCCAGCCTGTTCGCCGGCTGCGAAGGCAACGTGACCCTGCATGACCCGAATGACATCAATCAGACGATGCATATCAACTGGGGAACACCGCCCACCGACGCTCGTCATCTCAAGCAGACGCTGACAGTCGGGGATGGCCAGGTGGGAGAGTTCGTGCTGCTGATCCCGCCGGAAGAGGACAGCCTGGAACGCCTGCAGCCCCTGGCGGAAGATGTCAGCCACCTGGTGATGCTTGCACTGGCCGACCTGCAGCTGAAGCGGGGTCTGGCACATGAGGCGCGCAAGGACACGCTGACGCGCCTCTTCAACCGCCGCCACCTCGATGAGGTGCTACCCCAGAAACTGGCCGAGGCCAGCATCGGCAACCCGCTGTCCCTGGTGGTGATGGATCTCGACCACTTCAAGCAGGTCAACGATACCTACGGACATGAGATGGGCGATCAGGTCCTCACGCGCCTGGCCAACCTGATACGTGAGTCGCTGCGCAGCTCCGATGAAGCCTGTCGCTACGGGGGCGAGGAGTTCGTGATCCTGATCCCCGGGGCCAGCGCAGCGGTGTCACGCGCACGCGTCGAGGCCATTCTCGAAGCCTTCCACGAAGAAGTCTTCGAGCATGAGACACTGGGGCCGCTGACCGGCTTGAGCTTCTCCGCCGGGGTCGCCAACGCGCCGCATGACAGCCAGGCCACCGACGCGCTGTTCAACATGGCCGACAATGCGCTCTACCAGGCGAAGCGCGCTGGTCGCAAACGCGTGCTGTGCTTCAACTCACTGCCGCCCGCAGCCGATAGCCACGCCAGGCAACCCGCGCACTGATCGCCGCTCTCACCCTCCTTCAGATACGACAACGCCGACCCTTCGAGGTCGGCGTTGTCGTATCTGGATCATTGAGCCATGGCTCGTCTCACATTTGCCATATTCCTTCAGGTCTTACATTTCATCAGCCCGTCGACTCAACTCACACCCGAGGCAGCGACGGAATGTCGCTTCCGCGGGCGTCTTGACCAACGTCTCTGCTGTAGCATCCAGATTCCCTCCGAGAGCCGCGAAGGGGGCAGACACCAGGAAGACTGCCGTGCCAGCGACTGTCGTCAACAACAACAGGGGGCGCCCTATCAAAGCATCTGCCACCATGGCGCCGGCTCCCGGTCCTGACTGCTCCGGTTCACCAGGCAGGTCCAGCGCCTGAGCGGGCATGGCCATGGAAAGTGCCATCGCCCCACCCACCATGAGCCCCAACCATCCTTCTCGTCTTGTTTTCATTCCCCTCACTCCCTGTAGGCTGCATGGATGCGCTCGCGTCCCTAACGGTATGACGGCCTGTTGGCGCACTGCTCAACCCAAGTGTATCAGGTGAACTCATTCCAGCTGGAGATAGTGCATGCCAAGTGATCAACGTAGCGGGTGCGTCGCATCAAGGATACTGTGTCGAGAAACCTCATAATACAATATGACGATATATTAAATCTGTGGTGATATTATATAAGTCGTATGGAACCATCATAATCAACAACGCACGCAAGGACATTGATCATGTTTGCAAGGATGCTGTTTACCGGCGCTATTCTCTTCTCTGCGGCACAGGCGCATGCCGCCAGCGACACCGCTCCTTCTGATAAATTCTATCTGGGCGGGGGAGCCGGGCAGGCTGTCTATCACAGTGACACTCTCGATGATATCGATGACTTCGAGGGCACCAATGTTGACGAAAAGGATGCCGCTTATACCCTGTTCGGCGGTTATCGATTCAACCCCAACTTCAGTATGGAAGTGGGCTACGTCAACCTGGGAGAGGCAACGGGCAAGATCAGCGGTGTTGGTGAGGTCGCGTCTTTTGAGGTAGATGGTGTGTCGGCTTCACTGCTGGGTCGCTTGCCGATAGATGGCGGCTTGAGCGTGATCGGACGCCTCGGCGTCATCAAATGGGACTCCGAGGCCAAAGCATTCAACGAAAAGGAAAAGGATAACGGCACTGACCCCCTTTTCGGTGGCGGCCTTGAATACAGCAATCAATCCCTTTTCGCCCGAGCTGAATACACGCGTTATATGCTCGATGTAGATAGCGGCAGCTCTGATGAAGATGTCGATATCGATCTGTGGAGCCTGAGCGCTGGCATGTATTTCTAAAGAGTGACTCTAGTCTCTTTTACCAAACGTCAAGAATCATCGCCTGTATTGATGCCCTGTAGAGTTTCTGCGGGGCATCATCACATCCGGGCTCCTATAGGCATTGACGACTTCCTGCGCAAGGGTAGGCTTGTAGCTCTTGAATGGAGCGCCAATGACCGATTCCCCACGCCAAACCGACATCTCCTCGCCTCTCCCTCCTAGCGCCGATCGCCATATGTGGCGCCTTGCCTGGCCCATCATCCTTTCCAACATTTCCGTGCCGTTGCTGGGGCTGGTGGATACCGCCGTGGTCGGGCATCTCGAGGACGCGGTGTATCTGGGGGCGGTCACGCTGGGCGCTGTCCTCTTCAGCTTCCTGTACTGGGGCTTCGGGTTTCTGCGCATGGGCACGACCGGCATGACGGCACAGGCCCATGGCCGGGAAGACCACGATGGCCTGCGCACCTTGCTGGGCCAGGGCATCGGGCTGGCACTGGCCATCGGGCTGGTGTTGATCATCGCCGGCTCACCGCTGATCACTCTGGGACTATCACTGATGGAGGCCAGCGAGACCACCCGCGCCCTGGCCCATGACTACGCCAGCATCCGTCTATGGTCGGCTCCGGCGGTGCTGATCAACTACGTGATTCTGGGCTGGTTCCTGGGGCTGGGGAATTCGCGCGTCACGCTCGGCATCCTCGTGCTGACCAATGGCGTCAACATCCTGCTCGATCTGGCCTTCGTGCCCGGGCTTGGCATGACCAGCGATGGCGTGGCGCTGGCCAGCGTGATCGCCGACTACTGTGCGCTGACCACGGGCCTGTGGCTGGTCGCCCGCCAGCTCAGACGCATGCCAGGGCGCAGTGATCGCGCAGCACTGCTGTCTATCTCCGCCTGGGGCACGCTGATCCGCGTCAATCAGCATCTGTTCGTGCGCACCCTGTGCCTGCTGGGCGCGACGGCCTATTTCACCTCGCAGGGGGCCAGCTTCGGGGATGATGTTCTGGCGGCCAATGCGGTATTGCTGCAGTTCGTAATGATGACGTCCCATGCATTGGATGGCTTCGCCCAGGCGGCGGAGTCAGAGGTCGGGCGAGCCGTCGGCCAGAACGACTGGCAACGCTTCGCACGCAGCGTGGGGGCGGCAACCCGCTTCTCCCTGATCACCGCGACAGCGGCCAGCGGCCTGCTCTGGCTCTGCGGACCGGCGTTGATCCACCTGCTGACCGACATTCCCGAAGTCCGCGCCCTGGCCACCCTCTATCTGCCCTGGATGGTCGCCATGCCGCTGGTCGCGGTGTGGAGCTACCTGCTGGACGGCATCTTCATCGGCGCCACGGCGACGCGTGAAATGCGCAATACATTGGTGATATCTCTGTTGGCCTTCATCGGCCTATGGCCACTGCTCGAGGGCTTCGGCAACCAAGGACTGTGGCTGGCCTTCCTGTTGTTCACCAGCGTGCGCTCTGCGGTGCTCGGCGGCTACTACCTGCATCATCGTCGCCATCATTGGCGCTGATGCCTTGCCAATTGGAGACTTCAACAGGTTGATGCAGCGCTGAAAGGCTTGCCGCTGGCATTGGCGTGCCACTCGACCATCGCGCGATATTCTCCTGATAGCGAATGGACTAATGTGGGCGTGCCAACCCGTTTCCCATACTGATAAAAAGCCAACAGGGACTCTCACATGCTGCAATCGCTATCACGGCCAGCCGTCAAGCTGGTTGAGCGCTATCTGCCTGACCCCTATATCTTCGTCTTGTTGCTGACCGTCGTTGCAGCGGCAGCCGCCATGCTCATCGAACAGCGCTCCCCCGCCGAGGTGATGCGCTATTGGGGCGACGGCTTCTGGAATCTGCTGACCTTCTCGATGCAGATGCTGCTGGTGTTGATCTCAGGCTTCATGCTCGCCAACACCCCGCCGGTGAAGAAAGGCCTGGCCAGCATCGCCTCGCTGGCCAGAACGCCCGGCAGCGCCATCATGCTGGTCACCTTCGTGTCGCTGATCGCCAGCTGGATCAACTGGGGCTTCGGGCTGGTCATCGGGGCACTGTTCGCCAAGCAGCTGGCCAGGATGATCAAGGTCGATTACCGCCTGCTGATCGCCAGTGCCTACTCCGGTTTCGTGATCTGGCATGCGGGCATCTCGGGCTCGATTCCGCTGACCATCGCCACCGCGGGCCACTTCACCGAGGACAGCATCGGCATCGTGCCCACCTCGGACACCATCTTTGCCTTCTTCAATATCGCCATCGTCGCGGCGCTCTTGATCATCATGCCGCTGGTCAATCGCGCCATGATGCCCTTCGAGAAGGAAAGCGTGTATGTGGACCCGGCCCTGCTCGAGGAGAAGCACACCGAGATCAGCGACCAGCCTCGTCCCGCCGAGCGTCTCGAGAACTCGCCGATTCTCGCCTGGGTCGTCGGGCTGTTCGGCCTCGCCTGGCTGGTGGATCACTTCGTGATTCGTGGCGGCGGGCTGAACCTGAACGTGATCAACTTCAGTTTCCTGTTCCTGGCCATCGTGCTGCATGGCACGCCGCGCAAGCTGCTGGACAGCCTGAATGAAGCCATCAAGGGTGGCGCAGGCATCGTCATCCAGTTCCCCTTCTACGCCGGCATCATGGCGATCATGGTGCAGTCGGGACTGGCCGCCACACTGTCCGAAGGCTTCGTGTCGATTGCCACCGCCGACAGCCTGCCGTTCTGGTCCTTCATCAGTGCCGGTATCGTCAATCTATTCGTACCCTCCGGTGGCGGCCAGTGGGCCGTGCAGGCACCGGTCATGATTCCCGCCGCTCAGGCATTGGGTGCCGACCTGTCACGCGTCGCCATGGCCGTCGCCTGGGGCGATGCCTGGACCAACATGCTGCAACCCTTCTGGGCACTGCCGGTGCTCGCCATCGCCGGCCTCAAGGCCAAGGACATCATGGGCTTCTGCCTGGTGCAGCTGCTGGTGACCGGCATCATCATCTCGCTGGGTCTGACGCTGCTCTGATACCTGCTTGACGGCGGCGTCCGCTAGCCTTTTCAGCCAGCCATTCAGATAGCCTGGCTGATGCCCCCGCAAGCCCCTTGCCCCCACAGGCGACTGTGGGGGCAAGGTCGTTTATAGATAGCTGATATGCCGCTCACGGGGTGCCAAGACGTCACGAATCCCGCAGACTAGCCATTATCCCTCTCTGCGCAACATGCCAGAGCCATTGCTTCACCTGAGAGCCCCTGACAGCTCCCACTCACCTGACAGGCCCGTGCCTGAAGGACGCCCCCATGAGCGAGAACCAGCCAGAACAGACCGCCCTCAACGAAGCTCTGCCCGGCCAGCATCAGTTGATCATGACCGAGCTGATGACCCCCGACATGGCCAACTTCAGTGGCAAGGTGCACGGTGGTGCCATCCTCAAGAAGCTGGATGAAGTCGCCTACGCCTGTGCCAGTCGCTACAGCGGCAGCTACGTCGTCACTCTGTCGGTGGACCAGGTGCGCTTCAAGCAGCCGATCCACGTCGGCGAGCTGGTCACCTTCCTGGCCTCGGTCAATCATGTCGGCCGCTCCTCGATGGAGATCGGCATCAAGGTGGTCGCCGAATCCATCCAGGGTCGCCTGATTCGCCATACCAACAGCTGCTATCTGACCATGGTCGCGGTCGACACCAACGGCCAGCCGGTGCCGGTGCCGCCGCTCAACCTGGAAACCCAGGAACAGAAGCTGCGCTTCCACAAGGCCGCCATCCGCAAGAAGCTGCGCAAGCAGGCCGAAGAAGAAGAGAAGCGCCAGGAATCCCTCGAGTTCTGAGCGACCCCCGGCAAGCGCTGCGAGCGCGATCCTGACAGTCAGCACAAGATACGGAGTGCACCGCCCCGAGCGGATGGCGATACTGATCGTGAACCTTGCACAGCGAGATGAACGATGACATCAGTGTCCGGCGAAGAGACAGCGGCAGGGATGACGGCACCACCTGCCGCTGGCGGCGCTCAAGGGTGCGATGAGGCCATCTGGCAGCGTCTGCTGGCGCGCCAGCTGATCGCCGGGGAAGCGCTGCGCTACGGCGTGATCACCACTGGCATCTTCTGCCGCATTGGCTGCCCATCCCCTGCGCCACGCCGCGACAACCTGCGCCTGTTTGCCGACGCCCACGCGGCGCAAGCCGCGGGCATGCGCGCCTGTCGGCGCTGTCATCCTGAGCAGTCCGACAAGCCTGATCGCCCTCAGGCCGACAAGCAGACTCGCCATCCCGCCAGCGCCACGTCTGGAGCACCGACGATGCCGGAATCGAACGCCTCATATTCATGCGCCTCCATTGCCGCCCGCTCGACACCGGCGAATGCTGACTCACCCCCCGCCTCGCCCTGGCCGCTGACGGTGTGTCGGCAGCTGGAGCAGGCCGTCGCCGCAGGCGAGCCCACCCCGACACTCGCAAGCCTGGCGGCGAAGCACGGGATAAGTGCCTCGCATCTTCAGCGCCGCTTCACGGCACTGCTGGGCCTGTCACCATCCGAGTATTCGGCGGGTCTGCGCCAGATGCAGTTCCATGCGCTTTTGGAAGAGGGCCATGGCGTGACCGAGGCGATCATCGCCGCCGGCTATCGCTCCAGCAGCCGTGCCTATGCGCGCAAGGATGGCATCACGCCTAGAGCCCGTCGTTCTGGCGGCCAGGGAGAAGACCTGCTGGCATTGCATTGGCCATGTCGCTTCGGTGTCCCTGAGCAATCCTGCTGGCTGAGCGCAGGACTCAGCGCGCGCGGCGTGGTCGTCATTCAGCTCAGTGACAGTCGTGAGGCAGGCCAACAGGCGCTGGAAGCACGCCTGCCCAGAGCCAGTTGGCAGCAGATGGAGGCAGAGACAGACGGGCAGGACGGCAACGCTCACGCGGCCAGTCGCCTGCTGCATGCCTCACTGGGGGCACGGCTGCTCGCCCTGTGTGAGCAACCGGATACCAGTCATGCGCTGCTGCTCGAACTGCCGCTGGATGTGCGTGGCACCGCCTTTCAATTGAGCGTCTGGCAGCAGCTCAACGCCACCGTGTGCGGAGATACCCTGACCTACCGCCAGCTGGCCGAGGCGCTCGAGCGGCCGACCGCCAGCCGCGCCGTCGCCAATGCCTGTGGTGCCAACCCGCTGGCTCTGCTGACGCCTTGCCATCGTGTGGTGCGCGGCGATGGCGGGCTCGGCGGCTATCGCTGGGGCGTGCCACTCAAGCAGGCCAGATTGGCGCAGGAGTCCGGCACCACCAAGGAGTGAGCGCGGCGAAGCGCTAGAGCGTCATGGGACGCAGCGCAGGCGGCGCCTGCAGCTGCTCGCGCACGATTTCCAGCGCATGGGTCAGCGCCTCACGGCTCTCGGCGGCGCTCAGACACAGCCGGATGGCCTGCGGCGGCGGCTCATTGCCGACACAGAAGGGCTCGGCGCTGGTGACATGCACACCCCGCCCGGCCAATGACGCGACCATCGCCTGACTACGCTGCCCTTCCGGCAACTCGAGCCACAGATCGAACGAGGACGGCCGCGCCGCCGGCGCCCACTCCGCCAGCAGCGTGCGGGCCAGTTTCTGGCGCGCGCGCATCTCCTCCATCTGCCACTCCACCAGCTGTGTCGCGTTGCCGCTGGTCAGCCAGGCGCAGACCGTTTCCATCAACAGCGGCGCCACCATCCAGCTGTGGCTGCGCAGCACTGCGCCGATGCGTGTCAGTACCTCCACCGGCGCTCGCAATACGCCCAGGCGCAGGCCGCCGGCCAGCAACTTGGAGGTGCTGAAGACATACAGGGTGCGCTCCGGCGCCATCTGATAGAGCCGCGTGCCGCACTCTTCGTCGGGCAGATATTGCACTCCATCTTCCAGAATCCAGAAGTCGTGCTGGCGCGCGAGGGCGACCAGGGCCTCGCGCCGTGCATGAGACAACTGCGCCGCGCCCGGATTGTTCTGCTCGGCCATCACATAGACCATTCTGGGCGCCTGCTGACGACACAGCCGCGCCAGCGCCTCGACGTCCATGCCGTCCTCGTCCAGCGGCACCCGCAACAGCTTGAGGCCACGTTCGGCGCTGGCGACGATCAGCCCGGGATAGGTCAGCGCGCCGGTGACCACGGCATCCCCGGGCGCCAGCAGCGCCGACAACGCCAGCGTGATGCCATTCTGGCCGCCTTGGGTCAGCATCAGCTCCTCGGGGTCGACCGGCATGCCGAGCTCGCCCATCCAGCTTGCCAGCAACTGACGGTGGCTGCCGTCCCCGAATTCGTTCTGATACTCGACACTGCGCTGCAAGGCCTCGGGCGACTGGCTGATCGCGGCCAGCGCCGCCGCCATTCCCTGCTGCCGCGCGGGGTGAGGCGGTGGCAGGCTCATGGTGAGATCGATCACGCCGGACGCTGCCGGCAGCGCCCCTTCCTGCTCTGCCGCCAATCCATAGGCCTTGCTGGCACGCAGGGCATGCCCGAAGCTGCTGAAGGATCCATGCGCGCTCCGGTTGGCGCCGTTGATGTAGGTGCCGCTCCCGACACGCGCCGATACCAGGCCACTCCGCTCGGCCTCGGCGTAGCCTCGCGTCACCGTGCCGATGGTCACGCCCAGCGCGTCCGCCAGTCGCCGCTGAGGAGGCAATCGCTCGCCTTCCTTGAGTTGACCCGAGGCGATATCGAGGCGGATGGCCTCCGCCAGCGCACGGTAACGCGGCATGGCGGGGTCCAGGGTCGGAATCCACATTGTCATGGTGACAAAAAACCTGTTGACGGTAATTGTCATCAGATTATGCTCAAAACATGCCGCCAACAAGCCACAAAACACGCGAATGTGCCGGCACCTGCAAATTGAACCCATACAATCATACGAGCCACCTCGACAACGCCCACCACGCTGAAGGACACCCATGGAATCCCTCGCCTTTCTGGCCCCCGCCACGCTTTTCATGCTGTCGATGACCCTGACGCCAGGCCCCAACAACGTGATGTTGACGGCCTCGGGGGCCAACTATGGTTACTGGCGCACCCTGCCGCATATCTTCGGCATCCTGATCGGCTGCCTGGTGCTGTTCATCGCCATCGCGCTGGGCCTGGGGCTGGTCTTCGAGCGATATCCCATCGTGCAGACGCTGCTGAAGGTGCTGGGCAGTGCCTACCTGCTCTATCTGGCCTGGAAGATCGCCACCGCCCCGCCCCCTGACTTCGCCAGCCAGCAGGATGCGCGTCCGATGACCTTTCTCGCGGCGAGCCTGTTCCAGTTCGCCAATCCCAAGGCCTGGGTGATGGGCATGGCGCTGATGGCGAGCTTTCTGCCCGAGGAAGGCCCGGCACTGCTCAACGCCGTATTGCTGGCAGGCTTCGCGGAACTGGTCGCGCTGCCATGCATTTCGCTGTGGGCGGGCTTCGGGACCGCCATCGGGCGTCTGTTGAACACCGAGCGCGCCTGGAAGATCTTCAACCGCGTGATGGGCGTACTGACCGCTTCCTGCGTGGTGATGATCCTCGGCTGATCCTCGGCTGCCCTTCGGCCTGCGTCCGGAGTACACGAATGACGCCAGAGCGTCGAACACTGTTCGAATAATCACTGTTCATGCGGGCGAGGTTGGTTAGACTGTCGAGACGCCAATTCCACGCTCGCACAGGACGCCCCCTGCATGCTGACACTCTACGGTGATCGCCGCTCCGGCAACTGCTACAAGGTCGAGCTGCTGCTGCACCTGCTCGAACGCCATCATCACTACATCGAGGTCGACATTCTGGCCGGCGACACCCGCACGCCGGAATTTCTGACCCGCAACGTCAATGGCAAGATTCCGCTGCTGGAGCTGCATCGCGGCGAGACGCTGTCAGAGTCGAACGCCATCCTGAATTATCTCGCCGATGGCAGCGACTACCTGCCGAGTGACCCCTTCCTGCGCGCCAAGGTGCTGCAGTGGCAGTTCTTCGAGCAGTACAGCCATGAGCCCTACATCGCCACCGCCCGCTTCATCAATCGCTACCTCGGCCTCCCCGATGAGCGCCGCGCCGAGTACGCCGCCAAGCAGGAGGGCGGCAAGCGCGCCCTGCGCGTGATGGAGCACCATCTCGCCGAGCATGACTGGCTGGTCGGGGAGCGATTCACGATCGCCGACATTTCCCTTTATGCTTATACGCATGTTGCCGATGAAGGCGGCTTCGCGCTGGATGACTACCCCGCCATTCAGGCGTGGCTGGCACGTGTCGCGGCGCAGCCTGGGCATTTCGATATCCCGAGGGACTGATAGGATATGGCATCCCCGACGACCGCCGTTTGCCAGGACACACGATGCCAACCTTGACCTATCGCCCGATGACACCGGAAGACCACCCTGCCTTCATCGCCATGATGGAGGCGACCCCGGGAGTGGTCATCCGCGATGCCGACCGCCATGCCCCTGTCGCCCGCTATCTGGCGCGCAACCCCGGCATGAGCCACCTGGCCTTTCTCGATGAACGCCTGGTCGGCTGCGCCATGGCGGGCCATGACGGCAAGCGAGGCTATCTTCAGCATGTGATGACGGCGCCGGACATGCGTGGCCAGGGCATCGCCAGCACGCTGGTCGACCGCTGTCTGGCAGCCTTGGCCAGCGAAGGCATCGACAAGGTGCATCTGGATACCCTGCACGACAACCATGACGCTCATCGCTTCTGGGAGCGCCTTGGCTGGTCCAACCGCAATGCCGAGATCGTGCGCTTCTCGCGTATTCTGGTGGACAACCCCAACGCCTGAGTCAGCCGCCTCGTGTCCCGAGGACCGCTAAGCAAGCCCGACGACTACTGAGCAAGCCCGACGACCGCTGAGCAAGGAGCTCTATCGTGCAATTTCTCGAAAATGACGACCTCGGCAAGCTGATACTGCGACTGATGCTGGGCCTGCTGTTGCTGTTTCATGGCCTCTCGAAATTGCTTGGTGACGGCGGCACGCTGAGCTGGATCGCCGGCGAGCTCGAGAATCTGGGCATCCCGGGCGTGGTGGCCTATGGCGTCTATATCGGCGAGATCATCGCGCCCATCATGCTGGTACTCGGCGTGCACTCACGCATCGCCGGCCTGATCGTGGTCGCCAACATGTTGTTCGCCTTTGCCGTGGCGCACATGGGCCAACTGTTGAGCCTGTCGCCCTCCGGCGGCTGGGCGCTTGAACTGCAAGGCTTCTTCCTCGCCAGCGCTCTGGCCGTCGTCTTTCTCGGCAGCGGCCGCTTCGCGGTACAGGAGGACTGATGGCCGACGTCGTCACCGCCAGCACCTATTGCGAGAATGCTCCCCAGCACCCGATTCATGGCCCATATCATGACCATGAATACGGCTTTCCGGTCAGCGATGACCGAGTGCTGTTCGAACGCTTCGTGCTCGAGATCAATCAGGCCGGCCTATCCTGGCTGACGGTACTCAAGAAGCGCGCGGCCTTCCGCGAGGCCTTCGAGGAGTACGACATCGCGCGCATCGCCGCCTACGGGGACGAGGATCGCGCGCGCCTGCTCAGCAATGCCGGCATCATTCGCAACCGGCTCAAGATCAATGCCGTGATCCACAACGCAGGCGTGGTGATGCAGCTCAAGGATACCCACGGCAGCTTCAGCGCCTGGCTGGATGCCCATCATCCACAACCGCTGTCCGCCTGGATCAAGCTGTTCAAGAAGACCTTCCGCTTCACTGGCCCCGAGATCGTCAACGAGCTGCTGATGAGCTGCGGCTATCTGCCCGGCTGTCATCGTGATGACTGCCCGGTGCAGGCACGCGTGCTGGATGCCGGACCGCGCTGGGCCGAGCCGGGCGCCCTGGCGGCGATCCGCGCAGATGGCTGACGCCTTAACCCACGACTCCCGCTCTCTTCTTCCTCACAGGTAGCCCACGCATGGACTCCCTTACCCAGATCTGTCTCGGAGCCGTCGTTGGCGGCGCCGTCATGGCGCCGGCCATTCGCCGCCTGCCCAGCCCGAAACGCGGCGCGGCCATCCGCTATGCGCTGCTCGGCGGTGCGGCACTCGGCACCCTGCCCGACCTCGACGTGATGATCGACTACGGCGATGCGGTCGCCGATTACACCCATCACCGCGGCTTCAGCCATTCCCTGCCGGTGCTGGCGCTTTTGGGCATCGTGTTCGGCTGGCTGCTGGCGCGCCTGCCACGTCTGGCGAGCCTCGGCCGTGGGCGGCTGATCGCCTACTGCGTGCTGTGCCTGGTCACCCACCCGCTGCTGGACAGCTTCACCACCTACGGCACCCAGCTGCTGTGGCCGTGGCCCAGCTGCCCCATCAGTCTGGCCAGCGTCTTCATCATCGACCCGCTCTACACCCTGCCATTGCTGATCACCGGCCTGTGGGTGGCGATTCGTGGTCGCGCCGGGCACCTGTTGACCGCGGGCCTCATGCTCTCGAGCCTCTATCTGGGCTGGGGGCTGGCCGCCAAGAGCTGGGTCGAACATCGCGTGGCGCCGCTGCTGGCCAGTCAGGGCTTCGCCGACGCCCCGCGCATGGTGCAGCCGACTCCCTTCAACAGCCTGCTGTGGCGTGTCAGTGCAACCACGCCGCAGGCGGATCACGAATGGATGGTCAGCGTGTTCGACTCCGACGCGCAGCTGGCGTCTCTCGCACGCCGTGATTTCCCGCGCCAGCCAGCGCTGGATGCCGAGGTCGCGAAGCTGGAGGATGGCCAGCGTCTGCGCTGGTTCGCGGCGCCCTATCTGCGAGCGGAACGTGAGAAGACGCCACAGGGAGAGACCTTGCTGGCCGTGACCGATACACGCCTGGGCTCGCCCGGCTATCACCCCTTCCGCTTCGCTCTGGCTCGCGAGACCTCGGACGGGGACTGGCAGGCGCTGCAGGACAGCCAGCGGCTGCCCAGCCAACGCGTCGATCGCGCCGCTCTGCTGAGCCTCTGGCAAGCCATCCATGACCCGGCATCCCGCATGCAGTCGAGCCAGCGCACCGTATCTATCACGCCCTCCCGTCCCTCGGCCGAGACAAGATAAAGCGCCGCTGATGAAGGCCCCAGATACGACAACCCCCGCCATGGTAGCCATGGTGGGGGTTGTCGTATCAGTGCTGCAAAGACGATCAGCCGAGGTACTTGATCATCACCCCCGCGGCAACCGCCGAGCCGATCACGCCGGCCACGTTCGGCCCCATGGCATGCATCAGCAGGAAGTTGTGCGGGTTGTACTCGAGCCCGACCTTGTTGGAGACACGCGCCGCCATCGGCACCGCCGAGACACCGGCCGACCCGATCAGCGGGTTGATGGGCGTCTTGGAGACCTTGTTCATCAGCTTGGCCATCAGTACCCCGCAGGCCGTGCCGATACCGAAGGCGACCACGCCGAGGGCCAGAATGCCCAGCGTCTCCACCGCCAGGAACTTGTCGGCCTGCAGCTTGGAGCCTACCGACAGTCCCAGGAAGATGGTGGTGATGTTGATCAGTGCGTTCTGGGCGGTATCCGACAGACGCTCCACCACGCCACACTCGCGCATCAGATTACCGAAGCAGAACATGCCCAGCAGCGGTGCGGCGTCCGGCAGCAGCATCGCCACCATGATCAGCAGCACCAGCGGGAACAGGATCTTCTCGGTCTTGGACACCGGGCGCAGCTGGGTCATGACCAGGCTGCGCTCCTTGGCGGTGGTCAGCGCGCGCATGATCGGCGGCTGGATCATCGGCACCAGTGCCATGTAGGAGTAGGATGCCACGGCGATCGCGCCCAGCAGCTCCGGCGCCAGCAGACTGGCGACATAGATGGAGGTCGGGCCGTCCGCACCCCCGATGATGCCGATGGCCGCCGACTGTTGCAGGCTGAAGTCCATCAGGCCCATCGAGGTCAACGCCACTGCGCCCAGCAGGGTCGCGAAGATGCCGAACTGTGCCGCCGCGCCGAGGAAGAGGGTCTTGGGATTGGCCAGCAGCGGGCCGAAGTCCGTCATCGCGCCCACGCCCATGAAGATCACCAGCGGCGCGATGCCAGAGGCGATCGCCACGCTGTAGAAGCTGTAGAGCATGCCGTTGGAGAAGCCGCCATCCAGCGCCATGTTGCTGGCCTGCTGCTTGAGCGCGGCGGGAATCTCGCCATGCAGCGCCTGCTCTACCGCGTGGCGTGCCTCATCCAGCGGCAGGCTGGCGATGTTGACGTTGAGCAGATTGGCCATCGAAGCCAGCAGCTCCGGCTTGCCGAGATGGGCCGCCTGCTCGGCGGCAGATAGCGCCAGCCCAGCTTCCGGGATGTTGGCCAGAATGCCGCCGAAGCCGATCGGCACCAGCAGCAGGGGTTCGAAGTTCTTGCGGATCGCCAGATAAAGCAGGCCAAGGCCGATGACGATCATCGCCAGCTGGCCGAAGCTCATGTTGTAGAGCCCCGAGCCGTGCCAGAGGTTGAGTATCTTGTCCATGTCGTGTCGCCTTGCAGAGGAGCATCACCGACCGGCCCGCCGTGCATGACGACGGGCCGGACACACCGGCTCAGAGGGTGATCAGAACGTCGCCGACACTGACACTGTCGCCTTCCTTGACCTTCACCGCGGAGACGGTACCAGCCTGGTGGGCACGGATCTCGGTCTCCATCTTCATCGCCTCGAGGATGATGACCACATCCCCTTCGGCCACGCTGTCACCGACACTGACATTGACCTTGAAGATGTTGCCCGCCAGCGGCGCACTCACCGGCTCACCGGAGGCGGCCTGTGCGGCAGGTGCCGTCGCTGCGGCTGCCGGAGCAGGCGCCGCTGGCGCGTTGGCCTGCACCTGGGTGATGTCTCCGCCTTCGGCGACCTCGACCACATACTGCTTGCCGTTGACGTTCAGGGTGTAGGTCTGCGGACCGCTGGACGCGGCAGGAGCACTGACGGCCGGAGCACTGGAGACCGGCGCTGCGGCGGCCTTGGACGCCTTGTCATCGACAGCCTGCGGCGCGGGCTCGAAGGCATCCGGATTACCACGGTTGCGCAGGAACTTGAGGCCGATCTGCGGGAACAGCGCGTAGGTCAGCACGTCATCGGTCTCGCGCTCGCCGCCTTCCAGCGTGATGCCTTCTTCGCTGGCCTTGCCCTTGAGCTCCTCACGCAGACGCTCCATCTCCGGCGTCAGGTTGTCTGCCGGGCGGCAGGTGATCGGCTCGGCGCCTTCCAGCACGCGGGACTGAAGCTCACTGTCGAAGGGCGCCGGCGCCGCGCCATATTCGCCCTTGAGCAGCGCCTGCACTTCCTTGGAGATCGACTTGTAGCGCTCGCCCATCATCACGTTCATCACCGACTGGGTGCCGACGATTTGTGAGGTCGGGGTCACCAGCGGGATGTAGCCCAGGTCCTTGCGCACACGCGGAATCTCGGCGAGCACGTCATCCAGTTTGTCACCGGCGCCCTGCTCCTTGAGCTGGCCTTCCATGTTGGTGAGCATGCCACCCGGCACCTGAGCGACCAGGATACGCGAGTCGATACCGCGCAGGCTGCCCTCGAAGGCCGCGTATTTCTTGCGCACTTCGCGGAAGTAGGCCGCGATATCCTCGAGTTTCTCGAGATCGAGCCCGGTATCGCGCTCGGTGCCCGCCAGCATCGCGACCACGGATTCCGTCGGGCTATGGCCGTAGGTCATCGACATCGAGGAGATGGAGGTGTCGACATTGTCGATACCCGCCTCGATGGCCTTGAGGGCCGTGGCGGTGGAAAGCCCGGTGGTGGCGTGGCACTGCATGTGGATCGGGATCGACAGGCTCGCCTTGAGGCGCGAGACCAGTTCATAGGCGGTGTACGGCGTCAGCAGGCCCGCCATGTCCTTGATCGCCAGTGACTGGGCGCCCATGGACTCGATCTTCTGTGCCAGCTCGACCCACATCTCCAGGGTATGCACGGGGCTCACGGTGTAGGAGATGGTGCCCTGGGCATGCTTGCCCTGATCCAGCACCGCCTTGAGCGGACGCTCGAGGTTGCGCGGGTCATTCATGGCGTCAAAGACACGGAAGACATCGACACCGCTGATCGCGGCACGCTTGACGAAGGTATCCACCACATCATCGGCGTAATGACGATAGCCGAGCAGGTTCTGGGCGCGCAGCAGCATCTGCTGCTGGGTCTTGGGCATCGCTTCCTTCAAGGCACGAATGCGCGCCCAGGGGTCTTCGCCCAGGTAGCGAATGCAGGCGTCGAAGGTCGCGCCGCCCCAGCTCTCCAGCGACCAGAAGCCGATGTCGTCCAGCTTGGCGGCGATCGGCAACATGTCATCGAGGCGCATGCGCGTGGCCAGCAGTGACTGATGCGCGTCGCGCAGTACCACATCCGTGATGCCCAGCGGTTGCTTGTCCATGAGTGATCCCTTGTTCTTTATATTGTGGATATCGAGTTCTGCACGCGCTGCAGGCAGCCTGTTGCGTCAGCCTGAAGCACAGAATATTGCACTCGGGGGGAGGTCTACCCACCGTACTGCTCGTGATAGAATCGCCGCCTGCTACTCTTGGCAGTGATCAGACGCTATCGGCGAAGCCGCGAAAGCGTCAGTGCCGGTGCTGGTCCTGCCGGAAGCGATGAATCGCCGCGGCCATGACGGCCGTCAGTTCGCTGTCGTCCTCTGCCGCAGGGGCCGGGGAAGCCGGCGCCCGCGCAGCACCTGGCGCTGCGGGCGCTGGTGCGGGCGCGAAGCGATCCACCAGCCTGGCCATCGCCATCATGGCGACCACCAGCAGACTTAGAAACACGAACACGAACCCCATCCCGAACACCATCAGGTTCAAGCCTTCACCGAGCAGATCATTCTCTTGCATGCCAGTGTCCTCGAGTCTTTCTCGTTATCGAGCCGCACTACGGCGCAGCGCCTGCGCTGAGCGCCGATGTCTTCGGTCACGCCGGACACGGCACGACGGATAGGCTCCGCCGCCGATAGCCTCTGTCGGTATGCCCATGCAGCTGCATTCAATGCTTGTTGGTCGCTCTAAAGTGCCTGATTCCACGGCAATTGCAATGACACCATCGTTGACCCCACAGGCCCTCGCGCGGGCCGGACGCATCGGCATCGCGCCGATGGAAGGCGTGATAGATGACATCACGCGCGAATGTCTCACCGGCCTTGGCGGCTACGACTGGTGCGTGACGGAATTCGTGCGCGTGACCCACGTCAAGTTACCGCCGCGCGTCTTCAAGCGCATCTGTCCGGAGCTGCTCGACGCCTCCCCGACACAGACGGCACGAACACGACACGAGACCCCGGTCGCCCTGCAGCTGCTGGGGGCCGACCCCGATGCACTGGGCATCAATGCCCGCGTCGCCGCGCGCCTGGGGGCCCCCAGCGTCGATATCAATTTCGGCTGCCCAGCCAAGACCGTCAATCGACATGATGGCGGCGCGGCGCTGCTGCGCTCGCCGGAACGCGTCTTCCGCGCGGTGGAGGGCGTGCGCAAGGCACTCGAGGGCACGGGCGTACCGGTCACCGCCAAGATTCGTCTCGGCTTCAATGATCGGCGCCTGGCGCTGGCCTGCGCCCAGGCGGCCGAGGCAGGCGGTGCGACTCAGCTGGTGGTACATGGGCGCACCAAACAGGAAGGCTATCGCCCGCCGGCGCACTGGGAATGGATCGGCAAGATCACCTCCGAGCTTTGCATTCCAGTGGTCGCCAATGGCGATATCTGGGACATGCACTGCTACTGGCGGGCGCGCTCCCTGTCAGGTTGTCGCGATGTCATGCTGGGGCGTGCCGCCTTGGCCGACCCCTTCCTGGCAGCGCGCATCAAGCATTGGCAGGCGACCGGCGAGCTGCTGCCCGAGACGGACTGGACACAGCGTGCGCAGGTGCTGCTCTCTCACGCTGAACGCTGCGCCCACCTCCCCGACAAGGTAATGGTGCCTCTGCTCAAGCAGTGGATGAACATGATGCGCCAGAGCGGCAACGCAGAAGCCGAAAGCCGTTTCCAGGCCATCAAGCGTCACAAGGGGCGTGCCGAGTTCTTCACCGGCCTGGTGGCCGACACTGGGCTGGAGCTGGCGCCGAGTCTTCTGACGTCGGTGACTCGCATGCCGGAACCGACTCAGGCACCAGAATCTCTTCAGACATCGGAAGCGGAAGCCGCGGCCACCCCGGCCTGAGCCTTAACTGGAACCTGAACTGGAACCGAAACCTGAACATCAGCACTGACCAACATCCGACCCGGGCGCTGCCCCGATCAACGAACCAAAAAAAGGGCGCCCCTCGCGAAAAGGGCGCCCTGGCGATCGTCCGCCCGAAGGCGTGACATCACAGTCAAGGAAAGCGGTAGAACACTCAGATCATCAGCAATGCGGGGATCGGGGCCGTGCAGGCGGCGATCACTCGGCGCTGATCTTGCCTCAGAGCCTTGTTTCAGAACCTGGCCTCAAAGCCTGGCTTCTTTCATTGCCTGACTTTTCTTCAGACGAAGAAAAACCCGCTTCAGTGAAGCGGGTTTTTCAATTGGCGCGCCCTGGAGGATTCGAACCTCCGACCGCCTGATTCGTAGTCAGGTACTCTATCCAGCTGAGCTAAGGGCGCATAAACCTTGAAATCTGTGGCCTGAGCATTTCAAATGACTTCAGGACTTTATCGTGCGAGTACTGCGTCTTGCCAACTTCATGTCTTGCGTTGCAGTGGCGCGCCCTGGAGGATTCGAACCTCCGACCGCCTGATTCGTAGTCAGGTACTCTATCCAGCTGAGCTAAGGGCGCATCTTACTGCATTTGTACCTAATGGCGGAGAGAGAGGGATTCGAACCCTCGATAGGGCTATAAACCCTATACTCCCTTAGCAGGGGAGCGCCTTCAGCCACTCGGCCACCTCTCCTCATCAGGTACGGCGCATATCTTACTCATTTGATTGGGCTTTGTCCAGCCCCTGTGTCGATTTTTTGGCTTCGATGCTGAACATCTCATCACCACTCGACGACAGGCTCGAGGCTGCGCGCCCCCAAGCAATCTCCCCGCATGAACCAGAACATGACGATGGCTAGCCTGTCGTCGCGTCTCGTTCGAGGGAGCGGGCATATTACCGAACCAGAATCAGCTTGTCTCCCCCTTTTTGAGAAAAAAGCCAAATTTTTCCCTTACGGAACACAGACTTGAACAAGCCACCCTCTCATCACCCCGCATGAGCCGCTGCTCATGGAAGCAAGTACGTCGTTGTTCATGGGGTAGGCGGGCTGCCCTCGCCTGCGCCAGACCCACACACGCGAACGCCAGCCATGGGGACAATGGCTGGCGTTCATCGGGTCGTGCAGGGTTGTGCGACGTGCGACGTGCAGGCGCAGCATGCCGTCAGGCGATGGCATCGCCGTTGTCTTCTTTCTCACGCTGGATGCGCTGATAGATCTCTTCTCGATGGACGGCAACGTCCTTGGGCGCGTTCACACCGATACGCACCTGATTACCTTTCACTCCGAGAACGGTGACAGTGATGTCGTCTCCGATCATCAGAGTTTCACCCACTCTACGGGTCAGGATGAGCATGACTTATCTCCTTGTCAGAAATTCAAAACAGCTGGGACTTCAACGGGATTTGGAGGCGGCAATCGACCGGGACAAGTCGACCACCCTGATGCATGAAGCTCGAATTATGCGCTATGCATGCTCCAACGGCCAATGCCATACCTTCATCACACCCGATAGACACGTTGAATGAAAGCGCCCGATGCACAGACTGACATTCCGAAGAATGACAGAAAATACATCGGGCGCTATCGACTTCAGGTGCCACACGTCAGCCAGACCAATGTCCCCAGCCTGGGCACCGACGCTTCACGACTTGAGCAAGTCATTGATTGTCGGAGTCTTTACGACTTCCTTGCTGCACGCTCCGTGGTGGTACTCAGGCAGTCTCGTCACTGATCGCTTCTGCATCCAGCCCGAAAGCGGTATGCAGGGAGCGAACCGCCAGCTCCATGAATTTCTCGTCGATCAGGACGGAAATCTTGATCTCTGAAGTGGAGACCATGCGGATATTGATGCCTTCTTCTGCCAGTACGCGGAACATCTTGGAGGCGACACCGGCGTGAGAACGCATGCCGACACCGACCAGCGAGACCTTGGCGATATTGTCATCACCGCGCATCTCACCACCACCGACGGACGGAATCACCGTCTCGGTCAGGATGCGCTGGGTCGCCTTGAAGTCGGTCTTGGCGACGGTGAAGGAGAAGTCAGTGGTATTGCCGTCCGGAGAGACGTTCTGGACGATCATGTCGATTTCGATGTTGGAATCGGCGATCGGGCCCAGAATCTTGGAAGCGACACCCGGGATATCCGGCGTGTTGAGTAGAGTCAGCTTGGCTTCGTTGACATTGAAGGCGATGCCGGAGATCAGCGGTTCTTCCATGTTGTCTTCTTCCTCAGCGACGATCAGGGTACCCGGGCCATCCTCGAAGGAAGACAGCACACGCAGGGGAACATTGTACTTGCCGGCGAATTCCACCGAACGGATCTGCAGGATCTTGGAGCCCAGGCTCGCCATTTCCAGCATTTCCTCGACGGTCACCGTTTCCAGACGACGTGCCTTGGAGCACACGCGCGGGTCAGTGGTATAGACACCATCGACATCGGTGTAGATCTGGCACTCATCCGCCTTCAGTGCGGCAGCCAGGGCGACACCGGTGGTGTCAGAGCCACCACGGCCGAGCGTCGTGATGTTGCCCTCTTCATCGACGCCCTGGAAGCCTGCCACCACGACGACCTTGCCATCGTCGAGGTCTTCACGCAGGTCATCGGTATCGATGTGCTGGATACGCGCCTTGGTGTGCGCGCTATCGGTGCGGATGCCCACCTGCGCCCCTGTGTAGGAGGTCGCGTCGACGCCGATCTTCTGCAGCGCCATGGCCAGCAGGGAAATGGTGACCTGCTCGCCGGTGGAGACCAGCATGTCCATCTCGCGCGGTGTCGGGTCATCATTGATCTCGCTGGCGAGACCGATCAGTCGGTTGGTCTCGCCACTCATGGCAGAGACGACCACGACAATCTGATGGCCTTCATCGCGGAATCGCTTGACCTTCTCGGCGACGGCCTTGATCCGCTCCACCGAGCCGACCGAAGTGCCTCCGAACTTCTGAACGTATAGCGCCATGTGCGTTTCCGTTATCCGTGTCCGTTTGCGTTGTCCCCACATGAAGCTCATGTGAGCCCAAAAAGAGGCCGGGTCTCCTCAAGAGGAGCCCGGCCTTCATCTTGTACTGTCAGCCCAGCTGGGCGTCTACCCATGATGGCACACCGGCCAGTGCGCCCGGAAGCGAAGCGGCGTCACTGCCACCGGCCTGGGCCATGTCAGCACGACCACCACCCTTGCCGCCGACCTGCTCGGCCACGTGACGCACCAGGTCACCCGCCTTGACGCGCGAGGTCAGGTCGTCGGTGACACCGGCGATCAGGCTGACCTTGTCACCGTCCGCGACGCCGAGCACCAGAATGCCGGAGCCGAGTTTGGACTTGAGGTCATCCATCAGGCCGCGCAGCTCCTTGCCGGAGACGCCTTCGACCTGCTTGGCCAGCACCTTGATGCCCTGGACATTCGCGATGTCGCTGAGCATGTCGCTTGCCGAAGCGGACGCCAGCTTGGCCTTGAGGCGCTCAAGCTCCTTCTCGAGGCCGCGATTGCGCTCCAGCAGGCTGCCGACGCGCTCCTCGACCTGCTCCGGCTTGGCCTTGAGGCGCTCACCGAGGCGAGCCAGAGTCGCTTCCTGCGCGAGCAGGAAGTCACGCGCGGCGCGACCGGTAATGGCCTCGATACGACGCACGCCGGATGCGATGCCGGTCTCGGCGAGAATGTGCATCTGGCCGATGTCGCCGCTGCGCTTGACGTGAGTCCCGCCGCACAGCTCGATGGAGAAGGCATCCTGACCGATGGTCAGCACGCGGACTTCCTCACCATACTTGGCATCGAAGAGGGCCGCTGCGCCGCGCGCCTTGGCCTCATCGAGGCTCATGAACTCGATGGTAGTCTCGGCATTTGCCAGGATCTGCGCATTGACGATGCGCTCGACCTCGGACAGCTGCTCGGCCGTCATCGCCTCAAAGTGGCTGAAGTCGAAGCGCAGACGCTCGGCCGTGACCAGCGAGCCCTTCTGCTGAACGTGCTCGCCCAGCACCAGTCGCAGCGCTTCGTGCAGCAGGTGCGTGGCGGAGTGGTTGCGCACGGAAGCCGCACGCAGCTCGGCATCGACCTGCGGACGCACCTTGTCACCGACCTTGAGAGCGCCCTCGATCAGCACACCGTGGTGCAGGTGATGGCCGGTCTGCTTCTGGGTATCGCTGACCTGGAAGCGGCCGCCATCCAGATGCAGATAACCGGTGTCGCCGGCCTGACCGCCTGACTCGCCGTAGAACGGGGTGGTATCGAGCACCACGATGCCCTTGGTGTCCACCTCGAGCTGCTCGACGGCATTGCCTTCGGCGTCGAACAGCGAGGTGACAGTGGCTTCCCCTTCCAGCTGGTCGTAACCGGTGAAGACGGTCTCGCCTTCCAGCACCAGGTTGGCGGAGTAGTCGCCGCCGAAGTTGCTGGCGGCACGGGCGCGATCACGCTGTGCTTCGAGGGCCGCCTGGAAACCTGCCTCATCGAGGATCAGCTCGCGCTCGCGGCAGATGTCGGCGGTCAGGTCATACGGGAAGCCGTAGGTGTCGTAGAGCTTGAAGATGGTCTCGCCGTCGAGGGTATTGCCCTCGAGACCAGCGATGGCTTCTTCCAGAAGCTTCATGCCATGTTCCAGCGTACGCGCGAACTGCTCCTCTTCCTTGAGCAGCACACGCTCGATCTGCTCACGCGCAGAGCGCAGTTCCGGATAGGCATCGCCCATCTCGGCATCCAGCGCCGCGACCAGCTTGTAGAAGAAGCTGCCACGCGCGCCCAGCTTGTGACCGTGACGCACGGCACGGCGGATGATGCGACGCAGCACGTAGCCACGCCCTTCGTTGGACGGCAGCACGCCATCGGCGATCAGGAAGGCACACGAACGGATGTGATCCGCCACCACGCGCAGCGAGGGAGTGGTGATGTTGTCATGACCGATAATCTCGGCCGCGGCGGCCAGCAGATTCTGGAACAGGTCGATCTCGTAGTTGGAGTGCACGCCCTGCATCACGGCCGCGACACGCTCCAGACCCATGCCGGTATCGATGGACGGCTTGGGCAGCGGGTGCAGCGTGCCCTCGGCGTCACGGTCGAACTGCATGAAGACCAGGTTCCAGATCTCGATGTAGCGATCGCCATCCTCGTCCGGGCTGCCCGGCGGGCCACCGGCGACATCTTCGCCGTGGTCATAGAAGATCTCGGAGGACGGACCACACGGACCGGTGTCGCCCATCTGCCAGAAGTTGTCCTCATCGAGACGCGAGAAGCGGTTCTGGTCGATGCCGACCTCGTTGAACCAGATGTCACGGGCTTCGTCATCGCTGACGTGCACGGTGACCCACAGCTTCTCCTTCGGCAGGCCGAGTTCTTCGGTCAGAAACTTCCAGGCGAACTGGATGGCTTCGCGCTTGAAGTAGTCGCCGAAGCTGAAGTTGCCCAGCATCTCGAAGAAGGTGTGGTGGCGGGCGGTATAGCCGACGTTGTCCAGGTCATTGTGCTTGCCACCGGCGCGCACGCAGCGCTGCGCGGAGGTCGCACGGCTGTAGCCACGCGGGTCACGGCCCAGGAAGACATCCTTGAAGGGCACCATGCCGGCGTTGGTGAACAGCAGGGTCGGATCGTTGTTCGGCACCAGGGAGCTGGTGGGAACGATGGTATGGCCCTGCTTCTCGAAATAGGTCAGGAAGGCGTTTCTGATTTCTGCGCTTTTCATAGAGGTTCCGTAGCGATGTGCGTAAAGACGCTCCGGGGGTCTTCTGCATGACTTCCGCATGGTTTCTGCATGTTCATCCATGTGGGTATGCATGGAGGTGCAATGAAAAGCATGAAAGAAGGCGCCTGCCCCGTGCCGTCGCAAGACGACCTAGTATAACGCCTGTTCGCACAAGCTAAAGGGGGGGAAATGTCTTGAAGCGCCGGTTTGCGCGTCATGAGAGCCAAACAGCCAACAGCCACCCGCTAGCCTTGTTCCCCCTCATCACTCCAGGCGGACTCCATGGCATAGCGCAGCTGCTCATAGTCGAAGCCGCGCTGGAGCAGAAAGCGTTCGCGCCGTGCGCGCTCCTTGCGTCCCTCGCCGGGGCCGAAGAAGCGCCTGGCCAGCGTCTCGCGCGCCAGCTCGAAGAAATCCACCGCCTCGACATGGCCGAAGGCATCCGGCGTCGGGTCACTGGCGGCACGCATCACGGCATTGAGCGTCTCGCTATCGATACCACGCTGGCGCAGCTCCTGCTGGATACGCCTCGGTCCCTGACCGCGCAGGACGCGCGTCCGCAGGAAGCTGGCGGCAAAGCGCTCATCGGATTGCAGGCCCTCCTCGACCATGCGCTCCAGCACCTCCTCGATCAGCAGCTCGACCTCATCGCGACTCAAGGCCGCCTGTGCACCCTCCTCGCCCGCGGCTTGCCGCTCTGCCAACTCGTCATCGCTGACCGCCCGCAGGTAGTCGCGCTCCTTGAGATAGTCGTGCAGCTCGCGGCGACTATGTTCGCGGCGTGCCAGACGCGCGATGGCATCATTGCGTGCACGCCGTTGCGGCGTCATCGCGCCTGAGTCGAGCGGTTGATACTCAGGCCCACTCATTTCAGCGCTGTCATCGTGCATGGTCATGCTCCCGGAGTTGAGCAGAAGGACGTCGATGGACGTGAACGCAAGGCGCCCGCCTCCGAGTCATCGGGGCGGGCGCCTTGGGGTCATCTCACCGAGCCGGAAACGATACGGTGCGATGACGCCAGCCTGGCGGCTGGCGCTCTTGCTCTTTCTTCTGGACGAGCCTCAATCGAGATCGATATCCAGGTCGTCTTCACTCTCGGCGGCCGCGGTCTCTTTCGGCTCTTCCTTGGCTTCCGGTGCTGCCAGCAACTGGGCACGGATCTGGGCTTCGATCTCCTCCATGATGGCGGGATTGTCTTCCAGGTACTGGGCGGAGTTGGCCTTGCCCTGACCGATCTTGCTGCCCTGATAGCTGTACCAGGCGCCTGACTTGCCGACCAGACCACACTGCACACCCAGGTCGATCACCTCACCGGCGTGATAGATGCCCTTGCCGTAGAGAATCTGGAACTCGGCCTGACGGAACGGCGGCGCAACCTTGTTCTTGACCACCTTGACGCGGGTCTCGTTACCGGTGACTTCATCACCGGACTTCACGGAACCGGTACGACGGATATCCAGACGCACACTGGAGTAGAACTTCAGTGCGTTACCGCCAGTCGTGGTTTCGGGGCTGCCGAACATCACGCCGATCTTCATGCGGATCTGGTTGATGAACACCACCATGCAGTTGGCGTTCTTGATGTGACCGGTCACCTTGCGCAGTGCCTGGGACATCAGACGCGCCTGCAGGCCGACGTGGGAGTCGCCCATCTCGCCTTCGATCTCGGCACGCGGCGTCAGAGCTGCCACGGAGTCGACGATGATGACGTCAACGCCGCCGGAGCGTACCAGCATGTCGACGATCTCGAGCGCCTGCTCACCGGTGTCCGGCTGGGAGACCAACATCTCGTCCAGATTGACGCCCAGCTTCTCGGCGTAGGACGGATCCAGCGCGTGCTCGGCATCGATGAAGGCACAGACCTTGCCCTGCTTCTGCGCCTGAGCGATGACAGAGAGAGTCAGTGTCGTCTTGCCCGAGGATTCCGGGCCGTAGATCTCGACCACGCGTCCGAAGGGCAGGCCGCCGATGCCGAGTGCGATATCCAGCCCCAGAGAACCGGTGGAAACCGACGGGATGGCCACACGCGGGGCATCGCCCATGCGCATGACGGCGCCCTTGCCGAACTGGCGCTCGATCTGGGACAGCGCCGCGTTCAGCGCCTTGGTACGATTGTCGTCCTTTGCCATGTGGCCTCCTGTCGAACGGCGGAGCCACACGGGCTGCCACCTGGAATAGAGAATTCTGTCACTGAGAGCTGAGCAGACACCGTCAGACTAGCGGCTGAGGTGTCGTGGCAAAACCCTGTATACATGGACAGTATAATGCCGCAAGTTGCGTCACTCTGCCAGTCCGGTGATGCGCTTTTTCAGGCAGCACCCTCAACGCGGGGCTTGCATCGGGCTCACGAGTCTTCGGTGCCGATCTGCAAGGCCTCCACGCGCTCGATCAAGCCCTGCAGCGCCTCCCGCACGGCGGCGTCGCGCACGGCCTGCCGGTCGCCGGAAAAGTGACAGCAGCGTGCCTGCTGGCGCGCCTCGCTCCCCCACGCCAGCCACACGGTGCCGACGGGCTTCTCGTCACTTCCCCCGCCGGGGCCGGCCACACCGCTGATCGCCACCCCCAGCTCAGCGCCACTTTCGCGGCAGGCGCCGCGCACCATCTCGCAGACGACCGCCTCGGAGACGGCACCGAAGGTTTCAAGCGATGCCTCGCTGACCCCCAGCAGGCGCTGCTTGGTGGCATTGGAATAGGTCACGTAGCCCGCATCGAAATAGCGGGAGCTGCCGGCAATCGCCGTGATCGCGGCACTCACCCCGCCTCCGGTGCACGACTCGGCGGTGGTGACGCGCACGCCGCGCGCGACTGCCAGTGCCTGCAACTGCTCAGCCAGGGTATTCGCGCACGCAGCCTCGGGGGCCGTACCAGTCAATTGACTCACGAACTTTCTCCTTGTGGAGGTCATCGGGTGAAAAGGGCAGCGAGCATGAGACATCACAGGCATTGGAGCCGGCCGCGCCAGTCCGTAGAATATCGCGCATCCCGCATGCCGTGCTCTCGCATGTGTGCTTTTTCCCATTGCAGTGCAGTCAAGGAAGTCCATGGCCATGGCCAAGAACAGCGCGCCCCAGATGACGCCGATGATGACGCAGTACATGAAGATCAAACGCGAGCACCCCGGCGTGCTGCTGTTCTATCGCATGGGCGACTTCTATGAACTGTTTCATGAGGACGCCAAGCGCGCAGCACAACTGCTCGATATCACCTTGACGGCGCGTGGCAGCTCCGGTGGCTCACCGATCCCCATGGCAGGGGTGCCCTACCACAGCGCCGAAGGCTATCTGGCACGCCTGGTCAAGATGGGCGAATCGGTGGCCATCTGCGAGCAGATCGGTGACCCGGCGACCAGCAAGGGGCCTGTCGAGCGCAAGGTCGTGCGTATCGTCACCCCGGGAACGCTGCATGATGAGGCGCTGCTGGATGCCAGCCGCGACAACCTGCTGGTGGCGCTGCACCGTGACGCCGAGACCTGGGGCCTGGCCGCTCTCGAACTCTCCTCCGGTCGCTTCAGCGTGCTCGAGGTCAATGGTGATGATGAGCTGCTGGCCGAGATCCAGCGCCTTTCGCCTGCAGAGGTCATGGTCGGTGAAAGCCGTACTCTCCCCGCCAGCCTGTCCTCGCGCCCGGGCCTGACCCGCCAGAGCGATTGGCACTTCGATCACGAAACTGCCTTGCGTCTGCTGTGCGATCAATTCGGCGTCCAGGACCTCAACGGCTTCGGTTGCAGCCACCTGACGCGCGCCGTCACGGCAGCCGGTGCTCTGCTCGACTATGCTCGCGACACCCAGCGCACCGGCCTGCCCCACGTGACCGCGCTGGCCGTCGAGAGCCGCGATGACTCGGTGGTGATCGATGCCGCCAGCCGTCGCAACCTCGAGATCGATACCAACCTGGGCGGCACCAGCGACAACACGCTGGCCAGTGTGCTGGACGTCACCGCGACCGCGATGGGCTCACGCCTGCTCAAGCGCTGGCTCAACCGCCCGCTGCGCGATCAACTCCAGATCGGCCAGCGCCAGGCGGCGGTGCAACGTCTGCTGGATGGCGACTATCCCTTCGAGCTGCAAGGCCTGCTCAAGCGCATCGGCGATGTGGAACGCATCCTCGCCCGTGTCGCGCTGCGCAGCGCACGCCCTCGTGACATGGCACGCCTGCGCGATGGCCTCAACACCCTGCCCGAGCTGCGCGCCGTACTCGCCAGCGTCGAGAAAGGCAGCGCCATCGATGACCTGCGCGATGCCATCCGCCTGTTCCCGGCACTTTCCGCGATGCTCAGCGAGGCGCTGGTCGAGAATCCGCCGGTAGTGCTGCGCGATGGTGGCGTGATCGCCGATGGCTACGACGATGAACTGGACGAGTATCGCGGCCTGTCCGAGAACGCCGGCCAGTACCTGGTCGCACTCGAGACCCGCGAGCGCGAGCGCACCGGCCTGAGCAACCTCAAGGTCGGCTACAACCGCGTGCATGGCTACTTCATCGAGCTGCCGCGCTCGCAATCGGCCGAGGCCCCGCCGGAATACATCCGTCGCCAGACACTCAAGAATGCCGAGCGCTTCATCATCCCCGAGCTCAAGGAATTCGAGGACAAGGCGCTGTCCGCCAAGTCCAAGTCACTGGCGCGCGAGAAGCTGCTGTATGAGCACCTGCTGGATGACCTGAATACCGAACTGGATGGCCTGCAGCAGACGGCCCGTGCGCTGGCGTCACTGGATGTGCTGACCGCCTTCGCCGATCGCGCCGCCGCTCTCGACTTCGTGCGCCCAGAACTCAGCGAGACCCCGGGCATCGATATCGAAGGCGGCCGCCATCCGGTGGTCGAACATGTCAGCGATCATCCCTTCGTGCCCAACGATGTGCGCTTTGACGACGCTCGCCGCATGCTGGTGATCACCGGCCCCAACATGGGCGGTAAATCCACCTACATGCGCCAGACGGCACTGATCGCTCTGCTCGCGCATACCGGCAGCTTCGTGCCGGCATCGCGTGCCTGCATCGGCCCGCTGGACCGCATCTTCACGCGCATCGGCTCCTCGGACGACCTGGCCGGCGGACGCTCGACCTTCATGGTCGAGATGACCGAGACCGCCAGTATCCTGCACAACGCCACTGACGAGAGCCTGGTGTTGATGGATGAGATCGGCCGTGGCACCTCGACCTTCGATGGCCTGTCACTGGCATGGGCCAGCGCCGAGCATCTGGCGCGCACGCGTGCCTTCACCCTGTTCGCGACCCATTACTTCGAGATGACGGCGCTGCCCGAACATGCCGATGCCGTCGCCAACGTGCACCTGACGGCCGCAGAACATGGCGATGGCATCGTCTTCATGCATCGCGTCGAGGAAGGCCCTGCCAGCCAGAGCTATGGCCTGCAGGTGGCCCAGCTGGCCGGTGTCCCGCAGAGCGTCATCCTGCGGGCACGCGAGAAGCTGACCAGTCTGGAGCAGCAGGAAGTCGATCGTCCGCAGGTGGCGCGCGAGGATGCGCTGGGGCAGCCGGTACCGCAACAGAGTGACCTGTTCGCGGCACCGCCGCATCCGGTCGTCGAGGCCCTCAATGGCCTGGACCCGGATGATCTGAGCCCCAAGCGAGCGCTGGAGCTGATCTACGAATGGCACCGTCAGCGCTGAGCGCCGTCACACCGAGCCAGCGTTGACGCGCCTGGCTCGAGAATGAGTGGCAAGGCCCGAGAATGAGCGGCAAGACTCGACAGCAACCTTCGGGCATAGCACCATTCCAAAACGATCCGCCCCTGCTGATTGCGGGGGCGGCAGAGCGCCACTAGAATAACGCCTTATAACATCTGCGCCGCTTATAACCTGAAGACCATGATGTCGCCGAGACGACACATGGTGGGCGCCTGGACCACGACCTACGAGAGAGACGCCAATCCGCGTCAGGAGACCTGCATGGCATTCATCGTCACCGAGAACTGCATTCGCTGCAAATACACCGACTGCGTGGAAGTCTGCCCGGTGGATTGCTTCTACGAAGGCCCGAACTTCCTGGTGATCAACCCGGATGAGTGCATTGACTGCGCGCTGTGTGAGCCTGAATGCCCCGCCGAAGCCATCTTCTCCGAAGATGAAGTGCCGGAGAACCAGAAGGAATTCATCGAGCTGAATGCCGACCTGGCCGAAGTCTGGCCGAACATCAGCGAGAAGAAGGACGCCATGGAAGACGCCGAGAAGTGGGATGGTGTCGATGGCAAGCTTGAGTATCTGGAGCAGTAAGCCCCTCAAGTCACCCGCATCTCGCGCGGCAAGCGGCTTGCCCGCCCTGACCGGGCAAGCTCGGCTCTCATGACAGAAACGGCAGCGATTCCCCCCGGGAGCCGCTGCCGTTTCTGTATCTGATGCCTGAAGTCGGTGCCCCAAGCTCGTGCCAGGAGCTCGTACCAAGGGCTCGTACCAGGAGCTCAGCCCCTGGCATACGGGCATAAAAAAGGGCGACCCCGTAAGGTCGCCCGCTCCAAGCGTGTTCCTGTCGATCCATCCTGGATCGCACTCCTGAGTGCTGTCCCTGCCCTTCACGACATCCTGTCATTCGGGGCGCACTGTCACGCGTGGCGGGCATTGCAGCACTGCTTGCGCAGCTGTCCCACCGCAATGCCCGTTAGTGCAGATATTTGCCTGTCCTGCTGTCCTGCCCATGCATTGCCCGGCGTCCTGCCTGTACCGCTCCGTGCCTGTGCAGCTGACAGCCTCGCGACATTCCCTGTCCGACCCTCCTTGTCGTGGCTTCCTGCCACTTGATGCTGCCGCTGTCTGCCCCATCATTCCTGACGCGGATGATGTCCCGTCATCCGTCACTTCCTGTGAAGGGCAAGCTTCCTGACTGCATATCAGAGCCTGGGGCTCTCCGACACTCCGTGTCGTTATCGTGCTTCCTGCCTGTGTGGCGCTTCCCATCGCCGACGGATCATCCTGATCCTGACACACTCCGGTGCCATGCCCGCTATCCTTGCTTCCCTGGCATCTCTCGCCTGACTCCTTCAAGCGAGGATATGCAGCTCACTGCTACCGACGTCCATGTCAGGTCCTTTTTTCGCCGAGCGTCCTGCTCAGCGAGGCGAAACATCCTGTCTCGCCATCAAGTCTTTCCTGATCATCCCGTTGGCATCCTGCCGAGACTGCGGTGTCCCGCCGCACCCTCACGTCCATGCAGCCATTCTGGGCAGCATTCGCTGGCGAGGCAACTAGCCAAACCTCTTAACCCGCTATACCTGAACGGGCCGTCAAGTAAAATATAATCAATAAAATCAACTACATATAGAAGAACATACGTTCAAATCCGCAGGCAACTCGCAGTCAGTGTCTCGATTGTCCTGCGAAATTTGTAAGAGATGACTTACACGAATTCAGTGCCTGAAAGCGGCCTGTTTCCTGCATCCCCCTCAATAGCACTCAATCATCGCCTCCAATGCACAACGGGGCCGTGCCAGAAGGCACGACCCCGTTGCAAGTTACCCCTGCGATGCTGTGGGCGCGGAGCCCCTCATATCACAGGCGATTACTGACCCTTGATCTCTTTCAGGCCGTTGTAAGCCACGTCACCCAGCTGCTGCTCGATCACCAGCAGGCGGTTGTACTTGGCGACACGGTCAGAGCGGCACAGAGAGCCGGTCTTGATCTGGCCAGCACAGGTACCGACGGCGAGGTCGGCGATGGTGGTGTCTTCGGTCTCGCCACTGCGGTGGGAGATGACCGCGGTGAAGCCGGCGGCCTGCGCCATCTTGATCGCATCCAGGGTCTCGGACAGCGAGCCGATCTGGTTGAACTTGATCAGGATGGAGTTGCCGATGCCTTCATCGATACCACGACTCAGGATGCGCGTGTTGGTGACGAACAGGTCGTCGCCGACCAGCTGCACCTTGTCGCCCAGCTCGTCGGTCAGCATCTTCCAGCCTTCCCAGTCGGACTCGTCCATGCCGTCTTCGATGGAGACGATCGGATATTCCGCGGCCAGGCCGGCCAGATAGTCGACGAAACCACGTGCGTCGAAGCTCTTGCCTTCGCCGGACAGGTTGTACTGACCGTCCTTGTAGAACTCGGAAGACGCGCAATCCAGCGCCAGGGTCACATCGGTGCCCAGGGTGTAGCCCGCATCGCTGACGGCCTGCTTGATGACGGCCAGTGCTTCGGAGTTGGACGCCAGGTTCGGTGCAAAGCCACCTTCATCACCCACGGAGGTGCTCAGCTCGCGACCCTGCAGCACCTTCTTCAGCGCGTGGAAGATCTCGGCGCCGGTGCGCAGTGCTTCACGGAAGGTCGGCGCACCGACCGGCTGGACCATGAACTCCTGGATGTCGACGTTGTTGTCGGCATGCTCACCGCCGTTGATGATGTTCATCATCGGCACCGGCATCGAGTACTGGCCCGGCTGGCCATAGAGCTCGGCGATGTGAGCGTAGAGCTCGATACCCTTGGCCTGCGCTGCCGCCTTGGCAGCTGCCAGAGAGACGGCAAGAATCGCGTTGGCACCCAGCGATTCCTTGTTCTCGGTACCGTCCAGCGCCAGCATGGCATCGTCCAGCGCGCGCTGGTCGAGTGCATCCATGCCCACCAGGCGCTCGCGGATCGCGCCATTGACGGCTTCGACTGCCTTCAGCACGCCCTTGCCCAGATAACGGCTCTTGTCGCCATCACGCAATTCCAGCGCTTCACGCGAACCGGTGGAGGCACCGGAAGGCGCGCAGGCATTGGCGCGTTGGCCACCTTCCAGCACGACCTCGGCCTGTACGGTCGGGTTACCACGGGAATCGAGCACCTCAAGGGCGCGGATTTCGACGATATTGGCCATCTTGTGTCGTCCTCTACACGGGGGATTGAAACACCACGACGGGCATCTTGCCCATAGTGCAAAAAGGCCGCTCACACAGGGGTGAACGGCCAGTAGTCATGTTCAGCGAATATCCAGTGGCGCGAAGCCCTTGACCAGCGCATCCAGTGATTGCAGCTGGCGCAGGAAGGGTTCGAGCTGGTCCAGCGGCAAGGCGCAGGGGCCGTCACACTTGGCGTTGTCAGGGTCCGGATGCGCCTCGAGGAACAGGCCTGCCAGCCCCAATGCGACACCGGAGCGTGCCAGATCGAAGACCTGCTCACGACGCCCGCCAGCGGAATCGGCCCGCCCACCCGGGCGCTGCAGCGAGTGGGTGACATCGAACAATACCGGTAGCCCCGTATCCTTCATCTCGGCCATGCCGAGCATGTCGACCACCAGATTGTTGTAACCGAAGCTGGAGCCACGCTCGCAGAGCAGAATCCGATCATTGCCCGCTTCACCGCACTTGGCGACGATATGGCGCATCTCGTGCGGCGCGAGGAACTGCGGCTTCTTGACGTTGATGACGGCGCCGGTGCGCGCCATGGCGACGACCAGGTCCGTCTGACGCGCCAGGAAGGCCGGCAGCTGGATGACATCGGCCACTTCCGCCACGGCCGCGGCCTGATGCGGCTCATGCACGTCCGTGATGATCGGCACACCGAAGCGCGACTTGATCTCGGCCAGGATCTCGAGCCCCTTCTCCATCCCGGGACCGCGGTAGGAGTGCATGGAGCTGCGGTTGGCCTTGTCGAAGCTGGCCTTGAAGACGTAAGGCATGCCCAGGCGCGACGTCACTTCGACATACTGCTCGGCGACTTCCAGCGCCAGCTCCCGCGATTCGAGCACGTTCATGCCACCGAAAAGCGTCATCGGACGATCGTTGGCGACTTGCAGACCCGCAAAATCTATCACGCGTTGTTCGTTGCTCATCTCTGCACCGTCCATCAAATCGTTGTCCATCGGCAATCTGCCTGATGATGCTCTGGCGAATATCAAGGCCTGAGCCACCGCGGAGAAGACCTACGGACGCCACCCGGGGTGGCGCCCGCTCAACACCCTATCACTCGCCGCGAGTACGCGCCGCCTTGTGATTGAGCGCGGCATTCACGAAGCCGGTGAACAGCGGATGGCCATCACGCGGCGTGGAGGTGAATTCCGGGTGGAACTGGCACGCCACGAACCACGGGTGATCCGGCAGCTCGACCATCTCGACCAGCGAGTTGTCGACACTGCGACCGGAGAAGATCAAGCCCGCTTCTTCCAAGGCCGGCACGAACTGGTCGTTGACCTCATAGCGGTGACGGTGACGCTCGACGATCTCGTCGCTGCCATAGGCCTGATGTGCCTTGGAGCCGTTGAGCAGGCTGCAGGCCTGACCGCCCAGACGCATGGTACCGCCCAGATCAGACGCCGCGTCGCGGGTCTCGATCTTGCCTTCCGGCGTCAGCCACTCGGTGATCAGACCGACTACCGGGTGCTGGGTGTCATGGGTGAACTCGGTAGAGTTGGCATCGCTCCAGCCCGCCACGTTACGCGCGAACTCGATGACGGCAACCTGCATGCCCAGGCAGATGCCCAGATACGGCACCTTGTTCTCACGCGCGAAGCGCGCAGTGGCGATCTTGCCTTCAACGCCGCGCTCACCGAAGCCGCCCGGCACCAGCACCGCGTCCTTGCCGATCAGACGATCAGTGCCGTTGCGCTCGATTTCCTCGGAGTCGATGAAGTCGACGTTGACCTTCACACGCCCCTGGATACCGGCGTGAATCAGCGCCTCGTTCAGCGACTTGTAGGCGTCGAGCAGCTCCATGTACTTGCCGACCATCGCGATGTTGATGGTCTTGAGCGGGTTGAGCTTGGCGTCGAGCACCGCGACCCACTCGGACATGTCGGCCTCTTTGGCCTCCAAGCGGAACTTGTCACAGACGATCTCGTCGAGGCCGGCTTCGTGGAGCATCAACGGAATGCGATAGATGGTGTCGGCATCCTGCAGGGAGACGACGGCACGCTCTTCGACGTTGGTGAACAGCGAGATCTTGCGACGCTCGCTTTCCTCGATCTCGACTTCGCTGCGGCAGATCAGGATATCCGGCTGGATACCGATGGAGCGCAGCTCCTTGACGCTGTGCTGGGTCGGCTTGGTCTTGGTCTCGCCGGCCGTCTTGATGTACGGCACCAGCGTCAGGTGCATGAAGAGTGCACGCTCGCCACCCAGCTGCGCACGCAGCTGACGGATGGACTCCAAAAACGGCAGCGACTCGATGTCACCCACGGTACCGCCGATCTCGACCAGTGCGACGTCATAGCCTTCACCGCCGGCGATCACGCGACGCTTGATCTCGTCGGTGATGTGCGGGATGACCTGCACCGTTCCACCGAGATAGTCACCGCGGCGCTCCTTGCGCAGCACGTGCTCGTAGACGCGACCGGTGGTGAAGTTGTTGCCCTGGGTCATGCGCGAGCGGATGAAACGCTCGTAGTGACCGAGGTCGAGGTCGGTTTCCGCGCCATCTTCGGTGACAAAGACTTCGCCGTGCTGGAACGGGCTCATGGTGCCCGGATCGACGTTGATGTACGGATCCAGCTTGAGGATGGTGACCTTGAGGCCACGGGCCTCGAGAATAGCCGCCAGCGAAGCGGATGCGATGCCCTTGCCAAGCGAGGACACAACGCCGCCCGTCACGAAGATAAATCGTGTCATGGAAACCTGCCGAAAACGTGAGCTGTAGGAGAGATCCGGGGGAACGGATCAGGATGGGTCGCCAGTCTAGCGGAAAGGCTGCTCCGGCTCAATTTGAATGCCACCACCTGCCCACCTCGCATCACCATCCGATGCGCCCGCCATCACGCATCAGGCCCGCCGTGGCGGGCCTGATGCGTGACTCGAGTCGACCTTTACACTTCCAGGAAATCAAGAATCCCTTCAGCGGCACGGCGACCTTCATCGATGGCGGTCACCACCAGATCGGAGCCGCGCACCATGTCACCGCCAGCGAACACCTTGGCATTGGTGGTCTGGAAGGCATGACGCTCGGTGCTGGTCGCGATGCGACCACGCTCATCGACGGCGATGTCGAAGTCGGCGAACCATGGCGCAGGACTTGCCTGGAAGCCGAAAGCCACGACCACGGCATCCGCCGGCAGAATCTCTTCAGACCCCGGCACCACTTCCGGACGCTGACGGCCATTGGCATCCGGCTCACCCAGACGGGTACGCACGACCTTGACGCCCTCGACCTTGCCATCACCGACCACTGCCACCGGCTGACGGTTGAAGAGGAAATCGACGCCCTCTTCGCGAGCATTGGTCACCTCACGGCGTGAACCCGGCATGTTGGCCTCATCACGACGGTAGGCACAGGTCACGCTTTCCGCGCCCTGGCGAATGGAGGTGCGGTTGCAGTCCATCGCGGTATCACCACCGCCGAGCACCACGACCTTCTTGCCTTCCATGGAGACGTAATCCGCCGGGTCCTTCTCGAAGCCCAAGCAGTGATTGACGTTGGCGATCAGGAAGTCGAGCGCCTTGTGCACGCCCGGCAGATCCTCGCCCGGGAAGCCGCCACTCATGGCGTTGTAGGTGCCCATGCCCAGGAAGACGGCATCGTATTCCTCCAGCAGCGCATCGAAGGTCACATCACGCCCGACCTCGACGTTGAGACGGAACTCCATGCCCATCTCTTCGAAGATCTCGCGACGACGAGTCATCACGCCTTTCTCGAGCTTGAACTCCGGGATACCGAAGGTCAGCAGACCGCCGATTTCCGGATGGCGATCATAGATCACCGGACGCACGCCATTGCGCACCAGGATATCGGCGGCACCGAGACCCGCCGGTCCTGCGCCGATGATGGCGACGCGCTTGTCGGTCCAGCTGACCTTGGACATGTCGGGGCGCCAGCCCATCGCGAAGGCGGTGTCGGTGATGTATTTCTCCACCGAGCCGATGGTAACGGCACCGAAGCCATCATTCAGGGTACAGTCGCCCTCGCAGAGACGGTCCTGCGGGCAGACACGACCACAGACTTCCGGCAGCGAGTTGGTCTGGTGCGAAAGCTCGGCGGCTTCGAGGATATTGCCCTCGGAGACCAGCTTCAGCCAGTTGGGAATGTAGTTGTGTACCGGGCACTTCCACTCACAGTAGGGGTTGCCACAGCCCAGGCAGCGATGCGCCTGGCTGGCGGCTTCTACCGGCTTGAACTCGGCATAGATCTCGTTGAACTCACGGGCACGCACGCGAGCATCTTTCTTCTGCGGGTCCTGACGACCCACATCGATGAACTGGAAGTCGTTGGCGAGCTGATTGGCCATGATGAATCCTCTCTCAAAATCCGGGCACCGTCGCGGTGCGGGCCCTCACCCGAGGCATGCAGGGGTGAGGGATGCGATCACTCCGGCTGACGCCGTGACTGGTCGAGCAGGCCGTTGAGGCTTGCCGCCTTCGGCTTGACCAGCCAGAAGTGACGCACGAAGTCAGGGAAATCACGCAGGATGTCGCGCCCGCGCTCGGAGCCGGTCTCGGCCACATATTCCTCGATGACTTCGCGCAGATGGCGACGATAGGCCTCCATGGCTTCGGTATTGATGCGGTGGATTTCCACCAGCTCGTGGTTGTACTTGTCGACGAAGTCGCGATTCTCGTCCAGCACGTAGGCGAAGCCGCCCGTCATGCCCGCACCGAAGTTGACGCCTGTCTCGCCCAGCACGCACACCAGACCACCGGTCATGTACTCACAGCAGTGGTCACCCGCGCCTTCGATGACGGCGTGCGCACCTGAGTTACGCACCCCGAAGCGCTCGCCGGCGGTGCCCGCGGCATACAGCCTGCCACCGGTCGCGCCGTACAGGCAGGTGTTGCCGATGATGGCGGTCTTGTGGCTCTCGAAGCGCGAACCACGCGGCGGCACGATGGTCAGCTTGCCGCCGTTCATGCCCTTGCCGACGTAATCGTTGGCGTCACCTTCCAGGTGCATCTCGAGTCCGTGCGCATTCCAGACACCGAAGCTCTGGCCTGCCACACCGGTCAGACTGACCTTGAGCGGCGAGCCCGCCAACCCGGCCTCGCCATAGCGCTTGGCGATTTCGCCCGAGACGCGCGCGCCCACCGAGCGATCGCAGTTGGTGACATGGAAGCTGAACTCGCCACCGCTGCGGCTGTCGATCGCCGATTCCATCGCGGCCAGCATCTCCAGATTCTTGGCGCCGGGATCATGTGGCTCGTTGCGGCTGACCTGACAGAACTGCGGCGCGTCCTTGGGCACGAAGTCATTGCCCAGCAACGGCGTGAGGTCGAGACGACGCTGCGCGTTGGTCTCGCCTTCCAGCACTTCGAGCAGATCGGTACGACCGATCAGGTCGGTGATCTGACGCACGCCCAGCAGTGCCATCAGCTCGCGCACTTCCTCGGCGATGAAGCGGAAGTAGTGCTTGACCATCTCGACGGTGCCGCGGAAATGCTCGTCGCGCAGCGCCTGGTGCTGGGTCGCGACACCGGTGGCGCAGTTGTTCAGGTGGCAGATACGCAGGTACTTGCAGCCCAGTGCGACCATCGGCGCGGTGCCGAAGCCGAAGCTCTCGGCGCCCAGGATCGCGGCCTTGACCACGTCCAGACCGGTCTTGAGGCCACCATCCGTCTGCAGGCGAATCTTGTGACGCAGCTGGTTGATGCGCAGCGCCTGGTGCACCTCGGGCAGCCCCAGTTCCCACGGGGAACCGGCATGCTTGATCGAGGTGATCGGGCTGGCTGCGGTGCCGCCGTCATAGCCGGAAACGGTGATCAGGTCGGCGTACGCCTTGGCGACACCGGTGGCGATGGTGCCGATCCCCGGCTCGGAAACCAGCTTGACCGAAACCTGCGCCGACGGATTGACCTGCTTGAGATCGAAGATCAGCTGCGCCAGATCCTCGATGGAGTAGATATCGTGGTGCGGCGGAGGCGAGATCAGTGTCACCCCCGGCACGGCGTAGCGCAGACGTGCGATCAGGTCGTTGACCTTGCCGCCCGGCAGCTGACCGCCTTCACCGGGCTTGGCGCCCTGGGCGACCTTGATCTGCAGTACCTCGGCATTGACCAGGTACGCCGGCGTGACGCCGAAGCGACCGGAGGCGATCTGCTTGATCTTGGAGGAGCGCACGGTGCCGTAACGCGCCGGGTCTTCACCGCCCTCCCCGGAGTTGGAGCGCCCACCGGCCTCGTTCATGGCCTGGGCCAGCGCTTCATGTGCCTCGGGAGACAGGGCGCCAAGCGACATGCCGGCGCTGTCGAAGCGCGGCAGCAGTGACTCGACGGACTCGACTTCCTCGATCGGCAGCGGCTCGGCGACCGGCTTGAGGGTCAGCAGGTCACGAATGGTCGCCACCGGACGTTCGTTGACCAGGCGCGCGAATTCCTTCCACTTGCCGTAGTCACCCTGCTGCACGGCCTGCTGCAGCTTCACCACGACATCCGGGTTGTAGGCGTGGTATTCGCCGCCGTGCACGTACTTGACCAGCCCGCCCTGCTTGATGCGCTTGCGCGGCAGCCAGGCCTCACGGGCCAGCAGCTCCTGCTGGAACTGCAGCTCGGCAAAGCCAGCGCCTTCAATGCGCGAGGCCATGCCGGTGAAGCACATGTCCATGACTTCACTGTTGAGGCCGACCGCCTCGAACAGCTGCGAGCCACGGTAGGAGCCGATGTGCGAGATGCCCATCTTGGACAGGATCTTGTAGAGGCCCTTCTGCATGCCCTTGCGATAGTTCTCGCGGGCATCCGCCGGATTGCCGGACAGCTCGCCAGTGCGATGCATGTCAGCCATCACCTGATAGGCAAGGTACGGGTAGACCGCCGTGGCACCCACTCCGAACAGCACTGCCATCTGGTGCGCATCACGCGCATAGCCGGTCTCGATCACCAGGTTGACGCGCGGGCGCAGTGCCAGCCCGCCAAGGTAGTGATGGATGGCGCCAGTCGCCAGTGCGGCATGGATCGGCAGCTGTCCCTTCTTCAAACCACAGTCGCTGAGTACCAGGATAACCTTGCCATTGCGCGCCGCTTCCTCGGCCTGCTGACAGAGGCCCTTGAGCGCCTGCTTGAGGGAGTCCTGCGCCGGATCGTAGTGCAACTTGAGCGTCTGGGAGGTGAAGGCCGGATCCTCGTGATTGACCAGCGCATTGAACTTGCGCGGTGACAGCACCGGCGTGGTCAGGATCAGGCGATGTGCGTGCTCCGGCGTCGCGTCGAAGATATTGAGCTCGGCGCCACAGCAGGTTTCCAGCGACATCACGATCGCTTCACGCAGCGGATCGATCGGCGGGTTGGTGACCTGGGCAAACTTCTGGCGGAAGTAGTCGGTCAGCACGCGGTTCTGGCGCGACAGCACGGCCATCGGCGTGTCATCGCCCATGGAGCCGACCGCCTCCTGACCGCTTTCGGCCAGCGGGCGCAGCAGCTGATCGCGCTCCTCGAAGCTGACCTGGAACATCTTCTGGTAGACGTCCAGCTGATCGGCATCCATCGGCTGAAAACGCGCCAGCTCAGTCAATGCAGACTCGAGATAGTTGGCGTTCTCACGCAGCCAGCGCTTGTAGGGATGCGCGCCCTTCAGGCGTTCACTGACCTGATCGGTGTGCAGCACTTCACCGGTCTCGGTATCGACGCCCAGCACCTGCCCCGGCCCGACGCGCCCCTTGGCGACGACATCTTCCGGCTTGTAATCGTAGGTGCCGATCTCGGAGGCCAGCGTGATGAAGCCATTGCGCGTGATGACCCAACGCGCCGGACGCAAGCCGTTGCGGTCCAGCATGCAGACGGCGTGGCGACCGTCGGTGAGCACGATGCCCGCCGGGCCGTCCCAGGCTTCCATGTGCATGGAGTTGTATTCGTAGAAGGCACGCAGATCGGAGTCCATCTGCTCGACGTTCTGCCATGCCGGCGGCACCATCATGCGGATGGCGCGATAGATATCCATGCCACCGGTCAGCAGGACTTCCAGCATGTTATCCATGCTGGAGGAATCGGAGCCGACAGTGTTGACGATCTCGTCCAGCTCGGCGATCTCGGGCAGCTGCTCGGAGACGAAGTTCTCCTTGCGCGCGTTGGCCCAGCCGCGGTTGGCCTCGATGGTATTGATCTCGCCGTTGTGGGCGAGGAAGCGGAACGGCTGGGCCAGCGGCCAGCGCGGCGCGGTGTTGGTCGAGAAGCGCTGGTGGAAGACACAGATCGCGGTCTCGAGACGCGGGTCGCCCAGGTCCTTGTAGAAGCGCGGAAGATCTTCCGGCATCACCAGGCCCTTGAAGGAGATGACCTTGCCGGAGAGCGAGCAGACGTAGAAGTCCTCTTCACTCTTCAGCGCCTGCTCGGCATGTCGGCGCGCCATGAACAGATCGACATTGAAGGCGATATCGGTGCGCTCGTCGGCGGCACCGACGAAGACCTGACGGATACGCGGCAGGCAGTCGCGGGCCATCGGGCCGCACACGCTGTCATCTACCGGCATGTCGCGCCAGCCCAGCACCTCGAGGTTGCGCGCGCTCAGCGCCGATTCGAAGGCGTCACGCGCGGACTGTTCACGCGCGTCATCATTCGGCAGGAAAAGCGTGCCGACGGCATAACGAGTGCCCAGTTCCAGCCCGAGGGTTTCTCGAGCGATCTGGCGCATGAAGCCGTCCGGCATCTTGAGCAGCAGGCCACAGCCATCGCCGGTCTTGCCGTCAGCGGCAATCCCGCCACGGTGGGTCATGCAGGTCAGGGATTCAATGGCGGTCTGCAGCAGTTCGTGGCTCGCCTGCCCTTCCATATGGGCGATCAGGCCGAAGCCGCAGTTGTCGCGGAACTCTCCCGGATGGTGGAGACCTTTGTTCATGGGGCGTGCCTCACGGAGAAATCATGTGTCCAGATGCTTTTTTTCAAGCATTTTCCCGGTTATAGTTATCGGTTATCTTTATTTTTATACCTGCCGATAGTGGCGTCATCAGTGTCGCTGCACGACGCCAGATTTCCCTCGAGCATATCCCCCAGCTTCCCGCCTGCGCAATTCTCCACAGGTCGCCCATCGACCAAAAAAACCTGACAAAACCGAAGGTTAGAAGAACCTTCAGCCAAAAAACCCTGTAGGCTCAAGCGCTTAGCGGGTAGACATGCCTCATGAATTTCGCCTTGCAACTTTAGTATTGGTTAAATAAAAAACAGCGTTTTTATTCGATTCACCCCATACCGATTACGCATACGGCATACCAATTCAGGAATCACGCTCCACCAATGGCTCCATCACGGCGCGCTGATACCCGCCAAAAGAAAAGCCGCCACCCAAAGGGTGACGGCTTGCGTGGTCGTGCAGCGCTCATGTACCAGCCGATGGCTGACCAGAGTCTCGTAGCCGGTGTCAGTATCAACGAGAGCGGCGCGGCCAGTGCTCCAGCATGTCGGCAAGCACGCCGGCTGGCGCCTCTTCGGTAATCACCGCTCGGCCGATGCGCTCAAGCAGGATCAGGCGCAGACGACCGTCGACATTCTTCTTGTCCAGTTGCATGTGCTTGAGGAAGTCCTCGACGCCCATGTCTTCCGGAGCCGCCAGCGGCAAGCCCGCCTTGGCGATGATGTGCGAGACACGCTCCACATCTGCACTCGACAGCCAGCCCATGCGCGCCGAAAGCTCAGCCGCCATCAGCATGCCGGTGCCGACGGCTTCACCGTGCAGCCAGACGCCATAGCCCTGGTCCGTCTCGATGGCATGCCCGAAGGTGTGCCCCAGATTGAGCAGCGCACGCACGCCCTGCTCGGTCTCGTCCTGTGCCACGACATCCGCCTTGATGGCACAGCTGCGGCGAATGGCTTCACCGAGCAAGGTCTCATCCAGCGCCATCAAGGCCGTCATGTTGTCTTCCAGCCAGCTCAGGAAGCTTTCATCCCACAGCAGACCATACTTGATGACCTCGGCCATGCCCGCTGACAGCTCACGCTGCGGCAATGTCTTGAGGCTTGCAGTGTCGATCAGCACCAGACGCGGCTGCCAGAAGGCGCCCAGCATGTTCTTGCCACGCGGATGGTTGACACCGGTCTTGCCGCCCACCGAGGAATCCACCTGCGACAGCAGCGTGGTCGGCACCTGGATGAAGGCCGCACCCCGCTGATAGCAGGCCGCCGCGAAGCCGGTCATGTCACCGATCACACCGCCACCGAGGGCGATCAAGGTACAGCGGCGATTGAAGCCGGCCTCGAGCAGGGCATCCCAGATCAGGCCAATGCTGGCCATGTGCTTGGTCTGTTCACCGTCGTCGAGAATGACCTCGCGGATATCGAGCCCCTCGCCCAACGAGGCCTTCAGTGCGCCCAGATACAGCGGTGCCACCACGGTGTTGGTGACGATCATCACCTGACGCCCCGCAAGGTGCTCACGAATCAGATCACCACGTGCGGTCAGGCCCGGCCCGATATGAATGGGGTAACTACGCTCGCCGAGCGCGACATCAAGACGATGAGCAGGTGCCAGGGACATCAGAATTCTCCTTGGGCAAACAGATGACAGCGACGGGTGCCCGCCAGGGCCACCAGCCGCTGATGAGACTAGCCAGGGGCGTGCAACGGGTCAGCCAGCGCCTTGATGCGGCGACGGATCTCGTTGGTGACCGCCCGAGGGCTGCGCCGATCGGTACGCACGATGATATCGGCCGTCTCGCGGTAAAGCGGGTCACGCAACTCGAACAGGCGCTTGAGCACCCGCCCGGGGTCATCCTGCTGCAACAGCGGACGATTGCGATCACGACCGGCTCGCTTGAGCTGCTGTTCGACAGGCGCATAGAGGTACACGACAGTGCCGCGTTCGCGCAGTACGCGCCGATTGGCCTCCGCCATGATGGCGCCACCACCGGTGGCCATCACGACTTCCCTGAGCGAGGTCAGCTCATCGATGACAGCCTGCTCACGCTCACGAAAGCCGGACTCGCCCTCGACGTCGAAAATCCACGGGATGCTGGCTCCGCAGCGGTCTTCAATCACATGGTCGCTATCGCAAAATTCACGATGCAAGTCGGCCGCCAGCAGGCGGCCGATAGTGCTCTTGCCGGCCCCCATGGGGCCGACAAGGAATACGTTGGGAATCACATGCATCAGCGCACCGCCAGGCCGTCCTCGATGATCTTCGGAGTAATGAATACCAGCAATTCTACCTTCTCGTTGGACTCTTCGGTATAGCGGAACAGATTCCCGATCACCGGCAGGTCCCCGAGGAAGGGCGTCTTGAAGACGCTGCGAATCTGCTCGGAGGTCAGAATGCCGCCCAGCACCACGGTTTCGCCGTCATTGACCAGCACTTGCGTCTCGATTTCATTGGTATCGATGGCCGGTTCGCCATTGAAGCTGTCATCGGAGACATCGTCATTGTTGATCAACAGATCCATGATGATGCGGTTGTCAGGTGTGATCTGCGGCGTCACTTCCAGCGCCAGCACCGCTTCCTTGAACTCGATGTTGGTCGCACCGCTGGAGGTCGCCTCCTCATAGGGAATTTCCTGACCCTGCTTGATGACGGCCTTCTTCTGGTTGGCGGTGATGATCTTGGGCTGGGAAATGGTCTGGCTCTTGCCTTCGCTTTCCAGCGCCGAGAGCTCCAGGTCGAGCAGGATATCGCCGGACAGGTAACCGAAGCTGAAGGTGCTTCCCGGATCGCTGTCATCGCCGAGATTGACACTCAGGCCGCCATCACTGGTCGTACCGGTCGACGCGCCTTCCAGGCCGAACTTGCCGTTGCTGCTGTTGGAAAGCCCCCAATTGACACCGATCTCGCTGGAGACACTGCTGCGCGCGATGACGATGCGCGCTTCGATCTGCACCTGACGCACCGGAATATCGAGATATTCCAGCGTGCCGCGAATGGACTCGAGCGTGTCGCGGGTATCCTGGATCAGCATGGTGTTGGTGCGCTCATCGACCATCACGCGGCCTCGCTCGGACAGCAGACCGATACCGCCTTCACCACGCAGCAACGCCGCCAGATCCGCCGCCTTGGCATAACGCACCTGGATGTATTCGGTGGTCATCGGCGCCAGCTCCTTGACCTGCTGGTTCGCCTCAAGCTCCTTGCGCTCGAGTGCCGCCAGCTCTTCGGCCGGCGCGACCATCAGCACGTTGCCCATGCGACGACTGGCCAGACCGTTGGACTTGAGCACCAGATCCAGCGCCTGATCCCAGGGCACTTCCTTCAGGTTCAGGGTCACGTTGCCGGTGACGTTGTCACTGGCGACCAGATTGAGCCCCGTGAAGTCAGCGATGATCTGCAGCACGGAGCGCACTTCGATGTTCTGGAAGTTGAGCGAGATCTTCTTGCCGGTGTAGGGGAACTTGTCCTTGATGCGCTCCGCCTGCTCTTCACGCGTCAACGGCTTGACCTCGAGCACCAGCTCGTTGCCTGCCTGGGTGGCAAGCTGGGTGTAGTAACCACTGGCGTCCACCACCAGGCGCACGCCATCGCGAGTACGCTGCGGATCGATACGCGTCACCGGCGTGGCGAAATCGCCGACATCCAGCACCTGATTCATCTCCGGCGGCAGCTTCACGCCCTTGATGTCGACGTAGATCTTGCGCCCGCGCTCGGTGACACGCGATTCGACGTTGGAGCGGTTGAAGTTGATCACGACGCGACCTTCACCATCCGTGCCACGACGGAAATCGATGCCACTGACGGCCGGCTCGCTGGCCACTTCCAGGGCACGGTTGTCAGGCGGCACGTTGGCGGCGCTCGCCTGGGAGGCAGCCGCAGGCTGAGCGCCCGGCGCACCGCCCTGCTCGCCGATGATGACGTAGAGGCTGTTGCCCTCGGTGCGCGTGACGTACGGCTTGGACTGGTTGAGCTTCATGACCAGACGCGTGCGCGAGCCGGCCTCCAGCGCCACCAGTTCGTCCACGCCGCTGAGCCCCAGATCGAAGCGACGCTTGTCGAGCTGACTGCTGGTATCCAGGAGGTCGATGGTGATGCGCGGCGGCGTCTCGATACGGTAGCCCTTGACCTCCGGCACTCCGCCGACGAAGTCGAGCTTGAGCTCCATACGGTCGCCCCCGAGGGCGGTGAAGTTGAGGTCCTGCAGCGACGACGCAGCCATCGCCACATTCGCCATCAGGCTACCGACTGCCGCCAGCCCCAGCAGACTCATTCGTTGCAATCGCGTCATGTTCCCTAGTCCCCTGTCTCGCCGTGGCTCCGTTCAACCGTCGGGCTGATCGCGCCTTATTCTTATCGAAGCGTTATGGTGTCGGTCGCCAACTCTTGCGGGTCGACCGTTCGTCTTCCGTGACAATATGGCTACTGCCAACGCCAGTGATCTCAACCACCTGTCGACACGGGCTCTTTCAGCGCCATGGCGCGAGACCGCTCTATCCAACCGCCCTGACCATTGGGCACGATTTCCACCATATCGATCTGCGTATCACCGATACGGGTGATCCTGCCGAAGTTGCTGCCCATGTGGTTGCCGACCCGCACACGCTGCACTTCCTGCTCCGGCGTCAGAATCAACGCCGAACGCGCGCCATCGACATCCAGCGTCCCGACCATGCTGAGCTGCTCCATCGGCCAGGCTTCCAGTGGTTCACGAGGGCGATCGAGGTCCGGTCGCACACCGTTGTCGACGGCTGTCAGCTCCTCTTCGGGCTCCGGCAGGCGTGACTGGAAAGGACTGCGCGCATCCGCCATGTCATAGGTGACGGGATGATACTCGGGTTGCGGCGGCAGCTCCTGCACCTTGCCGGAAGGACGCCCTCTCAAGGACTCGAGCTCCCCCTCCAGCGCACCCAGCTGCGGATCTCCACAACCCGCCAGCAGAGTCACCAGCAACATGCTTCCCATCACGGCATTTCGACGTATCATCAGGCTCATTGCTTGCCTCCTGATGTTGCCGGGGTCTGGCGATAATTGTAGGTCTTGGCCAGCAACGAAAGCTCGAGATCATCACTGTTGGCGACCGGCGTCAGCACGAAATCATGCAGCGTCACGATGCGGGAAAGCCCCGCGACACCGGAAATGAAGGCGGCGATACGATGATAGTCGCCGCGCACCTTGATATCGAAAGGTTGTTCGACGTAGAAGTTGCGATTCTCCGCCGGCTTCAGACGAATGTACTCGACCGCCAGCTGGTTGTTGATCGCCGTCTCGCTGATGTCATCCAGCAGCGCCGGGACTTCCGCGTCGGTGGGCAGCATCTCCAGCAGCTGTCCCATGCGGGACTCCAGCTCCACCATCTGCTCGCGCATGGCAGGCAGGTTGGCGGCCTTGAACGCCTTGCTTTCGAACTGCTGCAGCAACTGACTTTCCTGGGCGCGCAGACGTTCGAGGTTTTCTGCCTTGGGCGCCGCAAGGAACCAATGGGACGCCCAGAACAGGGCGCCCAGCACGATGAGTGCCAGCACGGCCTGCAGCGTGACCGGCCAGATGCCGGCTTCCTTCAGGTCTAGATCACGAAAATCCGTCGACTTGAGGCGGCGGATTTCAGCATCGATGAAACTCATCGCCGACCTCCTTTCTTGTCATTTTCCGCATCGGCAGCATTCAGCGCCGACCCCGTCGGGCGCTCCGGAATCATGATATTGAAACTGCGCTGATCGTCGTCATTGCTCTGCACATCGGAGAGCGTCGGGGTGCCGAAGGAATCCGACAGGGCAATGGCGCGCATCAGGCCCGAGACCTGGCGCGTGCTTTCCGCCGTGCCATTCGCCTTGAGCTGGCGCCCGCTGCGACTGATGCTCTGATACCAGGCGCCGTCCACCAGAGACGTCACCAGCTGATTGAAGACCCGCACCGTTTCCGGACGCGAGAACTGCAGACTGCGTATCAGCTCTATCTGGTCGAGCATCTGGGTGCGGCGCGCCTCGATGTCCTCGACTTCCTTGATGTCACGATTGAGGCGGGCCATTTCCTTCTCGATGAAGGCATGCCGCTGCTGCTGCGCCTCGAGCTGGCTCTGGTAATACTCGCTCATGCCATAGCCGCCACCGATGCCGACGACAGCCGCCAGCGCCAGTATGCCCATGAAGCGCTTGCTGCGCTTCTCACGCCGGTCTTCACGCCAGGAAAGCAGATTGATCTCGATGGTCATGAGCGCTTCCTCATCGCAAGACCGCAGGCCGTGAGCATCGCGGGGGCATCGCCCGCCAGCGCCTGGATGTCGACGCGCGGATTGACGCTCATGTGAGTGAAGGGGTTGGCCATGATCACTTCAAGCCCGGTGTGTTCCGCCAGGCCTTCACGCAGCCCGACGATGGCGGCCGTACCGCCCCCTAGCAGGATACGCTGTACCTCACGACGCTTGCCGGCGGTGTAATAGAGCTGCAGCGAACGTGCAATCTGCTGGATGAGCGTCTCGCGGAACGGACCCAGCACTTCGCTGTCATAGGTATCCGGCAGACCGCCCCGCTTCTTGGCCAGACCCGCCTCATCATTGGAGAGATCGAAGCGATTCATGATCTCGTCCGTCAGCTGGCGTCCCCCGAAGACGGCGTCGCGACTGTAGACGATGCGGCCATTCTGGATGACGTGGAAGGCGGTCATCGTCGCACCGATATCGACGACGGCAACGCACTCTTCGTTGTCATAGGTCGGCGGCAACTGATGACGCAGCTCGCCGAAGGCGCGCTCGAGGGAGAAGGTCTCGACATCGACGGCAGCCGGCTCGAGGCCGGCCTGGGAGAGTGCCGAGGTCAGCTGATCGACGTCCAGGCTGCGACACGCCACCAGCAGCAGGTCCTGCTGATCGGGATTGCGTGGATTGACGCCCAGATGCTGGAAGTCGAACGCGACATCGTTCAGCGGAAAGGGAAAGTGCTTCTCGGACTCGAGCGCGATGCGCTGTTCGATCTCGTCATCGGCGAGATTGGCCGGGAAGCTCAGTGTCTTGGTGATGGCTGCGCTCGCGGGAACCGCGACCACGGCACGCTTCGAGCGCGGCTGTGCCTGCTCGACCGCGCGCTTGATGGCCAGCACGACTTCGTCCATATCCCGTATACGTCGCTCGACGACTGCGCCTTCCTTGAGTGGACGCACCGCATAGCTATCGATCTGGTATCGATTTCCTTGCCTGGACAGTTCCAGGAGCTTCACCGTGGCCGACGTGATATCGACCCCGATGAGTCCCTTGCCGGCGGATTTGAGTCCCAGCAATTGGCGTTCCCCTGCTCTGATGACGATCTTGCCAGACTGGCTGGCCGCCGGTTCCCTGACGACGTTGCCGCGACACCCTCTATCATTCCAGGATGTTACATTATGTTTCCCAGAATAACACAACAGACGCGCAAGTCAGGGTTCAACGCTGGCCGCATCTGAACCCGCTACTTATAATGCCCCAGCAATGGAATTGCCAATCCCGCGCAGCCACTCGCTTTTCTTACCCACGGACCCTGTCTTGCCCATGAAGCTATTGAGACGACTATTTTCGCCAGTGTTCTGGCTGCTGCTATCACTATGTGCCGCGGGACTTCTGGCCATCGTTGGCGCTTCGCTGTACTTCTCGCCAGGCCTGCCCGACGTCCATCAGCTGCAGGATACCAAGCTGCAGACGCCGCTGCGCATCTATACCCGCGATGGCAAGCTGATCGGCGAATACGGTGACCAGCGCCGCATCCCGGTCACCTACGACGAGATTCCCGAGACCTTCGTCGACGCCCTCCTCGCCGCCGAGGACAGCAACTTCTTCTCCCACCCGGGTATCGACCCCAAGGGGCTGGCGCGCGCGGCCGTGCAACTGGCCTCCAGCGGCAGCATCCAGTCCGGTGGCAGTACCATCACCATGCAGGTGGCACGCAACTATCTGCTGACGCTGGACCAGACCTTCACGCGCAAGATTCGCGAGATCCTGCTGTCCCTGCAGATGGAAGAGATCCTCTCCAAGCAGGAGATCATGGAACTCTACGTCAACAAGATCTTCCTGGGCCATCGTGCCTACGGGATCGCCGCCGCTGCGCGCACCTACTACGACAAGTCACTGGATGAGCTGACCCTGGCCGAGCAGGCCATGCTGGCCGGCCTGCCCAAGGCGCCGTCGAGCTTCAACCCGCTGACCAACCCGCAGCGCGCGCTGATCCGTCGCAACTGGATCCTGCTGCGCATGAAGGAGCTGGGTTACATCGAGCCGCAGGCCTATGACGAAGCCGTCAAGGCACCGATCACCGCGGCACGCCACTACTCCAGACCAGAGGTCCAGGCACCCTACGTCGCGGAAATGGCACGCAGCTTCGCCGTCGATCGTTTCGGCGACAAGGCCTACACCGACAACGTCCGCATCACCACGACGCTGGACAGCTCGCTGCAACCAATGGCACGCGACGCGCTGATCAAGGGGCTGATCGCCTACGATACTCGCCACGGTTGGCGCGGGGTCGAGGAATCCGACATCGCAGCCTCCCTGGCGGAAGCCCAGGACCAGACCGATCAGGCCGGCCTCGAGGAAGAGCTCTCCAAGTCGCCGGAAGTACTGGAAACCGCCAAGCAGGCGGCCCAGAAGAGCGAGAAGCGTATCGCCGGCATCGACCGTGATGTCTCGAACTGGCTGAAAGTGCTCGACCGTACCCCGGATTACGGCCCGCTGAAGGCCGCCATCGTGGTGGAAAGCACCGGCAAACAGATGAAGGTACTGCTGGCCGACGCCACCGCCGTGACCCTCGACTGGGACGGTCTGAAGTGGGCACGCGAGTACAAGAGCGCCAAATGGCGTGGCGGCGTGCCGGGCTCGGCCGCCGAGATCGCCAAGGCCGGTGATCTGGTACGCGTCATCAAGCAGGACGATGGCTACCGTCTGGGCCAGCTGCCGGACGCGCAATCCGCCATCGTCTCGCTGGACCCGGAAAGTGGCGCAATCCTCGCCTTGCAAGGTGGCTTCAGCTATTCCGCCAGCAAGTTCAACCGCGCGATTCAGGCACGCCGCCAGGCAGGCTCGATCTTCAAGCCGTTCGTCTATCTGTCCGGGCTCGAACAGGCCGGCATGTCTCCGGCCACCATCATCAACAACGCCCCTGTCGTGCTTCAGGATGGTGGCAAGGTGTGGCGCCCGGAAAATGCCGGCGGCAAGTTCACCGGCCCGACCCGTATCCGCGTGGGGCTGTACCGCTCGCTGAACCTGGTCTCCGTGCGTCTGCTGCAGACGGTCGGCCTCGACAAGACGCTCGACTTCCTGGTCAAGCTGGGCTTCCAGCGTGACGAGCTGCCCAATGGTCTGTCCCTGGCACTGGGCAGCGCCTCGCTGACCCCGCTGGAGATGGCACGCGGCTATGCCGTGCTCTCCAATGGCGGCTTCCGTGTCGAGCCCTGGTACATCGATACCATCACGCGTGGCGATGACGAGACCGACTATGAAGCGCATCCGCCGGTAGCCTGCGCCAACTGTGCGCCGGGCATGGTCACCGTCAATCGTGACGGTCGCCAATACCCGCTGGCCGAGCGCGTCGCCTCACCCGAATCCATGTATCTGATCCGTGACATGATGCAGGATGTCATCAAGCGCGGTACTGGCCGTGGTGCCCTGGCGCTGGGTCGTGATGACCTGGCCGGCAAGACCGGTACCACCAACGACCAGCGCGATGCCTGGTTCTCCGGCTTCAACAGCAAGCTGGTGGCCACGGTATGGGTCGGCAAGGACTCCAACGACACCCTGGCCGAGTATGGCGCCCAGGCCGCCCTGCCCATCTGGGTCGACTACATGCGCGGCGCCCTCAAGGGCATGCCGTCCTCCACCATGGAGCGTCCGGACAATATCGTGACGGCGACCATCGACCCGGACACCGGCAAGCGCCTGCGCAGCGGTCAGTCCGGCGGCATCAGTGAGCTGTTCCGCAAGGATAATCTGCCGCCCTATCAGGAACGCACCATCCGCAAGGAGCTGGAGCAGGAAAGCGGTTCGGAAGGCACCGGAACTTTCGAGGCCATCTTCTGATCTGATCTCCAGACCTCGCCTGCCAGCCTCATCGGCAGGGGGAGAGCCCAAGGAAGAGCGGCCGCTGGTCGCTCTTCTGCCATCTGAGCATTCGCAAGGCTCCCCCGTATCGCGATCCACTGGTAGCGTCCGTATGACGCACCAGACCGCCTCGCTCAGCAAGCGTCATCTCGCAGCCACATTGCCGATGATGATGTCATGCCTCAAACATGCCGGAGTTCGCATGCTTCACCCATTGCCCACACTGCGCAGGACCGCGTTTCTGTGCCTGGCCCTGCTTCCCCTCGACACGGCTGTCGCAGACGACCTCTTCTATGCACCGCCACCCGCCAGCGAGGACTCTGAGCCCTTCAGCGGCCAGGCCGAGCTGGGCTTCACCAAACTGTCGGGCAACTCGAACAGCGAGACCCTGTTGGGCAAGACCAGCCTGTCCTGGCACCTGAAACCCTGGACCCACACCTTCCGTGTGGAGGCCAAGCACGTCTCCAGCAGTGGCGAGACCACAACCGACAAGTACCTGGTCGGCCAGCGCGAGCGCTATGACCTCAGCGACGATCACTACGCCTTCGGGCTGCTGCGCTGGGAGAAGGAGCGCTTCTCCGGCTACAACCACCAGGTCACCTCCATCGTCGGTGAAGGCATCACCATACTGGATGGCCCCGAGCACAACCTCTCCCTCGAGGCCGGGCCGGGCTATCGCTTCGATGACATCACGGCAGGGGATCACGAGAACTACCTGCTGGGCTATGGCGCGATGGACTACCGCTGGCAGCTGTCCGATACCTCCAAGTTCGAGCAGCAGTTCTCGGCAGAGGCCACGCGCGAGAACGTGATCAGTCGCAGCTATACCGCGCTGACGGTCGCCATCAATGCAAGCCTCGCTCTCAAGCTTTCCCATGAGATCGAGAACAACACCAACCCGCCCGACGAATCGGATGCCAAGACCGACACCACCACGGCGGCGTCCATCCTCTACAGCTTCTGAGCACAGGCCTGACGCCTGTCCGCACAGGCGCCAGTCGCTGGTGGCTCTAGCTCTAGGCTGAAAGCAGCCACCAACAAAAAGCCCTCGCCGGAAACTCCGACGAGGGCTTTTTCATGTCTTGCGTCGCTCAAGCGACGCCGCCAACCGGCCATCCGACCGCTGACGTTTAACCGTAGACCTGGTCCGTGCTGGTCAGCGGGTAGTGCGCCGGGTACGGCTTGCGCGCCACACCGGAATCGATGGCCGCCTGGGCCACGGCTGCCGGCAGACGCTCGAGCAGACGCGAGTCCATCGGCGTCGGGATGATGTAACCCGGGCCGAATTCGAGGCTGTCGATCTCGTAGGCATCCAGCACATCCTGGCTGACCGGCTCACGCGCCAGGTCTTTCAGGGCGTGAACGGCGGCCAGCTTCATCTCTTCATTGATGCGCGTCGCACGCACATCCAGCGCGCCACGGAAGATGAACGGGAAGCCCAGCACATTGTTGACCTGGTTCGGGTAGTCGGAGCGACCTGTCGCCATGATGACATCCGGGCGTGCTTCGCGAGCGGTATCCGGGTGAATCTCCGGGTCCGGGTTGGAGCAGGCGAAGACGATCGGATTGGCGGACATCTTCTTGAGCTGCTCTGCCTTGAGCAGGTTCGGACCGGACAGACCGACGAAGACGTCGGCGCCATCGATGGCGTCGTCCAGCGTGCGCAGCTCGGTCTCGGTGGCGAACATCGCCTTGTACTGGTTCAGATCGTCCCGGCCGCTGTGGATCACGCCCTTGCGGTCGAGCATGAAGATGTTCTCGACCTTGGCACCACTGGCCACCAGCAGCTTCATGCAGGCGATGGCGGCAGCGCCGGCACCCAGGCAGACGATACGTGCGTCTTCCAGCTTCTTGCCGGCGATGTCCAGGGCATTGAGCATGCCGGCCGCGGTGACGATGGCGGTACCGTGCTGATCGTCATGGAAGACCGGGATGTTGCACTGTTCGATCAGCGCCTGTTCGACTTCGAAGCACTCCGGTGCCTTGATGTCTTCCAGATTGATGCCACCGTAGGTGGTGTGGATGCGACGCACGGTGTCGATGAAGGCCTGCGGGCTTTCCGCATCCACTTCGACATCGACGGAGTTGATGCCAGCGAAGCGCTTGAACAGCACGCCCTTGCCTTCCATGACCGGCTTGGAAGCCAGCGGCCCCAGGTTGCCCAGGCCAAGGATGGCAGTCCCGTCAGAGATGACGGCGACCAGGTTGCCCTTGCCGGTGTACAGGTAGGCATTTTCCGGGTCGGCGGCGATTTCGCGGCACGGCTCGGCAACGCCCGGGCTGTAGGCCAGCGCCAGGTGCTTGGCGGTCTCGGTCGGCTTGGTCAGCTCGATGGAGAGCTTTCCGGGAATCGGTTCGGCGTGATATTGCAGTGCTGCTTTCTTCATGGCATCAGACATGCGTGTCATCCGGTATTTTGGCGGGGGGTTGGCTGCTCCAGAATATAGAAAAAGACACCTCTGAACAACCGACGCAACTTGCTGTTATGCATGACTTTAAAACGTTCGTTTAAAAAATGTTTTAGCCATTCGTCTAACGTTATGGATGCCCTGCCCAGCCATAAACCTTTGCTTATCGCTGACCGTCTCTCGCGCCGATTTCATCCCGAGATGACGCCACGATTCGCGCAAGATCCTCGATTTTCGACTGCTCACTGACCCACCCCGTCTTTCCGGCGCACTTGATGCAGAGACAGAGCAGAAAAAGTGCCAAATCGGAAACAATCTTTCCTTTCAGCAAGCGCAGGGGTGACGTCTTCCCAAGGGCATCCCGGGCCGGCTGGCGTGGTCGCGGCTCTCTTCAGAGTGGCCTGAATGACAGGCACAAAAAAACCCGCTCGTGAGCGGGTTTTTCGTCCATGGCGCTGCAAGATGCGCAGCGCCATGAAAGCGACAAGCAGCTGAAGGTATCAGCGCTTGATGGCAGCACCGAAACGCTTGTTGAAGCGCTCGACGCGACCACCGGTGGTAGCCTGCTTCTGCTTGCCGGTGTAGAACGGGTGGCACTCGGAGCACACGTCAAGCGCGAAAGTCTGCTTGGAAGTGGTACCGATTTCGTGCTGCGCGCCGCAGGAGCAAGTTGCGGTCTGGCGCTGGTAGTCCGGATGGATACCCTGTTTCATGATGTGTAACCTCAGGTCGCTGTGCACCGCCACCTGATCACTTGCCAGGCACCGTACACGGGTTTTGGATTGAACCGGTCATTCCGCCGTTTCCGACGGAAGGCCGCGCATTTTACCAGTCATCTGCCGCAAGACCAAACTTTGTACCGTTTATTGCGGGCAACACTCGGTAGACTGCGTGCCACGGCATATTCCCGTTTTTCTGAACGCCTCATATCACCTCATATCCGGATACCTTGCGTGCCTGACACTACCGACAAGACTGCGACTCACCTGCCGGGACGTGTGCTGGGCATCGCGATTCCCGGCCCGCTGCGCGATCTGTTCGACTATCTGCCATCCCGCCAGCTGCCCCGCCACGGCTGGCAGGTGGGCCTGCGCGTGCGCGTCGAATTCGGGCGTCGCCAGCTGGTCGGGGTGATCGCCGAGCTGCGCAGCGACTCAAGCTTCCCCATCGACAAGCTCAAGCCTGTCAGCGAAGTCATCGATGACGAACCGCTCCCGGCCGACTGGTTGTGGATATGTCAGTTTACCGCGCGCTATTACCAGCACTCGCTCGGCGATACCTTCGCCCAGGCGATGCCCTCGCTGCTGCGTCAGGGGCGCGCCCTCGAGGCGCGTACCCGTGAACGCTGGACGCTGACCGATAAAGGGCGCGCCACCGAGCCGGCAAGCCTGGGGCGAGCCACCCGCCAGATCGCGCTGCTGGAGCTGCTCGCGCAGCATCGCCATGGCCTGGTGCACAGCGCCATCACCGCCCAGGGCTTCACCCGCCAGCAGCTGGAGACCCTGCGCGGCCGCGGCTACATCGAATCGCGTGAGGAGCCGGTGACCGGCGCCACGCCGGAGCAGGCCAGCAAGGGTGTGCTCGCTGAGCCCAGCCTTGCCCTCAATGATGAACAGGGCCGTGCCCTCTCGCGCCTGCACGACGGTCTGAGTCAGTTCTCACCCACGCTGCTGGAAGGCGTGACCGGCTCCGGCAAGACCGAAGTCTACCTGCAATTGATCGAGGCGGTGCTGGACCGCGGCGGCCAGGCGCTGGTGCTGGTACCCGAGATCGGCCTGACGCCGCAGACACTGGAGCGCTTCCGCAAGCGTTTTCGCGTACCGCAGGTAATGCTGCACTCCGGCGTCAGCGATGGCGAACGTCTCGATGGCTTCGAAGCCGCCCGCAGCGGCCGGGCACGCATCGTGATCGGTACCCGCTCCGCCATCTTCACGCCGATGGCAAGCCTCGGGGTGATCATCGTCGACGAGGAGCACGATGGCTCCTTCAAGCAACAGGACGGGCTGCGCTATCACGCCCGCGATCTGGCGCTGGTGCGCGGCAAGCAGGAAGGCATACCCGTGGTGCTCGGCAGCGCCACGCCGTCTCTGGAAAGCCTGCGCCATGCCCGCGAGGGGCGCTTCACGCACCTGCACCTGCTCAAGCGCGCCGGCCGCAGCCAGCCGGCGCGCCTGCACCCCGTCGATCTGCGCGGCCGCATGACGCTGGGCGGCCTCTCGACCCAGAGTCTGGAGGCCATTGAGAAACGCCTCGCCCAGGGCGATCAGGTACTGGTGTTCATCAATCGACGCGGCTTCGCGCCGACCCTGACCTGCCATGCCTGTGGCTGGATCGCCGAATGCGACAACTGCGATGCCCGCATGACCTTGCATCGTCATCCGCCCCAGTTGACCTGCCACCACTGCGAGCGCACCCGACCACTGCCGGATGCCTGCCCGGCCTGTGGCAGTGGCGACGTTCGCCCGCAGGGCGCAGGCACCGAGCGCACAGAAGAGCTGCTCGGCGAGAAATTCCCCGACGTACCGGTACTACGCATCGACCGCGACAGCACCCAGCGCAAGGACGCCATGAGCGAGGCGCTGGCAGTGATTCGACGCGGCGAGCCCTGCCTGCTGGTCGGCACCCAGATGCTGGCCAAGGGCCACCACTTTCCCCACGTCACCCTGGTGGTGGTGGTCAACGCCGACAGCGGCCTCTATGCCGCCGACTTCCGCGCGCTTGAGCAGTCCGCCCAGCTGCTGGTGCAGGTCGCGGGGCGGGCCGGACGCGCCGAACGCCCCGGTGAGGTACTGATCCAGACCCGCCATCCGGAAGACCCCAACCTGCTGACACTGATCCAGGCCGGCTACCCACAGCTGGCCGGCGAGCTGCTGGAGGAGCGCCGCATCGCCCAGCTGCCGCCGTTCAGCCATCTGGCGCTGCTGCGCGCCGAGGCCACAGACCAGCAACAGGTCGAACAGTGGCTGTTGAAGGTCGGTGGTGCCCTGCGTCAGCACCTCGAGGCTGCCAATCTCAAGGTGGATTGCCTCGGCCCGGTGCCCGCACCGATGGAGCGTCGCCAGAATCGCTATCACGCCCAATTGCTGTTGCGCTGTGCGAAACGCGGCCCATTGCATGAAGCGGCGGCCTGGCTGGTGAGGCTCTGCGAGCAGGACCGCGACGCACGCCGCCTGCGCTGGTCGCTGGATGTCGATCCCATCGGCATGGCCTGAGTGATACCCAAGCGGTGTGACAGCCCTCAACGCCACTTGCGATGAACTGACCACTATCCCTGCAGGGCGCGGAATGCGGCGCGATTGATCACGACGGTTTATGCAAGCCGCAGGATCGGTGATAATGCCCGCCATCGTGCAGCATCATCCGCACTCCCCCATTGCCCGCAGGCCTGATGCCTGCAACCGCCTGCTGTATGGCACGCGGTGCGACCCGAGCCGTGAAGAGACCGATATTCCATGAAAGAGACGATCATCGAACTGCTGGGCCAGGCCCTGGAAACCCTCAAGGCCGACGGCACCCTGCCCGCCGACGCCAGCCCGCAGATCAAGGTCGACCCGACCAAGGACAAGAGCCACGGCGACTACGCCAGCAATCTGGCGATGATGACGTCCAAGGCCGCCGGCATGAAGCCGCGCGACCTGGCCGAGAAGCTGATCGCGGCGCTGCCGGCCTCCGATGCCGTCTCCAAGGTCGAGATCGCCGGCCCCGGTTTCCTGAACTTCTTCGCTGACACCGGTGCGGTAGCCGACATCGTGCGTCGCGTCTTCAGTGAAAGCGACAGCTTCGGTCACAGCGACGTGGGTGCCGGCGAGAAGGTGCAGGTCGAGTTCGTCTCCGCCAACCCGACCGGCCCGCTGCACGTCGGTCACGGCCGCGGGGCCGCGGTCGGCGACGTGCTGTGCCGCCTGCTGGCCGCCACCGGTCACGACGTCACGCGCGAGTTCTACTACAACGACGCCGGCGCCCAGATCAACAATCTGGCGCTCTCCGTCCAGGCGCGCGCCAAGGGCCTGGGCCCGGACGATGCCAGCTGGCCGGCCGATGGCTATCGCGGTGACTACATCAGCGAACTGGCCGCCTCCTACATGGCCGGCGATACCGTCGAAGCCGACGGCAAGCAGGTGACCGGCGCCGCGGATAGCGATGACCTGGAGGCCATCCGCGTCTTCTCCGTCGCCTACCTGCGCCACGAGCAGGATCTCGACCTCAAGGCCTTCGGCGTCGAATTCGATGTCTACTTCCTCGAGTCCTCGCTCTACCGCGACGGCAAGGTCGAGGAGACGGTCAAGCGCCTGGTCGACAACGGCTACACCTATGAAGACGACGGCGCCCTGTGGCTGCGTACCACCGACTTCGGTGATGACAAGGACCGCGTGATGCGCAAGCGTGACGGCGGTTACACCTACTTCCTGCCCGACGTCGCCTACCACCTCGACAAGTGGCAGCGTGGCTTCACCCAGGTCATCAACGAGCAGGGTGCCGATCACCACTCCACCGTGACCCGCGTGCGCGCCGGTCTGCAGGCTCTGCAGGCGGACATCCCCAAGGGCTGGCCGGACTATGTGCTGCACCAGATGGTCACCGTGATGCGCTCCGGCGAGGAAGTGAAGCTGTCCAAGCGTGCCGGCAGCTACGTGACCCTGCGCGACCTGATCGAGGAAGTCGGCCGCGACGCGACCCGTTACTTCCTGGCGGCACGTCGCGCCGACTCACAGCTGACCTTCGACATCGACCTGGCGCGCTCCCAGTCCAATGACAACCCGGTCTACTACATCCAGTACGCCCATGCCCGCGTGCACAGCGTGCTGCGCAAGGCCAGCCGCGAAGAGAAGCCCTTCGACGAAGCCCTGGCCATGGCGCAGCTCTCCCTGCTGACCAGCGACCAGGAAAAGGCCGTGATGAATCGCATGGCACAGTTCCCGGACGTCGTCGCCCACGCCGCCAAGGTGCGCGAGCCGCAGCAGGTCGCCCAGTACCTGCAGGACCTCTCCTCCGACTTCCATACCTGCTACAACGCGGTGAAGGTGATGGTCGAGGACGACGCGACCCGCAATGCGCGCATGGCGCTGGGTCTGGCGACCGCTCAGGTCATCCGCAACGGCCTGGCCCTGCTGGGTGTCAGCGCTCCCGAGGAGATGTAAGCCATGGCTGCTCGCCGCCCCGCCAACAAGAAGCCCGCCTCCCGTCAGGGGGCGAGCCCCCGTCGGCAACCCGCTGCCAGCCAGAGTCGTGGTCTGCCCGGCTGGCTGTGGGGCATCATCGGTCTGATCGCCGGCTTCGCTCTCGCGCAGTACTTCGAGAAACAGGCCCCGCGTCTGCCGGTCGCGGCCATCGTGCCCAAGGCCAACACGCAGCAGAACGGACAGCAGAACGGGCAGCAGGCCGCCAAGCAGGGCAACCAGCAGCAGAAGGAAGCCGCCGAAGAGTCGGCCGGCAACATGCCGACCTTCGAGTTCTACACCCTGCTGCCGGAAACCGAGGTGATCGCGCCCAAGGTGGATGAGTACAAGTCCACGCCGCGTCCGGGCAGCGCCGAGAGCACCAAGAAGTCCGAGGCCTCGCTGACCAACTACATGTTGCAGGCGGCGTCCTTCCGCGAGATGAGCGATGCCAGGAAGCTGGCCGGCAAGCTCAAGGACCTTGGCCTGCTGGCCAAGGTCAGTGACGTCAATGCCTCCGGCGGTACCGTCTGGCACCGGGTGCAGGTCGGCCCCTACAAGGACACCCGCGAGCTCAATCGCGCCCAGGACCTGATGAACACCCAGGGCATCGAACCCTTGTTGATCAAGCTGCAGTAAGCCAGGCGTGAGCCTTGCGACAGACGGGCCCGCTCATCCCTTGAGCGGGCCCGTTGCATGAGGGCACAGACCAGAGCCGCTCGCCCTCAACGCTGAGTCGCCGATGACTTGAAACCCGTATCGGCGCCCCCATCTACAGCATTCCGGTGAGATATCAGGCCCGCGTGCCGCCCGTCAGGCGGTGCAGGATCGCGGCAAGCAGTGGCAAGCGCCAGGCTGACGATCACCACCCGTTTTACGCGACGAGGCCACGGCCTCGTCTGCCCAGAAATGCCATGCCCGGCCCCGTTCACCTTATTCCAATCGCCGGCATGCTCTCTCAGGAGTTATCCATGACCACGATCGTCTCCGTGCGTCGCAACGGCCAGGTCGCCCTGGCTGGTGACGGCCAGGTATCCCTTGGCAACACTGTCATGAAAGGCAACGCCGCCAAGGTGCGTCGTCTGTATCGCAATCAGGTACTGGCCGGTTTCGCCGGTGGTACCGCCGATGCCTTCACGCTGTTCGAACGCTTCGAAGCGCAGCTCGAGAAGTATCAGGGCCAGTTGGTGAAGTCCGCCGTGGAACTTGCCAAGGAGTGGCGCTCAGACCGCGCCCTGCGCAAGCTTGAGGCCATGCTGGTGGTCGCCGACAAGCACGCCTCCTTGATCATCACCGGCAACGGTGACGTGGTCGAGCCCGAGCACGGCGTGCTGGCCATCGGCTCCGGTGGCAACTACGCCGAAGCCGCTGCCCGCGCCCTGATCGAGAATACCGAGCTTTCCGCCCGCGAGATCACCGAGAAGTCCATCTCCATCGCGGCCGATATCTGCGTCTTCACCAACCACAATGCCATCATCGAGGAGCTGTCCTGAGATGTCCCAGATGACCCCGAAGGAAATCGTCAACGCCCTCGATCAGCACATCGTCGGTCAGCCTGAAGCCAAGCGCGCCGTGGCGGTTGCCATGCGCAACCGCTGGCGCCGCATGCAGCTCGATGACGATCTGCGTCCGGAAGTCACGCCGAAGAACATCCTGATGATCGGCCCGACCGGTGTCGGCAAGACCGAGATCGCCCGTCGTCTGGCCAAGCTGGCCGGCGCGCCCTTCCTCAAGATCGAGGCGACCAAGTTCACCGAGGTCGGCTATGTCGGCCGTGATGTGGAATCCATCATCCGCGACCTGGTCGAGGTCGCGATGAAGCTGGTGCGCGAAGACGCAATGAAGGAAGTGCGCGACAAGGCCGAGGATGCCGCCGAAGAGCGCATCCTCGACGCCCTGCTGCCGCGTGTACGTGGCGAAGAGTACGACGCTGCCGCCAACAACAGCAGCACGCGCCAGATGTTCCGCAAGAAGCTGCGCGAAGGCCAGCTGGACGACAAGGAAATCGACATCGAGCTGAGCCCGGCCAGCCAGAGTCTCGATTTCGCCACCCCGCCGGGGATGGAAGAGATGACCAGCCAGCTGCAGTCCATGTTCTCCAACATGGGCAAGCAGCAGAAAGAGAGCCGTCGCATCACCGTCAAGGAAGCGCTCAAGCTGGTTCATGAGGAAGAAGCGGCCAGAATGGTCAGCGATGAAGACCTCAAGAGCCGTGCCATCGAGGCCGTCGAACAGAACGGCATCGTCTTCCTGGACGAGATCGACAAGGTTGCCAAGCGTGGCGAATCCGGCAGTGGCGGCGATGTGTCCCGTGAAGGCGTGCAGCGCGATCTGCTGCCGCTGATCGAGGGCTCCACCGTGTCCACCAAGCACGGCATGGTCAAGACAGACCACATCCTGTTCATCGCTTCCGGTGCCTTCCACCTGTCCAAGCCGTCGGACATGATTCCGGAGCTGCAGGGCCGTCTGCCGATCCGTGTCGAGCTCAACGCCCTGACGCCGGAAGACTTCAAGCGCATCCTGACCGAGCCATCCGCCGCCCTGATCCGTCAGTACAAGGCATTGCTGGCGACCGAAGGCGTCGAGCTGAGCTTCGCGGATGACGCCATCGAGCGCATCGCGCAGATCGCCTATCAGGTCAACGAAGGCACCGAGAACATCGGCGCCCGTCGCCTGCACACCGTGATGGAGCGTCTGCTGGAAGAGATCTCCTACGAGGGTGGCGATCAGCCCGGCGAACTCAAGGTCGATGCCGCCTACGTCGATGCCCGTCTGGGTGATCTGGCGCGTGATGAAGACCTGTCGCGCTACATCCTCTGACGACACGCTCACGCGCCTGACAGCCCCTCATGGAAGCCAGACCCGTTCCTGAGGGGACTTCTGACGCCCGATCCGGCTTGGCCCGGATCGGGCGTCAGTGCATCATGCGCACAAGACATATCGACCGGCCAAGCGCCGCGCTCGACGCCTATTGCCTTCGCCATGCCGCCCTGCGCCCACACGCCGCCGCGCGGCATGCAAGCCCGAGGATGCCCCGATGAGCCACGACACCCCCAAGGACGCCGCCGCGTCCCACGACGCTGATACCAGCGGCCAGCAGCGCGACTACCGCCTCAACGAGCGCCATGCCCGCAATGGCGAAGAGGCCCCGGTACCGACGCGCGTGCACTACCACAAGTCAGAGCGCGAACTGGAGCTGGGCTACGCCGATGGCCAGAGCTTCCGCCTGAGCACCGAATTCCTGCGCGTGATGTCGCCGTCGGCGGAAGTGCGTGGCCACGGTGTCGGCCAGGAAACCCTGCAGGTCGGCATGCGCTACGTCGGGCTGGCCAACATCACCCAGAGCGGTCGCTACGCGCTGAAGCTGCACTTCGATGATGGCCATGACAGCGGCCTGTATACCTGGGAATACCTGTGGGAACTGGCCAATCGCCGCGACGCCATGTGGGCCTACTACCTGCGTCAGCTGGAAGAGGCCGGCGCCTCGCGCGAGCCACTGGGCATTCCGCTCAACCAGCTGTAAGCCACTGATGCCAATGGGCGCGGCAAGATGTCCGAGTCGACGTCTTGCCAAAAGACAGTCCGCTGGCCAGCGGTTACAATCGAGCCACTGCGAAAGCTCACCATATCGTGCTGACGTCGCCACGGCGGCGTCACAACAGGGGAAGTCATGGACAAGCGTACGACTCACTTCGGTTATCAGGAAGTTGCCGTGGACGAGAAGGCAGGCCGCGTCGCGGATGTCTTCCACAGTGTCGCCGCCAAGTACGACGTGATGAATGACCTGATGTCGTTCGGCATCCACCGTCTGTGGAAGCGCATCACCCTGGAGCGTGCCGGCGCCCGTCCCGGTCAGTCGGTGCTGGACATCGCCGGTGGCACCGGCGACCTGACGCTGAAGTTCTCGCGTCTGGTCGGCCCGAAAGGCCGCGTGGTGCTCGCCGACATCAATGCCTCGATGCTCAACGTCGGCCGCGACAAGCTGCTCGACCGTGGCGTCGGCGGCAACGTCGAATACGTGCAGGCCAATGCCGAGGCCCTGCCCTTCCCGGACAACACCTTCGACATCATCACCATCGCCTTCGGGCTGCGCAACGTCACCGACCAGGCCAAGGCCCTGCGCTCCATGCAGCGCATCCTCAAGCCGGGCGGCCGCCTGCTGGTGCTGGAATTCTCCAAGCCGGTCAATCCGCTGCTCTCCACCGCCTATGACCAGTACAGCTTCCGGCTGCTGCCCAAGATGGGTGAGATGGTCGCCGGCGACGCCGACTCCTACCGCTACCTGGCCGAGTCCATCCGCATGCACCCCGACCAGAAGACATTGGCCGGCATGATGGAAGAGGCCGGTCTCGAGCGCGTCGAGTACACCAACCTGACGGGCGGCATCGTCGCGTTGCACCGCGGTATCAAGCTCTGAGGCTGTCATGGCATTGCTGACCCCCCTGCTGTTGGCGACCGCTGAGCGGACGCTGAATCAGCTGCTCGCTCGCGACCCGGCCTCGACGTCGCGCCTGAATGCACTGGCAGGCCGACGCCTGCTGGTGCGTGTCGAACGCCCCGCCTTCGACCTGCTGGTGCATTTCGACCTGCAGGGCCTGCACCTGTTGCGCCTGCCACAGGCCAACGAGAGCGATGGCGATGTGGTGGTGGAGCTCGACATGGAGACCGCCGCCGCCCTGCTGTCGGGTGAATCCATCGAGCGCCTGATGTTCGAGGGTCGCCTCGCCGTGCGTGGGCGCATCCATCTGCTGGAGAGCGCCCGTGACCTGGTGATGGACCTCGACCTGGACTGGGAAGGCGCGCTCAGTGAATGGTTCGGCGAAGCCCCCGGCCATAGCCTGGCCAGCGGCCTGCGCAGCCTCGGGCGTTTCGGCTTGATCAGCCGCCGCGAGCTGGAGCTGGACCTGCGCGAGTATCTCACCGAGGAAGCGCGCTGGCTGCCCGGTCAGGCGCAGATGCGTGTCGCGCGCGACGAGCTGACCGAGCTGACCCAGTGTCTGGATCGCACCGAAGCGCGTCTGGCGCGGCTGCGCCGTCATCTCGAGGCCGCCACCTCTCCTCAACCTGCCGAGCAGGAGTGCCAGCCGTCGTGAGACTCTATCGCCTGCTGAGCATCCTGTGGGTCATCGCCCGCTACCGCCTCGACGACCTGGTGCCGCCGGGGCGCGTACCGGCTCTGCTGCGCCCGCTGCTCAAGCTGTCGCCGCTGCGACTATTCCCCATCGGCAGACGCACGCGTGGCGAGCGTCTGCGCCTGGCACTCGAGGCCCTCGGCCCGATCTTCATCAAGTTCGGTCAGATGCTTTCGACGCGCCGCGATCTGCTGCCGCCGGACATCGCCGACGAACTCAAGCGCCTGCAGGATCAGGTGCCGCCGTTCGAGAACCAGGTCGCGCGTGAGCTGGTCGAGCAGGAACTCGAGATGTCGGTCGAGGAAGCCTTCGCCGAATTCGAGGCCCAGCCTCTGGCCTCAGCCTCCATCGCCCAGGTCCACGCGGCACGCCTGCACGATGGCTCGGATGTGGTGGTCAAGGTCATACGGCCGCGCATCGAGGAAGTGATGCGCAAGGACATCGGCCTGCTCTACATGTTCGCGCGTCTGTTGATGAAGGTCTCGCCGGAAGCCCGTCGCCTGCGGCCGGTCGAGGTCGTCGCCGACTACGAGGCGACGCTGTTCGACGAACTCGACATGCACAAGGAGGCCGCCAACACCTCCCAGCTCAAGCGCAATTTCCTCGACTCGCCGCTGCTCTACGTCCCGACCATCCACTGGCCACTGACGCGCCGCCGCGTGATGGTGCAGGAACGCATCCGCGGCATTCCGGTCGCCGATATCGAGGAGCTGACCGCGCAGGGCACCGACCTCAAGAAGCTGGCCGAACGCGGCGTGGAGATCTTCTTCACCCAAGTATTCCGTGACAACTTCTTCCACGCCGACATGCACCCCGGCAATATCTTCGTCTCGCGCGAGAACCCGCACGACCCGCAGTTCATCGCCATCGACTGCGGTATCGTCGGCAGCCTCACCCGCGAGGACCAGGATTATCTGGCCCGCAACCTGCTGGCCTTCTTCCGCCAGGATTACTATGAGGTCGCGGCGCTGCACATCGAGTCCGGCTGGGTCGGCGAAGGCACGCGCGCCAACGAGTTTGCCGCGGCCATCCGCGCCGTCTGCGAGCCGATTCTCGAGAAGCCGCTCAAGGACATCAGTTTCGGCCAGGTACTGCTGGGTCTGTTCCAGACCGCGCGCCGCTTCAACATGGAAGTCCAGCCGCAGCTGGTGTTGCTGCAGAAGACTCTGCTCAACATCGAGGGCCTGGGCCGCCAGCTGTATCCAGACCTCGACCTGTGGGCCACCGCCCGTCCCTATCTGGAGCGCTGGATGAAGGAGCGCGCCGGTCCCAAGGCGTTCTGGGCTGAAATGGTCAAGCAGGCCCCGGAGCTGTCGCATCAGCTGCCTCAGCTGCCGGCGATGGCCTTCCAGGCCATGGAGCGCATCGAGGAAGAGCATCGCGCCCGTCAGCGCCAGACAGAGGCCATCACCACACTGCGCGACCGGGTAAATCACGCCTCAAGCACCAGCTGGCGGCTGCGTGCAGGCCTGCTGCTGGTGGCCGGTGCCTTCGGCTGGCAGCCCCTGATGGCCTGGGCACAGACCCAGCCCGTGGCAGTACTGGTGGGCGCAGGACTGGGAATCGTGTTATTGCTGTGGCGCTAGTCCGCAGACAGGCATGATGGCCTGTCTGGCTAGGCGCGCAACGAAACTTGCCGCTCCATGGGACGCAGTGCAATATGAATGACATATAACACTTGCATCCTGAGTCGCCTGCCCACGCCGTGCCGTTTGCCATGCAGGCGTGCCGTCAGCGCTGAACTCGATGACTTAACGCAAGACCCAAGCTTTCAGGAATGATGATTCATGAGTGATATTCTCAACCGTCTGTCAGTGGTACTGGCAGAACGGCGCGACGCTGACCCGACCTCCTCCTATGTGGCGAGCCTGCATCACAAGGGCCTCAACAAGGTACTGGAGAAGATTGGTGAAGAGGCGACCGAAACCGTACTGGCCGCCAAGGATTTCGCTCACGACGACGTGGACTCGCAGCGTGCCGTGATCGGTGAGACCGCTGACCTGTGGTTCCATTCACTGGTCATGCTGTCGCACCTGGGGCTGGATCATCAGGAAGTGCTGGATGAGCTGGCACGCCGCTTCGGTGTTTCCGGCCATGATGAAAAGGCCGCTCGCGGCCAGTGAAGGACCCGTATTCTTCCGGCGCAAGTCGGCTTTCCGGCAGCGGTGCCAGCACCCTGCAAGTCTCAAGGCCCAATGACCCGGTGTCGGCGGCCCAAATGGAGAATTTCCCATGTTAGGTGGCATCAGTATCTGGCAGCTTCTCATCGTGCTCGGCATCATCATCCTGATCTTCGGGACCAAGAAGCTGCGCAACGTCGGCTCTGATCTCGGCGGTGCCGTGAAGGGCTTCAAGGGCGCGATGAAGGAAGAAGAGAAGAAGAGCGACGAGCCGACTGCCCAGCAGAAGGTCGCGCATGAGAAAAAGCGTGGCGACACCATCGATGTCGAGGCCGAGAGCCGCGATACCGCTGACAAGCGCTCGTAACCCGCATGTTCGATATCGGCTTTTTTGAACTGGCATTGATCGCGCTGCTGGCGCTGATCGTGCTCGGCCCGGAGCGACTGCCCCGGGCCGCCCGCACTGCGGGTCTGTGGCTGGGACGCATCAAGCGCAGTGTCTCGGGCATTCAGCAGGAAATCAGTGCCCAGCTGGAAGCCGAGGAACTGCGTCAGACGCTCAACGAGCAGAAGAAGCAGCTCGATGAGACGCTCGCTCATGCGCGCAACGAGGCACGCGATGTCGAGCGTGGCATCACCGAATCCAGCACGCCCCGCGATGCAGGCGCTTCCAGCGCTGACCCCAGCCCCCGTCCTGCCGAGAATGGTGCGCCGGCCACTGAGCCGGGCACTGCTTCCGACACCCGTGAATCACGAGAGCCACGTTCCTGATGAGTGATCCACATGCCTCACCGTCAGGTGGTCAGGGCGACGCCGCACATGCGCCGCTCATCGAGCACCTGATCGAGCTACGCTCGCGCTTGCTGCGCGCCACCCTGGTGGTGCTGGTGGTCTTCGCCGCGTTGTACGGCTTCTCCAACCAGATCTACCTGTATGTCGCCGAACCGCTGATGGCATTGCTGCCACCGGGTTCACAGATGATCGCCACCGAAGTGGCCTCGCCCTTCCTGGCGCCCTTCAAGCTGACATTGGTGGTGGCGCTGTTCCTGGCGATTCCCGCCGTGCTCTATCAGGCCTGGGCGTTCATCGCGCCGGGCCTCTATGAGAACGAGAAGGCATTGGCGCTGCCGCTGCTGGCTTCCAGCATCCTGCTGTTCTATGCCGGTGCGGCCTTCGCCTACTATGTCGTCTTCCCGCTGCTGTTCCAGTTCTTCACCACCACGGGCCCCGAGAACGTGGCGATCATGACGGACATCAATCAGTACCTGAATTTCGTCCTCAAGCTGTTCTTCGCCTTCGGGGTGGCCTTCGAGATTCCCATCGCCACCTTCCTGCTGATCTGGACCGGCGCGACCACGGTGGAGGCACTGAGCAAGAAGCGCCCCTATATCGTGATCGCCTGCTTCGTGGTCGGCATGTTGCTGACACCGCCGGACGTGATCTCGCAGTCGCTGCTGGCGATTCCGATGTGGCTGCTGTTCGAGGTCGGCATTCTGGCCTCGCGCCTCTTCAAGCGTCGGCGTGCAGCCTCAGACGATGAGGCCTCGCAGGAAACGCCCTGAACGTGGCTGCCTGCAATCGTGTATTCGAGAATCCGGGCACCAGAAACAGAGCATCAGAACCAGAGCATCAGAAACAGAAAGCCCCGCCGGTAACCCGGCGAGGCTTTCTGTTTCCAGGGGCTTTCTGTTTCCAGGGGCTTATGCTTCCAAGGAATTTGCTCGCACCAGGCGCGCTCTATCACGACAGACGCACTGGCGTATCGAGATCAGCCCTGCTCGGCGGCGCGCGCCTTGTCGTCCTCGATCCAGCTATCGATGCGCTCGACCAGCTTGAAGATGCCCTGGGCCGCTTCGCTGATGCGCTCCGCCAGCAGATAGGCCGGGGTGGTGACGACACGGTTGGCGGCGTCGACGACGATGTCCGTCACCTCGCAGCTCTTGTGCAGACCGCCCTGGGCGCTGATCGCCCCGGAGACACTGGCATCGTTGCCGATGGTGACCGAGATGCCCTCACCCAGCAGCTTGGGCACCATCACCGGCGCGATGCACATCACGCCGATCGGCTTGCCGGCCGCATGGAAGGGCTGCACCGCTTCCTGCAGGCCAGTGACGAGTTCCAGATCTTCGCCCTTGACGGCAAAGTCACACAGATTCTTGGCGGCGCCGAAGCCACCGGGCAGGATCAGCGCATCGAAGTCGTCCGCTGACAGCTCTTCCAGCGGGCGCACCTTGCCACGTGCCAGACGCGCGGACTCGACCAGCACGTTGCGGGTCTCCTCCATCTCGTCGCCAGTGCCGTGATTGATCACATGATGCTGCGCGATATCCGGTGCAAAGCATTCATAGGCAATGCCCAGCTGATCGAGACGCAGCAGCGTCAGGGTAGTTTCATAGATCTCGGAGCCATCAAAGACACCGCAACCGGAAAGGATCAGGGCTACCTGCTTGGTCATGGGTTACTCCATTGACGATGAGCTGTGCGCGGCGATTGCCGGACAGGTCAGAAAAGACTAATACAAGCGCGTGACTGATTCGAATGCCGAGCCTCATTTCACGCCAGGCGCGAGACGCTTCAGCGGCAGCGAAGATGCGCGGCCGCCACGCGGCAGACAGTGACAGGCGTGCAGGCGAGGCATGTCACTGCGCATGCCCTCAAGACTATGGGCGGCCCTGGCACAACTCAAGTGCCGCCCATAGTCCACTCGGATGTCATCAAGACGCTGGTGCCGGTGGCTTGCCGCGGTGTCCGGAGTCGTCTTGCAGCCCCACTACACCCGACCCAGGTGGGCGTGCATGAGGCGCGACACCGCGACACATCTCCTGCGCCTGTGGCCACAAGTCAACGCTGATATACTGGATTGACCCTGCCACAGGGACGACGGCTACCGTCACGGGCTACCCACTTGCAGGCCGCAAGCCAGGCCTTCTCGTCGCCCGACAGACGCCTTGTCGCCATGTTCAGTCCCTGCTGGTATCTCACGTGACTGGCCCTGCCCCATGACCGCTGGCATCACTGTAATATCAATGAAATATTATAGACCTAGACTGCCTGCGACCATCACGGGAGCGGACCACCCGACCCGGAGAGCATTTCTTGAGCCAACGTACCCCGCGCCAGTTTCCTGCGACTCGTATGCGCCGTATGCGCAAGGACGACTTCTCTCGCCGCCTGATGCGTGAAAATCAGCTGACGGCTGATGATCTGATCCTGCCAGTCTTCGTTCTCGAAGGCTCAAAGCGTCGTGAAGCCGTGACCAGCATGCCCGGTGTCGAGCGTCGCTCCATCGATCTGCTGGTGGAAGAGTGCCGTGAAGTGCATGCCCTCGGCGTGCCGGCCATCGCGCTGTTCCCGGTGATAGACGCTGAAGCCAAGAGCCTGTTGGCCGAGGAGTCCTACAATGCCAATGGTCTCGTGCAGCGTGCAGTGCGTGCACTCAAGGAAGCCATTCCGACGCTGGGCATCATCACGGATGTCGCGCTCGATCCCTACACCGTTCACGGCCAGGACGGCATTCTCGACGAAGACGGTTACGTGCTCAACGACCGCACTGTCGAGACCTTGATCAAGCAGGCGCTGTCACATGCGGAAGCCGGTGCCGATGTCGTGGCACCTTCCGACATGATGGACGGTCGCATCGGCTCCATCCGTGACATGCTGGAACAGGAAGGCCTGATCAACACGCGCATCATGGCCTACTCGGCCAAGTACGCCTCCAACTATTACGGCCCGTTCCGTGACGCGGTCGGTTCGAGCGGCAATCTGGGCAAGGCCGACAAGCAGACCTACCAGATGGACCCCGCCAACAGCGACGAAGCCCTGCATGAGGTGGCGATGGACATCGCCGAGGGTGCCGACATGGTGATGGTCAAGCCGGGCATGCCCTATCTTGATGTGGTAACGCGCGTGAAGCGCGAGCTGGAAGTGCCGACCTTCGCCTATCAGGTCAGCGGCGAGTACGCCATGCACATGGCCGCTTTCCAGAACGGTTGGCTGGATGCCGACAAGGTCATTCTCGAGTCGCTGATGTGCTTCAAGCGTGCGGGGGCCGACGGCATCCTCACCTATTTTGCTCGCCAGGCGGCCGAATTGCTGGCGCAGAAAAACCGCCTTTGACAACCCCGGCCATTGCGGATGCGGCTGACCGGGATCATGGAGTTGATGATGGAACAGACGCCCAAGCAAGACACCGACAACAACACGGCGACCCTGCCGGAAGTCGCTGACAGTCGCGACAAGGATGCTGCCCCCCGGGCAGCATCCACCCCAAGGGAAGGCGAGATCGAGCTGACGGCGGATGAGCCGCCGGCTCAGGAACCGCTGCCCCTGCGCGTCAACCGGACGCGTACCGGTATCCATGCCAAGGCCACTCCCTCCCCCGAAGCTGATCTCGCCGATCCGGCGCTGTACTTCAATCGCGAGCTGTCCAACCTGCAGTTCAACATCCGCGTACTCGAACAGGCCAAGGATACCTCGCATCCGCTGCTCAACCGCTTGATGTTCCTGCTGATCTTCACGTCCAACATGGACGAGTTCTTCGAGATTCGCGTGGCAGGCCTCAAGCATCAGATCGCCTTCGATCGCACCGACCCCGGCTGTGATGGCATGCTGCCGAGCAAGGTGCTCGATGAGGTGTCCCGCATCACGCATGAGCAGGTCGAACGCCAGTACCGCATGCTCAACGAGGACCTGATCCCCGCACTGGAAGAGCAGCACATCCGCTTCCGCCGCCGCAATCAATGGAACAACGCCCAGAAGGCCTGGGTGCGCGATTACTTCGAGGAAGAGATCCAGCCGGTCATCAGCCCGATCGGCCTCGACCCGTCGCACCCGTTCCCGCGCCTGGTCAACAAGAGCCTCAACTTCATCGTCGAGCTGGAAGGCAAGGATGCCTTCGGTCGCGAAGGGGGTCTGGCCATCCTGCCGGCTCCGCGCTCTTTGCCGCGTCTGATCCGCATCCCGGACGGCCTCGTCGAACCGGGGTACACCGAATACGTCTTCCTGTCCTCGATGATCCACGCTCACGCCCAGGAGCTGTTCCCGGGCATGAAGATCAAGGGCTGCTATCAGTTCCGCCTGACCCGCAACGCCGATCTCTCGGTGGATGCCGAGGATGTCTCCGACCTGGCCTCCGCGCTGCGTGGCGAGCTTCTGGCGCGCCGCTACGGCGACGGGGTGCGTCTCGAGGTGGCGGACAACTGCCCGGAAGCGCTCTACACCTTCCTGCTCAAGCAGTTCGATCTGGAGACGCGCGACCTCTATCAGGTCAAGGGCCCGGTCAACCTCAACCGCCTGATGGAAGTCATCGGCGACGTCGGCCGCGAGGACCTGCTCTACGCCCCGTTCACCCCGGGCATTCCCAAGGCGCTCAAGGGCGACAACAGCCTGTTCGATGCGATCCGTCGCGAGGACATCCTGCTGCATCACCCCTTCCAGTCCTTCTCCCCAGTCGAGAACCTGCTCGCCGAGGCGGCGCGTGACCCGAACGTGCTGGCCATCAAGCAGACCCTCTACCGTACCGGGGCCGACTCCAACATCGTCTCCTCGCTGGTCGAGGCCGCACGCCAGGGCAAGGAGATCACCGTGGTGATCGAGCTGCGCGCGCGCTTCGATGAAGCCGACAACCTGCAGCTGGCCTCACGCCTGCAGGAAGCCGGTGCCATCGTCATCTACGGCGTGATGGCCTACAAGACCCACGCCAAGATGCTGCACATCGTGCGACGCGAGAACGGCGAACTGCGCCACTATGCACACCTGGGTACCGGCAACTACCACGCCAAGACGGCGCGTCTGTATACCGATTACAGCCTGCTGACCGCCAACGAGACGCTGTGCGAGGACGTCCACAAGGTCTTCCAGCAGCTGACCGGCATGGGCAAGCAGCGCGATATCGAGAAGCTGCTGCACGCCCCCTTCACGCTGCACGAGCGCATGGTGGAGATGATCGACCGTGAAGCGCGCAATGCCGAGAAGGGCAAGCGCGCCCACATCATCGTCAAATGCAATTCACTGACCGAGCCCAAGCTGATTCGCGCCCTCTACCGCGCCTCGCGTGCTGGCGTGCAGTGTGACCTGATCATCCGCGGCGTCTGCTGTCTGCGCCCTGGCGTACCGGGGATTTCCGACAACATCCGCGTACGCTCGGTGATCGGTCGCTTCCTCGAGCACACGCGCACCTTCCACTTCCACAATGCCGGTCAGCCAGAAACCTGGTGCTCCAGCGCGGATTACATGGAGCGCAACATGTTCCACCGCGTCGAGACCTGCTTCCCGCTGCTCGACAAGAAGCTGGCCCAGCGTATCCGCAAGGACCTGGACACCTACCTGGTCGACAACTGCCAGAGCTGGCGCCTGGAAAGCGATGGCCATTACACCCAGCTGGATGCCGGTGACGCGGAGCCGATCAGCGTGCAGGAAACCCTGCTGTTCGCTTACGCTGCCAAGGCCTGATCGCGCTCGACAACGACAGGACAGCACAAAGCTCATGACCCCTCGGCCCTCACGCTTGCGTGGGGGCCGTTGTCGTTGGCCCTCTCCTTTCTCTTGAACGATGAGCGTTCTCAGACGAAAAGGCGCTACCTCCAGACGCATGAAAAAGCCCCCGCATCATCGATACGGGGGCTTCACGTTCACATCTGGCGCGCGGCTTTCATCAGGCGCCGATCTGACCGCCATCTTCGCGCTGAATGACCACGGTCGCGGCGCGCGGGCGCACACTGCCGTCGGTCGCGGCGGTGGCATCATCGCTCTGCGGCCAGTTGGCCGGGTGCTGGATGTTGATGAACATCGCGGTCTTGTCCGGGGTGGTGAAGATACCGGTGACCTCACAACCGTTCGGGCCCACCGCGAAGCGCTTGAGCTGTGCCTGGTTGTCGGCACCGATCACGGCCGCGTCCCCCTCGGCCTGCTCGAGCCCTGCCGGCACGACCGCCAGCAGCTGGTCATTGGTGACCTCGGTGATGCCTTCGTAGCCGTTGTCGGTCTGGATCCACAGGATGCTGTCCTGACCTTCGCGGCCGTCGAAGTAGAGGCCATCGGGACTGGCGAACTCGTTCATCTCGGTCAGGCCGGACAGGTTGTCGGCATCGCTGGCCGCTGCGCCGAACACGAAGATCTCCCAATCGAAGGCGGTGTGATCGCCCGCTTCACGCCAGCGGATGATCTGCCCCGCCTCGTTGTTGCCACGCGGATTGGCCGCATTGGTCGGCGCGGTCTTGTAACCGACACCCAGCTCCTCGATGGCGGTGCCATCGTTGGTGAAGGCGGCGTCAGTGCCTTCTTCGGTGCGCTTGGAGTTGTTGGTCAGCGTCATGTAGACCTCGCCGGACACCGGGTCCACCGCGCCCCACTCCGGACGGTCCATCGGGGTCGCACCCATCAGATCCGCCGCATCGGTGGTGTGGATGATGATGCCTGCCAGGTCATCGGCCGCCAGCCCCAGAGCCTCGGCCAGGGTACGGCCATCCCTGGTCACGGCGTCCGGCGTCAGCTTGAGCCATTTGCCGGTGCCATCGGCGGAGAACTGGGCGACATACAGGGTGCCCTTGTCCAGATACTTGTCGCCGATCGCCAGGCGGTCCTTGACGTCACCGGCACCACGGGCATCAGCGGCGTCCCACTTGGCGTCCGACACGAACTTGTAGATGTACTCGTTGCGCGAATCGTGACCAGAGTAGAAGACCACCGGCTCACCCTCGACCAGCTTGCCCGGCCAGCAACCTTCGTGACGGAAGCGGCCCAGCGCGGTGCGCTTGATGGCCTGCTCGCCCGTGTAGGGATCGATCTCGACGATATAGCCGAAGGTCCGCGGTTCGTTGCGATAATCCTTGTCGGCGCTGTCTGCCGTCGGCGTGTTGTCGAAACGCGCGAACTCGCCATCGACTTCACTGGCATCCCCGGCGGCTGTTTCCCAGCCATAGCGGCCACGCTCGGTCTCGATGCCGATGCGGTCGTCATCGAGCTGACGATCGCTGCGCTTGACGAAGTAACCCGGCCAGTTCTCTTCGCAGGTCAGGTAGGTGCCCCACGGGGTGTAGCCGTTGGCGCAGTTGTTGTTGGTACCACGGGTGCGCATGCCATCCGGCGAGAAGGCCGTCTTGACGTAATTGCTGCCCGCCACCGGGCCGCTCAGCTTCATTTCGCTGGCGCTGGTGTAGCGGCGGTTGTAGCGCGAATCGCCCACCACTTCCCATTTGCCGTTGCTGGCCTTCTTGACCTCGACGATGGTCACGCCATGGGCATTGATCTCGGTGCGCACTTCATCGGCCGGACGCTTGCCGGAATCCGCATTGGTCGCGCCGCCCTTGGGTGCCCACAGAGCATCCTGATCGATGTATTCGTTATTCATGACCAGCAGGAAGTTGCTGGAGGCCGTGTCGTCACTCAAGGCGAAGTTGTGCATGCCATCGTGATGCATGCCGACGGTGTTGAGCTGGATCTCCGGCGTCATCGCCAGGTCCTTGCTCCACTTGGGTGCCCTGGCATTGAGCGGCGTGCCCCACGGCGCCAGCACCTGTGCGGTATACCCCTTGGGAACCACGACTGCATCCGTGCGGGAACCCTTGATCGATTCGAAGGCCAGCGCCAGAGCCGTCTTCTCGCCCGCAGCGTTGCTGGCGGCATTGGCCGTGGTGCTCAGCCCCGCCAGACCGAAACCACCCAGCATGCTGGCAGCCGCCATGCCCAGGCCACCCTGCAGGACACGACGACGCGAGATGTGTCGCTCGATGACGGATGAGAACGTCTCGTTGCTGCTGGGATTCAGCAGGCGATGGTCTTCGATTTCCTTGCTCATGTCGCTTCCCCGTAGTCAGGTTTCGGGTTGTTCTGTTCAGGCATGTCCTCTGAGGCATGCCGAAGGCAACAAGAGTGATACGCGAGCCCGATGACAATTCCGTGACGAACGGGCAACAAGGACAAGAGACGACAGCGCCCAACGGCCTTTCGACCGTTGGGCGCTGGGAGTTTCAGGACAAGCCGACCAATTCAGCAAACATCAGGCAAGCGCGACGTCATCCTTCCACCGAAGCGCGAGCCTGACGTCTGAGCCTGTCGCCTGAGGCCTGATGTGTGAGACCTGATCTGTGAGACCTGGCATCAAGCCTCGCGCAGGCGCTCAGCGGCCAGGCTCAGCAGGTGCTCGGTGGTTTCCCAGCCCAGGCATGCATCGGTGACGGACACGCCATGACGCAGTTGGGAAAGCTTCTCCGCTGCCGGCAAGGCCTGCTTGCCTTCATTGAGGTGACTCTCGAGCATCACGCCGATCAAGGCATCATCCCCCGCCAGGCGCTGAGAGAGCACATCCAGCATCACCTCACTCTGGCGGCGGTGGTCCTTGCGGGAATTGGCGTGGCTGCAGTCGACCATCAGGCGCGGCGTCAGGCCAGCGCCTTCCAGCTCACGCCGGCAGGCGGCCACCGAGGCAGCGTCATAGTTGGGCTGGCCATGGCCGCCGCGCAGCACCACATGGGTATGCGGATTGCCCGCGGTCTCGATCAGCGCCGGACGCCCGCAGTCATCCATGCCGAAGTGGCGATGCCCATGCGCCGCCGCCCCGATGGCCTGCACGGCGACTTCGACGCCTCCGTCAGTGCCGTTCTTGAAGCCCACCGCACAGCCGAGGCCGGAGGCCATCTCGCGATGGATCTGCGACTCGGTGGTGCGGGCGCCGATGGCCGCCCAGCCGAGCAGGTCTTCCAGGTAGGCGGCGGTCAGCGGCTGCAGCAGCTCCGTCGCGACCGGCAGGCCCAGCTGGTTGATCTCGCGCATCAGCTCGCGGGCCTGACGCAGGCCGGTGGCCATGTCATCGCTGCCGTCCAGATGCGGATCATAGGCCAGCCCCTTCCAGCCCACCGTGGTGCGCGGCTTCTCGACATAGACACGCATCACCAGCTTGAGGCGATCACGCACCTGCGGCTCGATCACCGCCAGGCGCTGGGCATACTCGCGCGCGGCCTTGAGATCATGGATGGAGCACGGCCCGACCACCACCAGCAGACGATCATCATCGCCGGCGAGAATGGCATTGATCTCATCGCGATGCTGGCGAATCTGGCCGGCCAGGTCGGCGTCCACCGGCAGCTGCTCGCGCAATTCGCTGGCGCTGGGCAGGGCTTCACGACTGATGCGTCCGGGTGTGGTCGGTGTCTGGGCGGCATCAGAGCGGGTCACGGTGGCGTTCTCGGCAGTCAAGGGGTCAGCAGTAGCGTCGGCAGTGTGCGGGTTGGCGGTCAACACGCGTTCAAGGCTGGCGTTCATGGTCTTTTCTCCTGTGATGAAGCCTCGGCTCCATCACGCAATATTCATTCTGACAGACAGGGACTTCGCGAATCGTCACCCCGGTGTTGCTCGCCCTGCCCCGCGGTGACAGCGGAAAGAGGCAGGACGCCGCTAAATCGCCAGCGCCAATAACCATGCACGACCCGAGCGGAGGCAAGAGAAAAGCGGGTAGTCAGGATAGTGGTGCACATGGTCATTCCTCTCGTCATTCATGCTGCAATCATTGTCGGCACGTTAGGGTGACATGCCTCTCGTCATGGATTTCGCAAGGCCCGAAACGCAAGAACCCCCGGCCGTGGCTGCGACCGGGGGTTCTTCAAGGTGGTGGCAGCCCGTACGAGACAGGCGCGCCGTAACCTCAGGCGCGCCCCTGTGTAAACCAATACCAATAGCCGGCCGCACACGCCGCCGCGACCTGGCCCGAAGGGCAGGCAGCGACAGTGGACGGGCGGTGGCTGATGGTCTGATTCATGGGTCGGGCCGATATCCAGTAGTGACGATGAAAAAGGTGATGAGCCTATCCTTGCACTCCAGATCGTCCTGCGCAAGCGTGAACCGGCAACAAACCGTTGCCCGCACACATAAAGAAGGGCTATCAGCCTGAAGTGGCATCAGTATAATCTTTGGTTGTCGAGCAACATGATCGGCAACACGCATTCGTCCAGCGGTGCCTGACACCGCGCCCACAGCTTGGAATGCATGCATGCAGGATTCCCGAAATGATGCACTGATTGAGTATCTGTCGGGATGCGCCCGGCAGGATGCCAAGGCACTGGATCAGCTCTATCGAGCAACCAGTGCGCATCTATACGCTCAGTTGCTGCGTATCTTGAGACATGAGGCATCCGCGCAGGATTGTCTTCAGCAGGTCTACATCCGGGTATGGGCCGCCGCCGCCCAGTATGACGCCGGCCGCGCCCGCCCGATGACCTGGCTCGGCACCATGACCCGCAATATCGCCATCGACTGGATACGTCGACAGCGACCCAGTGAGCATGACAGCGATGAATTGATCGCTGCCATGCCGGGGCGGAGTGATATCGAGGCAGATGTCGACCTGGCCCAGCACAGTGGTGAACTCCACCAGTGCCTGGCCGAGCTGAATGACGATCAGCGCCGCGCCCTGGAACTGGCCTATTTCGAAGGTCTCACCCACCAGGATCTGGCCAATCAACTGGACCAGCCCTTGGGCACCGTCAAGAGCTGGGTCCGTCGTGGACTCGAGAGGTTGAAGACATGCATGAGTCATTTGATCTGAGCGACCCGGAACTGCGCGAAGCCGCAGCGGGCGAATATGCGCTCGGCACATTGACACGCGACGAGCGCGCGGCATTCGAGTCACTGCTGGCCGTCAGCCACGACCTGCAACGTGATGTGGAGCGCTGGCGCGAGCATCTCAACGTGTTCAATGAACAGCTTTCCCCCGTCACGCCACCGGCCCATGTCTGGCAAGGCATCGCCGAGGCGACGGGCACTGCCCGTCAGCCCTGGTGGCGTCGCCTGGGCCTGTGGCAGGGCATGACCGCCACGGCGTTCAGCCTGGCACTGGCGGTCACCCTGACCTTCAGCTTGGGACACAACGCGAGCATGGAGAGCGACTACGTGTTCGTGGTCAACAACTCTGACAGCAGCCCCGGCTGGATCGTCAACGCCTCCCACTCGGGCGAGATGATGGTGCAGGCCGTCAGGCCCGAGGCACCGGCCCCCGGCAAGGTCTGCGAGCTGTGGCTGATGGCCAAGGATGGCAAGGAGCCGATGTCACTGGGCATCCTGCCGCACTCCGGCACCATGAAGGTCGAGGTGCCCAAGGAGTATCTGGCCGCCTTCCCCGACAGCGATCTGGTGATCACGCTGGAAAACCCACAGGGCGCCCCCTCCGGCAACCAGATGGGCCCGACCCTCAAGAAAGGTCAGCTGACGCCGGTCGAAGGCCGCCACATCCTGTAAGCGCTTAGCCAGTGCAGGATGTCGCGCCAACGATCGCAACAACAATCGCGCCAACGAAAAAAAGCCCTCGCATCTCAGCGGGGGCTTTTTTTCGTGCTGTGCTCAGGTCTCGAATGTCACGCCTCGAGAGCCACGCCTCGAAAGCCAAGAACGATAGCCTGAAGACTCGCTGACAGAAGCTATCAGCGCAGGTGGCGGCCACCATCCACCGGCAGGGTCGTGCCGGTGACATAGGGACTATCCAGCAGATAGCGCAATGCCTGCCAGATGACGCCCGGCCCCGGCACCTGCTGCATCAAGGACTTGGCACGCGCACGCTCGGCATAGTCATCATCATCGTCCGGGCGCAGCATGATCAGCGCCGGCGCGATGGTGTTGACCTGGATGCGTGGCGCGAACATCGACGCGAACGACAAGGTCAGATTCTCGAGCCCCGCCTTGCTGGCCGCGTAGGCCGCATGCTTGCGCGAGCCCTTCTGGACCACGAAGTCACTCATGTGGACGATGTCCGCCTGCGTCTCGATTCCGGCTTCCAGCAGATCGCGCAACGCCAGGTTGATCAGGTACGGCGCCTGCATGTGGACACGGAAGAGGTGCTCGAACAGCTCACCCTGCCCCTCGCCGTCGCCATCCGGCGCCCAGTCGCCGGCATTGTGCACGATGGCCCGCAGCGTCGGCGTCAGTTCACGAATCGCCGCGATGAAGGCCTGGATGCCTGCCTCGCTGGAGAAGTCGGCCTGCACGGTGCGAATGCCCAGCGCGCGCAGGGCGTCGAGCTCTTCCCGCTCGCGTCGATAACTGATGATGACCGGATGACCATCATCGATCAGTCGCTCGGCACAATAGCGCCCTAGACGCTGGGCGCCACCGGTGATCAGTATCGGGGACTGACTCATTCACTCGACTCCTTCAAGCAATGTCAGGCAGCTTCAGGCACAGACCAGCGCCGGGTCCAGCAGCGGCTCGCGTGGTGCATAACTGAACACATCGGAGCTCAGCGCGCTGGCCTCGACACCCAGTGGCGTCAGCGCATCGACACAGGCATAGACCATGCCCGGCGAGCCGGACAGATAGACGCGCTTGCCCGCCATGCTGCCCGCGTGCTTGCGCAGCGCCTCATCGATACGCCCCAGATGGCCATTGAAAGCGGCCTCGACACCGGCCGCTTCCAGCGCGCGATGGTGGGCATCACCGACTTCCGGCGCTTCTTCCAGCACCGGGAAATAACGGAAGTTGGGCTGACTGGCGGCCCAGTTGAGCGCCGCGCTCTCCAGGTACAGATCACGCCGCTCGCGCGCCGCCCACCACAGCTCGATGGGCTGGGTCAGGCCACGCGCAAACGCCGCCTGCAGCATGGCGTGCATCTGCGAGAACCCGGTGCCGGCACAGATCAGCACGATGGGGCTGGGGTCGTCGAGGTCCAGCACGCACTCACCGCTGGGCAGGCGCAGCTCAAGTTGATTGGCCGCGACCAGCAGACTGCGCAGACGCGCGGAATTGCTGCGCTCCGGCCAATGCTGGATATGCAGCTCGAGCACGCCATCATCACTGGCGGCATTGGCGATGGAGAACGGTACCCAGGTGGTGTCATCGAGCTTCATCTCGAGATACTGGCCCGGCGCGTGCGCCAGGGCCTCGGGACGTGCGGCGAAGCGCACACGAAACACGTCCGGGGTCAGATCTTCCACACTCTCGACATGACAGGTCAGGGTCCGCGCCGTCATCGTATCCTCTTGTTATCTGATGCCTGCCGCCAGCGCGCCGCGCAACGACAGGGTAAATGCATGGGTGTTGATGGTCTGTCGCGGAATCAGTCCAGAATGCCCAGACTGTCCCAGCGTTCATCGACACGGGATGTGATCTCTTCGCTCATCACGATGGGCTCGCCCCACTCGCGGTCCGTCTCGCCGGGCCACTTGTTGGTCGCGTCCATGCCCATCTTGGAGCCAAGACCCGCCGTTGGCGAGGCGAAGTCCAGATAATCGATCGGCGTATTGTCGACCAGAACGGTATCACGGCTCGGGTCCATGCGCGTGGTGATGGCCCAGATGACATCTTCCCACTTGCGGGCATCGACATCATCATCCAGCACGATCACGAACTTGGTGTACATGAACTGACGCAGGAAGCTCCAGACCCCCATCATCACGCGCTTGGCGTGGCCGGGGTACTGCTTCTTCATCGTCACCACCGCCATGCGGTAGGAGCAGCCTTCCGGCGGCAGATAGAAGTCGACGATCTCCGGGAACTGCTTGCGCAGAATCGGCACGAAGACTTCATTGAGCGCCAGGCCGAGAATCGCCGGCTCATCCGGCGGACGCCCGGTATAGGTGGAGTGATAGATCGGGTCGCGCCGATGGGTGATGCGCTCGATGGTGAAGACCGGGAATGTCTCCACCTCGTTGTAATAGCCGGTGTGATCGCCGTAGGGGCCTTCCGGTGCCACGTCATCCGGATACAGATAGCCTTCCAGGATGATCTCGGCGCTGGCCGGGACTTCGAGATCCGACAGGCCGCATTTGACCAGCTCGGTGCGCGAGCCGCGCAGCAGACCGGCAAAGGCATACTCGGAGAGTGAATCCGGCACCGGCGTGACAGCGCCGAGGATGGTGGCCGGATCGGCACCCAGTGCCACCGCGACCGGGAAGGGCTCGCCCGGATGGGCCTTCTGCCATTCGCGGAAGTCCAGCGCGCCGCCGCGATGTGCCAGCCAGCGCATGATGAGGCGATTCTTGCCGAGCTTCTGCTGGCGATAGATGCCGAGATTCTGGCGCTCCTTGTGCGGACCGCGCGTGATCACCAGTGGCCAGGTCACCAGTGGCGCAGCATCTCCGGGCCAGCAGTGCTGGATCGGAATCATGTCGAGATCGACATCATCCCCTTCCAGGACGATCTCCTGACAGGGCGCACGCTTGACCTTCTTCGGTCCCATGCTCATCACCTGCTTGAAGATCGGCAGCTTGTCCCAGGCATCCCGGAAGCCCTTGGGCGGCTCCGGCTCCTTGAGGAAGGCCAGAAGCTCGCCGACTTCGCGCAGCGCCTCGACGGATTCCTGGCCCATGCCCAGCGCCACGCGCCGCGGCGTGCCGAACAGATTGCCCAGCACCGGCATGCTGTGACCCTTGACGTTCTCGAACAGCAACGCCGGACCGCCCGCCTTCAGAGTGCGATCGCAGATCTCGGTCATCTCCAGATAGGGGTCCACCTCGGCACGAATGCGCTTGAGTTCGCCCTTCTCTTCCAGCGCCGCGATGAAATCGCGTAAGTCTCGATACTGCATGGGAGTTTCCGCTCGGCTTGATCAAGTCCCGAGCATACCATTGCCAGCCGGCACTCGGCAGGTCAGCAACGCAGGACGCCCACTTCCCGGGGAGGAAGTGGGCGTCCTGGCAAGCACATTACAAGCACCTGTCGAGAACATGGCCAGCCAACCGGCTGGGCCAAGTGTCGATCAGCGGCGCTTCATGGCCTCGAAGAACTCGAGATTGGTCTTGGTATCTTTCAGGCGATCGATCAGGAACTCGGTGGCCGCCACATCTTCCATCGGGTTGAGCAGCTTGCGCAGGATCCACATGCGCTGCATTTCATCCTCGGACGCGATCAGGTCTTCACGACGCGTGCCGGAGCGACGGATGTTGAGGGCCGGGAAGACACGACGCTCGGCCAGCTTGCGGTCGAGGTGGGCTTCCATGTTACCGGTGCCCTTGAATTCCTCGAAGATGACTTCGTCCATCTTGGAACCGGTATCTACCAGCGCCGTGGCGAGGATAGTCAGGCTGCCGCCTTCTTCAATGTTACGTGCGGCACCGAAGAAGCGCTTCGGCTTCTCGAGCGCGTGAGCGTCGACACCACCGGTCAGCACCTTGCCGGAAGACGGCACCACGGTGTTGTAGGCACGCGCCAGACGAGTCACGGAATCGAGCAGGATGACGACATCCTTCTTGTGCTCGACCAGACGCTTGGCCTTCTCGATCACCATCTCGGCGACCTGGACGTGACGGGCCGGCGGCTCATCAAAGGTGGAGGCCACGACTTCGCCACGCACGGTGCGCGACATCTCGGTGACTTCCTCTGGACGCTCATCGATCAGCAGCACGATGAGGTGACATTCGGGGTTGTTGCGGGTGATGGAGGCGGCGATGTTCTGCAGCATCATCGTCTTGCCCGCCTTGGGCGGCGAGACGATCAGGCCACGCTGGCCCTTGCCGATCGGCGCGGTCAGATCAAGGATGCGCGAGGTGATGTCTTCGGTGGAACCGTTGCCGATTTCCATCAGCAGGCGCGACTGGGGGAACAGCGGCGTCAGGTTCTCGAACAGGATCTTGTGCTTGGCATTCTCGGGGCGGTCAAAGTTGATCTGATTGACCTTGAGCAGCGCGAAGTAACGTTCCCCTTCCTTCGGCGGACGAATCTTGCCGGAGATGGTGTCGCCCTTGCGCAGATTGAAGCGACGGATCTGGGAGGGTGAAACGTAGATGTCATCAGGACCCGCGAGGTAGGAAGAGTCTGCACTGCGAAGGAAGCCGAAGCCATCCTGCAGGATTTCCAGAACGCCGTCGCCGTAGATGTCCTCGCCGCTTTTCGCGTGCTTCTTGAGGATGGCGAAGATGATGTCCTGCTTGCGCGAACGTGCCAGATTATCGATGCCCATCGTCTGGGCAAGTTCCAGCAGCTCGGGGACAGTATTTTGCTTGAGTTGGGTAAGATTCATCGGCTTTGTTTGAACGTGGCTCAGGTCAGCAGGGCTGATAGATAAGAAGGGAATCGAGAAGACGGGCAGAAGACAAGGACCGGCACTGCAAAGGTGCAGACAGAACTCGACAGCATTCCCGGAGGCAAGCGCCTGAGCTGGATGAAGACAGGTGCCAAAAGTTCAGGAAAGATCACTCACCACGGCCGAACAACGAATTCAGCAACGGAGTGTCGAGCTACGGATGTCCAGCGACGACGGACCGGTCGAAGGGACACGGAGCGTCATGCTTCCTGACAGAAAAGTCTTCTCGATATGGAATCTAGCGGTATGAATCGCCTGGTGGCTGGCCAGCGTGTCGCGGGCAGCATTACCAGAGGGCTGGCTGACAACTGGGGGACCGTGGGACGGTCGACATGACGCAATCAGAGAGCGTGTAATCAGGCGAACGCCTCGATGGTAGTCAAGCCAGCCCCTGAACGCAAGCCCCGGCGGCCTGGTGGCGCATCCGGCGCTGCCTGAATAGCTCGCCACCGGCCAGCCAGTGCCGTGATAGCCGCCGCTGACGTGACGCTTTCACTGTCGCCTCAAGGCACCTGGCGGCGGCAAGACCCGATTCACAGATTGGCATCCAGAAAGGCTGCCAGCTGCGCGCGCGGCATGGCGCCCACCTTGCTGGCTTCGACATTGCCGCCTAGAAACAGCATCAATGTCGGCACACCGCGCACGCCGAAACGGGCGGCGAGTTCAGGGGCTTCATCGACATCGACCTTGACGATCTTGAGCTGCCCTTCATATTCCTCGGCCAGGGATTCCAGCGTCGGTGCCACGCTCTTGCACGGCCCGCACCAGGAAGCCCAGAAATCCACCAGCACCGGATGCTCGCTTTCCAGCACCACGGATTCGAAGTCCCTTTCTGCAATCGGTACCACACGTTCGCTCATCGCGACGTTATCTCCCAGACCCGGTTGGTCTTGCTGATTCTGCTGCGTGATGGCTTGCGACTCATTGTGCGTGATGATGACCCGCGACTTCGTCGTTCTGTCACACCACGCCGCTAGAATAGCATGCCCCATGCGCTGAATGTGCCGCCAGTCCCTCGTGGCGGGCCCAGCCGTGTGTGCCGCCGGTTTGACACCTCTGGCCAGTCGCCGCAATCTTGCGAGAGTCATCGCCCTGCCCTGCTGCCAGCTTCATCGCCCGGCAACAGGCTCGCGCCCGGTGGCCGCCCACGCTCACGACAACTTCAATTGCGCCATGATCGGTACGCAAGGAAGCCGCCGCAGGAGTTGGCGTGAAGGAGGCAGCGCATGATGCCTGCCATGAATGACCCGCCGTTAAGGACTCCGCCCTTGAGTGAATCAGCACCCTCCCAGCACCCGCAACCCGCCGCCTCTGATGAAGGCAGTGCCGGCAACGAGGCCCCGCTCTTGAAGCTGGCTGCCATCGATCTGGGTTCCAACAGCTTCCACCTGCTGCTGGCCAACCATCAGGCGGGGCAGTTGCAGGTCGTGGCCAAGCAGGGTGAGAAGGTCCAGCTGGCGGCAGGGCTGGACGAAGACGGCATGCTCAGCGAAGAAGCCATGGAGCGCGCCCTCAACTGCCTCGCCCAGTTCGCGCCCTTCATCGACGGCATCGAGGCCGACCATCTGCGGGTCGTGGGCACCAACGCCCTGCGCGCCGCACATAACAGTGAAGAACTGATCGAACGTGCCGAGGCACTGCTGGGGCATCCCATCGAGATCATCGCCGGGCGCGAAGAAGCCCGCCTGATCTATCTGGGCGCGGCGCATGCATTGGCCGATGTGCACGGCAAGCGCCTGATCGTCGATATCGGCGGTGGTTCCACCGAGTTCATCATCGGTGAGCAGTTCGAGCCCCAGCTGCTGGAAAGTCTGCACATGGGCTGTGTCGCCTATACCAAGGCCTTCTTCCAGGATGGCGAGATCAGCGAGAAGCGCATGCGCCGCGCCGAGCTGGCCGCACGCTCGGAACTGGCCAGCATCCAGCGCACCTATCGCGAGATGGGCTGGGATGACCCGGTCGGCTCCTCCGGCACCATCAAGGCCACCGCCAACGTGCTGGAAGCGCATGGCTGGGCACCGCATGGCATGGTCACACGTGAAGGACTGCACAAGCTGCGCGCGGCGCTATTGGAGTTCAAACGTCTCGACAAGGTCAGCCTGCCGGGCCTGAAGAGCGATCGCGCCACCGTCTTCCCGGCGGGCATCGCCATCCTGTGCGGTGTCTTCGAGGCACTGGGACTGGAGCAGATGCGCTACTCCGACGGCGCGCTGCGTGAAGGCGTGCTGTTCGATCTGATCGGGCGCAACACGCCGGAGGACTCACGCCTGTCGGCCATCGAGTCGCTGCAGCGTCGTTACGGCATCGATACCCGCCACGCCAGCAATGTGCGCGACACCGCCCTGCAGCTGTTCGATCAGGTCGCCGGCGACTGGGCGCTGGGGCCCACGTCACGTCAGCTGCTGAGCTGGGCCGCCGAACTCCACGAAGTCGGCCAGGCGATTTCCCATAGTCAGTTCCATCGCCATGGTGCCTACCTGCTCGAGCATTCCGACCTGCTCGGCTTCTCGCGTCCGGAACAGCGCGCGCTGGCCTTCCTGGTCCGCGCCCACCGCCGCAAGTTCCCCAAGAATGAACTGGCGGCGCTGCCGGAGCCGCAGCAACCGCGTCTGGCGCGTCTGGCACGCCTGCTGCGCATGGCGGTGATGCTCAACCATTCACGCTCGGAAGCGCCGGTGCTCGGCATGCATCTCAGCGCCAAAGGCGACGACCTGACGCTCAATCTGACCGAGGAATATCGCGATCACAGCCTGATCAACGATGACCTCAGCCAGGAAAGCGAGCTGCAGAAAGCCGCCGGCATGACGCTGACACTGGCCGATTCCTGAGCGAGCGCCGAGCAAGTCATCGGCGAGATCGCCGTTGGCCTCACTGCCGTGCGAGTGAGGCCAGTAGCCACCAGCCCCGCGAGGGGTGCCACAGCCCCGCGACTGTCCCGTCATGCATGCGTGCCACACGCAGCTGGTCACGCTGCCACGGCGGGATATCAGCCTCTTGCAGCAAGCGCTTGATATCGCGCCGCCCCCGCCCTGCCACTCGCAGTACATCTCCCGGCTGACGCGACGTGAAGGCAACATGCTCTTCCCCCCTCCCCAGCGCCCGCCATGCCTTGCACGCCTCAGCATCCCACTCAGAGGAAGGCGCCTCACCGGGTTGGCGACCACTTCTCCCGCAGCCGGTATCGCCTTGTCGATGACGCACACCCTGCTCAATAACGGTATCTGACACCTGCCACCACAGCTGGCCGCGCCACGCGCGCACGCTGACGGCATATTCGGCATTGGCCCAGTGCACCTCGGCCACCGAGTCGGGCGGCGTGGCGATCAACCGCTGCAGACTCATCAAGCGCCCGCGCGGTGGCACCGGCCAGCCGCGCGACTGGCATAGATGGCGCAGGACCAGCCGCTGGCGTGGCTCACTCAAGTCTGCCAGCTCCGCCAGTGACAGCCGCGTCTCTTGCTCCCGCCCCTGCACCTGTCTCTGAGCTACGCGCTCCACGCCTGTCACCTGAACCTTCGCCAGCAGCTCGGCCGCCAGCTCATCAAGCAGTGACTGCTCTTCCTGCAACTGCTGCGCCGAACGCGCCAGGCTGGCCACGGCCTGCGGCCAGCGCGCCTGCAGCAGCGGCACGACACTATGGCGCAGGTAGTTGCGATCAAACTGCTGATCGACATTGCTGGGGTCTTCGCACCAGTCGCGCCCGGCCTGCAAGCCCTGCTGGCTCGCCAATGTCTGGATTTCATGGCGCGGGATACCCAACAGCGGCCGAAGCAGTCGTGCCCGCTCATGGGCGGTCTGGCCCCGCCCGGGGGATGCCTCGTCCACGGCCAGCGCCCGCTCAGGCGGCATGGCCGCCAGCCCGCGCCCACCACTGCCACGCAGCGCGTTGAGCAGCAGCGTCTCGGCCTGATCATCCTGATGCTGCGCCAGCCACAGGCTATCCCCCGCCGCCAGGCAGGCGCTCAGTGCCGCCAGCCGCCCTTCTCGCGCTGCCGCCTCCAGCCCTCGCGACTTGAGTGCTGTCTCCGCCAGCGCCAGACGATGCACGCTCAACGGCAGTCCGAGACGCGAGGCCAGCCTGCGCGCCAGCTGCTCGAACGCATCGTTGGCCGCCTGCAGGCCATGATGCACATGCACCAGACGCAGTCGCCGCGGGCAGTCCTGTACTGCCCTGGCAGCCAACCTCGCCAGCATCACCGAATCCAGCCCGCCCGAGAGCGCGATCCACACCGTGCGCCTGGCATCGCCGGCCTCGAGCGCCTCGCGCACGGCGACGAGTGCGCGTGACTCCGCCATCTCGCTCAGCGGTTGAGCGCGCAGGCACACCGAATCCAGTGAAGGGGACAGAGACATGTCGGGCTCCTGTCGCGAAGCGGATGAAGGAAATGAGAGGAGGAAACGCCGGCCCTGAACGCAAGAACGCCCCCGGAAGAATCCGGAGGCGTCCTGGTCACGCGGGCATGAGCCGATCGCGCATCACGCGAGAGGCGCCGGGATCATGCCGGGGCGCCGTAGCTCATCAGGCGTTGGTAACGACGCTCCAGCAGGGCATCGGTATCCAGAGCACCAAGACGCTCCAGACCTTCGCCCAGCGCAGCCCTGATGCTGTCGGCGGCGGACTGCGGGTTGCGGTGCGCGCCACCCAGCGGCTCCTTGATCAGATTGTCGACGAAGCCCAGCTCCTTGAGGCGCGAGGCAGTGATGCCCATCGCATCAGCGGCATCGGCGGCACGCTCGGCGCTCTTCCACAGGATGGAGGCGCAACCTTCCGGCGAGATGACCGAGTAGGTGGAATACTGCAGCATGTTCAGCTCGTCACACACGCCGATCGCCAGTGCGCCGCCGGAACCACCCTCACCGATGACGGTGGAGATGATCGGCGTCTTCAGACGCGACATCACCGCCAGGTTGTAGGCGATGGCCTCGGACTGACCACGCTCCTCGGCACCGATACCCGGATAGGCACCCGGGGTATCGATGAAGGTCAGGATCGGCATCTTGAAGCGCTCGGCCATCTCCATCAGACGGCAGGCCTTGCGGTAGCCTTCCGGACGCGGCATGCCGAAGTTGCGACGCACCTTTTCCTTCACGTCGCGACCTTTCTGGTGACCGATCACCATCACCGGCTTGTCATCGAGACGCGCGATACCGCCGACCAGCGCTTCGTCGTCCGCATAGTGACGGTCGCCGTGCAGCTCATCGAAGTCCGTGAACAGGTTCTCGAGATAGTCGAGGGTATACGGGCGCTGCGGGTGACGTGCCAGCTGAGATACCTGCCAGGCGCCGAGGTCCTTGAAGATGGACTCGGTGAGCTTGGTGCTCTTTTCCTGCAGGCGAGCGATCTCGTCAGACAGGTTGACCTGGGAGTCGTTACCGACCAGACGGAGTTCCTCGATCTTGGCCTGCAGCTCGGCGATCGGCTGTTCAAAGTCCAGATAATTGGGATTCATAAGGCGTTTCGTTCGTCGTCTCGGGCAGCCAGGAAAGCGAGTCGGCCGGGTCACTCCCCCTGAGCACACGCTCAGGCGATCTGTGGCTCGCGGCGGTCACAGTCGGCATGGAATTGGGTACGGAAAAGATGGACAAGCATTATCGCACCCTGTTCGACAGGTGCAAACCTTGCCCGCCTGTTAGGCGTGGATTAACTCTGCGCCCACGCCGCTCATCTCGGTGCTGTGCCTGCCCCGCCGCTTGGCGAGGCAGGCACCATCCTGTCGGCCAGCACCTCAATCGCGGTACTTGAGGCGCACACCGCGCTGGCCTTCCACCTCACCCAGCTGGATCAACAACTCGTCACTGGGCGCAACGCGCCATTGCTCGCCCAGCTCCAGCCAGGCCTCCGCCGCCGCGTTGCGATAACGCAGGCGCATCGGCAGGCCTTCGCTGGCCAGGTGTGGCGTCAGCAAGGTGGTCAGCTGCTGAGTGAAGCGACCACCGATGTCCTCGGCGGCGATGCTCATCTCGACCGCCTCGCCGAAGCGCGCCCGTGCATCGATGATCGGCGTGACGTCCTTGCCACGCAGACGCAGGCCACCGGAATAGTCATCCTGGCTGACCTCGCCCTCGACGATCACCACACTGTCAGGCACCAGCTTGTTGCGCACCTGATCGTAGAGCTCACCGAACATCGAGGCCTCGATACGCCCGGTGCGGTCGTCCAGGGTCACGAAGGCCATGGTATCGCCCCGCTTGGACTTCATGGTGCGCATGGCGATCACCAGCCCGGCGATGCGCTGCGGCTCCCGCGACGGCTTGAGGTCACTGATGCGCGCATTGATGAAGCGCTTGAGCTCACCCTCGTACTCATCGATGGGATGGCCGGTCAGATAGAGCCCCAGCGTGTCCTTCTCGCCGGTGAGACGCTCCTTGTCGGTCCACTCGCGCGCCTTGCGATAGCCGGCGTAGACGTCGGTTTCCGGCTCGCTGAAGGCATCGCCGAACATGTCGGTGATGCCGACATCGTTGTTGGCGTGATTCTGGGAGGCGGCCTTGAGCGCATCCTCCACCGCCAGCATCAGTACCGCGCGTGACGGGCCGATGTTGTCCAGCGCGCCGGAGCGGATCAGCGCTTCCAGGGTGCGCTTGTTGATCTTCTTGGCATCGATGCGCTTGCAGAAGTCGAAGATGTCGCTGAACGGGCCACCTTCGGCGCGCGCGCTGACGATGGCATCAATCGGGCCCTCGCCCACGCCACGGATGGCGCCCAGGCCGTAGACGACGCGCCCTTCCAGGTCGACGGTGAACTTGTAGCCACCGAGGTTCACATCCGGCGGCGTGACCGTGAGGCCGATATGGCGGCACTCCTCGATCAGCGGCACCACCTTCTCGATGGTCTGCATCTCGGTCGAGATCACCGCGGCCATGAACGGCCCCGGATAGTGCGCCTTCAGCCAGCCCGTCTGGTAGGAGACGAGGCCATAGGCCGCCGAGTGCGACTTGTTGAAACCGTAACCGGCAAATTTCTCCACCAGGTCGAAGATGTTGCCGGCCAGGTCCTTGTCGATGCCCTTGCCCGCACAGCCTTCCATGAAGCCGGCGCGCTGCTTGGCCATCTCTTCCGGCTTCTTCTTGCCCATCGCACGGCGCAGCATGTCGGCCTGGCCCAGCGTGTAGCCGGCCAGCACCTGCGCGATCTGCATGACCTGCTCCTGGTACAGGATGATGCCGTAGGTCGGCTCCAGTACCGGCTTGAGCAGCTCATGCTGGTAATCCGGGTGTGGATAAGACACTTCGGAACGACCGTGCTTGCGGTTGATGAAGTCATCCACCATGCCGGACTGCAGCGGGCCGGGACGGAACAGGGCCACCAGGGCGATCATGTCTTCCAGGCAATCGGGCTTGAGCTTCTTGATCAGCTCCTTCATGCCGCGGGATTCCAGCTGGAAGACGGCCGTCGTCTCCGCCTTCTGCAGCATGTCGAAGGTCTTGGCGTCATCCAGCGGAATGTCATCGATATCCAGCGGCGCCAGCCCTTCCCGCTCACGGATCTTGTCGACCATCTCGGTCGCCCAGTCGATGATGGTCAGGGTGCGCAGACCCAGGAAGTCGAACTTGACCAGTCCAGCCTCCTCGACGTCGTTCTTGTCGAACTGGACCACCAGACCGCTGCCGTCTTCATCACACAGCAGCGGCGCGAAGTCGGTCAGCTTGGTCGGCGCGATCACCACGCCCCCGGCGTGCTTGCCGGTGCCGCGCGTGGTGCCCTCGAGCTTGAGCGCCATCTCCCAGATTTCCTGGGCTTCCTCGTCGTTGTCGATGAATTCCTTGAGCTGCGGCTCCTGCTCGATGGCCTTCTCCAGCGTCATGCCGACCTCGAAGGGAATCAGCTTGGAAAGCTTGTCGCCCAGCGAGTACGGCTTGCCCTGGGCGCGCGCCACGTCACGCACCACGGCCTTGGCGGCCATGGTGCCGAAGGTGACGATCTGCGAGACCGCGTTGCGCCCGTAGCGCTCGGCCACGTAATCGATCACGCGGTCACGCTTCTCCATGCAGAAATCGACGTCAAAGTCGGGCATGGAGACACGTTCCGGGTTCAGGAAGCGCTCGAACAGCAGGTCATATTCCAGCGGGTCCAGATCGGTGATCTTCTGGGCATAGGCCACCAGCGAGCCGGCACCGGAACCACGGCCGGGGCCGACCGGCACGCCGTTGTCCTTGCCCCACTGGATGAAGTCCATGACGATCAGGAAGTAACCGGGGAAGCCCATCTGCAGGATGATGTCGAGCTCGAAGTCCAACCGCGTGCGGTAGCGCTGCTCGATCTCGGCCCAGGCCTCGCTGTCGCGTGGATGCTTGTCACGCGGATAGAGCTTCTCGAGGCGCTCCGTCAGGCCATCATGCGAAACCTTGCGGAAGAACTGGTCCATCGTCATGCCTTCCGGCACCGGGAACTCAGGCAGGAAGTAGGTGCCCAGCTGCACGGTCACCGAGCAGCGCGCCGCGATCAGCACACTGTTCTCGAGCGCCTCGGGAATATCGGAGAACAGCTCGCTCATCTCCTCGGCGCTCTTCAGGTACTGCTCATCGCTGTAGCGGGTCTCGCGCCGCGGATCATCCAGCGCCTTGCCTTCGCCGATGGAGACGCGCGTCTCGTGGGCCCAATAGTCCTCCCGCTTGAGGAAGCGCACATCGTTGGTGGCGACTACCGGCGTATCGGTGGCCTCGGCCAGCGCCACCGACAAGTGCAGACACTCTTCCTCGTACTGACGCTGGGTGCGGGTCAGCTCCAGATAGAAGCGATCCCCGAACACCGCCTTCCATTCACCGAGCAGCGCCCGGGCGCTGTCCTCGTGGTCCGACAGCAGATGACGGCCGATCTCGCCTTCACGGCCTCCGGACAGCACGATCAGGCCCTCGGCCTGCTCGAAGATCCACTCTTTCTCGAGGTAGGCGCGGTCCTGCTTCTGGCCATCGGTCCAGCCGCGCGAGATCAGCTCGGTGAGGTTGCGATAGCCGGTGTCATTCATCGCCAGCAGCGTGAGGCGATACGGGCGCGTGGCATCCTGGGGATTGATCAGCCACATGTCGGCACCGATGATCGGCTTGATGCCGGCAGCGCGCGCGTTGGAGTAGAACTTGACCAGCCCGAACAGGTTGGCCTCGTCAGTCACCGCGACAGCCGGCTGGCCCGCCGCGGCGGTCGCCTTGATCAGCGGCTTGACGCCGGGCAGACCATCGACGAGGGAGAACTCGGTGTGAACGCGCAGGTGAACAAAGGGCGTGGTCATGGAATCGGCTCGTGAAGTCGGCGTGACGGTGAAGGATTCGGTTGCGGCTGGGGCTGTCGGCGGCTGCGAGGCTGAAGGCTCGGGCTCGGGCTCGGGCTCGGGCTTCAAGGATAGCCTGTCAGCGCCATCGCCTGAAGGCATGGCATCTGAAGGCGCAGCATCTGGCCGAGCAGGCTCGTCTGACGGGGATGCCGTGGTCTCACTGGCATCAGTCAGACCACGGCTGGCGGCTTTTTTGCCGTGGGCTGCTGGCTCGTCTCGCTTGCCTCGCTCGGCTCCGGGGCCGGAAGCGCGATCAGCGCGTCCGGCGGCACGGCCTGTGGCACGTGCCCCGACATGAACAGCCGCTTGACCGGCCCGAAGCTCTTGCGGTGCAGGGTGAGGATGCCATGTTCCTCGATGGCGGCCTGATGCTCGCGAGTCGGGTAGCCCTTGTGACGCGCGAAGCCGTAGACGGGGAAGCGTGAATCCAGCGCTGCCATCTGGGCGTCGCGATGCACCTTGGCCAGAATCGAGGCCGCACCGATGGCAGCGTGGCGCAGGTCGCCCTTCACCACCGCCATACCGGGAATCTCGTGCCCCGGCAGGCGGTTGCCATCCACCAGCAGGTATTCCGGGCGCACGCCCAGTGCATCGATGGCGCGGCGCATGGCCAGGTGCGTGGCCTGATAGATGTTCAGCTCATCGATCTCGTCACTGGTGGCCTCGGCGATCGCCCACGCCCAGGCACGAGCCCGTATCTGCTCGTAGAGCGCCAGACGCTTCTTCTCGCTGAGCTTCTTGGAGTCCGTGATGCCCTCGATGGGGTCATTTGGGTCCAGAATCACCGCTGCCGCCACCACCGGGCCGACCAGCGGCCCACGCCCGACCTCGTCGATACCGGCCAGCAACTGCCCCTGATAGGGAATCACCAGCGGCGGAAAATCATCGGCGGGTTTACGCTTGCGCGTAGAAGGCGTGGTGGCGTGACTGTCGGCAGAGTCGGTCATGATATCTCGAGGCGTAAGACAACAGGCAGAGCGCCAATGCGATCTGCCTGTCGAGGTGATTCAATCAAGAAGTAGCGCAATGTCTGGCGGCGACACGCGGGGTCAGCGTCCTGCCAGTTCACCGATGGCGATGGCGGCCGCGGCGCTGGCATCACAGGTCAGTTCACGATGCATGGCGGTGAAACGCTCACGCAGTTCTCGTTGGCGGGCGACGTCACCGGCGGCACGTGACAGCAATGGCGCAAGGCTTTCCTCGATGGACTCCGGCGTGGCGGCGTCTTGGATCAGCTCCGGCACCAGCGTCTCGCGGGCGATCAGATTGGGCAGGGAGATCCACTCGGTCTTGACCATATGCCGCGCGATGCGGTGCGTCATCGGCGCCATGCGATAGGCCACTACCATCGGGCGATGACACAGCAGACACTCGAGCGCCGCTGTGCCGGATGCCAGCAGCACCGCATCGGCGGCGGTCATCGCTTCACGCGATTGGCCGTCCACCAGATGGATGCGACTGCGATCCAGCCCTTCGCGCTCCGCCATCAACGACTCGAGCTCGGTACGCCGCAGTGGCGTGGCCGCCGGAATCACCACCTCAAGGCCGGGATAACGCTGGCAGAGACGCTCGATGGCGGCCAGGAAGGTCTCGCCGAGAAAGCGGATCTCGTTGGCGCGGGAGCCCGGCAATACCGCCAGCAGCTGCACTTGCGGGTCGATTCCCAGCTGCTCACGGGCAGCAGCGCGATCATCCTCGAGCGGCAATTCATCGGCCAGTGGATGGCCGACGAAGGTCACCGGCACCTGATGCTCACGATAGAAGGCGGCCTCGAAGGGCAGGAAGGTCAGCATGCGGTCGACGGCGCGGCGAATGGTCTTCACGCGCCCCTGACGCCAGGCCCACACGGAGGGACTGACGTAGTGCGCGGTGGTGATGCCCTGCTTGCGCAGGCGCAGCTCGAGCCCCAGATTGAAGTCCGGGGCATCGATGCCGATCATCACGTCGGGTTGCCACTCGAGGGCGTCGCGCAACAGATGGCGACGCACCTTGATCAGCGCCGGCAAATGCTTGAGCACCTCGACCAGGCCCATCACCGACAGCGTTTCCAGCGGATAGAGGCTGTCGAAGCCCTCGGCCTGCATGCGCGGCCCCCCGATGCCACGGAACTCGACATCGGGATAGCGCGCCTTGAGCGCGCGCATCAGGCTGGCACCGAGAATGTCACCGGAGAGCTCCCCGGCTACCAGGTAGATGCGCATGCTCAGCGAGTCAGACCGCGAGTGGACGCCTTGAGCGAGGCGATGAAGACATCGCGCTCGGCCAGCGGCGGCTCGGCTTCCAGCTGCTCGAGGGCTTGCGCCAGCGTCAGGCCCTGACGGAAGACCGTCTTGTAGGCCGTGTTCAGCGCGGAGATGGTCTCGCGGCTGAAGCCACGACGCTTGAGGCCGACACTGTTGAGGCCATGCGCTTCCGCCGGATGGCCATTGACCATCACGAAGGCCGCGATGTCCTTGGTGATGATGGAGCCACCACCCGCCATGGCATGTTCACCGATATGGCAGAACTGATGCACCGCCGACAGGCCACCCAGAATGACGTGGTTGCCGAGATGGACATGGCCACCCAGCGTCGCCTGATTGGCCATGATGCAGTCGTCACCGATGATGCAGTCATGGCCGACATGCGAGTAGGCCATGAACAGGTTGCGACTGCCGATACGCGTGAGGCTGGCATCCTGGACGGTGCCGCGATGCAGGGTCACGCCCTCGCGGATGACATTGTCATCCCCGATTTCCAGGCGCGTCGGCTCACCGGCGTACTTCTTGTCCTGACAGTCCTCGCCCACTGACGCGAACTGGAAGATACGGTTGCGCTCACCGATGACGGTGGTGCCCTTGATGACGACATGCGGCCCCACCACCGTGCCAGCGCCGATCTCGACATCAGCCCCGATCACGCAGAACGGGCCGACCTCGACATCATCGGCCAGGCGGGCGCCGGGATCGACAATGGCAGTAGGATGTATCAAGCGACCTTCCTCTCGGCACAGATGATTTCGGCCTCGCAGACCAGATCGCCGTCGACCTTGGCCTGACAGGCGAATTTCCAGATGCCACGCTTCTCGCGCAGCACGCGGGCGCTGATCTCGAGCTGGTCACCCGGCATCACCGGGCGCTTGAAGCGTACATTGTCGCTTCCGACGAGATAATAGATGTAGCCATCGGCGGGACGTTTGTCGACGGTCTTGAAACCGAGAATACCCGCCGCCTGAGCCATGGCTTCCACGATCAGAACGCCCGGCATGATCGGGTGCTCCGGGAAGTGACCATTGAAGAACGGCTCATTGATGCTGACGTTCTTGCGCGCGACGATGAACTCGCCAAGGGTCAGGTCCATGACACGATCGATCAGCAGGAAAGGATAGCGGTGCGGGAGATACTCACGGATCTCGTTGACGTCCATAACCATTGGCTTGCAACCTCTGAAATAACGAAATGCCTGCCGCTCGCGGGCAGGCATGTAATGACGGTCCGGACCGCCGTTCGGGCAATGGCGCGCATTATAGCGTCCTTGCGCGTGGCTGGCAGCCGCTCATTGCCCGACAGTGCGCCAAGCAGGTGCGAGACTCTGCTCTGGACAGGTACTACCCGGGCTTGCAGTACTACTTGTCCTTCAAACTCTTCTCGACCTGATTCAAGCGTCGCGCCAACTGATCCAACTGCTTGAAACGTACAGCATTTCTGCGCCACAGGCCGTTGTCCATCGCGCCGGTGCCGGAGGAATAGACGCCCGGCTTGGTGATGGAGTTGGTCACCAGGCTCATGCCGGTCACCTGCACGCCATCGGCGATTTCCAGGTGGCCCGCCAGACCCACACCGCCCCCCATCAGACAATAGCGCCCGACCTTGGTGGAGCCGGCGATGCCGACACAGCCCGCCAGCGCCGAGTGGTCACCGATCTGCACGTTGTGCGCGATCTGGACCTGGGAGTCGATCTTGACGTCATTGCCGATGATGGTGTCGCCGAGCGCGCCACGATCGATGCTGGTGCAGCTGCCGACCTCGACATCATCGCCGATCAACACGCCGCCGAGCTGGGCGATCTTGTGCCAGCCCTTGCCATCGTGGGCAAAGCCGAAGCCATCGGCGCCGATGACACAGCTGCTGTGGAGCACCGCACGGGCCCCGATCACCACGCCATGATAGAGCGTGACATTGGGATGCAGCAGACAGCCCTCGCCCAGCACGCTGTCAGCCCCGATCACGCAACCCGCCTGAATGCGCGTGTTGTCACCGATGCTGACACCCGGACCGATCACGACCTGCGGGCCGACCTCGACATTGGCCCCCAGGGTTGCGGTCTCGTCGATGACGGCACTGGTGTGCACGCTCGCCTGGGGCTCGACCGCCAGCGGGTCGAACAGACGCGACAGCTCAGCGTAGGCCAGATACGGATTGTCCAGCACGAGGGCATTGCCCTTGCACTCTTCAAGATGGCTTTCATGCAGCAGCACGGCAGTCGCGGCGGTTTCCCCGAGATACTTGAGGTAGGCGCGATTGGCGAGGAAGGCGATATCGCCGGGCTCAGCATCGACCAGCGTCGACAGGCCGGTGACCCGGACAGCCGGGTCACCGACGAGACGAGCGCCCAGCCGCTGAGCCAGATCCTCGAGAGTGTAAGAGAATTGTCGCTTTTTCATTCTGTCTCTGGGCGCTGGGCGCCTCTGGCTCGCATTCGCGTTGGCATGCTCGGATGCAACACATCCCGCACGCTTGCGCGCGCGGGATGCACTCAGTTGAGCGAGTTGAACACCTGAGTCACTTCATTGGTCAGGTCCATACCATCCTTGCTGTAGACCGTCGCATTGCGATCGACCAGCAGCTCGATGCCATGCTTGTCGACGACCTGCTGGATGGCCTTGTCGAGCTTCGGCTTGGACTGCTTGAGGAAGGTCTGCTCCGCCTGTTGCTGCTGCTGCTGGACCTGGCCACGCAGCTGCTGGAACTGGCCACCCTTCTGGCGCAGCTGCTGCTGCACGGACTGACGCTCGGAATCGGACATCACGGCGCCGTCCTTCTGCAGCTTGGCCTGCAGGGATTCCAGTTCCTTGGCGAGTGCCTTGGCCTGGTCCTGCTTGCCGGCCAGCTGATTCTTGAGCTGGTTCATGGAAATCTTGGCCGAGTCGGAACTCAACAGCGCCTGGCGCCAGTCGAGGACCGCGACTTCGGTGGCCTGTGCCAGCATCGGAGTCGCCATGGCGGCAAGGCCACCAGCCAGACACAGGGCGCGGGTCAATTTACGCATCACACAAACTCCTTGTAGGCCTGTTGTTCAGTCACTGATGACTCAGTGACCGACGGTGTGAGGACCGGCGACAGAACAGGGACAGCGCCGCCGGTGGTCGTGACGAAGGCCGCACCGGCCAAAGCGGGTGCGGCATCGTACGGCCTTAGAAGGTCTGGCCCAGCGAGAACTGGAAGATCTCGGTGTCATCGTCGTCATCGTCACCGATCGGCTGGGCAACACTGAAGGTCAACGGACCTACGGGCGTGATCCACGACAGGCCGATACCGGCACTGTAATTCAGCTCACCCAGGTCGACGCCGCTTTCACAGCTACTGGTATCACTGGAGCTCACGTCGTAGCACGACGTCAGATAGGTGTTACCGGCATCGACGAAGAACGACGGCTGCACGGAGCGCTTGTCCTTGATGAAGGGCATCGGGAAGATCAGGTCCACCCCACCTTCGATCAGGATGTTGCCGCCGATGGTATCGTCGTCGCCGTCGTTCTGCTCGGTGGTGGCCTGCCCCAGGGTATTGGAGCTATAGCCACGCACACTGCCCAGACCGCCGGCATAGAAGTTCTTGAAGAACGGATAGGTATCGCCGGAGAACGAGTTGGCATAGCCAAGCTCGGTACGGAACTTGAGTGACCAGTCCTGACTCAGCTCGAAGAACTTGGATCCCTTGTAGCGGAGCTTGTAGTAATCCGCATCGGAGCCCGGCACCGCCACTTCCAGCGACAGCAGCTGAGAGCTGCCCGCCGTGGGCAGGATGCCACGGTTGAGGTTGTTGCGAGACCAGCTGGCCGTCAGCTTGTAGAGGTTGAAGTCTTCGCCTTCATCCTCGATGAACTGGGTGACCTCCGCCGGGCTGTCGTCGAAGTCCTTGACGCGCACGAACTCGTAACCGCCGCCGAAGTTCAGACGTGACAGCTCGTTGATCGGGTAACCGAAGTTGATGCCACCGCCGAAGCTGTCGGTCGCGTAGCTGGCGACGTCGTCATCATCGTCGTAGTCCACCTTGCGGTAGAACATGTTGTAACCGCGCGAGATGCCATCCAGCGTCCAGTACGGGTCGGTATAGCCGAAGCTGACGTTGGTGTAGTCATCCGACTTCTGGGCGTTGATGTTGACTTCGTTACCGGTGCCCAGGAAGTTCTTCTGCGACAGACCCACCCCGTAGATGACACCGTCACCCTGGGAGAAACCGACCGACGCCGAGATCGAGCCTGACGGCTGCTCCTCGACGTTGTAGTTGACGTCCAGCTGGTCCGGCTCGCCGGCGACAGGGCGCGTGTCGACATCGACCTGCTTGAAGAAGCCGAGGCGCTCAAGCTTCTGCTTGGACTGCTTGATCTTGTCGGTGGAGGCCGGCGCACCTTCCAGCTGGGTCATCTCACGACGCAGCACTTCGTCTGCGGTAGTGGTGTTGCCCTTGAAGTTGATGCGACGCACGTAGGCGCGCTTGCCGGGGTCGACCGCGAAGGTCAGATCGACGGTGTCGCTCTCCTCGTTGACCTCCGGCACCGCGTTGACCTTGGCGAAGGCGAAGCCGTCGGCACCCAGTGCCTGGCGAAGCGCCTCGCTGGAAGCGGTCACATCACGCTGGGAATAGAGGGCATCCGGGGCGAGCTTGACCAGATCGCGGGCACGCTCTTCCTTCATCTTCAGGTCACCGGCAAAGCCGATGTTGCCGATCTTGTACGGCTTGCCTTCATCGACGTTGATGGTGACGAAGATCTCGGACTTGTCCGGCGAGATGGACACCTGGGTCGAGCGCACCTGGAAGTTGACGTAACCGCGATCGAGATACCAGGACTTGAGGGTCTCGATATCGCCGGTCAGCTTCTCACGCGAATATTCATCATCGGAGAACCAGCCGAAGAACCAGCTCGGCTTGTCTTCCAGCTCCAGCTGTTCGCGCAGGGTCTCGTCATCGAAGGCATCGTTGCCGACGATGTTGATCTGATGAATCTTGGCGATCGCGCCTTCCTTGACGTCGATGTTGACCTGCACGCGGTTGCGCTCGAGCTCCTCGACAGAGGTCTCGATACGCGCGCTGTAGCGGCCCTGAGCCTGGTAGACACGCTCGAGCTCACGCTGCATCTCTTCCAGCGTGGAGCGCTGCAGAACCTGACCCTCGGCCAGCCCTGCTTCCTTGAGGCCCTTGCGCAGGTCTTCGTCGGGGATCTGCGAGTTGCCGTCAATCTCGATCTTGGAGATCGTCGGACGCTCGACCACATCGATGATCAGGACATCGCCATCACGCTTGAGGCGGATGTCGTCGAACAGGCCCGTATCGAACAGCTGACGCGCTGCCGAGGACAGGTCCTCTTCTTCCACATTCTGATCCGCGGAGACGGGGAAGGCGTTGAAGACGGTGCCCGCAGACACGCGCTGGAGGCCCTCTACCCGGATGTCCGAAATTTTAAAAGATGCGGCCAAGGCGCCCTGACTGGCCCCGAGCAGCGCAGCTGCCAATCCAATGGTCTTGAGTTTCATGCAGTCGCTTCGCTTCTCTGGATTCCGCCCGCTTGGGTGAACAGGCACCTTATACACAACCCCCTGCAACTGACAAGACAGCTGCGAGTGAGGATCGGCAATCGGGGCCGAAGTCGTGTGGGCATGATGACGGGAGTTGATCGCATTGACCAGCCCGTGCAATGAATTGACCCCCATGGGCATCGACAGTTCAGATTCGGTTCATCCTGCGGGAGCCATCACGTGCTGATGACTCCCCGAATCCATCACCAAAGACGCATGAGATCGAAATAGATGGCCATCAGCATGAGGGAGCCGACCAGCGCCATGCCGATCTTCAACCCTGCATCCTGGACCCCTTGCGAAAGTGGTTTGCCGCGCACGGCTTCCACCAGATAGAACAGCAGGTGACCGCCATCCAGCACCGGAATCGGCAGCAGGTTCAGGACACCCAGGCTGATGGAGAGATAGGCCATGAAGCCGAGGAAGGCCTCGAGGCCAGAGCGCGCCGTGTCGCCGGCGATACGCGCGATGGTGATCGGGCCAGACAGATTGGACGGTGCGATCAGACCGACCAGCATCTTGCGGATCGAATCCAGCGTCAGCACCGTCATCTCGCCGGTCTTGCCGACGGCCTGGCCGACGGCCGCCAGCGGCCCGAAGCTGAGCTCGCGCTGATACTGCTCGGGCCAGCTGACGTTCTCGACGCCGGCGCCGACCTGCCCCACCACACGCCCGTCATCGAGCGAATTGCTGGCAGGCGTCAGTGACAGCGTCTCTTCCTTGCCATCACGTGCCACCAGTACTGACAGCGTCTCGCCCGGCGCACCGCGCACGCGCTCGACGAAATCGATCCAGTCGACCACCAGGGTGCCATCGATGCTGACGATGCGGTCACCTGCCTGCAGACCTGCCGCCTGTGCGGCGCCACCGTCCAGCACTCGCCCCAGCACCGCCGGCAGCTGAGGACGCCAGGCCGTGATGCCCAGCGTCACCAGCGGACGCGGCGGGTCCTGATCGACCAGGAAGCGTGTCACGTCGAGGGACTGCTCGCGCGTGGCGCTGGCACCCTCGGCACGTGTGGTGAGCGTCAGGCTGTCATCGCCGATCGCACCGATCAAGCGCAGGTTGACCTCATCCCACGAGGGAGTGGCCTGACCATTGATGGCGACGATCTCGGTCTTCGGCGCCAGGCCAGCGCGGCCTGCCGGCGAGTCCGGCGCCACGGCACCGACCATCGGCACCACCGTCGTGGTACCGGCAACGAACAATGCCCAATAGGCGACGATGGCCAGCAGGAAGTTGGCCAGCGGGCCCGCCGAGACGACGGCGATACGCTTCCAGACGGACTTGGTATTGAAGGCCAGATGACGCTCGGCCGGATCGACCGGCCCTTCGCGCTCATCCAGCATCTTGACGTAGCCACCCAGCGGGATGGCGGCGATCCCGTACTCGGTGCCGTGGCGATCGGTCCATGACCAGAAGGGTTTGCCGAAGCCGATGGAGAAGCGCAGCACCTTGATGCCGCAACGACGCGCGACCCAGAAATGACCATACTCATGGATGGTGATCAACACCCCCAACACGACGATCACGGCAAGAATATTCTGGATCACACCCATCACGCGCTCCTGGAGATTGGTGCCCGAGATGGGCAGCCTGCCTTGCCACGCTCACGAAGACAGTGACAAGACAGTGCAAGATAGGATTTCAGGGCCCGGCGAGGGCCAACTCGGCGGCGGCCAGCTCACGCGCCGCCGCGTCTTCGGCGAGAATCACCTCGAGGCCATCCACCGCCAGCGGCGGGCGTGCCTGCATGACAGCCTGTACCACTGTCGGGATACGATCGAAGGCCAGGCGACCCTCGAGGAAGGCAGCCACTGCCACCTCGTTGGCGGCATTCATCACTGCAGGCCAGGTGCCGCCCGCCGCGATGGCCTCTCGCGCCAGCCGCAGACATGGGAAGCGCGTCTCGTCGGCGGCACGGAAATCGAGACGCGCGACCTGAAACAGGTCCAGCGGCTCGACGCCGGCATCGATACGCTCCGGCCACGCCAGCGCATAGGCGATCGGCGTGCGCATGTCAGGATTGCCCATCTGGGCCAGCACCGAGCCATCACTGTAGGCCGCCATCGAGTGAATCACGCTCTGGGGATGCACGACCACCTGAATGTCGTCCGGCCCGCAGGCGAACAGCCAGCAAGCCTCGATCAGCTCAAGCCCCTTGTTCATCAGGGTGGCGCTATCGACGGAAATCTTGCGCCCCATCGACCAGTTGGGGTGCGCGCAGGCCTCATCCGGCGTCACCGTCGCCAGCCGCTCGGCAGGCCATTCGACATCATCGCGGAACGGGCCACCAGAGGCGGTCAGCAACAGCTTCTCGACGCCGATCGGCGCCAGACCATCACGATGCTGGGCCGGCAGGCACTGGAAGATGGCGTTGTGCTCGGAATCGATCGGCAGCAGGGTCGCCCCGTGCTGTTTCACCGCATCCATGAACAGCTGCCCGGCACACACCAGCGCTTCCTTGTTGGCCAGCAGCACGCGCTTGCCCGCCCGCACCGCAGCCAGCGTGGGCAACAGGCCAGCCGCGCCGACGATGGCGGCCATCACGCTATCGACTTCAGGCGCCTCGCTGATGTCGACCAGCGCCTGCTCACCATGGCGCACCTCGATGGGCGTGCCCTGATAGCTCTCGACGCCCTCGAGCGCCCCACTGAGCCACGCAGCCGCCTCGGATGAGGCGATCACCGCCACCTGCGGGCGATGCGTCAGACACAGCTCCAGCAGCGCCTCGTGACGCGTGGCAGCGCTGAGTGCATGCACCCGATAGCGCTCGGGATGGCGCGCGATCACATCCAGGGTGCTGGACCCGATGGAGCCGGTCGCGCCGAGGATGGTGATGCGCTGCAACGCAGGCACCTCAAGAGGAGTCTCGTGGCTCACGCTCACGTTCACATTCGTGCTCACGCACCACCTCCCAGCACCCACGGCAACAGCAGGGCAAACAACGGTACCGCCGCGGTCAGGCTGTCGATGCGATCCATCACGCCACCATGACCGGGCAGCAGATGGCTTGAATCCTTCATCTGACGCTGGCGCTTGAACATGCTCTCGAGCAGATCACCCAGCACCGAGACGGCCGTCACGCCCAGCGTGACCAGCAGCAGCGGCAGCCAGTCGGCCAGCCCCGCCAGCGCATAGCCGGTCGCCAGCAGGCCGGTGGCCACCAGGCCACCGTAGACGCCCTCCCAGGACTTACCCGGGCTGACGCGTGGCGCCAGCTTGCGCTTGCCGAAGCGCTTGCCGGAGAAGTAGGCACCGATATCCGCCGCCCACACCATCAGCAGCACATACAGCAGCCACTCGCCGCCACTGGCCTTGAGCTGCACGAAGCCGAACCAGGTCGGCAGCAGCGCCAGCACACCGACACCCAGCCGCACGCCGGTCGCCTGCCATTCCTGACTGGCGGCGGGATAGCGCATCACCCAGCGCAGATTGACCAGCCATGCCAGTGCCGCCAGATACAGCGGCCAACGCGCAAGAGCGCCATCGAACTGCCAGACCAGCAGCATCAGCACGCTGAGCACCAGCGGGAACAGCAGGCGCGCCATGCCGGCACGCACGCCAGACAGGTTGGACCACTCCCAGGCGGCCAGCGCGACGACAGCCCCGGTGAAGGTGGCAAAGGCGGCACCGTCGAGGCCGAACAGCCCCCACAGCGCCAGCGGCGCGAGAATGAGCGCGGTGATGATTCGTTGTCTGAGCACTAGAGCCCCTCGGCGTCGAGTTGTTCGCTGGTCATGCCATAACGACGCTGACGCAGGGCGTAGGCGCTGAGCGCTTCATCGAAGGCCGCCGCGTCGAAATCAGGCCACAGCACGGGCGAGAAATAGAACTCGGCATAGGCCAGCTGCCAGATCAGGAAATTGGAGATGCGCTGCTCACCGCTGGTGCGGATACACAGATCCACCTCCGGCAGTTCGCTCAGGCACACTTCCGCCCCGAGACGTGACTCGTCGATGTCCGCAGCCTTGAGCTCGCCGCGCTCGACCTGCTCCGCCAGACGGCGGGCGGCCTCGGCGATATCCCAACGGCCGCCATAGTTGGCACAGATCACCACGTGCATGCCGCGATTGCCGCGCGTCATGTCTTCGGCGCTCTGGATATGCTTTTGAATCGAATTGGAAAAACGACTGCGCTCGCCTATGACCGAGAGTCGGATATCGTGGCGATGAAGCTTCTTGACCTCGCGCTTGAGCGCCAGCAGAAACAGCTCCATCAGCGCACTGACTTCATTGGCCGGGCGCTTCCAGTTCTCACTGGAGAAGGCGAACAGGGTCAGCACTTCCACGCCCTGCTCGGCAGCGCGACGGATGGTACTGCGGACGGTTTCGGCACCGGCGCGATGGCCGCGTATGCCAGCCCAGCCGCGGGACTTCGCCCAGCGGTTGTTGCCGTCCATGATGATCGCCACATGGCGTGGCGTGGAGGGGGAATTCGGTGACGTCATGGGGTCTCGCTACGAGCACCGGATGCCGCCGGCAAACGCCGGCGGCAGACCCGATCAGACCTGCATCAGGTCGGTTTCCTTGTGCTCCAGAGCACTGTCGACTTCCGCCACATACTTGTCGGTCAGCTTCTGGATCTCGTCTTCTCCGCGACGTGCATCGTCTTCGGAGATGTCCTTGTCCTTGAGCAGGCTCTTGATGTCGCCATTGGCGTCACGACGCACATTGCGGAGCGCCACGCGGGCGTTTTCCGCTTCTGCACGCGCCTGCTTGGTGTAACCGCGACGCGTCTCTTCCGTCAGCATCGGCATCGGGACGCGAATCACGTCACCGGCGGTGGACGGGTTGAGACCCAGGTCAGAAGTCATGATGGCCTTCTCGACCTTCGGCACCATGGGCTTTTCCCACGGCACGACAGTCAGGGTGCGCGCATCTTCGGTGGTGATGTTGGCCACCTGATTCAGCGGTACCTGGCTACCATAGTAATCGACCGTCACGGCATCCAGGATACTGGGATGCGCACGACCCGTACGGATCTTGCCGAAGGCGGCACCGAGGGACTCGATGGTCTTCTTCATGCGTGATTCGGCGTCTTTCTTGATGTCGTTGATCACAGTCTTACCCTCTATCAATCAGCGTGCCTTCCTTGCCACCCACCACCAGGTTGAGCAGCGCGCCTGCCTTGTTCATGTTGAACACCCGCACCGGCATGTCATGGTCACGTACCAGGCAGATGGCGGTCAAATCCATCACGCCAAGCTTCTGGTCCAGCGCATCATCGTAGCTGAGGCTGTCGTACTTCACGGCGTCCGGGAACTTGACCGGGTCCTTGTCGTAGACACCATCCACCTTGGTCGCCTTGATGACGGCATCCGCGTCGATCTCGATACCGCGCAGACAGGCAGCGGAATCGGTGGTGAAGAACGGGTTGCCGGTACCGGCGGAGAAGATGACCACATCGCCAGACGTCAGATAACGGATGGCGGTACGGCGATCATAATGTTCTACCACGCCACTCATCGGGATGGCAGACATCACGCGTGAACGGATGTTGGAGCGTTCCAGCGCATCACGCAGCGCCAGACCATTCATCACGGTCGCCAGCATGCCCATATGGTCACCGGTCACACGCTCCATGCCGACTTCCTGCAGGGCTGCGCCACGGAACAGGTTGCCGCCACCGATGACGATGCCGACCTGGACGCCGATGCCCACCAGCTGACCGATTTCCAGCGCCATGCGATCCAGCACCTTGGGGTCGATGCCGAAATCGCCATCGCCCATCAGGGCCTCACCGGAAAGCTTGAGCAGTATGCGCTTGTACTTGGCATTGCGTTCAGCGGAAATGGTGGCCATGCGAATCTCTCCTGATACTGACATACGGGGAACGGGGCGGCCCGAAGGCGGGGGCCAGATACACGATGGCGTGCGACTATGCGCACGCCATCATGAGAAGCGAAAACAGTCAGCCCTTACGCGCGGCTGGCCTGCTCACGGACTTCAGCTGCGAAGTCGACTTCTTCCTTCTCGATACCTTCACCGACTTCCATGCGCACGAAGGATACCACTTCACCACCGGCGGCCTTGACGAACTCGGCGACGGTCTGGTTCGGATCCTTGACGAACGGCTGTTCGGTCAGGCTGTTCTCGGCCAGGTACTTCTTCAGACGACCCTGGGACATCTTCTCGGCGATTTCCGCCGGCTTGCCTGCCATGTCCGGCTGGGCAAGGATGATGGCCTTTTCAGCGTCCATCTGTTCCTGCGGCATGTCGGACGGACGTGCACAGACCGGGTTGACGGCTGCGACGTGCATGGAGACGTCCTTGGCTGCTTCACTGGTACCGCCGTTCAGCAGGGTCAGTGCTGCGATGCGGCCGCCGTGGACGTAGCCACCGACGACGCCGCCAGCCGGCGCTTCGACCAGCTCGGCACGACGAACGGAGATGTTCTCACCGATCTTCTGAACCAGCTGACCACGGGTGTCTTCCAGCTCGCCTTCCATCAGGGAAGCGATGTCGGTGTTCTTGGTAGCGAACACACGATCGGCGATCAGCTGGGTGAAGGCCTTGAAATTGTCATCACGAGCGACGAAGTCGGTCTCGGAGTTGATTTCGACCATCACGCCGTAGCTGGCGTCGTCGGCGACCTTGATGACGATGGCGCCTTCAGCGGCCACGCGGCCAGCTTTCTTGGCGGCCTTCAGGCCGGAGTTCTTGCGCAGGTTCTCGATCGCCAGCTCGATGTCGCCACCGGCTTCGGTAAGAGCCTTCTTGCATTCCATCATGCCGAGCGCAGTACGCTCACGCAGTTCCTTGACCATAGATGCGCTGATAGCTGCCATGGGATGAAACCTCTGTCGTGTCGACGTCTTTGAATACGGGAATTCGGTCACGACCGCTGAACGGTCGCAAATAAGGGGGCCGTGGCCCCCTCATTGCCTGACCTGACTGCCACCTGGCTAGGCCATGCCGCACTTAGTGTAGCGCAGCGTTTGTGACAGTCAGATCAAGCCGCCAGGATCACTCTGCTGCGTCTTCTTCAGAAGCAGTTTCGACGAACTCACCGGCCAGCTCTTCTTCCTTGTTCTTGCCACAGGCGCCTGCAATTGCCTGGACATAGATCTGGATGGCGCGGATGGAGTCATCGTTACCCGGGATGACGTAGTCCACGCCGTCCGGGTTGGAGTTGGTATCGACGACGCCGATGACCGGGATACCCAGCTTGTTGGCTTCGTTGATCGCGATGCGCTCGTGGTCAACGTCGATCACGAACATTGCGTCCGGCAGGCCGCCCATGTCCTTGATACCGCCGATGGAACGCTCGAGCTTCTCCTGCTCACGAGTGGCCATCAGGACTTCTTTCTTGGTCAGCTTCGCGAAGGTACCGTCTTCATGCATCTGCTCGATTTCACGCAGGCGCTTGATGGACTGACGGATGGTCTTGAAGTTGGTCAGCATGCCGCCCAACCAGCGATGGTTGACGTACGGCTGACCCGCCTTGCGAGCTTCTTCCTTGATGATCTTGCCGGCAGCGCGCTTGGTGCCCACGAACATGATCTTGTTGCCATTGGCAGCCATCTTCTCGACCACTGACACGGCTTCGTTCAGCGCCGGCAGGGTGTGCTCGAGGTTGATGATGTGGATCTTGTTGCGAGCGCCGAAGATGAACTTGGACATCTTCGGGTTCCAGTACTTGGTCTGGTGACCGAAGTGTGCGCCTGCCTTGAGCAGATCGCGCATGTTGACTTGCGCCATGTGAATATCTCCTGGATATCGGGTTGGGCCTCCACGTCCCCCATGGATCCGACCGCTTGCGCGGCACCCGGGACCATGTGACGGAACGTGTGTGGATTGGGGTTATGTACGTCAGTCCTTCAATCTCGCCTCGGCCAGGCGCCCGGAGGTAGCCGATCGAGGAGAATTTGCAGGAAAGCGCGCGGCTTTATACCATAGCTCGACCACGATATGAAGTCGCCACTGCCCGACGCGGCATGCGATGCGTCGCGCCATTCCCCCGTCACGCGCGGCCTGGCGGCGTTTCATCCCTCTTATCTCCTGCCTCGAGTCCTCATGAACATTCCCATCAAGACAGCTGAAGAAATCGACAAGATGCGCGTCGCCGGCCGTCTGGCGGCTGAAGTGCTGGAGCTGCTCGACGAGCATGTCCGTCCCGGCGTCACCACGGGCGAGCTCAACCGCATCGCGCACCATCACATCACCGAAGTTCAGGGCTGCATTCCGGCGCCGCTCAACTACCACGGCTTCCCGAAATCGATCTGCACCTCGATCAATCACGTGGTCTGTCACGGCATCCCCGATGACAACAAGAAGCTCAAGAAAGGCGATATCCTCAACATCGACATCACCGTGATCAAGGACGGCTATCACGGCGACACCTCGAAGATGTATATCGTCGGCGAGCCGAGCATCCAGGCCGAGCGTCTGTGCCGCGTCACCCAGGAATGCCTCTATAAAGGCATCGAGCTGGTACGTCCGGGCGTACGCCTGTCAGAAATCGGTCGCGCGATCCAGAAGCATGCCGAAGCGGCAGGCTACAGTGTCGTGCGTGACTTCTGCGGCCACGGCATCGGCGCCGGCTTCCATGAAGACCCGCAGGTGCTGCACTATGACGGCTACGAAGCCCGTGCCGACGCCGAGCTTCTGGAAGGCATGTGCCTGACCATCGAGCCGATGGTCAATGTCGGTGGCTACAAGGTGAAGGTCCTCAAGGACGACTGGACGGCCGTCACCAAGGACAAGAGCCTCTCGGCCCAGTGGGAGCACACCCTGCTGGTCACCGCCACCGGCGTCGAGGTACTGACACGTCGCACGGAAGAGGACCTCTCCTTCCTCGAGGGTTGATCAAGATGCTCCTGCACCACTATCACTTCGTCGAGCGTGAAGCGCTCTACGATGCCGTCACCTTCGACGGCGAGCTGGCCACGACGAAGATACCCATCCCGCTTTTCAAGCGGGCTCTGGCACAGGTACAGGAGCGTCTCGAGGCTCGCTTCAAGGCGGGCGCCGACATCCGCGACCTCATCCATGGTCGTGCCCGCGCCATCGATCGCCTGCTGGCCATCGCCTGGCAGCGTCAGACCTGGCCGGATGACGGCATCGCCCTGCTCGCCGTGGGCGGCTACGGCCGCGGCGAGCTGCACCCGCATTCCGACATCGACCTGCTGCTGTTGCTGGAGCAGGACGACGACACGCCCTACCGTGAGGCGCTGTCCGACTTCATCACCTTCCTATGGGACATCGGCCTCGAGATCGGTCAGTCCGTGCGCTCGCTGAGTGACTGCGAGCGTGAGGCACGCGCCGATGTCACCGTCATCACCAACCTGCTGGAATCCCGCGTCATCGCCGGCCCGCAGCGGCTGCGCGAGGCCATGCGTGAACGTCTGGCCACCGACCGTCTGTGGCCGGCCAAAGCCTTCTTCGAGGCCAAGTGGCAGGAGCAGATCGCCCGTCACCACAAGTTCGCCAACACCGAATATCACCTCGAACCCAACATCAAGTCATCGCCCGGCGGCCTGCGCGACATCCAGATGATCGGCTGGGTCGCCAAGCGTCACTTCGGGGTCGAGCGCTATGACAACCTGGTCGCGCTGGGTTTCATGAATGATGCCGAACTGCGCATTCTCAGCCAGGGCCAGGCCTTCCTGTGGCAGGTACGCTTCGCGCTGCACATGCTGGCCGGGCGCGCCGAGGACCGTCTGCTGTTCGACCACCAGCGCACCATCGCCGAGCTGTTCGGCTTCCGCGACACGCCCGAACATCTGGCGGTCGAGCAGTTCATGAAGCGCTACTACCGCCACGTCACCGCCCTGGCGGGCCTCAACGACATGCTGCTGCAGCACTTCGACGAGGCCATCCTGCGCCACGACGAACCGGTCAACATCGTGCCGCTCAATCCGCGCTTCGAGATCCGCAGCGGCTACATCAGCCTGCGCGAGGAAGGCGTGTTCCGCCGTCGCCCCGCCGCGTTGCTGGAGCTGTTCCTGCTGATGGCGCAGCACCCCGAGATCGAGGGCGTGCGCGCCGATACCATCCGCGCGCTGCGTGATCATCGCCACCAGATCGACGACGCCTTCCGCGACGACGTGCGCCATCAGAGCCTGTTCATGGAGCTGATGCGCTGTGGCGGCAACGTGCCCCGCGTACTCAAGCGCATGGCGCGCTACGGCATTCTCGGCAAGTACCTGCCGGCCTTCGGGCGTGCCGTGGGGCTGATGCAGCATGACCTCTTCCACGTCTACACCGTCGATGCGCATACCCTGCGCCTGCTCAAGGTCGCCCAGGAATTCCGCGCCCCCGATGCCGAGGAGGAATTCCCGGTCGCCGCGACCCTGATCCGCGAGCTGCCCAAGCTGGAGCTGCTGTGGATCGCCGGGCTCTATCACGACATCGGCAAGGGCCGTGGCGGTGACCACTCCGAGATCGGTGCCGTGGAAGTCGAGGACTTCGCGCGCCGTCATGACCTCAGCCCGCGCGACACCCGCACCCTGAGCTGGCTGGTGCGCCACCACCTGCTGATGTCGATGACCGCCCAGAAGCAGGACATCGCCGACCCCGAGATCATCACCCGCTTCGCCGAGATCGTCGGCGACGAGACGCACCTCGATTACCTCTACGTACTGACGGTGGCCGACATCAACGCCACCAACCCGTCGCTATGGAACGGCTGGCGTGCGGCCTTGCTGCGCCAGCTGCACATGGAGACACGCCGGGCGCTGCGTCGCGGCCTCGAGCATCCACCGGAGCGCCATGAGTGGATCACCGAGACCCGTGAGGAGGCGCTGTCCCTGCTGGCCGGCATGGGCACCACCCGCACTGACGCCGAGGCACTGTGGGCCAGCCTCGGCGACGACTACTTCGTGCGCTACGCGCCCAGCGAGGTGGCCTGGCACACCCAGGGCATCCTGGCGCGCCAGGCGGCACCGCAGCTCGACGAGCATGGCGAGCCGCTGCCGCTGGTACTGACCAGCGCACCCACCGAGGAGATGACCGAAGGTGGCACCAAGGTCTTCATCCACACGCGTTCGGTGGACAACCTGTTCGCGGCCACCGCCGCGGCGCTGGAGCAGCTGGGACTGTCGATCCACGATGCGCGCATCGCCACCTCCAGTCACAACTGGACACTCAACACCTTCATCCTGCTCGACGATGACGGCGAGCCGATCCGCGACGCCGCACGTCTGGCCGATATCCGCACCCATCTGGTCGAGGAGCTGGATGACCCGGATGACTACTCGGTGATCGTCAATCGCCACACGCCGCGCCAGCTCAAGCACTTCCGCATCGCGCCGCGCATCACGCTGAGTCAGGACTACACCAACGGCCGCAGCGTGCTGGAGGTGATCGCCTCGGACCGCCCGGGCCTGCTGGCGCGCATCGGCCGCGTGTTCATGGAGCACGAGATCGCCATCGATGCCGCCAAGATCGCCACCCTCGGCGAGCGCGTCGAGGATATCTTCTTCATCACCGACCGCGCCGGCGAGCCCATCACCGATCCCGAGCGCCAGACACGCCTGCGTGACGCCCTGACCGAAGTCCTCGAGGTCGGCGAGCGCGGCTGAGGCGCGTGACGGCACGTGACGAGAGTACAGAGGGAAAGCGCCGGCCGGCACCCCGCGATTGAGGGGACCGGCCGGCTTCCCTATAATCGCGAGTCGACCTGCATGGCAGTCCGGCGACTCGCGGACGCCTTCCTCCCTGCTCGGCCGGCAGCCTGGCTGCCACGGCCATCACCCATGGAACGTGCATGAACCCGGATCTCGACCAGCTCAAGCCCTACCCGTTTGAAACCCTGGCCAAGCTGCGCGAGGGCGTCGTGCCCAATCCCGCTCTGGACCCGATTGCACTGACCATCGGCGAGCCGCGTCACGCGCCGCCCGAGTTCGTGCTCGACACCCTGCGCGAGCACATCATGGGCGTGGCCAAATACCCCGCCACCGGCGGTCTGGGGGAATTGCGAAAGGCAATCGCCGACTGGCTCGAGAAGCGCTTCTCGCTCAACGCCACGCCGGATATCGACCAGCAGGTCCTGCCGGTCACCGGCACCCGCGAGGCACTGTTCGCCTTCATCCAGGCCTCGCTGGACAGCAGCCGTCCGGCGCGCGTGCTGGTGCCGAACCCCTTCTATCAGATCTACGAAGGCGCGACGCTGCTGGCCGGCGGTGAGGTCACCTACCTGCCCTGCCCTGCCGAGAATGGCTTCCGCCCCGACTACGCCGCGGTGCCGGCCGAGGTGTGGCGTGATACCCAGATCGTCTTCGTCTGCTCGCCGGGCAATCCCACCGGCGCCGTGACACCGCTGGCCGATTTCCAGCAGCTGATTCGCCTCGCCGACGAGCACGATTTCCTCATCGCCTCCGATGAGTGCTACTCGGAGCTGTATCTCGACGAAGCCACGCCGCCGCCGGGCCTGCTGCAAGCCTGTGCCGCCATGGGCCGCGATGACTACGCGCGCTGCGTGGTCTTCCACTCGCTGTCCAAGCGCTCCAACCTGCCGGGCCTGCGCTCAGGCTTCGTGGCCGGCGATGGCGAGGTGATCCGTCGCTTCCGTCACTACCGCACCTATCACGGCTGCGCGATGCCGCTGCATCACCAGTACGCTTCCATCGCCGCCTGGAATGATGAAGCTCACGTGCTGGCCAATCGCGATGCCTACCGCGAGAAGTTTGCCGCCGTGACCGAAATCCTCGCGCCGGTGATGGACTTCCCGACGCCGGAAGCCAGCTTCTATCTCTACCCGGCCGTACCGGGCGGGGACGACGCCGCCTTCACCCGCGAGCTGCTGCGTGAAGAGGCGGTCGGCGTGCTGCCGGCAAGCTACATGGCGCGCGAGGTGGACGGCGTGAATCCGGGCGCCGGACGCATTCGTCTGGCACTGGTGGCCGAACTGGAACAGACCGTCGAAGCCGCCCGGCGCCTGCGTCGCTTCGTCGAACGCCTGCGCTGAGCGCCAGGCCCGTACGGGCTGACAGCAGCCCAATACTGGATGACAGCCCCGCCCGGCGGGGCGGATTGGTTCAAGGAGACCGCCATGCACGTGCTCTACGGCATCAAGACCTGCGATACCTGCCGCAAGGCGCGCCGCGCCCTCGACGACCGGGGCGTACCCTACCGCTGGCATGACCTGCGCGAGGATGGCCTCTCCGCCACTCTGCTGGAATCCTGGCTGGAGCAGACCGCCTGGAGCAGCCTGCTCAACAAGCGCAGCACCAGCTGGCGCAACCTGAGCGATGAACAACGTGACAGCCTCGATGCCAACTCGGCACGCGCACTGATGCTGGAGCACCCGACCCTGATCAAGCGCCCTATCCTCGAACGCCATCCGGCCGAGGACGAGGTGGATCTGGTGATCGGCTATGACAAGGCGGTCTACGAACCGCAGGACTGAGTTACCTCTTACACCACTGGACACCCCGGAGATTGACACGATGTTGAGCCTTGCCCTCGGAATCGGCACCCAGAACACCACCGGCGAATGGCTGGAAGTCTACTATCCTGCCCCGCTGTTCAAGCCGACCGCTGCCGTTGCTGACGCCGCTCGCAAGGCACTGGACGCACCGGCTGGCACCACCGCCACCAGCTTCCTGCCGGAACACTGCGCCGCCCTGGCCAGCGCCCTGCGCGACGCCGGTGACAGCGCCCAGGCCGAACTGGCCGAGAGCCTGGCCGCCAGCCAGCGCCCGCTGGTCGCGATGTTCCTCGAGGAAGACGCTGCCCCGCAGAGCGTGCCGGAGGTCTACCTCAAGCTGCACCTGCTGTCTCACCGCATGGTGCGTCCGCACGGCATCGACCTGACCGGCATGTTCGGTCTGCTCAAGAATGTCGCCTGGACCAGCGAAGGCGCCATCGACATCGAGGAGCTGCCGGCGCGTCGCCTCAAGGCCCGTCTGGAAGGTCGCACCCTGTCCGTGGACTGCGTCGACAAGTTCCCGAAGATGACCGACTACGTGGTGCCGACCGGCATTCGTATCGCCGATACCGCGCGTGTGCGTCTGGGCGCCTACCTGGGCGAAGGCACCACCGTGATGCACGAAGGCTTCTGCAACTTCAATGCCGGCACCGAAGGCCCGGGCATGATCGAAGGCCGCATCTCCGCAGGCGTCTTCGTCGGCAAGGGTTCTGATCTGGGCGGCGGTTGCTCCACCATGGGCACCCTGTCCGGTGGCGGCAACATCGTCATCAAGGTCGGTGAAGGCTGCCTGATCGGCGCCAATGCCGGTATCGGCATCCCGCTGGGCGATCGCTGCACCGTGGAAGCTGGCCTCTACATCACCGCCGGCACCAAGGTCATGGTCTTCGACAACGAAGGCCAGGAAGTCGAGACCGTCGCAGCCCGTGAGCTGGCGAGCCAGGACGACCTGCTGCTGCGTCGCAACTCCGTCACCGGCCGTGTCGAGTGCCGCACCAACAAGAGCGCCATCGCGCTCAATGATGCCCTGCACGCCCATAACTGAGGCGCGTGACGATGGTCTGTCAGGGGCTGCACCTCTGACAGGCCGTCGTGGCATTTCCCGGCTCGGGCAGCAGTGTCCGGGCCGGCGTGAAGACACTTCGTCTCTCCTCCCGAATTTCGCGCTGTCGCTCCTTGCGATGACGCCTGCAGCGATGGCCCATGATGACTGATTCACACGCACCGCTTCCGCCACGCCCCGCCGATCTGTCTCCGACGCTGGAGCTGGCCTTCGATCTCATCTCACGCCCTTCGGTCACACCGGATGATCTGGACTGCCAGGCCCTGATGATCGACCGTCTCGAGGCACTTGGCTTCACGATCACCCGCCTGCCCTTCGGTGATGTGGAGAATTTCTGGGCAGTACGCGGTCATCATGGTCCGGTGCTGGCCTTCGCCGGCCACACCGACGTCGTGCCCACCGGCCCGGAAGCCAACTGGCAGTACCCGCCATTCTCACCGTGCATCGATGACTCCGGCTTCCTGTGTGGCCGCGGTGCCGCCGACATGAAGGGCTCGCTGGCGGCGATGCTGACCGCCACCGAGCGCTTCGTGACCGCCAACCCGGACCACGAAGGCCGCATCGCCTTCCTGATCACCTCCGACGAGGAAGGCCCGGCGGTTCACGGCACCCGCGCGGTGGTCGAGTATCTGCGCGAGCATCACGAGCGCCTCGATTACTGCATCGTCGGCGAGCCGTCCTCCACCGAATACGCCGGTGACGTGATCAAGAATGGCCGTCGCGGCTCGCTAGGTGCGGTCATGCACGTCAAGGGCATCCAGGGCCATGTGGCCTACCCGCATCTGGCGCGCAACCCGATCCACGATGCCGCCCCGGCGCTTGCCGCCCTGGCCGCCGAGCATTGGGACAACGGCAACGACTTCTTCCCGGCGACCAGCTTCCAGATCTCCAACATCCGTGGCGGTACCGGCGCGACCAACGTCATCCCCGGCGAGCTGGAAGTGGTATTCAACTTCCGCTATTCCACCGAGCTGACCGCCGATGACCTCAAGCGTCGCACCTACGAGATCCTCGAGAAGCACGGGCTGGACGTCGAGATCGAGTGGAACCTGAGCGGCGAGCCCTTCCTGACGCCGGAAGGCGCGCTGGTCGATGCCGCCGTGCACGGCGTGGAACGCGCGCTGGGATGCAAGCCGGTGCTGTCCACCTCAGGTGGCACCTCCGATGGTCGCTTCATCGCCACGCTCGGTACTCAAGTCGTCGAGCTGGGGCCGGTCAATGCGACCATCCACAAGATCGACGAACGCGTCATGGCCAGTGATCTGGACCGACTCTCCAGCGCCTACGAGCACATCCTGGAATACCTGTTTGTCCCCGCGACCCGAGAGACCACGGCATGAGCGACACCCCGCACAATGACGCCGATGAGCAATACCCGGACATCGAGATCTACCTCAAGCCCTTGAGTCTGGAAGCGCTGGGCGCCTGGCTGGGCGAGCAGTTCGGTCAGGTCGTCGTCTTCCAGCCGGCCGGCAAGCTGCAGCACCGTACACGCCTCACGCGTGATGGCGCCGAGATCGCGGTGCTGGTGGTCGAGAAGGTCGCCGATGGCTTCGCCAGCCTGTGGTTCGATAGCGCCAGTACTCCCTGGGCACGCGATGTCGACTGCGCACGCGCCGCCGCCAGGGCCCTGCAGGTCGAGACGCGCTGCTCGCTGGGCAGCTGGCAGCCCGGTGATGAGCCGGACCGCTTCTTCCGTGTCATGGCCGACGGCAGCGAAGAGGCGTTTACCTGGCCGGACAAGGGCTGAGTGACCCGCCTCTTCTGGTGAGACAGTCCATGAAACGACAACGCCCCGCAGGCTAGCCTGCGGGGCGTTGTCGTCTTTCACTGAGCGAGTCAGCGATCAGGTGATGACTGTCACGTCATCCGCCTGCAGGCCACGCTCATTGCTGATGACGTGGTAACGCACTTTCTGGCCTTCGGCCAAGGTACGATGCCCCTTGCCACGAATGGCACGGAAATGAACGAAGACATCTTCACCACTTTCACGGGTCACGAAACCGTAGCCCTTGTTGACGTTGAACCACTTGACCTCGCCGATCTCACGATCGTCGTCCTCGACTTCGGCCAGTACCGCAGAGCGCGGAGACAGCACCGGAATGGCAAGCGTCGCGATCAACAGCAGAATGAACACGGCCGCGACGGCAGCCGCGTACGCCAGCTCGAAGCCCTCGACGCTAAGCGCCTGGCTCAGGGTGTCGGCCAGCTGGCCGCCGGTCAGGGTGATGAAGACAGCAATCAGCAACGGTGCCGGCAGTGCCAGCAACAGGCTGATGATGAAACAACGGAAGAACGTCTTGGAACTCATCAAGATAAACTCTCTAGGTAATGGGTGGAGGTGTAACGCGAGGGCAGAAATGAGTGCTTCGGATGATCCCTATCAGAATGTTCTGCCCTTGATCGCAATGGACAGCGCCTGACCGCACGACAGGATTGCAGCAGCCATCGTCAGTCGGGAAACTGCCTGAATGCAGCGCCTCACGGCGGTGCCCGTCACCGTCACTGATACACGCGAAGATGCCTGTGCATCGCTCTGGCGACGTCGTGGCTCGTGATGCAGGTAACTCCACATCAGTCGATGGAACCGGCCCTGTCAATGACGCGCGAAGCGCAGGCAATCGAAGGCCGTCAATGGGTGCGATATACGAAAAATAAGTCAATCGCACTGTCAACAGTCTATCACGCCTCCTCCTGATGCGTCTGAGGCAACTCAGTGACAATCCTTCAACACTTTGCGGTAATTCGACCACGATCCAGGCAATGCTCCAGGCAACGACTGCAGCGACGATTCGGCGTGCCATCGCTCAGAAATCGTGGCATGAGTGATGCCATGAGTCCTCATCCATCAGCGACTGCCTCACCCTCTCCCCCCACTGCCCACGCGGACGATTCCCTCACCCTCTGGAGCCCAGATGCATGACAACCTCGACTGATCCCAACCTGGAAGCCCGACTCGAAACACTGGAATCGCGCCTCGCGCATCAGGATGACTGGCACGAAACCCTCGATCGCACCGTCATCGCCCAACAGCGTCAGATAGAGACCCTCGAGCGCCTGACCGCATTGATGGCCAGCCAGCTACGCACCCTGCGTGAGCAGCAAGGCGATGCAGACTCGACAGCACCTTTCAGTGCGCAGCCACACGACGAGCTGCCGCCCCATTACTGAGCCGCCAGCGGCACACAGCTCTCCCGGTGCAGCCCGGCCAGGGCCTTGAACGCAAACCGGCCCCGCAGCGGGGCTACGGGGCCGGTCAGGCAGTGCTGAATCAGAATTTCTCGACACAGATCGTGTCGAAATCGACAGGGCGACCTCAGGCGGTCAGGCCGTCCAGATAACGCTCGGCATCCAGCGCCGCCATGCAGCCGGTACCGGCAGAGGTGATCGCCTGACGGTAGACGTGGTCCATCACATCGCCACAGGCATAGACGCCGGGGATGCTGGTCTGGGTAGCATTGCCTTCCAGGCCGGACTGGACCTTGAGATAGCCGCCCTGCATGTCGAGCTGGCCTTCGAACAGGCTGGTGTTCGGACGATGACCGATGGCGATGAACACGCCCATCGAGCTCAGCTCCTTGGTGGCGCCGCTCTCGACATGACGCAGACGCACGCCGGTGACACCGGAGTTGTCGCCCAGCACTTCGTCGAGGGTGTGGTGCCATTCGACCGCCATGTTGCCGTTCTCGACCTTGTCGAACAGCTTGTCCTGCAGGATCTTCTCGGCACGCAGGCTATCGCGGCGGTGCACCAGCGTGACCTTGGAGGCGATGTTGGACAGATACAGCGCTTCCTCGACAGCGGTGTTGCCGCCACCGACCACCACGACTTCCTGATTGCGATAGAAGAAGCCATCGCAGGTCGCGCAGGCCGAGACGCCCTGGCCCATGAACTGCTGCTCACTCGGCAGGCCCAGGTACTGCGCGCTGGCGCCGGTGGCGATGATCAGGGCGTCACAGCTGTAGCTGCCGTTGTCACCCTTGAGCAGGAACGGACGCTCGCCGAGGGTCACTTCGTTGATGTGATCGAACAGGACTTCGGTCTCGAAGCGCTCGGCGTGACGACGCATGCGCTCCATCAGCTCCGGCCCCTGTACGCCGGCATCATCGCCCGGCCAGTTGTCGACGTCGGTGGTGGTGGTCAGCTGGCCACCCATCTGCATGCCGGTGATCAGCAGCGGCTTGAGATTGGCACGTGCAGCGTAGACGGCAGCGGTGTAACCCGCCGGGCCGGAACCGAGAATGATCAGACGTTCGTGACGGACATTGCTCATGGATGACCTCAGTGACAGATGAAGGCGGAGGATTTCACCGGCAGCAACGACGGCTGCTGGCGATCAATGTACTGAACGATACCGACGACGCTACGCACGGCGCATGCGATCGGCATGGTTCAGGACACGGCATGATGATGCGGGCCTGCTGGCGCCCGTGCAGGCTTCCCGCTGGAGGCACTTTTCAGCGCTGTACTCGCAGGCTCACTGGGCTGATCGAGGCGAACAAGGACTGCGCAGAGTAGCGCAGACGCCGCCAGCTTTCAGCACCGGACTCAGACCGGCATCGCAGAAGCTTATGCTCAAGCACGACCACGCAGGATGGCGTTGCCCAGATGCGCGGAAGCCGCCGCCAGGGGCGACGGCTTCCGGTTCGCCTACCTCTCGAGACACTCATCAACGAAGGTTCGAAAGGCAGTCGCGGGATCAGTCAGCGCGAACGCGTGAGCTGATCTCGTCCAGGCAGCGACTTACAGGCTGCTGGAGTGGCCTGCCAGGTACTTGGCAACACCTTCAGCGGTGTCCTTCATACCTTCCTGACCTTCTTCCCAGCCTGCCGGGCAGACTTCGCCGTTGGTCTGGTGGAACTGCAGGGCCTTGACCATGCGGACCATCTCGTCGACGTTGCGGCCCAGCGGCAGGTTGTTGACGACCTGGTGCTGAACGACACCGTCTTCGTCGATCAGGAAGGAAGCGCGCAGAGCGACGCCAGCTTCCGGATGCTCGATGCCGTATGCCTGGGTGACTTCGTGCTTGACGTCAGCCACGATCGGGAAGCCGACTTCACCGATGCCGCCAGCGTCCGGAGAGGTCTTGCGCCATGCGTGGTGAGTGAACTGGGAATCGATGGACACACCGATGACTTCGACGCCGAGTTCCTTGAACTTCGCCAGACGGTTGTCGTGGGCGATGATTTCAGACGGGCAAACGAAGGTGAAGTCCAGCGGCCAGAAGAACAGCACGCGCAGCTTGCCGTTGGAATCAGACAGCTTGTAGTTGTCGACGATGGTACCGTCGCCCAGCACTGCTGCGGCTTCGAAATCCGGGGCCTGACGTCCGACCAATACGCTCATGGTGATCTCCTGAGGAATAATGATGATAAAGGCAGCGGGCCGCCTTTGTGATGAATCGCCACACAGACTAATCGCCACGTGTGGCAGATGCCAAATGTTTGCTGCAATCACCACCATAGAGATTGCCTATGGCAGCTCGATGACGCCAACAGCGGGTGTCGGGATCATAAGTGACCTTGGCTGCAGAATACAGCATCTACCGCGCCCTGCCCTGCAAGCCTGTCACTTTGCATCACTGACGCCTGCCGGCGCCGGTTCCAGCGCGCCGCGCAGGTGAGATACCGTCAGAAATGCCGTCACAGCACGTCGTCATCCTGGCCGATATCCAGGCCTTCGAGCTCTCCGCTGACCGGGTCGACCTGCTGGCGCACCTGGATCGGCTGACAGCAACGCTCGCAATCGATGATGTTGGTCAGACTGCCCTCGTCCAGATCCAGGAACACCGTGAAGGGCGTGTCGCAGTAGGGGCAGTTGATTTCCGCCTCATGCAGCGCCTCATTGACCGCCCCCTCCTGCTTGTCTTCCAGCAACTCATGGCCCGGCCATTCATCGGACTGCCCCGAGGAATGCTCCGCCAGCCACTGCTCGACCGCCGCATCCAGAACCTCATCATCTTCCAGCAGCTCGCCGGATTCGCTCGGCCTGCGACCTTGTTCGTTCATGACAGCCTCCGTTGTGCCTGATGGTGAACGCGACGGACGTTGCGGATCTCACCGCTTCGGATGCCAGCGTTTCGGATACCCTGCGCCGGATACCCCTGTCTCGGGTGTCTTGAGGGCACCATTCACGCCGCGAGAGTTTCGTGGCGGCAATCTCTATGGCAGCGAACGCGACGCAGGGTTCCTTGCTTCACACTATCCTCGATGATGGTGTGCGCTTGAATTCCTGTCACATGATGACCATAGCCTTATACAAGCAACCATCCGCGACCTGGCAGTCGCTCTCGCGACGCGTCGCATCCGGCCGAGGCACCTGACGCGCCTGTTGAACGACACTTCAGCAGTCTGGCCGGTGAAGACAACGACAAGGAGGAGAATCATGGGTTCCCAGCGCTCTCAGTCACTGGATTCGCTTGACACCCTCTCCGAGCTGGAAGTCGGAGACAAGCGCTATCACTACTACTCGCTCAAGAAGGCGGCCGACACGCTTGGCGACCTGACGCGACTGCCCTTCACGCTCAAGGTGCTGCTGGAGAACCAGCTACGCTTCGAGGACGGTGAAACCGCGACCAAGGAAGACATCAAGGCGCTGGCCGACTGGCAGAAGACCGCCTCCAGCACCCACGAGATCGGCTATCGTCCGGCGCGCGTGCTGATGCAGGACTTCACCGGCGTGCCCGGCGTGGTCGATCTGGCCTCCATGCGTGACGCCGTCAAGAATCTTGGCGCCGACCCCGAGAAGGTCAATCCGCTGACCCCGGTGGATCTGGTCATCGACCACTCGGTGATGGTGGACCACTACGGGGACCCGAGCGCCTTCAAGGACAACGTGCGCATCGAGATGGAGCGCAACCGCGAGCGTTACGAGTTTCTGCGCTGGGGCCAGCAGGCCTTCGACAACTTCTCCGTCGTCCCGCCGGGCACCGGTATCTGCCACCAGGTGAATCTGGAATATCTCGGTCGTGCGGTCTTCACCCGTGAGGAAGATGGCAAGACCTTCGCCTACCCTGACACCCTGGTCGGCACCGACTCCCACACCACCATGATCAATGGCCTCGGCGTACTCGGCTGGGGTGTCGGCGGTATCGAGGCGGAAGCCGCGATGCTCGGCCAGCCGGTCTCGATGCTGATTCCGGAAGTGGTCGGCTTCAAGCTGACCGGCAAGCTCAACGAAGGCATCACCGCGACTGACTTGGTGCTGACCGTCACCCAGATGCTGAGAAGCCGTGGCGTGGTCGGCAAGTTCGTCGAGTTCTACGGTGACGGCCTGGATGACCTGCCGCTGGCCGACCGCGCGACCATCGCCAACATGGCCCCGGAATATGGCGCCACCTGCGGCTTCTTCCCGCTGGATGACGAGACGCTCAACTACATGCGTCTGTCCGGTCGCTCCGATGAGCAGGTCGCACTGGTCGAGGCCTATGCCAAGGAGCAGGGCCTGTGGCGCGAGCCGGGCCACGAGCCGGTCTTCTCCGATACGCTCGAACTGGACATGACCGAGGTCGTCGCCTCCCTCGCCGGCCCCAAACGCCCGCAGGACCGCGTCGCGCTGACTGACATCAAGCAGACCTTCGAGAAGATTCTCGGCGATCAACTGGGAGAAGTGCCGGACATCGAAGACGGCAAATGGCTGTCCGAAGGTGGCCAGACCGCCGTCGATGTCGAACAGAGCTACGAGAAGGATACCGACTACAGCGAGCTGAATGGCGAGACCTTCCGTCTCGACCACGGTGATGTCGTGATTGCCGCCATCACCTCCTGCACCAACACCTCCAACCCCAGCGTGATGCTGGCGGCGGGTCTGGTGGCGCGCAAGGCACGTGAGAAGGGCCTGAGCAGCAAGCCGTGGGTCAAGACCTCTCTGGCACCGGGCTCCAAGGTTGTCACCGACTACCTGGCGACTGCCGGCGTGCAGGATGACCTCAACGAGCTGGGCTTCAACCTGGTCGGCTATGGCTGCACTACCTGTATCGGCAACTCCGGCCCACTGCCGGACCCGGTGGAGGAAGCCATCAATGCACGTGATCTGACGGTCGCCTCGGTGCTCTCGGGCAACCGCAACTTCGAGGGCCGCGTACATCCCAACGTGCGCACCAACTGGCTGGCGTCACCGCCCCTGGTGGTCGCCTACGCTCTCGCCGGCACCGTGCGCACTGATCTCTCCAAGGAGCCGCTGGGCAAGGACACCGAGGGCAATGACGTCTTCCTCAAGGATATCTGGCCGAGTCAGGCCGAGATCGCCGAGGCCGTCGAGCAGGTACGCACCGAGATGTACCGCAAGGAGTACGCCGAGGTCTTCGATGGTGACGAGACCTGGCAGGCCATCGAAGTGCCGGAGGCCGAGGTGTATGAGTGGAAGGACTCCACCTACATCCAGCATCCGCCGTTCTTCGAAGGCATGCAGCGCGAACCGGAAGCCGTTCAGGATGTCGAGAACGCCCGCGTGCTGGCCATGCTCGGCGACTCGGTGACCACCGACCACATCTCACCGGCCGGTGCCATCAAGCCGGACAGCCCGGCGGGTCGCTACCTCAAGGAGAACGGCGTCGAGGTCAAGGACTTCAACTCCTACGGCTCACGTCGCGGCAATCACGAAGTGATGATGCGCGGCACCTTTGCCAACGTGCGTATTCGCAACGAGATGCTCGATGGCGTCGAGGGCGGCGAGACCCGCCACGTGCCGTCCGGCGAGCAGATGGCCATCTACGATGCCGCCATGAAGTACGCCGAGGAAGGCACGCCACTGGTGGTCGTCGCCGGCAAGGAGTATGGCACCGGCTCCTCACGTGACTGGGCCGCCAAGGGCACCCTGCTGCTGGGTGTGCGTGCGGTGATCGCCGAGTCCTACGAGCGTATCCACCGCTCCAACCTGATCGGCATGGGCGTGGTGCCGCTGCAGTTCCCCGAAGGCGAGAGCCGCCAGTCACTGGGGTTGACCGGTGATGAGGAAATCAGCATCAGCGGCCTGAATGACCTGACGGCCGGTGGCAAGGTCCAGGTCACCTTCAAGAGCGACAAGGGTGAGCAGAAGATCGAGGCGCTGTGCCGCATCGATACCGACAACGAGCTGGAGTACTACCGCCACGGCGGTATCCTCCACTACGTGCTGCGCGGCATGCTGTAACCCGCCAGCCGCTCACCGCAGCGCTGACTGCAATACAAAAGCCCCCGCAGGCATGGCCTGCGGGGGCTTCTTCATTTGCACACTCTGTTTCAGGCAATCTGCTTCATGCGCTCACTGACGGCGCAGGCGCGATCAGAACGCCTTGCGACGGTAAGCGCGGTAACGCGGCTGCCAGAAGTTCTTCTCGATGTTGGCCTGGATGATCTCATCGCTGGAGGTCAGCGCCACGCCGTCGGCCTGAGCCTGACGTGCCACGTCGAAGGCGATCTGACGGCTGATGTCCTGGATGTCACCCAGTGACGGCAGCAGCGCGCCCTCGCCCTTCAGGACGATGGGGGCATTGTTGGCCAGCGCGTTGGCGGCGGCCATCAGCATGTTGTCGGTGATGCGCGAGGCGTTGGACGCCAGCACACCCAGACCGATGCCCGGGAAGATGTAGGCGTTGTTGCACTGGGCGATCGCGTGGGTGTGGCCATTGTGCTCGACCGGCGCGAACGGGCTACCGGTGGCGACCAGCGCCTTGCCGTCGGTCCACTCGATGACTTCCGCCGGCGTCGCCTCGACGCGTGAGGTCGGGTTGGACAGCGGCATCACCAGCGGGCTCTCGCAACCGGCCTGCACGGCACGGATCACGTCTTCGCTGAACAGGCCACGCTGGCCGGATACACCGATCAGCACGCTAGGCTTGGCGGCCTTGACCACATCCAGCAGGCCGCGGTCGCCGAAGTCGGCCACGCTGTCGACGTCGTGAGCCAGACGGCTCTGGAAGTCGTAGAGGCCTTCCATGTCGCTGGTCAGCAGGCCGAAGCGATCGACCATGAAGACGCGCTTGCGGGCCTCGGCCTCGTCCATGCCTTCCTTGACCATCGCCACCACGATCATCTCGGCGATGCCACAACCGGCGCTGCCGGCACCCAGGAAGGTCACGCGCTGATCGGAGAGCTTCTCGCCCTTGGCCTTGCAGGCCGCCATCAGGGTCGCGACCACGACGGAGGCGGTGCCCTGAATGTCGTCATTGAAGCAGCACACTTCATCGCGGTAACGCTCGAGCAGCGGCATGGCGTTGGCCTGCGCGAAGTCCTCGAACTGGATCATGGCTTTCGGCCAGCGACGCTTCACGGCAGTGATGAACTCGGCCACGAAGGCGTTGTAGTCATCACCGGTGACACGCTCGTGACGCCAGCCCATGTAGCGCGGGTCGTCGAGCAGCTTCTGGTTGTTGGTGCCCAGGTCCAGCGAGATCGGCAGGGTATAGGCCGGGCTGATGCCACCACAGGCGGTGTAAAGCGACAGCTTGCCGATGGGGATGCCCATGCCGCCGATGCCCTGATCGCCCAGCCCCAGGATACGCTCGCCATCGGTGACGACGATGACCTTGACGTTGTCCTTGGTCGCGGAGCGCAGAATGTCATCCATGTACTCGCGGTCCGGGTAGGAGATGAACAGACCGCGGTGGTTGCGGTAGATGTTGGAGAACTCCTCGCAGGCCTGACCGACGGTCGGGGTGTAGATGATCGGCATCATCTCCTCGAGGTGTTCCTCGATCACACGGAAGAACAGGGTCTCGTTGTCGTCCTGCACCGAGCGCAACAGGATGTGCTTGTCGAGGTCGGTGGCACACTGCTGATACTGACTGTAGACGCGCGCGACCTGCTCTTCGATGCTCTCGACATTCTGCGGCAGCAGGCCCATCAGATTGAAGCTGACACGCTCCTCGAGGCTGAAGGCGCTGCCCTTGTTGAGCAGCGGCATCTCGAGCAGGCTCGGGCCGGCGTAGGGAACGTACAGGGCGCGCTTGGAAGTATCCGTCATGGCGAGACTCTTGAATCAGTGGGGACGACCTCACGCTCGGCAAGCTTCTGGCATGCCGGCAGACACGCGCAGCATGCCCGCTGAAGCACCGCAGAAGACCTGCTGGCAACCGGGCGTCCGAGGGACCTTTCGACGTGCAGTTTCCACGTGCGAACAAGGCATGATGATAGCACGCGCAGTGCTATCTCCGGCAGCCTGTGCAGGGTCGGCGTGCGTTGCGCAGACAAGGGTGCTGCATGACGAGAAACGCCCCGCTCATCCCCCTGACGGGGAAGGAGCGAGGCGTTCTCGGTCACGTGCGGGGAATGGCTCAGGCCAGATCGGCACGCGATGCCGGCTTGCGCGGCGCAAGGGCGAAGAACGGGCGCAGCTTCACGCCCAGCATGTTGCCGGCGAAGGCCATCACCAGCCACAGCCAGCCATGCAGGCTGCCGGAGGAGATGCCGCCGAAGTAGGCGCCGATGTTGCAGCCGAAGGCCAGGCGCGCGCCGTAGCCCAGCAGCAACCCCCCCAGCACGGCAGCCACCACCGAGCGCAGCGGAATGTTCCACTTCGGCGCGAACTTGCCGGCCAGCAGTGCCGCCGCCAGCGCCCCCACCACGATACCGATGTTCATCACCGTGGTGATGTCTTGATAGAGCGGTGCGGCCAGTGCCTTGGCATTGCCCGCCGCCTGCCAGTAGCCCCAGTCACTGACATCGAAGCCCAGCGCGGTATAGGCCTTGGTGCCCCACAGCGCGAAGGCCGAGGTGATGCCCCACGGGCGACCGGCCAGCGCCAGGGTGACGAAGTTGAGCAGCGCCAGTGCCACGGCTCCCGCCAGCAGCGGCCAGGGGCCGCGCAGGAAGCGTGACAGACCACGCGGCTGGCTGTCGGTCTCGGCCGCCTTCTCGAGCTCACCGTGACGACGCTTCTCCAGCGCACGTGTCACCAGCACGATGATGGCGAACAGCACCAGGCTGACGATAATGCCCCCCAGCGCGCCGAAGCTGTCCACCAGCGAGACGGCGGGCAGCGACGGCAGGCTCTGCCACCAGCTGAAGTGCGCGGTGCCGATCACCGAGCCGACACAGAAGAAGATCAGGGTGATCACCATGCGCGCATTGCCGCCACCGACGGTGAACAGCGTGCCCGAGGCGCAACCACCGCCGAGCTGCATGCCGAGCCCGAACAGGAAGGCACCGACCACCACCGAGGTACCCAACGGCGAGACGAAACCGGAGACCTCCTGCCCCCACAGGCTGCCCGAGGCCAGTACCGGGAAGAACAGCACCACGGCGATCGCCAGCATCAGCATCTGGGCACGCAGGCCGCGGCCGCGGCGCTCGGTGATGAACACTCGCCAGGCGGAGGTGAAGCCGAAGGCGGCGTGATAGAGCACCACGCCCAGCGCGCCGCCCACCAGCAACAGCAGGCCCTGGCGCCAGCCGGATACCAGCCCCAGCAGGATGGCAGCCACCACCAGCAAGCCTCCGGCCAGAATGGCCTTCGGGTTGATGGTCGTCGTGGGCCCGGCAGGCTCACTGGCCCTGCCCGGCATCGCTTGTTGACTCATGTCGCGCCCCCTGTTTATCGATCATGTTTCATTCACCATATAAGGCAAGTCTACTCCGTCGCCTTATATCTGAGAATGAATTTTCAGCATTCCATTCATTCCAGTCAGGCATATGTCTGATGTTGCGTCCCGAGTGCTTACACCACGATTCTCTCCCTCACTCGCCAAGGGCACCACACACTCTCAGAAGGCCCCACACATTCCCAGAAAAGCCCCACACTCCTAGAAAGCCCCATAACGAAAGCCCCCGCCATCCTGAAGATGACGGGGGCTGATCGGGCGATCACGATCAAACGCTCACAAGCGGCTTCGCGAGGAGTTGTCTAGATGAAGTTGCCCAGACCCACTGCGCGACGCAGACGCTCCATCATCGGTGCGGCCTCTTCGCGGGCACGCTCGGCGCCGCGCTTGAGGATCGCCTCGACATGCGCCGGGTCTTCCATCAGCTCGACGTAACGCTCGCGCGGCGCCTTGAGGTGATCATTCAGGTATTCGAACAACTGGTTCTTGGCGTCGCCCCAGCCGATGCCGGCCGCGTACTGCTCACGCATGGCGACGACTTCCGCCTCGGTGGCGAAGGCCGAATAGATCTGGAACAGCGAACAGGTATCCGGGTCCTTTGGCTCGCCCGGCTCCAGCGAGTTGGTCTTGATCTTGCGCACGCTCTTGAGCAGCTGCTTCTCGGTGCCGAACAACGGGATGGTGTTGTTGTAGCTCTTGGACATCTTGCGACCGTCGAGGCCCAGCAGCAGCTGGGATTTCTCGTCGGTCACCGCCTCGGGCATGGTGAAGTAGTTGCCCTTGAAGAGGTGATTGAAGCGCCCGGCCATGTCGCGCGCCATCTCGATATGCTGGATCTGGTCACGCCCCACCGGCACCTTGTGCGCATTGAACATCAGGATGTCCGCTGCCATCAGCACCGGATAGCTGAACAGCCCCATGCTGATGCCGCGATCGAGGTCTTCGATGCCGCTTTCTTCGTTCTCGGCCACGGCGCCCTTGTAGGCATGCGCACGATTCATCAAGCCCTTGGCGCACACGCAGTTGAGCAACCACATCAGCTCAGGGATTTCCGGCACGTCCGACTGGCGATAGAAGATGGCGTTGTCGGTGTCCAGACCCAGTGCCAGCCAGGTGGCGGCGATCTCACGACGCGATTCCTGCACGCGCTTCGGGTCCTGACACTTGATCAGGGCGTGGAAGTCGGCGAGGAAGTAGAAGGACTGGACCGTCGGGTCCTGACTGGCTTCGATGGCAGGCTTGATGGCGCCGACATAGTTGCCGAGGTGAGGGGTGCCGGTGGTCGTGATGCCGGTAAGAACGCGGGTCTTGGTCATGGATGCACTTCTTGGGCGTCTGGGTCGGGAGGTCGTGCCGCGGGGCTGCACTCGCTCACAATGGATCACGACAGGTCGCGGCAGCACCGCTCGAATCCCTCGAACGCAGCCACCATGACCTGTCGCTATATGTCCCACATCTTACCCTGAGGCGTGCAGCCTTCGTAAGGGCCGGCGCGCCCGGCTCACTCCTTCGTCTCAATCCTCCCCCAGTGCCTCGGCGAGCGCAGTGACCGGCATGTCGAAGGCCTCGCCGACTTCCGGCAGGATCAGTTGCCCCGCATGCACGTTGAGGCCCGCGGCAAAGTGGCTGTCCCGACTCAGCACCTCGCGATAGCCGCCATTGGCGAGGCGCACGATATACGGCAGCGTCGCGCTGGTCAGCGCCTGGGTCGAGGTACGCGCCACCGCGCCGGGCATGTTGGCCACGCAGTAATGCACGATGCCATCCACCACGTAGGTCGGCTCGGCGTGCGTAGTCGCCTGGCTGGTTTCGAAGCAACCTCCCTGATCGATGGCGACATCCACCAGCACGGCGCCAGGCGTCATCTTGCGCAGATGTTCGCGACGAATCAGCTTGGGGGCCGCCGCCCCGGGCACCAGCACGGCACCGATGATCAATGCCGAATGGCGCACCGCTTCCTCCAGCGCCTCGGAGGTCGAATAGACGGTACGAATCTGGCCCTGATAACGGTGATCCAGCGCCTCGAGACGCGCCAGTGAGGTATCGAGAATCACCACTTCGGCGCCCAGCCCCAGCGCCATGCGTGCCGCGTTCTCCCCCACCACGCCGCCGCCGATCACCGTGACCCGTGCCGGTGGCACACCGGGCACGCCGGGCAGCAGCACACCCATGCCACCCTGCGCCTTCTCCAGTGCATGCGCACCGGCCTGGATCGCCATCCGCCCAGCGACGCGACTCATGGGCGCCAGCAACGGCAGACCACCGGCGGTGTCGGTGATGGTCTCGTAGGCGATGGCCGTCACGCCGCTCTCCAGCAGGCTTTCGGTCAGCTCACGGGCGGCGGCCAGATGCAGATAGGTGAACAGGGTCTGGCCACGGGTGAGCCGCGCCACCTCGGCTGGCTGCGGCTCCTTGACCTTGAGTATCAGCTCGGCGTCGCGAAAGACCCGCTCGACGTCCGACTCGAGACGCGCGCCCACGCCCTGATATTCAGCATCGGGGTAGCCACTGCCCTCCCCGGCACCAGACTCGACGATCACCTCATGGCCCTGGGCGATCAGCTCACGCACACCGGCAGGCGTGAGGGCGACGCGATACTCGTGATTCTTGATTTCCTTCGGCACGGCAATCTGCATGGTGAACTCCTTGCACTGCTGGCGGAATGCACTGACGTCATCACGACGCCTGCTACAAGCACAGCAGACTCGTCAGCGTCTCGCCAATCAGATACCAGCAAGATTCACCAAAACACGCCAATGATGCAGTGGAATGCGACGAATCATCGCTGACTGGCAGTTTCCTCACTCACCAGCGCCGCCGAATAGCATTCACGATAAGCGCCGGGCATGCGTCGGGCCCGTCCAGTCGAGAGCTCGATGCAGACGAAGCGCGTGCTCGCCTCCAGCAGCGTCTGGCCATCCGAGCAACGGCGCAGCTGGAAACGACGCGTCAGACTCAGGCGACCATCGCAATCCACCAGCCAGGTCGCCAGCATCAGTGAATCGCCAAGTCGCGCACTGGCCAGATAGTCGATCTCGTGACGGTGGACCGCCATGCCGCGGTCCTGCTCACGGTAGTGCGCCAGGCCAAGCCCCAACGCTTCGGAGTGTGCCCAGCTGATATCCTCCAGCCAGCGCACATACTCGGCATTGTTGACGTGACCGTAAGCATCCAGCGCCTTCTCCTTCACGTTGATCGGCAACAGGAACGGACGTGGCAGTGCCCAGCCGGGGGAATCTTGCGTCAATGGCGACGCGGCGCTCGCCTTCGGGGTGCCTTTGCTCATGCCACGAACTCCGGGTCCTCATCGCGCGGGCGCACCTGTGGTGCGGGCTGCTGCGGCGCGCTTGCACCACAGGCCCAGCACTCGCTGAAGCTGCCCTCGAGATGTTCGCCACAGGCACACTGCCAGTCCGGCAGGACCGGCGCGGCCTCGATACTCGCCAGCAGGCGGCGGGCATGCACAAGGTCATGCTCTGCCACCCACAGCTGGGGCTCGCAGTCGAGCACGGGCAACTCGCCCGCGGCCGAACCGAGCAGGCGATTGCGCAGCTCACAGGGGATGCCCTCGCTTTCCAGCAGGTTGCGCCAGTGATCGAGCAGCACGAGATTGTGATGAGATGTCAGTCGTCTATACATGCCATCAGACTACCAGAGTCCATGAGCCATGGACGATTAGCCAAAAGCGAGCTGTAGTCGATAGACAAGCCACAGACGACTCACAACCCACAGACGACAACGCCGCCCCGAAGGGCGGCGTTGTCGTCGATGCCGGATGGCACAGCCATCAGTCCTGCTATCCGTCAGGCGTCATCAGTCACGATAGACGCGCACACCGAGGGCCTTGAGGTAGGACGTCTCGGGGATGGACGGGTGCACCGGGTGGTCGCTGGCCTGATGGCCCTGGAAGATGACCTGACCGTGGCGGTCCTGGTGACGCACGGCGCCGCGCACCACATCCATCAGGCGCTCCGGCGCCAGATGCATGGAGCAGGAGCCGGACATCAGCAGGCCGTCACGCCCCAGCAGGCGCATGGCTTCACGGTTGAGGCGTGCATAGGCGCGCTCACCGTTGGTGATGTCCTTGCGCTTGCGGATGAAAGCGGGCGGATCCGCGATGATGACGTCGAACTGCTCGCCTTCCGCACGCAGGGCCGAGAGGGCCTCGAAGACATCCGATTCCGCGATGGAGACGCGATCCTCGACACCATTGAGCACGGCGTTGTCAGAGACACGCTCGAGTGCCGCGCCGGAAGCATCGACACACAGCACTTCGCTGGCGCCATGCGCCGCCGCCTGCACACCCCAGCCACCGACGTAGCTGAACAGATCCAGCACGCGCTTGCCTTCGACCTGGCGGTTCAGCCAGGCACGGTTGGCGCGGTGGTCGTAGAACCAGCCGGTCTTCTGGCCGTCGAGCACCGGCGCCGTGAACTGGACGCCGTTCTCTTCCAGCAGCACGCTTTCCGGCAGCTCGCCGTAGACGACTTCGACGTTGCGCTCGAGCTGTTCCTGACGGCGACCGCTGGAATCGTTCTTGAACACGATGGCCGTCGGCTTGACGACCTTCAAGAGCGCATCGACGATCACGTCCGCCAGACGCTCCATGCCGAAGGTGTTGAGCTGACAGACCAGCACGTCGCCGAAGCGATCAACGATCAGCCCCGGCAGCAGGTCGCCTTCGCCGTGGACCAGACGATAGAACGGCTTGTCATAGAGACTCTCGCGCAGCGACAGCGCCTGATTGAAGCGGTGCACCAGCAGCGAGCGATCCAGACGCTGTTCCGGGTTGCGCGACACGATGCGCGCGCAGATCAGCGAGTTCGGGTTGACGTAGGCAACACCCATCGCACGACCATTGCTGGCCTCGATGATGGCCTGGGCACCCGGCTCGAAGTTCTTGAGCGGCGTCGCGACGGTATCGACTTCATTGGAGTACAGCCACAGATGGCCGGCCTTGAGGCGGCGATCAGCATTCTTCTTCAGGCGCAGACGTTCAGTCACGGGAAATATCCAGAAAGCAGAGGAAGGGACAGGACGACGACAGGACGCGCCCGAACGGGCCTATTCTAGTCGTCATGGCGGCCCCGGTCACGGAGCCCCCGGTCAAGCAGTGGTCTGATGCGGCTCGCCGCTAGCGCTGACAATAAGGGCAGAAGCAGCTGGCGCGCTGGCCCAGCACCAGACTCATGATCTCGTGGCCGCATTCGCGGCAGGGCTCGCCACCCCGCCCGTAGACGTTGAGGCTTTGCGCGAAATAGCCCGGCTTGCCATCTCCGCCGACGAAGTCACGCAGCGTGGTGCCGCCCTGGGCGATCGCCGCGGCCAACACGCTGCTGGCGGCGTTGGCGAGGCGCTCGCACTCCTCGCGCGTCACTTCACCGGCTGGGCGGCGCGGGTCGACACCGGCCATGAACAGCGCCTCGCTGGCGTAGATATTGCCCACGCCCACCACATTGGCGTTGTCCATCAGGAACGGCTTGATCGCCACGCGACGCTTGCGGGAGCGCGCAAAGAGATGCTCGCCACTGAAGGCATCAGACAACGGCTCCGGGCCGAGTCGCGCCAGGCGCGTATCGGCATGCGGGTCACCACGCACGAAGTCGACGAAGCCGAAGCGACGTGGATCGTGATAGCGCAGCACATGGCCATTGCCGAGCACGACATCGACATGATCATGCGTGCGTGGCGGCGTGCCGATGGGCACCAGTCTGAGACTACCGGACATGCCCAGGTGCCAGAGCAGATGGCCATCGGCGATCGGCAACAGCAGGTACTTGGCGCGACGCGCAAGCGTGCCGAAACGCTGACCCACCAGCCACTCGGCGAGCTCACCGGGCACGGGGGTGCGCAGACGCGGCTGACGCACGATCACCTCGGTGACCTCCTGGCCTTCGACCAGCGGCGCGATACCGCGACGGGTCGTCTCGACTTCCGGTAATTCGGGCATGTTCTCTCCTCGACTGACCGCCAGACGCACAACAGGGTGACGACAGAAGCCGCCACCCTGTTGCAGGATGCCCAGAACAGCGACATCCAGATACTCGAAAACCCGGTCAGGACCGGGTTTTCGAGGGTTCCGACAGCACGCTGGCGGGAGACAAGATCACTTGATCTTGGCTTCCTTGTACATCACGTGCTTGCGAACGACCGGATCGTACTTCTTGAATTCAAGCTTGTCCGGAGTGTTACGCTTGTTCTTGTCGGTGGTGTAGAAGTGGCCAGTACCGGCACTTGACACCAACTTGATCTTGTCACGCATTTTCAGTTTCCTTCCACAGTCGCATTCACCGAACGATCGGGCGTATTGCCCTCGGCTCGGTTGCCATTGCTACAGGGGCTGTCTTCTAGTGTTTAGAAGCGCTCGCCACGTGCAGTGAGGTCCTTGAGGACTTCGTCGATACCCTTCTTGTCGATGATGCGCATGCCCTTGGTAGAGACGCGCAGCTTGACGAAGCGCTGCTGGGATTCAACCCAGAAACGGTGGGTGTGCAGGTTCGGCAGGAACCGGCGACGAGTCTTGCGCTGGGAGTGAGAAACATTGTTACCAGTCACCGGGCGCTTGCCGGTAACCTGACATACTTTGGACATTGGAGCCTCCAACCGCTGCGTTGGCTAAGTTGTTCAAAACCTGTCGGGCAAACCGGAAGTGGCAGGCGCCGCCTCATGCCCTGATTTCAAAGTGTTTACGTCCGTTCCGGAAGACAAGCTTTCGGGTGCTGGAACGTGCAGGCGCAGCATTTTACCCGAAGAGGAACGTGAAAGCACGTCCTATACGGATTTTTTTCGCCAGCACGCCCATGCCCGACGTGTCACATCGGTACAGACGCTTCTCAGCCAAACGCTTCACTCAGCCAATGTCGGCCAGAGTGGTCGCGAATTCTGTGGTGGGTGATACGGGAGGCGCAACATTACCACAACCAGTGCCCTGGTTTGCAATCCCTGCGCATTTCGCACACCTGCGGCGACCGCATCTGGCGGGGGCTGTGCCGTCATCGAGCACTCAGCAGCTCAGCCTCCTCGACGCCCTCGGCTAGAGCCAGCCACGTTCGGCAAACGAGACCACTTCGCCGTCTCCGACCACGAAGTGATCCAACACGCGAATATCGAAAAGCCCCAGCGCCTCCTCCAGGCGCTGCGTGATGCGCCGGTCGGCCTCACTGGGCTCCGCAACGCCAGAGGGATGGTTGTGGGCCAGAATCAGGGCGCCGGCATTGAGCGCCAGTGCCCGCTTGACCACTTCACGCGGATAGACGGCAGCGGCATCCAGCGTGCCGGTGAAGAGTGTCTCGAAGCGGATGACGCGATGCTGGCTGTCGAGAAACAGCGCGGCGAACACCTCATGCGGCAGGTCGCGCAGATGCGAGGAAAGATAACGCCGCACCAGCAGGGGCGACGTCAGGGCGGCCCCGCGCATCAACAGGCTCTCCAGATGGCGACGCGACAGCTCCAGCGAAGCCTGCAGCTGCACATACTTGGCGTCACCCAGTCCGCGCGCCGCGCAGAAGTCCTGCTGGGTCGCCTCCAGCAATGGCCTGAGACCGCCGAAGGTGTTCAGCAGGTCGCGCGCCAGATCCACCGCCGAGCGTCCTTTTATACCCACGCGCAGAAAGATGGCCAGCAGCTCGGCATCTGACAAGGCCCCTGCCCCTGACGACAACAGCTTCTCGCGCGGACGCTCTCCGACTGGCCACTCTCGAATTCCCATGCACTTTTCTCCCATCGCCTGCCGCCCCGGTGGCTGACAGTCCAAAGCATGAGAAGCGTGGTCAGATGCCGTCTCTTTCGCCATTGTGATCATCAACGCTTGCCGCCCTGAAGGCCTGCGTCTGGCCCCGGCATGCCACTCGAGAAAGCCCCTACCCCATGAAGCGAGCGCTCGCATGGGCCATGGCGACACTAGGCGTCGCGAGCCAGCGGCGCTACGCAAGGTTGCATCACGGTGATATGGTAGAGGGCAAACGCGCGAGCGTAGCAATCGACGCATCAGGGACGCAGGACACACCATGCATTCACTCGCCGGACGGCGCATTCTGCTAGGCATCAGTGGCGGCATCGCGGCCTACAAGGCCGCTCTGATCACCCGCCTGTTGAAAAAGGCGGGCTGTGAAGTGCGCATCGCCATGACCGAAGGTGCTCAAGCCTTCATTACGCCGCTGACGTTGCAGGCGTTGTCGGGTCACCAGGTGCACACCTCCCTGCTGGACCCCGAGGCCGAGGCAGGCATGGGGCATATCGAACTGGCACGCTGGGCGGAGGTCATCCTGATCGCGCCTGCCACCGCCGATCTGATGGCCCGCCTGGTGCATGGTCATGCCGATGATCTGCTTACTACCCTGTGCCTGGCCAACAGCGCGCGCTGGGTGATGGCCCCGGCGATGAATCAGGCCATGTGGGCGCACCCCGCCACCCAGCGCAACGCCCGACAGCTCAGTGCCGATGGCTGGACGCTGCTCGGCCCGGCCAGCGGCGAACAGGCCTGTGGCGACGTGGGGGCGGGGCGCATGCTGGAGCCGGAAGAGATCGTCACGGCGCTGAGCGACCTCATGAGCCAGAGTGACCTCATGAACCAGAGTGAACCCCGCCTCCAGAGCAATGAAATGTCATTGCCGGCCGCAGGCCTGACGGTGACCATCACCGCCGGCCCGACCCGCGAGCCGCTGGACCCGGTGCGCTATCTGAGCAATCACAGCTCCGGCAAGATGGGCTATGCGCTGGCCGCCGAGGCTGCGGCGCTGGGCGCCAGCGTGCGCCTGATCAGTGGCCCGGTGGCGCTGACGACGCCGACTGGCGTCGAGCGCATCGATGTCGAATCCGCACTGGACATGCAGGCCGCCGCAGAGGCCGCCGCCCGCGAGAGCGACCTGTTCATCGGCTGCGCGGCAGTCGCCGACTTCCGCCCGGCCACGGTCGCCGGCCACAAGCTCAAGAAGCAGTCGGGCGAGGAGGAGATGCAGGTCACGCTGATCCGCAATCCGGATATCATCGCCGGTATCGCCGCCCAGACGCAGGCCCGCCGCGCCGCAGGTCAGCGGGCACCGCTGGTGATCGGCTTCGCCGCCGAGACCCGCGACGTGCTCCGCTATGCACGCGACAAGCTTGCGCGTAAACAGCTCGACATGATCGTCGCCAATGATGTGAGCACGCCGGGCCTTGGCTTCGGCAGCGACAGCAATGCCGCCACCCTGCTGTGGCAGCCGCTCGATCAGACCCCGAATACGCAACACGAACAGGCCATCGCGGCCTGTCCTAAGACGGAGCTGGCGCGCGCCATATTGAAGCGCGCCCTGGCACTCCATCAGCACAGGGTCAGCCTCGGCCCTGCCATCCAGACCGTTACACCGACTGTCACCGACGATCAGGAAGCACCTTAGATGACCCGCCCCCGGCTCGAACTCAAGATTCTCGACGAGCGCGTTCGCGATTACCCGCTGCCGCATCACGCCACTCCCGGCAGCGCCGGCATGGACCTGCGCGCACTGCTCGACGCGCCGCTGACATTGGCGCCGGGCGCCTGTGAGCTGGTGCGCACGGGGCTGGCGATCCATATCGCAGACCCCGCACTGGCTGGCATGATCCTGCCGCGCTCCGGTCTGGGGCACAAACACGGCATCGTGCTGGGCAATCTGGTCGGCCTGATCGACTCCGACTACCAGGGCGAACTGATGATCTCGGTCTGGAACCGCGGCAACAGCGAGTTCGTGCTGGAACCCGGCGAGCGTCTGGCACAGTACGTGCTAGTCCCGGTGGTACAGGCGGAGCTGGTGGAAGTCTCTGAATTCGAGGCCAGCCAGCGCGGCGAAGGCGGCTTCGGCCACTCCGGTCGCCACTGATTGACCCGTCATGTCAGAGAGCAGCCGAGCGGCAAGCTCGCGCCGGCTGCCGGGCTTCCGATCAAAAGGAAGCCATGCAGGTTCCCACACTGATCGTCATGCAGCGATAGCGTTCGAGACGCATGACGCCTCAAGCGACTTCACGATTGATTCAACCGACAGGGATGCACCATGAGTCAGGTACCCGCTTCAATTTTCCGCGCCTACGATATCCGTGGCATCGTGGATGAGACCCTCACCGAAGACGGCGTGCGCGCCATCGGCCAATCCATCGGCAGCGAAGCCGCGGCACGCGGTGAATCCACCGTCGTGGTCGCGCGTGATGGCCGTCTCTCCGGCCCGCGCCTGTCCAAGGCGCTGATCGCGGGCCTGCGCGATGCGGGCCGTGATGTCGTCGACATCGGCATGGTGCCGACACCGGTGCTCTACTACGCCACCAATATCCTGGCAGGCACCCGCTCCGGCGTGATGCTGACCGGCAGCCACAACCCGGCCAACTACAACGGCCTGAAGATCGTGCTGGCCGGCGAGACCCTGTCCGGCGACACCATCACCGACCTCTATCGTCGCCTGCAGGAAGGCGATCTGGCGCAAGGCGAAGGCAGCCTGCGTGAAGAGGACGTGCGTGAGCGCTATCTGGAGCAGATCACCGGTGATGTGGTCGTCAAGCGTCCGCTCAAGGCCGTGGTCGATTGCGGCAACGGCGTGGCCGGCGAGCTGGGCCCGGAGCTGATCCGTCGCCTGGGCGTCGACACCGTGCCGCTGTTCGACGAGATCGACGGCAACTTCCCGAATCACCACCCGGACCCGGGCAAGCCGGAAAACCTGCAGGACCTGATCAAGACCATGCAGGAAACCGGCGCGGACATCGGCCTGGCCTTCGATGGTGACGGCGACCGTCTCGGTGTCGTGACGCCCAAGGGCGAGATCCTCTACCCGGACCGCCTGATGATGGCGCTGTCGGAAGACCTGATCGAACGCGTGCCGGGCGCGCGCATCATCTTCGACGTCAAGTGCACCGGCAACCTGGCGACCGTGATCGAGAAGGCCGGCGGCACGCCGGAAATGTGGCGCACCGGCCACTCGCTGATCAAGGCACGCATGAAGGAAACCGGTGCGGCACTGGCCGGTGAGATGAGCGGCCACATCTTCTTCAAGGAGCGCTGGTTCGGCTTCGATGACGGCATCTACGGCGCCGCGCGCCTGCTGGAAATCCTCGCCAAGCAGGATGTCGATGCCGACACCTTCTTCGCCCGTTTCCCGCAGGACCTCGGCACCCCCGAGATCAATGTGGAAGTGACCGACGAGAACAAGTTCGCTATCGTCGAGCGACTGGCCAGCGAAGGCGACTTCGGCAGCGACGGCGTCAAGACCACGCTGGACGGCATTCGTGTCGACTACGCCGATGGCTGGGGCCTGTGCCGCGCCTCCAACACCACGCCGATGCTGGTGCTGCGCTTCGAAGGCAAGTCGGAAGCCGCACTGGAGCGCATCAAGGACAGCTTCCGTGCCGCGCTGAAGCAGGCCGAGCCGAGCATCCAGGCACCGTTCTGATCCCGCACTTGCTCGCCATCGACAGGATGGCATGAGCCGCAACGGGGGCGGCGGTCTGCCGCTTGATCGCCGCCCTCGCCTTGCCAGGCACTGCCGCCGCTCATCCGGGCGCGTCGGGGGCCTGAAGCAACCGATTTGCATGACAGCGCGCACCACGCGTGCTGAAAGACCGTTTCGAGTGACAGTGTCCGGACTCTCTTTCCGGACCATTTTCTGTGGAGTGATACGCTGATGAGCCACGCCAACCGCGACCCGCATCAGGTGGTCGAGGTCCTGTCCGAAGCCCTGCCCTATATCCAGCAGTTCTCGGGCAAGACCGTGGTGGTCAAGTACGGCGGCAACGCCATGACCGAAGAAGCCTTGATCGACTCCTTCGCTCGCGACATGGTGTTGATGAAGGAAGTCGGCATCAATCCGGTGGTCGTGCATGGTGGCGGCCCGCAGATCGGCGCGCTGCTCGAGAAGCTGAACATCGAATCACGCTTCGTCGATGGCATGCGCGTCACGGATTCCGAGACCATGGACGTGGTCGAGATGGTGCTGGGCGGCCTGGTCAACAAGGGCATCGTCAACCTGATCAACCAGAGTGGCGGCAAGGCCATCGGCCTGACCGGCAAGGACAGTGGCCAGATTCGTGCCCGTCAGCTCAAGGTCAGCGGCCAGACGCCGGGCATGAATGCCTCTGAAATCATCGACATTGGTCATGTCGGTGAAGTCGAGCATGTCTCCACGGACCTGATCGAACTGCTGACACGCAACGATTTCATTCCCGTCATCGCGCCCATCGGGGTCGATGCCGAGGGTCGCAGCTACAATATCAATGCCGACCTGGTCGCCGGCAAGGTCGCCGAGGCACTGGGCGCAGAGAAATTGATGCTGCTGACCAACGTGGCTGGCCTGATGAACGCACAAGGCGAAGTCATGACCGGCCTGACCACCGAGGCGGTGGATGGCCTGATCGAGGATGGCACCATCTATGGTGGCATGCTGCCCAAGATCAGCTGTGCACTGGACGCCGTGAAGCAAGGCGTGCGCAGTGCTCACATCATCGATGGCCGCGTGCCACATGCGACCCTGCTGGAAATCTTCACCAATGCCGGGGTCGGCACGTTGATCAGCAACGCGGAAGCGGACACTGACAAGGCATAAGGTGACAAGCCGGGGTTCGGCCCCGGTGTTTCGCGCGAGGCAAGCGACATGCCTCAGGACACGGACCCGCCCGTAGCACACTGCTGCAGGCCGCGATAAACGACAAGATTCCATGACGCAGGCGAATCCAAAACAATCACGTCGCGAACAGATCCTCCAGGCACTCGCTCTGATGCTGGAAGAGGACAGCGGCAAACGCATCACGACTGCAGCACTGGCACGACAGGTCGGTGTCTCGGAGGCGGCGCTCTATCGCCACTTCCCCAGCAAGGCGCGCATGTTCGAAGGACTGATCGAATTCATCGAGGGCACGCTGTTCGAGCGTATCGCGCTGATCATTCAGGACAACGACACTGCGCATGCCAGGGTGCATCACATCCTGAGCCTGCTGCTGGGCTTTGCCGAGAAGAACCCGGGGCTGTGCCGCCTCCTCAACGGTGATGCCCTCACCGGCGAGACGGCACGCCTGCGCACGCGCATGGCGCAGCTGTTCGAGCGCCTCGAGACGCAGATCAAGCAGGTACTGCGCGAAGCCGAGCCTCGCGAAGGGTTGCGGCCGGCCATCACCGTCACGGCAGCAGCCAATCTGCTGCTGGCGTGTGCGGAAGGCCGCATCGGCCAGTACGTGCGCAGCGACTATCGCAAGCGCCCGACCGAGCACTGGGAAGACCAGTGGCAGCTGCTGAGCCGCGATCTTCTGCTGAGCAGTCAGGAGCGCATTGCCGTCTGAGGGTCTGCCCCGCGCACATGAGCCGCACCAGAAAAAAACGCCCCGCCTGCAGTCATCGCAGGCGGGGCGTTTTTTCTGGGGCAGGCCATCTCATGTCGCGACCGGGCAAGATCGGACGACGCCTCAGGCGTTGACGCTGAAGCGCTCCAGTATGGCCTCGGCGGACATCGGCCGCGCCAGCAGGTAGCCCTGATAGGTGTCGCAGCCCAGACGCTTGAGTTCCTCGAACTGCATGTCCGTCTCGACCCCTTCGGCGACGATCTCATGGCCCAGCGAGTGCCCCAGGCTGATCACGGCACCGACCAGCTGGATGGCCTGCTGATTGGGGCAGCGGATACCGCCGTCAGAGCCGGCGACCGCATCCATCTTCATCACGAAGCTGCGGTCGACCTTGAGCACATCCAGCGGCAGAGATGACAGATAGGACAGCGACGAATAGCCCTGCCCGAAGTCATCCAGCGCCACACGCACGCCCAGCTCGCGCAGTGCGCCGAGTACGGCAAGCCCTCCTTCCATGTCCTGGATCAGCAGCGTCTCGGTCACCTCGACTTCCAGCCGCGTCGGCGACAGCTTCTGACTTTCCAGCACGCCGAAGACTTCGTTCTCGTAACCCGAGGTCAGCTGGCGCGCCGACAGATTGACCGCCATGCGCGGCATGTGAAGGCCGGCGTCCTGCCAGCGCACCATCTGGGCACAGGCTTCCTCGAGCACGAACCGTCCGAGGCGGAAGATCAGGCCGGTCTCCTCGGCCAGCGGAATGAACTGGGCCGGCGAGATCATGCCCAGCTCCGGATGCTGCCAGCGCAGCAGCGCCTCGACACCCTGCAGCTCACCGTGGCTATCCAGCTGTGGCTGGTAATGCAGATAGAGCTGCTCGCTGCCGATGGCCTGACGCAGGTCCTGCTCCAGCGTCATGCGCGACGCGACATGCTTGTCCAGCGAGGACTCCCAGCGCAGCGCATGATCGCCGCGCGACTTGGCGTGATAGAGCGCCACATCGGCATTCAACATCAACGCCTGGGCATCGCCATTGGTCTCGGACAGCACATAGCCGGCCGTCAGGCTGATGATCAGCGGGCGACCCAGAATCGTGAAGGGACGCTCGACCTTCTGCTGGATCTCCTCCACTACCTGCGCCGGATCATCATTGCCATGCGGCAGATAGAGACCGAACTCATCGGCCCCCAGACGCGCCACCAGACCACCCGGCGGCAGCAGACGACGCAGACGCTCGCCGACCGCGACCAGCAGCTGGTCACCGGCTTCATGGCCCAGACCATCATTGACGGTCGAGAAACGGTCGATATCGGCGTAGATCATCAAGCCACCCGCCGCGACGCGTTCATCGGCCGCCGCCATGAAGGCCTTGCGGTTATAGAGCCCTGTCAGGGCATCATGGCGCGCCAGGAAATCGAGCTGACGCTCGGATTCCTTGTGCGCACTGATATCCAGCAGCAGGCCTTCCCAGTAGCGTACGCCATCCTCGCCCTCGATCATCACGCTGCGGTCCAGCACCCAACGCTCATGGTCGGCGATGATGCGGAAGACCTGCTCATGGCGCATCTGCGCGCACATCGCCCAATGGCGGGCGGCGCTGACGGACTGACGGTCTTCCTGATGGATCAGCTCGGTCAGGGTGATGCCGGCGCCAACCAGTGATTCGGCCGAGCGTCCGAACAGCTCGGCCGAGCCATTGCTGATGAAGGTCAGCACTCCAGTGTTGACCTCGATGCGATACACCACGCCCGGCAGGTTATCCATCAACGTCACCAGGGTGCGAGAACGTGCCGTCATCGACTCGAGCGCGCCCTCCAGCTCATCGTGGCGCTCAGCGCGCTTGCGCTCGGCACGCGCCACCATGACCACCAGCACGACCAGGAAGATGCCGCCTAGCAACATCCCGAACCAGATACGATTCCACCACAGCCACCACAGGCTGGAGAGCGGCTGACTCACGACGCTGAACAACTTGAGAGGTGCAATATAGCTGCCCGCCGCCATGCGCGGCTGGCCGTCGAAGCCCGGCACATGATAGCGACGCACACCACGCTCGGAGATGTACTTGCCCATGTTGGCCATCGAGGACAGCGGCAGCTTGCCGGTCACGCCGAGCGCATGTTCCTGAGGGCTCGAGAACAGCAACAGGCCATTGGTGGAGAACAGACGCAGACGCTGCCCATCATCGGAACTCGGGTTGGCCAGCAGGCTGCGTGACTCGGAGAAGTCCAGGCAGCCGATCAGCAGCCAGGACATGCCCTCTATATCCATGTGCCGATAGAACGGCAAGCCCGGCTGACCGGATGCCAGCGGCAGTGCGGAGCCGAACAGCAGGCTGCTGCGCCCGGGTAACGCCTGGGCTTCCGGCTGGGTCAGCTGCCAGCTGCAACTGCGTCCCACGCCGATCTGACGCAGGCTGCTGCCACGGTAATCAGCAAACGGCACCACCATCAGCGAGACCAGTGAGGGATGACGGCCCAATGCGCTATCCAGCGAGCCACGCCACTGCTCCTTGCCTTCGCTGCTCAACACGCGTTCCAGCACCATCATCTCGCGCGAGACATTGGCGATCAGCTGTTCGGTGGAGATATGCAGCTGGGTATCCAGCAGCTCCAGGCGACGCATTTCCTGTTCACGCACATCAAACCATTGGCTGGCCAGAAACAGGCCACCCAACACCACCATCAAGGCCGCATTGAGCCCAAAGATTCGCCACAGCGAATGTGTGCCATTGACGTGCGAGGAAGTCGGGTCCACGGGGTCACCAGTAGAAATGTTTCATGTCTTAGTGTGACAGAATGAAACATTGTGTTGCAGTGTTCAACCAATAACGACGGATTCCTCGGGATCCACTCTCCCTCAACGAAAATGCCCCGCCGGGAAATCCGGCGGGGCATTCTTGCGTGGCAGCGAGCCTGAAAGTCGCGGGCTCATGATGATGCCATCAGACTCAGGCAGCGAAGCCTTCGCTCATGTCACCCATCGATTCACGCAGCTTCTTCATCGCGTTCTTCTCGAGCTGACGGATACGCTCGGCGGAAACACCATAGATGTCAGCAAGCTCGTGCAGAGTCGACTTGTTGTCGCTCAGCCAACGCTGCTGGAGGATGTCGCGTGAACGCTCATCCAGCGCCGCCAGCGCCTTGAGCAGACGACCGTGAGAGTCGTCTTCCAGGTCCTGCTGTTCCACCTGGGCAGCCGGATCGAGGCTGTGATCTTCCAGATAGTTGGCCGGCGCCTGATAGGCAGAGCTCTCATCGTCGCTGGGACCGGCGTCGAAGCCTGCATCGTGGGCAGAGAGACGGCTTTCCATCTCACGCACCACGGCAGGTTTGACGTCCAGATCGCCCGCGATGGCATCCACTTCATCGTTGTTCAACCAGGCAAGACGCTTCTTGGCGCCACGCAGGTTGAAGAACAACTTGCGCTGGGCCTTGGTGGTCGCGACCTTCACGATGCGCCAGTTGCGCAGCACGAACTCGTGAATCTCGGCCTTGATCCAGTGCACGGCAAAGGAAACGAGTCGTACACCTTGGTGAGGGTCAAAACGCTTGACGGCCTTCATCAGACCGACGTTACCTTCCTGGATCAGGTCCGCCTGCTGCAAGCCATAGCCGCTGTAGCTGCGCGCGATATGCACGACGAAGCGCAGGTGCGACATGACGAGTCGACGGGCCGATTCCAGATGATTCTCTTCATGCAACCGCAGGGCCAGCTCATGCTCTTCTTCGGCAGTAAGCACAGCGATACGGTTCACCGACTGAATATAGCCGTTTAGATCTTGACCCGGTGACAGGTGGCCAAGTGGCTGAAGACTGGTGCTCATAGTGCAGATGTCTCCATGGTTGCCTAACACGCATGCAAGTAGTGAGACTGTGAAGGGTGCGACAGGTTCCCGTCAATAGCTGTACATGACGTGTACAATTGTCATGACGAGTAGCACTTCGTAACGCTGTCGGGTGTTCAATGCGTTTAACCACCCGCCAGCCCCCTTCACTGACGCCCGACATGAATGTTGTCGGAACGTAACTGTTGACCTTCCTGGACAGAAATACTGGCTGAAAACCGCGAAAAATTATCGGAATCAGCGCGGAGAAATACTCGCCAGATGACGTCCGACCGCGATCCAGGCCCCTATCCAGCCCAATATTGTACTCGAAAACAGCAGCGTGGCACCCCCTGCAACGCCTAGTGCGGGCAACATATAGTTGCCGCCATAACTTTGTACAAGGGCCGTCACGGGGGCCGCCAGCCAGTTGCCGCCAAGCGCCAGGATTCCGCAGGCCAGCAGCCCTCCCCCCAGACCGTACCAGGCACCGCTGTAGAGGAACGGACGCCGCACGAAGGCGTGGGTCGCCCCGATCAGCGTCACGACCTCGATCTCCTGACGGCGACTCTCCACTGACAGGCGGATGGTATTGCCCACCACCAGCAACACGCCCAGCCCGAAGAGTAACGCGAGACCCAGCGTCACTTTCTGACCCAGCTCACCCAATTGGCGCAGCCGCTCGAGCCAGGCCAGATCCAGACGTGCGCTGGCGACACCCGGCTCGCCCTCGAGGCGCGTGGCCAGGGCACGAACGGATTCCGGCGTGGTGTCCAGCGGCGTGATGACGATACTGGCCGGCAGGGGGTTGTCATCCAGCAGGCTCAGCGAGCGCTTGAGGTCCAGCGCCTGGGCGAATTCCTGCATGCCCTCGGCGGCGGTGATCAGGCGCACTCCCCCGACACCGGCGGCATCGCGCAGCGAGTCCGACAGCGTCAGCGCCTGACTCTCGTCGACCGACGTCTCGAGATAGAGGGTGAGCTGGGCGCTGTCATTGAGTTCATTGTCGAGCAGGCGCGCGCTGTCCAGTGCCAGCCACAGCGCCGCCGGCAACGTCAGCGCGATGGCGATGGCCAGCATGGTCAGCAGACTGGCGATGGGCGCGACCAGCAGGCGACGTGCGCTGTCGCGTGCCATGGCAGCGTGATGACGCAGCCAGCTGCGATAGCGGCTCTCGACCGAGACACGACTGGAGCGCGCACCCTTGCGCACCGCACGCTCGGCGGCCTCCGGTGATTCAGGTGCATTCGCGGCAGCCTTGCGCGAGCGCATCTCGGCGCGGGGCTGGCCACGCTCGCGTGAAGAAGAGGTAGACTCGTTGCGGGAACGCGGGGGACTCATCGGGCATCCTTGTCGGCGATCAGACGACCATCGGACAGCTCCAGCGTGCGATGGTGCAGGCGGGCGATCAGCGCCAGATCGTGACTGGCAATCATCACCGTGGTACCGATGCGATTGAAGTCCTCGAACAGACGCATGATGTCGGCAGACAGTGCGGGGTCCAGATTGCCGGTCGGTTCATCTGCCAGCAGCAGCGCGGGCTTGTTGACCACGGCACGCGCGATGCCGACGCGCTGCTGCTCACCACCGGACAGCTCGATCGGCAGCGCCTTCTCACGATGTAAAAGGCCGACCTTGTCGAGCGCCGCTCGCACCCGCCGCGCCTGTTCACGCGGCGGGACACCCTGGATCATCAGCGGCAGGGCCACGTTGTGGAAGATGTTGCGGTCGGTCAGCAGCTGGTGGTCCTGGAAGACCACGCCGATCTGGCGGCGGTAATACGGCACCTGGGAGGTATGCAGCCGCCCGATATCATGCCCCGCCACCATGATGCGCCCGCGCGAGGGGCGCTCGAGGAGCATGATCAGCTTGAGCAACGAGCTCTTGCCGGCACCGGAATGGCCTGTCAGAAAGACCATCTCGCCACGCTCGACCCTGAAGTCGAGCCCGGCCAGTGCATCGAAGCGCCCTCCATAGCGCTTGCCGACATGCTCGAAGGCAATCATGCCTCGCGCGACTCGGCGTTGGCCTCTTCGCTTGCCTCATCGCCCGCACGTGCAAACAGGGCATTGACGAAGTCATCAGCCGCGAAGGGACGCAGGTCATCGACACCTTCCCCGACACCGATATAGCGGATCGGCAGATTGAGCTGCTTGGCCAGCGCGAAGATGATGCCGCCCTTGGCGGTCCCATCCAGCTTGGTCAGCGTAAGGCCGGTGATGTTGACCGCTTCATGGAAGGTGGAAGCCTGTGACAGCGCGTTCTGGCCCGTGCCGGCATCCAGCACCAGCATCACCTCGTGGGGCGCGGACACATCCAGCTTGGCCATCACGCGCTGCACCTTCTTGAGCTCTTCCATCAGGTGGCTCTTGTTGTGCAGGCGGCCCGCGGTATCGGCGATCAGGATATCGACGTTGCGCGCCTTGGCGGCTTCCAGGGCGTCATAGATGACCGAGGCGCTGTCGGCACCGGTATGCTGAGCGATGACCGGCACCTTGTTGCGCTCGCCCCACACCTTGAGCTGCTCCACCGCCGCGGCGCGGAAGGTATCGCCCGCCGCCAGCATCACGCTGCGACCCTGGCTCTGATAGCGCTTGGCCAGCTTGCCGATGGTGGTGGTCTTGCCGACGCCGTTGACGCCGATCATCAGGATCACGAAGGGACCGCTGCCCTTGGCCGGCAGCTCCAGGTCCTTGGCGACCGGTGCCAACATCACACGAAGCTCTTCCTGCAGCGCTTCGTAGAGCGCCTGCGGCTCCTTCAATTCCTTGCGAGAGATGCGCGCGGTCAGGTTGTCGATGATCTCGGTGGTCGCCTCGATGCCCACGTCTGCCATCAGCAGCTGGGTCTCGAGATCTTCCATCAGCTCATCATCGATCTGCTTCTTGCCGAGGAACAGGCTGGCGACGCCCTCGGTCAGATTGGCGCGTGTCTTGCCTAGGCCGGCCTTGATGCGCGCGAAGAAGCCACGACGCGGCTTTTCCCGTCCGTCGCGGGCCGTATCACGCGCAGCGTCGTCCTCGACCACGGCGTCTGCGCCAGCGGCGGCAGCCTCGGCGGCACGTGCTTCTTCTTCCTGGCGAGCCTGTTCCAGCGCGGCCTGCTCTTCGGCCTCGATGGCGGCCAGCTGCGCGGCGGCCTGACGCTCTTCTTCCTCGCGAGCCGCGATACGCGCCTCTTCGGCACGCGCTTCACTGGCGGCTTCTTCCGCACGGGCCTGGGCGGCCTGTTCGGCTGCGATGCGCTCGGCCTCTGCCTGGGCGGCCTGCTCGGCAGCCAGACGCTCCGCCTCTTCACGGGCGGCCTTTTCGGCGGCGACGCGTTCTGCAGCGGCCTGCTCCTGCGCTGCGCGTTCCTGCGCGATGCGCTCGGCTTCTGCCTTGGCGGCCTGGTCGGCAGCCGCCTGCTCAGAGGCGCGGCGCTCGGCTTCAGCTTCGGCCTTCTGTTCTTCGAGCTTCTGAGCCTCGGCCTGCTGCTCTTCGGCCTTCTGAGCCTCGGCCCGAGCCGCCTCTTCACCGGCAAGGCGCTCTGCCTCTACCTTCTCGGCCTCGAGACGCTTCGCCTCGAGCCGCGCTGCCTGCTCGGCATCGGCTTGCTCGTGGGGGGTGGCGTCTTGTGTCTGTTCAAGAGCCTGTTGCTCGAGGGCCTGCTGCTCGGAGGCTTTCTGCTCCTGAGCCTTGTGTTTCTTGCGCTTGAAAAAACCGAACATGGCGAGACAGTCCTGAACTCGTGAAAGTGGCGTCATCCTACCATCCCTTCGGGGCTGAAGGTACGCACCGCGCGGCATCCGGCGTCGCACATGCTAGACTCGCGGCATGAAAAAACGCGCATTCTCCCAAGGCCCCGCACGGGGCAAATCCAACGCGCCCTCGCGCGCTGACAAGCAGCACGGCAAGCAGAGCGGCAAGCGTGGCCAGCCCGCCGGTGGGCCAGGTCGCCTGCGCATCATCGGCGGGCGCTTCAAGCGCCGCCTGCTCAACGTGATCGATGCACCGGGCCTGCGCCCGACGCCCGACCGCGTGCGTGAGACGCTCTACAACTGGCTGGGCTTTCATGTCGGCGGCGCACGCGTGCTTGACCTCTATGCCGGCAGCGGCGCGCTGGGCCTCGAGGCACTGTCCCGTGAGGCGGCGCATGTCACCTTCGTGGAACGCGACAGCCGCGTCGCGCGAGCGCTCGAGGACAATCTCGCGACCCTCGCCAATGGTGGCGTCCTGCCAACACAGGTGGTGAATGGCGATGTCCTGCACTGGCTCGAGACGGCCACTCCCGCTGCGGGCGGCATGGATCTGGTGCTGCTCGATCCACCCTTCCGGCTCGAGCTGGCCGCCGCGAGCTGCGCACTGCTTGAATCACATGGCTGGCTGAGCGATGACGCCATGATCTATCTGGAAGTGGAATCCGGCCTCGACCCCGTGGTGCCCGCCAACTGGCAGCTGCACCGGGAAAGCCGTGCCGGCGACAGTCACGGCCGCCTGTATCGGCGCCTTGCGCCCGCCTGAGCCACCTTCCCACTTGTGTCGACTCAGGCGGCGTCGTAGTCTGCCTGCAGGCGGGTATCGCTGCGCCATCCGGCAAGGATTCCCGACATGGCCGATATTCATCGCACCAGCATTTACCGCATACCTTTACCGCCCTAAACGAACCCCCTCGGGCCACGACCGTGACTCGACAAGGAGATAGCATGAGCACCGAACTCTTTACCCAACTTGAGCAGAAAGTCGGCCAGGCCATCGACAGCATCGAGATGCTGAAGATGGAAGTCGAAGAGCTGAAGGAAGAGAACCAGCGCCTGACCGAAGCCAAGACAGGTCAGGGCGAAGAGCTGGAGCAGCTGCGCCAGACCAATGCTCAACTGCAGGAAGAGCGTGACCAGTGGGCGAGCCGTCTGGAAGCGCTGGTCGCACGCTTCAGCGAGACCGAAAGCGAAACCCAGAGCGCCTGATGCCCCGCGCGTCCGCGCAGGGCCACGTGAACCTGCATTCTTGAACAATGCTCTTGAACAGGAGCACTTGAACGAGAGTTCATGAACAGGGCCTCATGAAAACGCCGCCGACAGGAGACTGTCGGCGGCGTTTTCATGTCGGCACCGGCACCAGAGCGATGCCGGAGGCCAAGACAGAAGGACAAGGGTCACGCCAGCGGCAGCGACATGAGCCAGGCATCTTCACGCCCGCCATCCGCCAGCGGGTAATAGCCCTTGCGCACTCCATCCCGGGTGAAGCCGGCCTTCGCGTAGAGGGCCACGGCGGCGGCATTGCCGGTGCGCACCTCCAGCAACAGACGCTCAAGCCCCGAGTCACGCTGCCAGTCATGCGCCTGCGCGATGGCGGCGGCCAAAAGGCTCGCACCTACCCCCTGCCCGCGCTGCGCGGCGTGTACGGTGATCGCCTCGATCTCGGCCTCGAAGGGGCCGCGCGCCAGCACCACGAAGCCGATCAGCTGCGCGGTCGGCGTTTCACCGTCCGACGATTCGCAGGCCTGCCACCAAGCACCCAGCACACAGCGCGCGTCATCGTTGAGCACATCGACCAGCTGTGACTGGCTCAGGCCGTGTGCCTGGCTGGCCTCGATAGCCTCAAGCGCCAGCAGGGTCGCTTGATCATCGGCCAGCTCACGGATCTTGAGGCGCCGGGCAGCTGACTCGCTCATGAGGCGTCCGTCTGCGGCGATGCCGACTGCCACTCGCGTCCCCAGCGAATCAACAATGGCCACAGTTTGCGCTTGGCCTCACTGGAGCGCGCCAGCGCCGGCAATGCCGGCCCCTGCCAGACCGGCAGGTTCAGCAGGCTGGAGGTCGCCTCGCCGCGCTCGGAAGCGGTGATGCCAAGCACCTCGCGCAGCGTCTGGCTTGCCTCATCATTGCCGAAGATCAACAGCCGCTCCGGCTGCCAGCCGCGCCGCGCCGGACCACTCAGGAAGGCATGCAATCCTTCGCGAGCTTCTTCGAGTGGCGCACTGGCCTTGAGGTTGGGCAACAGCGGCCAGCGGAAGTGGCTGAAGGTGAGTCCTGATGCCGCCTCGATGCCGGCGGCACGCCACAGCGCCTTGAGCAAGGCTTCCCCTTCCAGATGTGGTGCCTCGTCACCGGGCAGCATGATCAACCAGCGCCCCTCCAGCGCCGCCAGCTGAACGCTGAAACGCAGTGGCGGCTTGTCTGCCGCTGGTGGCGTCACAGCCTCATCCGCTGTCGGTGCCTCGACCGAGACCTGCGTCGGTGGCGTCCCCCACGGGGCGGTGCTGCTGGCCTCGGCAGCGCCGGACGCCGGTGAGGCAGCCGTCGCAGGGGGTTCGACCGCCGCCGGCGCCATGCCCAGCAAGGCGCGTGCACTCGAGGCCGGAGAAGGTCCTGCCGGGCGAGGCGTAGCGCTGCCAGCCTGGGCGGAGGAGGCATGACTGGCATTCTCCGCCTGGTGGGCAGCAGCCGGACGCGGCGCCTCATCGATCAGCGCGTGCAGGCGCGCCTGGGGCGCGACCGCCTCCGCAGCTTGCGGCTCGGGCCAGTCACACGCCTGGGTGGGCAAGGCATTGGGCAGCTGATAGCGACCGACCCAGGCGGTCAGTCCCATCGCGTCCAGATATTGCAGGCGTTGCGGTTCAGGGGTCATGGTCAGTGCTTGCCGCCGCCCAGACAGTTGGGGGAATCCGGAATCTCGCCGCCGCGTACCGCCCACTCCTCTGCGGTGTACAGGTGCAGCGCCAGTGCGTGCACCGGGCCATCCAGCTCTTCGCTGAGCAATGAATATAACTGCTGGTGACGCTTGACTCGCGACAGGCCGCTGAAGCGATCGCTGACCAGGGTCACCTTGAAGTGGGTCTCGGAATTGGCCGGCACGCTATGCATATGGCTCTCGTTGACGACTTCGACCATCAACGGGTCAAGCGTCGCGAGCTTGGTGTCTATCTGGGTCTGGATGCTCATGCGCAATCTCCTTGAAGGGGGGAAGCCGCACGACGGACATGCGGAAAATAGAGGGTGACGATGCGATCGTCACAACGCAAATGGCCTCGGGCATTATGCCCGAGGCCATTGTAGCGTCTGTCGCCATCACTGACAGTCATTGCTGACGGCGCTTGCTGACAGCTCTTGCGGAAAGTGCGGCGACGGCGGCCATCATGCCGGAAAGTCAGTCAAGATCGGCCAGCAGCTCGTCATCGACTTCGCTGACTTCCAGCGGTGCCTCGTCGTCCAGGTCGACCGCCAGATAACTGTGCTCGACGGTCAGGAAGCGCTCGAAGAGCGCCTTGTCCATCGGCTCCGGCCAATGGCGGGTGTCTTCTTCCCAGGCGCGCAGCTCGCTTTCCAGCACGTCCAGCCAGCGCTCGGAGACGAAGCCATCCAGCGCCTCACGCGTGTCCATCTCAGGAATCAGGTAGACGGTGCTCTCCTGATTGACATCCTCCAGCGCCAGATCCTCGCCTCCCTCACCTTCGGATTCCAGCGAGTTGATCCAGTCGACAAACGCCTGGGTCGGCTTGACGCTCAGGGCGGAACGGTTAAGCAGCTTCATTCTGCACTCTCCAGGACATTCAGGGACAATTCCGAGACAGGACACACCGTGGATGGCAGCGCCGCTCATGAAGCAGGCACGCGATGCGGGTGAGCCTCGAGGCGTCCAGCGCGCCACTCTGGCAGTGCCAGGGCGCCAGCAGACCGGACGCCGACCATTATGGCCGCTCGCGGGCAACAAAGCCAAGCGCCACCTTGCCTCATCAACCCCAAGCATGCCCCGCGAGGCACTTATCGTCAGTCATTCGTGTGAGGCAGAGACCACAACGCCCCCGATCAGGGATCGGAGGCGTTGTGGGTGCCCTCAGCGGGGCCCGTCACGATGGCGCGTCATGATAAGCCATCGTGACGGGCTGGCGGCCGACTGCTCAGCCCTGCTGCGGACGCATGGCCGGGAACAGCAGCACGTCGCGGATGGAGGCGCTGTCGGTCAGCAGCATCACCAGACGGTCGATGCCGATGCCTTCACCGGCGGTCGGCGGCATACCGTATTCCAGCGCGCGCACGTAGTCGGCGTCGTAGAACATGGCTTCGTCATCACCGGCGTCCTTCTCGGCCACCTGAGCCTGGAAGCGCTCGGCCTGGTCCTCGGCGTCGTTGAGCTCCGAGAAGCCATTGGCGATCTCGCGGCCACCGACGAAGAACTCGAAGCGATCGGTCACGTGCGGGTTGGCATCGTTGCGACGCGCCAGCGGGCTGACTTCGGCCGGATATTCGGTGATGAAGGTCGGCTGGTCGAGACGGTGCTCGGCGACTTCCTCGAAGATCTCGGTCTCGAGCTTGCCCAGCCCCCAGATCGGCTTGACCTGGATACCGAGTCGCTCCGCCGTGGCGCGTGCGGCGTCGTAATCGGCCAGGTCGGCCTCGGTGATGCCATCGCCGTACTTGATGATCGACTCGCGCATGGTCATCTGGATGAACGGCTGGCTCAGGTCGTACTCGCTACCCTGGCAGGTGATCTGCGTGGTGCCGAGCACTTCCTGGGCCGCGGTGCGGATCATGTCTTCGGTCAGCGCGATCAGGTCACGGTAGTCCGCGTAAGCCCAGTAGAACTCGAGCATGGTGAACTCGGGGTTGTGACGCGTCGACAGCCCTTCGTTGCGGAAGTTGCGGTTGATCTCGAACACGCGCTCGAAGCCACCCACCACCAGACGCTTGAGGTAAAGCTCCGGCGCGATGCGCAGGTACATTTCCATGTCCAGCGCATTGTGGTGCGTGATGAACGGACGCGCGGTCGCGCCACCCGGAATCTGCTGCAGCATCGGCGTCTCGACTTCCATGAAGCCGCGATCGCTGAGGAAACGACGGATGGAGGCGACGATGCCGGCACGCAGCGCGAAGGTGCGGCGTGACTGCTCGTTCATGATCAGGTCGACATAGCGCTGGCGATAGCGCATTTCCTGATCGGACAGACCATGGAACTTGTCCGGCAGCGGACGCAGGTTCTTGGTCATCAGCTGGGCGCTTTCGATCATGACATACAGATCGCCCTTGCCGGATTTGTGCACCGGGCCACTGGCACCGACGATGTCACCGATGTCCCAGCTCTTGATGTCCTCGAGCAGCGCTTCCGGCAGGCCCTTCTTGTCGACGTAGAGCTGAATCTGGCCGGAGACTTCCTGCAGCACGATGAAGGGGCCACGTTTGCGCATGATACGCCCGGCGACGGCGGCCTTGCGGTCCAGCGTCTCCAGCTCGGCCTTGTCCTTCTCGCCCAGCTCTTCCATCAGGTCAGCGGCGAGGCTGTCACGACGGAAATCATTCGGGAAGGCACTCTTGCCTTCGGCGGCGGCCTGCTCGCGGCGGGCATTCAGCTTGGCGCGACGTTCGGCGATCAGGCGATTCTCTTCCTGAGCCTGTTCGGCGGCCTGCTGCTCATCAATGGCGGGGGTCTGCTCTGTCGACATGGAGGGGCCTGTCTCGTGTCAAAGGGTCATGGCCTGGGCCACGACAGATCATGATCAGCCTGACGAATGTGACCATCAGGGCTGACCGCGATACGGGGATTCGTGGCCTCCGCCGGCGAGACCGGCGGAGGCGAATAGGCGCTGGGCCGCGAGGGGACTCGCGCTCAGAGCCCCATCTTGAGGCTGGCGACGATGAAGTCATCGAGGTCGCCGTCGAGCACCTTGTCACAGTTGCTCGACTGGACGCTGGTCCGCAGGTCCTTGATGCGCTGGTCATCGAGGACGTAGGAGCGAATCTGGCTGCCCCAGCCGATATCGGACTTGGAGTCCTCGAGTTCCTGCTTGGCGGCGTTGCGCTTCTGCATCTCGGCTTCGTAGATACGCGCTTTCAGCATCTTCATGGCGCGGTCACGGTTGGAGTGCTGGCTACGCTCGGTCTGGCAGGCCGCCACGATGCCTGTCGGCACGTGGGTGATACGTACCGCGGAGTCGGTGGTGTTGACGTGCTGACCACCGGCGCCAGAGGAGCGATAGGTATCGGTGCGCAGGTCGGCCGGATTGATGTCGATCTCGATGTTGTCATCGATTTCCGGCGACACGAACACGGACGCGAACGAGGTGTGACGACGGCCGCCGGAGTCGAAGGGACTCTTGCGGACCAGACGGTGCACGCCAAGCTCGGTGCGCAGCCAACCGAAGGCGTAATCGCCCTCGACGTGGATGGTCGCGGACTTGATGCCGGCGACTTCACCGGCGCTCGCCTCGACGATCTCGGTCTTGAAACCGTGATGCTCGGCCCAGCGCAGGTACATGCGCAGCAACATGTTGCCCCAATCCTGCGCTTCGGTACCGCCGGAGCCTGCCTGGATGTCGAGGTAGGCGTTGTTGGCGTCCATCTCACCCGAGAACATGCGGCGGAACTCGAGCTTCTCGAGACTGGCCTTGAGCTGGTCCAGCTCGCGGACGACTTCGTCCACGGTGCCTTCGTCCTCTTCCTCGACCGCCATTTCCAGCAGGTCGGAGCAGTCGGACAGACCGTTGCTCATGTCGTCGAGGGTCTTGACGACCAGCTCCAGCGACGCACGTTCCTTGCCGAGCTTCTGCGCGTAGTCCGGGTCATTCCAGACATCCGGATTCTCGAGCTCGCGAGTGACTTCCTCTAGCCGATCCTGCTTTTCGGCATAGTCAAAGGTACCCCCTCAGGACTTCTGCCCTTTCGGACAGGTCCTTGATGAGGTTGGTGATCGGATTGATCTCTTGCATGGTCGTCCTGTCTTGAGGCGATGATGCGTGAATGGGTGCGCGGCGATCCTGTCGCAAGCGACGGGTTCCGCCACATGCCACCCGAAGGTGGATGTGCAGATCGACAGCGCGCAAAGCCCGATATTGTAGCCATTTCCCGGCGTGGCGACCATGCCCGGCCCATCATCCGTGGGCAGCTGGCAAGCAATGGCTCTCGGCTGTCAGGCATGCCGCCCCTCAGCGGGCAGGCGGCGAATACGACCAAAGTCATTCAAACGTCCGTCAGCCCCGAATGGCCCGATTTTCCACGCCTTGCATGACGTTTATCGAATGCATGCATAAGCCATCCATTTTTTAACATGGACAGCGGGCAGCAAAAGATTCGATGGTAGAAGGCGACACTCGTATTACCCCTAACAACAATAGCGAGCCTCCCTATCATGGCACGACTGCACTCCCCCTCTCACACCCCGGTGCTCCCCAAACGCTTCGCGCTCAAACGCCTGGCAAGCTCCCTGCTGCTGGCCGGGAGCATCGCCGCTTCCCCGGGCATCATGGCCGACACCCTCAAGCTGGCGATCATGGGGGAACCGGCCTCGCTGGACCCGCAGCAGATCTCCGGCACCTGGGAAAATGACGTGGTGGGCGATCTCTTCGAGGGGCTGGTCACCGAAGCCGCCGATGGCGAGCGCATCCCCGGCGCGGCCGAGTCATGGAACATCTCCGAGGACGGCAAGACCTACACCTTCACGCTGCGTCAGGACGGCAAGTGGTCCGACGGCGAGCCGGTGACCGCCGAGGACTTCGTGTACGCGCTCAAGCGCATCATGACGCCGGAAAATGCCTCGGATTACGCCTACATCCTGTATCCGATCAAGAATGCCAAGGCCATCAACAGCGGCGAGGCCGAGCCGGATACCCTCGGCGTGCGAGCCGTGGATGACCACACTCTCGAGATCACCCTCGAGCGCCCGACGCCCTACTTCCTGGACCAGCTCTCGCATTACACCGCCTACCCGCTGCCGAAACATGTGGTGGAGAAGTACGGCAAGGACTGGACCGACCCCGGCAAGATGGTCTCCAACGGCGCTTTCGAGCTGAGCGAGTGGCAGCCGCAGACCCGCATCGTCGCGCTCAAGAATCCTGAATTCCACGATGCCAGGGAGGTCGCGCTGGATGAGGTGATCTACTACCCCATCGAGGAGCGCAACAGCGCCCTGAAGCGCTTCCGTGCCGGCGAGATCGACATCGCACGCGAATTCCCCACCCAGCAATACGGCTGGCTGAAGGACAACCTGCCGGACGCCACCCACGTCGCGCCCTACCTGGGCATCTACTACTACGTGCTCAACTCGCGCGATGGCCATGCCACGGCAGACCCGCGGGTGCGTGAGGCGCTCAACCTCTCCATCCGCCGCAAGGTCATCACCGACAAGATTCTCGGTACCGGCGAAGTGCCGGCTTACAGCTTCGTACCCACCGGCGTGAACCACTACGACATCCAGGAGATGCCCTTCAAGGACATGTCGATGGATGAACGCATGCAGAAGGCAAGGTCTCTGATGGAGGACGCCGGTTACGGCCCGGACAACCCGCTGGAGCTGACCCTGCGCTACAACACCAGCGAAGACCACAAGAAGGTGGCCATTGCCGCCGCCGCGATGTGGAAACCGCTGGGCGTGAAGGTCAATCTGCTGAACGCCGAAGTCGCGGTGCACTACGAGGACATGCGCCAGGGCAAGTTCGATGTCGGCCGCGCCGGCTGGATCGGCGACTACAACGACGCCCAGAACTTCCTCAACCTGCTGGAAACCGGCGTGCCCAACAATTACGGCGCCTATTCCAACCAGGCGCTGGATGACGACATGCACAAGGCCGCCGATACGCTCGACATGGATGACCGAGAGGCCCTGATGCAGGACGCCGAGCGCAAGGCGCTGGATGACTATGCCGTGCTGCCGATCTACTACTACGTGTCGCGCAATCTGGTGAACCCCAAGCTCAGCGGCTGGCAGGACAATATCGAGGATACCCACCGCTCGCGCTGGGTCTCGTTCTCCGAGTGAGGCGAGCCCTGTGAGCCTCTGACCCGGCTCGCCGCTCTCCAGATCGTCATGGGTCCACGCTCGTGTCCGTCAGGACAGGAGCGTGGCATCTGCCAAGGATGGCACCAGAAGATGACGTCGCGCCCCACGGGCGTGACAAGGAGTTCATGCATGTCCCCCACCTCACCGATGCAATGCGCGGCAAGCCTCGGCGCAGGCCTGCTGCTGTCCGTTCTTTCCCTCTCCCTTGGCGCTTCCGGTAGCGCCATGGCAGCACAAGCTACAAGCTCCATAAGCCCCGCAAGCCAGGACGAACAGATCCTGCGCATCGCCAATGGCGCCGAACCCGGCTCGCTGGACCCGCAGCAGACCAGCGGCACCTGGGAGACACGCATCGTGCGTGATCTGTTCGAGCCGCTGATCGCCTACTCCGCCGACGGCGAGCTGATTCCCGGGCTGGCAGAGCGCTGGGAGTCGTCCGCCAGTGGTCTGCGCTGGACCTTCCATCTGCGCGAGGGGCTTGAGTGGTCAGACGGCACGCCGTTGACCGCCGAGGATGCGGTCTTTGCGCTGCGCCGCCTGCTGACACCGGCTACCGCGGCCCACAACGCGACCCTCTACTACCCGATCGTCAATGCCCGCGCGGTGAATACCGGCACGCTGCCCCCGGATCAGCTCGGCGTGGCCGCGCCCGATGCGCAGACGCTCACCATCACGCTCAGTCATCCGTCGGCAACACTGGCGCAGACGCTGGCGATGAGCGAAGCCGCCCCGCTGCCACGCCATGTGATCGCGGCCAATGGCGCTGACTGGACGCGGCCGGCCAACATGGTCACCTCGGGCGCCTTCGTGCTCAAGGAATGGGCGCCGCAGTCGCATATCACGCTGACACCCAACGCGCGCTATCACGGCGCACAGAACGTCACTCTCGACGAGGTGGTCTACCTGCCCATCGAGGAGAGCCATGCCGCGCTCAATCGCCTCCGTGCGGGTGAAGTCGAGATCGCCTATGGCGTACCCGCCAGCCACTACGCGTGGATTCAGGACAATCTGGCCGAGGCCCTGCACACCTACCCGATCCTCGGCGAGTACTTCTATGTCTTCAATCTGCGCGAGGGCTCGCCGGTGGCAGACCGGCGCATTCGTCGCGCGCTGAATCTGGCCACGCGTCGTGAGGTGATCACCGAGCGCATTCTCGGCATGGGCCAGATTCCCTCCTGGCATTTCGTGCCCGAGGCGTTGAGTGAACATCAGGGCGCGCGCTTCGACTTCGCCGACTGGTCGATGGACCGGCGCATGGCGAAGGCCCGCGAGCTGATGGCAGACGCGGGCTACGGGCCAGACCACCCGCTTGAGCTGACCCTGCGCTACAACACCCTGGAAGACCACAAGAAGATCGCCGTGGCGCTCGGCGCGATGTGGAAGCCGCTGGGCGTGCAAGTGACGCTGACCAATACCGAGGCTGCGGTGCATTACCGCGATCTGGCGCTGGGCGATTTCGAGGTCGGCCGTTACGGCATGATCGCGACCATCGCCGATGCCTACGACTTCCTGAACGCCTTCAGCAGCGACAACACCTCCAACGCACCCGGGCTCAGCTCACCGGCCTACGATGCGCTGATCGAGGCGGCGGCGCGCGAGGGCGATGACGATGCTCGCCGGCAACAACTGCACGACGCCGAGCAGTATCTGCTCGACAACGATGTGGTGCTGCCGCTCTACGACTATGTCACCTCCAGCCTGGTCGACCCCGCCATCAGCGGCTGGGCGCCCAATGCGCTGGACGTGCACCCGAGTCGCTATCTGCATATCGACACCTCGCACTGACCGATGACAGCCACCCATAACAACGACACACCCGGGCAGCGGCCCGAACGGAGCACTGGATGCTGAGCTACACCCTCAAACGGTTGCTGCAGGCGATTCCCACCCTGCTGATCGTGATCACCCTGTCGTTCTTCCTGATGCGGGTCGCCCCGGGCGGCCCCTTCGATGGCGAACGCCGCCTGCCGCCGGAAATCGAGCAGAACCTGCGCGCGGCCTATCACCTGGATGAACCGCTGCCGATGCAGTACATCCGCTATCTGGGTGATCTGGTACAGGGCGATCTCGGCCCGTCCTTCAAGTACAAGGACTTCGACGTCAGCGAGCTGATCAGCCAGGGCTTCCCGGCCAGTCTGGAGCTGGGCATGTGGGCGATTCTGGCCGCGTTGCTGATCGGGGTGCCGCTGGGGGTGATCGCGGCCATCCGGCGCAACTCGACGGCGGATTACGTGGTGATGAGTACCGCACTGGCGGGGATCGCGGTGCCCAACTTCGTGATCGCCCCGCTGCTGGCGCTGGTGTTCGGCGTGCTGCTCGGCTGGTTGCCGGCCGGCGGTTGGAACGGTGGCGCCTGGCAGAACCTGCTGCTGCCGGTGGTGGCACTCTCCATCCAGCAGATCGCCTACATCGCCCGCATGATGCGCGCCAGCATGATCGAGGTGCTCGGCAGTCACTACATCCGCACCGCCCGCGCCAAGGGGCTGAGCGAGTGGAAGGTGATTCTGCGCCATGCCTTGCGACCGGCGATGCTGCCGGTGGTCTCCTACCTCGGCCCGGCCATCGCCGGGATCATCACCGGCTCGGTGGTGATCGAGCAGATCTTCGGCATTCCCGGCATCGGGCGCTATTTCGTGCAGGGTGCGCTCAATCGTGACTACACCCTGGTGATGGGCACGGTGGTCTTCTATGGCGCCTTGATCCTGCTGCTCAACCTGATCGTCGATCTGCTCTACAGCATGCTCGACCCGCAGATCCGCTACGACGACTGACCCGAGGCCCTGACATGTCACAGACAACTCCCGCCCCCCACGGCACCGGCGCTGCCAGTGCCTTCGACGGCCAGCCCCCTGCGGCACCGGCAGGCGACAGCCTGACCCGCGATGCCTGGCGTCGTCTCAAGCAGAACCGCGCCGCCATGTGCAGTCTGGTGGTGATGACCCTCGTCGTGCTGGCCTGCCTGATCGGCCCATGGCTGACGCCCTACGAACTCGACGAGGTCGACTGGAACGCCATCGGCACCGGCCCGGACCTGGCCTCCGGCCACATCTTCGGCACCGACGTCAACGGCCGTGACCTGCTGACCCGTACCCTGCATGGCGGCCAGATCTCGCTGTCGGTGGCGCTGGTCGCCACCTTCGTCAGCCTGGTGATCGGCGTGCTCTACGGCGCTGTCTCCGGCTACTTCGGCGGACGCACCGACAACCTGATGATGCGCTTCGTCGACATCATGTATTCGCTGCCGTTCATGTTCCTGGTGATCCTGCTGATGGTGGTGTTCGGTCGCAACATCTTCCTGATCTACGCCGCCATCGGTGCGGTGGAGTGGCTGGACATGTCGCGCATCGTGCGTGGCCAGGTGCTGGCACTCAAGAAGCGTGAATTCGTCGAGGCGGCGCATGCACTCGGCGTGCGCGACCTCCAGGTGGTCACCCGCCACCTGATCCCGAACGCGCTGGGCCCGGTGATCGTCTACGTCACGCTGACGGTGCCCAAGGTCATCCTGCTGGAGAGCTTCCTGTCATTCCTCGGGCTTGGCGTGCAGGAACCGCTGACCTCCTGGGGCGTGTTGATCTCCGAAGGCAAGGACATGATGGAGACCGCGCCCTGGATGCTGCTGGTGCCCTCGGCCTTCCTCGCCGCGACCCTGTTCTGCCTCAACTTCCTCGGCGATGGCCTGCGTGACGCCCTCGACCCCAAGACTCGCTGAACCGGAGCGCTGATCATGACCTCTTCACCTTCACCCTCCGGCACCGCCTCCAGCCTGCCGCCAGCGCGCAACGCCGCCGACCAGGCACGCGCCGACACCCTGACTCGCCTGGGGCTGGCCGCCGAGGCACCGGGCACGCCGCCGCTGATGGAAGTCGATGACCTCAAGGTCGATTTCCAGCTCCCGGATGGCGCGGTGCCCGCCGTCAAGGGCGTCAGTTTCACCCTCAACAAGGGCGAGACGCTGGCGCTGGTCGGCGAGTCCGGCTCCGGCAAGTCAGTCACGTCCACCGCCATCCTGCGCCTGCTGCCGGAGCTAGCCGAGATCAAGGGCGCCATCCGCCTGCGCGGCGAAGACCTGTTGAGTGCCTCGACGCGGCGCATGCGCGAGCTGCGCGGCAATCGCATCGCCACCGTCTTCCAGGAGCCGATGACCTCGCTGAACCCGCTGCATCGCATCGGACGGCAGATCATCGAGGTACTGGCACTGCATCGTGACCTCAAGGGCCGCGCGGCCCGTCACAAGGCGCTGGAACTGCTCGAGCAGGTCGGCATCCCGGAACCGGCGCGACGTATCGACAGCTATCCCCATGAGCTGTCCGGTGGTCAGCGTCAGCGCGTGATGATCGCCATCGCGCTGGCCTGCGAGCCGGACTTGCTGATCGCCGATGAGCCGACCACCGCGCTGGACGTCACGGTGCAGGCGCAGATCCTGCGGCTGCTCAAGTCGCTGCAGCAACGCTACGGCATGGCGATCCTGTTCATCACCCACGACCTGAGCATCGTGCGCCACTTCGCGGACCGCGTCTGCGTGATGCGCCACGGCGAGCTGCTGGAGACCGGCACCACCCACGAGGTCTTCGACAACCCGCAGCACGCCTACACCCGCATGCTGATCGATGCCGAACCGGCCGGCGAGAAGGCACCGGTGGCCGCGGATGCACCGGTACTGCTGTCGGCACGCGATGTGCGCGTCAGCTTCACCATCAAGCGTCCGCTGTTCGGCCCCAAGGTCGCCTTCGAGGCGGTGCGCGGCATCGATCTCGAGGTCCGTCGTGGCCAGACCATCGGCATCGTCGGCGAGTCCGGCTCCGGCAAGTCCACGCTGGGTCGTGCCCTGCTGCGTCTGCTCAAGAGCCAGGGCAACATCGACTTCGATGGCGTGGACATCGCCGCGCTGGACAAGTCCGGCATGCGACCGCTGCGCTCGCGCATGCAGGTCGTCTTCCAGGACCCCTTCGGCTCCCTGTCGCCGCGCCTGACCGTGGGCGAGATCATCAGCGAAGGCCTGCGCGTGCATCATCCGGAGCTCAATCGCGCCCAACGCGACGCGCAGGTCTGTGAGGCACTCTGTGAGGTCAGCCTCGACCCCGGCATGCGCAATCGCTATCCGCATGAATTCTCCGGTGGCCAGCGCCAGCGTATCGCCATCGCGCGCGCCCTGGTGCTCAAGCCGGAATTCCTGCTGCTGGATGAGCCGACCTCGGCGCTGGATCGCTCGGTACAGGTCACGGTGATCGACCTGCTGCGCGACCTGCAGGCGCGTCATGGCCTGACCTACCTGTTCATCAGCCATGACCTGGCGGTCGTGCGTGCACTGTCAGACCACCTCATCGTGATGAAGGAAGGCGAGGTGGTGGAAAGCGGCAGTACCCACGCCATCTTCGAGGCACCCCGTGAGCGTTATACGCGTGAATTGATGCAGGCCGCCTTCGCCCCGGACCTGGGCCAGGCGCACCACTGACACCCTGAAAAGATGACATGCCTGATGGGCGCTGCGGCACCCATCAAGACCCCGCTTTGCCTGAGAAAAGGCTCAGGCAAGGGCAGCCGAGTCGGTCACGCGAATCGACATTGGCTGCCAACCGGGTGCGTGCACCCGACCGAGGCCGGAGCAGGATGCTCCGGCATTCCCCACACCGATGGAAAGACATGCACAGGATGACGATGCAACCTACAACAACAGCCAGCATCCCCCTTCTCACTCACCCTCGTCTGCGTCACGCGATCGGCGCAGCCCTGCTCGGCACGGGACTGCTGAGCATGAGCCCCATGGCTCAGGCCATCGAGGTCTACAAGACGGATACCGACCGCGTCGAGTTCAGTGGCCGCCTGGCGGCGTTTGCCGTGATCCAGGATGGCGCACACGATGAGGTCTACAACGGCGGCTCGCGGGTTCGCCTGATCCACGAGCATCAGTTCGAGCAGGGCTGGAGCTCCATCATCCGCGCCGAATGGGGCTTCGACCCCTGGTTCAAGGATGGCACCGATGCTCACTACAAGCGCATGCTCTACGCGGGAGCGGCACACGAGAAATGGGGCAGCTTCACGGTCGGCAAGCAGTATGGCCCCTGGTACGACATGGTGGCCGTCAACACCGACTGGTTCTGGATCAATGGTGGCGAGGCGTCCGGAACCTTCGAAGGCCGCAGCGGAGATGGGGGTCTGCATGGCACGGGACGCCCGGACAACTCGCTGTACTGGAAGAAGGGTTTCGGAGAGTTCACCGTCGGCCTGCTCTACCAGCTCAGTCATGATGGCCAGCACAGCAACGAGACCTCGCTCTTCGAGGACGGCGTCTTCACCACCGAGACCGAGTACTCAGGCTATGAGCGCGACTACAGCTATGAAGCCGCGCTCAACTGGAATCCGAACGAGGACGTCACGGTGGGCGGGGTCTTCCACCATACGGAGCTGAGCGACTACGAGAGCGGCAACAGCGAGAACGGCGATGTCGATGCCTGGTTGCTCGGCGGTCACTGGTCACCGGGCAACTGGTACATCGCCCTCGTCGGCGGGGAATATCGCAACCATATCGCCGGCAGCACCCTGGACTCATCGGAAGATTTCGTCGACAAGGCGCGCGGCGCGGAATTCGTGGTCAACTACAAGTTCAAGGAGGTCATCTGGGGCGATGACAGTGTCGAGCTCTACGGTGGCTTGAATCACCTGGAGGACGCCGACAGCGAAGCACGCTACGCCTATCAGATTCTGGGCGCGGCCTGGCGGGTCAAGGACCTGACGCTGGCCACCGAGTATCGCTTCGACAACAGCCGCCAGTCAGACGGCAGCGAGTACAGCGCCGACCGCGACCAGCTGATGTTCCTGGCACGCTACGACTTCTGATCGTCATGTCAGACGCTGGTGACGGACCGCCGATGCTCGCGCTGAGGCGATGGTCCCGCCCCTGCCGGATGGTCTCCGTCAGGGGCAACAAAAAACGCCCGGTCATGTGACCGGGCGTTTCTGTATGGTTGTCCTGAGATCCGCTCAGCGTTTCAGCCGCTTGCCTACTCAAAAGCGATAGGTCGCGCCGAGACCGAAGCCATGCGCTTCATTCTCGTAATCGGCTTCATAGGTGCCACGGTTGGGCTCGCTCAGGCTGACGGTGGCCGTCTCTTCCCACAGGTAGGTGTAGGCCATGTCGATGGTCAGCTCCGGCATCGGCGTCCAGCCGGCCCCCAGCGAGAAGATGGTGCGATCCCCGGACGGGATACGCGCACTGCGATGCTCATCCACGGTCGGGCTGTCATCGAAGGCCATGCCGGTACGCAGCACCCACTGCGGATTGAGCTGATAGCTCAGACCGACCGCATACTGCCAGCTGTCCTCGTAGCCCTGCTCCTCGACGATGTCGTTCATGTTGTCGACTTCCACCGCGATCTCGTCGAAGCGGCTCCAGTGCACCCAGGTCACGCCCGCCATCAGCGTCCAGCGATCATCCAGCTTGTGCGTCACGGAGAAGTCGATGCTTTCCGGCAAGGTCACGTCCAGCGACGCATCCTGCTCGGTATTCGCAAAGCCCGCGCCAGTGAAGACATTGTTGTACTTGGCCTCGCCGTCCAGGCTGTAATCCACCTTGGAGCGATAGGACAGACCGAGACGGGTACTTTCCACCGGCTGGAAGATGACCCCGACGTTGTAGCCCCAGGCGGCATCGTCGCCCTTGATCTTGACCTTGCCATCCCCTGCGCCGACATCGACAGTATTCGACGTCAACTCACCCTTGATGCTGTTGTAGGTCACACCGGCACCGATGGCCCACTTGTCATTGATGCGATAGGAGATGGTCGGCTGGGCGGTGACCACCTCGACTTCACTGTAATTGGCGAAATAACGGCCACGGAAATCAGAGCCATAATCGGTGATCACACCAAAGGGCGCATAGACCCCGAAGCCCAGTGCTACCTGATCGTTCATCGGTTGCACGTAATAGAAGGAAGGCACTGCCGCCCCCGGCACCATGTCGCCATCATCTCCGCCAGAGACTGGCCGACCGAGTGCATCATTCGCGCTGGCGACATCAATATCGGTATTGACGTCCAGATAGGTCACCCCACCGGTGATCTGGGCGCGATCCAGGAAGGACATGCCGGCCGGGTTGCCGAAGACGGTGGAAGCATCATTGGCATTCGAGGCGCGCCCGGCGAAGGAGGTGCCCTGAGTACTGACGCTCTGCTCGTTCAGCTGGAAGGCCCCCGCGTGAACGCCACCGGCATAAGCCGTGGCAGCCGCTGCCAGCGCGACCCCGAGGGTGAGTTTGTTCATCTTGTTTTTCATTATGGATGGCGTCCCATTGCAGGTGGCTTGGAGAGCTGCATGTTGTTGTTATCGTTCGTTGATGCATAGCCCTGACACCTACGTTTTGGGCGAGTCGCTCGTTCAAGTCAAGGGCGAACGTTTGTTTGAATAGGGAGATTTCTAGTATCTGGGGAACTTTCATTCATGTCTGCACTGTCATCGTGTTGCTAACCCCATGTCCTGGCGATCATTTAGCGTCTGTTCGCCAGCGTTTAAAACATGGTGCGGCTCTCGCTTTCCTCTCTAGCCTATTGGTCGAACATCAGGTTTTTCGTATGTAGCGGGTCGCTTGACCTATGTCCTGCACATAGGTCTTACACTGAGGATCATTCACGGAACATTGGCTGCCGATAGACCTTCAGGGCAGCCGAATGCTCTCTCCGCCACTCTTGATCACCAGGAGATGATGCAATGAAAGTCGCTGAACTGGCCCGCGCGGGAGGCGTTACCGCTGAAACCGTTCGCCATTACACGCGCCAAGGGCTGATCACGGCCCGACGTGATCCCGTCAACAACTACCAGCGCTTCGATGAGCAGGCGCTGGTACGTCTCAAGTTCATCAGTCAGGCACGCCAGTTGGGCTTCAGCCTTGCCGATATCAAGCAGATTCTGCAGCAGGCTGACCAGCATGACTCTCCCTGCCCCATGGTGAGAGACCTGCTCAAGGAACATCTGCCCCGAGTGCGTGAGCGCATCCGCGAGCTGGAAGCCCTGGCAGAGCGTATGGAGCATGCCATGGAGAGCTGGCAGGACATGCCGGACGGCGTGCCGGATGGCAACAGCGTGTGCTGCCTGATCGAGGGGCAATCGTTCCCGCCCCCCTCAGAAGAGAGCGGAACGTACACCCCTGACACCGGGAGGACCTCATGAGCCACGACCCCATTGCCACGATCAGCGTGATGAACACTGACGGCATCAGCTGCCAGGGATGTGTCAGCCGAATCCGCAAGGCCTTGCTGGCACAGGATGATCAGGCCGAACTGGTCGGCGCCCCCCAGGCCCAACTGCTGCTGGTACACACGAGGCTGGATGAGGAAGGGGTGGCGAAGGTGGCGCAGGACAGCGGCTATCCGCTCACCCCGGCAGCACCGGCCACCCCTGCGAACCTCGAGATCAACGTCTACGGCATGCACTGCCAGAAATGCGTCGCCAAGCTGCGCAATGCCATTCAGCACTGGGATTCGTCCGCGACCGTCAGCGGTACGCCGGCAGACAACGTCCTGCAGGTCTCCAGCTGGCTGCCGGAAGCCTTGCTTGAACGTCTTGTCGTCGAGGCGGGCTATGCATTGGAACCTCCTGCCGAGGGCGACACATCAGCGGAGCTCACTGAGTCCGACGACACCACGGAGGATCACGCAACGGCGGCTCCATCGGCAGCAGAACCCTCCCCGGCCAGCCCGACGGATAGCGGAAGTCTGGAGCTATCGTTGTCCGGCATTACCTGTGCCAGCTGTGTCGCCACCATTCAGAAGACACTGGATGGCCTGGATGGCGTGGAACATGCCGAGGTCAACTTCGCTTCGCGCACGGCACAGGTCAAAAGCCAGCTTGCGACCACCGAGATCATCGCGGCCATCGAAGGCGTGGGGTATGGGGCAAGCGTAGTGAAAGACCCGGGCGCCAATGACGCGCAACAGCAGGAAGAGGCTGACCAGGAATATCGCTCTCGCATCCGTGACAGCGTGCTGTCACTGGGCATCGGTATCCCGCTGATGATCAGCATGTTCTTCCATCATCCCGGCTTCGAGGGGCTCGAACGCGGAGTGTGGCTGGCCATCGGGGTCGCCGTGCTGGGTGTGCTCGCCACCGCAGGACGCAGCTTCTTCACCAGCGCCTGGAAGGCCTTCACGCATCATCAGGCCAACATGGACACGCTGGTGGCACTTGGTACCGGGGCGGCATGGCTCTATTCCATGGGCGTGCTGATCTTTCCCGAGACCGTGCCGCAGGCGGCGCGAGGCCTCTACTTCGAAGCCTCGACCATGATCATCGGCCTGATCAGTCTGGGGCAGGCGCTGGAAGTTCGCGCTCGCGGCCGTACTCAGCAGGCACTGCGTGCGCTGCTGGATCTGCAGACCCGTACCGCTCGGGTCATTCGCGAGGGCGAAGAGCGCGAGATCGATATCAATGAAGTCCGCAGCGGGGACCACGTGCGCATTCGCCCCGGTGAGCGCATCCCGGTGGATGGCAAGGTCACCGAGGGTCAGAGCCACATCGATGAATCGATGCTCAGCGGGGAGCCGTTGCCCGTGTCACGCGGTATCGGCGACGAGGTAGCGGCCGGCACGCTCAATACGCGTGGCAGTCTGGTATTCGAGGTCGAGCGCATCGGCAGCGAGACACGACTGGGCCGCATCATCAGTCAGGTGCGTCAGGCACAGAATTCGCGCCCCCCGATCGGCCGGTTGGCCGATACCATCTCCGGCGTATTCGTGCCCAGCGTGATGATCATCGCCATCGTCGCGGCGCTTCTCTGGTTCAACTTCGGGCCGGCGCCGACTGGCGTGCATATGCTGGTGGTCGCGACGGCGGTACTCGTCATCGCCTGCCCCTGTGCACTGGGTCTGGCGACGCCCATCTCGACCATGATCGGGGTCGGCAAGGCGGCAGAGCATGGTGTGCTGGTGCGCAGCGGTGAGGCATTGCAGACCGCCAGTCGCTTGACCGCACTGGTGGTCGACAAGACCGGCACCCTGACGCGCGGCAAGCCGGAAGTCACTGAAACGCATCTGGCCGCGGGGGAACGCGAGCAGGACATCCTGGATGCCGCCCATGCACTGGAGCGGGGCTCCGAGCACCCGCTGGCCGCGGCACTGCTGGCACATATCGAAGCCAGACGTCCCGAAGCCTCGCGCAGCAAGGCCTTCCATGACTACCAGACCATCAGCGGGCGCGGTATTCAGGCCCAGGACGATACAGGCCGCACCTGGCGCATGGGCAACGCTGCCATGCTCGAGGATGCAGAGATCAGCCTTGCGCCTTTGAAGGGTCAGATCACCTCCCTGGAGGACAATGCACGCACCTTGATCCTGATGGCGCGTGACGCTGAATTGATCGCTGTCTTCGGGCTGTCAGACCCGCTGCGTGACGATAGCCGCGACGCCATCGCTCGCCTGCATGCCGTCGGTCTCAAGGTGATCATGCTGACCGGTGACAATCAGCACACAGCCGCTGCCGTGGCCCGCGAGACCGGGATCGACGACTATCGCGCCGGCGTCTCACCGGACGACAAGCACGATGAGATCGCCCGCCTGCAGCAGGAAGGCCATGTGGTGGGAATGGTCGGCGACGGCATCAATGATGCGCCGGCGCTGGCACTGGCCGATGTCGGCTTCGCGATGGGCGAAGGCACCGATGTCGCCATCGAGACCGCCGGTATCACGCTGATGCAGCCGTCGCTGGGCGGGGTCGCGGACGCGATCGCCATCAGTCAGGCCACACTGCGCAACATCAAGCAGAACCTGGTGGGCGCCTTCGGCTACAACCTGATCGGCATTCCGATTGCGGCAGGCATTCTCTATCCCTTCACCGGCATGCTGTTGTCGCCGGTGATCGCCGGGCTGGCCATGTCACTGTCTTCCGTGACGGTCGTGACCAACGCCAACCGCCTGCGGGGGTTCACTCCCCCGGGGGCAGCTCGGTCACATACGGACAGCACAGGAAATTCTTCCACCATGCCACAAGGAGAGTCAGCATGATCTGCATACTCGTCAATCTGATAGGGCTTGGCCTGATCGCTGCCATCGTCTGGTGGTTCTGGCTGGCCAGGTCATGAACCACAGCTCTGCCACTGATCCGTAGCATCTTCATTTGATCAGTGAAGGCAACTCAAGACGCCCTGCCACACACTGTATGGCAGGGCGTCTTCATGTCAGCCTCTAGCGGGTCCGATGTGTCTGCCAAGAGCCTGTCGCTCTCCCGGGGCAGCGCCATGTAACAGCAACCATTGCCTCGCAAGACGGGACGCTCTCACGCCTCCAGAGGGTGTGGACAACTTGTCTTCCTGGTTGGCGTTCACCTATCCACACCCGCTCTCCCGGCGGTTCTGCATATCGTTGCGTCACTACCTCGGCAAAGCGTCCTCCCGCTTTACCTTACTTTGCCCACCTCGATGTCCAACGCAGACCGCCCCTGCAGCAAAGCTACAGGGGCGGTTCGGGATAGTTCGGGATAAGTGCCTGACGAGCTTTTCATGACGGTCGTGGGGCGGCCGTCCGCGACTCTTACAGGGAGAAACACCGTCCAGGCAGAGCTATCTCCTATCTCTCCCCTCTCACGCAGTACGTACACCTCTCCGAGCACCACTTTTCCTGAGCTCAACTTTTCTACGCACAAAGAGAACCGCCCCTGCAGCTGGGCTACAGGGGCGGTTCGGGATAAGTGCCTGACGATGACCTACTCTCACATGGAGAAACTCCACACTACCATCGGCGCTAAGCGGTTTCACTTCCGAGTTCGGCATGGGATCGGGTGGTTCACGCTCGCTATGGTCGTCAGGCGAAACGGTGGCATCTTGC
>Ga0209595_100012_pt1 | contig 242091 bp, 206 predicted proteins | sample Porto_4metaG_FD_187427 | JGI IMG/M metagenome (GOLD analysis project Ga0209595, IMG submission 187427) | Marine algal microbial communities from Porto, Portugal - Porto_4 metaG (SPAdes) (version 2) | ecosystem: Host-associated > Algae > Red algae > Unclassified | place: Portugal: Porto... | reverse complement strand
GAAACAATGCCATGCCAATAACTGACCACAAAACGGCTTCAAGCGGTAATCTTCGCTTACGAACGGTTGCAATCCCTGCTTGTTGAAAACCTTGTTCAATGATTTCAGGGTCAAGAATTTCTGATAATTTTTCAAAGGTATGGTATCGGCTGCTTTCTTCAAGTGTTGCTTGCAGTGCTTGTTCTATATTCACAAAAAATCCGTAGTTAGTTTCCTAACTACGGATTTTGCATGATCGTTTGGATCGGTCAACCGGTCATTTTCTTAACTGATCGGCATTATCCATAAGGACCCTTTTTTAATATCAAAGAATGGTTAATGTAAAATACGTGCTCTAATTGTACCCTCAACAGCGCTTAGTTCTTTAAGTGCTACTTCAGATTGATCTGTATCAACATCAATAACTACATAACCAATAGATGCGTCTGTTTGTAGGTATTGCGCAGCAATATTAATACCGTGCTGTGCAAACGCTTGGTTAATTTGCGTTAGTACACCAGGGCGGTTGTGGTGTACGTGTAATAAACGGCTACGATTAGCAAGCTCAGGTAGCGATACTTCAGGGAAGTTAACCGCAGTAATAGTTGAGCCATTATCTGAATATTTAGCCAATTTACCCGCTACTTCAATACCAATGTTTTCTTGCGCTTCTTGTGTAGAACCACCAATGTGCGGCGTTAAAATAACATTGTCGAATTGGCGCAGTGGCGATACAAATTCTTCATCGTTAGATTTTGGCTCAGTAGGGAACACATCGATTGCTGCACCACTTAGTTTTTTCTCTGTAAGCGCTTCTGCAAGAGCATCAATATCAACAACAGTTCCGCGTGAGGCATTGATCAAAATAGACCCCTGCTTCATAACTGCAAGTTCTGCTGTACCAATAAGGTTTTTAGTTTGCGGTGTTTCTGGTACATGTAAGCTAATAATATCAGAGCGTTGTAACAGCTGAGTAAGGTTATGAACTTGTGTTGCATTACCCAGTGATAACTTATCTTCAATATCGTAAAACTCCACGTTCATACCGATATTTTCAGCCATAATACCTAGCTGAGTACCAATGTGACCGTAGCCAATAATACCTAATGTTTTACCACGTGCTTCAAACGAACCATTTGCTGTTTTTAACCAGCCACCACGATGAGCCGCTGCATTACGCTCTGGAATACCACGTAATAAAAGTAGTATTTCGCCAAGTACAAGTTCAGCAACTGAACGAGTATTAGAAAATGGAGCGTTAAATACAGCAATACCACGTTCGCGTGCTGCATCTAAATCAACTTGGTTTGTACCAATACAAAAACAACCAATAGCAACTAGCTTTTCAGCTGAGTCTAATACGGCTTGGTTGATATGAGTACGAGAACGAAGTCCTACAAAGTGAACATCTTTAATGCGCTCTTTAAGCTCGTCCTCAGGTAAGGATGTTTTAACGTAGTCGATATTGCTGTAACCGTTACGTTTTAGCGTTTCAACAGCGCTTTGGTGAACACCTTCAAGCAAGAGAATTTTAATTTTGTCTTTTGCTAACGATACCTTACTCATAACCTCATCCTATTTAATTTGTGGCCCATTTTTGGTACCGATAATCACTTTATCAGCACCTCGCATCGCAAATAGGCCGTTGGTAACTACGCCAACAATTGAATTTATTTGTGTTTCAAGTTGTTTGGCATTGGTAATTTTTAAGTTAAATACATCTAATATAACGTTACCATTATCGGTAACTACGCCTTGGCGATAAACAGGGTCACCACCAAGTTTTAATAATTCTCGTGCAACGTAGCTGCGCGCCATTGGAATAACTTCTACCGGAAGCGGGAAGTCGCCCAATGTATCTACCAGCTTTGTGTCATCAACAATACACACAAACTGTTTTGCAACTGCTGCTACTATTTTTTCACGTGTTAGCGCAGCGCCGCCGCCTTTAATCATTTCGTTTTGAGCGTTTATTTCGTCAGCGCCGTCAACGTATACATCTAAAGCATCAACGTTATTAAGTTCAAACACTTCAATACCTAACGCTTCCAAACGTGCAGTTGACGCTTCTGAGCTTGATACAGCGCCTACAATAGTGTCCTTTACTGAGCCAAGGGCATCAATAAAGTGATTAACAGTAGAGCCTGTACCGACACCTACAATGGTGTTTTCTTTTACAAACTCGAGTGCTGCCCAGGCAGCTGCTTTTTTTAATTCGTCTTGTGTCATTGCTTTGTGCTCATGTATGTCAGAAATATGCGGCTAGTAACCAAAATTAAATGTTACCAACAGTATGTTTTATCTGGGGTGATAATGGTTTTAAGTGGTACGTCCCATGACTCGATTGGTAGAGCATCAACTTTTTGGCATTCATGTGCAAGGCCAATTAGTTGCGGTTTTTGCCAATTTTGTTCATGTAAACGCGCCAATGTCCGGTCGTAAAACCCACCTCCCATTCCTAGGCGATTACCTTGTTTATCAAATGCAACTAATGGCATAAGGAGGTAATCAAGCGCTGGTAATGGGCATATTTGAGAGCAGTTCAGCTTAGGCTCCAAGATACCATAGCGATTTGCCCTCATGGGTGAGTTTTTCTCATAGCGCTGAAATAGTAAATTAGCGCCATTGAATGGGTGTATTATAGGTAGATAAACAACGTGGTTTAAGTTCCATAATTCTTTAATTAACAATGAAGTGTCTAGTTCTCCGTCGTTACTTAAATAAATGGCAATATGCTTTGAATTCGTTGTGTTTTCGCTTTTTAAGTGTTGAATAAAATTCATTTTTAGCGATTGCGCAGCAATTATTTGCTGATTATTTGACAAGTTTTTACGGGTGTTACGAATTTCAGCTCTTATTTGTGCGCGTTTATTGCTCATTAAACTAATTAGCCATTTTTAAAAAGAGAATAAATCGGGAAAAATTAAAAAAACAGCAAGTACAACTAGCAAAATGGTGGCAGTTGCAATCAATGAATATAAAAGTAAGTTACTGCGTTTTTTAGGAGTCGCTAAATCCTCATCTAGCATTAGGTCGTCATTTTGCCATTCGTCTACACTTTCGTCTGGTGTATTTAATTGAGCTTCAGGAAGGCGTTGCTCTAGCTCATCTAGCTTTTCTTCAAGGCGTATTAAGCTGCTAGTGATGTAATCAAGTGCATCAAAAATACGTTCATCACGTTGGTTGTTATTTGCAGCTGCGGGGGAGCTATTTTGAATCGCATTTGAAACAGCTTGCAGCTTACTTTTAATACCTAGGCTTGCTAATAACTTAGTCTGTTTTAACGCTTTGTCTTTATCGCTTGGCGCAAACAGCGGCTTACCTTTAAAAAAAAGAGCTACTTTTTCATCTGACGTTTTTAATTTTGCAGCTAAGTTTGCGCACGCTGTTTTTATGTCAACGTTATCGGCAAGTCCTGCAAATATAACGCGAAAGTTATCGGCCATTTAACTATCCCTAAAGCTTTTATAATGAAATGAGTATATACCTAAAGTACAAAAGAATTCGAGGTTGATTTTATAGTTATTTTGTAGACGTACTACAAACAATGTAACTGATAAGTTTTAGATACAAAAACGGCCCTATTAAGGGCCGTTTTTAATTTACTTCAACACTTTTAGCTTAAAGGCCAGCAGCTGCACGAAGTGCATCAGCTTTATCTGTACGTTCCCAAGGGAATTCGTCACGACCAAAGTGGCCGTAAGCCGCTGTAGGAAGGTAGATAGGGCGCTCTAAATCAAGCATTTGAATTAAGCCGTAAGGGCGCAGGTCAAAGTGTTCACGAATAAGCTCGATTAAACGGCTTTCTTCTAACTTGCTTGTACCAAACGTTTCAACGCTGATAGATGTAGGCTCTGCAACACCGATTGCGTAAGAAACTTGTAATTCACATTTATCAGCAAGACCAGCCGCAACTACGTTTTTAGCAACGTAACGTGCAGCGTATGCAGCTGAGCGGTCAACTTTTGATGGATCTTTACCAGAGAAAGCACCACCACCGTGACGAGCCATACCACCGTATGTATCAACGATGATTTTACGACCTGTTAGACCACAATCGCCCATTGGTCCGCCAATTACAAAGCGACCCGTTGGGTTAATGAAAAATTTAGTCGCGCTTGTAATAAGCTCTGCAGGAAGTACCGGCTTGATGATAGTTTCCATCACCGCTTCTACTAAATCTTTTTGCGAAATGTCTTCGCTGTGCTGAGTAGATAGTACTACTGCATCAATACCTACTGGCTTACCATTTTCGTATGCAAAAGTAACTTGAGATTTTGCATCTGGACGTAACCAGTTAAGCTCGCCGCTTTTACGTACTTGCGCTTGGCGCTGTACTAAACGGTGTGAGTAAGTAATTGGCGCAGGCATTAGCACTTCTGTTTCGTTACATGCGTAACCAAACATAAGACCTTGGTCGCCAGCACCTTGTTCTTCTGGGCTAGTACGGTCAACACCTTGGTTAATGTCAGGAGACTGTTTACCAATAGTGTTTAAAATTGCACATGAATCTGCATCGAAACCCATGTCTGAATGCGTGTAGCCAATTTCACGTACTGTTTTACGTGTAATTTCTTCAATATCAACCCATGCGCTAGTAGTGATTTCACCACCAACCATAACCATACCTGTTTTTACGTAAGTTTCGCACGCAACACGGGCATGAGAGTCTTGCTCTAGGATAGCATCAAGTACCGCATCAGAGATTTGATCGGCGATTTTATCCGGATGACCTTCAGAAACTGATTCAGAAGTAAATAAATGTTTTGCCATTGTATTTCTGCTCACAAATATTGCGCTTCACAAACGTCGGTATTAGCGCTAAAAAATTAAGGGGCGTATTTTATCGAAAACAAAACACCTTGCATAGTGTTTTTACGCCTAGACGTCTAAATAAAATTACTAATAACTTTTTGGTCTTAAAAAATATTCATAATGCCTCACTTTTATAGGGTTTTTAATTGCACACAGCCCCCACAATAAGTAAGAATGGTCGATATAAACAAACCCAAGTTACTTGGGTGCATAAACAAACACATAAATACCCGCGCAAATACACATAAAGGTAGGAGAATTCATGCCATCTCGCAAAGAACTTGCAAATGCTATTCGCGTCTTGTCAATGGACGCAGTACAAAAGGCCAAATCTGGTCACCCTGGAGCCCCTATGGGCATGGCTGATATCGCAGAAGTATTATGGCGCGATTATCTAAAACACAACCCAACAAATCCAGAGTGGGCTGACCGTGACAGATTTATTCTTTCAAACGGCCACGGTTCAATGCTTATCTATTCTCTATTGCATCTAAGTGGTTACGACTTACCACTGGACGAAATTAAAAACTTCCGTCAAATGCATTCTAAAACACCAGGTCATCCTGAATATGGCTATGCACCAGGAATCGAAACTACTACGGGTCCATTAGGTCAAGGGATCACAAATGCCGTAGGTATGGCAATTGCTGAAAAAGCGCTAGCTGCACAGTTTAACCGTGAAGGTCACGATATTGTTGATCACTTTACCTATGCATTTATGGGCGATGGCTGCCTTATGGAAGGTATTTCTCATGAAGCTGGTTCACTTGCAGGCACATTAGGTCTGGGTAAACTTGTTGCATTTTGGGATGACAACGGCATTTCAATCGATGGTGAAGTAGAAGGTTGGTTTACAGATGACACGCCAGCTCGCTTTAAAGCATACGGTTGGCATGTAATTAGTGGTGTTGATGGCCACGACAGCGATGCTATAAGTGCTGCAATTGCAGAAGCTAAAAGTGTTACCGATAAACCATCACTAATTTGTTGTAAAACAATTATTGGTTACGGCTCACCTAATAAATCTGGTAGCCACGATTGTCACGGTGCACCACTAGGTGATGACGAAATTAAAGCGTCTCGCGAATTCTTAGGTTGGACTGGCGATGCGTTCGAAATTCCTGATGATATTTACGCACAATGGGATAGCAAAGAAAAAGGTCAACAGCTTGAATCAAGCTGGGACGAAAAATTTGCAGCATACGCAAAAGCATACCCAGAGCTTGCGGCTGAATATAAGCGTCGTATTAATAACGAACTGCCTGGCGATTGGGCTGAAAAATCTCAAGCGTACATTGAGCAATTACAAGCAAACCCAGCAAACCCAGCGTCTCGTAAAGCATCACAAAATGCATTAAACGCATTTGGTCCGTTATTACCAGAATTTATGGGTGGCTCAGCCGATTTAGCAGGCTCAAACTTAACAATTTGGGATGGCTCTAAAGGTTTAACACACGACGATGCAAGCGGTAACTACATTTACTACGGTGTACGTGAGTTTGGTATGTCGGCAATTATGAATGGTATTGCCCTTCATAAAGGCTTTATTCCTTACGGTGCTACGTTCTTAATGTTTGTTGAATATGCAAAAAATGCCGTACGTATGGCTGCATTAATGAAGCAACCAAGCATTTTTGTATACACGCACGATTCAATCGGTTTAGGTGAAGATGGTCCAACTCACCAACCAGTAGAGCAAATTGCAAGCATGCGTTTAACGCCTAACTTATACAACTGGCGCCCATGTGACCAAGTTGAGTCGGCAATTGCATGGCAACAAGCTATTGAGCGTAAAGACGGTCCTACATCGTTAATCTTTACTCGCCAAGGTCTTGAGCAACAAGCGCGTGACGCACAGCAATTAAGCGATGTTAAAAAGGGTGGTTACATCCTTAGCTGTGACGGCAATCCTGAAATTATTTTCATTGCGACGGGCTCTGAAGTGCAACTAGCACAAGATTCAGCAACTGAGCTACGCAGCCAAGGTAAAAAGGTACGTGTTGTATCTATGCCATGTACTGATGCCTTTGAAGATCAAAGCGCAGAGTACAAAGAAAGCGTATTACCGGCATCTGTTTCACGCCGCGTAGCAGTAGAAGCAGGTATTGCTGACTACTGGTACAAGTACGTAGGTCTAAATGGCGCAGTAGTAGGTATGACTACCTTTGGTGAGTCGGCACCTGCTGGTGAGCTGTTTGAGCACTTTGGCTTTACAGTGGCAAACATTGTAAGCAAAGCAAACGAGCTTTTTTAATCGCTTTGATTAAATAAAGTAAGTAATTGAAAAACCCGCACATGTTGCGGGTTTTTTTATGCCCTAACATGAAGCAACTTCACCTTGAACAATGCTGCTTTCCTTGCAAGAAAGTAAGCTATCAGGCAAGGTAGTGCGATAAAATTTATAAATAAAAATCTTAAATTAATAGCAGGAGCTAAAAATGCCAAAGTTCGATAACGTAAGTGTAGTAAAAAAAGCCAATGTATATTTTGACGGAAAAGTGTCGAGCCGTACCGTTATTTTAGGTGATGGCGAAGCGAAAACGTTAGGCTTTATGCAACCTGGTGAGTTTGTTTTTGATACAAACCAAAAAGAATGCATGGAGCTTTTAGCTGGCCAATGGGATATTTTATTACCAGGGGCAAGTGAGTGGAAAACATTTAGCGCGGGTGAATCGTTTAATGTTGATGCAAATGTAAGCTTTAAAGTAAAAGTATCTGATTTTGCTGACTACTGTTGTTCGTACACAGATTAATCAATACAGCTAGACGTCTGAAAGCCCATGCACTATGGGCTTTGCATAAACTTTGCACAACGCATGATTTAAATCACCAAAAACCGCAAATAAACCTCAAATATCTCTCTTTTTTCCTTGTGTTAATCTAAATAGCCCCCAATACTATTTATGAGGTAACAAATAAAAGGATACCCTATGAAAATTAATCTTTCTGGTCACCATGTTGAAGTTACTGACTCTATTAGAGAGCACATCAACGAAAAATTTTCAAAAATCGAGAGCCACTTTCCATCGCTTATTGCACTCGATATTATTTTGTCTAAAGAGCATCATAAAATCCAAGCTGAAATTAGCACTAATTACGAAGGCACGCGCATATCGGTAAAAGGGGAAAACGAAGTTATGTACCCTGCCATTGCAAGCGCAGCTAAAAAACTCGATGCGGCACTAAAACATCGAAAAGGGCAGATAAAAGCAAACTTACACGAAAAGCCTGTTAGCACTACACCTGAAATCGCACACGAGATCATCCAAGAGATGGATCTTAAATAAAATTTAGTTCCAAAGTATTGTAAAAAAGAGCCGTATGGCTCTTTTTTATTGCCTGTAATTTAGGTAAGTTATGCGTTCTTGCAGTTTATTAATTAAAAAAATTAATAAAAAGAACACACAACACACATATTTTGAGAAATTAATGCACACAACAAAAGCAGTATGGAAGTCTCGACTAGGTGCGCTTGGACCTGGAATACTCATGGCAACAGCCGCTATTGGCGGTTCTCACTTAGTTGCCTCTACGCAGGCTGGAGCAATATTTGGCTGGCAATTATTTTGGCTTATCCTCGTTGTTAATGTTTTAAAGTACCCGTTTTTTCGCTTTGGTATGGAATACACACTCGCCACTAAAAATAGCCTAGTGGAGGGCTATAAAAGCAAAGGCCCGTTTTATTTTTACAGTTTTATCGGTTTAAACATTGTAGCCGCCGTAGTGAATACCGCTGGCGTATTACTGCTTACCGCAAGCTTACTGCATTACGCGTTGCCCGTAGTGATAGAAGTAACACTGCTATGTTGGATATTGCTCGGTGTGTGCTTAGCCATATTATTGTTAGGGCACTTTAAAGCGCTCGACAGCGTGGCCAAAGGCATAATGGGGTTATTAACGCTGGCTACCGTTATTGCGTTAGTTATCGCGTTTAGTAATGGCCCAATGGCGCCTGCTGACTATGTTGGCCCATCACCTTACGAGCTGGCTATGCTGAGCTTTATGGTGGCTTTAATGGGCTGGATGCCAGCACCTATCGAAATATCTGCATTAAGTTCTTTATGGCTAAAAGAAAAACAAGCGCAGCAAACAGTTTCTAAAAGCCAAGGCTTGTTCGATTTTAACGTAGGTTACTGGCTTACAGCTGGCTTAGCCTTGGTATTTTTTAGCTTAGGTGTATTAGTGCAGTACGGGCAAACCAGTAGTATAGAACTCGGCGGTGTCGCGTTTGCCAAGCAGCTTATAGATATGTACGCACTCACAATAGGCGAGTGGGCAAGGCCGCTTGTATCAGCAATCGCTTTTTTATGTATGTTTGGTACTACACTTACCGTGCTTGATGGCTACGCCCGTACGCTTAACGAATCCCATAAACTACTTGGCTTTGGGCAATCAAAACACAGCTTAAATATTTGGTTAATACTACAAGCCCTTGCCGGTATGGCCGTTATTTTATTTTTTAAATCAGCCCTTGGCCCCATGCTTACCTTTGCAATGACACTTTCATTTGTAACAACGCCTGTTTTTGCATGGCTTAACTTTAGCCTTGTGCGCTCAGAGCCTGCTATAAAACACAGCGTGCTATTACGTAGTTTAACGTGGTTAGGGCTAGTGTATTTAGTAGGCTTTGCTGTTGCGTTTGTAGTATGGAAACTAGCAGCCTAAATAGAGCCACTTACTTTAGGGTTTTAATTAAAGCCCTAAAGCTTAAAGTTTAAATGAGGTATAAATGGATATTAGAACAGGCGAGCTTTCAAACCCACACGTTATAGAGCTACTACAAGCACACCATAACGATATGCTAAAACACTCACCCGTTGAGAGCGTACATGCACTAGATGTGAGCAAACTCACTCAGCCCGATATAACTTTTTATAGCTTATGGATTGATAATAATTTAGCGGGTGTTAGCGCTTTAAAAGCACTAAATATAACGCATGGCGAAATTAAATCAATGCGCACATCAAGCAGCTATTTACGCCAAGGCATAGCCGCTAAGTTACTCACCCATATTATTGAGCAAGCAACACTTCGTGGTTATAAAAAGCTAAGTTTAGAGACCGGCACTGCTGAAGCATTTTTACCCGCACAAAAGCTTTACACTCAGTTTGGTTTTAAAGAATGCGAACCATTTGGTTATTATGAGCTAGATCCGTACAGCTTGTTTATGAGTAAAGCACTTTAAAAGTGAGAGTGGGGAGATTATGAAATATAAAATTGAACATACCGCTCCAGTATCAGACGCATTTGCAAATTTACGCACACAAGTAAAGTGGCAAAACCCTGACGATAAAACATTAAAAGCAAGCATTGAAAACTCACTTTTTTGGGTTGCCGTATACGATACTGATAAGTTAATAGGCACTGGTAGAGTAATCGGCGATGGCGCAATGTATTTTTATATTCAAGATATAATTGTTGCGCCTAGTTATCAAAAACAAGGTATTGGTCATTTAGTTATGACCCACATTGAAAACTACCTAAACAACACCTGCTCTAATGGCGCGACAATAGCTTTATTAAGTGCTCACGGTAAAGAAAGTTTTTATAGACAATATGGTTATGTAAAGCGTGATGGAGATGTTTTAGGATTAGGAATGTGTAAGTTTATTAAGTAAATAAAATTCTACAGAAAAAATAAAATGTCTTTAATATAATAATTTAACTGGATCAGAATAATATGGAAGTTAATAAATTTGGTTTGAGTAGAGTAATTCCAGCAGAAATAAAGCGAGAGATTCGTCAGCAATGTGGGTTCGGGTGTGTTATTTGTGGATTAGGAATAATTCAATATGAACATGTAGATCCTGAGTTTAAAGATGCAAAAAAACATGACCCGGTTAATATGACCCTCCTATGTCCACAATGCCATTCAAAGGTAACTACAAAAATGTGGTCAAAGTCACGTGTAAAATTAGCAATGCGGATGCCAAAGTGTTTACAACAAGGTTACTCTAATGAGTTTTTTGATTTTCCAGAGCGTAATCCTTCTTTAATTTTTGGTGGTGTAAAGTTAAGCAACTGTAAAATCCCTATTCAAGTTGCAAATTACCCATTATTTCAATTAAAAAAAACAGAGTACTTAGGTCAACCATTTTTGCTATCTGGTCTATTTACAGACTCTAATGGAGAAGTCTCACTAGAAATTAAAGATAATGAGTGGAAAGCTAATTCTTCTCTCTGGGATGTAGAAGTTAAAGGCCCTTGTATAACTATTAGAGAAAGGCATCGAAAAATACATCTTGTACTAACTATCACTGAGCAGTGTGATATTTTGGTTTCGCGTCTGGATATGGTTTTTGCAGGCTTCTATTTTGAAGCTAATGGTGATTATTTAAAAGTAACCTTTCCTGATGGAGGTTCTTCAGAGTTATCTGGATGTGTTGCAGATAATTGTAATGTTGGTATTTCTTTTTGATGTAAATAACTAAAGCTACTATTACTTTTTAAATTGATGATTCGAACTACTCTAATACAAATATAGCTGAGTCAAACTTTAACTCAGCCCTTTTATCGCTCTACTTATCCCATCTAAACTAAGCGCATACATGCGGTTGTTCATTAACTTTTTTATAAAGCCAATTGATTGGTAGTGCAGCCAATGCTCGACGAGTTGTGAGTTTAGCCAATCTAGCCTAATTGTTACTCATTTGAGTAAACAATAATTTCGTCAGAATTTGGTAATTTATAAAATCCAACATTTTTTGATTGCTTACCCATGAAATCAATAGCATATTTCATCTCTGCAATTGTTCTTACTGTAGAAAATTTATCTTTAAAACATGCTGAGAATTCGTATGTGAAAGATGTTGACTGATCATAACCTCCCAGCTCTAAAAGGTTATATTCAGTAAAGGGATCTGGTCCTAAAATTTGATGAGAGGTAATAAAAGGCACCCTAGAGTCTTGTAATTTCCAATCATTCAAGCATTTAGCTTCAACATTGCTTGCTAATAAATAAATGCTTTTATCCTTTTTAGAGTCACTTATAAAGATAGTTATAAAAACCAAATTTATAATAAGTGATGCAAACAAAATTAATTTTAATATATTTCTATTATTCACTTTAACTCAGCTCTTTTATCGCTCTACTTATTCCATCTAAGCTCAGCGCATACATGCGGTTGTTCATTAACTCTTTTATAAAGCCAATTGATTGATAGTACGGCCAGTGTTCAACGGGTTGTGGGTTGAGCCAGGCGACTTTATCAAAGTGGTTTGTTATACGTTGCAACCATGCACTGCCGGGCTCTTCATTGTAGTGTTCTACGGAGCCGCCCGCATAAGCTATTTCGTAAGGGCCCATAGTGGCATCGCCAACAAATATTACTTTGTAGTCGCTGGTGAACTTGTTTATGAGCGTCATGGTGTCAATCACGTTTGAATGGCGGCGTGCGTTGTCTTGCCAAACGTGCTCGTATAAACAGTTATGAAAGTAGTAAAACTCTAGGTGTTTAAATTCGCTGTGAGCGGCGCTAAATAATTCTTCGCAGGTGTGGATGTAGTCATCCATTGAGCCGCCAATATCAAACAGCATTAATACTTTTACTGCATTGTGGCGTTCGGGTGCCATTTTTACATCAAGCATGCCGCCTTGTTTTGCAGTAGCGCGAATAGTCTCGTTTAAATCAAGCGTGTCGCTTGCGCCTGTGCGGGCAAACTTACGTAACTTTTTAAGGGCGAGTTTAACTGTGCGCGAACTAATTTCTCTGTCGGTGTCGAGGTTTTTGTATTCTCGTTTGTCCCACACTTTTACTGCTTGGCGGTTACGGTTGCCGTCTTGCCCAATACGCACGCCTTCTGGGTTATAGCCGTATGCCCCAAAAGGTGATGTGCCGCCAGTACCTACCCATTTATTACCGCCAGCGTGGCGTTTTTGTTGCTCTTCTAAACGCTCTTTTAGGGTTTTCATAAGCTCATCGAGCCCGCCCATAGCTTTAAGTTGGGCTTTTTCTTCATCGCTTAGGCTTTTTTCAAACTCTTTACGTAGCCAGTCTTCAGGTAAGTTGTGCTGTTGCTTTAAACTCTCGAGCAAATCAAGATCGGCAATACCGCTAAAGTAGTCGCTAAAGGCTTTATCAAATCGGTCAAAGTGCGTTTCGTCTTTTACCATTATGGTGCGTGCTAAATGGTAAAAAGCGTCTACGTCGGCAAATATAACGCCTTTTTTTAAGGCGTTTATTAAATCGAGTAGTTCTCGAAGGCTCACCGGTAAACGGTATTCACGTAATTTGAAGAAAAATGCAATCAACATATAAGGGCCTGTTTATCTTTCGAGGTTAAATTTGCAGCAGTGTGTTTGGTATTTAGGTAAGGCAGAGCCTATGTAGTGTGGTTATTCCCCATAAATAGGCGATAACACAGCATAAATACCAAACACGCGCTGCCTGAAGGTTCATCCTAGGGACGATTAACTCTTTGTTGCTCGGCTTTTACTTAGCCCACTAGGTTACAAACCTCGCGCCACGATTAAATCGTCCCTAGTTAGAACAAATTTTAATCCACAAAGGTCAACAGGCCCTAGCGGCTCATAAAGGCTAATTTTTCGATTAGGCTTATGTCTTGCTCGTTTTTAAGTAAAGCGCCAAACATTGGCATTAAACCGCCTTTTTTAGATTTGTCGTGCAGTGTTTTAGCGTCTATGTCTTCAGCCATTAAAAGCTTTAACCAGTCGAGTAATTCGCTGGTGGAAGGTTTCTTTTTAAGGCCGTTTGCTTCGCGCAGATTAAAAAACACTTCGAGTGCTTGGCGTACTAAATCCTGTTTAACGTTAGGGTAGTGCACGTCAATAATTTGCTGCATTTCATCGCAGCTTGGAAAATCAATATAATGAAAAAAGCAGCGGCGTAAAAATGCGTCCGGCAATTCTTTTTCGTTATTTGATGTGATGATTACAATAGGGCGCTCTTTTGCGACAATGCGCTCGTTAGTCTCATAAACATGAAACTCCATTTTATCAAGCTCGAGTAGTAAGTCGTTTGGGAACTCTATGTCGGCTTTGTCTATTTCATCAATTAAAAGCACTGGGCGTTTACCGTTAAGCTCTGCATATGTAAATGCCTGCCAAAGCTTACCTTTAACGATGTAGTTACTAATGTTGTGTACGCGCTCGTCACCTAATTGGCTGTCGCGCAGGCGCGAAACCGCGTCGTACTCGTATAAACCTTGCTGCGCTTTAGTAGTCGATTTTATATGCCACTGAATAAGCGTGGTATCTAAGCTTTTAGCCAACTCCTCAGCCAGCATGGTTTTACCTGTGCCAGGTTCGCCTTTAATTAAAAGTGGTTTTTCGAGCATAATGGCAGCATTTACAGCTTGTTTAAGCGCGCTACTCGCTATGTAATTGTCAGTTGAATTAAATTGCACGGTGTACCCTTGTCTGGTCTGAGCAGTAAGTTATTTTGTTATAATGCCATAGTTAAGCAGCAGGTCCAATATAAGCAAAACGCTGTATGACCTCACCTTCTTTTTCAACAGTTTCTAAAAACATACTAAGTGGGCGCGCCCATATACCAAATTCACCATAAAGTGCTTGGTAAATCACAAGCTGTTCCTCGGTTTCGCTATGGGTGGCAACATGAATAACTTTATATTGCGGGCCTTTGTAGTGTTGGTATATGCCTGGTTTTAGGGAAAGTGGTTTTATTGCTGTAGTCATGTTTTGATCTCTTGTATAATTTGGCTTTGCACTTTTAATGTTAACTAATTTGCCAATACTATGAACTATATTTCTTTAGATGATTACAAAAAGGCGTGGGTTTTTCGCCACAAAGATTTACCTGTATCTGATGAAGACGCAGCAAAAATAAAGCCTATGAGCGACGAGCGCGCAGCCGTACTTTGGACAACCATGGTGAGCCGTGAGTTTGATCACCCTGATTTTTTTGAAGACACCGATTGGTGTGGCCAAGAAAAAAGCTTTAGCCAAGAAGTATATTGGCAAGATGCGTGGGAAAATGGTGATGCGCTACCACCAGAAGCAATCTTAACGTTTTTAGATTGGGAAGCTAACACCACGGTTTATTTTTGTATGGCACGCGATAATATTATCGAAACAACATTTGATGTATTTAAACGCAATTGGCAAAACTTTATGTTTTTAGCTGATGGCAGTTTATTGATTGGTAAAAAGCGTAATACGGTTGTGCAATTTTTAGAATCAGGTAAAGCAAAATTAGGTGAAAAGCCAAGCGCTTAAAATAGTGCGCTGCGCTTAAAAAATATTCAATACTGTGTTATAAAACATTTACCTGAATATTTTTGAGTACAGCTTTTGGTCGCTAAAAATCAGTCACTTGATGCTCAACAGCAAGTTGAAATTTGGCAAACTGATGCACAAAAAGTGTTGTATGCACAATTGTGCAATGCGTTTTATCAGCGTGAGGTTCAGCGATTAGTTGCAGAGCCTAATGCCGATAAACTGCGCCGCCAGTTAAAAAGCCTACCTTATTATATTGAGCGAGCGGCAACGTTAGTTGCCAATGGTGACACGCCTTTTACGCTTGATGCACAAAATGGTACGTGGCTTGAAAAGCAAAAACCGACCCCACCCGATGTGAATGTTCAAGCTAATGAACTTTTTTATCAAACGTATGCCAAAGTGGGGCTTATTGTGCCCGTTATATTGCATGGCTACGATCAGGTGCGTCTTAGAATAGACAGTATCGATCAGTTAGGCGAAAATAAGCTGCATTGTAACGAGCTTGGTTGGTTTGATTTTTTAGGAAATGGGTTAGAGCAGCAAAATGCTCAGCTAATAAAGCCAAGTAAAGTGAGTTTAACCGCTGCATGTTGCGGGCATCAGTGGCAATTTTCGAGGCGTTGTATGCCAAGGGTTTTATCACTACGCGAAATGCTTTTAGCGGGTAGTATTAATTGGCGCAATTTAAAGCGCCCCTTAGCGTATTAAAGCTAGGGTATTTGGAATTTAAAATAAGGAGTGTTAAATGCGTATTTTTCAAGTTGGCTTACTGTGCTTAGCACTGTTTGTACAATACAGGTTATGGTTTGGTCATAATGGTTTACAAGACTACACACGACTAAAAGGTGCAGTAACGTCGCATCATCAAACCAACGAAAAACTCATTAAACGTAATAAAGTACTTAAAGCAGATATTGAAGACTTAAAGCTTGGCCAAGAAGGCATTGAAGAGCGTGCACGCAACGAATTGGGAATGATTAAACCGGACGAAACATTTATTCGTGTTTTACCGGGCAAACAATATGACAAATAAACAGACTATTGCAGCAATTGTACCTGCTGCGGGTGTTGGCAGTAGAATGCAGCACAATGCGCCTAAACAATATATACAATTAGCCGGTAAAACCATTTTAGAACACACCTTAGCTAAACTTTCTCAATTACCTCAATTACGCACTATTGTTGTTGCCCTTAGCGACAGCGACCCCTATTTTGACGAACTCCCATTGCTTGATAATCGCATTGTGCGAGCCAGTGGCGGAAAAGAGCGAGCCGACTCGGTGCTTAACAGTCTGCTTTTTTTAGCGCCTAACCCACCAACATGGGTATTGGTGCATGATGCTGCTCGTCCATTAGTTAATATCAGTGATATAGAACGTTTAATTGATGAATGTATACGCGCTGATGAAGGCGGTATTTTAGCTAGCAAAGTAAAAGACACTATAAAACGCGGCCACACTCATGCCCTACAAACTGTGCCACGAGACGATTTATGGCAAGCACTTACCCCGCAGTTTTTTAAATATGACGAGCTTAAAAATGCACTGCAAAACGCATTAGCAAGTGGGGCTACTATTACCGATGAAGCCAGTGCAATTGAGTGGGCGGGTAAACCGGTTAAGCTTGTAGCAGGTCGTAGCGATAATATTAAAATAACCACGCCAGAGGATTTAGACCTGGCTGGGTTTTTATTACATAAACAACAAAACGAGAGTGGATTATGATACGAATTGGCCATGGTTTTGACGTACATAAATTTGGCGGCGAAGGCCCGTTAACTATTTGTGGTGAAAAAATTGATTACCCACAGGGCTTTTTAGCGCACTCAGATGGTGATGTTGCTATTCATGCATTATGCGATGCTATTTTAGGCTCACTTGCAATGGGTGATATTGGTAAGCACTTTCCCGATACGGCAAGCGAGTATGAAAATATCGACAGCCGTATTTTACTTCGCCATGTGGTGGGCTTAGCTAAAGAACAAGGTTATGTACTTGGTAATGGCGATGTGACTATTGTTGCTCAGGCACCAAAAATGCTGCCACATATTCAAGCTATGCGCGCTAATTTAGCCAGCGATTTAAATTGCGACCTTAGCCAAATTAACGTTAAAGCCACTACTACCGAAAAGCTAGGCTTTGAAGGGCGCAAAGAAGGTATTTCGAGCCATGCGGTGGTTATTATGAGTAAAGAGCTTGCGAGTACAAAAAACGCATGAGCGATTTAAATTATTTATACGGTGCACCGCTTTCTAAAGCTGATTTTAAAACCACAGCTGAAGACTTTATGGTTGATGAAGACTTAGGTATAGAATTTACCGGCAGTGGCGAACACGTGTGTTTGCAGGTGGTTAAAAAAGGCGAAAACACGCAATACGTTGCAAAGCTAATTGCGCAGCGTGCGGGAGTTTCACCGCGAGACGTAAGCTATGCAGGCATGAAAGATCGCCACGGTGTGTGCTCGCAGTGGTTTAGTGTAAAAGTACCGATTAAAAAGCCTATCGATTTTAGCGATTTAAATAGTGAGAGTATTTTTATTGTGTCGCAACAGCGCCACGACCGTAAGTTACGTACGGGCTGCCACAAAGGTAATAAATTTACTATTACGCTTCGTAACGTAACCAACCCTCTTGATATTCTATGCCGTATTAATGCCGTGCGCGCAGGTGTGCCTAATTACTTTGGCGAGCAGCGCTTTGGTCATGGTGGTCATAACTTAGTTATGGCTGAAAAAATGTTTGCCGGTGAGCGTATTCGCGATAAAAAGTTGCGCGGTATTATTATTTCAGCAGCACGATCGCATGTATTTAATCAGTTAGTGAGCCTGCGTGTAAAAGAGCATGGTTTAGCTAAAACAATGCATCGTGAAGTATTTATGCTCAGCGGCAGCAATGCATTTTTTGAAGATGCAATTAATGACGAAAACATAGAGCGATTAGCTACCGGCGATATTATGATGTCGGCACCTATGGTGGGAAAAAGCGAAAAAGGCTTAACCGAACAAGAGAAAATATGGCTCGAACCTTTCCAAACATGGTGTGATGGTTTAGGTGAGTTAGGCCTTAAAAATGAGCGCCGAATGCTGCGCTTAATTCCACAAAACTTAACTGTTGAAACACTTGATGAAACCACACTAAAACTAAGCTTTGGTTTGCCAAAAGGGTGTTTTGCAACCGCATTATTACGTGAGCTGGTGGATTACACAGATGCTAGCCCTCGAGAGCGCAAAGAAAAGGATAATGGCATAAATGAAGATACTGTTAAGTAACGATGATGGCGTAAATGCCAAAGGCATTGCGGTTTTATATCAGGCGCTTATACAAATTGCAGATGTAACCCTTGTTGCACCTGATCGCAACTGTAGTGGCGCGAGTAATTCTTTAACACTTATGAACCCGCTACGAGCAACTAAGCTCGAAAACGGTTTTATGTCAGTTAATGGCACACCTACTGATTGTGTACATTTAGGTGTAAATCAGCTAGCTGATGAAAAGCCAGATCTAGTTGTTGCAGGTATTAACCATGGTGCCAATTTGGGTGATGACACGCTTTATTCCGGTACTGTTGCCGCTGCAACTGAAGGTCGCCATTTAGGTCTGCCTGCAATTGCGGTATCGCTTTGCTCACATAATGGCGATCATTTTGAAACAGCCGCTGCTGTTACCGTTAATATTATTAAAGGCTTGGCTTCGCATCCGCTTCCAAAAGATCAAATAATAAATATTAATGTGCCAGATATTCCATTAAGTGAATTAAAAGGGGTGCAAGTAACACGTTTAGGCGCTCGTCATAAAGCTGAAACGATGACGAAACAAACCGATCCTTGGGGGCGTGATATTTATTGGTACGGATCGCTTGGCACCGAAAGCGATGCTGGTGAAGGCACCGACTTTTACGCAATCAATAATGGCTATGCCTCAGTTACGCCACTGAGTGTTGATATGACAGCTAAAGATAGCTTAAAGGCAGTAGGAGAATGGTTAGCCGATTTGGAGATTAATCGTGCTCGCTAATTATACCCGCAGTGCTAAAGCGCTTTCTGACTTACTAAAGCGTGAAGGTGTTGAAGATACGCAAGTACTTAGTGCTATAGCTGATATTCCGCGCCATATTTTTATAGATGATGTGCTAAAACACAAAGCCTATGAAAATACAGCGCTCCCTATTGGGCAAGGGCAAACAATTTCTCAGCCTTACATAGTAGCGCGCATGACAGAGCTACTTCGTTTAGCTGGTGTGCGCAATAAAGTATTAGAAATAGGTACAGGATCTGGGTATCAAACTGCAATATTGGCCAAAACGTTTACAAAGGTTTACTCGGTAGAGCGTATTAAAACACTTCAGTGGCAGGCAAAAAGACGTTTGCAGCAACTCGATTTATATAATGTAACCATGAAGCATGGCGATGGTTGGCAAGGCTGGCAATCACAAGCACCGTTTGATGGTATTATAGTGACTGCTGCGGCCTCTAAAGTTCCGCAAGACTTACTTGCTCAGTTGGCCGATGGTGGCGTGTTATTAGCCCCAATTGGTGAGAGCGATCAAAAATTAGTAATGGTTATCCGCAAAGGCGATAATTATAAAGAGCATGTTATTGCTCCCGTTAGATTTGTGCCGTTAGTACCTGGCGATATTGAATAGGAATTCATTTTGAAGTTGTTTACCAAGTTATACGATATGGCCCTAGTGTGGGCAAAACACCGTCATGCGGAACGTTACTTAGCTGCTATGAGCTTTGCAGAATCAGTTTTTTTCCCGATACCACCCGATGTAATGCTTGCACCTATGTCGCTTGCGCAACCAAACAAAGCATGGCGATTTGCAAGCTTTGCCACAATAGCATCGGTTATTGGTGGAGTGGTTGGTTACTTACTTGGTTTTTGGCTATTTGAACCCGTTGTAGAGCCATTGATTGCACAAATGCACTGGCAAGAAAAGTTTGATATAGCGCTAAACTGGTTTAAGGATTACGGTGTTTGGGTTGTGTTTTTAGCTGGTTTTTCGCCAATACCATATAAAGTATTTACGATTGGCGCAGGTGTTTTACAAATGGCATTTTTGCCATTTTTAATAGCATCAGCCATTGGGCGCGGTGCGCGATTCTTTTTAGTTTCAGCCTTAATGAAGTGGGGCGGAGCTCAAATGGAGCGAAAATTACGTCAGTATATTGAAATACTTGGTTGGGGATTAGTGGTATTAATTGCGCTAGCTTACTTTTTATTGCGTTAAGCGTTAAAAATATCAATTTTCTAATTTAGGGGGAAAATACAATGAATAAACAGTGTTTACTGTATGTAACTATATTTATTAGTATTTTTCTCTTTGGTTGCTCTTCTCGCCATGTTCCTGCACCTGTTAGTAGCTTAAATAATAATGTTAATGATTTAGGTCATACTGTTAACATTAATGGGGCTAGCTATAAAGTACAAAAAGGAGATACGCTCTACTCTATTGCCTTTAGTGCTGGGCAAGACTTTAGATTACTTGCAAAAAACAATTCAATTCCATCACCTTACACAATTTTCCCTGGGCAAAACATCTCCTTACTCCCTAAGCCCGAAAAAACAAAAAGGGATGGAAATTATACGAATTCGAGTAAAAAGTCTATAAAAAAATCACAAAAAAATAACAAAATTTTAAAGAAAGAGCTTGATCCCCCAAAACAACGAGAGTATGTTCAGAAACAAGCCAGTAACAAAATTAGTAATACTAAACGTTTGTCGAGCAGTAAAGTTAAGTGGTTTTGGCCTGCACAGGGCAAAATTACCAAACGCTTTTCTAATAAGGAAAACGGTTATAAAGGTTTACAGATTACTAATCGCAAAGGGGCTTCAGTCTTAGCTGCGGCACAAGGAACAGTGGTATACGCGGGTAACGCCCTTCGAGGTTATGGTAGTTTAATCATATTGAAACATAATGATGATTACCTAAGTGCTTATGCACATAACTCGAAATTACTTGTTAAAGAAAAGCAGAAAGTTAAGGCAGGACAAAAAATAGCAGAAATTGGTAATTCAGAATCTCCGGTCACCGCGCTTCGCTTTGAAATTCGCTACCGAGGGCAAGCTGTCAATCCTGCTAAATACCTACCCTAATTTTTAGGTATTGATAATTGCTCGGGAGAAGGCTTATGGCTAGCGCAGCAAAACTTGACAAACACACTACGACTGACGAAAAATTCGATGATATCGATATTGACGAAAGCACAGCTCTACTAGATAAAGTAGACGACGATGAAATCTTTGCTAAAGAAGAAGTAACTAAAAATCTTGACGCAACTCAACTTTATTTAGGCGAAATTGGTTTTTCTCCTTTGCTAAGTGCTGAAGAAGAAGTGTTTTTTTCTCGCAAATCACTTCGAGGGTGTGAAGCCTCACGTAAACGTATGATTGAAAGTAACTTACGTTTGGTTGTTAAAATAGCACGTCGTTACAATAATCGCGGCCTTGCTCTACTTGATTTAATTGAAGAGGGTAACTTAGGCTTAATTCGCGCAGTTGAAAAATTTGACCCTGAGCGTGGATTTAGATTCTCTACTTACGCTACATGGTGGATACGTCAAACAATTGAACGTGCCATTATGAACCAAACGCGTACCATTCGCTTACCTATTCATGTAGTTAAAGAGCTTAATGTTTATTTACGTACAGCGCGTGAGTTAACTCAAAAGCTTGACCATGAGCCAACAGCTGACGAAATTGCAGCTTGCCTAGATAGACCCGTTGAAGACGTTACTAAAATGCTACGTTTAAACGAAAGAATTGCATCAGTAGACATGCCTATTGGTGGCGAAAACGACAGTGTACTACTTGATATCATCCCTGATGAAAAAAGTGCTGGTCCTGAAGGCGAAGTACAAAATAATGATATTAATAAACATATTGTAGATTGGTTAGGAGAATTAAACCCTAAACAACGTGAAGTGTTAGCACGTCGATTTGGACTGCTTGGCTATGAGCCATCTACACTTGAAGATGTAGGTCGTGAAATAGGCTTAACACGTGAGCGTGTAAGACAAATCCAGGTAGAGGCATTACGTCGTCTAAAAGACATTTTGCAACAAGAAGGTTTAAGTACAGATAGCTTGTTTAATCAGTTTTCGTAACTAGTTAAATAGTATAAGAGACTATGTGTGTTAAAAAGCCGAAGAATTTATTCTTCGGCTTTTTTTATGCTTGTAAATTAGATGATATAATACCAATCTGCTTATATATGGGGTCTATTTAACGTTAAGAAAATTACGCTAGAACTAGGCAAAAATTTTTGTATCTAGTTGTTCTAAATAAAAAATTTTTAACGACGTTATAGTGCAATTTAATTCGTTAAATTGATCAAAGATTTATGCAGGTTGGTATAAATTACAACAATGCTTTTAGTTTATATAACAAATCGTGCGCTTGGCGTGGCGATAAATTATCAGGGTCGATTGCGCTTAACTGCTCTTCAACTTCTGAAGGTGTACTTTGTGTAATTTCGTTATTAAAAGTAAAGGCTTGTTGTTCTGTATTTGGTGCAGTAACGCTTTGATGATTTTCAAGCAACTTAAGTTTTTGCTTTGCTTGTGCAATCACAGCTTTTGGCACTCCAGCAAGAGCGGCTACTTGTAAACCAAAGCTTTTGCTTGCTGCACCGTCGAGAACTGTATGCATAAACGCAATAGTGTCGTTATGCTCTATTGCATCAAGGTGCACGTTTACAAGGCCCGTGGTTTGCTCAGCAAGTTCTGTTAATTCAAAGTAGTGCGTAGCAAACAATGTTTTAGCAGATATTTTTGACGCTAAATGATCGGCTGTTGCATACGCAAGCGAGAGTCCATCGTAGGTACTTGTACCGCGACCAATCTCATCCATTAATACTAAAGACTGCGCCGTGGCATTATTTAAAATCGTTGCTGTTTCGGTCATTTCTACCATGAAGGTTGAACGCCCTGATGCTAAATCATCGCTTGCACCAATACGTGTAAATATGCGGTCGATATTACCAATTTTAGCGCTGTCAGCGGGTACATAACTGCCAATGTGAGCCATTAAAACAATAAGTGCCGTTTGGCGCATATAGGTTGATTTACCGCCCATGTTTGGACCGGTAATAATTAGCATTTTACGTTGGCTGTTTAATTCAACAGGGTTAGCAATAAACGGTTCTTTCATTACTTGTTCAACAACAGGGTGACGACCTTGCTTAATGCTTATATTGTCGTTATCGCACAATTCTGGTTTTGCATAATTGAGTGCGAATGCACGCTCAGCTAAATTGTTTAAAACGTCTAAATCAGCCAATGCTGCTGCCATCATTTGCAACTGCTCAATATGTGGAGCAATAAATCTAAACAGCTCCTCGTATAGTTGTTTTTCAAGCGCGAGAGCTTTTGATTGGCTACCGAGCACTTTATCCTCGTGCTCTTTAAGCTCAGGAATAATATAGCGTTCGTTATTTTTAAGTGTTTGACGACGAATGTAGTCGGCTGGCACTAAGTGCGCATTAGCTCTACTTACTTCAATAAAAAAGCCGTGTACGCGGTTATAACCAATTTTAAGTGTACTAATGCCCGTACGTTCGCGCTCTCGCAGTTCTAATTGCTCAAGGACATCAGTGGCACCTTTGCTTAAGTTACGCCACTCATCAAGCTCACTATTGTAACCTGGAGCAATAACACCACCGTCACGAATAAGTACCGGTGGGTTTTCTATCACAGCTCGTTCTAATAACGCTTGTAAATCAGGGAGTTCAGGCGAGTGCTTGATGATACCTGCTATACGAGGATCGTTAGCGTCAGCTAACAAAGTATGCAGTGGTGCAAGTGCTTGTAGCGCACTGCGCAGGCGAGTTAAATCACGCGGGCGTGCAGTACATAAAGCTAGGCGTGCAATAACACGCTCTACATCACCAATCTCTTTTAATGATTCGTGTAATTCACCGCAAAGCTGCGCATCTAAAATAGCGCTAATTGCATTTAAACGTGAATTTAGCTCGTCTTTATTACGTACAGGTGTATGAATACGGCGCTTAAGTAAACGAGAGCCCATAGGTGTTGCTGTTTTATCAAGTACTTGGGCTAGTGTATTTTCAAACCCGCCCGATAAATTAACAGTTAATTCTAAATTTTTACGGGTAGCGGCATCTAAAATAACAGCGTGTTCGTTGTGCTCAAGCGTAATTGCACGAATATGCGGCAGTGCAATACGTTGTGTATCTTTTACGTATTGCATTAGGCAACCTGCAGCAACAAGCGCGCTATGGGCTTTATCAACACCAAAGCCAACTAAATCTTTAGTACCAAACTGATCGCATAATAAATGCTGAGCCGTATCTAAGTCGAACTCCCACTCTGGACGACGGCGAGCGCCTTTTATATGTTCAATTAAATGAACGTTTTCAAAGCTTTCGCTATACAGAAGTTCGGCTGGTGATAGGCGCTGAATAGTTGAGCTAAAGGCTTCGTCGGTATTTACTTCGACAATATTAAAACGACCAGAGTTAATGTCTAAATAAGCAATCCCGTATAAGCCTTTTTTACTTTGCCAAACGCTGGTAAGGAGATTGTCTTGTCGCTCTTGTAAAAGCGCTTCATCAGAAATTGTACCGGGTGTAACTATACGCACTACTTTTCGATCAACAGGGCCTTTACTGGTTGCAGGGTCTCCCACTTGTTCGCAGATAGCGACTGATTCACCCATTTGGACTAGACGTGCTAAGTAGTTTTCTACCGCATGGTAAGGTACGCCCGCCATAGGGATAGGATCGCCGCCAGCTTTACCACGATGAGTTTGCGAAATATCGAGTAATTGAGCGGCGCGTTTAGCGTCATCAAAAAAAAGTTCGTAAAAATCGCCCATACGATAAAACAATAAAATATCGCGATGCTCTGATTTTATTTTTAGATACTGCTGCATCATAGGGGTTTGTTGTTTTATAGTGTGTGGTGCATAAAGATCAAACGACATGTATTTACCCAAAGGCTGAATATGGAATTACATCAAGAGATTAAAACACTTGCTGCGCAATTAGGCGCTATTTTAACGGATAAATGCTTATGGATCACTACTGCTGAGTCATGTACTGGTGGCGGAGTGAGTTATGCGCTTACCGATACACCTGGAAGTTCAGCTTATATCGACCGTGCATTTGTCACTTATAGTAACCAAGCAAAGCAAGATTTGCTCAATGTTAGTGCTAGTACATTAAATCAATACGGTGCTGTGAGCGAGCAAACAGTCCATGAAATGGCAGTAGGTGCTATTAAAGCAACAAACGCTAATATATCGATAGCTGTATCGGGCATTGCAGGGCCTGGCGGGGCGACAGAAGGTAAACCTGTTGGACTTGTATGGTTTGGCATACAAATTAATGACAAAGTACTGACCTTTAAACAAATATTTACTGGTGATAGGGCTCAAGTAAGACTGCAAGCTATTGTATTTGCATTAAAAAGTGTAATAGATGAGATAAAATGAAAAAATTAGCTTGATACTGTGATTTCATACAGTATACTTGTTCGCATTAGCTGGATTGGAGAACAAAATGAACGATAACAAACAAAAAGCGTTAGACGCAGCACTATCACAAATTGAACGTCAATTTGGTAAAGGCTCAATTATGAAATTGGGTGATAACAAAGCGTTAAACATTGAATCTGTATCTACAGGTTCACTAGGTATTGATATTGCCTTAGGCATAGGTGGCTTACCTATGGGACGTATTGTTGAAGTGTATGGTCCTGAGTCATCTGGTAAAACAACGCTTACTTTACAAGTTATCGCAGAAGCTCAAAAAGAAGGTAAAACATGTGCCTTTATTGATGCTGAGCATGCTCTTGATCCTGTATATGCACAAAAACTAGGTGTAAATATTGATGACCTTTTTGTATCTCAACCTGATACAGGTGAGCAAGCACTAGAAATTTGTGACATGTTAGTACGTTCAAGCGCAGTAGACGTTGTTATTATTGACTCGGTTGCTGCACTTACACCAAAAGCTGAGATTGAAGGCGACATGGGCGACTCGCACATGGGCTTACAAGCACGTTTAATGTCACAGGCATTACGTAAGCTTACTGGTAATATTAAACGCTCTAACACGTTATGTATTTTCATTAACCAAATCCGTATGAAAATTGGTGTTATGTTTGGTAACCCAGAAACAACAACGGGTGGTAATGCACTTAAGTTTTACGCATCGGTACGTATTGATATTCGTCGTATTGGTTCTGTGAAAGAAGGTGATGAAGTTGTTGGTAACGAAACCCGCGTTAAAATTGTTAAAAACAAAGTAGCGCCGCCATTTAAACAAGCTGAATTTATCATCATGTATGGCGAAGGTATTTCTAAGCAAGGCGAGTTAATTGATTTAGGTGTTAAGCATAAAATTGTTGAAAAAGCAGGTGCTTGGTACAGTTACAGTGGCAACAAGGTTGGCCAAGGTAAATCTAACTCAATTAAGTTTTTGAAAGAAAACCCAGAAATTGCAGATGAGATTGAAGGTAAGTTACGCGAAATGCTTTTACTAAAAGCAACTATTGAACCTGAAGACGGTGAAGATAAGTTAGGCGACGATCCAGACCTTTAAACTGCACCCAAATGAGTTTTTAAGCTTGATTTGACCCGAGCTTTGAAAAGCGCTAATCAGTAATGATTAGCGCTTTTTTGTTATTAAAAACTTACATCAGGTTAGATAAAATAAAAACGACACATTAAAAATGTGTCGTTTTTTAATTCAATAGAAAAAATCTAGAGTCTTTAATTAATCAAATATATTTATAATTGCCAGTTTACAGATAGGGCGTAGTTACGAGGTGCACCGTAGTAACCTTGTGCCCAGTACAGGCTGTGCAAATATTTTTCACCGGTGGTGTTATTTACGTTGAAAGTGACTCCTACGTTATCTGTAATTTCGTAAGTGGCCATTAAATCAAGTAACCCGTATGCATCTTGGTGAGTAGTGACGCTTGCAATACCATTTGCATCTTCGACTTGGACTCGGCTAGTTGAATCCTGCCAGCGATAGTTTGCACCAAATGATAAACCATCAACTAAAGGTACTTGGTAGGTTGCGGCCAGCTTAAGTTGATTTTCAGGTGTGTAATCTTTAACTAAATCATCACCATCAATAGTTAGGTTACTAAAACTTACACTTGCGCTTAAATCATCTGTTATTCGACCACTTAGTTCAACTTCAAAGCCGTTGCTGTTAATGCCATCTGCTGCATAATAACGCGTATCACTAGGTAATGAGTCGGGTAAAGCTATGGCAAGCCCTTCCTGCTTTGCATCGAAGTAAGCAAAAGTTACGAAAATTTGGTCATCAAGTAACTGTGCTTTTATACCAACTTCACTGCTTTTACCTATTACGGGAGCTAATTGGTTGGCATTAATATCAAGCTCTTTTTGCGGTACAAATGTTTCTGTGTAGCTTGCATAAGCTGATAGAGACTCGTTAAAGTCGTACACCGTGCCAATATAAGGAATAACTTCAGAGTCGCTTCTTGTTTGTTCAACACCGTAAGCACTCCCTTTTGTTTTCCAGTCGGTATAACGCACACCAGCGAGCACACTTAAAGGCTCACTTAATTTAATGCGAGTAGATATGTAAGCTGATTTTTGCTCGTTAGTAATATCACTACCATCTAAGCCATCAGCAAGTGTTGCCTCTGGTACTACACCATCCCACGTTTTAAGTGATGGCATAGCTGGAAAACCATTGCCTGTAGTGTAATCGTAAAGAGACTGCTCGTTGTAATCCATTTTAGCTTGGCTAACACCAAATGATAGGTCGTGCTCTTGGCCAAATAAATTAAACTTACCACTGGCATATAAATCAAATAAGTCATGCTTATCTTCGTAATCATAACGGCTAGCATAACCTGTTAAACCAAGTTCAGTATCTTTATCAGGGGTGCCGTATACGTAGAACAACTCTGAGTCTTGTTCGTTTTCGATGTGAGCATAACGTGCTCTAGCTACCCATGTTGCCGATAAGTTTTGTTCAAGTGTTACATATACTTGCTCAGCACTGTTATCCCAGTAAGACCAGTCAGCAGCGGTGCTGGTTGATTCGTCGTAATCGGTTGCTGTTCCGTCTGTATAATAAAGAGGTAGTGCACCCCACAGCGGGCTATCTGCGTCTTTTTGTTGGTTAACGTAGTTAACGCTTAATAATGTGTTGTCTGTTAATTTGCCTTCGTAGGCTAAGTAAACAATGGTTTTATCTGTTTCGTAGCGATCTAAATATGAGTCAGCTTTTTGCTTCGTAAATACAGCGCGTACAGCGTGGTCTTCATTTATTGGCGTAGATACATCTAAATCTAAACGTTTTTTATTCCATGAGCCATAAGATGCTGATGCATTTGCCTGTGTTGTATAAGTTGGCTTTTTTAAAACCATGTTAACAGTTGCAGAAGGATTACCAGCGCCAGTCATTAAACCATTAGCACCGCGAACTATCTCTACACGGTCATAAATTGATGTATCAAGACTGCCTTGAATAGAGCCTGAGCTTTGTGGGATCCCTAAGCCATCAACTTGAAAGTTCGTAATTTCAAAACCACGGGCCTTAAAGTAAGTACGATCTGTTTCTATTTGCTCTACTGTTACGCCTGGCGTGCTTTCAAGTACTGAGTTTATGTCGTCTAGTGAAAAGTCGTCCATTAGTGCGCGTGAAACTACCGAGATTGATTGTGGTGTTTCTTTAATTGTTAAACCTAGTTTGGTAGCCGATTGCGCTTCTTCAGTAATGTAGTTTTTATGATGCTGACCATATACCGCAATTTTTTCGAGAGGTTCAGATTTTACATTTGCCTCATCAGCAAGTGCATAACCAGATAAAATTAAAGAAGTAGCAAAGCTTAGTTTAGATAAACGCAAAACTTGAGGGGACGACATAAGTTTTTCCAGTTAGTTCAAAAGAAGTGCGTAACTTAATCTAAATGATATCGATTTGCAATTGTGTTTGGTGTTTTTATCAATAATAATTCTATTTTTTTGGATTTTAGCGCCACATATAAAGATTTTAGGTACTAATTGATGAATTATATAGAACTCAATCTCGCTTATAAAAAAAGCGGCCTAGGCCGCTTTTTAAAGTAGTTAGCTTTTTAGCTATTAAAAAGAGTATTTAACAGAAAACTGTAAGCGGTCTAAATCGCCATCAACGCCGCTTTCAGTTTCACGCTCAGCATGCTTTAGCTCAGCACCAAAAGTTAGACGTTTAACCGGTGAGTATAGAATGTTAGCGCTATAGCTTTGGCTTGATTCAGTCGGATCACCAGAAATAGCTAATAAATCAGTGTTGTTATCAGCACTGAAGAATGAATATAAGAACGTTGAACGCCATTGGCTTGTCCACTTGTGCTGGTAAGCAACAAAACCAGAAGTCGAATCAATTGCATCTAGTTCATCGCCATTAAGTACTGCACCGTGAGCAACGTTTAAGCCTACGTAACGGCCTAAGCCTTTACCTTGAGTAAGCATAAATTTAAGGTTGTCTTCACCAAGGTTTATTTTACCTGATGCACTAATACCAAAAGAAGTTTCATCTGCATCAACACTGCCTACTTTATAAGTAAGTTGGCGAGCAAGCGCTGCAACCACAATGTTACCCCAATCGGCTTTGTGTGTGTAACGAGCTGTAAAGTCAGGCAATGATGCATCATCAGTTACTACCATACCGCTAGTAGTAGAAATTGTACTTTCTGGGTTTTCTAATGAAAACGACCATGCGCCAGTGGTGTATTTAATTTGCGATTGACGCACGAACACAGTGCCCTCAGCAGGGCCTACAAAATCAAGCGTTTCAGCAAGCGCCCCCACGTTTTGGAAGTTAGACCATGTTTGACCAAATAACCAACCATCGTAAGTCACAAAGGCATGGCGAATACGCGGGGCGTAAGAATTTGAAACTCGCTCATTACCGCCAGCAGCCGAGGCCAAAAAGTCAATTTCAATTTTAGTATTAACGGTTTTACCGTTATCCATAACAGTGGCTGTGCCAAAGTTAAAACGTGACTCACGAGCATGCATATCAAATACAGCATCTGAGCTGTTATCATCGCCAACTGTTAACGTACTTGGTACGTAAAAGTCACGACCTACGTTTGAGCCTGCAGGCGCACCCGCTGAATAATCACTCCACATAGAGTCTAGTTTAATGTATCCACCGTAAGTAAATTCCGTATCACCAATTTTTGCGGCAGTCGCTGCATAAGCAGTGCTTGATAGTGCACATAATACAGCGCTTGCTGCTAATGTTTTTAATGGGGTAAATTTCATTGTGGTGTCCTTGTATAGGCTACTTGTTGTTTGTTGCTTTTTTTTTCATGTAAGGTTGTATTACTTGCTACTAGTATTACTTACGAATAAAAAAGGGTGTTAATTTGGCTTTTCAATACACATATTGTTTTCATTCGTTAAATAAAGCTTTGGCAAGTAATACCGCAAATATCTTTATTAAAGTACACAAACACTTTTGAATATGTGCAATATTTACTCAATTACCTATTGGTCTATAAGACTAAGGTTTTAGAGTCGATTAGTTTGCATTTACTTACATTTAACGCGTTGTATTATTTATGTAAAAAAATTGAAAGCAGGTGGATTATAAACTACAAATGAGTAAATTGGAGTAGAGTACAACTAAGGTCTAATACTTAATAAAGTACTGCTGAGTAATCCTTGATAAAAGCTTAAGGCAAGTAATTAAAATGGAGACGAAGATGTCACAAAGTATCTATCCAGTTCCTGCGCATATTAAAGATGCGACTCTCATTGATAAAAATAAATATAATACGCTTTATAAGCAATCTATTGATGACCCTGAAAGTTTTTGGCGTGAGCATGGCAAACGCCTCGATTGGTCTACTCCTTACACTAAAGTTAAAAATACCTCTTTTGATAAAGGCCACATCAGTATTAAATGGTATGAAGATGGCTATTTAAATGCGTCTTACAACTGTATTGACCGCCACTTAAAAACGAAAGCAGACAAAATTGCGCTTATTTGGGAAGGTGATGACCCTTCTCAAACTGAGAACATTACTTATCAAAAACTTCATGATGAAGTGGCTAAATTTGCCAATGGTTTAAAAAAACTGGGTGTACAAAAAGGTGACCGCGTAGCTATATATATGCCAATGACCCCACAAGCGGTGTATGCAATGCAAGCTTGTGCACGTATTGGTGCTATTCATTCTGTTGTATTTGGTGGTTTTTCACCATCGGCTATTGCTGATCGTATTAGAGATTCTGGCGCTAAGGTTGTTATTACTTCTGATGAGGGACGCAGAGCAGGAAATTGTGTTCCATTAAAAGCAAATGTAGATGAAGCGGTAGCGCAAGAAACTGTAACCACAATTGAACACGTTATTGTGCACCAATTAACAGGCGGTGAAGTTGATTGGAATGAGCACGATATATGGTGGCACGAGCTAATTGCTGACTTACCAGCACAGTGTGAGCCAGAGCCAATGAATGCTGAAGATCCTTTGTTTATATTGTATACATCAGGTTCTACTGGTCAGCCTAAAGGTGTTGTACATACTACAGGTGGCTACTTAGTTTACTCATCAATGACACATGAATACGTATTTGATTTAAAAGAAGATGATGTGTATTGGTGTAGTGCCGATGTAGGTTGGATCACAGGCCACAGTTACATTGCGTACGGGCCATTAGTAAACGGTTGTACTCAGGTTTTATTTGAAGGTGTACCCACTTATCCAACTGCAGGGCGTATGGGCGAAGTAGTTGATAAACACGGTGTTACTATTTTATATACCGCCCCTACAGCAATTAGAGCACTAATGGCTAAAGGTGATGAGCCTACAGCTTCGTCACATCGCGATAGTTTACGTATTTTAGGTTCGGTAGGTGAGCCAATAAATCCAGAAGCGTGGACATGGTATTACGAGAGTATTGGTAAATCTAATTGCCCGATTGTTGATACATGGTGGCAAACAGAAACCGGTGGCATAATGATTACGCCTCTACCGGGTGCTACTGATACAAAACCAGGTTCTGCAACACATCCATTTTTTGGTATTGCGCCTGCATTATTTGATGCTGAAGGTAATACACTCGAAGGTGCCGTAGATGGTAATTTAGTTATTTTAGATAGTTGGCCATCGCAAGCTCGAACTGTTTATGGCGACCATGAACGTTTTGAACAAACTTATTTTAGCGCCTACCCAGGAGTTTACTTTACAGGCGATGGTTGTCGTCGTGATGAAGATGGTTATTACTGGATCACAGGTCGTGTGGACGATGTACTTAATGTGTCTGGGCACCGCCTTGGTACTGCCGAAATTGAAAGTGCGTTAGTTGCGCATGAAGCGGTAGCAGAAGCTGCTGTTGTAGGTTACCCCCATGATATTAAAGGCCAAGGTATTTATGTTTACATTACGCCTAACGAAGGTATAACAGTAAGCGATGAATTAACTAAAGAGGTACGTAATTGGGTTCGTAAAGAGCTCAGCCCAATCGCATCTCCAGATATGATTCAATGGTCACCGGGTTTGCCAAAAACACGTTCAGGCAAGATTATGCGTCGTATTTTACGTAAAATCGCTGCAAATGAGCACCAACAACTCGGTGATACGTCAACGCTTGCCGATCCTTCAGTTGTCGATGAACTAATCGAGAACAGATTAAATCGTTAAATGTGCGTTAAAAACTTGATTACAAGTTGATTCTAAACGTAGTATATCGGCTGTCAGTAAAGGTGTTAAACCTAACTGGCAGCCGAATTTATTAGGAGTGAACCATGAGTCAGTTTTTAATAGCGGACGATCATCCGTTATTTCGTGAAGCACTAAAGGGCGCACTGAGCGCAAAATTTGAGGGTTTAGAGGTTTTTGAATCATCCGATTTTGACAGCACACTGCAAGTGTTAAGCGAGCAAGAGGATCTTGATATATTACTGCTAGACCTTCACATGCCAGGTAATGGTGATTTATATGGTCTTATTCGTATTAGAGAAGAATACCCAAGCTTACCTATTGCCGTTGTTTCGGGTAGTGAAGACGTGAATATCGTTTCTAAAGTAATGGGTTACGGCGCTATGGGTTTTATTCCTAAATCATCATCGTCTGATGATATTGCCAGTGCAATTAACCAAATACTTGAAGGCGATACATGGCTACCAAAAGAGCTAAAAAACAAAGTAGCTGAAATTGAAGGTGAAGATAGAGAAATAGCAGCGCAAGTTGCCTCATTAACGCCTCAACAATACCGAGTGCTGCAATATCTGCACGAAGGTTTACTTAATAAGCAAATTGCTTATGAACTACACATATCAGAAGCGACAGTAAAAGCACACATTACAGCCATATTTAGAAAACTCGGTGTGTACAATCGTACCCAAGCCGTTTTAATTGCCGCTAAATTAAAGCTCGAACCAATAGAGCAGGCATAATTTACATTTAAAAAGTTATTAGCTTATTTATGAGCAAAAAAATGCCAGCAACAATGCTGGCATTTTTTATGTGTAGAATAATTAAGCAATTGGAATAATGCTAAGAAAACACCACGGTTTTATTACCATTAATAAATAGCTTATGCTCTGAGGCAAGTTGAAGTGCTTTACAAAACACAGTCTTTTCAACATCTTTGCCCATTTTTGCCATCATTTCGGCGGTATTCGCATGTGTAACGCTGGTTACATCTTGCAAAATAATAGGACCTTCATCAAGCTCATTATTAACAAAGTGAGCGGTAGCACCAATAATTTTTACGCCGCGCTCAAATGCTTGATGATAAGGTTTAGCACCTATAAATGCAGGCAAAAATGAGTGATGAATATTAATTATTTTACCTTCAAACCGACCCACAAATTCAGGACTTAAAATACGCATGTATTTGGCAAGGCCAATAATGTCAGGGTTGTAGCTGGCAATTAAATCGCCTACCTTTTCATCATGCTCGCTACGGGTTAACCCTTCGTGCGATACAACATGAAATGGCACACCAAACCCTTTAGCTAGCGGCTCTAAATCAGCATAGTTAGCAATTACAGCGAGTACTTCAATATTAAGAGTTTGTTCAAATTGCTTTAACAGCATACCACCTAAACAATGAGCTTCTTTAGTTGCCAGTAAAACTACTTTAGTTTTTGCGCCGCAATGTAGCGCAAGTTTAGCGCCTTGTGGCAACAGTGCGCGTAGTTGATCTAAAAAGTCGCTTTGTGGCTCGCCTGTAAGCTCTGTACGCATAAAAAATCGCTGCGCGTCTTTATCTACAAATTCGTTGTTACGCGTAATGTTTAAATTATTTTTATGGCAAAGCCCTGTAATTTTAGCTATTAAGCCTACATCATCAGCACATTGGGTGGTTAGTATATAGCTCATTGTCCTCATTCTTACCCTGTAATTAATCCTTTCATTATTTGTGTTTTGGCACATAAAGCAAGGGCTTTGTGAACTAATCCAATATTAATCATGTTGTTGAGTGCAAAAGAGGTAATAAAGTTAAAAAGTATTGAATAGAGGTTAAAAAAATGCCACCTAAGTTAACAAGGTGGCATTAATAAAAATTATCTAGGTTTGAGGTTAATTAACTCTTGGGCTCGGGAGATAAGTTTTCTTCTTGTCTTAAATACCCGGCAGCTTCTTCATCATCTTTCGCTATCGCTTGCTGAGTAGGTATAGCGCGCGTTTGTTGGTTTAGTTGATGTATTTGTGACGCATTACCTAAATCACGCTCACTGGTGATTGAGGCGATAGATTCGCGGTCTTTTAAGAATGCAATAACGTCTTTTTTGATTGCTTGTAATTGCCCTTCGTCTTTATGCATTTCCATAATGTGGCGAGGATGTTCAAGGTTTTTCATACCTGTTGCAGCAAACGTAGTAGAGATAACACGAGAAACAATAATCCAAGGCGTTATGCTACTGCGTACTAAAGTATTTTCTGAGCGGGTGCTATCGTGAATACCAGTACCTGTTGATATTTTAGACTCAGTAAAAGTGCCTTCACATTTAAAGTACACAAGCAGTGACTCAAATTGCATTTCTGCAAAAAATAGATGCGCTGTGTTTGCAAGTAACTGCGCAAATGCTTTAATAAGTATGCCTATTAGCAATAAGTGAAAGCTTGTCATTAATAGCTCACTAAATTGAATAATATGTTGGTTATTAAATGCCTGTTTAAAACTATTAATATTTGCCGCATCAATGTAATGGTAAATATTAATAAACGAATACGCTAAAAATACAGTAAATGCTAACGCTACAATATAAAGTAAGTTACCGCTCACCAAAGCAAGTAATCTCGCGAGTGTAAAGTTTTTACCTAAGTCCATTGAGTGCAGTTTAGGCTGAATCTCTTGGATCATTTCACCTTTAAAACCGCCTTTACCTTCTATTTGTTCTTGAAGCTTAGGGTCTAATTCTCTGTAAACCCTGTTAGGTACTTCTTTATAACGGCGATTAGCCATTACTAGGTTATCGAGGTTTATGAAAATCTCGTCTGGATGAACAGACTCTTGCCAGTTTTCACGTAGTTCAGATACTTCAGCTGAAGGGGTAACTGAATTTAAACGCGCTTTAATCATGATAAAAGCAAGCGCACAGCTTAGAGTTGCTAATATAATAATTGCAATTAAGTACATTCCAGCATGAAGACTAGGCAGTTGCTCAAGCCAGCTATCTATTTCTTGTTTACTAATGTGCTGCTCTTTCATCAACCATGACATAGAAAGACCAATAGCGATGGGTAAAATAAAAGATAACGAAATAATTTTAGCAAGTGCACCAGTACCAAGTGCTTCAATATTCTTTTCTGCATTTCGAGAGATAGGTTTACCTGTAGAGCGCCAAGAAAAAAGCACGTAAAACATTAATATTGCACTATAAACCGGAAATGCTAATTCCCCAGCTTCACCGGTAAAGCCCGACAAAGATACAAATGCAACAAGGCCATAAGCAATAAGGGCGACAAAGGTGCTTACCCATGAGCCAAATAATCGCTGGGCAACATTTCGAATTGGATATGGTAGAAACAATAACTTAGGGATTAAGCTGTGAAGTAAGCGTGATAAAAAACCATTAGGCTCTTTAAATGTACTGTTTTTACGACCAACCAGCATTTCTTCAAGTGATTGCGCTGTGTAGGCTACTTCTTTTTGTTCTTCTTGAGCGGTTGATGCTTGCGATTTACTGTAGTTATAAGCAAGTGAAGTTGGGTGGTTTCTACCTACAAAGTATTTAAGTGTTGCATAAATACCTGACGATAGTGAGCGAATGCCGAATGCTAAAATAAGCATGCCAAACACCATTAAAATCCAACCTGCGGTTGTATCTTCTTTCACAGAGCCCGCAGCAATAACAAGTAAACTAATACCTGCTATAGACTCAATGAGTCCTCTTAATGCTGTTACTTTACCTTCCAGTTTGAAGGGGTTTTTTAGTCCAAGATCAATCGATCCATAATCAAAAGCCATTGAATTCTCCATTTAAACAGCACCCCAATTGCGGGGGACAAAGTGTAATTAATCTGAACTTAGGATAATAAATCTATCTCAAGTAGCTTTATTTTAGCGCTAAGTGCATCGAGTTTAATCGTAATAGACTTGTTGCTGGCGCGTAAGTTAGACCTACTTTTGCGAAAACCTAAATAGAATTATTAATATATATTAAGTATTTATAATTGTTGTTGGTTTTTTATTATATATCAATAATCTTGTTCAGTTTAAGGTTATTTTAAAGTGATACATTTTATATTCCGACGCATGCTTAAATATAACTGGAGGGTTAATGAAGCTAATTTATGTAGACGATAATTTACCAGGGATCACTCGTAAACTTAAACATAAAAGTTGGCTTTACTTTGATCCAATCGGTAAGCAAATAAAAGAGCAAAATGTGATTGATCGTTTGAATGGATTGGCATTTCCGCCTGCCTATAAAAACGCCTGGTTTTGCCCAGAAGAAAACGGGCATATTTTAGCGACAGGATTTGATAGTAAGGGGCGAAAGCAATACCGCTACCATCCTGAATTTAGGGCGCAACAAGAAGCAAAAAAATACCAAGCATGTGGAGTATTTGGTAATAAACTCCCTTTGTTAAGAGCGCGTTTAGAAACAGACTTACAAGGCGATGAGCTTAATATTGAGCGCACTTTAGCAGCAGTTGTAAGACTTATGGATTTAGGTGCGCTGAGGGTAGGTAACGAGCGTAACGTAAAGCAAAATAAAAGTTTTGGTGCTACAACATTACGAACACGCCATGCAAAACTCACGGGCAAAAATATTCAGCTAAAATATCGTGCCAAGTCAGGTAAAGAACGTGAAGTAAATATAACCGACAGGGTGCTTAGCCATGTTATAAAAGACTTACAAGATTTACCCGGGCAGCATTTATTTCAGTATATAAATGAAGGTGAGCGCACAAATGTTACATCAAGTGAAATAAACCAATACATTCAGCAAATAATGGGTGAGGAGTTTAGTGCAAAACACTTTAGAACTTGGCGAGCAAGCGTTATTGCATTCAAACAATTAGCAAAAGCTAAAGGGGCGCTTAGTTTAAAAAGCATGCTTGATAGCGTATCTGAGCAACTTGGTAATACTCCCGCTATAGCACGCAAATCTTATGTGCATCCCGATTTAATTACGCTGTGTAAAGAAGATGAAGATACTCAAACTGCGTGGAGAGAGTCCCTTTCATTACCACGAAAAACAAAGTACTTGAGTCGTTATGAACGTGGTTTTTTAGCTTTTTTAAACGATTAATTGCCATAGCAACTTTACACACTTGAGCATATTAATTACATATTCTCTAGTTTAATTTATTAACTTTTAGAATAAGGGTTTTTAAAAAGTCATTAAATTTCAATTGTTTATTTTGAAACTTTAATTTGGCATTACCGTTGCACCTCCAGAGTACTACTTAGTGGTAAGTACAAAAGCATTTATCAACGATATTTAGCGAGGAGGTTCACAGTGAAGGGGTCATTTTCAAATCAAGCGCATACTAAGGCAAAGGGTTTTACTTTAAAAACTGCATTGTTTATTGGCATGAGCGGATTATGCTCAGCACCAACACTCGCTGCCAATGAGCTTGAAAGTGTGGTACTCGCTAACTCTTCACTAACTACTTATAACTCACAAAAGTACATGCAAGCTGATGACACCTACTACTTTGACCAATATTCAGCGCAGTTAATTGAACGTACAGAAAAAGCCATTAATTGGTATCAAGAAATAGTTAACAAAGGTGGTTTTACACACTTATATAACGATGAATTGCTTGAACTAGGCAGTAATAATAAACAGGTGAGCTTACTTGCACAGCGTTTATATCAAGAGCGTGACTTAAAAATTAACGTGTGCGACGAAGCTATATGCACGTTTGATAAAGATATAGAGCAAGCTGTTAAGCAATTTCAAAGCCGCCATGGTTTAAAAGTTGATGGCCGAGTGGGTAAGCGTACTTTTGCATCGCTTAATGTGCCCGCACAGCAAAAACTCGATAAATTAAAACTTAACTTTTATAGAATAACTAACTTTGCAGGCGCAAGTGATGAGCAGTATGTGTATGTAAATATTCCTGAATACAGCTTACGATTTGTAAAAGCGGGCGATGTAAAATTAAAAAATAACGTAATTGTAGGTAAACCAAGTTGGGAAACACCTGCATTTAGCGACGAAATAGAAAAGTTTGTAGTTAATCCTGAATGGCGTATACCCACCTCAATTGCCACCAAAGAAATTGCTCCAAAGGTAGCCGAGGACCCTGACTATCTTGTAAAAAATAATATTGAAATTAGAAAAAACAGCTACCTAGACTCACAAACTGTTAATCCAAGCAATATTGATTGGGATTCTATTAAGCCGTACCAATTTGATCACTTTTTAGTAAAACGTGCTGGTGAAGAAAACCCCCTAGGGGAAGTTAAGTATTTATTCCCCAATGCCGAAGCAATTTATGTTCACGATACGCCAGCAAAGCACCGCTTTAGCCAAGCAAACCGAGCCTTATCGCATGGCTGTATAAGAATAGAAAAGCCTTTTTCGTTAGCGCGTGAAATTATTAAGTACGAAGGAGAAGCGCAAACACTCAATAATATGGACAGCGCACTTGCTCAAAACAGTACTCAGACGTTTTATTTAGATGAGCCTCTTCCTATTCATTTAGTTTATTGGACTGCATGGGTTGACGAAAATAAGCTGGTTAACTTTAGAGATGACATATATCAACGCGATAAAAAAGCACTATTAAAAAATGATGAACAGTCGGTGATTGCCGCTTTGTTAAAAAATAAATAATGAGAGGGTTTATGCAATTTATTCATTATATTTCTATCGCCATATTTACAATTATATTTAGCAATAGTGTATTTGCTGCCGCGCCTACAAAGCCTGCGCATCAGGTAGTTGATATAAAAAACAAAGCCAACTTTGAAGATGCAGAATTTAGCCTAAAAATTAACGATATAGTTATGCCATATTCGGTGTTTTCAGTATTTGTAATGCCCAAAGAGCAAGTTGAGTTTGAAGTGCTTTTTGCGCAATCAAAAAATGCTTACACGCTAATTAACACTCAGGGGAAATCTAAGCTTACAGACACCAACCGTTGGCAATGGCAAGCACCCAAAGAGCCCGGTTTAACAACGGTAATTATTGAGTCGCCCGATAAAAAACAGCGTATGAAAATCAACGTATTTGTAAAAGTACCGGCAGACAATGTTGAAGGAGGAAAGCTCAAGTATTACCACATTGGGCACTATCCTAAACCTTCACAGATTAAAGACGCTTCACACTACATAGTGCCCGATGGCTTTGTTAAGGTAACGCCTGAAAATGAAAACGTAAAAATATCACCTCACTTTTCACTAAAAGAATTTGTTAGTAAGCAGCGAAGTAAGTACCCAAAGTATTTATTTTTACAAAATAAGTTGTTACTTAAACTAGAAAAAATACGCAAAGAACTGATTTTAGAAGGTATACCGGTTAGTAATATGGTGGTTATGAGCGGTTATAGAACTCCGTACTACAACAAATCAATTGGCAATGTAAAACTTAGCCGACATGTATTTGGTGATGCTGCTGATATTTTTATAGATAACGATGGCAACTACCGTATGGATGATATTAATAATGACGGTAAGCATTCAATTGGTGACGCTAAAGCGATGGCCGATATAGTGGAGTCGTTAGCTAGACGTGAATCATTTAAAGGTTTACTAGGTGGTTTAGGTATTTATGGGCCTAAGTCGCACAGAGGCGCATTTATACATGTTGATACGCGTGGTTTTAAAGCGCGATGGGTGAGTAAGTAATGGCAACGGCTACCTCATTTAGCATAAAGCTAAACTAGCTAAGTCTAATTGTATAAGAGATTAGCTAAGCCAAGGTAGCTTGGTTTTTATAAGTCCTTTGTTTTATACCCATTTAATATCTTTACTGAGCTAGTCTTTTTTGCTTTAAACTGAGGCGCTTATATGAGCTATAAACATGGTGTGTATCAGCCGCTTTCCAATAATTAATTATTTTAATTTTGTACGAAAAGCTTTAAATATAAAGGCTGCATAAGCAGCCTTTATATTATGCTATTGCAGCATAAACGTTTCGTATTCTAAATCTTCAAATTGTTTAGAAAGCCAAAATAAGCCAACAACAGAGGTAATAATAGTTGACAGAGCAAAGCCGTAACCATAAAACTGCGGCCCAAAAGCGATTGATAGTAAAGTTAAAACAACGTTTATTACCAAAAATAGTCCCGCTAAAAACAGGACGGTTGAGCGTTTATCTAAATAAAACAAAATATTTAAAATAGACAAAAATATAACTTGTACACCCACACCAACTACATCAATAAATAAAAGCGTTTTATAGTTTGGATCAATACCAATAAAGGTAAGTATTTGCTCGCCCCACAATAATAAGCAGGCAACGGTAATACCTTGAATTTTAAATATATCGTATAAACCGGCACGTGCAGTTTGGATCATATTATCTTTTAAATAGTAAATCTCTTCTAACGATGAACCCTCTCGAATAGCTGTGTAAAAACGGTCGTATTCTTCTACAAAGTCGGTTTCCATTTTTACTAAAAATACTGCCATACCGGGAATAATAGACAAATAGGCTAAAAATATAGGTAAGTCGTAAATTGGGCTGGCTCTTAACGTGCCAATAATCTGAATTGATGTGCTTGGTGAATACCAAAAAATGATTTTATCAGCCCACACACCAATGTTATAAAACAGACCACAAAAGAATAGGCTGTAATACACTTTTTTATTGCTTAAAAAGTCAAAGCTTATAAGTTTTTCACCTGGGTAGCGGCGAATAATCATAAACAAAAAGCTAAAAAAGAGCAGAGCTTCGCCTGCAAAAAACGCAAAAAATAAGCCGTCTAACTGCCAGTCTCTTAATAAGTATGCAAGTATTACCATAAAGGCGTAACCACTTAGCATGGTTATTAAAATTAACCGGTATTCTTTCATACCTGATAGAAAAATAGCGCCAAGCCACTGATTACATAAGCTTACAAAGGCACCTAAAATTATAATCTTAGTAACAACGGGTATAGGGAGCATAGGCCATACAGCCAAGCCTACCAATAACGCGGCTATTGTTGTTATAAGTTGCGCACCAAGTAAATTAGGCAGTACCTTTGCCTCTTCTTTTTGAAAAAATAAATCGGCAATAAATCGAGTTAGTAATAACTGCAAACCACCCGTTAAAATAAGTGAGGCTGCCATCATGTAGGTAACAAGCGTTAAAAATTGAATAATAAGTACTTTAGGTAATACAATTCCTAAACTTAAAATACCAATAAGCATTAACGCTACAATAGAGAGCAGCCAAGGGCCTGAGCCTATTAAACCTGCGTAGCCGTATGCTTCAAAAACTGAGAGCAGGGTATTTTTTTTGAGAATTTTTCGTATCTCAAAACCTATTCCAGCCATGCTATTGTATCCTTATAAAGTTTATCGTAACGGGCAAACATGTGGCTCTCGTCATAAAATTTTTGTACGCGGTCTAAACCACTTTTTTGATACTCAAGCCAAGCTTGCTCATTTGTTAGCATGTTTGATATTTGCTTTGCTGTTTCGCTCGGAGAAGCAATTGGGACAACTTCACCGGCTTTACCTAACGCTTTATCTTCATCGGTCCCGCCTTCGATTATTTCGCGGCACGAGCCAACATCACTAGCAAGTACAGGCACACCAGCCGCCATTGCCTCTAAAAGCACTAAAGGCTGCGCTTCAGAAATCGAGGTTAAAGCTACAATTCCGAGCTGAGGCAAAATTTTAGTAATATCTTGCATACCTAAAAACTTAACACTGTTTTGTAAATCAAGGCTGCCTACCAGTAGCTCACACTCTTTGTAGTATTGTGGATCTTCTTCATAAGGGCCGATGATCCAGCCTTCGACCTCTGGTAATATCGATTGCGCTTCTTTAATCGCACGTATAAAGGTTTTAATATCTTTTATAGGCACTACACGTCCAATTAATCCAACAACCGGTGGTATCTGTTTTGGACGCTGATCAAGCGCTTCAATAAAGCGCACTGTTTTAATGCCATTAGGCACAACAAATGCTTTTTCAGGTGCTGCACCATCTTTTATTTGGCGCTGCCTGTTACCGTCGTATAGCGAAATGATCTTATCTGCTTCTTGGTATGTTGTTCGACCAATTTGCTCAAAAAAGCTGATCCACATACGGCGAATAAAGCCCATCTCGGTATTTAAGTTTTTACCTAGGCTTTGTTCTGACTCTTTGATCCAACTGGCTTGAATAAGATCTATTTTTCTCTCTTTGGTGTAAATACCATGCTCGGTCAACAAAAAGGGAGTATTACTTATTACACTGGCGCCAGATCCTAAAATACCCGCATACCCGGTAGATATTGAGTGAATAAGTTTAACTTTAGGAAGCCCTCGTGCAATTTCGGCTATTTTAAATAGCGGCTTATATAAATTGCGATATGACCAAAAAAAGTCAATAAAAGAGGATTCATCACAAAAAGTTGAATAATAATTAGTGAGTACTTGCCATGACGATTCACTATATAAAAAGTCGGCTTCGTTAATACCGTCTTTTTTAGCTAAAGTTTCAAATGCAAACTTTAGTAATTCAGTCGGGATTGGCTCGTTACAATCTCTAAAATAATTTTGTAGTTGCTGCCAAAAATCAAAGAGTTCTTTTTTATATTTAACCCCGTGCTTAGCTTTTATTTCAGAGGTATCATTTTGTACTAAATAATGAATATGCAGCTTGGTAACGTTTTCAGGCAAGGTATATTGAATCTCGCCATAATGCTCTGGCGCACCACCTATAAAAACAAGCTCAAAGTTATAATGAGGTAACCCTTCAATTATTTGATGAACCCAGCTAGATACGCCACCACGCACATAAGGGTAAGTACCTTCTAAAAGCAGTAAAATGTCTGCATTTTTGTTACTCATGCCAATACTCCTGTAAATGACGTAATTCACTGCCCTTAGGTTGTTCTGGGAGTTCTTTTAAGTAGCGTTTACAGTCGTCAAACTTGTTCATACAAAAGGCAACTTCGGCTTTATAAGGGAGCACATGACGCCTTGCCATGCCCGACTCAGTTGCTTTGAGTAGGTACTCATGGGCTATTTCGTATTTGTTTAAGGCTAAAGATATACGCCCTAAAAATATAAAAGTTGCAGGTGTTTTTACGTGCTCAATACTTTGCTGTGCAAGTGCTTCGGCTTTTTCTAAAACGTATTTACGAAGCGCACCTTGTGCTAAACCTAAGTAGCTAAGTTCCCAATAAAGTTCGGCTAGTTGTTTTTGTAAATTACTTAACTTTGGCTGCTTAGTCGTAATGGCTATTTCTTGCTGGTACAAACTGATTTTTTCGTTGAGTTTGGTTTCTTTACCATCAAGGGTTGAGTAGGCGAGTAGGCGAATATCATCTTCTAAATCTTTAAGTGCTAGCTTTAAAATAGGAATAGCTTGTGAGTCACTCATGTGACGAGCCGCCATTACGGCACTTAGACGTTTATTTGGTTCACTCGCGTGCTTCAAAATTGCTTTAAGTCCGCCCATAGAATAGGTCGGGTTTGCTGATATTGCTCTGGCTTCAAAAGGAAGCTCAGGTATTTTATGCTCTTCAATTTCTATGTCATCGTTTTTGAGTGGTTTACACAGAGCAAACGTAAGCGCTACTACAACGCCTATAATTCCAAGTACAGGCAATGTAAACAACAATAAAAACATGAGTAGTAAAGAGCTATAGGGAGTCGTTTTGTATTTTTTAGGTATCAGGAAATAGCTAACAAAAGCAAAAAGGATGCTAGCAATAGCATGCAATAGTATAGCTAAAAACCAATTAGGTGTTTCCAGTACTTCTATTAGTGCAAAGTACTGACAAATACACCCTAAAATAGCCGCTACAATAATTATAATCATGAAAGTGAAACCAATCTCTTTATGTCATCTGAGCTTATTGGTAGTGCAAGTTGTTGCTCAATAACAATATCAAGCTCAGCTAAAGTGCTACCAGTGCGCTCTTTACACCAAGTGTTCATTCGGGCAATAAAGCCTGCTTTTTCAAGTTCATCAGCTAATGGCATTAATAGCAGTAATATCTGATTTTTATCATCATATAAATAAATGTCTAAACCACGACGGGCTTCACTTAAATAACTCATAAGTTGAGTCGATTTATCAGTAATATTGTTGGCTTTTATTTTTAGTAGCTGCGATGGAATGTTGTATCGTTTTGCTTCTTTATTTGCGCGCTTAACTTGGCGAATAAAGTATGGAGACTCTTCATTCGTCATTACTGGGTTTGTTATTTCATGACGAAGTAAATCGCCTATATGCCCAGCCATTACAGCAAGTAATGTTAGAGTTGTATTTTTAAGCGCAAAAAATTGTATTCTTTCAACCAAAATAGCGCCGTAAATAGTATTGTTTACGTCGATAAGTGGGATTGCCATATGGTATTTACTTATACCCGATGATGCTTTTTCGTCTTTTACCGATACTAATTCTTTTTCTTCGATCATCGCTAATATAAGAGGATCGTTTTTAGCTATTTGACTCATCTTACCTATAGAGGCAAGTGGTGGTTCTAAAACACTGTCGTTTTCAACTTTATATAACCCCGCTCTTTCTAGCGAACCGTACTCAACAAACAAGTCGATTATTTTTTGCGCTGCGCTATCAAGTCTTCTTTCTTTTAATAGCCCGATAGAGGTTCTTACTGCTTGTAGCGATTCTCGTAAACTTAACGTATGGCCAGCTAGCATTTGCTCAATTCTATCGTGAGATGAATTAATTAAATGATACTGACGAGTAAATGTTTCAAGACGATCTGTTACGTACTCAAGCTGAATACTTTGCTGTTGATTAGTACGCTCCCACACATCCCTAAATTCGCCAGTGATCATAATTACAATAATGTAGCCAATCATAGCGTTAATATTGAAGTCGCTTTGCGGTGATAAAATATTTGCTTGAAGTAAAAAAAGTTGGCCAACAAGCAAACATAAAATACTAATAAAGCCTTTTGAAAAGCCATAGCGTAAAGAAACTAAAAGTGGGCCAAGTACAGGCCACGAAAACCCTCCCTCAGTCCAAAATGGGTCCTGTGCGTTAAATAATACAGGCAGCCCTAAAGCAAGCGCGGTAAATATAAATACCTCAGCCCATATTTGTAGCTCAGGAACGTCTCTTGGTCTAAGGAAATGTGTTTTCACTCACTAACCTCTATATAAGAAATTAAATCGGCAATCACATCTTGTGCTGTTGCTGCAATGCTATCGCGGCCCCAGCCACTTTTAGCAATAGTACCTGTCCAAACTGGTGTGGTTTGTCCATTTACAGTGAGTGATAATGTAAGTGCAACAACAGGTTCGCCATCAAGCCCTGCTTTATAGCGCCACTCTTCAATGCTGCCTGTTAGTACATAGTCAGCTTGTTGAGTGCTTAACCATTGCATAGCATTGTCTAAACGGTATTGATCATCCAGAGGTGGAAGCTCTTTGCTGTTTACGCGAGGTGCACGTATTAGAGTTGGTAATTTATTTTGTTGCCAAATGCTGGCTAAAATATCTTCAGCACGCTCACCGGCAAGCGGTGTTTGAGCATGATTAACAAGCGGCATTAGTGCCACTGTTTTTGAAGGGCTAAGCTCTATATCATCAGCAACTCTGCTGGTGGTACATGCTGATAATAGTAATACCAAACACGGTATAATTAAACGAAACATACTCTCTCCTAACATTAAAAATGTACGTAATAACCTAATTGTAATTGTGTATCTGAATTACCCACTTTATTACTACTTTGGTAACCCAGCTGTAATTTAAATAAATCATCGCCCAGTACAGACCAACCTGCGCCACTTGAAACTGATACATCTACTGTATCGTTAAGTGTTTGATAGCCAGTACTTATATCAAATAACCACGAAGGACTTGCGCCTAAATAAGGAGGTTCTAATGAGCCAGTTGAAGCAAATGAGGTCCCTAGTGCAAAACGTCTAAATGGTTGAAGGTCAACTCTTAGCGGTCTTCTGCTTGCATCTGTATTTATTAATGCATTAACACGTTCAAAGTCTTGCCATTGCGCACTAAAATAAGCGTTCCAAATTGGGCGGTCTTTTAAAATGCTGTATTGGTAACGAGCATTATATTCTTGGCCGTTTATTAGTGAGCTGCCATCGCTTCTTCGAGAAAAAGACATCGCTGCTGCTGATAGCTGTACGTTTTGTCTACCATCAATATTGTAGTTAACATAGGCCGTGGCTTTATCTAGCTGAGCATAGCTAAGTAGTGCTTCTGATTGGCGGTTTTCAACATTATATTCAAGCTTTAAACCTACCTGTGTTCGTGAATCCCATTGATAACGAGAGTCTAAGCTAAGACCTTGGCGGCTAACTAAGCTGCCTTGGTGCGAATCTATTTTTGCATCAAAATACCAACGACCAAAGGTCATTTTATCTTCTATCGCAAACAGTAATCCGTTGTTATCAAGGTTTTGCTGATTACTTAAACTTAATTTCCATTGCCCATTAGCATAAGGAAAATAAACGTTTACATCATACTGGCTACTGTTCAAACCAGCCTCTGGCGATAGGTTAATTTCAAGCGCTCTAAAATAGGATGAGCGTGCATTTCTAAGTAAACTCAATTGCGATTGACTTGGTTCTTCAGTGAGTTCTTCGTACCAACGTTGCATGGTGGCATAGGGTTGTTTTAAATAGAGTAGGGCGTTTAGCTCATCTAATTTGCTTAGTGAACCCTCAGCTATAAGCTGTTTCGCTTTATTAAACTCGCCGTTGGTCATATAAAGTTGTAGCTTTTGCCATGGCTCTAATTTTTGTGCAGCCCTGCGCGCTAACCACCAGTTTGTTTGAGGTTCACCAATAGTGTCGGGAGCAAGTTCTTCCATTGTGTTTAATTGCATTAAATGAGGAACAGCCATCGCGCCCGCCCAGCGGAACATTAGGCCTCTGTATGCATATTTATCTTTAGGTAAGTGTTGCAGTAAATAGTGATTAAGTTCAGCAGCATTTGCATAATAACCAAGTTGCTTCATTACATCGGCTAAGTTAACCAGTGTTGTTAAGTCACTTGGCTCTGCAATGGCCAATTTACGCAAATAAAAGTAGGCACTGTTATATGATTTTTCATAAATAGATAGGCTAGCTAAAAGCTGCGTCCACGCATAGGAAGTGTCGCTTTGAGAATAGCGAGCTAAAATGCGGCCAATCATTACAGTGTCATGCATTTGCAGCGCTAACCAACCTTGTGCAAGCACAACATCAGAGTCATATTCGCTTAATTTAGCAGCGCGGTTTAAAGTTGTATAAGCTGAATTTAAATCACTTTGGTTTTGATACCAATTAGAAAGAATTAACCAAGCAGGATAGAGAGCTTTATTATATCGTTGTTTATCAAGTTCAGCATGAATACGTGCAACTGATTTAGCATCATTTACTTGTGTGCTTAATAATGCAATTTGAATCAATTGACGGTCAGTTTGCGACTCACTTTTCCATAAATAATCAAGAAGCCCCTGAGGCCTACCTTCAAAGCGCAATTGTTGGTAGTGCAGCATGTCGCCTACGCTTAAAGGGCTTATTTGTTGCAACTGCTCTAATGCATATAGCTCATGAGCTTTGTCTTGGACTCGCATTGCCATGTCTACATTGGCACTCCAAAACTCATCGTCAGAACTTTCATGTTTGTTTTTTAGTACTTGCAGAGCTGTAGAAAAGTCATCTTCTAGCCAAAATGCGCGGGCAATCCAAAGTAAATCTTCTTCATTTTTAGGCCCTTTATATGTAGGCCACAAGACCCTTAAGGCTTTTAAATTACCAGTATCGTGAAGTACTTTTGCTTTCCAATATTGTGATAATGCACTTTTACCATTTATTTGCTCAAAGCGTTCAATATTATTTAACTCTTGCTTTGTGTTACCAATAAATTCGTTAGCTTGCATCCAATTAGCAAAGCCATTTCCTTTTAGATTTCTATTTTGGGCTTTATATTCGTATATATCATTAGCATCTTGGTATAAATATAAAGCGGTGGCATCGTTAATACTATTGGTAAGCATCGCAGGGGTTACGGCTTTGTTAGACATTAGCCATTTAAACTCTCGGAGTGCCTCTTTAGGCTTGTTTTGCCAGCGCTTTATCTTCCAATTTAATAAATGTAGCTCTTTGTCATCTGGGCTTTGTAGTAATAGCTTTGCAAGTAATTGCTCAGCCCCTTTTGCATTTCCATTTGCTAAACGCAGGTGCATTGCTTGTGTTAAGTACTCGCTGTTATTTGGATCGGTCTTTAATAAGCTTTCAATAGCTTGAGCTGCATCTTCTGTGTTGCCAGCCAAGTTTGCTAAATAAAGGGTGCGTTTAACATCGGCTTTGTCACCGTAGGTGCTCCACCATGCATAAGCTTGAATCGGATTATTTGCGCCAAGTGCAGTTTCAATCGCTTTAGCTGCAATGTCAGCATTTATATTTGTTTTATAAATAGCGAATGCTTTGTCAGGTTCCCCTGCGCTTAACCAGTAATCGGCTGCAAGGAGTGGCTGTTTATTTTTTTGATAATACTGAGCAACTTTTGCGTTTAACCCAACGGCTTTTGCAATAGTCAGTATTTGTTCGTTCCAATTTTTATGAGCTCCTATTTTTAAAGATAGCTCTTCAAAGCGGTCGTCAACTTTAGCACCACTTGCTAGCCATAATGAGTAAAGCAGCTTTATTTCAAGTGTTGCTTTGCGCTCGCCTCTAGGTAGCTTTTCAAGCTCGTTAGTGGCTTGTGAATACTCACTAAGCCCTATATGTAGCTCAACCAATTTTGCGCGAAGCTTTTCGTTGTCGGGCTCTGCATTGAGTGCTGCATTAAGGTAAGATTTCTCAAAAGTATAATCTTGTGAAAGTGCATCATCTTCAAAAAATAAGGTATGGGGAAATAACGCATAAAGTGCAAAACAACTTACAGCTAGTATCGCTAATATTGTTTTTATAGAAATTAACTGAGGGCGCTTTTTAGTATTCATTATAGAGCAGATCCGTTGCAGTTAAGGTAACCATAAAAGTCACCTGTAGGTATTTTAAAATGTGTTAATTTACCCCGGTTAATACCTTTGAAGCGCTCACCCAAATTAGATACAAATTCGCAAGAGCGTGCATTAATTAAATCAAGTGAAGCGGGCACCCACGCTTTAAAACTAACAGGTCCGTTAACTTGCCAGTTATTAATAACAACATTTGCAGACGCTAAATAAGGTTTTTCACTATTTTGGCTATGATCAAAGCTAAGGCGAGCTATGTTATTTATAATATGTATGTAGTCACCTTTTTCAGTTACACCAGATACACCTTCACTTTGAGCTATGTTTGGCACATCAAAATCGCTAGGTATGCGCAGAGTACGAATGTACTTTGAGCTAAATAACCATTCATTATTACTGTTTTTTGCAAGTGCAGAAAAGTAAAAGTCTTTTGCTACTTTTGCATAGTGGCTTAAATGCACCGGTGTATTTGGCCTTGCTAAAACATAATCAATGTTGTGTTTAAGAGCGTCTAAGCCCGCAAGAACTTCACCTGAATAAAAGTGATAATAAATAGTGTAAGGTTTTAACCTATATGGCTTTTCTGTTATTTCGAATGTTTCGGTTAAGCGTCTAAAGCCGTAATAAGGGCCATGCCATAAGTTTGTGTAAACATTTTCATTTAATATGGGGGCGTAAATTTGATACAGCAAATCTCTTTCAGGGCGACCGATAGGGGAGATGTGAGAAAGGCTTGGGTTATCAGCATTTACATCAGTATTACCGCCATTGACATTTAATACGCCAGCGTCACGAGCAAGTTCAAGTGCTTTTGGGCCAGGTGTTGCATCACCAGACCATAGCATCATTACTGTTTTTTTATTTTTAGGTGTGAGTTTTTCATCAATGTACTTTATCGAGTCGGTAATTTCTTTTTTAAGGCTAATTGTGTTGTAGCCAGGCACGTCTAGATGAAAACCGTAATCAGTGTCGTCTTCATCTATTTTTTTTCGCCCAGATAGTGCTGTCCAAAAATAGGGATGACTATAAGTGTGTGAAGCAACTTCTACGTAAGGCAGGTTAAAAATACTACGCGCAATGCCTTCGAGTTTGGCACTTTGTTTAGAATGAATACCGCCTTCTTCAATATCAGCTTGGATCACTGATGACGTTAACGGTAGTTTGTAGTGTTTAATTATTTCATCTCGAATTACTTCTGCTGAATAAGGCTTACCTGCGTAGTGGGCAACACTTGTAAATCCATCTCCATCGATATGCAAAGTAAGCATTCGCCTGCCGCTTTCGGTGGTTGTATCTGGCACTAATATAGGTGGTAACCCCATTGCTTGAGTAAGCAATGTACGCGGATCAATAACCCATTTGCTGCCTTCCATCGGAAATGTATCAATTAGCCAAGGAGCAACTACTACTGCACCATATTTAGTTTTAGCAGCTTGTACAACTATTGTGTCATCCGATGATTTTATTGTAATTAAAGGAGTCGCATCAGTTGATAATTTGAGTAAGTATGGTTTAACAATAGGGGGAGGTGTTGTGGACTCCCCTTTGAGCCAAGGTGCAAAGCTATCTTGTTTATATGGACCTTCAGGTAGTGTGTTTAACGACTCAATACCTAAGCTTAATAATAATTTAGTTGATTGTGGTAACTCGCCTAAAATAAGCTCTGGCACCACACCTAAATTAGCTTCAAGCCAATTGTTTAGTGTTGGTGTGTAAAATGCGTCGCTTGAGGTCCACGAAATAATACCAGCATGTAAGCTAGGATCAACTAAAGGTAAATCGCGCTTTGCCATATCTATGTAATCAGGTATATACCCCAAATACTCAATCATGGTCGCAAGCTTTAAATGTACGGTAGTGTAAATGAGTGGCTTAACGTTACTGTTGTACGGAATGAGGATGCGTCTTGGTACTGGTGATATAGTTGATGTACCCCATGTTTGTAAGTGCCCATCAGTTACCCAGGGAATAAAACCTGCCTGTTTTATTTTTTGCGCCATAGCAAGACGGTTGTCAGGCTGTGCATAATCAATAACTTGTACTTTAAAACCAAGCTTTTGTGCCGTTTTTAATTGTGCACTTAGCCAAGCTTGATCATTCTCGGTGGTTAATTTGTAGCTATTATTGATTGGGTTGTAATGGCTATACAAACCTTCAGCCACTAAATCACTGGCTAAACCGGTAAGTCTAGGTAGTAACTCAAAGCCTCGGTTGAGGATAAGGTGTTTATTAAACGTGCCAGACAGACTTTTTATAATTGCGACTAAGCCATTTTGTTGATCTGATTTACTGTGCTTGTCATCTAAAAGCTGATAGCTGTCTAGGGTATCTAAAAACAAGCCACTGAAGCCTCGAGCTTTTAAAGTAGCTGCGTTATTTTGCACATGTTGTTGCCAATGCGTAGATGTTAAATCGGCAATGTGACTATTCCAGTTAGGGTTAACTGCGAGTGAAGACTCACTTTCAATAAACGACTCACCAACACTTAAATAAGCATAAACAGCTATGTTACGCTGTTTAAACCAATTGAGTTCGTGCTCAGTCACAAGGTCAGGCTGAACTACAACGCGAGAATAAAAGGTCATTTCGGCTAATGGCATCGGCGCTGAGTAGTAAAAAGCGATACTATTATTTACAGGCGTTGCGAATGCGTGAGCCGACACTAAAAGTGCAAGGTATAAAATATACTTCATTAATAATTCATTTTTATTAGATTATAACTGTGACTCAAAGTGATGTGTTCCGATTTAATGCTAATTGTTTAGTATTAGGAATATAGGACTATTATATGTTAATGAAAGATTGATCTCTACATGTAAATTCAACCTTATACTCAATAGGTTAAATTTACATGTAGGTTTGATTAACTCACAGCAGTAAAACTTATTGGTTTGCCACTCAAGTTATTAAGATCAGCCTATAAACCTATACTTAGAAAAACGATAAAAGAGTGCATCAATATATTAACTATAATAAGAATTTAGTTTTTTATTGCTCACCATCATGCAGCTATTTTACATTTTAAGTAGCCATAGAACTGTCCTTTTGGCAGACTAAACTGTGTGATATCAGCATTCGATTTACCTCTAAAGCGCTTTCCATCATTAGAAACAAATTCACAAGAACGAGCATTAACTAAATCAATTTTAGCAGGCACCCATGCTTTAAAACTGACAGCTCCATTTACTTGCCAATTATCCATGGAGACATTAGCTGAAGCTAAATAAGGCACATTTTTTTTCTGGCTGTGATCAAAGCTAAGCTTTGCTAGATCATCAGTTATATGAATGTAATCACCTTTTTGAGTGATGCCAGATACACCTGAGCTTTGAGCTATATTAGGGATATCGAAATCATTGGGAATACGTAATGTTCGAATGCTTTGAGAGCTAAAAAACCATTCGTTATTGCTGTTTTTAGCAAGAGCTGAAAAATAAAAGTCTTTAGCTATTTTTGCATACTGGCTCAAATGTACTGGCGTATTCGGTCTTGCAAGTACGTAGTCTATGTTGTATTTCAGAGCATCAAGTCCTGCAGGTAATTCACCAGAATAAAAATGAAAGTAAATACTATATGGCTTTAATCTGTATGGCTTTTCTGTAATTTCAAATGTTTCTATTAGGCGTTTAAAACCATAATAAGGGCCATGCCACAAGTTGGTATATACGTTCTCGTTAATAATGGGTGCATAAATTTGGTATAACAAGTCACCTTCAGGTCGACCAATTGGCGATACATTTGTAAGTGTTGGGTTATCAGCTTTTACAGAAGTATTACCACCATTAACGTTAAGCACGCCGGCTTTTCTTGCTATGGCTAAAGCCTTTGGTCCTGGAACTGCATCGCCTGACCATAGAATTAATACTGTTTTTTTATATTTTGGCGTCAGTCGTTCATTAATGTATTGAATTGACCCTGAAATTTCTTTTTCTAAATCGACAGAGGGATACCCTGGAATATTTAAATTAAGTCCATATACCGTATCATCTTCCTCTATGTTTTGTATCCCTGATAATGCTTTCCAAAAGTAAGGGTGGCTGTATGTGTGTGATGCAACCTCTACATAAGGTAGTTTAAAAATATCTCTTGCAACTTGCTCAAGTTCTTCACTTTGTTTTGGATGTAAGCCGTTAGGCTCTATGTCTGCTTGTATTATGGAGGATGTTAATGGCAATTTGTACCTTTTTATTATTTCATCGCGAATAACTTCTGAGTTGTATGGCTTACCTTTGAAGTGCGCAACGCTACTAAATCCATCGCCATCTATGTGCAAAGTTAACATACGCCTTCCGCTCAGAGTTGTTGTATCAGGAGCTAATATTGTGGGTAAATTTAGTACTTTTGTTAACAAGTTCTTAGGGTCTATCACCCATTTACTGCCTTCCAGTGGTAAATTATCAATTAGCCAAGGGGCTACTATTATGCCACCTAGTTTAGTCTTACTTCCTTGCGCTAGGATTTTACCATTTGCTGAACTAATGCTAATTAACGCTGTGGCGTCTGAGGTTAACTTAAGGAAATTTGGTCTGATAATTACAGGTGCTTTTGTAGTTTCACCTTTTAGCCAATCGGCAAAGTATTCAACTTCATAAGGGCCTAGTTGCGCATTATTTATATTTTCTACGCCTAAACTAATCAGTAATTTATTTGATTGAGGTAATTCCCCTAATATTAGCTCCGGTACTATTTTTAACCCCCCTTCCAGCCATTTAATAATCTCAGTACTATAAAATATACTATGAGTAGTCCAAGAAATAATGCCGGCATGTAAACTGGGATCTATTTTAGGTAAGCTTTCTTTAGCTACATCTACATAATCAGGAATATACCCTAAGTATTCTATGATTGTAGCAAGCTTTGAATGAACGGATTTTTTAACTAATGGTGAAATATCGCTATTATAAGGGATTAATATCCGCCTAGGCACAGGTGTTATTGATGATGTACCCCATGTTTGCAAGTGGCCATCTGTCACCCACGGATTAAAACCTGCGTCTATAATCTTTTGTGCCATAGCGAGGCGGTTATCGGGCTTTGCATAATCAATAATTTGGACGTTGAGGCCTAAGTTTTTTGCTTTTTTTAATTGTGCGCTTAGCCAATCTTGGTCGTTTTTGTTGGTCAGTTTATAGCTATTGTCGTTTGGGTTGTAATGGCTATATAAACCTTCCGCCACTAAATCATTGGCTAAATCAGCGAGTTTAGGCAATAACTCAAAGCCCCGGTTGAGAATAAGGTGCTTATCAAAAGTTTCAGATAGAGAGCTTATTATGGTGACTAATCCAGCTTGTTGTTCGGGTTTACTGTGCTTGTCATCTAAAAGTTGATAGCTGTCTAGAGTATCTAAAAATAAGCCGCTAAAACCACGTGCTTTTAATGTCTCAGCGCTCCTTTGAATATGTTGTTGCCAATGTGCTGATGCTAAATCGGCAATATGGCTATTCCAGTTGGGGTTTATACTAATTGAGGACTTATTTCTATTAAAAGACTCGCCAACACTTAAATAAGCATAAACAGCAATATTACGTTGTTTCAACCAATTAAGTTCGTGCTCAGTGACGTGTTCTGGCTGAACTACAACGCGTGAATAAAAGGTCATTTCGGCTAGAGGCATAGGGTATGAATAGTAAAATGCAATACTATTATTTACAGGCTTTGCAAATACTTGACTAGAGATTAAAAGCACAAGATATAAAATATATTTCATTAGTAATTCATTTTTATTAATTCATAACAGTGGCTCAAAACAATATGTTTCAATCTATCTGGTTATTTGGTACTAGGAAGATAGGATTATTATATGTTAATAAAAAATTAATCTCTACATATTAATTTAACCTTGAGGTCAATATTTATACTCGCTTACAAATAATCTAACTCGCTGCAATTAAAACTAATTGACTTAAATAAAAGCAGTAAGGCTACGTGGATATTATTTATAGAGAGTGTTTTAAATAATGGATAAACGTTGGATGAATTATTTTTATTAAGACTAAGGTCTCTGCGTTATTGGTGTCTAAAATGCCGAGTTGGGATTATAATATGGCTAAGCTGACTTCTAACTAACTTGGTCCTACCTAATTTTACCTATGCTTTTCTTAATATAAGTTTAAAGCGATATAAATGAGTGAAGTTATTTTGGGCAAATAAGTAAATCTGCAAACTATATTAGTTTTGCTAGATTTTAGTTGTTGCTGCACACACACCTTTATTCACCTCGGAGAAAAAATGAGTAATTTAAGCTTGAAAAACAAATTGCTGTTACTAGCTATTTTACCGCTAATGCTACTTTTGATCAGCTTAATGCTGAGTTCTTATTATTTAGAGAATAAAAATCAGCAACAAAATTTTGAAGCATTTCAAACTAAGTTAATAAGTGACAAGCAAACGTTACTAAGTACCGAAATTGAAATTGCTAGCAAAATTGTTCGTTATCAATTAGCAAATGGCTCTGAGCAAGATGCTAAAAACGCTTTAAGAGACTTAACATTTGGCCAAGGTGGTTACTTTTTTATATACGACACCAACGGCATTAGTGTTTTTCATGCATTACTAGGTGATGCTATTGAAGGGCAAAACAAAATAGGGATGACTGACCCTAACGGTAAAAAAATAATAGTGGGCTTATTAGAGCAAGCTAGAAAAGGCGGCGGCGCTTTTAACTATCATTTTCAAAAACCAAATACCACAGGCTTAGTTGAAAAGATGGGCTATGCAGCAATGATACCAGGCACAAACTGGATGATTGGTACTGGCGCATATATGGATGATATAGACGCAGAGCTACTTAAATACCAAACAGCAATGCAAGAGCACATGAATGATAAGGTAATGACCTTATTATTAATTGCTTTATTTTGGGTTGTTTTAACAATTATATGTGCGTTAGTTGCCGCAAATACAATGGTAAAACCAATACAGCGCATGGCGCAAAGCCTTGACGATATTGCAAAAGGTGAGGGCGATTTAACTAAGCGTCTAGACATTGATACTAACGATGAAATAGGTCAACTTGGCGAAGCATTTAATATGTTTGTAAGTAAGTTACATGGCATTATTGCTAATGTGGTTGATGTAACACACGATGTAAAGACAGCTTCTGGTGACATAAATACACAAACACGATTAATTGAAGACAAGTTACTTAATCACAATCATGAAACAGATCTTGTTGCGACGGCTATTACCGAAATGTCGGCTACTTCTCATGAGGTGGCTCAAAATACAAACCAAGTGGCAGAGTCAACTCAAGCGGCAACGCAAGAAGTTGCTAAAGCTCAAGAGTGTGTTGATATTTCACTCAGTGAGGTTTCAAACTTAATGGGCGAAATTAACCTAGCTGCTGAACAGGTTGATTCACTCAGTGATCAATCTAAAAAGATTAATAGCGTACTAAGTGTAATTGGTGGAATTGCTGAGCAAACAAACTTACTTGCACTTAATGCTGCAATAGAAGCTGCGCGAGCAGGTGAGCAAGGCAGAGGGTTTGCAGTTGTTGCTGATGAAGTAAGAAGCCTAGCAAGTCGTACTCAAGTTAGCACATTAGAGATTAGTGAAATGTTGAGTGAGCTACATAATTTAGTATCAGATGCAGTTGCAGCAATGCAAGCAAGCCAAAGTAGTTGTAATCGCTCTGTTGAATCCTCTCGTGCTATTTCAGAAAGTTTAGGCGCGGTAACAAGCTCAGTTAGATCAATTAACGACATGAGTACGCAAATTGCGACAGCGGCGCTGGAGCAAAGTAGCGTTACAGAAGAAATAAACCGTAATGTATTTGCTATTCAAGAAATAGTTAATGAGCTAACTATTTCAAGTAAAACCACCTCTTCAGTTGGTCAGCATTTAGCTGGGCGTGGTGAAAGCTTAGGACACTTAGTTGGCCAGTTTAAGATTTAACAAAGCTCAAAGCCCTACACTAAAAGCCGCTAATAGCGGCTTTATTTTTGTGGGCGATTTTTTATAAAAATTATTGAATTTTTTGCATGCGTTAAGGTCTATCAGCATGCAAATATACCTATACAGTGGAATAACTATGCAAAACATGCCATCAATTAAACGTTGTACTCGAGAAGAGTTAGCGCCAGAGCAAGATTTGGGGCGTTTAGTCTCTTTTTTACGTTCGAGATTAGCCATTCATGTTGATGCCAAGTTACTTCCTATGGACTTAACTTCTGCGCAATATATTGTGGTTGTACTACTTGCGAGAGAGTCGGTTAATACGCTTGCAGGACTTTGCGAATATATGGTCTATGATCGTGGCGCTATGAGCCGCTTATTAAACCGACTTGAAGAAAAAGGACTCATTATTAAAACGCAATGTGAGCTTGATAAGCGCTCAACTATTTTGTGTTTAAGTGAAAAAGGTAAAGCTCTTTGTCCTGAAATTATGCCTGTAGTGAACGAAGTCTATACGCAAGCATTAAATGGTTTTTCAGAGCCAGAAAAAAACCAAATAATCGACTTACTATTCAAAGCTATAAATAATCTTGATTCACTGCCAAACTCCCCCCAAAAGTAGATTATCAATAAAATAGCGATACTGTTTCAATAGAAAGTTAGCGTGCTAATTAGTCGATCTGATTGTGCGCAGAATCTAACTTTGATAATATAGTTGCCTAGGCAATTAAAGTTATCATCTTGTTAGGTTTGTTATGATTGAAAATAATTTGTTAGTACAATTACAGCAGCAATTTCCAGAACATACTTTTATGCAACATCACTTAAGTGTTGTCCATAAGGGACGTTTTGCTAACGCGATTGTGTATCGATATAAAGATAATGAATTTGATTTAATTGTTAAAGATTTTAGCCAAAGCCCGTGGTTTATCCGCAAAACATTTGCACGTATGTCGGTAAATCAAGAGTATAAAGGGTTGAGCCGTTTAGCTGAGCTTGACGCAGTTGCTAACCGCTTTTGTAGATTGTCGCCGATAGCGGTTGCTTATAACTATATTGAAGGCACGCCACTGCGCGCTTTAATTCATGAAGACAAAACACTACCTGTTAACTTTTTTAGTGAGCTTGAGCGTCAAGTAGCAAAAATGCATCGCAAAGGCATCGTGCATTTAGACTTGCGTAATATGGGTAATATTTTATGCGGCGCAGACGGTAAACCTTATTTTATTGATTTTCAGTCCACTATTAGCTTTTCTCGTTTTCCACGTTGGTTGCAACGCTTTATGCGAGGATCTGACATGTCAGGCGTATATAAAGCATGGAATAAATTGGGTGAGCAACCTCTGCCACAAAAAAAGCAAGACTATTTGGAGCGCTTTAATCACGTGCGTAAACGCTGGATTTTTAAAGGTTACCCAATACAGCGAGGCTATGCGTGGGGCGCTGCACTTATTACTCAATTTGTAGATTCTGACTTAGTACGAAATATTACTGATAGACTTTAATTTAAAGCATAAACCGTAATTTAAAAACACCTAATTCATTGTGTGATTTTGCCCATATTAGCCTAGCTAATATGGGATTTTTTTTATTATAAGTAATCCCTTTGGTTTGCTTACTTGTTGTTTAATCCCTCAAAAACAATTCCTTTTACTGTTTTTTTAATTTTTTAAAATAAATATTAGTACTGCATTTAGTTTGCCCATACAATGCGCAAAAATAGCTTGCGCATGCTTAATAAGTTCACGTTTTTTCTGCAATTTTTTATTGTTCAAGTAGACTATAAATAATGTGCGCTTTTAAATTTTAAGGTTTTAAGATGATTGAGTATCCGGTAGACCAACTTCCACAGCTCATAAATGATTTATTGCAATGCGATACAACAGAACGCAAAAATAAATTATTAGCAGATGCGCAGTTAACGCTTTCAACAGAGCACCTGTCATTACTTTTTGAGGCGATACCAAAAGAACAACGACTTGAAATTTGGCAGTTGCTTGATGAAGACACGCAACACGAAATTTTTGTTAATTTAAGTGAAGATAGTTGTTTGTGGTTGCTGCAAACGCTAGAAGACACAGAGGCTTTTAAACTTCTTGATGAAGTTAATGTAGAAGAGCTACTGGAACTTGAAGAAGTTATACCAGAACGATTTGTTGAGTATGCAAAAAAGCAACTCGATGAAGCGCAAACCAAACAATATGATTTAGCGCAGCAATACCCGCCAGAACAATTAGGTCACTGGTTAGGTTTTGACTTTTTAAAAGTATCGGAGAAGCTAACAGCCGGTGGTGCTAAAAAATTGCTACACAAAGGTTTACCGCAATACAGTGAAGTTATTTATTTAGTAAGCCGCAAGGGTAGTTTAATAGGTGAGGTTGCGGTAAATGACTTAATAAAAGCCAGCGACACCGATAACTTAATGACATTGGCAAATCATGACTTTTCATCGCTCCATGCTGATGATGATTTATATGAAGCGGCAGAGGTGGTGATCCACAGTGAAAAAATGGCACTGCCAGTGGTGAATGCTGATAACAAATTACTTGGGCGATTAACCATTGCCTCTGCTTATGAATTACGACAAGAAATTGCTGATGAAGCGGCCGCTAAAGCCGGTGGTTTACGTGAAGACGAAGACCTGTTCGCAAGTGTGCGAAAAAGTGCTAAAAACCGTGGCATATGGTTAGGTATTAATTTAGCTACTGCCTTTTTAGCGTCGTGGTTTATCGGTTTATTTGGCGCAACGATAGAACAAGTTGTAGCACTAGCTGTATTAATGCCTGTGGTCGCTTCTATGGGGGGAATTGCTGGCAGTCAAACATTAACCGTTATTGTGCGAGGTTTAGCGCTTGGACAGGTTACAGATTCAAACCGTAATGCGCTGCTTAAAAAAGAGCTGCGTGTTGGCGCTGTAAATGGCTTGGTATGGGCGTTTGTAATCGGCCTACTAACCTTTTTATGGTTTAACGACTTAATGCTTAGTATTACGATTACGGTAGCCATATTATTGAATTTAGTGGCCGCGTCACTAGCAGGTGTTGTTATTCCGTCTATCTTAGACAAAATGAAAATTGATCCTGCGTTATCTGGTTCGGTAATTTTAACTACCGTTACCGATATTGTTGGGTTTGTTACCTTTTTAGGTTTAGGCAGTTTATTGCTTTTATAAGCCTTATACCAATTCGCTTAATTAAGTGAATTGGTATTACTAACAGGAAAATACAATGACCTTTGAAGTCATGATTTGGTGTGCAATTGCTTTGTGTATTTCACAATCGGCAATATTTTCGGGCTTAAACTTAGCGTTTTTTTCACTAAGTAGGCTTCAGCTTGAAATGGAAAGTGCAAAAGGGAACGAGGCGGCCATAAAAGTAATGGCCCTTCGAAACGACTCTAACTTTTTATTGTCGACTATTTTGTGGGGTAACGTAGGTATTAACGTACTACTTACACTACTTTCTGATTCGGTATTAATGGGCGCAAGTTCGTTTTTATTCTCAACTATTGCAATTACTATTATTGGTGAAATAACACCACAGGCTTATTTTTCGCGTAATGCGTTAAAAATGGCGAGCCTACTTTCGCCGTTAATTAAGTTTTATCAGATTCTGTTTTATATAGTTGCTAAGCCAACGGCTTTAATACTCGATGCATGGTTAGGTAAAGAGGGGATTACGTACTTTGCTGAAAGTGAGCTCAGGGGTATTATTCGCAAACACATAGAGGCTGAAGAAGCTGATGTTCAACACGTTGAGGGAATAGGCGCGCTTAACTTTTTTAGCTTAGATGAAATAAGCGTAACCAAAGAGGGTGAGGTAATTGATCCAGACTCTATTATTGCTTTGCCTACTAAGCTTGACTTGCCTATTTTCCCAGACCTTACATTAACAACTGATAATGAGTTTTTACGCAAACTACATAAGTCAGGTTATAACTGGGTGATCATTACCAATGAAGACGGTTGGCCTTTATTAGTGGTAGATGCTGACGGCTTTTTAAGATCAGCGTTATTTGAGCCAGATACGTTTGACCCTTATCATTATTGTCACAGACCTATAATTGTTGCTGATGAAGCGATGCGTTTGAGTGAAGTGATTTTAAAAATACGGGCTAATCATTCTTTAGATAAATCGTTTGATGGGGCCATTGATCACGATGTGGTATTAGTGTGGAGCGACGTGAAACGCATTATTACCGGCGCTGATATATTTGGTCGGTTGCTCAAAGGTATGAGTGCACCAAAACTCGAACTGCATGAAAATACAGAGAATAAAAAGCCGCTATAAAGCGGCTTTTTTGTATTTAGTTGGTGGAGCTTTACGCCCAACCTTCGTAGCGCTTACGACGTGACAGCACTATCGTTAATATAATACCTAAAAACAGGCCTAAAAACGCAATAGCACCACCGTAAGTAAGTAGCTGGCGTTTCTCTTTTGAGCTAGCAGCTTCTTTTTGAGTGCGCTCTTGCTCTAGCGTTGTTTTAAGCTTAGTAATTTGAGCAGATAACTGCAGATTTTGATCTGTTAAAGTTTGGTTTTGTTCTTGTAGCTGTGGAAGTTCTATTTGAGCTTGACGTAGCTTTTCTTGCATAGTGCTCATTTCGCTACTTAGTGTTTTATACTGTTGGTGTAAGCCAGCTGTTTTAGTAATAAACTTAGTTTCTATCCAGCCTTCGCGGTCTTTATCATCTTTAATTTTTATAAAGCCGTTTTCTTCATTTGATAACAAGGTTAACTTTGTTCCAGCATCTACAGAGCCGAGTAGTCGATAATTTTTACTCGCCCCAGAGCGCATAAAAGTGTATAGATTATCGATAATATAAGCGGTGTTTGCATTCGTTGAATTTGCAGGTTGTGCTTCTTGTGCATAACTCATGAATGTGGTGGCTGTTAAAAGTAGCCCTAATAAACAATGTTTTAGCATTTATCTACCTTGTTGATCTAACTGCGTCCGTTATGAACGTGATTTTTATTTCACATAAGTAGTTAGATAGTATGGATTAAATAGATCAATAGCAAGACTGATATTGTAACCCAGTACGGTAACGCAGGAGTAGTTATCGAGTCCACTAGGTTACAAACCTCACGCTGTGATTAAATTGCTCCTAGATAGAACGAATTTTAATCCGCAAAGGTCATCAGGCCCTAAAATAAGGTTAAAAAATTTGCATTGTTAAGGCGCTTTGTTTATTTTGAGCACTTATTTATTTTAAAGGTAATCCGCAAACCGAATGGATACTGAGATAGAACTGAAATTTTTGGTATCAGATGCCGTTATTCCACTGATCCCCTCGTTAATTACTCAATTTGCAAAAACGGTGAAGAATAAACCGTCTCGCAGCTTACAAAATGCATACTTCGATACGCCAAGCAGAGAGCTTAGAGCGCTTGATATAGGCTTTAGAACGCGTTGTTCTGACAGCGAATGCGAGCAAACTATAAAGCTTGCAGGTGAAGTGGTAGGTGGTTTACACCAACGTCCAGAGTACAATTTACCAATTGAATCAAGCCGCCCTAATTTAATGGCGTTTGATGCTGATATTTGGCCTCATGGCATGCAAATAAGCGCCATCTCAAAAAACCTGTATCCAATATTTAGTACTAACTTTATTCGTCGTACTTGGTTAATTGAAACCGAAAGTGGCGCTAAAATTGAAGTTGTGCTCGATAAAGGTGAAATTGCGGCTTCGGGTAAAATTGAAATTATTAGCGAGCTAGAAATTGAGCTAGTTGAGGGCAGTCGTAATGAGCTGTTTGCATTTGCAGATATACTAGTTAGCCAAAACTGCATACGCTTAGGTTTGTATTCTAAGGCCGCGCGTGGTTATCGACTTGCTGATGAAAAACCTTTAATGCCAAGCAAATCTATTGGTTTTGTACAATTACCAAAGTCGACTACTCAAGAGCGTGCTTTAGTTGAAGCCATGAACTTTGGCATTCGCTTTGTACAAAAGCACGAGCAATGCTATTTCGATAAGCCAAGTTTAAAAACACTTAAACGCGTAACTGACGGCATCAGTTTAATCCGCCATACTTTTTGGCTATACGACGATATAGTATCTAAAGAAAGTACAGAGCACTTACGTACCGAACTTAAATGGTTATTAAGTGAGTTAGCGTGGGTAGAAAACGCGATTCAATTAAAAACGTACACGTCTAAACGCCATGCTTTTTATAAAAAAATTAATGCGGCGCCAGCACTTGCTCAAGTCATTGGCGACTTAAAAGAGTTACAGCCAAGCATTGACGATATAAATGCATTGTTTCACAGCGCACGTTATAATCGTTTATTACTATCGTTAACTACCTGGTTAATCGATAAGCAATGGCGTAAAGACTGGGGGCAAGCAGAGCTTCAAGCGGCTGAGCAAAATGTGTCGTCTATTGCCAATAGGCTTTTTAATAAAGACTGGAAAAACCTGCACGAGTTGCTTCCAAAGGAGCAAACACTCGATGTCGCTTCGTATTTAAACCTGCGCACCCAACTTGAAAATAGCCTACTGAGCGGTAACTGTTTAGGATCGTTATTTGATAAAGAAGAACGCCTAGAGTTTAGATTGCCTTGGCTTGATATTTCTCATGGTATTTATGAATTAAGTACGCTTGAGTATTTAAAGCAATTATGTGCAGGGCAAGAAGACGAACAGCTTGCTAAAATCCAGTCATGGCTTGAACAAAAGTCTGAATATTTGGTGAGTGCGATGGAGCAAAGTCGCCTTGCTTCACTTGACATAGAACCTTACTGGCAAAAATAAATGATGCGCTTTTGTAATGAAATTCAGTTGCAAAAGTGTTTATTCGTTATTTTTTTATTAGTTAGTTTTAACACTTACGCTGAGCCCATATGGCATTTGTATAAAAACAAAAATGGCGTAAGTGTGTATTATCAAAGCCACAGTGATAATACCTTTGAAGTAAAAGCGCAGATGAGCGTGAAAGGCGTATCCACCAATGAGTTTTTAGAATTACTTAGTGATACCGATGCCGCACCCCAATGGCTCGAAAATATATCTCAGGTAAAGGTTATTAAGCACATAAGCCCATCAGAAAATTTAGTGTACAGTTATTTTAATTCTCCTTGGCCTGTTAGAGATAGAGATAGCATTACTTATTCTTGTTATTCACAGTTAACTGCAAATAAAAGCCAATTGCTTATTAATGCTCGCCCTAATAAGCAGCCCAGAAATAATGGCGTTATAAGAATTACTACTTTAAATGCACGCTGGCTACTGAGTGAGGACAAAGGCCGTCTTGATATTGAGTACCAAGTATATGCTTTGCCTGATGGGGCAATACCTACTTGGCTAAGCAATAAGGTCGGATTGAAAAGTACTTACACCACATTTATGAACTTGCATCATATGCTCATAGATAAAAAATACACTCCAAAACTACCTGTAATCAAAGCAGGTCAATGCTAAATATCGAATATATAATAATTTAATGGTGTGTTGAGTAGTCTTTAACTACGCTTAAGCAATAATGACACGCTATTATTTGGAGAATTGATGAAGTATTTAGTGGCTATATTATCTTTGATACACAGCTCATTCTTATTAGCTCAAGAATATACCTTTGGTGTAGTGCCGCAATACGAGCCGCAAAAGCTAAATACTATTTGGCAACCTTTGTTAAAGCAAGTAAGTAAGCAAACAGGAGTAACAATAAAGCTAATTACAGTTGAGTCTATTCCTGTATTTGAAAAAGCCTTTGCTAATGGCGAGTACGACTTTGCATACATGAACCCATGGCATAGTGTTGTCGCATACGAAAAACAGGGATATTTACCACTAATAAAAGATGCAGGGCGAAAGCTGCAAGGTATTTTGCTCGTAAACAAAGACAGTGATATTGATAATTTAAGCCAACTAGAGGGCGCCGAAATAGCATTCCCTGCACCTAACGCATTAGGTGCGTCATTATTAATGAGAGCTGATTTAGCATTGTTATACGGGCTAACAATAAAGCCTGTATATGTCCAAACTCATCCATCGGTATATTTAAATGTTGCACTGCACTCAACAATGGCGGGCGGTGGTGTAATGGGCACATTTAAACAACAACCAGAAAGCTTACAAAATAAACTCAAAATTCTCTATAAAACGCGTGAAATTAGTCGCCACCCAATTGTGGCCCACCCAAGGGTTGATGCTGCAATACAGTTAAAAGTGCAACAAGCTATTTTAGATATAGGGCAAAGCCCAGAGCATAAACATTTGCTTGCAGGTATCCCAATTATTAAACCTAATATTGCAACTTTAGCTGAGTATCAGCAGCTAACTCAGTGGGGCTTACGCTCTTTTTATGTTGAAAATTAGAGGGTTTCGTAGCCTAAGAGCACAAAGCTTTATTGTGGTATTGCTTTGTGGCTTGCTTATGGCCTGTCTTTTTATGTTTTACGCCTTACCGGAACAAGCGCGCTGGGTAAACGATGGCCTTTCAAAGGCTGCTCAGCGTTCTTTAGCGCAGTTGTCGACTTCTATAACGACTCCGTTGTTAACTAGGCAATATGCAGAGCTATATGAAGAAATAGACAGTCAACTTCAAACTCGCCCTAATTGGAAAGGTATTAAAATTGTTGATGTTGATTCAAAAAACCAATTGTATCCGCTTGAGAATTGGGTTGGAGCAAATGAAAACGGCGACATGCTGTTATCTCAACAGGTGGTGTTTTTAGACAAACCGCTGGCTAATATTAGCTTGGTTGTTAATTTTACTAATGAAATTAACGAATCTTCAAAACTTCATTACACCTTAATATATATACAATTTATTATTTTAGTTATCGTTTTTATAGGTTTAGCTTGGCTGGTGGATTACAGGGTTACATCGCCTTTGAGGACGCTAAAACTTGGGTTTTCACGTTTAGCCAAAGGCGACTTTGATTGCCATATAGATAAACAACAACAAAATGAAGTGGGCAGTGTAATAAATGCATTTAATAATATGGTTGATGAGGTTGCGAATAACCATCAAAAATTAAATGCATTACGAATTCAAGCTGAGTCTGCAAGTAAAGCAAAGTCAGATTTTATGGCCAGTATGAGCCACGAATTAAGAACTCCATTAAATGCAATTTTAGGCTTAGCCCAGCTGTATGGATATGATGAGAGTGCTAATAAAGTACAAAAAGAAAACGCGAAAAGCATTTATCAAGCTGGGGAGCATTTACTATTACTCATAGACGATGTGCTTGATTTAACGGCTATTGAGTCGGGTAATATGCAGTTTAGTTTTTCTTATGTGCCTATTAAAAGCATATTAGAAGAGTCAGTAGAGTTTGTCACTGAGCTTATTAAAGGGCAATCAATAACACTGCAAACTCACGGTTTTGAGTCCTTAGAAGGATTGAGTATTTATATTGATCAGCGCCGCTTTAAACAAGTGATGCTTAACTTGCTTTCAAATGCGATTAAATACAACAAACCAAATGGCAGCATTAATATTAATTGTCGGGTGTTAAGTAATAAACAATGCGAAATAGATGTAATAGATACTGGATGTGGATTTTCTCCAGATGACATTTCTCGCCTATTTAAACCTTTTGACCGCTTAGGAGCTGAAACCAGTAAAGTAAATGGAACCGGTATTGGTTTAGTGATAACTAAGCAGCTGGTAGAGCGTATGCAAGGGTCTTTGAGCGCGCAGAGCGAGCAGCACAAAGGTTCTTGTTTTACGCTAAATTTTAACAGTTTTGATCAAACTGACTTGCCAGCACAAGTGCAAGCCCCTCAAATAACACAGCAAAGCTTAAATGCGGTAACGCTTCCTACGCTTGAGGTTTTAGTGGCAGAAGATCAAGTTACAAATCAGCAAGTGTTAAAACAGCAATTAACTATGCTTGGAGTGTGCTCTACTTTTGTAAGTAACGGTGAGCAAGCTTGGGAGGCCATACAAAATAAACGCTTTGATATTTTACTAACCGACATTCAAATGCCCTTACTCGATGGGTTAGGGTTAGCCAAAAAAATACGCGAAAACACTCATTTTGATGAACTGATTATAATTGCAATTACGGCCAACATTACCAAAAACAACATAGATAATTGTTATACTTGTGGAATGAATGGCTTTTTAACAAAGCCTATTGAGCTTGTTAAATTAAAGTCGTTATTGATGGAGCATTCTCAAACAGTGGTCAACACGCGATCAGAAAAATCTGATGGTGAAAATATAGCTTCAGATAGTTTTGATCAATTAGATATTACGCTACTAAAAGCAATGCTTGGTGATGATCCTAGCGTACATTGCATGGTATTTAATGCGTTTTTACAAACAGCAGGGGAGCAAATTAAATTAGCTAACGCGTATGCTAAGAGTAAAAACTATGTTGATTTAGCTTTTCAGGCTCATGCATTAAAGTCATCTTCAAAGTCTGTGGGGGCTATTGAGTTGGCAAATATATGCCAGCAGATAGAAACGCAGGCAGAAAACGAAACAGTCAAAAATGAATATATACAGCAGCTGGAAGAGCGCTTTAACGCTGTAGTCACACAACTTAAAAGCTATTGTTTACGATATGAAAAACGCACATAAAAAATGGCTCTTAAAGAGCCATTTTTTGTTTTAGGTATTTTAGTATTTAGCCGCTTGCCCTTTTTTGGGTAAAGCATGCTGTATAAAGTCACGTAAATCGTTATTAGAGCTTTCTAAATCAGCGTGGCGAAGGTACATCATGTGTCCGCTTCTGTAGCCTTTAAAGCTCAAACGGTCTTTCATTTTACCGCTTGGGTCTAATTGCCATAACGTATATTTAGCGTCAAAGTAATTGGTTGCGCCATCAAAGTATCCTGATTGGATCATCACGTTTAAGTAAGGGTTTTGCGCCATTGCTAAACGTAGATTTTCGCCTGTATTATTACCGGTTCTATCCCATGGATGGACATTACCAAATAAGTTATATTTTACATCAGTTTTATAGTTTAACTCTTCACGTAAGTAGTGATTAATTGCAGGAGTGAAAGAGTGTAGCCAAGAGGTAAGTTCAGCCCAGTAGTCTGGGGATTCACCTGCGTCGCGTTTATCTATTCCTAAATAACGAGAATCTAAGCGGCCTATAGTTTGACCACGTTCACGTAGTAGCTCTTTCCAGAAAAACTGAGTTGGAATATCTAAGTTATTTTGTTCAACAAACTTTTCTGATAAGCCTGCGTAGTGCGCCATTTTTGTAATTATGCGTCGCTTTTCATCAGCATTAATAAAGCCACCTTTAGCAAGCGCAGGGATTAACTCATTTACAGTAAACTCTTCAACTTCAGGTAATAACTCATCAAGATCTTTAGCTTGTAAATCGGCTTTAAGTGCTTTGTGATACCAAGCAGTCGCTGCAAAGTAAGGTAGGCGGTTAGCGGCTTTAATCGGGCCGTCGCGCTTGATACCAATATCAGTAGGTGATACGAGAACAACACCGTTTATGTACATCCACTGACTGTTTTGAAGCTCATGAGCGAGTCCAGATACACGTGTTGTACCGTAGCTTTCACCAATTAAAAATTTAGGCGAGCGCCAACGCTCAGCCCTATTTACAAAAGTATTTAACCATTCAGCAAGATATTTAATATCGGCATTAACACCAAAAAATAGCTCTTTTTGTTTTGCCTTAGAAGGCAGTTCGCCTTTTTCGTTTTCAAGTACGCGTGAGTAGCCAGTATTTACCGGGTTCACGTAAACAATATCGGCAATATCAAGTACAGAATATGGATTGTCTTTTACGCCATAAGGTTGAATTGGATAGCCTTCGTCATCAATTTTTAATACGCGAGGGCCAGTATAAGCAAGATGCATCCATACAGAAGCCGAACCCGGCCCGCCATTAAATGAAATAAGTAATGGGCGAGTTGTTCTGTCGTCAACTTTGTCGCGTGTGTAGTAGGTGTATTGTAGTGTAGCAACCGCGTCGCCTTTATCATCCCATACAGGTTGTGTGCCTGTAGCTACAGTATAACTAAAACGCTGACCATTAATTTTAGCCTTATGTTGGGTAACTACTTTGCTGTCTACATCAATACGACGTTGGTTATCGGCAAGCGTGCTTGTACTAATTATTAATGCAATAACGGTTATCGGTAAACTGATAATACGACTAAGCTTCATTAGGTGTCCTTATTATTGTTGATACATCATTAAAGATAAAAATGAGTTAAATAACAAAAGTATTGAGACTAGTGGCCGATAATACTGGTTAAGTATGGTATTAATACATTGAAAGACGCGTATTAATCGCTTTTATAGTCATTTTGGATTTACTTTCTTTATTTAGTTAATTGCAAAACTCAGGTATATTGCGGCCTACTTGTATTGATTTTTTATACAGGCTATCACCAAAAAATATAACGGATTACGCTTTCAAGCACAATAAGTGCACTCTACACCGGATGTTTATGACTAATGCTATTGCAGTAATAGTGTTGTATTTGTCGTTTTTTGACAAAACTAATTAAAGGTAAAGAGAAGCTTTATGCAAAGAGTATTAGTGGTTGAAGACAGTAAAGTAGTGCAGCAGGTACTTCGCCACTTAACTGCACAATACCTTGATGTGGCAATCGATTTTGCTTGGTCTTTAGCTGAATGTGCCACTTACGTAGAAAAATACGACTACACGCTTGCGTTAGTTGATTTAACCTTGCCAGATGCTCCTCACGGTGAAGTTGCAAAATATACTTTATCTAAAAAGATTCCTACGGTTGTTTTAACTTCAAAAATAGATGAGTACAAGCGCCAACAAATGCTTGAATTAGGTGTTGTTGATTATGTTATTAAAGATAATCGCGACTCTTACCACTACGCCGTTAAACTCGTTGCGCAATTGCTAAGAAACCAAGGCTGTAAAGCATTAATAGCAGATGATTCATTACTGAGCCGCTCGTTAATGAAGCAAATGCTTGAAAAGCAATTGTTTGATGTGACAGATGCCCACGATGGGCAACAAGCACTCGAAATATTAAAAGCTAATCCTGATATAAAGCTACTTATGACCGACTACGCTATGCCTTCTATGGATGGCTTTGAACTTGTAAAAGCGGTACGTAACTTTAGAGGCAGAGACGACTTAGCAATTATTGGCTTGTCGGGCGCGGGGAAACATGGGCTATCAGCGCGATTTATTAAATATGGCGCCAATGATTTTTTAACAAAGCCATTTATGAATGAGGAGTTTCATTGTCGAGTACTTCAAACAATGGAGCAACTATCGTTAATTTCAGATATTAAAGAAAGCGCGCATAGGGATCATTTAACAGGGCTTCATAATCGACGCTATTTTTATCAATATGCAGAAAAGCTCCTTAAAAGTAAAAACCAGAAAAATACTCTCGCATTGTTAGATATCGATTTTTTCAAAAATATTAACGATACATTAGGCCATGAGGGTGGCGATCAGGCTTTAAAGCAGGTTGGTTCATTAATCCGTACTACGTTTTCAAAGTTTACAGTTGCACGGGTTGGTGGAGAAGAGTTTGCCATAATATTACCTGAGATAGAGCTTGAACGTGGTCGTGAATACTTTGAAGCATTTAGAAAAAAGCTGGCTAGTTACGATTTTTCTATCAGCGATAAATCAATTAAAATTACTACAAGTATAGGCTTGGCAGACTTTCAAGACACTAGCTTAACGCAGGCAATGCGTGTTGCTGACAAAGCATTATACGAAGCTAAAAACCAAGGTAGAAACTGCGTGGTATAGCCCTGTTATATAAAGCTAAGCATGCAATTAATATATTGCACGCACCAATGTAGATAACTTGTTAAATTAACGCACCTAATTGGTGCGTTTTTTTTGTTATTTAGTTTTTGTTTTGCACTAACTTATTGTTTTAAAAAATATAAAAATAGTGGCACAAAGGTTGGATTGTTTAACCCAACAGGATAACAATAAAGAGTCCGAGGGGGCCGCTATGAAAATGATTAGTGCAATCATAAAACCATTTAAATTAGACGACGTGCGTGAAGCACTCGCTGATTTAGGAATTGAGGGGATGACAGTAGTTGATGTTAAAGGTTTTGGACGTCAACGAGGTCATACTGAGTTATATCGTGGTGCAGAATACCAAGTAGATTTTATTCCTAAGATCAAACTTGAAATTGCAACTCGTACTGAAAATTGTCAACGCGTTGTTGAAGCAATTACTAAAATTGCATCAACAGGTAAAATCGGTGACGGGAAAATTTTCGTGTACGACTTAGATCAAATTGTTCGTATCCGTACTGGCGAACTTGACGAAGAAGCAATTTAAGGGGGTCTCATGGAAAATACAATAATAGAACTAAAGTTTTCACTAGATACCTTCTATTTTTTAATATCAGGTATATTAGTAATGTGGATGGCAGCAGGTTTTGCCATGTTAGAAGCGGGCTTAGTTCGCTCTAAAAACACAGCTGAAATTTTAACTAAAAATGTCGCGCTGTATTCAATTGCATGTACGATGTTTTTATTAGTTGGCTACAACATTATGTATGTAGACAATGCCGAAGGTGGTTTTATTCCTTCAATAGGCGCTTTAATTGGCACACAAGCTGCTGATGCTGACCATTCTTTAGAATCTGACTTTTTCTTCCAAGTAGTATTTGTTGCAACGGCTATGTCGATTGTATCGGGTGCAGTTGCTGAGCGTATGAAGCTATGGGCTTTCCTTGGCTTTGCTGTAGTACTAACTGGTTTTATTTACCCTATTGAAGGTTACTGGACATGGGGTGGTGGTTTCTTATCTGAAATGGGCTTTGTAGATTTTGCAGGTTCTGCAATTGTACATGGCGCAGGTGCAGCTGCTGCACTAGCTGGTGTATTAATCCTAGGTGCTCGTAAAGGCAAATATGGTAAAAACGGTGAAATATACCCAATTCCAGGTTCAAACTTACCACTTGCTACACTAGGTACATTTATTTTATGGATGGGTTGGTTTGGCTTTAACGGTGGTTCTCAATTACTACTTTCGGATAAAGAAAACGCAACTGCGGTAGGTCAAATATTACTTAATACTAATGCAGCTGCTGCAATGGGTGCTATTGCTGCACTGTTTGTATGTAAGATACTTTGGGGCAAATCAGATTTAACCATGGTATTAAACGGTGCATTAGCAGGTTTAGTTGTAATTACTGCTGACCCACTTTCACCTTCTCCATTAATGGCATGTTTACTAGGTTTACTTGGTGGCTCATTAGTTGTGTTTAGCATTATAGCACTTGATAAAGTTAAGATTGACGATCCAGTAGGTGCTATCTCTGTACACGGTGTGTGTGGTGCATTAGGTATTATGTTAGTACCGCTAACCAATGGTGATGCAAGCTTTGTTAATCAGTTAATTGGTTTAGTGTGTATTCTTGCCTTTGTATTTGTAGCATCATTTATTGTTTGGACAGTGCTTAACAAAACAATGGGTATACGAGTAACTGAAGAGGAAGAACTAAACGGTATGGATCAACACGATTGTGGTATTGAAGCCTACCCAGAGTTTGTTTCTGTTCGAAATAGCTAATAGTTTATTTAAATAATAGTGTGTTTACACAAAGCCCTACTTCGGTAGGGCTTTTTTTGTTTCAGGGGGGGTTAACTTTTCGGATGTTAGGATATGCCCAATATGCTAAGCTCACACTCGTGAATAACCCTTGGAATAAATTACACTTAAATGGCCGACAATAAAAAAACACCTACCAGCAAACCTGCAGCTAAACGTGCTAGTAAATCGTCAAGCACGACAAAAAAAAGCACATCAAAGGGCAGTAAAAAAACAGTGAAGCCCACTGTTAAACGCTCTTTTATGAGAAAAACATGGTCAGTGTTTTGGAAATTCAGCTTGGCTGTTTTTATTGCAATGGCAATGTATTTCATTTATCTAGATTCAAAAACAACACGTATATTTGAAGGTAATAAATGGCAACTTCCAGCGCAAGTGTATGCTCGTTCTATGGAGTTTTATCCGGGGCAATTTTTATCAAGCCAAGAAGTTGTGTTTGAATTAGAGCGTTTACATTATTCATCTGTTAATAGATTAAGCAGAACAGGGCAGTTTGTTAAAACAGCAGATAGCATCAAGATTTATCGCCGTGATTTTGAATTTTATGATGGCCTTGAAGAATCACATATTATTGAACTTCGTTTTGCAGGGCAAAAAGTTGCGACCATTAAAGATAAGTTCGGCAGGCGTTTAAACTCTGCTCGCCTAGAACCTGTGCAAATAGCGCGAATTGGCAACGACTCTAAACAAGATAGAGAATTTGTACCGCTAGATAAGTTCCCAGCCATGCTTAAAGATACGCTACTGGTAGTTGAGGACCGTGATTTTTATGAGCACCATGGTGTGTCGGTGTTTTCTATTTTACGTGCGCTTTATTCAAATATTAAAGCGGGACGCACCGTTCAAGGTGGCAGTACGCTTACTCAGCAATTAGCTAAAAATATTTACCTCACGCGTGAGCGTTCTTTAGTACGAAAAATAAATGAGGCCTTTATTGCCCTTATTTTAGATTATCGCTATTCAAAAGATCAGATATTAGAAGCTTACTTAAATGAGGTATACCTAGGGCAGTCATATAACCAAGGCATCCATGGTATGGGGCTTGCCTCTGACTTTTACTTTTCAAAGCCTGTAGACGAGCTTGAGTACGATCAAATCGCTCTGCTGGTGGCAATGGTTAAAGGCCCATCTTATTACAACCCACGTCGTTATAAAGAGCGCACAATGGAGCGCAGGGACTTAGTGCTGCGTCTAATGGTCGAAAATAAGTTACTTAGCACAAAAGAGTACCGTGCATCGCTTAATCGCCCAATTGATATTGCGCCAATGAAAGCCAGTTTACAAAAATCATACCCAGGCTATTTAGAGCTAGTAAACAGAGAGTTAAATGAATTATTACCTGATCAGCAAACACTTGATGCAGGCGTAAGAGTATTTACTTATTTTGACTTGCAAAAGCAAACAGCAATGGAAGAGTCGATTGAAAAGAGTTTACCGTACTTGGAAAATCGCCCTAGAACTGAAAAACTAGAAGCAGCCATGATCTCTGTTAATGTAGAAAAAGGCGGTGTTTCTGCACTTATTGCTGGTCGCGATGTTCGCTATTCAGGTTTTAACCGTGTTTTAGACACAAAACGTAATATAGGCTCGCTTGTAAAACCTGCCGTGTATTTAACCGCACTGCAATTGCCACATTATAATTTAGCTACTTTGCTTGATGACTCGCCAGTACAGGTCACAAATGAGCAAGGTAAAGTATGGCAACCAGAAAATTTTGACCACCAATACCGTGGTGCAATCCCTCTTTATAAAGCATTTAGTAACAGTATAAATATCCCAGCGGTTAATTTAGGCCTCGATGTAGGTGTTGATAAAGTAGTAAATACATTAAAAGGTTTAGGTGCAACAGGGGCGATAGACGAATACCCATCGCTGCTTTTAGGAGCTGTTGAAATGTCGAGTTTTGAAGTGGCTCAGCTTTATACAACAATTGCCGCAGATGGCGAATATAAAAAGCTCACTGCAATTTCGGCATTAACTGACTCGGTTGGTAAAGTACTTTATAAGCATAAAGTAAATGCAGAGCCTCGTTTTGATAAATCTGCAATGTATATGACCAAATACGCGATGAAACGCGTAACGAAAGATGGCACTGCTAAACGCTTAAATTTACACTTTCCGTCAATCCAGCTCGCTGGTAAAACAGGGACCAGTAACGATTTACGTGATAGTTGGTTTGCAGGCTTTGATCAAAATACAGTGACTGTTGCGTGGCTTGGTCGAGATGACAACAAAAGCACTGGCTTAACAGGCAGCGTAGGCGCATTAGAAGCGTATATTCGTTACTTAAAGCCGCTTAACCCACAAGCAATAGCAGATACTCGTCCACCATCAATTCGCTGGGCATTTGTAAATGAGCAAACGGGTAAGCAGGCACCACCAGGATGTGGCAAGGTGATTCAGCTACCGCTTAGAGCGAGTGAGTTCGAGCCAAGACCACAATGTATTCGTTAATTTAAGATTACTTTAAACAACAAAGCCGCTTATTTAGCGGCATTGTTGTAAGTTGTAGTTAACGTAATTATACCAATCCGTAATAATACTTAATCAATTTGAGGGGTTAAATCTGACGTTAACTACGTTAAAAATTTCTGATATAGAACAACTAAATAACGAAATTTTTGCCTTGTTATCGACACGACTTTCTTCCCTCAAAATAGATCACTTAATTAAGCGAATTGGTATTAAGATTTAAAAAACTGCATTGATTTGGTTAAATCATTAGATAAGCGACTTAATTGCTGTGCATCTTGTAGCGTTGATTGAGCCGATGTTAGCGTTTGATCTGCTAAATTACTCACTTCTTGCGAATCATTTAATGCTTGTGTTGTTGCATTTGATTGCTGTTTAACACGCTCTGCAATTACTTCTCCTTGATGTTTAATATCGCCCATACTTTGCTCTGCACTTTGCAATACTTCATTGGTTTGATTGGCTGCTTTTACTGATTGCTCCATTTTTTCAACACTTGAGCGCATTTTTTGCTGGGTGTCGTCAGATGCTTGTTGTAAAGAGCTAATAATTTGATGTATTTCTTGGGTTTGTGTTTGTGTACGCTGAGCAAGTGTTCTTACCTCATCAGCTACAACGGCAAATCCACGACCATGCTCGCCAGCTCGCGCGGCTTCAATAGCGGCATTAAGTGCAAGCAAGTTTGTTTGATCGGCTATTTCACTGATCCCTTTACTTACTTTGCTAATTTCTTGGCTATCTTGTGCTAGCTTATCGAGCGCTTGTTGGCTCTCTGCAAATTCAATTTGGAGGTCTTGCATATATTTAGCAAGCTCCATTGTATTGTCTGAACCTTGTTTCACATGAGCTGCAGCATCTTGCGCGGTAAGCGTAGCTTGATGCGCAGACTCTTCAACTGCAAGTGCGTTTTGAGCCATATCGCTTAGTGCATTATAAATAGCATTTACTCGAATTTGCTGTTTTGAAACATCATTGCTTGTTTGGCTGCTCGCATGTGATAGCGATTTAGTTGCATCGCATAGCTCTTCTGTACTTGCTTTAACATCAAATAATAAATGTGAAAATGCGTTAAGTAATGCGTTGTAGCGCGATGCAATAATTCCCATTTCATCATTAGTACTCGAATCGATAGTTGCATTTAAGTCGCCATTCGCGGCTCTATTCGCGGCATCAGCAAAGCGATTAATGGTATCAACAACTGCAAAATAAAAACCAATCATCAAATAAAATGCAAATAGCAAACTGATCAATGAAGCAGCTAAAACAAGATTTCGTGTCCACTGTTGAGTTTGTAGTTTTGCCTCTATAAGGCTCTCAAGTGTTGGAATGCTCTTACTAACAAGTTGATTAATACTACTATGAACGTTGTTTGTTAGCTTAGTGAACTCTGCTTGAGTTAATAGAATATCGTCTGGCTCAAGTAGTTTTTCATCTATCGCTTTTTTAAATTCACCCACAGCACTGTGTAAATTAGTTAAAGGAGGCATGAGCGCTTTGTTTACTGCTTTATCTGCACTGGTGGCTACATTGAGTATTTTATCGAGTTGTTTTTCGTATAAAGGAAGTGACTTACTAAAATTTGAAAGTGCTATAAACGTATCGGGCGTAAAACGGTTACTAGCTAAAACAGTATTAGCGCTTTGCGCTGTTGAGTTTATTTGCATTATAAGTGCAGGAATTGGCGTGACTAAAGAGCGGTTTACATAAGCACTAGCTAACTGGCTATCTAATGCTAAGTTAGACTGAATAGAAACAAGTTCAAGTACTTCATTGGCTTGATCATCTTTTATGTCAAAGCCGAGTGAGCGAGCTATTTTTATATTTTGATTCGTATCTCCCTGCATTTGATTTGAAAGTATAGCTCTGTAGCCTTTTAAGCCTTGCTGCTGCATTTTTGAAACAGCAATACTTTCACTTAATAACGAGACTAAAAAAAACAAACTAAGTGCTAGAGGAACGAGTAAAATTCCAAACATTAAGCTGATTTTAGTTTTGTATTTTAAGTTTGCCATTAGCTGGATAGCGGGAAAAGAAAATTGGCGTAATCCTGACATAAGGCTCTCTTGTATTTTTTGTAATTAGGGTAAAGGTGAATAGACCTTGTTATGCTTAATTATCATTCATTTATAGTACATTACAAATAAAAAAAGCCCTTTCGGGCTTTTTTCAATCTTTAGTCTTAATTACATACTTAAAAACAAGTGGTTACAAATGTATAAATAGTAATTTTTAGCTTAAAGTTTAGCAAACGAGCGTTCCGCCGCCGCTATTGTGTCTTTTACTTCTTGCTCAGTATGTGCAGCACATACAAAACCAGCCTCAAATGCAGATGGGGCAAGGTAAACGCCTTCTTCAAGCATAAGGTGGAAAAAACGTTTGAAGCGCTCTAGGTCACACTCAGTTGCTTGCTTATATGTTGTTACTTTTTCAGCATCAGTAAAAAAGAATCCATACATGCCGCCAGCATAGTTAGTTGTTAGCGCAACACCGGCTTTTTTAGCACCAGCTTCAAAGCCTTCACAAATTGCTTTTGAAATAGCTTCTAACTTATCGTGAAGGCCAGGCTCACTTAATAGCTCAAGTGATTTTAAACCTGCAGCCATTGCAATAGGGTTACCAGAAAGAGTACCTGCTTGGTAAACTGGTCCTACAGGCGCAATGTAATCCATTATTTCAGTTTTACCACCAAACGCGCCAACTGGCATGCCGCCGCCAATTACTTTACCTAAACACGTAAGATCTGGTTTAATGTTGTAATAAGCTTGTGCACCGCCAAGTGCAACACGAAAGCCTGTCATTACTTCATCAAAAATAAGTACTGATTTATATTCGTCACATACATCACGCAAACCTTCTAAAAATCCAGGCACTGGTGGAATACAGTTCATGTTACCGGCTACTGGCTCTACAATAATACAGGCAATTTCGTCTGCGTATTTTGCAAAAATAGCTTTTACTTCATCTAGATTATTAAACGAAACTGTAAGTGTATGCTTAGCAAAGTCTTCAGGAATACCTGGAGAATTAGGCACACCCATTGTTAGTGCACCAGAGCCTGCCTTAACTAATAACGAGTCAGCGTGACCGTGGTAACAACCTTCAAATTTTAATATTTTATCGCGACCGGTAAAGCCACGTGCTAAACGAATTGCACTCATTGTCGCTTCAGTGCCTGAGCTAACCATGCGTACTTTTTCGATTGATGGAACTAGCTCTTTTACTTTTTCAGCCATTAATATTTCGGCTTCAGTTGGTGCGCCATAGCTAAGGCCATTTTCTACAGCTTCGTGTACGGCTTGTTTAATTGCAGGGTGGTTATGGCCCATGATCATAGGCCCCCAAGAGCCAACATAATCAATGTAACGATTACCGTCGGCATCAAATGTAAACGCGCCTTCTGCTTTTGTAATGAATAGTGGCGTACCGCCTACACCATTAAAAGCACGAACTGGTGAATTTACGCCACCAGGAATAGAAGCTTGGGCGCGTTCAAATAAGTCTTGGCTAATTGTCATGAAAAATCCTATAAATTGTCACTTAAAAGGGGGTTAGCTGTCGCGTTTGCGGCTAAACCAAGGTACGTCTACTTCATACTTATCGACTTTGTTTTCTACGCCGAGTGTTAAAGCAAACAGTGCCATACGAATTAATACGCCATTTTGTACCTGGCGAAATATTGCTAAATTGTCGTTACTGTTTAAATCGTTATCAAGCTCGTTGGCTTCTAAGCGACTATCACGTGGAAGAGGATGCATTAATACTGAGTTAGGCTTACAGTGGGCGCTGTAAATAGATTGGCTAATCCTAAAGCCGCCACGGTATTTATTTGCTTCTTCTTGCGAAGGAAAACGTTCTTCTTGAATACGTGTTTGGTAAACAATATCGGCTGCTAAATTACCTTCCATCTTATTTACTAGCTCAATTTTATGGCCAGCATTTTCTACTGCATCTAAAATGCTTGTTGGCATTTGTAAGCCGTCAGGCGCGACCATCGAAAACTTTACGTTTTTATAATGGCACAATAGTTTAGATAGAGAATGCACTGTGCGGCCATACTTTAAATCGCCCACAAGCGCTATATGCATACCATCAATATTTTGACCAAAACGATGTAATTCGCGCTCAATGGTTAATAAGTCAAGCAATGCTTGAGTAGGGTGCTCATTTGGGCCGTCGCCGCCATTAATAACGGGTACAGTACAGCCGTCAGCAAATTCACTAACTGAGCCTGCATCAGGATGGCGCATAGCAACAGCGTCAGCATAAGCTGAAATAACGCGGGCGGTATCGTAAAGAGACTCACCCTTAGCAAGGGCTGAACTTTGCATACCTGTAGTTTCACGTACGCCACCGCCAAGTAAATTAAAGGCGGTGCCAAAGCTAACTCGTGTACGAGTGCTTGGTTCAAAAAACAAATTAGCTAAAATAGCGCCTTCTAGCACCGTAGTTTGCTTTTGCTTTTTAGCATAAGGCTCCATTTTTTTTGCTACTGCAAAAATACGTTCAATGCAGTCTCTGTCTAGCTGATTTACAGACAGTATATGCTCACCTTGGAAACTTAACATAGGGTTATTCCTAATCAATCAAATGGGCGCGATAATCCATAAATGGAGCACGCAATCGCGCGTGTTATAGCAAGTATTGTAAATTGCAGCGCAGTTTAACATGCACCGAAACGCTTATAAATTAGGTTTTATTACCGCAAGCGCCACTATGATGAGCAACGCAATAACTGGGAGCTCGTTAAAAATACGATAAAAGCGGTCTGTCTTAGTGTTGCGGTCATGTTTAAAGTCATTTAATAACTTAAAACAGTAGCCGTGGTATATATATAATATGATCACCAGCACTAGTTTATAGTGCAACCACATACTGTATCTAAACCAATCACGACCATATTCAACAATGGTTAATACACCAAATACAGCGGTTAATACAGCAAATGGGGTAACGAAATAAAGTAGTCTGCGCTCCATAACTTTTAACATAGAGTTGCATGATCTTTCCTCGCTCATAGCGTGATATACAAATAATCGAGGCAAGTAAAAAATACCGGCAAACCACGCAATCATAAAAAATATGTGGAGTGTTTTATAAATCAATAATGCGCTCATAATAGTCCTTATTGTTTAAAGTAAGCTGTTACGAATGGTTAAAATATGATGAATTTGATCCCAGCGTAATAGCCCCATAATTTGTTGATTATCTAAAAGGTTATAAACGTAAAGCGCGCCACTTCTTTTATCTTTTAGGATATCGAAAGCATCGGCTAGGGTGGCCTGACTACTGATGCCCTGCAAGCTAATATAATTTATATTTATTGTTTCATTAGACATTAGCGTTAAATCGTATTCAGCGAGACGATAGCCATTTTCTTCGTCAAAAACAATTAACGGAGTTTGGCTATCCATGGCATCTAATGTGCTTTTTATTTGCACTTTATCGTCTGAATAAAGCAATTTAAAGTCTTCATCCATATCATCCATTATCCCCACTTTTTGTAATGCTTCGGTAGCGGGAGATACATGGTACGGTAATCCCTGAAAATCTAATTGCTGCAAAAATATGGAGCGATTTCCAAAAAACTGTAATGCTGTTACATAGGCCGTGGTTATAACTATCATCGCAGGAACGATTATTTCAGGTGACGATGTAAGCTCCATGACTGTTGTTAAAGCAGCTAGTGGCGCATGCAATGTGGCGGCCATTAATCCGGCCATACCTAACACGCCATAAGTACCCGCTATATCAGTGCCCGGGCTAATATATTGAGCAAAAAAGGCCATTAATGTACCAATTAATACGCCAAGTCCAATTACCGGACCAATTAAACCACCTGGTATACCCAAACCGATAGCAAACAATGTAGCAAGTAGTTTAGCGATTAAAATGGTTGTGAGTAGCTTTACGTCATCAGGAGATTCAACCGCGATAGTTATTGCGCTCATACCAGAGCCCATAGCATGAGGCACTGCGTAAGCTATTAAGCTGGCAATGCATCCTGCAATTAATAAACGAGGGAACATACTTAAAGGTTTAAATGTTTTAATAATTAGCATTAAGTTTTGATTAAAGCTAAATGCAATAGCACCCAGCGCCATGCCGCATAATATTAAATAAGGGTAATGCCAACCACTCAATGGCGCTATGGTAATGAGTGCAAGCTCTGAGCCTTCACCAAAAACAAACTGTGTGGCCAGTGCGCCAGTAACAGCGGCAAGCATGATAGGTACAAATATATGTACTTTATATTCACGAAGTACCACTTCCATTACAAAAATAACGGCTGCAAGTGGTGTATTAAACGACGCGGCTATACCTGCCGCTACTCCACAACCACTTAGAGTACGCATGGCATTATGCGGTAAATGCAGCTTATCTGCCAAAATACTCGCCCCCGTTGCGCCCATATGCACGGAAGGCCCTTCTCGGCCAACTGAAAAACCGCTAATGAGAGCAAGTGCGCCACCAACAAATTGATTAACCGTATTGTATAAAGGCATTTGCCCGTAGTGACGTTTAATTCTGTGTATAACAAAGGGGATACCCAAGCGGTAATGTTTAAACCCAGTAAAGGCAGCAAACGTGGCTATTAGTAATGCAGCAACTAAAGGCATTAGTACACGTTCAAGTGTTGGTAGGGTAGTAAAGTCGTCAGGTGTTTCTAAAAATAAGCTTTGGAAAAACAAAATGGTTAAGCGAAATAAAATAATAAAAAATGCAGCAATTAATCCGGCAACTACGCCTAATAAGCATAATTGTACAGATGTTTTAGGTTTTGCCAGCCGACGCCTGAGTTGCTCAAGCCACATGCATAATTCCTCGCTGTATTTTTCATCAGCATTTTAGCAAAAGAGTTTAGCTAAGTCCTTGTGATTTTGAAATTTTCGTAACTTATATTAACAATTTGCAATGAAGATTAAGACCTATTGCCTATAACTAAAATATTTAATGAGTTTATAGCGTATAAAGGTCGCTTTTAGTTTGCTTAAGTATTATTTTAGCTAGTTAATGTTTGGCCACTTTTTTACTAATTTATAGATATAACTTAGAGGAAAGAGTTGTTTTACTATACTTGATTAAAACACTCGGGTATTAGATAATCACGCCATTGCGATATTGAGGGTTTTAAAATGTCTGAAGAATTACCAATTAAGTTCAGCGATGCAGCTGCTGTTCGTGTTAAACAGTTAATCGACGAAGAAGAAAACCCAGACTTAAAACTGCGTGTTTATGTAACAGGCGGTGGTTGTTCTGGTTTTCAATATGGTTTTACTTTTGATGAAAAAGCGAATCCTGGCGATTTAGAAATTGTAAAAAATGGTGTAACACTCGTTATTGATCCAATGAGCATTCAATATTTGGTTGATGGTGAGGTTGATTACACTGAAGGATTAGAAGGCGCACGCTTTTTTGTATCTAATCCAAATGCAACAACAACTTGTGGTTGTGGTGCAAGCTTTAGCGTTTAACAGCCAAACGCTAAATAGAATAAAGCCGCTTTTGCGGCTTTTTTAATGCCTACAAATCAGTTGGTGCGTATTCGGTAATTTGCATTATCAATACAAAAAAGCCGAGCACAAAGGCTGAAAACGCTAAAATATACATAAAGCCTTTTTTACCTTGTTTAATTGGTACGCCGTTGTGGCGCAAAAAAAAGTACCAACCTAAACACAACACGATAGGTAATAAAAAAAGAAGTCTGAACATTACTTGGCCTTTTTAGTGCAAATTATTGCTTAATAATAAACGTGTAACATTAAAAAGGAACAAATATGTTATAAATATTTTTAAGCTGTTTTATGAAGGTAATATTATTTTTTTAATATTTTCTGATAACTTAGGTTAAATATTCAGTGTTTATAAATGTTCGTTCAGGTTGATTTTGTACCGAGTATGTAATTAATTATTTAACCAAAGTGTTAATAGTATATAATGTATCCAAGAATGAGACGGGCAAAATTTCATTCTCAATAAAAACAAATCTTTACCATATTATTAGCGTAGTTTTTAGCTGTGTTGGTGGAGTGAGTAGCAACACATGCTTTATTAAGCAATAGCTTGCTATTGAAAGTATGACTGCTTACCTGCCTACGGCTATTGATGGAAACTACTGCTTTAATGGGTACGTCAAATCATCTAGTAGGAGATGTAAAATGATGGGCAAAACAGTTTCTTCTGAAGAAAATGCAAAGCTAACAAAGTGGCTTAAAACTAAGCGCCATGAAAAGGGTCATACAATGCGAAGCCTAGCACAAGTGCTTGGAACGCCTCATTCATTTATCGGCAAGATTGAAAATCAAGAACGCCGTTTAGATGTCATTGAGTTTGTTCGCTATTGTACAGCTCTAGAAGTTGATCCACATGAAGCACTTAGCTTGCTAAAAGTAGATTAACTCAATAATTGCTTAGTACACTCTAAGGGGCACTTGATAGTGCTAAGCAATATGTTAATGCAGGGATGCATTAAATATTTTTGTGGTAATTCTTCTCAAGCTCATACAACTTATGCCTAATCAGATATAAAAATATCAATGAAGGTAAAACCATTAAGGCTGTTAAAATAAAGAACAGCGACCAATTTCCCATTAACCAATCATCAATTACTACACCACTGTAGCTTGAAAGCAATGTTCGTCCTAAATTCCCTAATGACGCCAGTAATGCATAGTGCGTTGCACTAAATGCTCTATCGCATAACATCGATATAAAGGCCACCATAGCGACCAACGACCACGCTTGCGTAAAGCCATCAATAACAATAGCAAAGGCATACAGCCTTAGGTCAGGGCCAACTAAAGCAATCCACGAAAAGGCTAAGTTTGAAGCAGCCATTGCAATACCACTTACAAATAAACCCTTAACAATGCCATATTTTTGATTAAATAAACTGCCAACAAAGGTAAATATGATTGTAAGTACCGCTGTACCTACCTTCGAAAATGTAGCTATATCGCTATTGCTAAAACCAATTTCTTTATAAAACACAATCGACATGCGCCCTAAAAACGCTTCGCCTATTTTAAATAAGAAAATAAACGCAAGTAATGCTAGTGCTGTTTTAACGCCATTTTTAGTAAAAAAAGCTCTAAAGGGATCAATAACGGTTACCGCAAGCCACGCAACAGTTTTTGTTAAAGGAGTTTGTTTTGTAGAGGACAGTTTTTCAAGGTACACACGCTCAAGTTCAGCATGTACTGCTTCGCGGTTAGTTTCGGGCTCTTTTGCAAACAGTGCTCCACTCATTAACAGCAGCATTACGGCAGCTAAAAAGTAATAAATTTGTGGCCAGTCGAGCGAGGGTATATCGGCCATGTAAAATGGAATGGCGCCTAAAAGTGCATAACCTGTCCACCAACCCGAAGTTGCCATGGCGGCTGCAGCGGTTGCTTTGTGTGATTCGCTTTCGCTTAGGGTGTCTATTCTAAAGGCATCAATAGCAATGTCTTGAGTAGCCGAAGCAATGGCGATTAATAAACAAATCGCAGCAACAATTGCCAAATTAGCTTTTAAATCAAGCCCTGCTAATAGCAAGGTGCCAATAAAAATAAAACTTTGGCAAAATAGTATCCAACTGCGACGTTGGCCTAGCCATTTATATAAAATAGGAAGTTTTGTACGGTCAATGAGTGGTGACCACAAAAAGTTTATGCTGTAAGCGCCAAATACAATGCCAAATAGGCCTATCATACTGCGACTTAGCCCTTCATCTTTTAGCCAAGCAGACATAACAGAGCCAATTAAAACCCACGGAAAACCGCTACTCATACCAAATATGAAAATGTGGATTAAGCGTTTGTCTTTAAAGTAAGAAAAATATTCGCTAATAGAGAGAGATTTGCTCATAGGGCCTTCATTGGCTTTGATGCAGAGCAGCTAAGCTGCTCTTAAAAAATTATAGTGGGACTTGTTCAAGCACTTTAATATTTAAGATGACAACAGGTTTTTTAGGTACGAAATCGTAGCCAATTTTTTCATTAAAACCGGTTTCAACAGTCATAATTTTATCAAGCGTGTCGTAACCATCCATTACGCTACCAAATACAGCAAAGCCCCAATCTTTCCCTGGATTTAAGTGATCGTTATTATCCATATTAAAAAAGAATTGGCGAGTTCCTGAGTGCGGTTGTCTATCTTGATAGGCCATAGCAATGCTATACATATCGTTTTTTAAACCGTTACCGCTTTCATTAAAAATAGGGTCATTTTCATGTAGGCCATCATAGTCTTTATCGTAACCGCCACCTTGAATAACAAAGTCGCGATCATTTTCTACATCGCGCTCGATACGGTGAAAAACGCTGCCTTGATAACTTTTGTCTGACACGTAAGTTAAAAAATTATTGACTGTGATGGGCGCTTTAGAACGATCTAGCTCAACCACGATGCTACCCATTGAGGTTACAATTTCTACGCGTGGAAAAATGTTGTCCTTTTGCACAAAGCGGCCTTCTTGGGCTGCTAAGCTACTTGCACTAAAGAATAGGCCTAAGCAGATTAAAAAAAGTCGTTTCATAGTTAACCTTCTAAAAATTCTATTAATTCAGGGTCAGATACAATGCGGGTAATAACTTGCTCAGTCAACTTATTGAGCTGACCTTCTATTTTTGCTCGCTCATGACTAAATGGGCCTTCTAAATTAGCACTGCCTCTATACACTTTACTAAAGTTACTTGAGGCGCGAATAACACGCACGCCAAGTTCTATGTGGGCTTCGCTGGTATGGCTCACTAGCTTTTCGGTTACAACAGCTTGCAATGCATGAATATCTACTTCAAAGCGAACCGTTGCTAAGTTAGAAATACTGGCTCCATTGCGGCTAAGGGCGCTGTCTAACACACTTTTAATAGAGCTGGTAATACCTTGGCTTGCAAAGGTTTTAGTTTTGTCTGACTCAATAAGTTTAAGTGTTGATGTATCGCCACGTAAATCAATTACACTAGTACTTAAGCTACTATTTATAGTGCTTATTTGACCATTTTTATAAACAGGGTTAAGTATTACTTGGCTAGGCTGATTCGCGCAGCCACCAAGTATCAGTAATACACAACACCCAATTATAATGTTTGTTAATTTCATTTATAGCATTCCACTATTTTTTGTTGCACTTAAAACGACAAACTTTTTGTTTGAACCTAACAGCTTACAGTTGCCGAACATACGGTTTAATTTATCATGATAATCTAAATGACGATTACCAATAATACGCAGCTCACCGCCTTCTTTTAAAGTATCTTTTGCTTGTTTAAACATTTGCCAAGCAATATGGTCGGTAACGGCCTGAGCTTGGTGAAATGGAGGGTTACAAAGCACCATATCTACACTGTCTTTTTCAAAGCCTGTTAAACAGTCGTTTTCGATGAACTCGCAGTTATCAAACTTATTGCCTAGGTTAATTTCTACATTTAACCGAGCCGACTCTACGGCCATGTAAGACTCATCAACAAAAGTAACTGATGCATTAGGGCAACGAGCAAGCGTCATTAATCCAACAACTCCGTTACCACAGCCTAAATCAATAATGCTTTTAGCTTTTGGTGTTTCTGGTAAGTAGTTAAAAAAGAAGCGTGCACCAATATCTAACGAATCACGCGAAAACACATTTGCATGGTTTGTTATATTAAACTCAGTACCTTCAAGCTCCCACGTTACAGGGAAATCTGCTGCTTTATATCCGCCTTTAGCTGTACTTAATATAAGACGGGATTTTTTAACTGCTAGGCTAGTTTTTGTTTCACCAATAAATTGCTCAAATGATTTTATTGTTGAGTTGTGAATTTCTTTTGTTTTACCTGCGGCAATTACAGGCGTACCAGGTGCAAGGACTTCACTGAGTTCACTTAACTGAAACTGTAAAAAACCTACATTACGAGGGATTTTAATAAGTACTAAATCAACATCCTGCGGTAATGCAGACAAACTATCTAATTGTGTAAAATCTGCTGTAGGCAGTTTGTTTTCTTGTAAGTTATAAGCCGCAGCTTGGTGGCTAATATAAGAATCGTTAACTGAACAAACCGTTAACTTATTAAAATAACAAGCAAGTGCACCAAAGCTATCGTTTAAAATAAGCAATGAGCGACAATCAGGGTGATGTTCGTTAACATAATTGATAAGGTACTCATCTGCCGAATCCCACGCTTGTAAGCTGCGGTTTTTTTGATCCAAAGGAAAGCGTTCAAGAGTAAAGGTTTTATCGCCTAGCTGGGCTTGCGTCGTCATAATGGTTCGTTGATCAGTAATCTAATGTAGGTAAATTCTAACATGCAACGGCAAAACGCCAACCCCCAACAGTTACCAAATGGCTTTTCTTATCAAAGTAGGGCACTTAGTGCACAAAAAAGCCTCGATCTATTTTATTATTTGCAAAAAAACCTACGTTGGCAGCAACCCGATGTAACTGTTTATGGTAAAACGGGGCCTATTCCACGGCTACAATGCTTCATGAGCGATTTAAATATTGAATACGGCTATTCAAGTAGTAAGCAAATAGTAGAGCCATGGGATGAATTGTTACTTAATATGAGAAGGCGTTTAGAGGCGCACTTAAATCAGCCTCTAAACTCATTACTCGTTAATTATTACCGAGATGGTAATGATACGATGGGCTGGCACAGTGATGATGAAATAGAGCTTGGTGATAAACCAACAATTGTGTGTGTCTCTCTAGGAGCTGATCGGGTTCTAAAGTTAAAGCACAAGGCGAGCAATAAAGTAACCGACTTGAAATTACAAAGTGGCAGCTGTTTAATAATGAGCGGACATAGCCAGCGAGATTATCAACATGCAATACCTAAGCAAACAACGCTTGCACATCCTCGAATAAGTTTAACTTACCGATTTATTAAGCACATTAAACAAAAGCAATTTAGTTAGCCAAGCGCTGCGTTAAATTGTTATAGTAAGTGTATAAATTAGCTAATTAAAACGGTCTTTTATGTCAATGCAGCAACAGATCCAAGAAAAAATAAGCAACGCTATTGCGTGTAAACATTTAAACGTAATTAACGAAAGCCATATGCACAGTGCGGGCACTGAATCACACTTTAAAGTAATAGTGGTTAGCGAAGGTTTTACAGGTAAACGTTTATTGCAGCGCCATCGTGAAATTAATGAAATTCTAAAAGATGAATTAGCAAATCATATTCATGCACTCGCAATTCATACATATACACCCGATGAGTATACAGAGCAGGGCGGTGAGGCACCTGATTCACCTAATTGTATGGGCGGCTCTAAATTAGCTTAAATAATTAATAGCGATTTGATTGTTACACTTGTGGTTAACTGATCAGATCAGTGTTTTTAGTATTAGCCTTTAAACTAGCGCTAATTTTTATTGTAAAAGATATAGGATGATCAATGGTCATTAAGCCTAAAATTCGTGGATTTATCTGCACAAACGCACATCCAGCTGGTTGTGCAGAGCATGTTCAAGAACAAATTAACTATGTAAAACAACAAGGCGCATTAAAAAATGCACCAAAAAATGTATTAGTTATTGGCGCATCAACAGGCTACGGCTTGGCTTCGCGCATTACAGCTGCGTTTGGTGGTGGTGCTAAAACATTGGGTATTTTCTTTGAAAAAGAAGGTACAGAACGCAAAACAGGTTCTGCTGGTTGGTACAATACCGCTGCTTTTCAAGATGCAGCAGACGAAGCAGGCCTTTGGTCTAAAAATATTAATGGCGATGCGTTTTCTAACGAAATTAAACAAAAAGCAATCGACACTATTAAAGCAGATTTGGGCAAAGTAGATTGTATTATTTATAGCTTAGCGTCTCCTCGTCGTACAGATCCAAATACGGGCGAAGTTTACTCATCTACGCTTAAGCCAATTGGAAATGCCGTTACTACTAAAAACTTAAATACATCAAAGCGTGAAATTGATGAAATTACTGTTGAAGCTGCAAACCAAGACGATATCGACAACACCATTAAAGTAATGGGCGGTGAAGATTGGGAAATGTGGATTGACGCATTAAAAGAAGCGGATGTATTAGCCGATAACTTTAAAACGACTGCGTACACTTATATTGGTAAAGAGCTAACATGGCCAATATACGGACACGCTACTATTGGTAAGGCTAAAGAAGATCTAGACCGTGCAACCGCTGCTATTAAAGAATCAACAAAAGATTTAAATGGTGAGGCATATGTTTCATCACTTAATGCTGTGGTAACGCAAGCAAGTTCTGCTATTCCTATTATGCCGCTATATATCTCTGCTTTATTTAAAGTTATGAAAGCAGATGGCACATACGAAGGCACTATTGAGCAAATTCACGCTTTATTTATTGAAAACTTGTATGGTGAATCACCTCGCTTTGACGACGGTGGACATTTATTCCAAAACTACAAAGAGCTAGAAGACGATGTACAAGCTCGCGTGCAAGCTGTTTGGGATAAAGTAGATACGAGCAGCATTGATAAGCTAACAGATTATGTTGGTTACCATAATGAGTTTTTACGCTTATTTGGTTTTGGTATAGATAGTGTTGACTACGATCAAGATGTAGATTCAGTTAAGCCAATTGCCAATATGATTGATTAACAGAACTTAGGGCCTGTTTATCTTTCGAGGTTAAATTTGCAGCAGTCTGTTTGGTATTTAGGCAAGGTAGAGCCTATGTAGTGTGGTTATTCCCCATAAATAGGCGATAACGTGGAATAAATGCCAAACATGCGCTGCCCAAAGGGTTCTGCCTAGGGGCTATTTACTCTTTGTTGCCTACATGGATGTAGGTAAGGGGCGTGAGCAGGACGCGGAAGCTTTGCTCGGTTTTTACTTAGCCCACTAGGTTACAAACCTCACGCCGCGATTAAATAGCCCCTAGATTGAACAAATTTTAATCCTGAAAGGTCAACAGGCCCTAGTTATAAAAAGCCGCTATCGCGGCTTTTTTTGTATTATGCGATTTGTTGAATTTACGATGAAATCAGGAATGATAATTGCTTAGGCTACCACTTTGGTCTAGCTTGATTTTTTATTTAATTCACTTAACAAAACTAAATAAGTGTTTCTGTCGTATAATTTTCATAAATACACTCGCATAGTCATCTAAAATGATGTTAAAATCTCGACAATATGTGATGAGTTTTACTACGTTGCTTGTTTGATATCTCTAGCAAGCTGCTCTTTTGTACCTTGATATAACTTGGAATAACTCAAATGGCGACGTGGTTGATACGATTTTTCAGTTTCTTTCCTTTAATGTAATGCAAGTGCGTATGATCAACATAAAAAAAGGTCTGGATTTACCCTTAGAGGGCGCGCCACAGCAAGTTATACATGACGGTTCTGCTGTCAAACGTGTAGCTGTGCTTGGCGAAGAGTTTATCGGTATGCGTCCAACCATGCATGTTCGTGTGGATGACCAAGTCAAAAAAGGCCAGGTACTTTTTGAAGATAAAAAGAACCCAGGCGTCCTATTTACTGCTCCAGCTTCTGGTACAGTAAAAGAAATAAATCGTGGTGCTAAACGTGTGCTGCAATCTGTTGTTATTGAAGTAGCAGGCAGTGAGCAAATCACCTTTGACTCTTTCAAAGCAGACGAGCTTCCGAGCTTAGAGCGCGAAAAAGCCAAAGAAGTACTTATCCAGTCTGGTCAATGGACAGCACTTCGTGTTCGCCCATTCAGCAAAGTAGCGGCTGTGGATGCAAATCCTAGTTCTATTTTTGTGACCGCAATCGACACAAACCCATTAGCTGCAGATCCTGCAGTAATTATTGCAGAAAATGCGCAAGCATTTGAAGCGGGTCTTGCAGTTGTTTCGCGTTTGACCGATGGCAAAGTATTTGTGTGTAAAAAAGCAGGCAGCCAAGTTCCTAGCTCATCTATAGCTCAAGTAGAAGTACATGAGTTTGGTGGTGTGCATCCGGCTGGCCTCGTTGGCACTCATATCCATCATCTTGATGCAGTTTCTGTTAGCAAACAAGTTTGGCATATTGGTTACCAAGACGTTATTGCGTATGGTCACTTATTCCTTACTGGTGAAATTTACACAAATCGTGTTATTTCGCTTGCAGGTCCTCGCGTTAAAAACCCACGTTTAGTGAAAACACAATTAGGTGCTTCATTGGATGATTTAGTGGCTGGTGAGTTAGAAGACGGAGATAACCGCGTTATTTCTGGTTCTGTTCTATCGGGTTCTATTTCAAACGGTGTTCATGCATTCTTAGGTCGTTACCACGTTCAAGTATCTGTTTTACTTGAAGGTCGCGAAAAAGAATTGTTTGGCTGGATTGCACCAGGTAGTGATAAATTCTCTGTAACGCGTACATTCCTTTCTCACCTTGCACCAAGTCGTTTATTTAAAATGACAACGTCAACAGGTGGTTCAAAACGTGCCATGGTACCAATTGGTAGCTACGAGCGCGTAATGCCGTTAGATATTTTGCCTACTTTATTATTACGTGACTTAATTGCACGTGATTTAGACAGTGCAATTTCATTGGGCGCGCTTGAACTTGATGAAGAAGATTTAGCGTTATGTACCTTCGTTTGTCCAGGCAAATACGAGTATGGTTCTATCCTACGCGATTGCTTAACTACGATCGAGAAGGAAGGCTAGAGAGATGGGTTTAAAAAAATATCTAGAAGATATCGAGCCGAATTTTGAAGCCGGTGGTAAATATGAAAAGTTTTATGCACTGTATGAAGCAGCTGCAACTATTTTTTATACACCAGGCTACGTAAATAAAGGCGCGACACACGTACGCGATAACATCGACCTAAAACGTATGATGATTTTAGTGTGGATGGCGACGTTCCCAGCTATGTTTTTTGGTATGTTCAATATCGGTCATCAGGCCGCTGGTGCTTTAGCACAAGGTTTTGAACTAGCAAACACGTGGCAAGTTGGTTTGTTCCAGTTATTCGGTGGCGAGTTAACCGCTGACGCAGGCTGGGGCGCTAAGATGTTCTATGGAGCATGTTTCTTCTTACCTATCTACGCTGTAACATTTGCAGTAGGTGGTTTCTGGGAAGTTATATTTGCTTCAGTGCGTAAGCATGAAATTAACGAAGGTTTCTTCGTTACTTCTGTATTATTTGCACTTATTTTGCCAGCAACTATTCCTTTATGGCAAGTTGCGTTAGGTATTACGTTTGGTGTAGTAATCGCTAAAGAAATCTTTGGTGGTACTGGCCGTAACTTCTTAAACCCTGCTTTAGCCGGTCGTGCATTTTTATTCTTTGCATACCCAGCTCAAATCTCAGGTGACACAGTATGGACAGCAGTAGATTCTTTCTCTGGTGCAACTATGCTAGGCCAAGCATTTGCTGGCACACTTGACTTTGCAAACATGGAATTATGGTGGAATGCGTTTTATGGTTTCATTCAAGGTTCTGTAGGTGAAACATCTACACTTGCATTATTAGTGGGTGGTTTGTTCTTAATTTACGTTCGTATCGCTTCTTGGCGCATCGTACTAGGTGTATTCCTAGGTATGGTAGCAACTGCATTTTTATTAAATGCTGTTGGCTCAGAAACTAACCCTGTATTTGCAATGCCTTGGTATTGGCATTTTGTACTTGGTGGCTTTGCGTTTGGTATGTTCTTTATGGCTACTGACCCTGTATCAGCTGCATTTACTGACAAAGGTAAATTAGCATATGGTCTATTAATTGGCTTTATGGTGGTTATGATACGTGTTGTGAATCCTGCTTTCCCAGAAGGCATGATGCTAGCAATCTTATTTGCTAACTTGTTCGCTCCACTGTTCGATCACTTTGTAGTGCAGGCTAATATTAAGCGGAGGTTGGCACGTAATGTCTAGTAATAACGAATCAATCGGCAAAACGTTATCAGTTGTTGTAGCACTATGTTTAGTGTGTGCAATCATTGTATCGTTTGCTTCTGTACAGCTTCGTCCTTTACAGCAAGCTAATAAAAACAAAGATATTCAAAGCAATATCTTAGCTGCTGCGGGCATCGACAAAGTTGAAAATGTTCTTGAAACATTTGATGCAAAAATCGAAGCGCGCGTTGTAAACATGACTACAGGTGAGTTTGTAGATACAGACCCAACAATCTTTGACTTTGAAAAAAGCAAATATGATGCAGCGCTAAGTGTTTCTCTTCAAGAGAAAGGCGTTAAAGATATTGCTGGTATTCAACGTGTGACTAAAGAGTCACCGGTTTATATCTCTAAAAAAGAAGATGGCTCAGTTGATGCAATCATTCTTCCTATCCAAGGCTACGGCTTATGGGGCTTAATGTACGGTTTTATCTCGCTTGAAAGCGATGGTGAAACAGTTAAGGGCATTATCTTTTACAAGCATAATGAAACCCCAGGTCTTGGTGGCGAAATCCAAAATCCACAGTGGACTGCTACATGGGAAGGTAAAGAGCTTCCAATTCAAATTGTTAAAGGTACTGCGGGCAATGATGAGCATAAGATCGATGGTCTTTCAGGTGCTACATTAACGTCTAACGGTGTTGATCATGCAGTTGATTTTTGGACTGGCGAAAATGGCTTTGGCCCTTTCCTTGCGAAAGTACGTAAAGGAGCATTGAAATAATGGCTGATACTAAAGAAATGAAGGCGGTCCTATTTGGTCCGGTTTTAGCTAACAACCCAATCGCGCTGCAAGTACTTGGTATTTGTTCTGCGCTAGCGGTAACGTCTAGCTTAAAAAATGCGTTAATTATGTCAATTGCATTGACACTTGTAACTGCGTTTTCGAGCTTCTTTATCTCGCTTATTCGTAACCAGATCCCATCATCTGTACGTATCATCGTACAAATGACAATTATCGCATCATTGGTAATCGTTGTTGACCAAGTATTACAGGCATTTTCTTATGCTACTGCAAAAGAGCTTTCTGTATTCGTTGGTCTAATCATTACTAACTGTATCGTAATGGGTCGTGCTGAAGCATACGCGATGAAGTCGCCACCACTTATGTCATTCCTTGACGGTATTGGTAACGGCTTAGGTTACTCTGTAGTACTACTTACTGTTGGTTTCATTCGTGAGCTATTTGGTAAGGGTTCACTATTCGGTGTTGATATTATCCCATTAGTACAAGATGGCGGTTGGTATCAGCCTATGGGTCTATTGATCTTACCACCGAGTGCATTCTTCATCATTGGTTTATTCATATGGGTACTGCGTACTTATAAGAAAGACCAAGTAGAAGCTAAAGCGTAAGGGGCAAATAGTGGAACATTATATTAGTTTATTTGTAAAAGCCGTTTTTATTGAGAACTTAGCGTTGTCATTCTTCTTAGGCATGTGTACTTTTTTAGCGGTATCTAAAAAAGTAACTACATCAATTGGCCTAGGCATAGCGGTTATAGTTGTATTGGGTATTTCTGTACCTGTAAACAACTTGGTTTATCATGCGGTACTTGCACCTGGTTCACTAACTTGGTTAGGTTACCCAGATGCAGATCTTAGCTTTTTACGTTTCTTAACTTTCATTGGTGTTATTGCAGCACTTGTGCAAATTCTTGAAATGGCATTAGATAAGTTTTTCCCTGCACTATACAACGCGTTAGGTATCTTCTTACCACTTATCACAGTTAACTGTGCAATATTTGGTGCGGTATCATTCATGGTTGAGCGTAACTATAACTTCGGCGAGTCTGTTGTTTATGGTATTGGCGCTGGTGTTGGTTGGGCACTTGCAATTACATTACTTGCAGGTATCCGTGAGAAACTGAAATACTCAGACGTACCTGACGGCTTACGTGGTTTAGGTATTACCTTCATCACTGTTGGTTTAATGGGACTTGGCTTTATGTCATTCTCTGGTATTTCACTGTAAAGGTAGCGAGGATAAATCATGGATTATCAGATTTTCTTAGGCGTTGGTGTTTTTATCGCTATCGTTGTACTACTGGTTTTAGTCATCATTGGTGCTAAATCTCAGTTAGTTGCAAGTGGCGATATTATCATCGGCATTAATGGCGACCCAGATAAAGCCATTAAAACATCAGCAGGTAGTAAGCTTTTAGGCGCACTATCTGAGTCAGGTATATTTGTATCATCTGCTTGTGGTGGCGGTGGCTCTTGTGGTCAGTGTCGTGTACACATTAAAGAAGGTGGTGGTGATATTCTGCCAACTGAGCTTGATCATATATCTAAAGGTGAAGCCCGTGAAGGCTGTCGTTTAGCGTGTCAGGTAAATGTTAAAAATGACATGGAAATTGAACTTGAAGAGTCAATTTTCGGTGTTAAGAAGTGGGATTGTGAAGTTATCTCTAATGATAACAAAGCAACGTTCATCAAAGAACTTAAGCTGCAAATTCCAGATGGCGAGTCAGTGCCGTTTCGTGCGGGTGGTTACATCCAAATCGAAGCTCCACCTCACCATGTTAAATATGCAGATTTCGATGTTCCTGAAGAGTATCGTGGCGACTGGAACCATTTTGGTTTCTTCGATCTGGAGTCAAAAGTAGACGAAGAAACAATTCGTGCTTACTCAATGGCTAACTACCCAGAAGAAGAAGGCATCATTATGCTTAACGTGCGTATTGCTGCTCCACCTCCAAGAAACCTTAGCTTGCCATGTGGTAAAATGTCTTCGTACATTTGGTCACTTAAAGAAGGCGACAAGGTAACTATTTCGGGTCCATTTGGTGAGTTCTTTGCTAAAGACACTGACGCAGAAATGGTATTTGTTGGTGGTGGTGCTGGTATGGCGCCAATGCGTTCTCATATCTTTGACCAACTTAAACGTTTGAACTCTAAACGTAAGATGAGCTTTTGGTATGGTGCACGTTCTGAGCGTGAAATGTTCTACGTAGAAGATTTTGACGGCCTAGCCGCTGAAAATCCTAACTTCGTATGGCATACAGCACTTTCAGATCCACAGCCTGAAGATAACTGGGAAGGCTATACTGGCTTTATCCATAACGTGTTATTTGAGAACTATCTTAAAGATCACGAAGCGCCTGAAGATTGTGAGTACTACATGTGTGGTCCTCCAATGATGAATGCGGCAGTTATTACTATGCTTAAAGATTTAGGTGTTGAAGACGAAAATATCTTACTAGATGACTTCGGTGGCTAACACTAATACCAAAACAGTTTAGTTTTGGTTAAAATACCAGCCTCGTAGCACTTGTGTTACGAGGCTTTTTTTATTCTTTAATTTTATCAATCTATTAAGTAGAGCTGTTATGAATCGAGTAAGTACTTCACAGGGCATAATGGCCTTTTTACTAATTACACTGACTTTATTATTGTCTGGGTGTGGTGAAAAGCCAGAGTTAAAAGAAACCTTTTTAGAAGGTAAGACTATGGGTACCACTTATCATATTAAATATTATGATGAGCAAGCCCAGCTATCGGCTTCACAACTACAGCTGCAAATAGACGCTGTTTTAAAAGATGTGAACCAATCTATGTCTACTTACATAGAAGACTCTGAAATAAATACATTTAACAGATTACCTGCAAATCAAGTCATGCCAATTAGCGAAGATTTTAGGGCTGTTATAAGCGAGTCTATTCGCTTGGGTGAATCAACTAAAACACTCGACGTAACAATGGGGCCTTTAATTGATTTATGGGGCTTTGGGCCTGATAAAAAACCAACTAATCGCCCAAGTGATGAAGAGCTTGCAAGTATGGTTGAAAAAATAGGCATTGATAAACTTATCTTAAATGAGCAAGGACTGGCTAAAACAGTTAATGGACTGGAGCTTTCTTTTTCGGCAACAGCTAAGGGCTATGGTATTGATAAAGTTGCCCAGTTATTAGAAAGCCACGACATTACTAATTACATGGTTGAGATTGGTGGTGAGCTGCGTATAGCAGGTGAAAAGCCAAATAATCAGGATTGGAAAATCGCGATTGAGCAACCAGATGCGCAACCTGGAGAGCGTAAGGTACACCGTGTTTTATCGCCAGGTACAAGTGGTATAGCGACATCGGGTGATTACCGTATTTTTTATAAAATGGATGGCGAGATCTATACCCACTTAATTGATCCAGCAACAGGTATGCCTATTAAGCACGACTTAGTGTCGGTAACTGTGCTTCATCCAAGTGCTATGACGGCAGATGGTTTAGCGACGGCACTTACTGTAATGGGGATGCAAAAAGCGCAAGCTTATGCTGAACAACATGATTTACCGGTTTATTTAATAGGTAAATCAAAAGAGGGTTTAGTTACCTACTCAAGCCCAGCATTTAAGCCTTATTTATAGTATGGTGCTGACTTGTTTATTTCCGTGTTATTTGGGTATATAATAGCAGTCGCTCAAAAATATTTGAGTTTAATTTATTGCTGATCAATAGGGGCTAAGCAATGTCACTTTTTCTTCTTACTTTTGGCTTACTAATTTTGATAGTTTCGGCTATGGCCGTTGGTATGATCGTGCAAAAAAAATCTATGGCAAGCAGCTGTGGTGGTTTAGGTTCGGTTGGTATTGATAAAGCCTGTGATTGCGATGATCCATGTGATAAACGCAAAAACCGTTTAGCAAAAGAGCAAGCCTGGAAAGAAAACCAAATTATTTAAGTCTGTCTTAAATATTAAAAAGCGCTTTATAGCGCTTTTTTTGTGCCTGTAAAACGCCTTCGCATCATAGCTTCCAAAGCAATCCAATCTAAATGTATTAGACAAAGGTATATAGTTTAGTTTTTTTCACCTATTAGGTTTATTTTTCTCGTTTGTCAAATTGGAGCTAACACTCTAAAGTTTAACCATAGACACAGAGCAAGGCTCGAGTCATAAGCTTGAGGCATAAAGTTAGCCTCGCTTAAAAGAATCTTTATATTGTGTGTGAAGATGTTGTCAGTGTGAAAGGCAACTCAAGGTCGGTGGTGACTGGTTTTGAGTTGTTTTTATTCTCTACAATTGCCACGCAGTGTAAACCAAGAATCTTTATATTGTGTGTGAAGATGTTGTCAGTGTGAAAGGCAACTCAAGTTCGGTGGTGACTGAATTTGGGTTGTTTTTATTTACTTTCAATTGCCACGTAATGTAAACCAAGAATCTTTATATTGTGTGTGAAGATGTTGTCAGTGTGAAAGGCAACTCAAGTTCGGTGGATTCACTTCCATAAAGAACGAGTTTGAGTTGTTTTTATTCCCTACAATTGCCACGTAGTGTAAACCAAAAATCTTTATATTGTGTGTGAAGATGTTGTCAGTGTGAAAGGCAACTCAAGTTCGGTGGTGACTGAGTTTGAGTTGTTTTTATTTCCTACAATTGCCATGCAGTGTAAACCAAGAATCTTTATATTGTGTGTGAAGATGTTGTCAGTGTGAAAGGCAACTCAAGTTCGGTGGTGACTGAGTTTGAGTTGTTTTTATTCCCTACAATTGCCATGCAGTGTAAACCAAGAATCTTTATATTGTGTGTGAAGATGTTGTCAGTGTGAAAGGCGGCTCAAGTTCGGTGGTGACTGAATTTGGGTTGTTTTTATTTGTGCCACACAATTATTACTCCCTCCTAAAAACCTATAATCCTATTAAATATTTCTCTTTAAATCGTTTTTTATTTTAGCTAACCGAATGTTTTTTATCGTGTTATTTTTTATTAACAAAATAGCTTCGAAAGCTTAACTCAAATTAATTGATTTTTAGTTGAACAGAAAATTCTCTTTGTTATACTCACGTTCGAACTTTCAGTAAGTTTTGAAAGTTTGGTTGATACGGATCAATTTTCGCTAGGTAAATATGTGCTAGCTGGATTTGATTGTATTTAGCACCTGGTTTTAGGGTTTACAACAGCAATGTTTTTTAAAATTTTTCCATTGCAAACTGTATTACTCTAATTTTGTTATAGTCATTTTAGTAGGTTAATGTCTTTGAACACACTTTCTTTGCATCATACAGCTACGGAACTTGCCTCTGGCGAGCCGCAGACGTGTGAACGCTTGAATAAAGCAGGCAAGGGCGTGTGTGTAGCTATAACTTTATTAGTGTTTAATACTGTGATGTTGCTAAGCGGTGCATTAGAGGATGCCTTCAAGCTTGAAGCGCTATTAAGTGATGGGTTTATTGTAGAGCCACTGTTACTTAATCTTGCGCAATTTTTAGCTCATCCGATCATATCAAGTCAGTTACTTATTGGCCTTTGTTGGTTATTGTTCCATATTTGTCCAGCGCGTCGTGCTGGCATAATCCTCCGTAAAGCAGCCTTTGCTTTTAGCGAGGCTAAAGTTCTTCAGCCTGTGATCTCTTCACATGGTTGTCGTGCTCCACCTAGCTTTACAGGTTGCCTGTAACGCTGCATCTTGTTGCTGGTTTTAATTATTTGTTCTTGCTGTAAATAATTAAGGTTAGCTAAAACAAAGTAGCTCCGTGTTTTTTAAACACATTTCAGCCAACCACCACTCACCCAAGTTAACTTTTATTACGTTATATAAATGCGTTTAGAAAGCTGGGTTTGTTGCTAGGTCATTAATGGCATGAGCTTTAGGTTTTTTTGAATAGCCCCCTTATTTTTATAATTTAATTCTAGTTAACTTGGGTTTTTATTGAAAAATCGTTGCTTTGGTTTTTATTTTAAGCAGCAAATTGAAACTCTAGGTTTGTAGGATACTCCCTTGTTAATTCGTAACCTTTGTAATATTGCTTTAGCTAGTACAGTGCTGGCGTTGTCAGGCTGTAAAGGCGGGATACTCGATCCAAAAGGGCAGATAGGCATTGATGAGAAAAATTTAATCATCATCGCAACCGTGCTTATGTTGCTTGTAGTCGTTCCCGTTATTGTGATGACTTTGTATTTCGCTTGGAAATATAGAGACACTCAAAACCAAGAAATTTATGCTCCAAAATGGGCTCATTCAAATAAAATTGAAGCCGTTGTTTGGGCTGTTCCTATTGTTATTGTAATCATTTTAGGTGTTATTACCTGGCAGTCTACCCAAGACTTAGACCCCTATAAACCCATTGAAGGTAAAGGTGAACATCTTACTGTTGAAGTGGTTTCACTAAACTGGAAATGGCTATTTATATATCCTGAGCAAGGTATTGCTACGGTTAATGAATTAGTGTTCCCAGCAAATGTACCTGTTGAATATAAAATCACCTCAGAGAGCACAATGAATTCATTTTTTATTCCGCAATTGGGTAGTCAAATATACTCAATGGCTGGGATGGAAACCAAGCTTCACTTAATTGCAAATGAGCCAGGTACGTTTAAAGGCTTTTCAGCAAATTACAGCGGCGCAGGTTTCACTGGCATGAAATTTAATGCCATTGCTACACCTACTCAAGCAGACTTTGATAAGTGGGTGAGTGATGTGAAAGCGAATTCAAGCGCTAATAACCTGACTCATGCAAATTATGTTGAGCTTGCAAAAGCAAGTGAAAATAACCCAGTAGCATATTACGGAAAAGTTGATGACGGCTTATTTCATACCATTGTTATGAAGTATATGCAGGCGCATGGCGATATGAACAAAAAACACCATGCAATGGGCGAACATGGGCAAATGAGTAAAAAGCATCATGAAATGAGTGAGCACTCAATGCCTTCATCTCACAGCCAAGGCGAGGAATAATAATGTCGTTATTAGGTAATCTTTCACTCGACGCAATTCCGTTTCATGAGCCAATTCTTGTGTTCACGATGTCGGTTATTGCGATAGCTGGGCTTATTATTGCCAGGCTTATTACAAAGTATAAAAAATGGGGCGTGCTTTGGCGCGACTGGATCACGTCTGTTGATCACAAACGCTTAGGCGTAATGTATATTCTTTTAGCACTAATAATGCTGTTTCGTGGTTTTTCTGATGCAATAATGATGCGTGCGCAGTTGGCACTTGCTACCAGTGGTGCGCCAGGTTATTTACCACCAGAACACTACGACCAAATATTTACTGCCCACGGCGTAATCATGATCATATTTATGGCAATGCCATTTATGATTGGTCTAATGAACATCGTATTACCACTTCAAATTGGTGCTCGCGATGTTGCTTTTCCATTTTTAAATAATTTAAGTTTTTGGTTTACAGCCAGTGGTGCAATTTTAATTAACTTATCACTTGTGTTTGGTGAGTTTGCAAAAACAGGTTGGGTGGCATATCCGCCGCTTTCGGAGCTGACCTTTAGCCCTGGGGTGGGGGTCGATTATTATATTTGGGCCTTGCAAATATCCGGGCTCGGTACACTGCTAACAGCCGTAAACTTTTTAGCAACCGTGTTTAAAATGCGTGCGCCAGGTATGACCCTAATGAAAATGCCAATTTTCACATGGGCATGTACATGGGCAAACATCTTAATTGCAGCATCATTCCCAATTTTAACTGCTGTACTTGCAATGCTAACGCTTGACCGTTATCTCGACTTCCACTTCTTTACCAATGAATTGGGCGGTAACGCCATGATGTACATCAACCTGTTTTGGGCATGGGGTCATCCTGAGGTATACATATTAGTATTACCAGCGTTTGGTATTTTTTCTGAAATTATTTCGACCTTTGCCGGTAAACGTTTGTTTGGTTACAAATCGATGGTTTATGCCAGCGGTGCAATCTCAATTTTAGGCTTTATTGTTTGGTTACATCACTTCTTTACTATGGGCTCAAGTGCTAACGTTAACGCGTTCTTTGGGGTAATGACCATGGTTATTGCCGTACCAACTGGGGTTAAGTTGTTTAACTGGTTATTTACCATATACCGAGGTCGTTTACGTATAAGCGTACCGGTACTTTGGACTCTTGGCTTTATGGTTACCTTTACCGTAGGCGGTATGACCGGTGTATTACTTGCCATTCCTGGCGCTGATTATGTACTGCATAACAGCTTATTCTTAATAGCACATTTCCATAACACAATTATTGGTGGTGCTGTGTTTGGTTACCTGGCCGGTTTTGTATTTTGGTTCCCTAAAGCAATGGGCTTTAAACTTAATGAAAAATGGGGCAAAGCATCATTTTGGTGTTGGATTATTGGTTTCTTCGTAGCATTTATGCCGCTGTACGTACTTGGTTTCTTAGGTATGACACGTCGCTTAAACCACACTAACAACCCAGATTGGAACATGTGGTTATACATTGCCGCAGGCGGTGCTGTAATTATTATGTTTGGTATTATCAGCCAAGTTATTCAACTATATGTGAGCTTTAGAGACCGTGAAGCGCTTGACGATACAACAGGCGATCCGTGGAACGGCCACACACTTGAGTGGGCTACAAGTTCACCTCCGCAAATTTATAACTTTGCAACAATTCCACATATCGATGATATTGATGCATGGACCGATATGAAAGAAAAAGGTCAAGCATATCAAGATAAAGCAAACTACAGCCCTATTCATATGCCTAAAAATACATCAGCTGGCGTGTTAATGGCAGCAAGTTTAACAGTATTTTGTTTTGCAATGATTTGGCATATTTGGTGGTTAGCTGTTGTTGGACTAGTAGGCGGAATTGCCGTATTTATCAAACGTTGTTACACCAGCGATGTAGATTACTATATACAACCTGATGAAATTGCACGCATTGAAGCTGCATATAATTCAAGTGGCGTTAAGGAGTTAAAAGCGTGAGTACACTTTCTGCAAATTTAGACTCTGTATCACACGATGATCATGCCCACGCGCATGATCACCACGATACTTCGGGTGATACCGTATTTGGTTTTTGGTTATACCTAATGACCGATTGCCTACTGTTTGCCTCGTTTTTTGCCACTTACGCTGTGTTATTTATGAACACAGCCGGTGGCGTATCGGGTAAAGATATTTTTGAACTCGACTTTGTAGCAGTAGAAACTGCAGCACTACTGATTAGTAGTATTACTTTTGGTTTTGCCATGATTGCCGCTCAAGGGCAAAAAAAGGCACTAACACTGACTTGGTTATTTGTTACGTTTTGTTTAGGTGCTGTGTTTATTGGTATGGAAGTATACGAATTTCATCACCTAATTGTGCATGGTAATGGTCCACAACAAAGTGCCTTTTTAACATCGTTTTTCTCATTAGTTGGCTTACATGGTTTACATGTAACTGCGGGTCTAATTTGGATGACCATAATGATGATTGAAGTTGCTAAACGCGGCTTAGGTAAAGCAACCGTAACGCGTTTAAGCTGCTTAAGCCTATTTTGGCACTTCTTAGACATTGTCTGGATTTGTGTATTTACCGTTGTTTATTTAATGGGAGCAATGTAATGAGCCACAGCGAAACGCATGCGTTAAAGCAAACGCAAAGTGATCATCATGATGAATCTCATGGCAGTGTTAAAACTTACTTAATTGGCTTTGTGCTATCGGTAATTTTAACTGCTATACCGTTTTACATGGTAATGGAAGGTGACTTCTCAAAAGCAACAACGCTTTGGAGCATTGTTACTTTAGCAATCGTACAAATTTGGGTGCATTTAAAATACTTTTTACACCTTAACTTTACCACCGAAGATGGCCGTGCAAGTACTTTCTCATTCCTATTCAGTGCTCTGATCATCGTAATGGTTGTTGGGTTATCTGTTTGGATCATTTATGAATCTAACGCAATGATGATGTACTAGGAGTTGAAGATGTTTCGTCGTTATTTATCAGTGACAAAGCCGGGTATTATTATGGGCAATTTGATCAGCGTAGCGGGCGGGTTTTTACTTGCCTCGCGCGGTGATATAGACCCATGGTTAATGATTGCCACATTAATTGGTTTGTCGCTAGTGGTTGCATCAGGTTGTGCTATCAACAATGTTATAGATAGAGACATAGATGTGGCCATGGCGCGTACTCGTACGCGAGTAACAGTAACAGGCGAAATGTCGGCCTTTGCTGCACTTAGTCACGGTATTTTATTGGGTGTTGTGGGCTTTGGTTTACTTATCGCCTACACCACTCAAGCCGCAGTATTTTTTGCAGCCTTTGGCTACGTAATTTATGTAGGGGTTTATAGCCTCTACATGAAACGCAACTCAGTATATGGCACTTTTGTAGGCAGCCTTTCTGGCGCTGTACCGCCAGTAGTAGGTTACTGCGCCGTAACAGGGCAGTTCGATATGGGCGCATTAATACTGCTAGTCATGTTTAGCTTGTGGCAAATGCCGCACTCTTACGCTATTGCTATTTTTCGCTTTAAAGATTACCAAGCGGCAGGTATTCCTGTATTACCAGTAGCGCAAGGTATCGACAAAGCAAAACGCCATATCGTACTTTACATTGCTGTATACGCATTAGTGGTGATGTTACTGCCAATTACTGGCTACACAGGTGCTGCTTTTATGGCTGTTGCTTGTATTACCAGCTTTTGGTGGTTGCTAATGGCGCTGCGCGGTTATCGTCGTAATATTGATATGAGTAGCTGGGCACGTAAAGTGTTCGCATTTTCAATTATTAATATTACAGCGTTAAGTATTGCTATGGCTGTTGATTATCATAGTGTTGCTCCACAGCTATTAACGCTTACCTAATTTAAAGATTTTCAACTATTCCAAAGTTAATCCAAAGGCTCGAAAGGGCCTTTTTTTATGCCTAAAATAGTTTTGCAATAGAGCGCTTATTGGCAAGTTCTAGGCTTTGTTTTATTCGTGCTCTTACCTCTGGTGATTTATTTTGGCTTAGCTTAAAGTTTCCACTCCAATGAGTGGGGGTAAATTCTATAAAGCTTAATTGTTGATACATTGCTTGGCGATTGCTTTTGGGCACGTCAGTAATCTTCCACATTGGCGTAAAGCCTTGCTCAAAATGGCTCGTTAGTTGCCGCATTATTTTGTCTTTCTCATTATCGCTTTCAATAATATTCACATTTGCAGTTACTTGTACTGATGAATAAAGCCAGCTCGGCAGTGTTTTATTATTACTATACGAGGGAGATAGATAACAGTTATCGCCACTAAATAGTAATTTTACTGACTGTTTATCACATTGCGCTAGCGGGTTATGTTTTGCTACGTGTGCAATAAATACATTACGTGAGGGCTTATATAATACAGGCACTTGGCATATATTATTTAAGTCACTTTGCGAGCCGGGCATTAAAATACTCGCTAGAGGGAATTGCTCAACCAATGCTTGCAAACGTTCAATATTATGTTCTTGAAAATGTGTGGGTGGGTACATTAAAGCTTCTCCTCTAACTGCAACTTAATGCTCTGCCAATGCTCGTCAATAATGCTAAATTTTGCAGTGCTTCTGTAACTTCCATCACTTAGCAATCTATCTTTATGGGCTATACCTTCAAATCGGGCGCCTAGTCGAGTAATTGCATTTCGAGATTTTTGATTTTTTTCGTGGGTATTAAACGTTATTCGCACTAAATTCAACGCGTCAAAAGCATAGCTAAGCAGTAAATATTTAGTGTGAGTATTAATATAAGTTTGCTGCCAGTGATGGCTTATAAATGTATGACCAATTTCAGCACTTAAGTTATGCGTATCTAATCTGAATAGTCGTGTAGTGCCTACAACCTCTTTGCTGGCTATGTCTACTATGGCAAATACAATTTGTTCTTTCTTATTAAATTGTGCACTGGTGGTAAACCATTCCTTTAACCGTTCGGGTGTTTTTGTATAGTTGCTTAATACCCATTCCCATATTTTTGGATGTTGCCCAGCTTTATATAAGCTTTTTAAATGCTCATAATTTAATGGCTCTAATATGACCTTATTTGTTTTATGTATCTGTTGAGTAAACATGTTGCCTCTAAGCTTTGCTATTTACGAGCAACAAATGTACGCTAATTTGGCTTGGTAAAAACAACCAGAATTGGCTTTTTAGCTATGCCAGTTATAAAGGAATGACATGCAACCACTTAATATTGAATTTAATGACTCAAACAAAGCTAAGTACTTACAAGTTGCAGATGCTTTACGTGGTTCTATTGTAAAGGGAGATATTGCACCTGGTACAAAACTCAGTTCTGCTCGAGTTATGGCGCAAACGTATCAGTTAAATCGCCATACAATAATGAACGCATTGCAGTTATTAGTAGCCGAAGGATGGCTAGAATCCCATGAACGCTCTGGGTATAGCGTCACTCAAACACTACCAATTCAAAGCAGTGCTAACTGTGAGCACACGCCAGTTTTAACACCAAAACCTTATAAATTTGCTACAGAGTTAGCCGTGCCTATTCCGGCAATGAATTTAAAAGACTACGTATATAATTTTGCAGGTGGACTTCCTGATTTAAATAGCTTTCCCTATAAAGAATTTAAACGCTCTATGAGCCATGTATTTAATCATTTAGATACCAGTAAACTTCATTATGGTGATATAGGTGGAGTGAGTGAGCTAAAAGCTCAGATAAGTGATTACTTACATAAAACTAGAAATTTAAAAGCATCAGACTTACTTGTATGTAATGGCTCACAAGAAGCTTTATTTTTAATTTCTAAGGCCTTTATAAGTAAAGATGACTTCGTAGCCGTTGAGACTTTAGGTTACCCACCAGCACGCAAAGCCTTTGCTGCTTGTGGTGCGCAATTAATAGATATAAAACAAGATGAATATGGTTTATGTGTTGATGATTTAAAAGCGCAACTTAGACGATATCCAATAAAAATGCTGTACTTAACTCCGCTGCATCAATACCCAACTACCGTTACGCTTTCGCCCACACGGCGCATGCAAATTTATCAACTATGTTATGAGTATGGCGTAATGATTATAGAGGATGATTACGATCACGAGTTTCATTATCGCTGTCAGCCATTGCAACCTATGGCTGGGGACGATCCCGCTGGGATTATTATTTACTTATCTACATTTTCTAAAATCATGTTCTCAGGCGCTAGAATTGGCTACATTTGTGCAGCTCCTGAAATATTAGCACAGTTAACCGCATGGAAGCAGTTAATGAATCATAAAAATGATGTGGTTATGCAGCTAGCCGTAGCGCACTTTATGCAAGAAGGTGGATTTGAGCGCCACTTAAAACGCATGACTAAACACTATAAACAACGTTATGAAGCAATGGACAACACGTTAGCGTTGCTGCAATCACAGGGTTTACCAATAGAGTATAAAAAGCCAGATGGCGGTATGGCAATGTGGGTTAACTTAAATAAAAATACGAGTAATATAAAACAAGCAATGCAAAGTAAAAGCGTGTATTTACAAGCAGAATCTGAGTTTTACTTTGCTGATTCAGTGAGAAGTTTAATGCCTAAACAATATAGTTATGTTCGCTTAGGCTTTGCAGGGCAATCAGTTGAGGCTATGAAACAAGGGATCAAACTCATAACTGAATATAAGTAACTATTTTTTAAAATCATCAACATTGTAATAAAGTGGTTTAAGCGTGCCGCAATTAATAAACTTATAGGTAAGCTCATTTTCAGCTGGGACACGTTTTGAGGTACGAAGCTTTTGCATACACGCATTAACTAAATCGACAAAAATAAGATGGTTATAGCTCGGCGCTTGTTGAATTTTATGAATATAAATACGCTCAGTACCGCCTAGATTAATCATGTCGTAATCTTGCCATTGCGATGATTCACTTAAATCTTTAAGCTCTCTGGCATACAGTTGCTTAGTCAGTTCAAGCTCTTTTTTTGAGTAAATTAAACTACCACCTTGTTGATAATCACCCTCGTAAATATCGGCAATAATCGTAATTTCTTCACCACGCATTAAATGTTGAATATTAAACGCTTGTGGCTTAACCGTGATTAGCTCAGCATTTCTAACAAAGTTTAAGAGTGCGACATCGGGGTTTCCTATTTTATAAACAACTTGCACATCATCTGGAGAATTATAACTAGGTAAGTTAATCGCAATTATAGATGAGCCTTGATTAACCAAAGCCATAGGATGCTCAGCATTGTAAGCGGGGTCTACCGGTGGTAGTTCTGCTTTTTCTTCTTCTGCTACAGCAAAGCCACTTAAAGTAACTAGTAATAATGTAAGTAGTAAGCGCATTATAATCTCAATTAATTTATGAGCTTAAATTGTAGTATAAAGTTTATGTTACTTATATTTTTAAACTAAATTTAGATGTATATTATTCAGGTATTGAGTGCAACAATGTTCGTGCATTTAAATGAAGGTTTGGATCTTCTGGATTTGACGTATTAGTCAGCCAAATTACATTGCCTTCTTTATTTACAAACAATGTAGTAGGTGTGCCTCGTATACCTAATTGCTGTGCTATTGCATCGGCTTTTACTGCTGTTTTAAAAGTATAACCTCTTTCGCTAAGTGCTTTAGCGGGAGTAGCATCGTTATCTTCTTTAAAGCTCACAGCAATAACTTTTAAGCCCATATCATCAATTTTTTGAAGTGCTGGCTGCAGCTTTTTACAGTACGGGCACCACGTTGCCCAAAAGTGTAAAACGTAAGGTTGACCTAATAAATCTTGAGTATTGAGTGGCGACCCATCAGCCATTTGTAAATTTAATGTAGGCAATTTAGGATATGTTGCTTCTGAGCTTGTATCTTGTGCGTAAGCTGTAAAGCTTAATAAAATTAGCGTGATGGTAATAAATAGCTGTTTCATAATATGCTCTTTTTTATTTTACATATTAAACAAGAACGATAATTTAACATTTTTATTTCAAACTAAAAGCCAGCAGCTTGTTCAACAACAATAGCGTGGCGTTTAGCGAGGCGTAGGTGATCTCTATCGTAGCCTCCACCTATCACAGTAGCTACAGGTGTATTGTGTTCAAGGCAGCGTTTTAATACTAAATGGTCACGTTTAGCTATGCCATCCCAGCTAATATCTAACTTACCCAAGCCATCACCTTGCCAAATATCAACGCCAGCATCGTAAAGTACTAAGCTTGGGTTTAGCTCTTTAAGTAAATAACTTAGGGTTTCGTCAACTATGGCAAGGTATTCGTCGTCCTTCATATTATTTGCCAGGCCAATGTCTAAATCGCTAGCGGACTTTCTAAAGGGGAAGTTTTTTTCGCAATGGATAGAACAAGTATACGCATAGGGTTGATGCTGTAACATTGCGGCTGTGCCATCACCTTGGTGCACGTCTAAATCAAAAATAAGTACGTTAGTTACCTCACCCGATTTAATTAAAGTTTGCGTGGTAAAGGCCAAATCGTTAACCATACAAAAACCTGATCCAAAGTCATTATGTGCGTGATGTGTACCACCAGCAAGATGACACGCTATACCGTGTTTAAGTGCTAAGCGAGCTGTTTGAAGCGTTCCTTGAGGGGCTGTAAATGTACGTGCCATAAGCTCTTTTGACCAAGGTAGGCCAATGCGACGCATTGCTTTTTCATCTAAGCGGTTGTGCCATAAATCTTGGATATAATTATCGCAATGCACAAGCTCAAGCGGCTCTGGCGTGCCTAATATTGGCTCAACTAGGTTACTGCCGATTAAACCAAGCTCTGCAACATGTTGATATAAATGTGCAAATTTACTCATTACAAAGCGATGCTTAGGATCAAAGCTAAACGAGTAGTTAGGATGGTATACCAAAGGCAAATGAGGATTTAAGCGCATATTTACAAGCTTTATAAAGTTTGCGCTATGGTAATCAACTTAAGAGAATGAGTCTATTGTGAGTCATTAATAAGTGACGCTAATTCGCGATGCAGTAGCTCATCATCGGCTAAGTTTAGCTCTATTAAACGCTTTAAATAAGTAATACTGTCTATATCAATGTGATGGCATTTTAAACCAATATGATCGGCTTCAATATGGCAAATCACTACTTCCATTTTTATTTCTATATCGCTTTGAGGCAATGTAAAGCGCAGTATTGCTTGCGTATTGTGGCTGCCAATAAATGCATCACAATTAGTGACCAACGCGCCATGTAAAGATAGATCGAGTAATTTACACGGATACTGTTGGCTATCAAAACATAACAGAGCGTTAGTTGAAAATAGCACACGAGAAAACTGTCGACGATTTTGCATAACCTAATTTAGCCTTACTGTTTTTATAATAAATTAAGCATAGCGGGTAATTCTCTACATGCTAGCAAGATGTGCTCCTGTAATGCTGGTGGCATAAAAAAAGCCCTGCAAAGTGCAGGGCTTAAGTTATACAAACATAAAATTAACCAATATTTTTAGCCAATTTTTTTGTATTTAATACGTTTAGGTTGAGTTGCCTCAGCGCCTAGGGTCTTTTTAAGCCACTCTTCATATTCAGTATAGTTACCATCAAAGAAGTTAATTTGACCTTCATCACGGTAATCTAAAATATGTGTAGCAATACGGTCAAGGAACCAACGGTCATGCGAGATACACATTACACAACCTGGGAACTCTAAAATAGCGTTCTCCAGTGCACGTAGTGTTTCAACGTCCAAGTCATTGGTTGGCTCATCGAGTAGTAACACATTGCCGCCAGCTTTTAATAACTTAGCAAGGTGTAAGCGGTTACGCTCACCACCTGATAGGTCTTTAACAAACTTTTGCTGATCGTTACCTTTAAAGTTAAAGCGACTTACATATGCTCGGCTTGGGAACTCAAAGTTACCAATTTTCAGTACGTCTTGTCCGTCTGATATTTCTTGAAAAACAGTTTTGCTTTCGTCCATACCGTCGCGGAACTGATCAACAGTCGCAAGGTGTACTGTTTCGCCAACACTGATGCTACCGCTGTCTTGCGTTTGCTCACCGCTTATCATTTTAAACAGCGTTGATTTACCCGCGCCATTCGCGCCAATAATGCCCACAATGGCACCTTTTGGCATGCTAAAGCTTAAGTCATCAATTAAAACGCGATCGCCAAAACTCTTACGAAGATTAGTTACTTCAAGTACTTGGTCACCTAAACGCGGACCAGGTGGGATAAACATCTCGTTAGTTTCGTTACGTTTTTGGTAATCAGACTGCTGCATTTCAGTAAACTGAGCCATACGTGCTTTTGACTTAGCTTGACGACCTTTAGGGTTTGAACGAACCCATTCAAGTTCTTGCGCAATTGATTTTTGACGTGCTTTTTCAGATTTTTGTTCTTGCTGTAAGCGCGCATCTTTTTGTTCAAGCCAAGAAGAGTAGTTACCTTCCCATGGAATACCTTCACCACGGTCAAGCTCTAATATCCAGCCAGCTACATTATCAAGGAAGTAACGGTCATGCGTTACTGCCACAACAGTGCCTTCGTAATCGTGTAAGAAGCGCTCTAACCATGCAACCGACTCAGCATCTAAGTGGTTAGTAGGTTCATCAAGGATAAGCATGTCTGGTTTTTCAAGTAATAATCGACATATAGCAACACGGCGACGCTCACCACCTGAAAGGTGCTCAATTTTAGCATCCCACTCTGGCAGGCGAAGTGCATCAGCTGCGCGTTCTAAAACGTTGTCGATGTTATGACCATCGTGCGCTTGAATAACAGCTTCAAGCTCGCCTTGCTCTTTTGCAAGTGCGTCAAAGTCAGCGTCTTCCATGGCGTATTCGTTATACACTTCGTCAAGACGTTTAAGTGCGTGTTTAACTTCGCCAACAGCTTCTTCAACAGTTTCACGTACTGTTTTACTTTCGTCTAAAATAGGTTCTTGCGGTAAATAACCAATTTTAGTACCAGGCTGAGGATGTGCATCACCTTCAAAATCTTGGTCAACACCGGCCATAATACGCAGTAACGTAGATTTACCAGAACCGTTTAAACCAAGCACACCAATTTTAGCGCCAGGAAAAAAGTGCAACGAAATATCTTTTAAGATAGTGCGCTTAGGTGGCACAACCTTAGATACTCGACTCATCGAGAATATAAATTTATCAGGTAAAACCATGGAGGAAAGCCTTCAAATAATAATAAAAATTTCAATGTTGTATTGTAGTGGCTGACGGGTGAAACAGTCAACGAATGCTGTATAGAACAATACACTTACCTAAGCGGTACTTTATTTTGATTGCTCGTTAAAAACACTACTATTACAGGATTTCTATTGTGTAAAATTCTGTAATCTATTGTTTTATATTGTTCAAATACATTCCATTTTTAACAAAAGTGGTACAGTATATTTACAAGCTGTAAAGTATAAGCAAGTTATATAGGCAGGCCACACTTAGTTTGTTGTTAAACATCGCATTATTAAATATTACAAAGGTTTAAAGGAATGAACATGAAAATAGTTACAAAGTTAGGGGCATTACTTTTAGGTTTATACTCATTTTCGAGCCAAGCAGACATACTCCACGTAAATGGTTATTACCAAGGAATAGGGATAGGGTCTACGCAAATTGATGTATACGAGAGTGATAGCATACAGTTTACAACGCTTTACGGCCGGTTTGGATATCAGTTTTCGCGATACTTTGCTTTAGAAGGGCGTATAGGTTTTGGGTTAAATGATGAGTCAACGCCTCTAAACGGAATTGTTTACACTCAGAACCCACAGGACGGTTCGCTGAGTTCAGAATTCATTAAGAGCGAAATCGATTCAAGCCTTGATTTGCAAACAAGTATATTTGTAAAAGCTAATTATCCAATTTCATCTCGAGCTGATGTGTTTTTATTTGGTGGCTATGGTAGAAATAAATTAAGTTACAATGAAGGCGACTTAAAAAACCTTGCAGAATCAATAACTGGTACAGATACAAATTCTACGCTAATAACTGAGAAAAACTACGATGAAGGCGGCGTAACGTACGGAACCGGCATTGACTTTAGGCTAACTCAACGCTGGCAAGTAAGTGCTGAGTACCAATATTTTGATACAAATGAAGGCGATATTTACGCTCTTAATTTATCTGTAAATTATCGTTTTTAATTATAATAGCGCTACTGATTTTAGTAGCGCTATTTCAATTCACTAAAACAAAGTACTTCAATATAAATGCACTGCCTCTCATCTATAACTTTTAGTAAGTATTAAAAAAATCATGAATAAATTTCATTTGGACATCTATACATCTAGAGGTTGATATTTTTTACTTTCAGTTCATAATTAAGCCTCGGTTTTTATGAGCAGGAGTAAAGTATGCCAATTACAGTAAAAGACGAGTTGCCGGCAATTGCACGTTTACGTCAAGAAAACGTATTTGTAATGCCAAAAAGTCGTGCAAAAACGCAAGAAATACGCCCAATGCGTTTGGCTATTTTAAACTTAATGCCTAATAAAGTAGAAACCGAAGTTCAGTTTATTCGCTTACTTGCCAATTCGCCTTTGCAAGTAAACGTAGAACTACTGCGCCTCGACACTCACCGCAGTAGCAGCAATTCAGAAGAGCACCTTGATACCTTTTACCGTTACTTTTCTGAGGTTAAAGACAACAATTACGATGCATTAATAGTAACTGGTGCGCCACTTGCCCATTTAGAATACGACGATGTAGCGTATTGGGATGAGCTAAAAGTCATTATTGATTGGGCTGAGCAACACGTTACCTCTACGTTGTTTTCGTGTTGGGCAGCGCATGCAGCGTTATATCACCGTTACAATTTAAAACGCGATTTAAAAGACGATAAACTGTGTGGCGTATTTACTCACCAGTGTTATTTTGATCACGGTGCACTGACTCGCGGATTCGACGATACCTTTTTAGTACCGCACTCACGCTACGGCCATATTGATATAAATAAAATAAACGCCTGTGAAGAACTCGTTGTACTGGCCGGTTCTGAGCGAGTAGGGGCTTACTTACTTAAAAATAAATCAGGTAGCCAAGTGTTTATAACCGGCCACCCAGAGTACGACGCCGACTCGCTAAAAGCAGAATACGAGCGCGATTGTAAAAAGAGCCCTAATGCACCAAAACCCGAAAATTACTTTCCGGATGACGATGCAACCAAACAACCTTCAAAAACGTGGCAAAGCCATGCTTTTTTACTTTTTTCGAACTGGTTAAATTACTACGTGTACCAAACCACACCGTATGATATTAATTTAGTTAGCCAAGACGTGAGGACTAACAACTATGCCGAATAACGCGCCTACAAATAATAAACAAGCCGAAATAAGTGCCGCATTAAAAGAACGCATTTTAATTTTAGATGGCGCTATGGGCACCATGATCCAAGATCATAAGCTAGAAGAAGAAGACTATCGCGGAGAGCGTTTTAAAGACTGGCATGTATTAATTAAAGGCAATAACGATTTATTAAGCCTAACCAAGCCCGACTTAATCACTGATATTCATCGTGGTTTTTTATCAGCGGGCGCCGATATTATTGAAACCAACACGTTTAACTCGACCACTATTTCGATGGAAGATTACGACATGGCAAACCTAAGCCGTGAAATAAACGTAGAGTCGGCTAAATTAGCACGCGCAATTTGCGATGAATTCACGGCTAAAACGCCAGAAAAACCGCGCTATGTAGCCGGTGTTTTAGGGCCGACATCTAAAACGTGTTCAATTTCGCCAGACGTAAACGATCCGGGTTACCGAAATGTCACCTTTGATAAGCTAGTTACTGCGTATGTAGAGTCTACCCTTGCATTAATGGAAGGCGGCGCCGATTTAATACTAATCGAAACTATATTCGACACGCTTAATGCAAAAGCCGCTTCGTTTGGTGTAGAAGAAGCCTTTGAGCAAGCAGGGCGCACATTACCAGTTATGATCTCGGGCACTATTACCGACGCCTCAGGGCGTACGCTTTCGGGGCAAACAACCGAAGCCTTTTATAATTCTATTCGCCATATTAAGCCTATTTCGATTGGTTTAAACTGCGCGCTTGGCCCTGATTTACTGCGCCAATATGTAGAAGAGCTTTCGCGCGTGTGCGAAACCTTTACATCGGTACACCCTAATGCGGGCTTGCCTAATGAGTTTGGTGAATACGACTTAGAAGCGCCTGAAATGGCAGCCGAAATTATCGATTGGGGTAAATCGGGCTTTATTAATATAGTAGGTGGATGTTGTGGCACCACGCCTGCGCATATTCGTGCTTTTGCAAAAGGTTTAGCGGGCGTTAAACCACGCCAGTTACCAGAGCTTGAAGTACGCATGCGTTTATCAGGCCTTGAAGCCTGTAACTTAAATTAAGGAGCCAACATGACCCAACAAATAGCAGTATTTACTAATGTCGGCGAACGTACCAATGTAACCGGTTCTGCCATGTTTAAACGTTTAATCATGGAAGAAGACTTTGAAGCCGCGCTAACAGTGGCCCGCGAGCAAGTAGAAAATGGCGCACAGGTTATTGATATAAACATGGACGAAGCCATGTTGGACTCAAAAGCCGCTATGGTTAAGTTTTTAAACTTAATAGCCTCAGAGCCTGATATTTCACGCGTACCCATTATGGTCGACTCCTCTAAATGGGAAGTAATAGAAGCAGGCCTAAAGTGTATTCAAGGTAAGGCCATTGTTAACTCTATATCGCTAAAAGAGGGCGAAGAGCCGTTTATTCGCCAAGCTAAAATAATAAAACGCTTTGGTGCAGCTGCCGTTGTAATGGCGTTTGATACTGACGGGCAAGCTGATACAGCAGACCGCAAATATGAAATATGTGCCCGCAGCTACAAAATATTAGTAGAAGACATTGGTTTTCCACCAGAAGATATTATATTCGACCCTAATATATTTGCCGTAGCCACCGGTATAGAAGAGCACGACAACTACGCTGTAGAATTTATTGAAGGCACACGCCGCATTAAACAAAACTTACCGCACTGTAAAGTGTCGGGCGGGGTGTCAAATGTATCGTTTTCATTTAGGGGTAATAACCCAGTACGTGAAGCTATTCACTCGGTATTTTTATACCACGCCATAAAAGCGGGTATGGATATGGGCATTGTAAATGCTGGGCAACTCGCCGTTTACGACGACATCCCAGAAGAGCTTCGTAAAGCCGTTGAAGACGTAATACTTAACACAGACCCAGGTGCAGGCGAGCGTTTAGTAGAGCTTGCACCAAAATACTCTGGTATGGCACAAGCTGAGCGAGTAGAAGATTTAGAGTGGCGCACATGGCCTGTAGAAAAACGCCTTGAGCACGCGCTTGTAAAAGGCATTACTACCTTTATAGATGAAGATACCGAAGAGTGCCGCGCTGCTGCCGATAAACCTATTCACGTAATTGAAGGGCCGTTAATGGATGGCATGAACGTGGTAGGTGATTTATTTGGCGCAGGTAAAATGTTTTTACCACAAGTGGTTAAATCGGCGCGCGTAATGAAACGAGCCGTAGCCTACCTAGACCCATTCATTGAAGCCGAAAAAGAAGAAGGTTCAACCAATGGTAAAATAGTGATGGCGACCGTAAAAGGCGACGTACACGACATAGGTAAAAATATTGTAGGCGTGGTACTGCAATGTAATAACTACGAAGTTATTGATTTAGGCGTAATGGTACCTGCCGATAAAATACTGCAAACCGCCATCGACGAAAAAGCCGATATTATTGGTTTATCGGGCTTAATTACCCCATCGCTTGACGAAATGGTACACGTAGCAAAAGAAATGAAACGCCGTGGTTTTGAACTGCCGCTACTCATTGGTGGTGCAACTACCTCTAAAGCGCACACCGCAGTAAAAATTGAGCCGCAATATGACAAAGGCGTTGTGTATGTAAATAACGCAAGCCGTGCAGTTGGTGTGGTTTCAAACTTATTATCAAAAGACATTAAACCTGACTTTTTAGCTAAAACTAAAGCTGAATATGTAAAAGTACGCGAGCAACAAGCGCGTAAAAAACCACGCTCTAAGCCTGTTACAATTCAGCGCGCACGCGATAACGCAGCAAAGCTTGATTGGGATAACTACACACCACCTGTGCCTAACAAGCTGGGCGTGACCGAGTTTAAAAATGTATCAATCGCGACTTTGCGTAAATACATAGATTGGACGCCATACTTTATGACGTGGTCAATTGCCGGTAAATACCCGCGCATAATGGACGATGAAGTAGTAGGCGAGCAAGCGCAAAGCTTATTTAAAGACGCTAACGATATGTTAGACGACCTTGAAAAAGCAGGCAGTTTGCAACCACTTGGTGTAATTGGTTTATTCCCGGCTAACCGCGTGGGTGATGACATAGAAATATACACCGACGAAACACGCAAAGAAGTATTAACTACTTCGTGCCATTTACGCCAGCAAACCGAAAAAACCGACTTTGCTAATTATTGCCTAGCCGACTACATAGCACCCAAAGGCACGCCTGATTACTTTGGTGCGTTTGCAGTAACGGGCGGCCTAGAAGAAGACGACTTAGCAAATGCGTTTGACGCACAGCAAGACGACTACAACAAAATAATGGTTAAAGCCGTTGCCGACAGGCTCGCCGAAGCGTTTGCAGAATACCTACACGAAAAAGTACGTAAAGAGTATTGGGGTTTTGCACCAGACGAAAACCTAGCAAACGATGAGCTAATACGCGAAAACTACCAAGGTATTCGCCCAGCGCCAGGTTACCCAGCGTGCCCTGAGCACACTGAGAAAAAGAAAATTTGGCAGTTGCTCGACACCGAAAAACGCATTGGTATGCAGCTAACTAGCTCGTACGCCATGTGGCCAGGTGCTGCTGTTTCGGGTTGGTACTTTTCACACCCTGAGGCTAAATACTACGCCGTAGCCGCTGTGCAAAAGGATCAGGTAGAAGACTACGCTAAGCGAACCAATATGACGCTTGAAGAAGCTGAAAGGTGGCTATCGCCTAATTTGGGGTATGATCCGGAGTAAGAAAGCAGCGATCAGTAAAACAAAAACGAGCCGAGTTAGGCTCGTTTTTTTATATTACTTTTAATAGCCTATTTTTTGTAATTTCTAATATAATTGTATTGATTTTTTCTATTCTCAGTAAAGGTTAAAAAAACAGCATGCATATAAGGTATATTTTTTAATGCCAGAGAAAAAGAAACAGCATCTCGTTCCAGCTTGTTATCTAAAAAACTTTATAGCTCCTTTATTAGAAGGGCAGGAATTGAAAGAAAACTTTGAGGCTGGAATATATATAAATGACAAAACTTTATCGTCTGGTTGGAAATTGAGATCAGTTAGGCATAGTACTTTCACAAAGTCGTATTTTTATAATTTACCTGAAGATAATCCTAAAAAACCGGTCATTGAAAGTTATTTATCAACAGTTGAAGGGAAGTACCCTAAAGTATTTAAAGAGGTAATAAAAGGCAACCTTACTAATGAAAACATGTCATTTCTATCCTATTTCGTCACTTTACAACATATGAGGGTTGAGCCTTTCATTGAACAACTTCAAGAAAGTGAGGATAAGATTTCTGGTTGGATGGACTCTTTTGAAGGTGGTGGTAATTATAAATTAGCATCCCAAAACATAGCTAAAAAACACTTGCTTACGACAGACTTAGGAGACTTAGTACATCAGCATGCGGCAATTATTTATAACTCCACACCATTTCCATTTGTTACCTCTGACAACCCTGTTGTTAAACGTCAAATAAACATCTCTGATGCATTAAAAATTTTACCCAAAAAATATCTGATAGATCTTAAAGATGAAAGCCGAGAAGTTGTATTCTTTTTTTTGCCGTTAAATCAGAATACTGCGTATGTGTCGTGTGAAATGTTAGATGCTAAAAAGAGCATAGTTTTTAATAAAGCAGATTTAGAAAATATTTTTTATTTGAATTATTTTTCAATACTAAATTCTCATAGAAATGTATATTCGTCAGTTATAGAGCCGATTAAAGGTGAAGCCCTACTTTCAAAGTTATTAAGCGCAGAGCCGAGTGGTTTAGTAAAAATATATACATTGTCCAAAAGAATAATATCTAAGTGTGTAATTTTGAGTGATACAAGAACACCTGTTTCTACGAAGCATAAGACTAAATCACAAGTTACTTTAAAAATCGATGACTTGAGCCAATTAAGATTATTGACGGTTGATGAAAGTATAAAGCTTATTGAGGTATTTGATAATTTGATCAGTAAAGGAATGCGGGACTGTAGAATATCGAGAATTGACTATAGCACTGGGTTAATTGTTATTGAATCAATATGATATCTAATTTAAACCTAGCTTAGGTTATTAAAGGTTGAAAGGACTATAAATGAAGTATCTAAACCGCATTCTACTGTGCCTATCTCTACTTTTCACATCGAACATATTTGCGCTTGAGCAAAAGTATCACGAGAGTGTTTTACCTGTTATTGCTGCTTTTAAAGCGCATGATAAAACTCCGATTGCAGCACTTATTCGCTACCCGCTAAAACGACGATATCCCATACCTGACATTAAAAATGAAGCCGAGTTTATTAACCGCTTTGATGAAGTATTTAATGATGAACTAGCGGCAGTTATTGCCAGTTCAAACATTAAAACTGATTGGGAGAAAGTAGGTTGGCGCGGCATTATGCTAAATAACGGCGTTATGTGGGTAGATACCGACGGTAAAATTATTGCTGTAAATACACAAAATACTAAAGAGCAGACACTTGCTAAAAGCTTAATCGAACAAGGTAAGCAATCCTTGCACGCAAGTATTAATACTTTTGAAAAACCAGTACTCGATTGGAAAACGGCTAACTACCATATTCGTGTTGATGATTTAGGCGATCATAATTATCGATATGCAGTGTGGAATATTGATAAAAGAGCAAAGGATAAGCCTGATATGGTTTTATTTAACGGCGATGTAACGGTTAGTGGCACTGGCGGTAATCACCATTATACGTTTAAAAATGGGCGTTATAGTTACATACTACATGTAACCATTATTGGCTGTGATACATCACCACCAGGTTGGCTTGAAGTCTATAAAGACGATGAGCAATTGTTGTCTGAAGATGTTATAAGCACCCATTAATCGATTTTAATTAGTAAGTATGCGGCTAAGTTTTTTAGAAAATCAGCTTAGCTGAAAATAAAATATTATTACGTTATTTCTTCTATGTCTTTGTAAAACTTTGTTAATCGCCTCTTTATTTCCGGTTGTTACTCTATATAATGCCGTGTTAATGGAACGTTGCAGTTGTAGTGGCGTTATTAAATAAAGAAATACAAAGGATTATGGAATTGATTAAACTATCTTGCCTTACGTTGCTCATGATGAGCGCGTATTCAGTGAATGCCAATACTCATGCACAACCTATAAAAAACACTCAAAAAAATACTTACGGTGATGCTGTTTTAATTAACGATCAAAAAATAAATTTTGATAAAGCTCATTTTGAAAGTTTATCTAAAAAACCTCTACTCGCGCCAATTATAAAAAATAATAGCCTTACTCAAGCTGCCTCAGACGAGCAAAGCATAGAGCTTAATAGCGTATTTCGTGAATTTTCGTTAGGTAACTCAACAGGTCGCAAAGGTATGTACATTGCACCTTTGTCGGGTGTGGGTAGCAAGCACATTATATCCGCCCAAGAGAGCAATTTTAATATTATAGAGTATGTAAAAGGTGCGTATAAAGTAACAGCTCGCTACGACTTTGATGACTATATTGAAGATACCACACTAATTAAAGATACAGTGGCAGATACATATTACTTATATGTTTTAGACAATAACGCAGTACATAAAGTTAATTTAGTCACTCAAGAAATAGAGCTAAGCAAAGAATTTTATTACCCAAGAGCAGCAGATAAGTTTGATATAAACAGCGATGGCCAAGATGAGCTTTTTGTTTATCAAAGTAGTAAGCTTTTTGTTCTTAACTCGCTCGATTTATCTGAAATTGCGGTACTTGAAAACGTACCACAAAATTTTGTGACAGGCTCGTTTACTGAAGCTAATGCAAAAGAAATTTTATTTAGTGATGGTGCGGTTTATAGGTTTGAAAATTCAGAATTTGTACTGCACAAACAACTTAGTGTAAGTATTAATGGCGAGCATTTAATTACTGTTGATATTAATAACGACGGCTTAGATGAAGTGATTAATGGGCAAAGTTGGTACAGCATAGAAATGCTAAGCCCAAGCACTGAAAGCATTTTATGGACAGCCCAAAGCGACTTAGATATTGATAAAGTAATAGTTGCTGACATCGATAATGATGGTACCGATGATTTAGTTTACGGCGATGGTCAGTGGGGGAGTTTATACGCACTTTCACTCAAAACAGGTGTTGAGTTTTGGAGTATTAATAATCCAGAGCATGGTGTGTCGGGCATTGTTGTAGATGACTTTAACGGCGATGGCAAACAAAATATTGCTTGGGGATCAGGTTATTCTTCGTCAGGTGAAGATGGTTTTTATATTCACAACACGGATGATAAAGCTCAGCAGTGGGCTAAAGGCATTAAGTACTACTCAAATAAAGCGTTAGCACTTGCTGATATTAATAATAACGGAAGCTTAGATATACTTTATTCCGAGCGTGACAGTAACGCTTTGCACATAGTAGATACACAAACTAATGAAAAAATACTTACAAATATAAGCATTAATAACGATTGGGATAATAACAATTTAGTCACTACTGCTCAGCTGTTTGATGATGGTAAGAATTATATTATTACTGGCAGCTCTGCTATATACAATGCGAATGTACAGGTGTTTTCACCTGAAACGGGTGAAGAGCTATTTCAAACATATCTAGGCGGCGGAGACTACATTAGTACCTTAACAACGTTAGATATTAATAATGATGGCAAGTTAGAAATAATAGTAGGTAATGGCGCTGAGCATACAGGAAGTGAAGGTACCTTTTTTAAAGTATTAAATGGGCAAACTGGAGAGTTATTAAAAACATCGCCTCGCTTAGGATTTTATTGGGGCGGCATGAGTTCAATAGTAACTGGAAGCTTTCTTAATAACGAAAATATAGATGTGGTTAGTCTCGTTAGTGATTACCTCATTAGTTATGACTACTCTGAAAACACTATATCTAAAGTTGCTTTGGAGCAAAGCTTTAACGGTTTGGTTAACACTGTTATTAATGGAGAAGAAACTTTAGTTGCCTCTACCTATAACGGCTCACTTTACAAAGTGGCTTTAAATGGGCAGACAACATTAATTAGTGAAGTGTGCCAAAACACTTTAAATAATATTGTGTCTGTAAGAGCTGGGTTTGTGCAGTATTCGTGTTCTGATCAGTTTGGTGAATATAACCTAGATAACAATGTGGTTTCATACACTGCTAAGCGTAAGAATAATGACAGTTGGTTAGCAACTTCTACGTATAATAATGTTGATTATACCTTGTTGGCAGGTCAGTCATTGGAGGTGTTTTCTAATCAAGTTGCAGAGCTTTTAGCTAAGCCTGAAGCTGTAAGCTACTCTGATCATGTTTTAAAAAGCATACAAATAGACTTACCTGTATCAGATGATATTGATTATGTAGTTTTAAATAAGAGACCAACTCTGGGTAGGGTCGAATTTACCGACAGACAGGCGGGTCTATTAACTTATATACCATCGGGCGCTGTAGGCATTGACGAGCTTAGTTACTACACAGTAAAAGATCGTTCACGTTCAGCGTTATCAAGCTTAACGTTAGAGCTAAAAAATACAGCACCAACAGCAAATAATATGACACTGCAAACTCATTGGAATACACCGCTTAACTTTAATTTAGAAGGTGTGGATGAAGACGCAGAGCCATTAGTATTTCAAATTAAAAATTCGCCTGCTCATGGGCAAATTCAGTTAATGGACTCTGCTTTAGGTAGCGTGACCTTTTCACCAAGTGGTGACTCGGTTGAGCCAGTATCAGTTAGCTTTACAGTGAAAGATTCTTTAGTTGAATCAGAGCTTCATAATGTTGTTATTGAACTTACAAATACAGCCCCACAAGCTGAAAATGTAACATATAACACCTCTTATAAGAGTGAAGTGAATGGTCGCTTTTCAGCATTAGATAGCGACAACGATACACTTGAATTTGAAGTGGTAACCGAGCCAAACTCAGGAACTTTAACATTTGAGCCTGATACTGGATTGTTTAAACTAACTCCTACGAGCGAATCCGATCATGTAGTAACGTTTAGCTATGTAGCTAAAGATAAATTTGATAGTTCTGCAGTTCAAACTGTGACTATAAACGTTGAAGGTAAGCAAGCTGCTGCGCTAGCGACTCCTTCATCTGATTCAGGCTCTAGCTCAGGAGGCAGTATTTATTACTTACTTACGCTGCTATCAGTGGTTTTATTTGGTAGACGCCGTTTTAATTAATAGTTAAAAGCTTATTTACACTATCTAAAACCGCCAAATGGCGGTTTTTTATTTATTAATAGTCTTTTTAAACTTTTATTTAGGGCTGTTTATCTTTCGAGGTTTAACATGCAATGCCCCAAGGGTTCTGCATTGGGGCAATTTACGCTTTGTTGTTTACAAACCTCCCGCCGCGATTAAATCTCCCCTAGATTGAGTGAGTTTCAATCTAAAAGGTCTGCAGTCCCTAGTCATAATACTAATAATCAGACGTTAATAATTTCAATGTGGTTTAAACGTTCTAATAATTAGTATTTTTATAAAACAGATCTAAGTGGTAGGCTAAAAGTAGTAAGTATAAAATAGTAAGTAATTAAAAATAGTTCTCGCGCAACAAGGAACCCTCCTGTAAAGCGCTTTGCCAAGGAGTTTAGTATGATCACGCTTACCATTAATGGTAATAAACATGAGTTTTCTGGCGATCCGTCAACGCCAGTATTATGGTATCTCCGAGATGAATTGAATTTAACTGGGCCTAAATTTGGCTGTGGTATGGCACAGTGCGGTGCGTGTACCGTGCATATTGATGGGGTAGCTCAGCGCTCGTGTGTATTACCTGTAGCGGCAGCAGCAGGGCGTTCAATTACGACAATTGAAGGGTTAAGCGAGCAGGGCGACCATCCTGTACAACAAGCATGGATAGAGCATAAAGTACCGCAGTGTGGTTTTTGCCAGTGCGGCCAAATGATGCAAGCTGCAAGCTTATTAGCTGCAAACCCAACCCCTACCGATGATGAAATAGTAAGTAATATGTCGGGAAATATTTGTCGTTGTGGTACATACCCGCGCATTCATAAAGCAATTAAATCAGCCGCTAAAACAATGGCGAGTGTTCAATATTTTGACCCAAATGAACAAGGGGAAGAAGTATGAACCAAGATAACAAATACTTTGATTTAAACCGCCGTAAGTTTTTAAAAACCAGTGCGATAGGTGCGTTAGTACTCGGTACTTATTTTGTAGGCAGTGCGCCAAGAGCATTTGCGGGTGTATTAGAGCAGCCATCTGAGCAAGCAAAGCGCGCAAACTTATTTATTGCACTGCGCCCAGACGGCATGGTTGAAATAACCTGCCATCGCTCTGAAATGGGTCAGCAAATTCGCACCGCGATTGCACAAATAGTTGCCGATGAAATGGAAGCCGCGTGGGATAAGATTATTGTTATTCAGGGTAAGGGCGACCCTAAATACGGCGATCAAAATACCGATGGCTCGCGCAGTATTCGCTACAACATGCAGCGCCTGCGTGAAATGGGCGCAAGTGTACGTTACATGATGCAGCACGCTGCCGCTAAGTATTGGAACGTTGACCCACAAACCTGTACTGCTAATCAACACGTTGTTACACACAGCTCAGGTAAATCGCTTACTTATAAAGATTTAATCGACTTAGCGCTTACAATAACGCCACCAGAAGCTGACAAACTAACACTTAAAACACGCAAAGAATGGCGCTACATTAATACTGGCATGGCGCACATAGATTTAGCCGATTTAGTAACAGGCAAAGCTATATTTGCAGCCGATGTACGCGAACCACAAGCGCTGGTGGCTATAATTGAACGCCCGCCGGTAGTAGGCGGTGTTGTTAAGTCATTTGATGCCAGTGCTACAAAAGCGATAAACGGCGTTGTAGATGTTATTGAAATACCTGCGCCAAAAGGCGCGCCGCAGTTTCAGCCAAAAGGCGGAATTGCGATTATAGCTAAAAACACATGGGCTGCATGGCAAGGGCGTAAAGCATTAAAAGTCGTGTGGGATGATGGCAAAAATGGCGATTACAATTCAAAAGAATTTAAAAAGTCATTATTACAAACAGTACAAACTCCACAGGCAAACATACGTGATAAAGGCGATGCCATGGGCGTGTTGGCTAAATCGAGCAATAAACTCGTAGCTGATTATTACGCGCCGCATCTTGCTCAAGCACCAATGGAGCCGCCTTGTGCAACAGCTATGTACAACAAAGACAGTGTTGATATATGGGCTGCCACGCAAAATCCACAAGCCGATATGAAAACAGTGGCTGCAATGCTTGGCATGGATGAGAGCAAAATTAATGTTCACGTTACCATGTTAGGAGGCGGTTTTGGGCGTAAGTCAAAACCTGACTTTTCAGCAGAAGCGGCTTACCTTTCAATGAAAGTAGGCACGCCTATTCGTGTACAATGGACGCGTGAAGACGACATACAACATGGTTTTTACCATGCGGTTTCGGCTCAGCACATTGAAGCATCGCTAGATAAAAATGGCGCAATAGAATCTTATTTACACCGTACCGCGTTTTCACCAATTACCTCTACCTTTTCAGAAGGGGCGACTACGCCGGGAAGCTTTGAACTGCGCTTAGGATTTACCGATAACCCTATTAACACACCTAATATGAAGTTAGAAAACGGTGATGCGCAAGCCAAAGCACGAATTGGTTGGATGCGCTCTGTATCAAATATTTTTCATGCCTTTGCTATTCAGTCATTTATTGGCGAAGCAGCGCACAAAGCCGGTCGCGACCAAAAAGACTATTTACTAGACACTATAGGTCCGAGTCGCATTGTTGATGTAACTGAGCAAAATGCCACATACGATAATTACGGTGGCGATAAAGAGGTTTATCCGTTAGATATTGGCAGACTGCGCCATGTTATTGAAAAAGTAGCTGACATGAGTAAATGGGGGCGAGAACTTCCTAAAGGGCGAGGTTTAGGCATAGCAGCACATAGAAGCTTTTTAACTTACGTAGCTACGGTAGTTGAAGTAGAAGTGTCGGATGCTGGCGATTTAAACGTAATTAAATCGTGGGTTGCCATTGATGCGGGTACGGTTGTAAACACTGACACCGTTAAAAACCAAACTCAAGGTGGTTCTATTTACGGGATTACAACTGCAATCAGCGATGGTATTACCTTTGATAAAGGCCGCGTGCAGCAAAGTAACTTTCATGATTATCGCGTACCGCGTATGAGCGACTCACCACTTGAAGTTGACGTTGAAATTGTACAAAGTGACGCACCTCCAGCAGGGGTAGGCGAGCCATCTACACCAGTTTATGCGCCAGCATTATGTAATGCTATTTTTGCAGCGTGCGGAAAGCGTATTAGGCAGTTACCGATTGGTAACCAATTAAAAGCGTAGCTAAATAACCTACAGCTTAAACAAAAAACCGCCAAAATGGCGGTTTTTTTAGAAGTTAGCGATTAATGAGTTTTTTCAAACTCGTCTACTTCACGCTCTGCTTCTTCTTTAGATTTACCATACTGCTGCTGGATTTTACCCACTAGCTCTGTACGGCTACCTTCAATTTTGTCTAAATCGTCGTTGGTAAGATCGCCCCATTTCTGTTGAGCCTTACCTTTAAGTTCGTTCCAATTACCTTTCATACGATCGCTGTTCATAAGTTTCTCCTTACTTAGATTTAATTAACGTTCAGTATAAAAGGAGCAAAGCGTGTACCAACAAGTTAAATCTTTATTTTATATTAATAATCAGTGTGTTATGTTTTTATTGAGGCAGTAATAATTAATGCTGTGAGCACATCCTTAAAAAATGTACAGAGCAGTCTGTAATTATTTCTGATTATGTAACCCTTAATTAAATCCTTTATAACCACACAGCTTTAGCGGCGCGTTTATTTTTGGTTTTTGTTACAATGCCTGCAAAGCAATTTAGGGTAAATAGCTGTGCTGCCGGTTCAAGACATATATCAACAACTCGTTACTACATTACAAAGTAATCCTATTACGTTATTACAAGCACCGCCTGGTGCGGGTAAATCTACGTGGTTGCCGCTACAGCTTATGCGTGATGGGCATTTTAAACGTATTGTAATGCTAGAGCCTCGCCGTTTAGCTGCACGTAATATTGCAAGTTACTTAGCAAAGTGCCAAAACGAGAGTGTTGGGCAAAGTGTGGGCTTGCGGATTAGGGGCGAGAGTAAAGTAAGCGCTAATACGCGCCTCGAAATAGTCACCGAAGGCATGTTAACGCGCATGTTGCAAAACGACCCCGAATTAAGCGATATTGATTTACTGATATTTGATGAATTTCATGAACGTTCAATTGCAGCAGATACCTCACTTGCCTTTGCGCTCGAGACCCAAAGTGCGCTGCGCGACGATTTAACCATTATGCTTATGTCGGCAACTCTTGATACTGAGCGTTATACAGCGTTTTTTGACTGCCCTGTAATTCAATCAAGCGGTCGCAGCTATCCAATAGACGAAATATACATACCCATAAAAGATGAAAGTCGCTGGCTTGATGCAATTCCTAACATAATAAAACAAGCACTTAATGAGCAAACAGGCAGCGCATTGGTATTTTTACCTGGGCAATTTGAAATACTACGCGTGCAACAAGCACTGAGCGATTTACCCAGTAACTGCCAAGTTGCAACACTATTTGGCGAGCAAGATAAAGCCAATCAGCAAACTGCTATTGCTCCTGCACCAAACGGCATGCGCAAAGTAGTGCTTACCACCAATGTAGCCGAAACCAGTTTAACTATTGAAGGCATACGCATTGTAATTGACAGCGGCAAGCGCCGTGCAGCGACCTTTAATTTAAAAACAGGGGTTACAGAGCTCACAACACAAAGCATATCGCGCTCGTCTGCTGTGCAGCGTGCAGGGCGTGCAGGACGAATAGAGCCGGGCATTGTTTATCGAATTGGCTCAAAGCAAACCTTTGAGCGACGTAATAGCCATGACAATCCCGAAATACTCACATCAGACATAAGCCAACTTATGCTTGAGGCAAAGCAATGGGGAGCCAGTATTGATGAGCTAACCTTGCTCGATAAGCCCACTGAGCAGCAATGCGGGCAAGCAAGTAATCTGCTTAACATGCTAGAAGCTATTGATAGCAAAGGTAAGCTCACACCGCTTGGCAGTAAAATGTTAGGTTTTGGTGCTGATATTCGTTTGGCGCATATGCTATTGAAAGCACAAATACTTGATGACCAACTCCCTGGTATTTTTAGGCTCGCTATTTATTTAGTGGCATTACTTGAGAGCCGAGTAAATAGCGCAAACGAGTTGAGTTTAGCGCTGCATAGCCAGCAGCAACGTCCGCATCCGGTATTTAAACAACAGTTAAAATATTGGCAAAGCCGCTTAAAAGTAAAAGACGAAAACAGCGAATTAAATACGCATTATATTAGTTTGCTAGTGGCATTGGCATACCCCGATCGCATCGCTAAAAAACGCGGTAATGGTTACCTACTTGCCAATGGTGCAGGTGCTGAGTTAAATGCAGATTACTGGCACAACGACGATTACTTAGCTATAGCAACCATGGGCGGGCACAAAGGCGGGCGTATATTTACAGCCACCGCGCTTAACCCATTTGAGTTACAAGAATTTTTACCGCATTTATTTAGTGAACTTACTCGTTGTGAGTTTGATGAAAAATCAGCGCGCTTTATTCATCAAGATGAAGTAAAGCTCGGGGCTATAACGCTCAGCAGCCAGCCTAGTAAACAAAAACTAGATAAGGGCGAGCGCGCTAAAGCGTGGCTTAACTTATTTGCTAAACACGGTTTTGCATTATTTAACGAGCAACCTGATGCGCGACAATTGCTGATACGTATGAGCCTAGCAAGTAATTTAATGCCCGATAAATTCCCGCAAATAAACGAGCAACAACTTATTCAAAATGCAGCGCAGTGGCTAGGCGTGTTTTTAGAAGATATTAAAACGCTCACGCAGCTTAAAAAGTTTAACTACTTTGAAGCATTACAAAACTGCTTTGATTGGCAACAACAAACTACGTTAAAAGCTTTATTACCTCTGCGCTTAACGGTGCCCAGTGGCTCAAATATAAAGATAGAATACCAACTTGATGGCCCCGCAAAGCTAAGTGTGCGTATGCAAGAAGTTTATGGCTTGACCAGTACGCCTAAGCTTGCCAACGGTAAATTGCCACTGCTTATGGATCTGCTATCGCCAGGTAAACGCTCATTGCAACTTACTCAAGATTTAGCCCACTTTTGGGCTAGCAGTTACCGCGATGTGCAAAAGGAAATGAAAGGTCGCTACCCTAAACATTTTTGGCCAGACGACCCCGCTAATAGCGTTGCAACCAACAGAGTGAAAAGCAAAATGTAGGTGTTAATTCACTTAAAACTGATTTTGTTTGATTATTGAACTTACTAAGGTAATGTACCTATAAAATATTTTTAGCTACAGGGAATAGTCAATGAGGTTACTTTTAACATTAGGTTTGGCTTTAGTAACTGCTTTTTCGGCGAATGCTGAAAAGCCACTCGACTTAAATGCGTTTGCGCAGCAGTATTATAAAACAATGACCGCCACACAAGCACCTAACGCAGGTGCTAAAGAGCTTGAGGCTTACCTTGCATTGTTAACCGATGATATTGGCAATCAGCACATTCCGTATCAACCGGATGACTCACGTATTCCTGATGGTAAAAAGCAGATGCGCAAAGGTATGAGTTTTTACTTAGGTGCACACACGTTGTTTGAAAGCACACTGCTTAATACATTTGTGTTTAATGATACGGGCTTTGCTATTCGTTATAAGAGTTATGCAAAGGGCATTCACCCGCAAAGTAAGCAGCCAATAGAATACACCTCCACAATGATGGAAGTAATAGAAGTTGAAAACGGTAAAGTGGCGATGATCCGCAAGTATCACGAATAACAAATAAGGATATATATGAAACATTTACTTATCGCACTATCAATATTAATGCTTAGTGCATGCGCTAGTACAAAAAGTGATTTTAGATTTGATGGTTCTACACCTGAGTCAACTCAGGCCGGAGTTAATAAAGTTTTAAAGACATTAAAATCTCAAGATTTAATGCGCTTTATAGGCGCCTTAATTACAATTCAATTTTCTGATGTGCAAAGCGCAGAAGATGTTTTAGGCGACCCAACCATGATGAATGAAATGAATTACTTTATTATTGGTAAAAAAATTGATGGCTTAAATTATTATGAAGTACTGGAACTTGCGAGTACATCTTCATCGAAAGTGGAAGTTTCGGTAGCGAAATAGTTCCAGCTTTTTGTATTACATTAAATGTGTAATACCAATTCGCAATAATACTTAATCATTTTGCAGGGCTAAACGTGTCGCTACCTGCGTTAAAAAATGCTCATTTAGAACAACTAAATAGCGAATTTTTTGCCTAGCTATCAACACGTTTTTCCGCCCTCAAAATAGACCACTTAATTAAGCGAATTGGTATGATTTTATGTCTATATTAAATATATTATTGAAAGTGCTAAAGTTTTAACGCTATAAAACTTAATAGTAAGCTTTGTTTATTCCTGCTCATGAATTTATACTACGCTTTAGTAAGAAGCTAATTATTTATAATTTAGATGCAGAAGTCTAAAACATAAAACGTAAGCTACTTTGACTTAATTCTACACGATTAGATAGAGACTATGACATTAAGATTTTTTGTAATAATAGGTACTTTAATTTTAATGTGCTTTGTAACAAGTTTATTAGTTGGGTATCGCTATTTTTTTAGCCTGCCGACTATAAACACTAGTATTGAAGATTATCAAAATCGTGAATTACTGAGTCTTAAAATTGCGCTTGATAAAGAGTTTATATTTTTAGAAACACTCAATTATGACTACGCCGTATGGGATGATACCTATAATTATATGGCAGATTTTGACGCAGAATATGTAGATTCAAACTTTGTAGGGGATACCTTCTATTCTCTCAAAATTGATGGTGTGTTTATCTACGATGTAAACTTTAATATGGTGTACGGACAAGCGTATGATTATATGAAGCATACGGAGTTTGATGCGCCTGATTTAGATTTACAGGTTAATAAATTAAACCGCGCAATTATTCCTAATCCAAAAGCTGCTAATGACGACAATAGTTTAAGCCATTCTGGTTTTTTACAAACAGCGGGCGGCCCTGTTATGTTTGCATCGCATGTAATAAAGCGAACAGATAAAACAGGTGAGCCTGTTGGTAGTATTGTTTTTATAAAAAAAGTAAGACCGTCGTTGATCAAATCCTTAGCGGAAATTGCACAAGTGGAGCTTAGCTATACACAAATAGCACACGGTAGTTCTTTAAACGATATTGCGACGCTTAAAGGGAGCCTCCAAGAAGAGGACATTGCCACTCAAAGGAAGAGGGTGATTCTAGATGTAAATGGTAAGCCATTGCTTGCTTTGAACATTAAGCACCATCACCAAACACTGCCAGTTTTATTTGATCATTATTTAAAGCTTATTTTGTTAATGTTTTTTGTAATGTCATTATTAGGTTTTTATATTGTAAATCGTTATTTTATTGAACCGCTTATTAGTGGTGCGTCCGCTATTAATTCAATGTTGGTTAAAAACGATTTACAGCCTTTGAGGTTCACTAATCAATTTTTAGAAATGCGCGTTTTAATTAGCGGTTTTAATGCGTTAATTAAACAAGTAAAAGAGCAAAATTCTAAGCTCGAAAAAATAAGTAAAATTGATGGGTTAACCCAAATTTACAACAGGCGTGCCTTTGATGAAATTATAGCGGCTCAGTGGGAGCAGGCTCAACAGCAACAAAATGCCTTTGGAGTAATATTACTTGATGTAGATCACTTTAAAAATTATAACGATTTTTATGGTCACCAAGGCGGAGACAACGCTTTACAGCTCCTAGCTGGTAAATTACAAAAAATGGCAAAGCAAAACACAGGAACAGTTGCGCGCTATGGCGGCGAAGAGTTCATATTATTCTTTAAAGAGCTTTCTTATGAAGAGTTTGTAAATATATCTCAGCAATTGCTTTTGGCGGTTCGGGAGTTAAATTTACCTCATGAAGCGTCGCCTGTACGTAAATATTTAACAATTAGTGCTGGGTGTGTATTTGCTACAAAAGAAACCTTAAGTGGTAATAATGTGTCTATTCAATCACTAATTAAAGAAGCCGACATAATGCTCTACGAAGCGAAAAACTCAGGTAGAGATAAAACATCAATCAAATCTATATAATTTAAGTCAATTATTAAAGATGCATCAGCTGTTTTTTATTATTAAACGCTCAAACCTCTTTCCCGCCATGGCTCTGTGCTAGGTCGTCAAGTTCGGCGCAAGTGTAATCAAAACCACTTTCGTCGTATTCGTATGTCACTTTTACACTATCGCCGCCATTAAAAAGTCGTGTTTTTACATCGTTAACCGGCCAGTCTTTGAGCTCGTGTAAAAACCGGTTAGCAACTTGTGATGATTCAAAACAATAGCGAATTTCTGTTTTCATAAATAATAAAGCTCTGGCTGTTTACCCCAGCTGCTAGCGCATTATTAATGGGGCGTTCATGATTCGGTTACAAAAAATAAAGAGTTAAATTGTAAATTTTGTGTTTCAATAAATGCATTAAACTCGGTACACACTAACGTACTTTAATTAACAAATGATGACGACTTTACATGCATTATAAATTTGCTCTTATCGCAAGCTCGGTTTTTATACTATGCGCTTGCGGTGGTTCAGGCTCCGATGATACGCCAACCGTTAACGGAAATAAAATCCCCATTTTGTCAGTCGCTGATATTCCTAGTGAATTAAGTAAAGGCCAAACAATTGAGCTAACAGCAATAGCCAGTGACAAAGACGGCACTATTACATCTGTTGTGTGGCAACAAACGCAAGGGCCTGAACTAATTAGTGGGCCTTTAGAGGCAACAACTACTTCAGTAACACTGCTAAATGCGCAAAGTTATAAGCCTGTTGATTACGCTTTTTCGGTCACAGCAACCGATAACGAAGGGGCAAGCAGTGTAAAAACGCTAAGCTTTACTGCACGTAATAATATGGATGACATTAGCGCCGCACGGTTACTACACCAAGCAACAATGGGACCTAAGCTTAGTGAAATACAAAACGCACAAGGATTAAGCGAGCAGCAATGGCTTGATAAGCAAATAGCGCTACCTATTAATTATCACCGTGATTATTTAGTAAAGTTAAATGACGATGACGACTTTAAATACATAAGCCGCATAGACGCATGGTGGAAGGCAGTAATGCAAAGTGATGATCAACTTCGTCAACGTGTTGCATTTGCGTTAAGTGAAATATTAGTAGTGTCGGATGAAAACAGTGCCTTAAGAGGGCAACCTGAGGGCATGATCACTTATTACGATTTGCTACTAAAGCATGCCTTTGGTAATTATCGTGACTTACTCGAAGATGTCACGCTTTCGCCTATTATGGGAACTTACTTAAGCCATTTGGGTAACGAAAAAGCAGACGATACACTTAATATTCGCCCAGACGAAAATTACGCACGTGAAGTAATGCAGTTATTTACTATTGGCCTTGAAGAGCTAAACCTAGATGGCAGCGCCAAGCTTGATGCACAAGGTAATACTATTGCTACTTACGGACAGGTCGAAATAGAGGGTTTTGCACGCGTATTTACTGGTTGGACGTTTGCCGATAGTGAAACATTTAAGCGTAAAAGTCGTGATTATATTAAGCCAATGGAAGCATTTGACGAGTACCATTCTAGTAAACAAAAAACCTTACTAAATGGCGAGGTTATACCACAAGGTTACGCAGCAGAAGAGTCATTGCAAATAGCGCTCGATAATTTATTTAATCATCAAAATGTTGCGCCATTTATTACTAAGCAGCTTATTCAGCGATTAATTACCTCAAATCCAACTCCCCAATACGTTGAACGAGTAGCTAATATATTTATTGATAATGGCGCCGGTGTACGCGGCGATTTAGCGGCTGTAGTAAAGGCTATATATTTAGATGATGAAGCTCGCCACTTTGGCTCAGTGCTTAACTATCAAGGTAAAATTAAAGAGCCTATTTTAAAAACCGTACAGTTTTGGCGAAATCTCGATGCTAAATCTTTGGCTGGTTACTATAAAACATGGAATTTAATAAATAGCTACGGGCAAGGACCCATGCAGTCGGCTTCGGTATTTAACTTTTTTAGGCCTGATTATCAAACCGCAGCTTTGCGAAATGAAGGTATTGTTGCGCCAGAGTTGCAAATAGCAAACGATGCAACACTGATTGGCACCATGAATGCGCTTTACGCAAGTTTAGTGTGGAGTACCGCTGAAGCACACAGTGATTTAAATTCAAATGGTATTTATGTTTATATTCAAGACGACATGAATGTTTTAGAGAAAAACGGTGTTAACGCGCTATTAACTCAGTACAACACGCTATATTTTGCAGGCGCAATGAGCAGTGGCACACGCCAAGCATTACTTGATTTAGATGCCTACTTTAATGAAGAGCAATACCGTGAACGGGTTTCGTATTTACTATATATGATTGCTATTTCACCTGAATTTAACGTGCAGTATTAGGAGCGCATAATGAGCATTAATAGAAGAGAGTTTTTGTCGTTATGTGTAAAAGGCAGTGTATCGGCTGCCGCGTTAACGAGCCTGCAATTACAAGCATTAACTGGAGCGACTAATGCTGTTGAGCTAGGTGATTACAAAGCATTAGTGTGTGTGTATTTATACGGGGGGAATGATTCGTTAAATATGCTCGTTCCGCTTGAAGGCGAGCAACGGAGTTTGTATGAGCAAAGCAGGCAAAACCTAGCGGTAGAGAGCCCACTTGAGCTAAGCATTAAAAGCCAGTTTGCCGGTGGAGTCGGTATTCATCCTTCACTTGAACCTATACAAAATGTATTTGAATCCCAAAATTTAGCATTTATAGGTGGGGTAGGTACTTTACTCGCTCCCACAACATTGAATGACTATAAAAATAAAACAATAGGTTTGCCTAAGCATTTGTTTTCGCATAACGATCAGCAAGCTGCGTGGATGTATGGTCGAGAAAAGCAATCACTTAATAGCGGGTGGGGCGCACGACTTTTAGATCGTTTAGAGTTACAAGATGAGTTTGCAGCTAATGTATCACTCGACGGTACTAATTTATGGCAAACGGGAAGTGCTAGCAATGCATTTGCGCTTAACAAAAGCGGCATTAGTAGTATTAACGCGTTTGGAGGGTATCAACCTCGTAGCGAGCACGTAACCGCTATTATGAACCGCTTACTAGGCAATACGAGCCATCCGTTAAGTACAGCTTATGCCAATGGCTTAACAAGTGCGATAAATAACACTCAAGCAATGAACAGCGCGTTAGAAAGCGCGCCTGCACTTATTACCCCATTTAGCGATAATAGCCTTAGTGAGCAACTTGCCGCCGTTGCTAAAACAATTAGCGTACAGGCAAAATTGAGTACTCAACGCCAAGTGTTTTTTGTTTCTATGGGGGGGTATGATACCCACGACAACCAATTAACAACGCACCCTGCTTTATTAAATACGTTAGCTCAAGGGTTAAGTGAATTTGATAGTGCGATGAAAGAGCTTGATATGGCTGATAAAGTGACTACGTTTACTATGTCTGATTTTGGTCGCACGTTGACCTCAAATGGCGATGGCACTGACCATGGTTGGGCAGGAAACCAAATAGTAATGGGCGGCGCAGTAAAAGGCGGCAATATATATGGCGAGCTATTAACTCAACATTTGGATGGCCCACAAGATACCGGTGGCGGGCGTTTAATTCCAAGTGTTGCTAATGAGCAGTACTTTGCCACACTGGCTCAGTGGTTTGGTGTGCCAAGCTCTGAGCTTGTTGATATTTTTCCAAACTTGAGTAACTTTGATCACACAACATTGGACTTTTTTGTGTAATTAGTCGCTAATAGTAATCTAAAAGCACTTGTTGGTAGTATAAGCTACTGGTTAATAGTGCTTAATTGTTTTAATAATAAAAATCACACAATATAGGAATCATAAAATGAAAGTTTTAGTGAGCTTAGTTAGTCTAATCGCCTTTTTACTCGTCATACTGCCAGGGCCTTTGTATAAATTTGGTATTGTAGAGCTAGGAACTGCGTTTGCTGGTTTTAAATTTGGTGTTTACGCTGGTGGCGCTGCATTGGTGCTACTTATAGTACAAGCGTTATTTATGCGTAAAACGTTAACGCTAAGCAGTGGTGTTATTGCGCTTGTGTTTTCGGTTGTGGCTATTGCTATGCCACTTAATATGATGAACAAAGCTAAAAGCGTACCGGCAATTCATGATATTTCAACAGATTTAGTTAACCCACCAAAATTTGTAGCAATTGCGCCACTACGTGCTGAAGCACCAAATCCAGTAGAGTACGCGGGTGAAGAAACGGCAGTACAGCAACGCAAAGCATACCCTGAACTGGCAACGTTAAGCTTTGCACAATCTAAAGCCGATTTGATGGCAGCAAGCGAACAAGCAGTTAAAAATCTTGGTTTTGCAGTGGTAAGTGCAAACACGGCTACAGGTATTGTAGAAGCTACTGATACAACCACATGGTTTGGTTTTAAAGACGATGTGGTAATTCGTATTAAAGATGAAGGCAGCCAACGTTTTGTTGATATTCGTAGTAAATCGCGAGTAGGGCGTAGTGATTTAGGAAAAAATGCAGAGCGCATTCATTCAATTATTAATGAACTAAACAGCTTACTTGCAAAATAATTAAATTTAGCGCCCTAGTACTAACGATTGAGCCCAAACACTGTTTGGGCTTTTTTGTGCCTATTTTATATTGTCAGGTTCTATTCACGGGCTATGGACTATGCTGTTGATGATTTAAATTTTTAACCACTATGGAGTTATTATGAAAACAGTAGGATATGCAGCAAAAAGCCAAGGTTCTGAATTGACAGAGTTTTCTTTTGAGCGCCGCGATTTACGAAATAACGATGTAGAAATTGAAATTTTATACTGTGGTGTGTGCCATTCAGATTTACACGCCGTACGAAATGATTGGGGTGGCAGTGACTATCCGCTAGTACCTGGGCACGAAATTGTTGGTAAAGTTATGTCGGTAGGTAGCGACGTTAAAAAATATAAGCAAGGCGACACAGTTGCTGTGGGTTGTATGGTTGATTCGTGCCAAAGTTGCGATCAATGTGATAACGACGAAGAACAATTTTGCCGCGAAGGCATGGTTGGTACTTACGCAGGCAAAGACCGCGTTAGTGGTGAAATGACCCAAGGTGGGTATTCTAAACATGTTGTTGTACGCGAAGAGTTTGTACTTTCTGTACCAGAAAATTTAGACCTTTCTCGCGTTGCACCGCTACTTTGTGCAGGTATTACTACGTATTCGCCACTTCATAAGTGGGGCGTAAAAAAAGGTAGCCGTGTTGGTGTTGTTGGTTTAGGTGGGCTTGGTCACATGGCCGTTAAAAATGCAGTTGCAATGGGTGCAAGCGTTACGGTAATTGGTCGTAGTGAGTCTAAAAAAGATGATGCGGTTAAATTGGGTGCTCAGCACTATTTAGTGTCATCTAATGATGACGAAATGAAAGACTCGCAATCTGCCTTTGACGTCATTATAGATACAGTCCCTGTAAAACATGATTTATCTATTTACACACCGCTACTTGATGTAGATGGTACATTAGTTATTGTTGGCCAAGTTGGCCCTGTAGATGAGCTAAGCACGGTGCCACTGTTAATGGGTCGCCGTCGTATTGCAGGCTCACTTATTGGTGGTATTGCACAGACGCAACAAATGCTCGACTTTTGTGGTGAAAATAACGTGCTACCTGAGTGCGAAATGATCAACATTGACGAAATTAACACGGCATACGAGCGTATGGAAAAGTCTGACGTACGATACCGCTTTGTTATTGATATGGCATCGTTAAACGCTTAATTTCACCTAAAAAGAGCCGCTAATTAGCGGCTCTTTTTGTATTTTAAATTAACCAGGACTCAGTTAATTAGTTGCTTGCGCTGTTGGTTGCTGTTTGTTTAGTTGTAAGTAACTTAATAGCCACATACCCAAACCACCTAAAAACAATGCAGCTGCTACGTAACCTGTTTGATTAGGTGCAGCACCTTGCGCTATTGCAATTCCGCCAACCCAAGGACCTATAGCATTGGCAGTATTAAATGCGCACTGTACTAAGGCACCAATCATAGCGTGGCCTTCGGGCGCAACGTCCATTAAAAGCGTTTGAATCAGCGTAGCCAAGCCCACACTGCAACCAATAAAGAAGATCACCGCGTAAAGAGCCCAAATATTATGGCTTGCAGTTACATATGCAAAGGCAAATACAATAGTACATACAAGCGCAAGGCCAGTCGTTTTAATTGCTGATTTATCGGCAGCTTTACCCAGTACATAGTTACCGAGTGTACAACCGATACCAAACATTACCATTGCGATAGAAATAGTATACGGGGCTGTTTTTGTTACCACTAATATGGTGTCGGCAATGTAAGTATAAATACAAAACACTCCGCCAAAGCCAATAATTACAATACCCAAAATAGACCAAACCAGTTTATTTTTAAGTACGCCAAACTCGTTTAGTAAGTTAGAAGGCTTAGCGTTATCGATATTAGGCACTACTTTATAAACAAAAACAAAAGCAATAAAGGCCAGTACTGCAGCGCCAGCTAAACAATAACGCCAACTTAAATTTTGACCTACAAGTGTAACTATAGGCACGCCAACAATAGTAGCCACAGTTAAACCCATAAACACCTTAGACATAAAGCTAGCACGCTTACCTTTTGGGGCAATATCAGATGCTAATAAAATAGCCGCGCCAAAATATGCACCATGAGGTAAACCACTTAAAAATCTAAATATGACAAGTTGCTCAAGCGATGTTGACATCGCGCTCAACCCATTTGAAATAAACATTAAGCTTATAAAAATGAGCAATGCTTTGCGCTTTCTCATATTAGCAGTAGTGAGCATTAAAATAGGGGCGCCAACTACAACACCAATGGCGTAAGCACTAATTGCGTAACCACTTTGTGATGGCGTTGAGCCAAATGTTTCGCTAATTAGTGGCAGCATAGGCATCATCGAAAACTCAGATAATCCTAAAATAAATGTGCCTAGCGCTAATACGAGTAAAATAGCGGTTCTGTTAAGTTGACTAGATGCCGACGTTACATCTGATGTCATAGATGATCCCTTAAGATTTAATTTTAAAAGTGAAACAGCACAATAAATTCTGAATAGAAAATATTATATGTATGCTTAAATTTTGGTGTGAGAGGGTAGTCTGTGAGAGCGCTATTTTAAGTTAAAAAAAGTACAGAGTCATGCATAAATTAGTGTTTTTGTTAGGTTTTTAAAATGTTAATTAGAAGAAAACACCACCTAATATTTATAAAATAAAAAAACTATTTATAAAGCATATATGTATAAGATATTAAATATTAGCCGAAAGGTTATTTAAAGCTTATATTTACAGTACAGTTACATATTGATATCGCATTAATTTACTAATTTTTTGCTAATTTACTCCTTAAGGTTTTTTATATGTTTGGTATTTCCCAAAAGAACGCAAAAATTGAAGAACTGGAACTTCAATTAATTCAAAAAGAGTCTATCTTGTCTGCAATTAACAAGCATGTGGCTTATATTGAATTTACACCTGAAGGAATAATATTAGACGCAAACCAATTGTTTTTAACAACAATTGGATACACAAAAGAGCAAATAATTGGTAAGCATCATCGCATGTTTTGCGAGCCTGAATATGCAAAATCAGACGAATACAGCCAGTTTTGGCAAGCTTTAAAAGCAGGAAAGTCTAAAGCAGGCTCTTTTTTAAGATACAAAGCTAATGGCGATAAGCTTTGGCTTGAGGCAACTTATTTTCCTGTAGAAGAGCGCGGCGTAGTAACTAAAGTTATTAAAATAGCCTCTGATATTACGACCAGTTATATACAAAGAAAAGCGCAAGAAGCTATTGCAAACGCACTCGATAAAGCATTAGCTGCAATAGAGTTTACCCCTGAGGGTAATATTTTAAAGGCAAACCAAAACTTTTTAGCAACAGTAGGCTACAGCTTAAAAGATATTGTAGGTAAGCATCATAAAATGTTTTGTACCAAAGTGTTTTATGAGAAAAATCCACGCTTTTGGAATGAATTAGCGCAGGGGCAGTTTAAGTCAGGAAAATTTAAACGTATTGCTGCCGACGGTTCAGAAATTTGGCTAGAAGCTACTTATAACCCAATATTAGATAGCAAAGGTAATGTAATTAAAATAATTAAGTTTGCATCAAATATTACTGATCGTATACACAATAATAATGCAGTGACTGAAGCCGCTGCAATCGCGTATGAATCGGCGGTAGCTACAGCGCAAACCGCTAAAAAAGGTTCTGAAATATTACAAAGCTCTGTTGCAAACTCAGATGCCATTGTAAGCCAAGTTCTTAAGTCAGTTGATTTAATTAAAAATCTTAATGAACAATCAGCTGTAATAGGCTCCATTGTTTCTACAATAAGCAGCATTGCTGATCAAACTAATTTACTTGCACTCAATGCTGCTATTGAAGCTGCACGTGCTGGTGAATACGGTCGAGGTTTTGCCGTAGTAGCTGACGAAGTAAGGCAACTTGCAGCCAGTACGAGTAGTTCAACTAATGAAATAGCGACCGTTGTTAAAAATAACCAAGAGCTCACTAATGATATATCAAGGCAAATTACGTCGGTTTCAGACTCTTCAGAGCAAGGCCGAGAGCTTATTGCGAATGTATCTGAAGTTATTAAAGAGATTGAGCGAGGGGCTGATATTGTTTCTCAAACAGTCGCTGAGTTAAATACTTAATTTATTATATGACCTTTTAAATTAAACACACCTAACAACATTTTAAATTGATAAAGTGCGACAATATGTCGCGCTTTTGCTTTTGCAGTTCACATTATAATTACGCCAATTATTACAGTGGCATAAATTAACAATGGTTTATAAAAGCAAAACTCAAAAAACTTACTTACTTTCCCCTGTCGCACTTTTTATTAGCTGTGTGCTATCTCCTTTTGCATTTGCCGACGATACGTCTTTAGAAGTAATTGAAGTACACGGACATGCTCAAAATAAGCATTTAGCACTTGGTTCCTCAGAATCGTTATTAAGTGACTTAGGTGTCGACTTTTCAGATGCGGGCGGCGTATCTAACCTCCCTATTTTAAATGGTTTAATGGGCGACAGAGTTAAAGTGTTAGTTGATGGTGCAGATGTAACCGCTGCATGCGCTAATCACATGAACCCGCCACTGTCGTATATCTCGGCTAATCAAATTACGTCTTACAATGTGGTTGCAGGCGTGTCGTCAGTGAGCGCGGGCGGCGATAATATTGCTGGCGTAATAAGCGTTAATTCTATTTCACCAGAGTATAGCAATAGCAATGAATTAGATTGGCACTCAGGCTATGTGTCAGCAAAGTACAGTAGTGTTGATAACGGACGTAAACTTGGCGTAGGTGCACGTTTAGCTAGTGACACGTTTAGCCTTAATTATCAGGGGTCGTTTAGTGATGCAGATAGTTATGAAGACGGTAACAGCGATGTAGTATTAGATACATTGTATCGAGCACAAAATCATAGTTTAACTGCCGCTATGCGCGATGATAAACAGCAATTAGTTATAAAGCTAACGCATCAAAAAATCCCGTATCAAGGATTTGCAAATCAGTATATGGATATGACCGATAACACCAGTTACGGTGCAATAGCTCAATACAAGCGCTCCTTTGAAAGCAGCGAGCTTGAAGGGCAAGTTAACTGGCATAGCGTAAAGCACGAAATGGGTTTTTTCAGTGAAGAAAAAACAGGCATGATGCGAATGAAAACCGATGCACAAGATATAAGTACGCAGCTTAAATGGCGTATCGCGCTTGATAAAAACAGCAGTATTTTACTCGGCCAAGAATATTACAATTACAGCATTGATGATTGGTGGCCAGGTATTGAAGGCTCAACCATGATGGGACCAAACGATTACGTAAATATAAATAATGGCAAACGAGAGCGCATAGCAGCATTTGCTGAATATGAGAGCCAAATAAATACAAAACTGTGGCTAAACGCAGGTGTACGTATTGAAAGTATTAATACCCACGTTGGAGAGGTTCAGCCTTACAACGACGGTATGAGCATGATGGATATGGACGATATGAGCGATATGGGCAGTATGGAAAGTATGACCATGAGCGATACGTCTACAGATAATACCATCGCTGCTGAGAATTTTAATGCTGGCGACAGAGATAACACCGACAATATAGTTGATGCTAACTTATTAATTAACTACCAAATAACAAATTATGATGAGCTGCAATTTGGTCTTGCCCGTAAAAACCGCGCACCTAATTTATACGAGCGATACAGCTGGGGTGTAAGTACCATGGCAACCACCATGATTGGTTGGTATGGCGATGGTAATGGCTATATTGGTAACCCTGATTTAGACGTTGAAACAGCGCATACTTTAAGTGCTACTTATATTAAGCAGGCTAAAGATGATGGTTGGCGTTTAAGGACCAATGTTTGGTATACAGATGTGAATGATTATATTGATGCTGATATTGTAAGAAGCTTCAATAGTTATGATTTGGACAACACAGCGCGTAACATTTTGCAGTTTACTAATGTAGATGCCATTTTATATGGTGCAAAAATAGATTTAACAGCCAACATTTATGAATCTAAGGATTTAGGTAACTGGCAGTTACACGCTAATGTTACTAATACGAGAGGCAAGCGCGACGATACTAACCAGCCGCTTTATCAAATTAAACCACTGCAAACCCAGCTAGGTATTAGCCAGCAAATGGGTCGGTTTGAAAACGCATTATCTTGGCAGTGGGTAGATACTAAAACCCGTGTAGATAATAATCGTTTTGAAAACCAAACAGACAGCTACAGCTTGGTTAATTTAAGCTCTAAAGCCACATGGGATTCATTAACGCTAAGCGCAGAAGTGAGTAACGTGTTTGATGAGTACTACCAACTCCCACTAGGCGGCGTAAGTATTGCAGCACTTAAACAAGATAGCAGCAACGGGTTTGAACAACTTGCTGGGCAGGGTCGTTCATTTAATGTAAGCATTAGTTACGCGTTTTAACTAAATTAAATTTTAAAATAAAGTAAAAGCCATAACTGTGTTATGGCTTTTTTCATACGCTTTAATATGTAAGCCGTAAACTTATTTTTATGAAATATTTGTACGCAAAAAGCGTTCTATTAAGCACGCTTGTACTAATTTTACAGCGTTATTTTAAGGCAATGCAGTAAAAAGCAGTAACTTGTTCATCACCCAATGATTAGGAAATACAGTGTTTAAGCAATTTAAAAATAAAGTGATGGGTGCGCCAACAGCTATGGCCGGTTTAGCTTTGGGTATTGCCAGTATGGGGTGGACATGGGAAAACGTTTTTAATTTAAACTCCCAAGGGCAATTTTTGGGAGCGGTATTAGCTGGCGTATTAGTTTTACTTTTGGCTGCTAAGTTTTTACTACACCCTCATTTATTAAAAGCCGATTTAGCACACCCAGTTGCAGGAAGTGTGATCCCTACATTTGCAATGGCTAATCTTGTTATTTCAAACTCAATTGGGCAATTTAACCCATTGGCTGGTGATATTATGTGGGTTTTAGCTTTTGTGCTGCATCTCACATTTTTGGTGAGCTTTTTATACCAGCGAGCAAAAAAGTTTAACTTTGAGGATATGGCGCCCAGCTGGTTTGTGCCACCAGTAGGGATAATTATTGCAGATGTTACTTTTTCGGGAAATCCGACATTAGCGTGGTTAGCTTATAGTGCGTTAGTTATTGGTATATCAACGTACGCTATAATGCTGCCAATTATGTTTTATCGTTTTTTATTAGCATTAAAAAGTGATTACGAAATACAGCCAACACTTGCCATTTTAGCTGCGCCTGCCAGTTTAACATTAGCGGGGTATTTTCATGTTGTAGCTAATCCGTCACTCTTTATAGTGGGGGCATTATTTATATTAGCGATAATAAAAACACTGATTGTATATGTGTTATTTATAAAGTTATTACGCAGACCTTTTACGCCGAGCTACGCTGCTTTTACATTTCCAATGGTTATTGGGGCAACTGCATTATTTAAAATGGCTGATTGGATGCAAAGTATAAACCTCGCAATGCCATATGTAGATACAGTTAATTACTTAGCTACGTTTGAACTTATAGTTGCCACGGCAGTGGTATGTTATGTAAGTGGTCGGTACTTTTGCCACTTTAAATTATCAAAGCAACAGGTAACATAAAGCTACTCTTGGATTACCTGTGGCTCATTACTTTCTTGTTCAGCTAGTTTTTCGCGCTCAGCTTTTGATACATAAGACGGTTTGTTGCTTTTATGCAATTTAGCGTTAGTGCGTTTATCTTTCTTTTGAAATTTAGTGACGATTTTTTTACGACGGTTCACAATTAAATACCCTGTTAATTTTAAGTCGCGCATTATACAGCCATCCACATAAAAGCCGCTATATAAATATTAACTCAGGTAACTTGTGCGTTTACCGCAAAGTGCTATATGTAAACTCTTCCAAGCGTTATAGTTGCCGCTCTTAGTTATTAATTAAATGGGAATTGTTTTGAAAAAGTTAGCTTTAGCCAGTATTGCTTTATTTGCATTTGGCGCACATGCGCAGTTAAATAAAAATATTGATAGCGTTGCCGATTACGCAGTAAATACCTACCAAAATGCTCAAATACACACACTAACTAACTTAGTGGCTTTTCCGACGGTTAATAAAAGCGACATTACAGCCCCTCAAAATCCCGATTTTATTGGCTTTAAAGCACTTTTAAAAATGAAAGCCGCAGAGCTTGGTTTTGACTACCAAGATTTAGGCTACACCGTATTAATTGGTATGGGCGAGCAAAGCGAAAAAGTAACGGTAGTAACCCACGGGGACGTGCAACCTGCTAATGCAAGCAAATGGAAACAAAGCCCTTTTATTATTGATACATCTGAACCGGGTAAATTAGTTGGTCGTGGTACGGAAGACGACAAAGGTGCAATAGCAACAGCGCTTTACGCTATGAAAGCAATTAAAGATAAAGGCATAACCCTTAATAACCGTATTGAGCTTATGATTTACCTTGCTGAGGAGTCTGATTGGGGTCCGCTTACTCAATTTATGAAAACGTATGAACAACCAAAATATGCAGTAACGATTGATGCATCATACCCTGTAGTGGTAGCCGAGAAAGGCTGGAGCTTAATTGCACCTACTTTTAATGCAACATCACCACAGACGGGTTTATATGTAAAGGATGTAACTGGCGGTGCGTTTAGAAGCCAAATTCCAGAAGATGCAAGCTTAGTTTTGCACAATGCAGACGCGGCACTTATTAATACATTAAAAGCAAAAGCTAAAACATTAAATAAAGTTGAATTTAACTTTAGTGAAAAAAGTAATGGTTTAGCAATAAGCGTTAAAGGTATGTCGGCGCATTCATCTGAGCCGGAGTCGGGTATAAATGCTATTGCTTATTTAGCTGAGTTATTTAAAGGTGTGGAGCTTGAAAATAACAGTGACGGCGAGCTAATCGGCTTTGTGAATCAGTTAATTGGTTTAGATATTCATGGTAAACAATTTGGCGAAATAGCTTACAAGCACGACTTTATGGGCCCGATGACAGTGGCACCAACAGTTATTGAACGCGATGGTAATGCGCTAACACTTGCTGTAAATGCACGTCGCCCAATGGGTAAAGACGAAGCTGTATTACAAAAGCAAATTGATGATGCACTCGCTAATTGGCAAGCTACTAACAATGTAACACTTGCTAACATAGAAACAATTATTGGCACACCTATGCTACTTGATGGCGCGCCGCATGCGCAAAAGCTGCTTGATATTTTCAAGCATTTTACGGGCGACGAAAAAGCTGACTTTGTATCAATAGGTGGTGGCACTAACGCAAAGCTGTTTGATAATGCGGTATCGTTTGGCCCTTCAATGCCAGGTAAGCGCTACACAGGTCATTCAGAGCATGAATTTATGACACTTGAGCAACTTGAACTGAATTTACGTATGTACACAGCAATGATGATAGAGCTAGGTAATATGTAGTTTAAACGTACTTAGGCTCAATAAGGTTTAATAATAGGTGTTGAGTACTAATCAGCACCTATGTCCTTAAAATTTACCTCAGGCAAGTTTTCAAAGCTTGGTTTGGCAAATAAATACCCTTGCATAAGCTCAACACCTGCGTTTTTAAGCCACTTATATTCTTCTACTGTTTCAATGCCTTCAGCTAGTGCGGTTATGTTTAAATCGCGAAACATATTTAAGCAATGAGTTACTATTAGTTGGCGTTTTTTGTCGTTGTTAATATCGCGTATGAGCGCCATATCCAGCTTGATAATATCTGTTTGAAAGTCAGCCAGTAGATTTAAACCAGAATAACCTGCACCAAAGTCATCGGTGGCGGTTTTAAATCCGAGAGACTGATAGTAATCAACAATGCGTTTAATGTGTGCGGTGTCTTCTATTTTTTCTACTTCAGTAAATTCAAACATAATATTTTGAATTGGGAAGTTATACTTTTTTGCAGCTTCTAGTGTGGTGCGTATACATCGCTCTGGTTTATAAATAGCATTAGGTAAAAAGTTAATGCTTAGTATTGATGTTATGCCCAGCTTTGCGGCTAGTTGAATGGCTTTAATACGACAAAGCTGATCAAATGCATAGCGGTTGTCTTCATTCACTTTTGAAATAATTGAATAAGCAGACTCGCCATTTAAACCTCTAACCAATGCTTCATAGCCATAAATTAGGCGAGTTTTACAGTTTATAATCGGTTGAAAAGCCATAGAAAAATCAAATTCGAGATCGTTAGCGTCAGCACAATTACTACATGTCACTTTTTCACAATCTTTTGATTTTTCGATCACTTAGTTCATCCTCTTATGTTTATTTTTAAAGTTAGTTGAGGGTAGATGCTAACACAAACAGATTAAAGTATTAGTTTATATTTTTTTTAACGTAATAAGTAATTATTTATATGTGAGTGATATTATGACTAATGTCATGCTATTTAATGACATTTGGCAGGGGTTTACATTTCGTTTTTATATAAAAATAGATTTATACATTAACAGGAGGATAAACATGAATACATCAACAACAATATTTCAAAGTTTTAAACAGTATGCAGTTGCTTTAGTGTTTTTAGGATTAATTAATTTAATTACATCACCAAACACCTTATGGGTGATTTGGCCCGCGCTAGGCATGGGGATCGCTTTATTATCTGAAGTCTTAGGTATAAGCAGCTCTAAAAAGGTATCTTGATGATTAGTAAGCCAAGTAATAACTTACTTGGCTTTAATTTAATGTGTTCTACTTATAATAGTCTAAACCTAAATAGTTAAAATGCTGATTGAAGTGTCGCATCTAGTGATATTTCGGTATTTAAGAGCTTGGAAATAGGGCAGCTCTTTTTAGTTTGCTCACATAAGGCTTGAAACTGCTCGTTTTGAATATCATCAATACGCGCTTTTACCTCAAGGGCAATATGCGTTACTGAAAAACCGTCATCTACTTCATCAAGGCTTACAGTGGCTTTAGTATCAATTTTATCTGCGGTAAAGCCTGCATCACCTAATGCAAGCGAAAGTGCCATACTAAAACATGCACTGTGAGCTGCACCTACTAATTCTTCAGGATTTGAGCCTGCCTTATCTTCAAAGCGGGTATTAAAACCATAAGGTTGTTTATCAAGCGCGCCACTTTGAGTTGATATGCTACCTTTGCCTGTTTTAATGTCGCCAGACCATGTTGAACTTGCCGTTTTTTTAATCGTCATCATCTTCTCCTTGCTAGAGTGTAAGCTTTTCAGGTTAGATAAGCGTTATTTACAAAATAAGCTTACATAAAGCCTTAAAAGCACTAATTACAGGTGATGCTGCAAAATAGGCGCCAGTTAATTGTTATCCCTGTTTATTTCGTTTACAGCGCTCTGAACAGTAAATAACGTTATCCCAGTCGCGCTGCCATTTTTTACGCCACGTAAAAGGTTTATTACAAATAGGGCATATTTTCTGAGGTAAGTTTAGCTTTTTGTGCGCCATGCTTACTTAGCCTTGCTGTTATTTTTAGTATCCGTTTTACTTTTTGTTCGAGTAACTTTTTGAGTACCCCCAACGTGCTTTTTAAGAATTTCCCCTATGGCGCGTTTAACATCGGCTCGCTCACGGTATTGCCATAAGCGCTCGCGTGCTTCTTTTGAAGCCGCTGTTAAATCAAGCATGGGTTCAGGGTAATCCTCCCCTAACTTAAAGTCGTTAAAGAGTGCTTCCATCGGAGTTTGCTCCCAAGGCTGATGTAAATATTCAATAGGGAGTTTTTCAAGCTCTGGGCACCATTTTTTAATAAACGAACCTGTTGGGTCTTGATCTTCTGATTGTTTAATTGGGTTGTAGTGCCTAATGGTGTTAATGCCTGTTACCGAGGCTTGCATTTGAATTTGCGGGTAGTGAATCCCTGGCTCAAAATCTAAAAAGTAATTAGCGAGAGGAAAGCTTGCTTGCTGCCAGCTTATATTTAAATGATGCGTTACAAAGCTTACAAGCATGGCGCGCATTCTAAAGTTTATATAACCGGTGGCTTTTAAGCAGCGCATGCAAGCGTCAATAATTGGAATACCAGTTTGACCTTGCGCCCAGCGTTCAATATCGTTTTTCACACGTTCATCATCACGATACGGAAATACGTGATAACCCGGATTAAGGGCTAAAAACTCCATGGAGCACTCGCTTTCAAACTTTTGCATAAAGTGGCAGTGCCAATGCAAGCGCGATACAAACGCAGCAAGCGGGCGCTTCCAGCCTCTTTTGTCAGGGTGTTTTGAATGATATTCATCAATGGCCATTTGATACACTTGCCTAAGGCTAATATTCCCCCACGCTAAATACGGCGAAAGTCGAGAGCAATGTGTTTGGCTTAAACTTGGGCTCGATATTCCTATTTGATAACCTTTACCGCGCTCGGCAAAAAAGCTCTGCATTACAGTTCGCGCATGCAGCGGACCGCCTTGTTGAAAGCTGTCGTGATCTTGAGTGTAAGCGCTTGGTAGCTCAGGCGCCTGATAGTTATTAAGGGTAATTGTTTTTATACTCTTCCAATTAGGAACAGCAATAGGTGCTTGCATTGTTTGCTGCCAGCGTTCGTTCCAATTATTACGACTTTTTTTGCCGCGAATTACCGCGCCTGTTTGCGACTCTTGCCAATTAATGTGGTTATGCTGGCACCATGCTTTTATTGCCTTATCGCGCTCAAAGGTGTTGTTTAAGCCTATTTCTTGATGGCTAAAAATATTAACTATTTCAAACTGCATCTTTAACGATTCAAGTAAATCGTTCATATTTAAATTAAATATATAAACACAGGCGTTAAAACGCGCTAGCTGATTATTTAACTCAACTATTGATTGATACACAAAGCGCCAGTGCCGCTCATTGTAGTGTGCATCTTCGAGCAGTAATGGCTCAAAGTTATAAAGTAACAGGGTCGGTAAGCCATTACTAAATGCATTTTTTAATGGTTGATGATCGCTAAGACGTAAATCACGTTTAAACCACACGATGTTTATTTTCATATAATTGGTTTATTGCTTTAAATAGAAATAAAAATTAACTTGTTATTTAATTGAGTTAGCCAAACCTATACGTAACTACCTTGAATTAAGATTTAGTTTTAATGTATTAAAAGGAAATGTATGTTTTTAGATCTCACCGAAAATACCAACCAAAATGTTTACTCTTACTTAGTAGGCGGTATCAGCCCACGGCCTATCGCATGGATAAGTACATTAAATAGCGAAGGTATTGCAAATATTGCGCCTTATTCGTTTTTTACTGTGGCTAGCTGCAAGCCAGCTGTCTTAAGTGTTACGCAAGTAAATCCAAGTGATAAAACGAATAAAGATACGCTCAGTAATCTAATGGCAACTAAAGAGTGTGTGGTTAATATTGTCAGCCAAGAGCTAGTTGAAAAAATGAACCAAAGTTGTGCAAATTATCCTAGTGATATAAGCGAGTTTGATGCAGCTAACATTGCCCAAGCTCCAAGTAAGTTAGTTAATGCGCCAAGCGTTGCCGATTCAAAAGTACGGTTTGAATGTAAGTTACGCGAAGTTATTAGTATTTCAAATGAGCCTGGCGGCGGAAAAATGATGTTGCTGGATGTAGTGGGTATTTGTATAGACGATGAAGTGATGAGTGGTGGCTATATTGACCCTGAATTATTAAATGCAGTGGGCAAAATGGGCGGCGATTACTTTAGTACAACCAAAGATAAGTTTTTGCTTAAAAGGCCACAGTTGTGAAATAATCGTTTACCTAGGAATATAATAATAAAAGGATTTACGAATGTTTAAGTTCATTTTCACTTTGTTAATTGCTTTGCAAAGTTTTGGCTCTTTTGCCACACAAGATAAAAAACTACCTATAGAAGTTTTTGCAGGCTTAAAAGGTTTTAGCCAAGTTAAGCTATCTCCCAATGGTAAGAACCTCGCTTTTGTAAGAAATCATCAAGGTACTTTAATCTTAATGGTTAAAAACTTGGAGACGGGGGTTACTACACCAATTATAAACTCAAATAACCATACAGTGTTTTTTGATTGGTATAACTGGGCAAATGATGACGTACTATTACTTGGTGCTCGCTATATAAAATATCAGTTTGGCGGAGTTAAATATACATCAACGCTTATGTATGCGTATAACTTTAAAAATGATAAAGGTCTTAAATTAGCCTTTAAAGCCAACACAGTAAGAGATGAAATCCAGCCACAATATTCAGACCGAATTGTTAGTTTTTTACCTGAAAAAGAAAATAAAATTTTAGTTCAAGGGGATTTTAAAATAGCAAATACCCCAGCAGTTTATGAGTTAGATTTAACCACATTACGTAAGACCCAAATACAAAGGCCACGCAGTAATGTAGTTACTTGGTTTGCCGACAGGCAAGGTAAAGTTCGTATTGCAAAAAAAATGGACGATACGCAATTTACTTACGATTATTTTGATGAGAATAAACAGTCGTGGGAAACTTTATTTGATTATGAGGTTTTTAGTAAGCAAAGTATTTCTATATTAGGGTTTGATAAAGACTCCAATTTTTTATACATCACTGCGTTACATGAAGGGCGCGATGCATTATTTAAACTCAATTTAACGACTAAAGCTCGCGAGCTAATTTACAGTAATAGTAAATATGATTTTGATGGGTCTATTTTTTATTCACAACAAACTGGCGAAGTTGCAGGCTTTACTGATTCACATTTAGATGATGGTATTAAATATTGGGATAAAGACTTAGATAAATTACATCGTTCTTTGCGCGTATCGCTCCCTAAAGATGAATATAAATTAGACATTGTAAGTACCAGTAAAGATCAGCAAAAATATATACTTTATATCAGCTCAGACAAAACGTCTGGTAGTTATTTATTTGGGGATAGAGTAAAAAAGCAGGTGAGTGCAATTGCTGATGTTTATCCGCAAATAGATGCCTCTGTATACAGAGGCAAAAAGCGCATTAGCTACAAGGCAAGAGATGGCTTAAAAATAGAAGGCTATCTAACTCTACCAGTAGAATATAAAGAAGGTGATAAGTTACCAACAATTATATTTCCACATGGCGGCCCTATGGCAAGGGATTATGCTAATTTTGATTACTGGACAGCTTTATTAGCCTATAACGGATATGCTGTTTTACAGCCTAATTTCCGTGGTTCGAGTGGCTATGGGCACGACTTTTTAATGCAGTCAATTCAAGGTTTTGGTTTGGCTATGCAAGATGATTTGCAAGACGGTGCAAACTGGTTAATTGACCAAGGAATAGCACAAACAGATAGCATTTGTATTGGTGGTGCTAGCTATGGTGGCTATGCAGCGTTAATGGCTGTAATTAAGCACCCAGAAACGTTTAAATGTGCAGCTAGTTTTGCTGGGGTAAGTGATTTACAGTATTTAGTGAGTAAAGCACGACACTTTACAAACAAAAATATCGTTAGAAAGCAGTTTGGAACTGATGATGATTTACTAGAAGCTAATTCTCCAGTGAATTTTGCTAAAAAAATAACAAGACCAATATTGCTTGTACATGGAACTGACGACAGTGTAGTACCTGTTTATCATAGTAGAGAAATGCAGGATGAACTTGATGATGAAGCAAAAGATGTTACTTATATTGAGCTTGAGGATGGCGATCATTACTTATCTTATCAAGAACACAGAGTTAAAACTCTTCAGGCATTTTTAGACTTTTTTGATAAACATTTGAAAAAAATAAATAACCAGACTCCAGTTAAATAGCAAAAAGACAACTTAGGTTGTCTTTTTTTGATCACAATCTTCCTTTGTTTGTGCACATTGTTTGCACTTTTACTTGTTAACTTTGTTTTATTAAACGTTAAAGTAAAGGTTCAAGCATTGAAAACACTTCTTAAAACAAAAGCCGTTAATGCCACTAAGTTATTTGCGTTAAGCGCGCTTTGCATCGCTTTAAGTGCATGTAATAGCGATTCAACAAGTACTGCAACAGACGGCGATACAGTCAGTAATAGTGCTCCAACGGTTGATGCTGGTATTGACCAAACTGTTAATGCGGGCGATACCGTTTATTTAAGTTCAACGGTTGAAGATGACGGTGAAGTATCGGTTAGTTGGTCACAAACATCAGGCACTACCGTTAGTTTATCTTCAAGTACTGCAACGTCTACAGAGTTTGTTGCTCCAGAGGTATTAACCGATGAAGCACTTGTATTTGAAATCAGTGCAGATGATGGCACAAACGATGTCGTTGTAGATACAGTTATAGTTAATGTTATTGCTTCATCAGACTCAGATACAGTTGATAATAGTGCAAAACTTACCAGCTGGTTAATTAACAACGATACAACTTCTACATACATACAAAATAATGGTGCAGTGGTTGAAGATGTTCAATCAGTTGAGGTTGTTAGCGTTACTGAGGAAGATGCTGACGTTGAATACATGTATGTGCAAACAACTGACATTCCTAAATATGATGTAACGCTTACACAAGACCAAGTAGACGCGTTAAATAACCGCCCGCGTGCAGCTACCGATTTTTATAACGGTGTAACCTCTGCTGCAGTAGGGCAAACCATTTCCTTTGGTGAAGATATTGGCTATAACGGCAGCACTGAAAACTGTGATGACACAGGCGGTGCAGGTTATTGGCCTCCAGGACCGGGTTGTCCAACAGAACAAGCGGTTGAAGCGTATTTTCCGCTAACACCTACCGATTTATCTGACACTGAAACTTGCGAAACAGGTTTAGGTACAGTTGGCTTAATGGTTAATGGCACCAGTATATTTAACTGGGGCGATGGTATGAGCTACGGTAATAATATTTGGTATACATTAGCGCCCATTGCTGAGCAATATGATGTTGATGTGTGTGGCGGACATGCTGCTAACGGTGAATACCATCACCATTTTTATACTAGTTGCTTAGCTGATTTACTTGAAGATGATGGCGATGCACATTCACCTATTTATGGTTTTGCAGCTGATGGCTATCCACTTTATGGTCCTTATGAAAGTAACGGACAACTAGCATTAAGTGGCTGGGAAATGCGAGATTACGGTGCACCTACAAGTGAAGGGGGTTGTGGTACTGAGGGTGAGCGAAGCTGTACCTTAGTTGATCAATACGATGTTAGCCAAGGTACACAAACAAGTGATGCAGGTCCTGCTATTGGTGCACAAGTAACGACGCTCTCTGGTAACACATTAAATGCCGACGATGGTTATTACTTTGAAGATTATTACTACGCGCAAAAAACAGTAACCGGTGCTCAATTAGATGAGCATAACGGCCACGATACTAATGATGGTAAGGGTTATCACTACCATATAACACTAACGTTAGACAGTGATGGTAAATTACAGCCTTCTTTTCCTTATCAAATAGGGCCTCGTTTTAAAGGTCAATTAGCTGATAATTCAATTGGTCGCTGTGATACTGGCGAAACAATGGGTCCACCACCGGGAATGTAAGGAGTAACTATGCGTTATTTTAAATACGCATTGATCCTAACAACTGCTGCGCTATTGAGCTTCAAGCTCTTTGCGCAGCAGGAAATGATGGATCATAGCCATATGCCTATAGCAGTGCCAAATGATGCGCCAACCCCGGCATTAAGCCTTAAGTTATTAAAAGATAGTATGTCGGGTTATAACTTAATTTTAGATACACAGCGTTATGATTTGTCTGTGCCGCCAGAGGGCACGATGAACATGCAACAAATGATGGGCGTGACAACAAACCAAGACACCGGTTTTTTACAAGGTCATGCTCATTTATACATTAATGGGGTTAAAATACAGCGAATTTACGGACAAGCGTTGCATTTACCTGCTAACTTATTTAAAACTGGTATAAATACCGTATCGGTTACTTTAAATAATCATGGTCATATGTATTGGACCGCTCAAGGTAAAAAAATAGTTGCTACGCTGTATGTTAACGACCAAACCAAAGAGTTTATAACATACCGATTTGAAAGCTTTCCTAGCAAGGTTGAAAACACGCATTAATGAAAATTCATAATAAACTTTTTTTAATACTATTTAGTTTTACCTTTAGTGTTATTGCAGGGCTGGTGGTTCTTATACAGTGGAGCATAGGGCAAGGCGTAATTGATTTTGTTAATGCAAAAGAGGTGAAAGCGCTTGAACCACTTGTTGTGCAATTTGCAAAGCAATACGAACAAACACCCTCATGGGAGCGTGTTGTCGGCAGTGGCGAAAACTTTAGAAAACGTGTTGAATCGCAATTAGAAAATAGCCAGTTTTTGCCTAGGCCACAAGAAGGCCCAGGTCCGCGTGGGCGAATGATGCGACGACCGCCGCCAGACCATATTCGTTTAGAGGAAGATCGCCGCCCACCGCCAGAAAATATTGCTCACTACGCTTTGCTTGACGAAAATAAACAGCGAGTAGTAGGTAGATACCTCGGCGATTTAAAATATATAACAACCCCAATTATTGTTAACGATAAAATAGTGGGTTACTTAGCAGTTTCTAAAAGAGATAGCTTGGTTGATGGCTATGAGCTTGATTTTTTACAGCAGCAAACTAACTACTTATGGTTTATTGCTTTAGCTGCGGTATTGCTAACATTAATGGTTACTTTTTTATTGTCTCGTCACCTAGTAAGCCCTGTAAAGCAAATTGCTAACGGTATGCATCGCTTAACGCAAGGTAATTACGAGACCAAACTCACGCTTGAGCGAAAAGACGAGCTAGGACAGTTGAGCGAAGATTTTAATACGCTTGCATTTACACTCGCTAAAGATGAGCAAGTACGTAAGCGTTGGCTTGCTAATATTTCTCATGAGCTTAGGACGCCAATGAGTATTTTACTCGGTGAACTTGAAGCTATGCTACTTGGTATACGAGAACCGAACGCAAAAAATATAAGTTCGGCTAACGATGAAGCCCTACATTTAAAACGCTTAATAGACGACTTGCATATGCTCAATAGCGCAGAATTAGGAGGTATGCACTATACTATGCAACCTACTGATATGGCGTTATTATTAAATACTATTGAGCAAAAGTATCAGGTTTTGCTTGAACAACATAATATAAAAATATACCTACTAAATAGCGCTAAACACATAACTGTACAAGCAGATAAAACACGCCTTTTGCAGCTACTCGATAATATTCTAATGAACGCAGTACACTATGCACAATGTACAACTATTTCTTTAACGGCTAAAAATATAAGTATTAAAGGGCAAACTTATTTAGAGCTTATAATCGAAGATAATGGTGTCGGTGTAGAGCAGTCGCATTTATCGCATTTATTTGAGTATTTATACCGAGTAGATAGTTCGCGTAATCGCCAGGAGGGCGGTTCTGGCTTAGGTTTATCTATTTGCCAGCATATAGTTAAAGGTCATAAAGGTGAAATAGCTGCAGAAAAAGCCAGCTTAGGCGGCCTTGCTATTATTATTAGATTGCCAACTATTTAGTTTATAAAATAAAGTTAAGGTTACTTACAGAGATGCCTATGAGTGAACAAATACTAATTGTGGAAGATGAAGTAAAGCTAGCTAACTTAATGAGTGACTTTTTAAGCAGCCATCACTTTATTACTCATCAAATACATCACGGGAATGAAGTATTACCTTGGCTTGAAGTTAACAGGCCGAGTGTAATCTTGCTAGACATAATGTTACCAGGTCAAAGTGGTATTGAACTGTGTAAAGCAATCAGGCGCTTTTCAAACGTGCCTATTATTATGGTATCGGCAAAAGTAGAAGAAATAGATAGGCTGCTTGGGCTGGAATTAGGTGCAGATGATTATATTTGTAAGCCGTTTAGTTATGCTGAGCTGGTGGCACGCGTAAAAGCTATTTTAAGGCGATTAAATAACGCAAGTGATGTTACAGAGTCAATAATGAAGCTTGACGAGAGCAGCTATAGCGTAAAATATAAATCAAACAGTATAGAATTGACGAACTTTGAATTTCAACTATTTAAACCTTTGTTTAACAACCCAAATCGTATTTATTCGCGCGATAGCTTAATGGACACTATGTACGCCGATCAGCGTATTGTGAGCCACCGTACTATTGATAGCCATATTAAAAAGTTGCGTAAAAAACTAGATGAAGTGACACAAACCGAAAGTGTTATCCAGTCTGTTTATGGGGTTGGTTACCGGTTTGTGCATCCACAGTAAGGTGGAATGATGAGCTATGACGATGAGTTACTCATCGTCGTCAGCATTTTTAATTCGCTCTAAACGGTCAAACTCTTCGTATTCTGCTGCTTGAATTTCATCAAGAATAGAATCTACATCAGCAAGTTCGTCGCTGTCTTCAAATTCACCTGTAAGCGTTGAATTAGGCGTTAAATTGGCCTCTTCAAATAGTGCCCACATTTCTTTAGCGTATTGAGTTTTTAGTATGCTTGGCGCAAATTCACCATAGTAGCGGCGTATGTTATTTACATCGCGTGCAAACATAGCTTGCGCACTGTTATTAGCTGAGGCGTTAACGGCTTGCGGTAAATCTATAATTACAGGGCCGTTATTATCTACAAGTACATTAAACTCAGATAAATCACCGTGTATTATACCTGCGCAAAGCATAAGCTTAATGTAATGTATCATGAGTTTATACTGCTCAATCGCTTGCTCTTCACTAAAAACGACATGTCCTAGTTGAGGGGCCACGTTACCATCTTCATCAGAGACGAGCTCCATAAGCAGCACGCCATCAATACAAAAGTAAGTATCAGGAACACGTACACCCACGCCAGCTAAACGAGATAACGCATCAACTTCGGCATTTTGCCAAATTTCTTCTTCTAATTGGCGGCCATAGCTAGAGCGTTTACCCATTGCACGCGCTTGGCGTCCACCACGTACTTTTCGGCCTTCTTGATATTGTGCCGCTTTTTTAAAACTACGTTTAACCGCATCTTTATACACTTTCGCACAGCGAATATGTTCACCACAACGCACAATAAATACATCGGCTTCTTTACCGCTCATTAGTCGGCTTATTACTTCGTCAATAAGGCCATCATCAACAAGAGGTTGTAGGCGTTTAGGTATTTTCACAGATTGCCTGCTAAGTAGGGTTGGTTATTAATCATTATTTATGAAAGTGCTCTGTATTTGTTTGTTTAATTGGCTCAAGCAGTATATCAGCTTTGAGAATTAAGGGCAGTAACACTACTGCCAGAGAGTAATTAATCGTATTATTTTATTAGCTTATATATTGATTGCAAAGCAATCAACCAGAACTTTTTTGAATCATCAGTTTTTATTAAAAATAATTTATTACTTCCTCATTATTTGCACATTGTTTGCGTTTTTAAAGCGTAAGCTTAGTTTAATTCTTAAATACGAGGTTATTACTATGAAGCATTTTTCAACTCTTGCCACTGTGGCAATATTATCTATTGCTTTTTCAGCTAATGTAGCTGCTCGAGGCGGTGACAATCCTCCTGAAAAACCTGACTTTTCAACTATTGATACTGATGGTGATGGCGTAATTAGCTTTGAAGAGTTTAGTGCTAAAAAACCACCGCACGGTGATGCACAAACAATTTTTGATTCTATAGATGCCGATGGTAATGGCGAAATTAGTGAGCAAGAGCTTAGCGATCATAAACCACCTCGTCGTGAACGTTGAAAGGATACTAAAATGATTAATAATATTGGCAGCAGCTCTGCGAGTTTTGTGCCGCAACAAAGTAGTCAAGCTGCAAAATTAACAACAGAGCAAAGTGATTTTGTTAAAGAAACGCTTGCACAGTTTGATGCAGAAAACTTAACTAGCGACGATGCGCAAAGTATTCAAGCGGCATTTAAAGAACAAGGTATTGAACCAACAAAAGAGCTTGCTGATTTAATGGGCGAACTCGAGTTTGATGCTAAAAGCATTGGTGATGCAGGAAGAGCAGAAGGTCAAAGACCGCCGCCACCGCCACAAAACTCATTAGAATCAGTCGATACAGACGAGGTAATGAGCTATTTAGATGAGCTCTTAACTGAGTATTCAAACCAGTTGTCTGATGAAGATAAAGAATCAATCCTTGCATCAGTGCAAGAGAAGTTTGGTTTAAGTGAAGGCGACTCGCTGCTAAATGTAACTGCTTAGGTGTTATTACTTAGAGTAAAGCTGACTGTTACTCGAAAGTCTTAAGTCCAAAGCCCAACGGTTAATTCTGTTGGGCTTTTTTATTGGCTTAATTTAAACGTGTTTCTATTTTGCTGGTGCCATCTTCTTCGGTAAATTTAAATACAAAATCTTTTTTACCGTCTTGGTTTATATCTACTAGAAGAATATCTTTATTATTTTTAGGCAGCGTTAGCTTTAATTTTTTGCGTTTATCATTTAGCAGTGAGTCTTGCTCTCCATAATAAATATACAGCGTTTTTTTACTGTATTTGTATACCGCATCAATATAGCTGTCGCCGTTAATGTCACCTAAATAGAGAGCCGGTTCTGATTCATCGCCATTCATCCCCACTTCCATTTCTAAATCAAGTTCAATACTCGATTTATTGGCAAATGAGCCGTCGGGTTGCTGCTTATAAAGATTCATTTCTAAATCTACATCAGTACTGCCACCGCCTAATGCCATAGATGCGATAGTACCTAAGCCAATATCTAAGTCCATTTTTTGTAAATCAATTAAGCCATCATTATTAAAATCAGTTTTGAGCAATAACTCACTAGGGCCCTGTGTTTCAAATAAGGTAATGGGTGTATTAGTAAAACCTTTAGCACTCCCTAGGTACAAAGTATGTGCTATTTTTATATCTAGCGAGTCCATACCTTGTGTAGGCTTAAACTGTCTGGTTGTAAAATCTAGAAATCCGTCGTTATTAATATCAATAATTTGCTTTATTTTGCGGGTCTCGCCATTGCTTAGCTCGCCGAGCTCAATGCTAAAATCAATTGAGGTAAGCTTTTGCTCAAAGCCCTCTGAATTAGCAAGTAGTACATCTGCTCCAAAGTCATTTGAAAAAACCAGGTCGTTTAATCCGTCGTGGTTAAAATCGATAACCACAGGTTTATTGTTAATATTAACTTCTAAAGAAAGCCCTTTTCCTGAAAAGCGGCCTTCATACTTAGGCGTTTGCTTAAATTGGTTAGGCTTAAAGCTGCCATCTTTATTTTGAATGTATAAAGTACTGCTTGCTAACCCTGGAATGAAAATATCGCTTAGACCGTCATTGTTAGCATCGAAAACAAAGTCTACTTTTTCAAATTTATCTATTTTTAATTGATTAAGAACCGACTCATAATTAAACAACAATGTTGGTTTACCTGTTTGGGCTTTATATACGCCATCACTTGTTAGTATGAGTGCTTGTTTATCGGTGATGTTAGCAAGTGTTGCCACATCAAACCCGATGGCGTTTTTTGGTAAAGCAAGTTCACTACTAAGTGATGTAAGTAAATTGATGGCTTCTAATTGTTTTGATTCTTTATTATATGCAAATAAAATCTCTGAATCGGTTGATACTAATTCATCCGTTGTTTTTATTGCCATTGTTTGAGCTATAACGCTTATGGGAGTAAGTAAAGTGATGAGTGAATAGCAAAGTGGTTTTATCATGCAAATTCCTTTTTTATATTTAGTTGTATCGTTAAAGTTTTTATTATTTAAGCAGCGTCAGCGCATAATTTTGCCTACTATCCAGCGCTGGGGCTTTTTCGTTTAAACGTAATATACATATGTAAGTTGGATTATATTTAGCCTACGCTAATTACTATGTACTGGGTGTAAGCAATTGTAAGATTATGTTTTAGGGAGGGGCTGTTGACCTTTAAGGATTGAAACTTGTTCAATCTAAGGACGATTTAATCGCGGCGCGAGGTTTGTAACCTAGTAACAAAGAGCCAATCTCCCTAGGCAGAACCCTTCGGCCAGCGCATGTTTGGTATTTATGCTACGTTATCAACTGTTTATGGGGAATAACCACACTACACAGGCTCTGCCTTGCTTAAATACCAATCAGTCTGCTGCAAATTCAACCTCAAAAAATAAACAGGCCCTAATAAGAAAGGTTGCGCATAACTCATATGGTAGCTAAGCGCTTTTAGAAGTGCTTGGTTATTAACTACATTGCTTATTTTGCTCATTTAAATAAGCATCTACAAAACCTACTTCCATCGGTTTTGAAAAGTAATAACCTTGTAGGTGAGATACACCAATTTTAGTGAGTGTGTTTGCTTGCTCAATAGTTTCAACGCCTTCTGCAACAACAGTAAAATCTAAAGTAGAGGCCATTTGTACAATTGCATGAATAATACTTAACCCTCTTTTATCCATATTTTGAATAAAGCTTCTGTCTATTTTTACTATATCTACACCAATATCAAGCATGCTTGATAGTGATGAGTAGCCTGTACCAAAATCATCAATTGAAATACAAAAGCCTTGTTTTTGTAGTGCTTTAACGGCTGTCAAAAATGTGAGTTTATCCTCGGCAAATACTGACTCAGTAATTTCTATGTGTAGGTTTTTAGGTTCTACCTGGTGGCGATTTACTATTTTTAATACCTTAGATACAAAATCAGGATCTTGTAGCTGAATAACCGATACGTTTACGCTTATAGCAATTTGTGGTTGTAAGTGACTTAATTTTGTTGCTTGTATACATGCCTGTTCTATTACCCAAATACCTAACTCGGTTATTAAACCGTATTGCTCGGCAATAGCTATAAATTCATCAGGAAAAATATTTTCACCATCTAGTTGCCAGCGTAATAATGATTCAAAAGAGGTTACTTTTGAGGTTTTGCTATCAACAATTGGTTGAAATACTAGCCTTAAACTATTTTCTTCTATAGCACTGGCTAGGCGTTGACTCAAAAGATACTCTCTTTCTTGTATTAATTTGAGTGAATCGCTATAAATATTGATATTACCTTTCGCCATGCGTTTTTGGTGATACATTGCAGTATCAGCAGAGCGAATTAAGGTATTAAAATCGCTCCCGTGCTCAGGATACATGGCAATACCAATAGTTGCAGATACCCATTTTTGATATTTATATGTTTCATGCTCGGCACCAATGCTTTGAAGTACTTTATCTGCAAACTCGATAAGCTCAGCTTGTTTTTGATACGTTGCTAAAATTAAAAACTCATCCCCGCCCCATCGGCATTTAAATAGCTGTTGATTGCATACATTACTAATTCTTCGTGCTATTTCTTTTAATACTTTATCGCCTACTTTATGACCCAACGAATCATTTATTTGTTTAAACCCATCTAAATCTACAAATAATAAAGCAAAGGGTTCTTGAGGGTTGTCTGCTAGTTGTCTGTTTGCATTTTTTAAAAATGCGGTTCGGTTTAATAGATTTGTGAGTGGATCGGTATTCGATAAACGGTAAATTTCTTCTGTGCGTTGCTCAACCTTGTTTTCCATTTCGTTAAGCAGCTCTCTGTTTTGGTTTTTGAGCTTTATTGCGCTGTGTGTAAATGTGGCTGATTTGTACGATGAAGCCACCATAATAGCAGTAAATGCTAGGCCTAAAATACCGAGGACAGAGTTGTAGTTTTCGTTAGAAAAGGTTAATAAAAAAGAGTAGGGCGCCAATAAAATAATGCTATAGAGTACAGCGGTTACTCGACTTCCTGAAAGCAGATTTGCAGAGCCTCCTGCAAAGGCAGATAAAATAGCAATCGTGGTTGTCGTCTCTATTGCTGATGAGGTGCTATGAAACCAAAGTGCATACCCACACCACGATAGCGCAGTTAAAATACACCCGGTTGAAAATCTTTTTGAGTATGTGTCAGCATTAAATAACGGGCTATCCTTTTTGGTTTTATAAAACCACATTACATCAATAGCGCGAGCTGCTAATAAGACAACCATAATGCTTAGCCAAATACTTTTTTCGTAGGATATTTTCTGGTTATTTAAATCAAAAGCAAACACTAATATAAAACTGACTACAATGGAAATGGCAATGCCGGAGATGGCATTAGAGTATAAAATTTTAACGGATTCTCTGCGTTCTTCACTATTTAGATTTTTATATGGCACTAAGTAAAACCTTATACAAAAGTCACTCCAACTAGCGATGGAGAAACGTTCAAGAAATACTGCAAATATTCCAGATGAACAAAAGCGTATTAAACATCGATTAGTTAGGCTCTAATCCTGAGTATAAGAATAAATATAGTTTATGAAAGCAAAAAAAAAAGCTAGTACAGTAAAAAGGCTCATAATAAATAATCATTATGAGCCTTAAAATTATTAAGCAGGTTAAAGTGTTAACGACTTTACTTGCTGTTTAGTAGATTTAGCCTTCGAAATCACTATCGTTATGGCGCTCTGCCATTTGATCTTCTTCAGGGCCCCATGTGCGATTTACGCGACGACCGCGCTTTACAGCAGGGCGATCAGCAACTTGTTTTGCCCAACGAACAACATGAGTGTATGAGGCAACATCTAAAAATTCAGCTGCATCATATAAGTCGCCTAAAACAAGCGAGCCATACCAGGGCCAAATTGCAATATCGGCAATTGAGTATTCATCACCCGCCATGTATTCATTTTCGCTTAAATGACGATTTAACACGTCAAGTTGGCGTTTGGTTTCCATGGTAAAACGATCAATAGGGTATTGCATTTTACTTGGTGCGTAGCTATAAAAGTGACCAAACCCACCACCTAAATATGGCGCTGAGCCCATTTGCCAAAATAGCCAGTTACGACACTGCGTTTTAGCTTTTAAATCCTTAGGGATGAGTACATCAAATTTTTCAGCCAAATACTGTAAAATAGAACCTGATTCAAAGATGCGAGTAGGTGGTGTGGTTGAATGATCCATTAGCGCTGGGATTTTTGAATTTGGATTAATATCAACAAAGTCAGATCCAAACTGATCGCCATCACCTATGTTTATTAAATATGCGTCATAGTCTGCATCGGTGCAACCAAGCTGTAAAAGCTCTTCAAACATGATTGTAGCTTTTTGGCCATTTGGTGTAGCAAGAGAATAAAGCTGAAATGCGTGCTCGCCAATAGGTAGAGTTTTGTCATGAGTCGCGCCTGCAATTGGGCGGTTAATGCTGGCAAATTTACCGCCACTTTCACTTTCCCACGTCCATACTTTTGGTGGCGTGTATTCGTTTTGATCACTCATAAATAACCTCAATGTTAAATGGAAATGTTTAATACTTACTCATAAATGTGGCCATAAAAAATTAATTAAAGGCCCTAAATATTTAATTTACCGACCTTTTAATTTATCGGCTTTTCCTAATCTATAACCTAAAAACAACCCGCTTAGCGCTCCAAATAAATGGCTTTCAAACGATACATGATAGCGCTGAGGTAAAACACCCCATATAAAACCGCTATAAAGTATAGCCACTACAACTGCAATTATAATTGATTTTAATGAGCGTCTTACTAAGCCGTAGCATAGAATAAAGCCCCATAAACCATATATAACACCGCTTAAACCAACATGTATGTTACTGCGCCCAAATGCCCAAACTAAAAGTCCACCGACTAGAGCGGTAAAAATAAATACGTTATAAAAACGTTTTACGCTGTACTGGCAAATTAGCCAACTTAATACTACAAATGGGATCATATTACTGGCAAAGTGCCACCAGCTACCATGTAAAAAAGGTGCGCATAGTATGCCAATTAATCCTTGGATACTGCGTGGATATATGCCTAAACCATTAAGATTTATGCCAGGTAGACTATTGATCACCTGTAGTACGAAGCAAATAACAACAATACTAAATATTGCGAAACGGGTACTAGTTAGTAATGACAGTGTGGTTGGCTTGGTTGCCATATAATCGCCCTAATTGACTTTAAGAGTTGCCAGTATAGGAATTGTATTTGCTAATGAAAAGCAATTAAAAAAGCACAGCATAAAATGCTGTGCTTAATTTTAATTATTACTCACTATTAACCTAATTTAGTTAATAGTTTTTTTGCAGCTAGTTCAGAGCTTGCTGGGTTTTGGCCGGTAATTACTAAACCGTCTTCTAGTGCTAATACACCCCAGTCGTCAGTTTTTTGATAATCGCCACCTTTTTTAATTAGCTCGTCTTCAACTAAAAATGGCACGATATCGGTAAGTTGCACTGCAGCTTCTTCAGAGTTAGTAAAACCAGTTACTTTTTTACCCGCTACTAGTGCATTGCCATCGGCATTTTTAACATTTAAAAATGCAGCACTTGCATGACATACCGCAGCAACAGGTTTTTGCTCTTTTACAAAGCTTTCGATAAGCGAAATTGAATCTGTGTTATCAACTAAGTCCCATAATGGACCGTGACCGCCTGGGTAAAATACAGCGTCAAAATCGCTAGATTTAACTTCACTCAACACTTTAGTGTTTGCCATTAATGTTTGCGCCGCGCTGTCTGCGTCGTAACGTTTAGTTGCATCTGTTTGAAAATCAGAAAGTGTACTTGTCGGATCAATGGGTGGTTGGCCGCCAGCTGGAGACGCTAATGTTACTTCAACGCCTGCATCAACGAAGGCGTAATAAGGGGCTGCAAATTCTTCTACCCAAAAACCTGTTTTTTCGCCAGTGTTACCAAGTTCTGCGTGAGATGTAAGAACCATAAGTATTTTTTTAGACATTGAATATATTCCTTCTGATGATTTGAATTAGTTTATCTTGCTTACCAATTACTATATGCACTAACACTGCTTTAAACAACGATGATAAATTTAACTTTATTGATTTAATTATTGATACAATGAAAAGGTTGAATTTAAAACACACTACGGAGCATTTATGAAAGTGTCGCTTGAGCAGTTAAAGAGCATGGTTGTATTTGCACAAATTGTAGAGCAGGGCAGCTTAACCGCTGCTGCTAAACAGCTAGGGCTTACGCGAGCAGTTGCAAGTTATCATTTAAAAAAATTAGAAACGCAGCTTGAAGTCACTTTATTAAATCGCTCAACTCGTACCATGGCGCTGACTGAGGCGGGCATTGCTTATTATGAGCGCTGTAGAATAATTACCGAACAAGCTAATGCAGCTAATCAGCAAATAGAAAATATAAAGAGTGAGCCACAAGGTTTACTTAAAATTAGCTGCCCTGTAAATGTGGGAATGCAGCTAATTGTGCCCGCAATAAATACGTTTAAGCGCCAATATCCTAAAATTCAAATAGACTTACAGCTTACTGACGATGTGGTTGATATTATTAAAAATGGGTTTGATTTTGCAATTAGGGGCGTGGCACTGAGTGACTCCAACTTGCAGGCAACCAAGCTGACTACAATGAGCACTTGTATTTGCGGTGCGCCGGAATACTTTGCACATTTTGGTAAACCTAAAACGCCTTTAGAGTTAGCAGAGCACCAATGGGTCGTTTATCAATTGGGCAGTAAAACATTAACACTTCAAAAAGATGGCAAAAAACACGATATTATAATGCAAGGCGGGCTAAGTACTAATAACGCAGCCGCACGTACTGCCTTTGTAGAAGCGGGGCATGGCATCGGGCGTATTCCGCTTTACGATGCGTGGCCAAAAGTACAAGCTGGGTTGCTTGAAATAATATTAGATGATTATAAAAGCAAAGATATTGAGCTTTACGGGGTATTTCCGCCAGGGGCTGCGGGCTCTAAAAAGCTACGATTGTTTATTGATTACTTAAAAGCATACTTTGTAAAACAGCATACCGCTTTAGGTATGCTGAAAAGTACTTAATGAGTAGTTTTTACAGCATTTATAAAGTTCGGCTAAATAATGCCACCGCTTGTTGATACATATTTATCGCAAGGGCTGCATCGTATCGCTCACCTTCATCACGCATAAAGGCATGCTGTGCGTTAACTTCCTGCCACTGGTAATTGATGCCTGTACTTACGCATTGCTGGTATATTTTAGCGCGGCCCTCTTTTGGCACATGCGGGTCTTGTTTACCCCATATAAAGTGAATTTCGCCTTGTATATCAGCCATACGCTCGAATGAGTTATTTCCAGGTTGCGCAGGTAATGTATTGCTGTGAATATCAGTTGCGTATAAACAAAAAGCCGCATTAATTTCAGGATTTAGTGCCGCTCTGTAAGCTAAGTGACCGCCAATACATACGCCCATTGTGCCGACGGTGCCTGTGCAATAGCTTTGTAATCTAATGAAGTCGATCATAGTTTGTGTGTCACTGTCGTGGTGCTCAAGTGGCTTTGCCCACTTGTCGGCATTGCCTTTGTCTTTACCTGTATCATCATAAGCAAGCACAGTGCCTATAGGGTTTAACTCATGAAACACTTCAGGCACTAACACTACAAAGCCATGGCTTGCTAAAATAGCTGCGCTGCGTGCGATGGGGGCAGTTTGCTGAAATATTTCAGAATAAAAAATGATAGCAGGGAACTGTCCTTGCGCTTGAGGGCGATATACAGTTGTTCGCATTAAACCGGTCGGTGTTGGCAAGTCAGCATTATGTTGTTGGATTATCATAAAAAGCGCTCAGTAAAATAAAATTATATATAATGATATGGTAACTGAGCGCGATAAAATAAACGACTTTTGTTGTTGAGTATTTATACCAACCTGCATAAATCTTTGATCAATTTAACGAATTAAATTTCACTATAACGTCGTTAAAAATTTTTTATTTAGAACAACTAGGGTCTGTTGATCTTTGCGGATTAAAATTTGTTCAAACTAGGGGCTATTTAATCGCGGCGCGAGGTTTGTAACCTAGTGGGCTCGATAACTGCTCTTGCGTTATTCTACTGACTTACATCCATGTAAGAATAAGTAAAAACCGAGCAACAAAGAGTAAATAGCCCCTAGAAAGAACCCTTTGGGCTGCGCCTGTTTGGCATTAATGCTACGTTATCGCCCATTTATGGGGAATAACCACACTACATAGGCTCTGCCTTGCCTAAATACCAAACAGACTGCTGCAAATTTAACCTTGAAAGATCAACAGACCCTAGATAAAAAAATTTTTGCCTAGTTCTAGCGTAATTTTCTTAACGTTAAATAGACCCCATATATAAGCAGATTGGTATTAAATACTTGCAGGCATTTTATTACAACTGGCGTAGTAACTTACCGTAGCTGGCCAATCTGAAAAAATACCCATTACCCCCACGTCCTTTGCGAGTACGTCGACTACCGTCATCATGTCGCCATCGTTATCTATAACATCAGCAATTGATTGATAGTAATAACCGCCACCTTCATTAAGCGGGCCCGAGCGCTCAAGGCTCCATGCAATAAGCTTTAAACCTGCTGCTTTTGCGTCAATAGCGTATTGCGATGGCACAATATTACTTTCGTTATCTATTGTTAGCATCATCCAAATTGGAGGAGCTAAAATTTTCACCCCATCAGCCACTAACTCATCCATACCCGGTTGCCATGTTTGTGGGTTACTTGGATCAAATCCGGCTTCACTGTCACGTCCATCTAGGTAAACGCTTTTATCTGCAAAGTCAGGATTAGTGTTAATCCAGTATTTTACGTCTTCAAGGTTAAATGATTGCGGATAAACTTTTGAGGCTGGCACACCCATTTGCGTGTACTCGTCTAGCATTTTTTGCGCATATTGTTCTTGCGTCATTCCATCAAATGGCATACTTACTTGTGGCGATTTTAGCTCTGGTGTCATTTTTACACCTAGCTCATTAAACAGTGCAATGCTTTGTTTATGGGTCATCAATGTGCCGTTGGTGGCATATAAATCAGTGCGCCAACTTGGTGTGCCATCCATGTAATCGGCAACGGTTGTTGCATTAGTGTTTGCACCATCCATTTTACCTTCAAGGGTTAAAAACTCCGCTAAGCTTATATCGCTGGTACAACATTTTGCAGAAGCGGCAATACCATTAGCAGGGTCGGCTGGTGTAAATGGCACACTGCATTTAGCTGCAAGTTCAGGAATGGCTAAAATATTAGTTGTGGTATGCAAATCGCATTGAGAGTGGCGACAAACAAGCTCTTTGTCGTTTGTAAATGTAACATCGCATTCAACAATGCCAGCGCCCATTCTCGCTGCCGCAATGTAGGCTTCTTTAGTGTGTTCTGGGTATTGCATTGATGCACCGCGATGACCAATAGAAAAATCGGTGCGGTAAAAAGGACCTTCGCTGCATGACTCTAATTTTGTTTTTAGTGTGCTTTGCGCCATATCATTAATTAAATAGTCAGGGCGAGTCCCTAGCTGAATATTTACTCCTTCAGCAACCTCTACAACAATGGGCGTAGGTACTTCAACAATTTCCACTTCGGTGTTGGTAACAACCACTTCTTTTTCTACTATTTCTACATCGTCGTCGCAGCCAGCAAGTGTGGCTAACAATATACAGCTTGTAAGTAAGGTAATACGTTTCATTGTTTATCCTTAAAAAGTAAAATTTGTACTACCTTAATGATTATTAATGACAATCTTGCTACAAGCTTATTAATTTACTTTTTTATTAAGCATTTGATTGACCAATAATGCACCTAACATTATAGCAGCCCCAATACTTAACCTGACTATATCGGCATCTCGGTTCCAGATCAGCACGTTAATTATAATCCCAGCTGGAATAAGCAAGTTATTCATAACTGCCAAAGCACCTACGTTGACAAGGGTTGCGCCTTTATTCCACATAAAGTAACCGAGTCCTGATGCAACCAACCCTAAATAAATTAGTATGCCCCACTGTGTAGAAGTGGTTGGTAATTTGTTTGAGTTACCAAATAATGCATAGCAAATTGTGGCAATTATAAGTGCGCCTATAAAAAACCATCCAAATACGGCTTTGTCATCAAGCTGATTGTTATTCATTAAGCGTTTGTAGGTAACTTGGCCTACAGCAAAACTTATATTCGCCCCTTGAACGATTAATAAGCCGATTATGAAATCGCTATTTAGGTTTTCGTAACGAATAGTAATTGCACCGATTACAGCAATAAGTGCGACTATAAAAAAGCGTGGGTTAAAGCGTCTGTTCAACCCATCATTTAGCAGGGTAATGTACAAAGGAGTCATTACAGTAAATAGCAGCACTTCGGGAACGGTTAAAAATAAAAATGAGTGGTAGTAAAAGCTATACATAACACCAAGTTGTATAGCGCCAATCAGCATAAGCTTTAAAGCTAAAGGTTTAGGCGTTTGTTTGAGCTTTAAAAAAGGTAAAAAAATCAGTGTTGCCAGTGCTATGCGTATTAATACGCTAAACCAAGCGTCAACTTGGCCTGCTAAGTACACACCAATTAAACTAAACGAAAACGCCCAAAGCAAAGTGACTGCAAATAAGTACTGCATAACCATCATCTTTTAATAAATATTGAGCTAAGTTTATCTGTTATATGTGAGGGTATAAACAATAAAAGCCCGCAAGCGGGCTTTTATAAAAGTGAGCTTAATAAATTAAGTTATTTACTCAACTAAACCACGGCGCTTAAGTAATGCGTCGGTAGTTGGTTTTTGACCTCTAAACTCAATGTAACTTTGCATTAAGTCGCGGCTGTTACCTTTAGATAGGATTTCTTTACGGAACTTATCACCATTTTTACGTGTTAAGCCGCCGTTGTTTTCCATGTGTGCAAAGGCATCGGCTGCAAATACTTCAGTCCAAAGGTATGCGTAGTAACCCGCAGAGTAACCACCGGCAAATGTATGGCTAAAGTAGTTTGATTTATAACGCGGTGGTACAGGGTAGTAATCAATACCGTGTGCTTTTAGCGCATCGCTTTCAAACTTTTGAACATCAGTAATTTTTTTATCTGAGCCAAACGAGTGCCATTCCATATCAAGTAAAGCAGCTGCTAAATATTCAGTGGTACCAAAACCTTGGTTGAATTTTTGCGATGCAAGTACTTTATCAAGTAAAGCTTGTGGAATTGGCTCACCTGTTTTGTAGTGTTTGGCGTAGTTAGCAAGTACCGTAGGTTCTATCATCCAATCTTCATTCGCTTGCGACGGAAACTCAACAAAGTCACGCGCTGTAGCAGTACCCGCTAAGCTTGGGTATTTAACGTCAGAGAATAAACCGTGCGCCGCATGACCAAACTCATGGAACATAGTTGACACTTCATCGAAGGTCATTAACGTTGGCTCGCCTGCAGCAGGTTTTGGTATGTTCTGCGCATTGTAAATAACTGGTTTAGTGCCTTTTAAGCCGCTTTGACTTACGTAAGCGCTCATCCATGCACCGCCACGCTTACCTTCACGTGCGTATGGGTCTAGGTAAAATAAACCGATGGCGCTGCCGTCAGCGTTGAATACTTCGTAGGCTGTAACATCTTCATGATAAACCGGTAAATCTTTACGCTCTTTAAATGTAATACCGTATAGCTTGTTCATTGCAAAGAATAAACCATCGTGAATTACAGAATCCATTTCAAAGTAAGGCTTAACAAGGGCAGGATCTAAGTCGTACTTTTCAGCACGTACTTTTTCTGCGTAAAAAGCCCAATCCCATGGTTTAAGCTCAAAGCTTTCACCTGAATCGTTAATTACTTTTTGAATAGCAGCTGCTTCAATTTTAGCTTTTTCAACTGCTTTTGGTGCTAAGTCATCTAAAATGCCATACACGTTGTCAGTTGTTTGTGCCATACGCGAAGTCATTACATACGATGCCCAATCTTTAAACCCTAGTAGCTCTGCTTTTTGAGCGCGTAGGTTTGTTTCTTCAATAATAATTGGGCCATTAGTTTTTGCTGCACGGTTAGCAGAGGCTTTAAAAATTTGCTCACGTAGGTCGCGGTTTTCAAGGCTTGATAAAATTGGCTGTTGAGTCGTATTTACTAGCGTGATCATGTAGCCGTCTTTACCTGCTTTTTTAGCAGCGGCCGCAAGACCTGCAATTTCACCTTCAGAAAGGCCAGCAAGTTTAGATTTATCGGTAACTACAATGACATCTTCTTTAAACGATTTTAAAATGTTTTGAGAAAACGCAGTAGAAAGCTCTGCAAGTTGTGAGTTGATTTCACGCATTTTTGCTTTTTCAGCGTCATTTAATTTAGCGCCTGCTTTTACAAATTGCTTATAGTAAAAATCCACAAGGCGTTGATCTTCAGCATTAAGCGAGTCTTTGTTGTCGTAAATAGTTTGTACGCGCTTGAATAATGCACCATTTAAGTAAATGTCGTCAGAGTGAGCAGATAATACCGGCGCCATTTTTTTACTTATACGTTGGTATTCGTCATCAGAAATCAAACCTGAAAGGTTATAAAAAGCAGCTGATACACGGTTTAGTAGCTCGCCAGACATTTCCATTTCAACTAATGTATTTTTAAAAGTTGCAGGAGCTGGGTTGTTAGCAATAGCTTGTATTTGCGCAGTATGCTGAGCAATACCAGCATCAAAGCCGGCTTCGTAGTCTTTTGTACCAAACTTATCAAACTCAGGTGCCATGTATTGTAATGGGCTTGGTTTGAATAAAACATTGTTTGCGTTCATGTCTTGCACTTGTGCTGCGCTCTCTTTTGCCATGTCTTGAGGTTCGTTAGAAGAACAAGCCGATAGGATTAGGGCACTAGCAATAGTAGTGGCGATCAGGGTTTTACGCATAATAACTCCATAAAAAGATTAGCCGAAATAGGCTTTGCGAGTCGAAAAACCTAGTTAACTTATCAAATTTGTGGGTTTATACAATAAAGTTTATCGGTATTAAGGGGGATTTGAACGCAAATTAGCTAATAATTAGTATTAAGGTGGGTAAAAGTAGCTCTAAAATTAAACGTTAAAGCTACTTAATTATACGATTGTGTGCTTGAGGGGGGGTTAGTTATAACCTAAGACAAATTTTTTCTCTGAGCCAAAGCTATTAGATTGCTGCCCAAACTCTTTATTAATAGTTGCTAGAGTTTGCTCTTGTTCGGCGAGCAAGCACAAAACTTTATTTCGGTAATCTAGGCTGCTTTCAAACAATTTTAAATCTACCTGCGGCTGCAAAGTAGCGAGTCTTTGATTTAGAGTAAGTTGTGTCATATGTGATCTCCAGTGCTTGTACACTATTTATATAGCACTCGGTGCAATAAAGAGTTAATAAATTGTTTATAAAATTCATATTGAACTTATTAACTTGGCGTTTTAGTTATATTATGACGTGCTAAGCTTAGCGAAAACTGAACCACACTTATTTTTAGTGAACAAATAACAATCAAAACAATATTGGGAACACTTATGACCCTCGAACAAATTAATCAATACTTAGCCTTTGTAATATTCACTTATAACGATGTGAATATTACAGTAGCAAAAGTAATTCAAGTGCCACTTATATTGTTTGCTATGTGGTTTGTAGTCACACGTATTGGCAAGCTTATTAAAAAAACATTACTCGCTAAAAAAATAAGCCAAGATGCAGTGCATTTGTTTACTCGCATTTACTTTATTTTAAGTATCGCAATTTTAATTTTTACATCGCTTGAAGTGCTCAGCATCCCGCTTACGGCATTTGCTTTCGTATCCGGTGCAATAGCCATTGGTGTAGGTTTTGGTGCGCAAAATATTATTAATAACTTTATCAGCGGTTGGATATTGATGTGGGAGCGCCCAATTCGCATTGGTGACTTTTTAGAGGTAGGTAACGCAAAGGGCGTAGTTGAAACTATTAATACGCGTTCTACACGTATTCGCCGAAATGACGGCGTACATATGCTTATACCTAATTCTCAATTGCTCGAAAATACAGTAACAAACTGGACGCTGATAGATGGTAATGCACGCTCATCGGTCAGTGTCGGCGTTGCGTATGGTTCAGACGTTATACTGGTTAAAAAGCTTATCCAGCAAGTGCTTGATGATCATGATGCAATATTGGTTAATCCAAAGTCATCAGTGTTATTTGATGACTTTGCAGATAGCTCGCTTGTATTTAATGCTATTTTTTGGGTATGCGCCGAGTCTGAAACCATGCTTAGAAAAGTGCGCAGTGATATTCGTTTTAGTATTTATGCTGTATTTGAAGAGCATGATGTAGTGATTGCGTTTCCACAGCGCGATATTCATATAGATGGTGAAATTGCTTTTAAAAGGTCGTAGTTCTAATAAAAAAAGTCGCTTGCGGGTGACTTTTTTTATGAGTAACCATAACGTTTCTATTTTGGGTTAATATGTAAAGCAATCCATTTTTCCTACTTTACTTCGCGATCTTCAATAAAGGACATATGTCCTCATTATTAGGTTTTCGCATCTAAATATTGATAAAAACACGTAATCTTGTAGTTAAATGTTGCAAAAAAGTTTCCATTTATGTTCATATTTATGCAGTAAAATTATTACACAATGGTATAATCTTAATCGTTCGTTCAGCCTTGTTACTCCGTTTTGTACTCTCGGTGATGAGGTCCGCGCGCCATATAGCAAGTCGCGAAAAATTGTACGAGCCCGCAATGAATACATTGCGCAACACAAAAAACCGTTGAACAAGAGTGCATACTAAAGGTTAATACCCGACATGAAATCATTAAAGAAATCTGCAATAGCGACAATTATTAACGCTGCACTACTATCTGCTGCTGGCACATCTATTTCAGCATTCGCCGCTGAAGAAGAAACGGCTAAAAAAAGCAATCAACTAGAAGTTATTCAAGTTACCGCCCGTAAACGCGTAGAAAATGCACAAGAAGTACCTGTAGCAGTATCTGCATTACAAGGTGATAACCTTGATGCATATAGCTCTGCAGGTATGGATATTCGCTTTTTAAATGCGAAAATTCCAAGTTTATCTATTGAGTCTTCATTTGGTCGTTCATTCCCACGCTTTTACGTTCGTGGTTTAGGTAATACCGATTTCGATTTGAATGCATCACAACCAGTATCACTTGTTGTTGATGAAGTAGTTCAAGAAAATGCAATTTTAAAAGGTTTTCCAGTATTTGATGTTGAACGCGTAGAAGTATTACGTGGTCCTCAAGGAACGCTATTTGGCCGTAACACGCCAGCTGGCCTTGTTAAGTTTGATACTGTTAAACCAAGTCAAGAATTTGATGGTTATGGCTCTGTTTCATACGGTAGCCGTGGTGCTGTAGATACAAGTGGTGCTGTAGGTGGTGCTTTAACTGATCGTTTATCTGCTCGTGTTTCATTATTATGGCAAGACAAAGACGATTACATTGATAACCAAGCTCCAGGCTTTGAAGCTAAAGATGAGCAAGGTGGTTATACTGAAAAAGCGGCACGCGTTCAGTTTTTATATGAAGGCGATGATTTTACTGCTTTATTAAACTATCACACACGTGACTTAGATGGCTCACCAATTGCCTTTCGTGCAAATGTAATTAAAGCGGGTACTAATGAGCTAGTAGATAACTACGAAAGTGATGTTGTTTATCAAGATGCGGCATCTCGCTCTACTCAACAAGTAGAATCTGAAGGTGCAAGCTTAAAGCTTGAGTGGGAACTTAAAAACCACACAATTACTTCAATTTCTGCATGGGAAAGTGCTGAAATATATTCGCGCGCTGATATTGACGGCGGTTACGGTGCAGCATTTATCGCTGATGGTAATTACCAAGGTCCTGGTACCATTCCATTTGCTTCAGAGAGTGCTGATGGTATTCCAGAGCAGGACCAGTTGACGCAAGAGCTACGTTTATCTAGTAACTTTGATGGTGACTTAAATTATCAAGTAGGTGTATTTTACTTTGATGAAGAGCTAACGATTGAAAACTTCAGCTACGATACATTCTCAACACCTAATGCAGGTGCTTTAAATGGCTATGTTCGTCAACAGCAAGATACTACAGCTTGGGCTGTATTTGGTTCTGTAGATTATACTTTTTCAGATGATTTAAAAGTAACAGCGGGCCTTCGTTATTCTGATGATGATAAAGATTTTGTAGCTGATCGTACACTTAGCCCAATTGGTGGCGGTGCATTACTTGTAGAGCGTGATGTTAGTGACGACCATGTTAGCTGGGATTTATCTGCAAACTATAAAGTAAACGACGATGTTAACTGGTACGGCCGTGTAGCAAATAGCTTCCGCGCACCTAGTTTACAAGGTCGTATTTTGTTTGGTGATGACGTAACAACAGCTGAGTCAGAAACGGTAACATCGTACGAGACAGGTATTAAATCAGACGTGCTAGACGGCCAAGGCCGTGTAAATGCAACTGTATTTTACTACACGATGGACGATCAACAGCTTACTGCTGTAGGCGGTGGTGCTAACTTTAACCGCTTAGTTAATGCAGATAAAACGACTGGCTATGGTTTTGAGTTAGATACGCAGTGGGTATTAAGCGATGAGTTTAATGCAACGTTTAACTTAAGCTACAATAAAACAGAAATTAAAGATAACGATTTAGCTGTCGCTGTTTGTGCTCAATGTACTGTAACTGACCCAATTAATGGTTCTGGCCTTGCTGTACTTGACGGTAATAGCTTACCGCATGCTCCTGAGTGGATCTCTAACTTTACGCTTCGCTACACTAAAGAACTTGCCGATGGTAACTTCTTCGCAAGCGGTGATATTTCTTATCGCAGTAAAATCAATATGTTCCTTTACGAATCAGTAGAGTTTGAAGGTAAAGAGCTTATTGAAACAGGTCTTCGTACAGGTTACACATGGTCTGAAGGCGATTACGAATACGAAGTTGCTGCGTTTGTTCGTAACTTATTTGACGAGCAACAAGTTATTGGCGCTGTAGATTTCAATAACAATACAGGTATTGTTAACGAAGAGCGTTATGTTGGTGCTGAATTTAAAGTTAACTTCTTCTAAAGATAACCTTAAATTATACTAATTTTTAAAAGCCTGCCTTGTGCAGGCTTTTATGTTTTTATAAAGCTGGTAAAGTAGCGTTAATTAATTTAAAGAGATAAAAAGATGGCTGGATTTTGGAATTACCGTGTAATTTTTTGTGAAGCAACGAAAGACGAAGCAGCGCAATATCAAATACATGAAGTAGAATATAACCTAAATGGTAAAGTAACTAACTGGTCAGAAACTGGCGCAGCCCCTTTTGGAACAACCTTAGATGAGTTGAAAGATGACTCTGAGCGTTTAAAAACTGCATTTGATAAACCAGTACTTAAAGTTGTACGTAAAACGCGTGGCTACGAGCTTGTTGATGTTGAAACGGGTGAGGAAGCAACGGGTGAGCCGCCAGCAGGCTTAACGCAATAACTGTATTTATATAAAAGGTGCTTAAGGCGCCTTTTTTATTGTCAAAATTTAGCACAAGTTAAATAAGGAATGAGGATGACTTTAAAAGCAATATTATTTGATATGGATGGCACATTAGTTGATTCAGAAAGCATGCACTTTGTATGTTGGAGTAAACTACTTAAGCCTTATGGTGTTAGTTATTTAGAAAATGATTTTTGTCAGCGCTTTTCAGGACGACCCACTTTAGAAGCTGCAATAGAGATTAAGCAAGAGCATAACTTATCAGTAAGCGCACAGTTTTTAGCAGATAAAAAATACCGTTTATTTGGCGAATATGTAATAACACATTTACCACCACTGATGCCGTTTACTGAGCAAACGTTGAAAGCTGTAAAAGCGAGTGGCTTAAAAATGGCGCTAGTAACGGGCAGTGCTAAAAGTGAAGCCATGCCAATACTGAAAGGTTTAGGGTTTTATGAGCTGTTTGACACGGTGGTAACAAAAGACGATGTAACTAATCCTAAACCTGCTGGAGACCCATATTTACTGGCACTTAAGCAGATAAATATACAGGCAGGCAATGCAATAGCCGTTGAGGATACATTTACCGGCGTTACGGCGGCCAACAACGCGTTGTTACGTGTTGTTGCCATTGCTAATAGCCACACTAAAGATCACGATTTCAGCCAAGCTACCTATAAAATGAGTAACTTAGATGAGTTTTGGCAATGGGTGCAATCTCAACTATAGTTTAAGCCAACTTTTACGTGCTTGGATGCGCCAATGTTTACTATTAAACACCTGCTTTTAATTGTTATTGTACTTTTTACGCAATGCATAAGTGCAGCACAACCGTCTGTTTTACTGGCTAAAGTATATGACGAAACTAAGCATTATGATGTAAGTAAATATTTAGTCAGTGAAAAATATGATGGCGTAAGAGCTATCTGGACCGGCACGGAGTTTGTAACTCGTAAGGGTAATATTATCAATGCGCCAAGTTGGTTTACAGCGCCATTGCCAAATGTATGGCTTGATGGTGAGCTGTGGACTAAACGTGAGCACTTTTCTGCGCTTAGTGGCATAGTCAGAACTAAAAAACCTAATAATCATGATTGGCAAACTATTACTTATAAAGTATTTGATATGCCAAATGAAAATCTGCCTTTTAGCACTCGCTATAAAAACTATAATGAGCTTATTACTAGCCTAAACTCGCCGCATATTAGTGCTGTAGTTCAATATAGCTTTACAAATAATGAGCAACTTACAGAGTATTTTGAGAACATAACTAAGCAGGGTGGCGAGGGCGTAATGCTTCATTTGGCCAGCGCGAAGCACAGCAATGGAAGAAGTAATGCATTACTAAAATTAAAACCTTATTTAGATGCAGAAGCGGTTGTAATTGCGCACTTACCAGGCAAAGGTAAATATCAAGGTATGTTAGGGGCATTAAGGGTAAAAACAGCGCAGGGGCAGGTATTCTCTATTGGTACTGGGTTTAATGATGCACAGCGCTCCATTCCACCGGAGATTGGTAGTATTGTAACGTACCGATTTCATGGCTTAACAAAAAATGGGTTACCGCGTTTTGCCAGTTTTTTACGGGTCAGAGATAGTTTATAACATTTATAAATTTTACAAAGTGTGCTAAATTGCGCGGCCTTTTTGGTAATGTGTGGTGAAGTATGTTTGTAGGTTTTGATTACGGTAGTTCTAATTGTGCTATGGGTGTAATGAGCGAGGGTAATGTTCAATTAGTACCGCTAGAGCAAGGAAAACATTACTTACCGTCTACACTTTACACTCATCACAGTGCGTTGGTTGTGGATTTTGTTGCTAAGCATTTACATGGCACAGCCCATGAGCATGACTTTTTAACGCAGCGCCAAGCATTATTAAATACCTTACCTCGTATTAAGTCAGACCTTGATTTACAACCTTCAGATGAAACCCTATTTATTGGTCGTGAAGCGATTAGCGAGTACGTGCAGTTTCCTGAAGAAGGCTATTTTGTTAAGTCTCCTAAATCATTTTTTGGTGCAACAGGTTTAAAGCAAGGTCAAATTAACTTTTTTGAAGATATCGCAACCGCGATGATCTTAAAAATTAAGCAACGCGCTGAGCTCTCTTTAGGTAAAACACTTACACAAACAGTGATTGGTCGCCCAGTAAACTTTCAAGCTGTGGGTGGTGAGCAATCAAATCAACAAGCGGTCGGTATTTTAGATCGTGCTGCTAAACGCGCTGGTTTTAAAGACGTAGAGTTTTTATATGAGCCACTTGCTGCGGGTATCGATTACGAGAGTGATTTAACTCAGGATCAAAAAGTACTCGTTATTGATATTGGTGGTGGTACAAGTGACTGCTCATTTGTACAAATGGGCCCAAGCTTTAGAGGAAATAGTCAGCGCGATGGCGATTTTTTATCTCACAGTGGTAAACGTGTTGGCGGAAACGATTTAGATATTGCTTTGAGCTTTCATGGTTTAATGCCGTTATTGGGTTTAGGTAGTACGTTTAAATCGGGTTTGCCTTTGCCTAATCAAGCGTTTTGGCAAGCGTGTAAAATTAACGATGTAAACTTACAAAGCCAATTTTATAGCGAAAGCCATACCCGAGAGCTAAATGCACAATTACGTGATGTAAGTGCGCCTGAGCTTTATAAGCGTTTAATACATTTACAGCAAAACAAGCAAGGCCATCAGTTAGTACAACAAGGTGAAGCGGCTAAAATAGCACTTTCGTCTGCTAGTGCGTTTGATTGCGATTTAAGCTTTTTAGATAGTGGGCTGAATAAAAATGTATCGGTAAGCGATTTAGCTGTTGCCGTTGAGAGTAGTATTAGCCAAATAGTTACTTTAGCAAAACAAGCAATCAGTGACGCTGCGACCACGCCAGACATTATCTATTTAACAGGCGGTAGTGCACAATCACCATTGATAAAAGCGGCTTTAAGTGAGCACTTAGGCGATATAAAAATGGTTAACGGGGATCACTTTGGTAGTGTAACCGCTGGCCTGACTAAATGGGCCAGCATGCTTTATAAATAACCTAGATTACAATTGAGATTTAAAGATCTATTTGTCGGGTTGCGAGGTATTTTTCGTAATCTGGCAATGTGCGTTCAAGCTCTACATCCATAAGTGGTGAGCTTAATAACATATCTGCACTTACCTCATTACACGCCACCGGAATATTCCAAACAGCGGCTAAACGCAGCAGCGCTTTAACATCAGGGTCATGAGGCTGTGATGCTAATGGGTCCCAAAAAAATATTAAAACATGTATCTCATGTTCTGCTATTTTTGCGCCAAGTTGTTGATCGCCGCCCATAGGACCACTTAAAAGCTGAACTACATCAAGCCCCGTGGTTTTTTGGATTAAATGCCCCGTAGTACCTGTGCCATATAAAGTGTGCTTACTTAGTATTTCTTTGTGTTTTTCACACCATAATTTTAGTGCTGCTTTTTTACCATCGTGTGCCACTAAAGCAATATTTTTTTGTGCGGGAAGAGATTGTGTTTTTTGTTCCATGCTAATTCTTTTTATTGGTGAACCTAAACTCGGAAGAATAAACCTCTTAACCAAAGTGCAGGTTAGTTAAAATAATAGATTGATAGCAAGGGCAATAAATACAATGCCAGTGATCCTATCAATCCAAAGTTGGCTATTTGGGTTACGTCTAAAAAACTGTGCAATTTTGTCGCCAAAATAAATATACGTGCAGTCAATCGGAAAAGCAAAAAGAGGGTAAAGTAAGCCAAAAAAAGCGAGCTGAAAAGTAGCCGATGAAAGCGTTGGATCTACAAATTGCGGAATAAATGCAATAAAGAATAATGCTACTTTAGGGTTTAGTACTTCAGTCATCATGGCCTGAAACATGACATTACTTTTTTTACTGGTACTTATATGCGGTTTATCGGTTTGCTTGTCATCAGATGTCGGCTCTGGCTGATTTAGCGTGCCTTTAATCATCATAAACCCTAAATAGCATAAGTATGCTGCGCCTGCGTATTGCACTGCTGCATAGGCACTAGGGGAAGCTTTTAGGACTGCGCTTAGGCCTACAACAGCAAATAGCGTATGAACAACCCCACCTAATGCAAAACCAAAAGCACTTTGCATACCAGCGCTTCGACCATTAGCAAATGTTTGCGCCATCAAAAATGCATTTGATGGCCCAGGCGCTACTGCCATTAAAAAGCTGGCTAATAAAAATGAGACTAGAAAGTCAGGATTGATCATTGAGTACTTTTAGCAGGGTGTAAAGTATGTGCTTTTTTACTCATTAAAATAAGCCAAAGCGGAACTAGTAATAACAAGTGAAAAGCAATCAACCACGGTGTGCTTAGCCCTAAATATTGGGTTAAAACGACAAGTATACTTGCGCCACTCATTTGCATAGCACCAAGTAATGCAGAGGCTGTGCCTGCTTGTTTAGGAAAGCTAGACAGAGACATTCCTGCAGCAGAGCCTAAACTTAAAGCAAACCCTAATGCAGCAATTAAGATAGGTAGCATAAGTGCAAATGCTGTTTCTATATGACTCAAGGCTAGCATTAAAATGCCTGAGGAAACCAGTACACTCACACCGACACGCAAAGCACGTTGGCTATTTCGTTTAATGTAGGTTGGTAAAATAAAACTAGCGACAATACTTATTACGGCATTTAACGTAAACCAAAAAGTAAAGTCGGCTACGGTGCCCCCTAAATGTGTAATAAGCCAGCCTGGTGCGAGCGTTACATACACTAATATGGCTGACATTGAGACCATACAAATTAGGCTATTAAACAAAAATACCGGTGTTTTAATAATCGGAGTAAAGCGACGTAAATCTAAAATATGCCCCTGATAATGACTATCAGCAGGGCGCGTTTCTTTAAAAAAGAATAGGGTAACAATAAGGCCCAAAATAGCAAACGCGGTTAAAAACATAAAGTTCATACGCCAGCCAAACTGTACGGTAAGCCAAGCCCCTAAAATAGGTGCCATTGCCGGAATAAAGCACACAATCCCGTTAAGGTAGGTAATCATTTGTCCGCTTCGTTCACTGCCATATTTATCACGCACTATCGCAAATGCGACCACAAATGTGGCACACGCTCCAAATCCCTGAAAAGCACGTGCTATTAGTAATATCCCAAAAGAAGGCGAGTAGTATGCGAGTAATGCAGAGCTTGCATACAAACTAATGCCCACTACTGCCACTGGTTTTCGGCCAAATCTATCAGCCAAAGGGCCCGCAATTAATTGGCCTAGACCTACTGTTAGCATAAAAATAGCAACGGTTTGCTGTACTTGTTGTTCAGTAACTGCAAATTGTTCTGCAATAGTTGGAAAAGCAGGTAGGTAAATATCGATTGCCATAGGGCAAAATATAACGAGTAACGCTAAGATAAGTAACAAAGTCATATTAGGTTTAGCGGGCTGTGTTTGCATTGAGTCTCCTTTTGTCGAGTATTTTAGGTGGGCACTCATAAAAAAGAAAGGGCTTATGACCCCTGCATAGGTCGTCATTCTTACTTTTTGATTAGATTAAGCTAAAAAGCCAGCATAGATGCACTTTTTAAAACTGGTCTGATGTGTTAATTTTAAAAAAGTAACTGTTGATGGAAAATAATAATGAGTAATAAATCTGCACTTGTACAAACATGGCATAAATTTAAGCGCCTACCTTTTGGGAATTGGCTTTTTACTAAAGCTGTTTGCTTTAAAGCGCCATATTTTGGTTCGATGAAACCTTACGTACTCGATTTGAGAGAGGGCCATTGTAGTGCGGTGGTTAAAAATCGTCGCAGCGTTCATAATCATATTGGTACCATTCATGCTATTGCGCAGTGTAACTTAGCTGAATTGTGTGCAGGTGTAATGGTTGATGCAACAGTGCCAGTTAAAACGCATCGTTGGATCCCAAAAGGGATGACAGTTAGGTATTTGGCTAAAGTAGATACAGATGTACGAGCAGTCGCTGAAATTGATTTACCACACAAGTGGATTGATAAAGAAGACTTAGTAGTACCTGTTAAACTGTATAATACCCGCAATGAGCTTGTTTTCACTGCAGATATTACTATGTACATTACTGAGAAAAAGTAACTTACGTAAAGCTGATTTGACTTAGCTTTTATCCGCGGCTTGTTTATTTACAAATGATAAGTCGCTGCCATCTTCTTTCAATAATGCTTTAACTTCTTTTGCGGGTTTTAGTTCTTTCGAAATTAGTTCCGGCTCTTCTTTTTCAAAGCGTTGCTTTAAACTGCCTTCAATTACTGCGCCTGCATCAATACTCAATGTATCGTGAAATACATCGCCATGAACATGAGCGCCACTTTGTACTTTTACTTCACTGGCATTAATAGACCCAATAACTTTACCTTTAACAATAACGCTTTTAGCTTCAACAATACCTTCAACAACTCCCGCTGAGCCAATAACTAAATGCTCCACTTTTATGTCACCATCAATACGGCCATCAAGCTGTACTTCACCTTGGCTAACTAAAGTGCCTGTAAGACGTACGTCTTCAGAAATAATAGACGGTGTATGATTCACTCTTTTTAAATTAGAGCTAACTGTTTTTTGTTTTTTTCTACCAAACACGAGAAAGCGCCTTTGTTATTTTTAGAGGATTGACTTGTTTACCATTAAGTAATACTTCGTAGTGTAAATGTGTGCCTGTGCTTCGGCCAGTGCTGCCCATTAGGCCGATTACATCATGTTTAGTGATTGATTGACCTTTCTTTACTTTAATTTTATTTAAGTGTCCAAATCGAGTCACTAAGCCATTTTTATGTTCAAGCTCAATAAAGTTACCATAACCACCATTACGACCGGCACGAAGCACTACAGCGTCTGCTGGAGCGAATATTTCGGTTTTATGCCAACCGGCTAAATCAATTCCTTTATGAAAGGCATGATTACTATTCATAGGATCTTTTCTAAGGCCAAAATTACTCGAAATATAGTATTTAGCTTTAGCTAAAGGCAGGGTGTTTGGTAGCTCAGTTAAAAAGTTTTCTAAATTATTTAATATTAATAACTTATCAACGATGGCTAAAAAGTGGCTCGGAATTTTTGTTTCGTTAAATATATCAAGTGGCCCACCTTGTGCAGTTGTCTGGGCGCTTAATATTAGGTGTTGCTCAAGCGCAGACTCAATTCCTGCGCCTTTGACCATAGCTAAAATGGCTTGGTGACGTTCACTAATTTGGTTATCTAAATAGGTAAAGCTTTGCTCATACTGATTATTTAAGTTGGCCACTCTTGTTGCGAATGTGATTGGAGCGATTAACTGTGCTTGTTTACCTTTTTGATTTTCATCGACTAATGGCTCATGAAATTCATTGCCATTTTCATTAATAGGTACATCAAGTTCTGTATCAAGCTTAATAACATCTTTGCTAATTGAAGCAGGAAGGGATTCTATCATGCTTTGCAGTAGCGCCTGCTTTTGCTCAAGTATTGCAAGTTGCTCTAACTGCGTTGCTTGAAGGGCTTGTTGCTCACTGACTTTTTGTTGCCACAGCGTTTGCTCGGTTATTTGATTTTGTTTTATGTCAGAGATTTTATTTGTTTGTGTATAAACACGAAAGCTCGAAATACTCAGCCAAGTAAAAGTGACTAAAATAAGCAACGCTACAAGAAGTTGAAACCAAGAGGCTAAAACAACATGCTTAACTTCGCCATTTTGACGAATAAGTAGCTGACGAGCAGGGAAAAATTTATGATAAAAAGACTTTATAAATACTGACATGGCATATAAACACTGGCTATTAACCGAATTAAGATAGCAATTTGAGTTAAAAAAGCTAGAAAAAAATTGTAACTGTTCAAAAATTAATAAAAAAGGGCTGCTTTTAGTAAGCAGCCCTTTTAATAAATTTTTTAATATGCGTATTATTTTGCCGGCAGTACAGTACTCTCTACAGAGCCAAAACCTATACGTGCATAGCCTTCTTTTTCACACCAGCCACGCATAATAACGTTATCGCCATCTTCTAAAAAGCTGCGTTGTTCGCCATTACTTAGCGTGATTTTTTCTTTACCGCCACGAGAAAGCTCAAGTAATGAACCTGCTTCTTCGTGCGTTGGACCCGACTGAGTGCCCGAACCTAGCATGTCACCTGGCATAAAGTTACAGCCATTTACTGTGTGATGAGTAACCATTTGTGCCACAGTCCAGTAAGAGTGCTTAAAGCTAGATGTTGATACGCGCGTTGGGTTATGGCCTTCGCTACGCATTTTTTGCGTTTGAATTTTAACATCCATTTGAATATCAAAAGCACCTTGGTCGCGATTCGCTTTTGATTCTAAATAGTCCATAGGCTGTGGATCGTTTTCATCACGTGTCCAGCTTGTTCTGTAAGGCGCTAATGCTTCGGTTGTTACAATCCAAGGCGATACAGTTGAGGCAAAGTTTTTAGCTAAAAATGGACCAAGCGGTTGGTATTCCCACGCTTGCAAGTCACGTGCTGACCAATCGTTAAATACACAAAAGCCAAATACATGGTTTTCAGCATTTTCGATAGCGATTGCATCGCCCAGTGCATTGCCTTTACCTAAGTAAATACCCAGCTCTAGTTCGTAATCAAGGCGTTTACAAGGACCGAATGATGGCACTTCTGCATCAGGAGCTTTAGTTTGGCCTTTAGGGCGATGAAATGTTTGACCCGATACGTCAATAGATGAAGAGCGACCATGATAACCAATAGGTACCCATTTATAGTTAGGTAGTAATGGGTTATCAGGGCGAAATAAACTACCCACAGCTGTAGCGTGATAAATAGAAGTGTAAAAGTCGGTGTAATCACCGATGCGACAAGGCAAAGAAAACTCTATATCAGACTGTGCAACCAATGTATCGCTAAGCGCTTGTTGGTGCTCAGAGCCTGCTCTTAGTGCTTTTGAAAGGGCTAAACGAAGGGCTGACCAATACTGCTTCCCTAAACCCATAAATGTATTTAAGGTTGCTTCACTTGCTGCATCAGCGGCTGTTTTAGCGTCACCTGTTAAAACATTTAATTTACTCAGTTTTGCTAAATCAATTACTTGGTCACCAATTGCAACACCACCACGAAAGGCCTCATCAGACCCTTTACAACGAAATTCTGCAAACGGTAAGTTTTGAATCGGGAAGTCGCAATTATCAACATTAGCTGATTCTACCCAGCTGGTTAAATTAATATTGTGGGTTTCGTTAATTAGGCTCATTACATTTCCTTTGGATTTTACTGTATGGCGACAAGGTATAGTTTATTTAATCATACTTGTACTTGGCGCCATACTTTTTAAACATTAAAACGACAAAAAGCAGCGAAGTTCGCTGCTTTTAATTTACTCAAATATTTTATAAAACGCCGCGACGCTCTTGGTCACGTTCGATTGATTCAAATAATGCTTGGAAGTTACCTTCACCAAAGCCACCATCATCAACGCGTTGGATCATTTCTATAAAGATTGGACCAAATAAGTTTTTAGAGAAAATTTGTAATAAATAACAATTTTCACTTTGGCTATCTACGAGTATCTGATGCTCACGAATTTTTTCTTTATCTTCAGCAACCCAAGGTACACGGTCAAAAATAGTATCGTAGTACTCTGGGATAATATCTAAAGTGGCAATTGTTGATTTATCAAGCTTATCAAGAGAGCTTACTAAGTCATCTGTTAAAAACGCTAAATGTTGAACGCCTGGGCCGTTGTACTCACCAAGGTATTCATCAATTTGGTTGTTATCGTTACCTTTACCTTCGTTTATTGGAATAGAGAAGGTGCCGCATGGCGATTTTAGTGCATAGGAGATAAGCGCTGTTTTTTGACCTTTAATGTCAAAGTAGCGTACTTCAGTAAAACCAAATACGTCTTTATAAAAGTTAGCCCATTTTTCCATGGTGCCTTTATAAACGTTATTGGTTAAATGATCGATTCGGATAAAGCCTTTATCTTCTACAACATTTTGCGTTTCTAAGTCTTCAAAATCACTTTCGTAAATAGTGCCTTTGTCGCCAAATTGTTCAATAAAGTAAATTAGGCTGTCGCCAATACCATAGATTGCAGGGTAAGGCATATTTTTATGCGTTGAGTCGGTCGCTGGTTTTGCACCACGTTCTACTGCAGTTTCAAATGCTTTTTGCGCATTCTCAACACGCCAACCCATTGAACAAATAGCAGGGCCATGGCTTTTAGCAAATTCTGCAGAAAAACCTTCACGCTCGTTATTCAGTAAAAAGTGAATATCGTTTTGGTTGTAATAAACAATGTCTTTACCTTTGAATTTTTTAAGCTTAGAGAAGCCAAAATCAGTAAATACTTTATCCATATAATCAGCATCAGGTGTTGCGTACTCGGTAAATTCAATACCGACTAAACCCAAATAGTTATTTACTTCACTCATTATTATTACTCCCGCAATTAAGCACTGCGATTATGTGTTGTTGTCATATTGCAGTAGATAATCAACCAGATTTTTAATTTGGGGAAGAGGAGGGCGCTATTTAGTATGTAGCGCATGTGTAAATTTTATAGGACGGTTATTATAAAGTTACGTGTTTGTAATACAGTTAAGTAAAATGAAGTTATATGGTATAAATTCAAGTGGGAGTGCTTGTTTTTAAGTTATTGTATTTAAATACTAAAAAGGAGGTTTAACCTGCGCTAAACCTCCTTTTACAATTAATAAGTAAAAGTCTTTTTGTATGTAATTGTTTACACTTTAAGAGCCGTTACCAAAGAACTTGTTCCGTTGCTCTATCCACACGTTAGTTTTAATTGCTGGAGCTGCTTGGTAATGGCGCTCAATGGTTTGATTTAGCACTCGCGTCGGTTGCTCAAAAGACAGCTTTTGTTGTGCGCCGCCCATACTTTTAATTTCATCTCTGGTCATAGCACGTCCTGCATAAAGCAGCGAGTTTAAGTACCCTGGTACTGTTTCGTAATTGTTATCTGTAAAAAGCAATACAGATTGATTGAGTGCCCAGCGACTATCGATTTCGCCATCCTCTTTTACGCCAGCAAGTTCTCCATCTATATAGACTTCAAACACCCCATTGGTTGGTGCTGTATAAAATACAAAAGCTATACGATGCCAAGAGTCAGGTTGTGTATTGCCAAAATAGCCGCTATCGCTAGTTGCTTGTCCATAGCCGCCGCTTGGGTCAATAAACATATCGGCATCATCATTAAGATAATCAGTTGTATTGGCTTGCATAATTGCACGGTAAATATCTTTACCTTCTGCGGGCCAGTATAAATCCATTACCAAGGTGTAGTCAGACACCATTCCTTCATTTGCAAAGTCACCATTTGCTGGTGTGTTTAAATCAATAAGCAAGCCTTCTGTTGGAGCGTGGCGAGAAAACGCCATAACACCTGAAGGACCATCACTTAAATCATCAATATTTAATTGAGTAGTGGTGCTATATTGTGTCTCCGCAGTGCCCCAATTTGTTTCATCTGGATCAAAGTAGCTAAGTACCGAAGGTCCAAAATCAGCTGCTAACGGGTTGTTAGTATCGTCAAAGTTCCATATGGTTACATTTGCTAAGTTGTTGCATGAATAAAGTTCGGTGTCAGTGTCAAGGTGTAGGCACTGACTTGTTCTAGCACGTGCATATTTATCAAGTAGCCACCAAGCTTCAGCTATTGGTTCTACGTTTGAGAATGTAACACTATTAAAAAATAAATCAGGATTCAAAGCTGCTCCTTTAAATAGTGCAACTTCGTAATTATTAGTGGGTTGTATATCTTCAGGTTTAAGTAAAAACCAATCTGGTTGACTTGCAAACATCGTTGTTAAGTCGCTTCCCGATACAGTTACTTTATAAATAGAGTTAAACCCTGGCGTATTTGATGGCTGTCTTTCTACGTAAAAAGCTTTATGGAAGTCTTCTTGAGTCAGTGTGCCGGGTGTCCAGCGCTTTTGTACTAGTTCAGGATTAAGTAATGCTGCGCTAATTGTGCTTGAATGTTTTGCGGCTAAGGCGGTGATTTCGGCTAGCTGCGCATCAGTTGGATAGTTTTCAGAAATAGCGATTTCAGTTTCCGCATCGGGAGCATAACGCCCCATTATCTCATCTATAGCTAGTTTTGTTGCCTCATCGCGTTCATCAATTGTATCGGTTTCAATCGTTTTGTAATCAACAACTGGGGATGATTTATCAGCTAAATTAAAATTAAGCGTTAAGTCAGTAATACCTTTAGCGTAAAAGTCCGGTTGTAAAACAATAGCGCCGTTATCAAGGGTTGTGTAGCTTTCCCCACCGTGTGTATGGCCGCCAAGTACTAAGTCTATACCGGGTACGTTTGTTGCCATATCAGTATCTTGGCCTACACCTAAATGGCTCAACATAATCATGTAATCTACATCATCACTGTATTGGTTTACGATGCTTTGTGCGATTTGTTGCCATTGCCAGCTCATTTTAAATTGTTTAATAAAATCAGGGATCGGATCATCTTGAATTGGTTCATCTAGCTCATTCCATGGCACTGAGGTCATGCCAAACACACCAAGTGTAATACATCCTACTTGAACTTTTGCAAATCCTACGCCTGCAAAATCTTGTAGTTGCTCTGCTTCATAACGAGTATTACTAGCAAGTACGATTGCATTCTCGTCTTGGGAATAACTTAGTAATTTTTCAGGGCCCCAAGCATAATCATGATTTCCAACGACTCGCAGGTCAAACTGCATTGCTTTTATAGCTTCTTCTGTTGCGGTACCTTGTGATAATTGCTCAGCAACGGTGCCTTTTTCATAGTCGTCACCACCGTTTGTAAATAAGGTGTGCGGAGTTTGGCTTGCTACTTGGTTGTAGTAGGCTTTGATCCGGCTGAAATATTGCTCTTCATAGCCAAAGCGAGCATGTAAATCTGCAACGTGAACAAACCTTATCGATTGCTCTGTTGCATTAGCGTCGCAAGTTGGGCCGATATTTGCGAAAGCTTCATTGCGCTGCATTTGTATTGCATATGTGCCCAGTGTTGTTACTTGAGCGCTAACAAATCCATCTAAAACTATTGAATTTGTAACAGTATCCCAATTAGCGCCTGATAGTTTTGCGATAAACAGTTGTCCGCCTAATGCATAGTCATCAGGGATTTTTATTGTGATGGTAATAGGTTTTTCAAGAGTAAGCGTGGAGGGCGTAAGCGCGTGTAAATCAGAAATTATATTTTGTTGTATATTCGTCTCATCTAATAATGTTTTCTCGTAGGTAAGCTCTACATCACTAGAAATAGCACTGGAAGGTGCATTAAATATAAAATTGCCTTCGTCTAATGTAGCCTCTAAACCATTAGCGCTTGATAGCGTTAATTTGCTAGGTTCAGGCTCAACAGGATCGTTTGGATTAACCGTCACTTCATCACCGCTACCACAGGCAGTTAGAATAAAGCTAAGAAATATAAATATAATAACACGTGATATCGTTAACGATTGCATCTACGGATGTCCCTGAGTCTATTCAATAACCAATCAGGATATAATATCAGTTAACGGGGGCAGGGCAAAGTTGAATAAAAAATTCCCCCATAGAAGCTATGGAGGAATTGTCTTAGGTTATATTGCTACATTTGAAATAAACAATAATTAAGAGACTTTCTCTTCTAAACCTTGTTTTTCCCATACTTTAGCTTTAAAAGTCATTAGTACTAAAACAACACCAACACCAATGCTAAATAATGCAATTTGTAAGTATAAGTTAGGAATTTCATCAACATTATTCGGATCGAAATTACCAGCAAGTAAACCTGCGATGATGTTACCGATTGAGTAAGTTAATACAAACACACCCATCATTTGGCCAGTGTAACGTTTAGGCGATAACTTACTTACAGCACTTAATGCTACAGGGCTTAAACAAAGCTCACCCACTGTATGTAAAAAGTACGTAGTAACAAGCCAGTAAGGCGCAACTTTTAAGCCTTCAGCTGCGTAATGAGCCGCCATAAACATAACTAAAAAGCCTGATGCCATGATAATTAAGCCAATTGCACATTTAACGCTGTAGCTAGGTGATACTAAGCTTTTAGATAAGTTAATCCAAAGCGCTGCAAAAAATGGCGATAAAGCAATAATAAACAGTGAGTTTAATGATTGAAACCACGTTGTAGGGATTTCAAAAGTACCAATAAGACGGTCAGTATAGTCGCGAGCAAATAAGTTTAATGATGAACCAGCTTGTTCAAAGCCAGACCAAAAACATGCAGATGCAATACATACTAAAAATAGTGCCCACATTCTTTGTTTTTCGGCATCTGTTAAATTACCTGTAAAGTAAATAACTCCAAAATAAACAAAAAAGATAATAGTAAATACAATCGCTGTGTAACCTGCAACTACAGTTGGATTAATAACAATAGCGCCGGTCATTGCAGCCGTAGTAACTGCAGCAGCTGCAATTACAAATGCAGCAATACCGCCCCATGCACGTGAAGTACCTTTAGAGCCTAATGGATTAGCAGGTAAAGCACTGTGCTTTGGTAAGTTATTAAGTGTGAGTTTGTACTGCACTAAACCAATGGCCATACCTACAGCTGCCGCACCAAATGCCCAGTGCCAGCCTACGTTCTCCATAAAGTAACCACATACGTAGTAACCTATTAAAGAACCCATGTTAATACCCATGTAATAAATAGCGTAACCGCCATCACGACGCTCATCAGCATCGCTATATAATTGGCCTACCATTGCACTGATATTTGGTTTTAGTAAACCAGTACCTGTTGCTACAAATATTAAGCCAATAAAGAAAGAATAATCATGTGGAATAGCCAAAATAATATGGCCAATCATAATAATTATGCCGCCATACCAAACTGCTTTTTGACCACCAAACAATCTATCAGCTAGCCAACCACCTGGTAAGCCTAAAAAGTATACTGCGCCTGTGTACAAACCATAGATTGCAGCAGCTGATGCAACAGTAAAGGCAAGGCCTTCTTCTTGTAAGCTTGCTGTCATGAATAATACGAGCATAGCTCGCATACCGTAATAACTCATTCGTTCCCACATTTCAGTGAAGAACAATGTCGAAAGTCCTTTAGGGTGGCCAAACCAACCACTATCTGGAGCTGAACTCATATTTACTTCCTAACTTTAAGAATTGTTGTAATGGCCTTATAATTTTTTGCTTTAGCTATCTTAGTATTTAGTCATACTAAAATGCTCGACCATCAGTTTATTATTTGTAGCTAAGATAATGATTTGCTATATGGTAGTAACACCACAAGGTAAGAGACACACCCTTATCCTAGTTACAATTGGGCACAAGTATACATATACCTTAGTGCTAGGGGAAGTATTGCGCGGTGTATCACCTTATGCCAAGTTAGAACTCAGCATAAGGAACAATAGGGGTACCTGGGAACTCAAGCGTTCCATAAACAGGGTTAAAATAGTAACGTATGTAAAGTTGACCAAAGTTTGGTTCGTAAAAGTCAGAACGATCGATGGCTAAGTAGCCACCAAAAAACCAATTCGGCGTTATTCTATACTCAAAACTACCTTCAAGATTATATGAAACCCCAGAACTTGTTTCACCTTCAAATACAGGGTCAACACCTGTTATTGATTCTCTATCATACGCAGCTATTTGCAAATCGCTATCGTTAGGGAAGAAATCAATAGATTGAGTTTTTGTTTGTGAGTACGAAACACCGGTCTTTAATCTATAAACAAAATCATCACCCCAACGTGCGTCATAAGTGAGTGGCACGGATAGACCTACATAGTTTTGCGGGCTGTAATAACCACCATGGCCCCATGTTTCTTCACTTAAATTATACTTGTATGCCCAATGTAATAAGCTAGCGCCTACGATAAATTCACGCTTTTGATTGCTTATTACACGGTAATAAGTACCACCCATCATACGATAGCGTTGGTTGTCTTTTACATTTTGGCCTTTATAGAGGGTAAAGTCGGCGCTTGACCAAAAACCCCATTTTCCGCCTAAGTCGTGTGATACATTAGCTGTTAGGCCTGTAGAGCGTACGCCCCCCCAAACTTCACCTGTATTTACATCTTTTAAGCCTGCATAAGAAAGCACTGAATTTGTAACTGGGCGCTTTTCAAGTTCTAGGCTGTATCCAAAGTCGCCAAAACTGTCTGCGTAATTTACACCCCACACAAAGTCTTCAATTAAAAAACCAAGTGGGGTAGTGCCTACATCTACACGCCAGTTTTCGTTTTGCCAACCAATACCTATATCTACACCACTTTCCTCTGGTGTCACTTCATCGACTGAACAAGTGAAAATACATAAAGCACCTTGTCCGTAGCGACTACCAGCGAACTGCTCATCAAAGCGAGTTGTTTGTGCGCTAATAGTAGTCGGGTCTACTTTAATAAAACCTTGGCCTTGCCAAAGTGGAAAGTAAGCTTCAATCGGTACTAAGCCCGCACCAAGTGTTGCTTCACTTTCGGTGCTTGTTTGTCCACTAAAGTTAACACCTATGGCAATGTATGCTTGGTTTTTGTTTTGCTCGTTTATTAGCTCACGTTTAGCACCGTTTACATACCATTGATCGTTTTCATCTATTTTTAAAAGCGCTCCGTAAAGCTCTTTTTCGTTTAAAGTACGATTAGGTGACAGGGTTTGTGCGTACCAAGATTGTGCTTGTTCGGTTTCATTAAACTTACTGGCTACTTGAGCACCTAAATAGCGTAACTCTTGATCGTTTGGTGACTTTTCAATAAGTTGCTTAGCTAAATAAAGTGCATCCCCAGAGTAATTGAACTCATTAAGAGATGACATGATTTGGCGTTGTAAATAACCCTCTTGCGATGTGGTTTGCGCTATCGCTTTTTGCGTAACTTCTTTTGCTTGAAAGTCATCTCCAAGTTCTATGTATGCATTAGCAATAGCGAGAAGCGCTTGAGGCTCAATTGTTTGACTACTTTGTACTTTTCGCTGATATAAGATAACGGCTGCTTCATATTGTTCTAGCGCTAAGTTTGCATTAATAAGGGCAGTTGTTGTTGCTGGAATATCTTTATATTTTTGATCAAGCTGATTGAGCTTAGCAATTAAGTCACTGCCTGTATAAAACTGGTTTAGGTAGTTATTTTGTAACTGCACATATTGAGCCGTTTCGTTTTCAGAAGCGCTCTCTGGTAACACGTAATCCTCAAACCAGCGTTTTATTTCAACTTGGTTATCTTGCTCTAGTATCCACTGGCCTTGTAAAAGGTGCCAATAAGGCGACAAAGATGAGTCAGATGAAAGGGCACTTGAAAGCAATTTAAGAGCATGTCGTTTTTCATCAATTTTGTACCAACTATTAGAAAGCTCAGCTTGCATTTCAGGTGTTAGCTCTCTCGCTTCTAAGTTACTTAAATGGTAGATGGCGACAGATTTGTTTTTTAAATCAAGATATTGCTGGCTTTGTGTAAGAGACTCGTTAAGCAACAATTGCTGCTCTAAAGCAATAATATCGGTATCTCGATTTTTAAAAGGAATATATTTAAGTGTATCCAAAGCTCCTTCATAATCATTTATAGAGCGCAAAAATAAAGCATGGCTATATCTAATTTGGGGGTTTAGCGGGAACTGCCACAATACATTATTAAACAAATCACGTGCTTGTTGAGTCAGGCCTTTTTGTTGGTATATAAAAGCTAAATCGTAATATAACCAAGGTTGTTCAGGTGAAAGCTCAATAGCTTGCTTAAGTAATTCTTCTGCTTTTTCTAGCTCTCCACCATTAGTATACTGGCTTGCTTTATCCCTTAGAGTATTACTGGTAGCTAGTGCATATGAGGGGTAGATTAAATCTCGTTGCTTTGCGTTTAATGAATTATAAAAGTTGCGAATTGATTTTTGGTTTTGATCTAGTTGCGCGATATTTAATAAGCCAAGTAAGGCATTTTCATACAAAGGATTGGTTTTTAGGGCTGCTTGATAGGCGGTAGCTGCTTGTGTGTAATTTCCTTGAGCTACTAATAATAGGCCTTTGTTATAAAGAAAAGCTTCTTGGTCATGATTTAATTGCTCAGCTAGATTTAGTTTTAATTGTGCTGTTTTAAAATCAGATTGCTCTATAGCATCTTCCATTTCAGACATATACAGCCAAAACTTCGCAACTGTCGCGAGTTCTTTAAGTCCTTCACGCTCATCAAAGTTAGGTGTATATTTTTGCGCGGTAAAAAAATAGTAATATGATTTTTTGTAGTCGCTTTTCGCTAAATACAAATACCCTAAGCTGCGCATAATTTCTTTATCGGTTGGCCGCCCTTTTAAAGCATTTAATAGTAGGGGCTCAGCTTCTTTTAATTTTTTATTATTAAGTAAACGATCGCCTTTGAGCCAAAGCTGATACGCGGGATCGGCAAGTAATGCTTGTCTTACTTTAAAATCTCGTTGGAAATCTTCGTATTGTAACTTACCTTTACTACTAAATGGATACACAGAGAAGTAACGTTGGTATTGCTCAACTGTATTTTGAGTAAGATCCATACTCTTAAGAGCTGCAAGCCAAATAAACTCAACTTCATTAATAAAAGAAGGGCTAGTACCGTAATTACTTAAAATATCTATAGCTTTATTATTTGCTGGGTTTTTCCTCAGTAAATGGCGAGCATAAGGTATTTCTACTTGAGCGATATTAGAATAGCTTTTTAATAACTTTTCATAACCTTTTTTAACACTTTCCCATTGGTCGCTGTCTTGTCCATACCAGCTTAAATGCTCAAGCTCGTAATTAAGTGTAGGGTAGGTGTTTTTAAATATTTTATTGTATATTTCACGGGCTTGTTCATAACGTCCAGCTCGAGAAAGTAGCCTAGCTTCATGAATTAAAGACTTATCTTTGCCCTCAATACGAGAAAGGACTTTTAGCTTTTCAACGCACGGAGCCTGTTTGGTAAGCCCGTTATCTATTTTGCTTAATAACTGGTTGGCTTTCACTGATTCGCCATTGGCAAAATCATAACGCGCTACTGCGCACTGCGTTTCTATTCGGGCAGGGGCAATAGCGACTAGCTTTCGTAAGCTATCTTCAACTAGTTTTTTATTTTGCTGTGCTTCACCAATACCTATTTGGCTTAGTAACCAATCAACAGATTGCGTATCAATATCGTTGACTGTGTTAGCGCTTAATCCAGAGCTAAGTGCTAATGTGCAAGCGAGGGCAAACCTTAACGGCATTCAGTGCTCCATACCGGTTGTAGCGTCCCATCTGCTGTAATTGAAAAACGCTTATTTAAAGCACTTGTACCAAACAAGTTAAGCACGCTGTCGTAATAACGAGTCTGGGTAAATGATTTATCAATCATTAGTTTTTGCTGAATCGCCATTACCGTAGAATTATCGTTATTAGTCGCCAGTAAAGGTAATAAAGCTGAATTAAAGCCCAAAGGGCCTCTTTTTTCAGATTTTCCAGATTTAGCAAAGGTATTTAAAGGCACGTAACCACGTTTATTAATTGTTTCAATAAAAGGGTTGAATTGCGCTAATAGCTCTTTTTTATAAGGCGCGTCGTCTGCCATCATGCTTGCCCATAAATATACTCTGATGGCGTTATAACTGCCCAAGTCGCTCGTTTTTTTATCGTAGTAAAAGCCGTTATTCGCATCAAACATTACCCAGTCAGGGCTAACACCTTGCTTTGCTGTATCTAAAATTAGCTTTGCTGAGCCTTCGTGTAATTGATGCCAAGGCGAGTGTGGGTAGAGCTTTTTAAACTGCTGGTAAATAAATAATGGTGAGTAGCTCGGGTTTAACTTAAAACGTTCATTATCAAATTCAAAACCTGTAGGAGCGGGTAGTAATGATAAACCTAGGCCCGAGATATAAGCGGTTTCTTCACGCATTATTCGCTGTGCAAGTACAGCTGCTAATATGCTGTAGCGGCGCTCATCCCAAAGAATAGCAGCTTGCGATAAGCTGTATGCTATCCATAAGTCTGAATCAGACGCAGGGTTTGAATCTAAAATTCCGCCAACATTTTGATTATTAACACCCCATTGCCATGCCGGTAAACGAGTGCTTAAATCACCTTCTGATAAATGTTCTTGCGTCCAATCAAGCACTAAGTCAAACATTGCTTTGTCATTTGCTACAACAGCAAAAAATAAGGCATAAGATTGGCCTTCAGAGGTTGTGACTTTTTGCTCACTCCCCAAATCAATAACGCGACCATCTTGGCTTATAAAGTTACTTTTAAACGTTTGCCATGCATCCCATGGTTGGCATTGTTCTATTTGTGCACTGGCATTAAAGGTAAATAATGCAATCACGGTAAAAAATACATTAATGAGTGACTTCATTACTTATCTCCTTCAGCTAAGCGCTTGTATGTTAATGCTTGCAGTAATCGCCATATAATAAATGAGATCAGCAGTAGTGTTAAAATAGACAACAGTGCCAGTACAAATGGGTGATCCGATAAATGGAACCAAATTAGGGTATGTACAGGAATGTGACCAACAAAATATTGCTCATCAGTTTTAATTGTTTTAATGCCTTGAGAGTTTATGACCGCAGCACTGCCTTTAATTTGCGCAAGCGCTTGTGAACTCATTAACGCATCATCTAGTAGAGTAAAGGCTTTTTGTGATGTTGCACTGAGCGATACTATTGAGCGCTCTGAATCAAACGGTGATTGAAAGCCTGTAATAACGGCCATATCACCACTACTTTTTATACTTACTTGAACTTTATCTGTTGTTTGCTCATCGTAAGCACCATTGTATATAGCTTGTTTAATAGCGCGCTGATTGTTATCAAGCAAGATATTAGTTTGCGCATCTTCATCTAAGTTGTTAGCAATGCTATTAGGTTTGGCGATTACTAAGATGTCTTTATCATCTAAGTTGGCATCTTCATTTAAGTGAGCAACGCTTATTCTATGAGCGGGGTAACCTGTGATAGCACCAAAGTGGCCTGTTAAATTAAACAATACAGATAGCGCTTTAGGTGATGGAACTTCATCTATCAATACTAAAGTTTGTTGTAAGTCTGCGTATTTTGTAAATGGGAATCCGCTGTTTGCAAATACATTTAAATCAGGCAAAGCTATGTAATGGTCAAACCCACTTACATCAATGTTGGAGTTCCCATCAATTACGCCGTATTCGCCACCAGGTGGAGCAATGGCACACTCGCCTTTTTTAAGTACTGCAAATCTAAAGTCAAAATTTAACTCATTTCGGCTGGCAAGATTAATACCATCTAATGAAAAGTCTTCAGCGCTTTGCGTTGTGTCTGTATTAGCGATTAAAGGCAGCAAGGTTTTTGCGGTAGTTAACGATGTGTCTTTTTTATCAAGTAAAAAACCACTTATAAACTCTTGGTTTATTAACATGTTTAAACGTGAATTTAAGGTTTCGCTCTCTGGCGTATTACGGTATTGCAAAGTAATAGGAATGCCTTTTTCACGCCAAGTAAATAAATCAGGTGCAAAACGAATATTTAGTTTTATAGGACCATTGTTAAGACCCTCAGCCTGTAACTGAGTTGGATAGTCAATAAGCTCGTCAAAGTGCACGGGACGATCGTTTCTAAGCCATCTTGGCGCATCATAAGCTTTACGCAGTGGGAGTTTGTTAATTGCTTCGATACTTGCACTTCGGCCAGTCATAATCTTATGACCAAACACAAGACCAGTAACCGCTGTTTTTAAGTCTTTTTCGTCACGCCCCAAAATTAGCAGTATTTTATTGTATCTGTGAATAGGGCTTGAAATTAGCTCGACGGTTGGCTTTTCAACATCTGGATAATCTTTTAAAAAATCAGGTTTTGAGTCATTAGTAATAAACACCACACTGTGCTGCTCTGGTGCTTTATTTAAAACTACTGGAAAGTTAGCGCCACGCCAGTCTGCTTGTGCGCCAAACCAACTAGATAAAGTGGCTGCCGCTTCTATAGCTTGTGTATTAGGTGTGCTTGCAAATACAAAAGGTAAGTTTAATTTGTTGTAATCTTTAGCATCAAAAAATGGTTCTGGTAAATATTCAAGGCGGCTATCAATTGCTAACTGTTTTTGATCAAGCGTTATGTGGCTTGATTTGTTTATTTCAGTCCAAATTGAGCGGCTAAAGTAATCTTGGCATCGTAAATCATAGTAACCAACTAGTTCAAAGCGAATTTGGTTGTAGTCTTGAATGTATTTAGCATTTAGGTCAAGGCTATGACTTACCGTATTTTTTACAACACTTAGCTGTTCATTAATAGGTAATACTGTTACTAAGTTATCGTTAAAATAAACTTTTAAGTGCGATACATTAGCCAGCAATGAAGGTGAGTTAGTGTACGAAAAGTTAAGCTTTAAATTAGTGCTTAATTTATCAATTCTATTTGTGAAATCGACACGAGAATTATTATTCACGCCGTCGAGTTTATAGTCATTGAATCCTAATTTTTCAAAGCTAAGGCGTAAACTAGAAACCTGGGCACTCTCAGGGTAGCCATTTACAAACAGGGTTTTGTCGTGCATAGGCTCGATAGCGAGCACTTTATATGCGCTACTAATAAGTAACAATGTTAGAAATGTATTAAGTAACTTTTTAATCATAATTATTATGCACTATCGGTTTTTTTGGAGTAAATGAATTTATGTAAATGACAATGTTAGTCATTAACTTAATAACTGGTTGTAACGCTCTTGGAGCATGAAATAATAAATTACTAAAGCCCCGTAAACTGGTTTTTTGTACTTCTTTGAAGCTATACGATGGACGGTCATGTCTAAAGTTATTTTGCCAATCTAGCCAAGCATCTGCTCTTGAGAAGGTACATTGTATAAAAGCTCTCTGTTTTTCGAGAGATAAATCTTTAAGTGTAAGGCCAATTTGTTTTTTGCGGGTATTACATACATACGTTGTAAACGAAAACTGCTTATTACCGCGACTCATTAATAATTCAATTTTATCGTTAACACGACATAAATGCGCGTGATCTGTCTCTATGCCCACGCCGTTATCTGAATAATCCGTTATTTTTACTTTCAAAGTATGACCATTTGCTAAACGAACGCCGGCAGGAAAGTTTGCCTTTATACGATGCGAGTGCCTCACTTGACGAGCTTCAGCAGCAACAGCAACCGCAGCACCTAAAATTATAATATTATAAAAAGCCCAACCCATACTTATTATAAGTACGCCAATCTGGCTTGGGTCACCTAAAAATAGACGTAATACACCCACTAATATACCGAGTAAATTAATAAGTAAGAGAATTAAATACGGTTTAGAAATACCCCAATCGTAATGCTCTTCATCATTTAAACCGCCTTTTTCGGTTACGTTAAATTTACCTTTATTGGGATTAAATAAAGCGACGGTGGTTGGTTTTAATATGTACCAAGCAAGTACTGACTCATACACTTCACCCCAAAAGGAGTAACGATATTTGCCTTGAATTCGTGAGTTAGTCGCTTTGATTTGAATTAATGTCGGCACTACATAAATAAAAATAGCTAAAAATGGGGCATAAATTATGTATGCATTAAAATATATTAGCGCTAAAGGGGCTGTTAAAAATACAATTCGAGGAATACCTGATAAAAAGTGCAGCATTGCGTTTATGTAGCATAATCGTTGAGGAATGCTTAAACCCTTACCCATTAATGGGTTATCAAGCCTAAATATCTGCGCCATACCACGCGCCCAGCGAATGCGTTGACCTATATGCGCTGACAGGCTATCGGTTGCAAGACCTGCTGCCTGTGGAATATTTATATAAGCAGTTTTATAACCAGCGCGCTGCATACGAAGTGCTGTGTGAGCATCCTCCGTTACTGTTTCAAATGCAAAACCGCCAATATCATCAAGCGCAGCTCGTTTTAATACGGCGCAAGAGCCACAAAAGAAGGTCGCATCCCACATGTCGTTACCGTCTTGAATAAGCCCATAAAACAACATGTTTTCGTTAGGAATTTGACTATGGTTGTTAAGGTTTCGCTCAAACGGATCTGCAGAGAAAAAGTGATGCGGTGTTTGCACCAAGCATACTTTACTGTCTTTTAAAAACTGCCCCATCGTCATTTGTAAGAACGAGCGAGCAGGGACATGGTCACAATCAAAAATTGCGATATATTCGCCATCGGTATAACGCATAGCGCTATTCATATTGCCGGCTTTAGCATGATTGTTATCCGAACGAGCTAAATAGCCCACTCCAATTTCCTCTGCAAATTCCTTAAACTCTGGGCGCTTACCATCATCTAATATATAAACATTTAATTTATCCACAGGCCAATCGATACTTAGAGCAGCCAGAGTAGTGGGCCTTACAACGCTTAACGGCTCATTGTAAGTTGGAATATATACATCTACTGTTGGCCATAAGTCAGTGTTTTTTGGTAAAGGTACTGGTTTTCGCTCAAGCGGGTTAATTGTTTGGAAAAAACCTAAAATCAGTACAAGCCAGGCATACGTTTCAGCAAGTAATAAGCCACCACCTAGTGCAAGTGCAAGTGGATCATCCCAATTTAAAGTCTCAGTGTAACGCCACCACAAGTAACGAGAAGACGTAGTTACTGACAGGGTAATCATGACAATGGTTGCCATTTGGCCTTTTACTCGTTTAAGCGCATACGCAACTAGTAAAATAAAGCTTATAAAAACGGCTTGAGCTTCCAAGCTAAAAGGAATTGTAATAAATATTGCTAATAAAAATAGAATAAACGCGAGAATGACGTATTTGACTAGTTTATTTTGCCATACACGCGCATCCGCCATGGTTTTAAACGCACTTTTTTTAGGGCCTTTTTTGTTTTTTGATAGTAAGCGCTTTAACAATCTACCTAGCTTTAAATCAAACCAACGTAATTGCCTTAAAAGGTAGCTAACACCATCATAAAAATAATTAACAGCATCTTCTTTTACAGAACTAGATTTAAGCTGGTTTTTAAAAAACACTAAAAAAACACTTTGTATAATAAAGCGTAATATATTTGAGTAAATGTAGGTTCGGTAAGGCAACCTTAAATGAGGGTAGTAGTCATAAAGGGTATATTCAAAGCTGATTTTATGCTTTTTAATATTTATAAACAGTGAGCTTAAAAGCGTAATAAAAGGCATTAAAAAAGCTTCAATAACATTTACTTTATGTTGATTAAAGTAGCTATGAAACTTGAATAAAATGTACCGGACTAACTTATCAGTAAATAAAATGCTCAGCAGCAAGTATAAAGTGCTGTGAATAGGACGCTGATAAAATAATGTAATGCTCATTTTATAAGGTCGCTTTACTAACTAGCCAACCAGCTAGTGTTTCAAAGTCATCGTTTGCGACACTATATGGCGCACAATTAAGCGCTACATTTCTGTATGCGGTTGACTCTTTAATAACTTCGTCACTGTTGATAAAAAACGGAGCCATAAGGGGGAGCGTAGATTGCCAAAGAGAAAACAAGTCAAATTCTAGCGTAGATGCAGAGTTATAGCGGTTAACTAAAAAATAATGCTTCCAATCAGTATCTGAATTTTTGAGTGTTTGTAGGCGTCTATAAATTAAGCTGTGACAAATAGCGTCGCAATTAACCAGTTCAATTACAATATCGTTTTTCTCTAACGGGTAGTGGAGAAGGTTAATATGTGCAGGGCAGTCAAAAATTACCCAAGCTTCTTGGCTATAATTTAGGTTTTTGCATCTATTTACCATTTTAGTGATGTTATCGATGCTAGTATCAGTGCTGTCACCATATGGTAAAAATATAATGCCATCGTCATCTTGATGAAAATGCACAAGTGCATCTTCAAAGCTCGCTTCATTACTCCAGCCTTTGGTATATTTCCATGGCAAGCCAAAATGTAAACCTAGGTCACTTTTTGCATCTAGATCGATTGCAATAACGTCAACGTCAGACTTTTTTAGCACGCACGCTAAATTTGCAACCACAGAGGTAGTGCCTAAACCGCCTTTGATACCTTTAACGAAAACTCTTTGCAACGGATGTTTTACCTATCTTTAATTGAACTAACTTATGTGTTTAGTTCGTTGTTTATTTCTTTAAGTAATGCGTACTTATTAATTGTATTATTATTTTGCTGTTTGTTTACAATTTCTATGTAGTCATCACTCTTTCCACCAAAACGTAGTGCAAGGTTTTCTATGTCACTTGATGTTAACGTTTGTGAGTTTTTAGGCGTCAAGTTATTCATTCTTACCTTTACAGTTACTTTAATTATTTTGATTAAAAGTGGACAATATTTGGCTATTATATATAGAATAACGGTTAAAACTAGTAAAAAAGTATTTTTTATAGGGCGTTTTAAGTGCATAACTTTAACATAACGGGATTAGAGCCTGCTGCAAAAGAGTTAAAATCGGCTTCAAGTTATGCTGTTTTAGCCCCTTTAGACAATTTTGTAATCGAATTGGCGTTACATTCAATTAACCAAAGCTTGGTTAATGATATATATATAGTTTCCCAAGAGGTTGAATCATTTTTTGATTCTTCTTTTTCTGCATCGTTAAATTATGCTTATAAGCATAATAGAGTACACCCTTTTTCGTTGGCCTCAGAAACACAGAATCATTCTATAGAGAAAATTAATTCAGGTATTATAAAAGAAATAAGTGCTTATAAACGCCTAAACAAAGCGCTTATTTTTGTTCATTTTAATACAGCACAGTTAAGCAGTACTGACGAGAAAAGCTTAGAGCTGATGATGAGGCAGTACAACGATTTTGTTCGTAGTACGGGAGCTACATTATTATTTTTAATTTCGGGACCTGATATTGCAAATTATCGCTTTTTATTTAGACGATTAAACAATGTATTTGATGGGCTGGTATTTGTTGATAACGACTCTGCGGTTCGAGTACTTGAATATGATTATTGGCGTCACAGCATGGGGGTTATTGCTGGTGAACATTACCAATTATTATTAAGTGGTAATCAGTTTGTTGTTCAAACTGAAGCAGTAAGCGAAAGTAAAGCACTTAAACACTCAGACTTTGCCGATGAAGACGATGTTTGGCTTGTGCAAAGTGCTGTGCCCGAAGGTACTAAGTTACCGATGCATTATAAAAGCGTAAAAGATAATAATGATTTATTTAATAAAGGCCCAAAAGTAGAAGCAGCCACCTTAATTTTTGCAGTTACGCGTTACACCGATTTGGCGCTATTGGGTAAGCAGTGTTTTGAACTTAGAAAAAACTGCGGACGATGGTTAAAGCTTGTTATTCAAAATGTTGATGGTGTTATTCGCCATCAAGACGAGTGCTTATTTTTAACCTTGGGTGTAAATCTAATTTTGTATAGCTTTTCAGAGCCTTCGCGTTTGCTTTCACAAGTGCAATCTATTCAAGGTTTTAAGTTTTCAAGGCCTTTACCTTCCTCAGTTGAGGATGTTTTAAAATACACTGAAAATACCTTTTCGAAAGGATATTTACCTTTCATCGAGTTTACGAAACAAGTAGAAATTCATAGTGACTCAGCCGTTAATTTAGGTGTTAGTGGTGTGCTAGTGAAACTTGAGCTACTACCAAGAATTGACCCTATTCATCCTTTGCATTTATTTCATATTAAGCGCGAAGGTGATGTATTTAGCATTGCAGATAATACAGTTTATTTATATTTGCATGCTTGTAGAGAAAATGACGTTGATAATGCAATCAAGCATTTGTTTAAATTAAAAACGAGTGATTTTTTTGTACAGCAAAATATAATTTCTGACCACTTTTACATTCAACAAGAATGTAAACAGTTAAGGCGATTTTATAAAGGTAAGAGTGTTGTAGATTTCTCGCAAAAACTTGCTGAGAATGATAGCTATAAATTTGCACCTGATATAGCAAACAGCGTTACTGAAAATATTAACACCCCAGAATTTTCTAGTAAAAGCCGCCCAGATGCTAAGCCTTTTATAATGAAACTAAGAGATAACTTATGAGTATGAATCAGCTTTTAATTACCGTGTTTCTTGCAATGGTGCTTGGCGCGGTGCTTTGTATGCTAGGCAAATACATTTTATCTCAAATAACAAAATATTATTATAAGCTTACTTTTAAACATGAAGTACTAGAGCCTTATACACCAAATACAGTAAAAAAGGATAAGCAGTGAAATTATCAGGTTTAGGGGTTTGGAACCTTTATTTTTTAGTTAAGTTTGCTCTGTTTTATTACGGTGCAATTGATTTTAACGTACTAACTAATGCCGCTTTTGCTGCATTGCTTGCGATTAAATTTAAACAGCCATTAATAGAGAAGGCAAAACATATATTAGGTGCTGTGTTTGCTGTGGTATTACTTTATCAAGACTCATGGTTGCCACCAATAAATAGGTTGACTAAACAAGCAGGTAACGTTCAAGATTTTAGTTTTGGTTACTTTATCGAGCTATTAACCCGAGTTATTAGCGTTGATATGTTGTTGGCTTTGTTCGTAATTAGTGTGTGTTTTTGGTATACATCGCAATGGATACGCTTTACCACTGTGACTATTGTTGGGCTGTTAGTTGTAGGATGGCAAGGAGATAACTCTCAATCACAATTTGTTAATAATGTGGCTAACCCTGAACCGGTTACTCAAAATCAGAGTAATCCTCAAACGCAAGTGATCACTCAGGCAGCGCAATCTCCTGATCAAAAATTAGCTGATTTTTACCAACAACAAAGCTTACTAATGAGCCACTTTCCAAACCAAGTGAATGGTGAGCTGTTTGATGTAATTATTTTGAACATATGCTCAATGGCTGTTGCTGATTTAAATGCTATTGGTGTAAGTGTTACTGATATGTATAAAGACTTTGATGTGGTGTTTTCAGACTTTAACTCGGCTACGTCATACAGTGGACCCGCTGCGGTAAGACTGCTGCGCGCTAGTTGTGGGCAAACGAGTCAAACAGCATTATTTAAAGAGGCACCTGAACAATGTCACTTGTTTAAAAACCTAGAGAAACTAGGTTATCAAAACAATGTTGTGATGAATCACGACGGACATTTTGATGAGTTTAAAGGCTTAATAAATAAGTACGGTGGCCTAGATAGTACACCATTTAATATAGATTCAATGCCAGTGGCGCTACGAGGTTTTGATAATAGTCCTATTTACTCAGATGAAGCTGTGCTGGATGGTTGGTTAGAGCAAGCTGAAGATTGTAAGCCGTGTGCGATGTACTACAACACCACAAGTTTACATGATGGTAATCAGCTAGAGAATCAACCAAGGGTTAATAGTAAAGAGACATACCCAATCAGACATAAAAACTTGTTTGCTGATATTAACCAATTTGTAAAAAAATTAGAAAAGCGTGGCCGCAACGTTATGTTAATGATAGTGCCTGAACACGGCGCTAATTTAAAAGGTGACAAAGTACAGTTTGCAGGTTTACGTGAAATCCCAAGCCCTGCAATTGTGTCGGTACCTGTAGCAATTAAATTTATAGGCCCAGACGTACAAAACTACTCGCAAATTGTGGTTGATGATTCAACAAGTTACTTTGCGCTTTCAGAGCTGGTAAGCAAGGCGCTGCAAACTGATGTATTTGGTGGGAATAATAGTGTTGCTAATTTGCTTGAAAACCTACCTACAGCACCTAAGGTTGCTGAAAACGAAGGCACAATAATGATGTATGTTAACCAAAGACCATTTATACAATTAGATGGTGGTGATTGGTCTGCTTACCCACAAGGTAAGTAGTCACATAATAAAATTTAACAAATAGCACTGGTATAGTTAAATATCAGTGCTACTTTTCTTCATTTAATTACATTTCATTTTATCGCTTTCGCAGTCTGTTTCGTCCAAAAATGTTTACAATAAGCTACCTTCTCAAAGCGACTTAGCGTATTATTCAGCTAATATAGTTTTTCCTTCTTTGAGGATGTATGCGTCTAGATATTCACTGTGCTGATCGAATTGGTATTGCTCAAGAAATCCTTAATATATTAGTTAACTACAGCGTTGATCTAAAAGGAATTGAAGTTGATTCTGTAAATTGTCGTATGTACGTTAGTTTTCCCGAAATAGAATTTGAACAATTTCAAAAAATTATGCCATCGATACGTTTAATCGACGGCGTACATGACGTGCGTACCACTGCGTTTTTACCATCTGAGCGTGAACACAACGAATTAAATACTTTGCTACGTGCATTGCCTGATGGCGTTATCTCTATTGATGCTAAAGGTTGGGTACGCTTATGCAACGATGCTGCATGTAAGGACCTACAGTTAATTGAAAAAGAAGTTATTGGTGAAAATATTAATAACTTACTTAAAGGGTTTAACTTTACACGTTGGCTAGAAGGTAAAGAAGTGCTCGGGCAAACCACGCGCGTTGAAGTGGCGGGTGAGGATTTTATTGCAGACATTTTACCAATTGCAGTCCCTCAAGGTAGTGAGGGTGATGTGCTTGCGGGTGCGGTTATTAACATTAAATCGCAAAGCCGCTTAGGGCAGCAGGTCAGTGCATTTAGACGCTACGGGCAAGAAAGCTTTGCGACTATTCATAACTTTAGTACGGCGATGCGCCGAGTTGTGCGCGAAGCACGCAAAATGGCGCAACTAGAAGCCCCTATTTTGATTACTGGTGAAACTGGCACAGGTAAAGAGTTATTAGCTAGAGCGTGCCATTACGCATCTAATCGCTCTGTTAAGCCTTTTATTGCGCTGTCGTGTGCTTCACTTCCTGATGATGTTGCTGAGTCTGAATTATTTGGTTATGCCGGGTACGAAGAAAACGCAGCGCCAAAGCGTGGTGTATTAGAGCAAGCTGATGGTGGAACTGTATTTTTAGATGAAGTTGGCGAAATGTCGACTCAACTACAAACTAAGTTACTGCGTTTTTTACAAGATGGTACGTTTAGAAAAGTAGGCGATGAGAACGAAGTTAAAGTAAATGTACGTATTGTTGCCGCTACTCAAAAAGACTTACCTGCAATGGTACAAGAAGGGGTTTTTAGAGAAGACTTATATTACCGTATAAACGTGCTTACTTTAGAAATAGCGCCACTAAGAGATAGAAAAGCAGATGTAGGGCCACTTGCAGAGCATTTTATTCAAAAATATGCGCAACAAAATGGTCATGCAATTCCTGTTTTATCACAAGAGTGTTTAAGCTTTTTACAAGAGTACCCGTGGCCTGGAAATGTACGTCAGCTCGAAAATGCAATTTACCGTGCAGTGTCGTTACTAGATGATAGCGAGCTTCGCGTAGAGCATTTGCAGTTACCAACTTTTACTCATGATTTAGGGTATTTAGAGTCTGATTTTGAAGGCTCACTAGATCAAGCTGTTAAACGTTTTGAGGCGACTTTACTTCGCAAACTCTACCCCGCTTACCCAAGCTCACGTCAGTTAGCTAAGCGATTGGGCCTAAGTCACACCGCTGTAGCTAATAAGTTACGTGATTACGGGATTAATCGAAAAACAGTAAAAGTGTAATTGGCTTAAAGAAATTAAGATATGGGGACTAATCTTTAGTGCCCATATTTTTTGTTACCCCATCAATTGCAATCGTCTCAATACCTTCTTCGTTAAAGTTCATTACGATACTGGCGTTATTACGAGTAAAAAAATAGCTACGGCCATTTAGCTCAATAACATAGTCACCTTTTACCGGATCGCTAAACTGCTGCTTTTTTAGAGTGACTGTATGTTCGCCAATTTGCCATTCAAACTCTTCAATAAACCCATTATTAAATTCTTGAACCCATACTTGGTTGTCATCTTTTGAAAGCGTGATGGCGACAGAATAAGAGCTAGGAATTTGCTCCATATTGTAACTTTTAGATCCAATAGTGAATTTCTCAGCTTTTTGCTGCCATTCAAAACCAAATTTAAATTCTTTAACTACACCGGTAGGGTAAGTTACTGAGCCTTTACCTGGTAACGAAAAATCGGCAAAAGCATTGTAGCTAGGGACTAATAGGGCCAGTGCAGCGATGATTTTTAGTTTTGATTTCATTAGTTATCTTTTTTATTGTAATAATGATTTAAGATTAAAGTAGAATATTCGTCTTCGCAAGAGGCTATGCTACACTCGAATAAATTTAACTGGTAAGACCTTTTTTGTGAACTTATATATTCGACTTTTATTATTATTTTTCAAAATTAAACGCAATAAGCAATATCAAAATCTACTTGATACAGTAGATATTGATTACAAAGCTTTGCCGACTGATTGTGATATTAATCTACATTTAACGAACTCACGCTATCTTGCGATGATGGATTTATCTCGCACGTGGATGACGGAGCGTGTTGGCTTACTAAAGCAAATAATGAAGCGTCGTTGGTTTCCGATTGTTAACGCAACTGCTATTACTTATATCCGCGATATTAAACCTATGCAGCGATATACAATAAGTACTAAGTTAGTTGGCTGGGATCATAAATACTTTTATATTGAGCAAAAGTTTCACTCAGAGCGAGGCTTACATGCTATTGCTTATGTACGCGGTGTATTTAAAAGTAAAAAGGGTATTATAAGTATTGAAGAAATGCTTGAAGTTGCTGGTTTTGACGGGCAAACACCTATATTGCCAAGTGAAGTAATGCACTGGAAAGAAATGTTAGAGCAGAAAAAGTTAAGTAACCTGCCCTAATCTCTACAAATGAAAAAAAAGGCCTTTCGGCCTTTTAACACACATTGTAATTGGGTAACTATGTACTACTTTATATTTGCTTTAAAAACTGTACCTAACACCGAACATTGCAACAACTGGGTCAAGCTCAACAGTTGATGTAAGTGCTTTTGCACCATTAGCATAAACAGTGGCATCGGTATCAATATCCATAATTGATACCATGGCGTGTAAACCCCAGTTTTTATCAATTTTATAGTTAGCACCTACCTGAGCCATAAAGCCAAACGAATCATCTAACTTTACTTCTACATCGTCTGTTCCTAGTGTTGCTTTAAGTGCTTGAGAGGGTTGCTCATCAAAAAATGCAGTGTAGTTTATGCCTACGCCTATAAAAGGTCTTAGCGCATAGCTTGTATCTAAAAAGTGGTATTGTGCAACCAATGACGGTGGAAGTTGTTTTATATCTGCAATTTTATTGCCTGCTAAGCCGCCTGCGCCATTTACATCGTGTGAAAACGGTGTTGCTGCTATCAGTTCTAACACCCATTGATCGTTAAATGCATAATCTACGGTGATACCTAGTTGAGTGTCTGAATCACCTTTAAGGCCTAGCGTAGGTGCTTCATTAATCGCTGAGCTACTGTTATCAGGGTTTACGTTAATAGCGCCAACATTTACGCTAAAGTTAGCGTGTGCAGCTGGAGAGAGTGCTAATAAAGAGGTTAATAATGCGATGCTAATTTGAGTTTTCATGTTGTTCTCCAAGAACTACTATTTAATTAGCGCTATTATTACCGAGCAATAAATATGAAAACCTGTTCTAGATCAAAGTTTAAAAAGCATTTGAAGCTTATAAAATGTTTTATTGATTTAGATTAATTTTAGTGTCGTTATGCTTTTGTAAAGATTGACATATTTATTTAATTAACAGTCACATGAATATAAGGCAGGCACTGCCTTGCCATAATCTCGTGTTTAATCAGGGCCTTAATAAACAAGAAAATATCTTTTTAGCAGGGAACGAAAATAATTTAAACACCCGACACTTAAAAAGTATTGGAAGACTTAAACGCGATTGAGTCGGTTTGTATAATGAAATATAAACCGAGTACTTTATAAGGCATAAAATACTCGGTGCACTGACTTTACTTATCAATAGTTATTCCAAATAACGTTTAGCTTTGTTTTCTTTCACACTTTTAAGATCGACTAATACCAATCCATCAATACAATTATTAAAATCGGGATCAATGCTAAAGCTTAAAAATTGTACACCGCCAGGGTTGCAAAGCTCAGTATATTGTTTAAATAAAGTAGGGACTTGAGCGCCCATATTAGCTAACACATGCTTTAACTCTACAAAATCTTCTTTAACATCGTTTCCATTAAAAAGAATATTGCATTGAGTTAGCTGTTGCTCAGTTAATTTAAGCTCATTATTAGGTGTAGCTAGTTCTATGCTGCTTTTATAGTAATGTTGATAGTAATAAACGAGCATGGCTTTGGCTTGCTCAGGTAGAGCGTTGGACACGCTTACGGCCCCAAATAAATACCTATACTGTGGGTAGTTTTTTATAAAAGCACCAATACCGTACCATAAATAGTCAAGACTCTTACGTCCCCAATACTTAGGTTGTACAAAACTTCGACCAAGCTCAATTCCTTGGTGTAGATAGGGCGTCATAGCGTCGGTGTAAGAAAATAAACTATCGGTATATAAACCTTCACGTCCATGTTTTTGTATTATCTGTTGTGCGCAGGCTAATCGATAAGCACCTACTAGCTCTAGTTGCATAGGGTCCCACAGTACAAGGTGTTGGTAATCCATATCGTATTTATCTATATCACGACGCTTACCGCTTCCTTCACCTACTGCTCTAAATGCTATTTCTCTGAGGCGTCCCAGCTCTCTAAAAATAGGTGAACTACCTACATATTGATATAGATGAATATGCATGCCATCGTGTGTTTTACCCAGAAGCTGACATTGCTCAATTGCTCTTTTTAGTTCTTTTCTACACTCGGGCACAGCAATAGGTGTTTGTGTTTTTAGTGGCAGTGTTTTTTTAGTTGTAAGCCTATAAAGCTGCTTACGTATGAGGTTTACAATTTCTTTATCTTTAAGGTTTTCTATTAAGTAGGACTCAGGAGGGATAGAAGCACCAATCTCAAACTCTAAAGATTTTTTGCGCTGCTTAAACATTTCTGTCACTAATAATAAACTTGCCAGAGGCTTATAAATCATTGATGTACCATAAAAAAGTGGACTATTTTTGGCTTTAATAAAAATAGGTAAAATGGGGCAGTTGGCTTTTTTTGCCATACGTAAAAAACCGCTATTCCATTTGCAATCCTTAATGCCGGTTGGTCCTAGGCGCGACACTTCCCCTGCAGGAAATATAAGTAAGGCACCTCCACCTTTTAAATGGTTTTGTATATTACTAAGCTCTTGCTTTTTACTCATACCAGATAAGTTATCAACAGGGAGTAAAAGAGAATGCATTGCGCTGACCGACATTAACATGCGGTTTGCGACTACTTTTAAATCTTGCCTTACTGTAGAGAGTACTTTGATAAGTGCTAAAGCATCTAATGAACCAATAGGGTGGTTAGCAACAATAACAAGTTTACCCTCGTTAGGAATATGTTCTATCTGCTTAGGTTTATAGCGCGTATCAAAATTGAGTTCATCAAGTACTTGCTCAACAAATTCTAATCCTTGTAGGTGAGGGTAGGTATTACCAAAGGTGATAAACTCTTGTTCATGCAATAAGTAACCTAAGCCCTTTTTTACTAAACCTTTTACTTTTGGAGAGTTCTCTAGTTGTGGTAAGTTTGCTGCAATTACTTTATCAACACTTATCATATTAACCTCATATTCCGTTTGGTCTATTCGCTATACATGTAAGATTAAAAAAAGGGTGTGACAGTTACTTTGCAGTAGTGTGACTTTTTAAAGTACTAAATTATAAACTGTGAATTGCTAGGAGAATTTATGTCGGTATTGGTGGCTATAACGGGGCGCAACAACGAAAAGCTAATAACGAAGTTACAAGAGCGATTACCAAATACATTGATAGAGCAATGGCCTGATTGCAAAAACGCAAATAATGTGGATTTTGTACTTGCGTGGAAAGCGCCAGAATCTATGTGGCCGCAGCTGCCTAACTTAAAAGCTGTGTCGTCATTTGGTGCTGGCGTAGACAGTATCGATTTAACATTATTACCTGAACATGTCGAAGTAGTACGTATTGTTGACATGCAACTAGCTGAAGATATGGCGGAATATGTACTTACACATGTCTTAGCTCAAAAATTACGCTTAAAAGAGTATTACACTAAACAAACACAGCAAACATGGAAGCCAAAACGAGCTTTTAGTAATAAACATGTTGGTATACTTGGATTTGGCGAATTAGGTAAAGCATGTGCGCAAAAACTTGTAATTAATGGCTTTAAAGTAAGTGCTTGGGCGCAAAGTAATAAAAACACGACTAATGTCGAGGTTTATTATGGCGATGAAGGACTTAGCGATATGCTTTGCAAGATTGATTATCTTGTGTGCTTATTACCTCTTACGCAGGCAACGAAGGGTATTATTAATCACTCAATGCTCGCTAAGCTACCTTCACATGCTGTTGTTATTAATGTGGCACGTGGCGCTCATGTGGTTGAGCAAGATTTATTAAATGCATTAAATAGCGATAGCTTACGCGCTGCTACCTTGGATGTTTTTGACCAAGAACCTTTAACACAGAACCACCCTTACTGGGGAAACCCCAAAATAACACTTACACCACATTGTGCAGCGCTATCTGATTTAAATAGCGTTATAGACCAAATAGCCGATAATATTGAACGTTTGAATAAGGGCTTAGCACTCAATAATTCAGTGGATAGAACTAAAGGTTATTAGCTGATAGCTAATTAGTTTAAAAAACAGCTTGTTAACATTTGTAATTTTCATTAGTGTAAAAGATATTCTCACTAATAAAAATATAAAGAGGGTGTTATGAAATCCAGTCAAAGTGGGGCTAAATTAAGCCTCGTTGTTATTTCAATTATCGTGCTAGGTGTTTCAGCTTGGTTTAATCAGGCTAACGCTGAAGATAGCCCATCTAAAACACAAACCCAAAGTGAATTAACAATAGCAGATTAACCTAGCTTATTAGGTATTTTCAGTTTTCGTCTTTCTTCTCGTTTCACTCAACAGTACATGCACAGCACCATTATTGCAGTGGTGCTTTAGTGGCGTTTAATACTGTCCTGATCTAACGTGTTTCTAATATTTTAAAAATTAGCAATAAAAAAGCCCAGCAATGCTGGGCTATTAAATATTCTAAGGAAAAGTTGTTAACTTTGGGTTACATTAAATTGCCCAAATGTATAAACTTTAAACAAGTAAAACGTGTTGATCAACACTAAACTCATATTTGAAATAACGCTCGACGACATAAGATCTAGGCTAAATGATAAGAACAATAAACCACATGCACTAATGGCGGCAACGCGCAGCAGTGTTATCTGGTTAATAAAGAATGCACCTAAACCTAGTGCAAGTAGTGTAGTATTTAAAAGCCAATCTAGCTCGTTTAGCATGGTCGTTTCAATAGTTCAGTTGTTGAAAAAAGGAGCGCCATTATGTTGATCTTTTGCACACCTTTCAACCAAGTAATTTTAAATTTTCAGATTAGTTTTATTAATGCTAAAAGTAACTGCCAATTGCCGAAAACAAACCATTGTCAGCAATTACTTGATACTTTTGACAGCTCTGTGGTTTTTGTAAATCACTGCATAAATAAAGGGATTCACGGCTAGAATCATAGTTGGGGTGCAAGTTGGAATCAATTAAAGTAGCTCCGTAACCCAAAAGTCCAGGCCAGTATACACTCTCACTTACCATCCCTAATTTTTTATAGGTGAGCAAGGTTGGTTTTGGAAAAGCTAAAATTATTACAATAACAATGGCCAGAGATATAAATAGCCCCTTTTTTGACTTTGTTTTTTGGCTAGTGCCATTGTTTGTGTTTGTTTTTTCCTCTGCGGGTATAGAACGCTGAGTAGGGCGTTGCGGCTTTCTTTTTTGCGCTGTTTTTTTTCTTGTTGGTGTTTTACCTAGCAACGACTGTTTATTTGGGGTTTTAGACATAAAGCAAATCTGGCCTTTTTTCCGTAGGTCTCTATAATTAAATGAGCAAATTTATATACTAAGCTAATTATTATGATAACTTAAAGTTAGCTTATAGCCTACGAGGAATAAAGATGAATACGCAGCTATCAATTTTAATTGTAGATGACGTTAGCACAGTGCGTAGTTTTTTGAGCCAAACGCTCATGCACTTAGGGATAGATAACGTAAAGGAAGCATCTACTGCCTCACAATGTATTAGTGAGTGCCAGGCTGCAAATTATAATATCATTTTTTTAGACATAGAACTGCCGGACGGCGATGGCAAAGATTTGATTGCACAAATCAATGAATTAAGCCCTGAGACAAATGTAGTAATGGTATCTGCGCATTCAGGTATTGAAAATGTTAAGGATGCAATTGATAAAGGCGCTAAAGGATTTGTAGTGAAGCCGTTTACACCTAAAAAAATAGCGGCAATGCTTAAGAAGTTTTATCCAGACTTGGAAAATGTATGACACTAATCTGTTTAAATATTTATGTCGACTGTTATTAAAGTACGAGATTAAATCTTAGATAAAAAAAAACCGGCAAAAGCCGGTTTTTTATATTCTGTCAAAAACAAATTATAGAGCTTTAATCTTAGCTGCTATACGGCTCTTATGACGAGCTGCTTTGTTTTTGTGAATTAGACCCTTAGTTGCGTAACGGTCTAGGATAGGTGTAGCAACAGAAAAAGCTTGCTGTGCAGCTTCTTTATCGCCCGCTTCAATAGCAACAATTACTTTTTTGAAGTAAGTGCGCATCATTGAACGACGGCTTGCGTTGTGCTGACGGTTTTTTTCGCTTGTGATAGCGCGTTTTTTTGCAGACTTGATGTTAGCCAAGGTTTGCTCCTAACAATCTTAAAATAAAGCTTAAATTAAAGGCCGTGGAATATGCCTGTTTCTATCATGGATGTCAATTTAAATTTAACAATCCAAGAAAAACTGCACCATATAACGAGCATCAATTTGCCGCTTTAGCAGTTAATATAGACATTGTAACAAAGCACAGACCCCCAGCCTAGTGCTTTAAAGCGATTTATAAAAAAGACTGTGGCATAATCGCCTATCTTGAGGATTTTTGAGTAGGTTTAAGGTGTCAAAAGGTTTATTTCGCTCTGGTATGATTGTTAGTTGTATGACTATGATATCGCGTATTTTAGGGCTCGTTCGAGATGCTGTCGTTGCCAATTTATTAGGCGCAAGTGCAGCGGCTGATGTTTTTTTATTTGCTAACCGTATTCCTAATTTTTTACGCCGTTTATTTGCAGAAGGTGCCTTCGCACAAGCATTCGTACCTGTGCTAAGTGAAATTAAAGAACAGCAAGGAGACGACAAAGTCAGACTTTTTGTTGCACAAGCCGCAGGCACATTAGGAACCATTTTACTAATTGTCACTATTATAGGTGTTGTTGCTTCTCCTGTTATTGCAGCATTATTTGGTACCGGTTGGTTTATAGATTGGTGGCAAGGCGGGCCTAATGCCGAAAAATTTGAACTTGCAAGTTCACTACTTAAACTTACATTCCCTTATTTATTTTTTGTAAGCTTAGTTGCACTTAGTGGTGCGGTAATGAATGTGTATAACCGTTTCGCTGTTGCTGCATTTACACCAGTTTTACTTAATGTTTCTATTATTACGTGTGCAATTTTTTTACATGATAAATTTTCGGTAGGTGCTTATTCACTTGCCATAGGTGTATTTGTTGGTGGTGTAGTGCAGCTACTATTTCAATTACCGTTCTTGTATCGCGCTAAAATGTTGGCGCGTCCGCGCTGGGCATGGCAAGACGAAAACGTAAAAAAAGTACGAAAACTTATGCTACCGGCTTTGTTTGGTGTCTCTATTAGTCAAATTAATCTGTTGCTCGATACCATGATTGCGTCATTACTGATGACGGGTTCAATTGCGTGGCTTTATTATTCTGACCGCTTAATTGAATTTCCGCTGGGATTATTTGGTATTGGTATTGCGACAGTTATTTTACCTGCGCTTTCTAAACTACATAGCAGTAAAAAAAGTAGCGACTTTCAGCATACTCTCGATTGGGGAGTTCGTTTTGTTATATTTTTAGGCCTACCAGCAATGGTAGGTTTAATGATCATCAGTCCACTTATTATTACCGTGTTGTTCGACCACGGTGCATTTAAAGAAGACAGTATTGATCATGTCAAAGCTGTAAGCTTAGGCGTAGTCGCATATTCGGTCGGTCTTGTAAGCTTTATGCTAATAAAAGTACTCGCTCCTGGCTTTTATGCTCGTCAAGATACAAAAACACCGGTGCGTATTGGTATTATTACCTTAGTACTTAATATGGTGTTTAACATTATGCTGGCTCCTTTCATTGGTTATTTAGGGTTGGCACTTGCTACTTCGTTATCGGCTAGCTGCAATGCATTTTTATTATACAGACAGCTTAAAAAAGAAAATGTATACCAGTTCTCATCAATGAGTATGCGTTTTACACTTAAATGTGTTGTTGCAAGTATTGTTATGGGAGCTGTCACATGGTTTGTGAGCAGTTACTATTATTGGGCTACATGGGCCTTTACACAGCAAGTAATATTATTAGTAGCGCTAGTGGCTTTGGCAGGTATTAGCTACTTTGCAATGCTATTTGTGATGGGCGTTAGACTAAATACGATAAAAAGTGTAGCAATTACTGAATCAAACTAAAAAAAAGATTATAATCGGCAACTCTGCGGCTTTAATCATTTTTTAGCCGTAATTAATAGCTCGCTAAACAAGGCATTAGGTGGCATGGAGTTAATTAGAGGTATACACAATATTCGCCCACACCATTTTGGTTGTGTGTTAACTATTGGTAATTTTGACGGCGTTCATTTAGGCCACGCAGAAGTATTAAAAGGTTTACTTAGCGATGCTAAAGCGCATAGTTTGCCTAGCACTGTAATGCTGTTTGAACCCCAGCCACAAGAGTTTTTTGCTAAAAACAATGCCCCTGCACGGTTAACGCGCTTACGAGATAAGTTACGTTTATTGAGTGATTTAGGTATTGAGCGAGTTATTTGCATTAGCTTTAATCAGCAATTTGCAAACATGCATGCTGAGCAATTCGTTAATGAGATTTTGATTAAAAAGTTAGGTGTTAAAGCACTTACTGTTGGTGATGATTTTAAGTTTGGAAAGCAACGCCAAGGTAACTTTCACTTACTTGCTAGCATGGGGAAGCAAGCGGGCATGGATGTAAAAAGCACCGCGAGCTTTCGTCAATTAAATGCTAGAGTAAGCAGCACTTTAATACGAGATGCTTTAGCATCCGGTGACTTAGCGAGTGCTAAAATAATGCTTGGTCACGATTATGCTATTTCTGGTCGTGTTATACATGGCTGGAAAAGAGGACGTGAACTCGGTTTTAGAACGGCAAATATTGCCCTAAAACGCCAAGTGTGTCCTGTCAACGGAGTGTTTGCAGTGCAAGCAACGATTGCAGGAAAACAGATTTTTGGAGTTGCAAATGTAGGTAATAAGCCGACATTTAATGGAACTCGTGCATTATTAGAAGTTCACCTTTTTGATTTTGCACAGGATATTTACGGACAATTTATGCATGTGGAGTTAATAGAAAAACTTCGCGATGAGAAAAAATTCGAGACATTAACACAATTAACGGCGCAAATAGCAACTGATGTTGCTGCCGCTAAGCAGTGTTTTGGTTTAAATCAGGTAGCCGATAGAGACGGAATGTAGGATAAATGAGCGACTATAAACATACTTTGAACTTACCGGAAACACCGTTTCCAATGCGTGGCAATTTGGCACAACGTGAACCAAAAATGCTTAAAGCATGGTATGAGGACGACCTTTATGGTCAAATTCGCAGCGCTAAGAAAGGTAAAAAAACCTTTATTTTGCATGACGGCCCTCCGTATGCAAATGGCGATATCCATTTAGGCCACTCAGTTAATAAAATATTAAAAGATATTATTGTTAAGTCTAAAACATTATCTGACTTTGATTCACCATTAGTTCCAGGTTGGGATTGTCATGGTTTACCAATCGAGTTAATGGTTGAGAAAAAAGTAGGCAAGCCGGGTGTAAAAGTTACTGCGAGTGAGTTTCGTGAAAAATGCCGTGCATACGCTAAAAAACAAGTTGAAGGTCAAAAAGTTGATTTTAAACGTTTAGGCGTATTTGCAGATTGGGATAAGCCATATTTAACAATGAACTTTGACTTTGAAGCGAATGCAATTCGTGTGCTTGGTCGTATTATTGAAAAAGGTCATTTGCATAAAGGCGCAAAGCCTGTGCATTGGTGTACAGACTGTGGCTCTGCATTAGCAGAAGCAGAAGTTGAATACCAAGATAAGCAGTCTCCAGCAATCGATGTGCGTTTTACATTTGTTGATCAAGATGCTGTTGTTAGTGCATTTGATTTGGCTGATGGTCATAAAGGCGAAGGCAGTGTTGGTACTGTTATTTGGACAACAACACCGTGGACGCTTCCTGCAAACCGCGCTGTGGCTGTGCATGCCGATTTAGAGTATGCGTTAGTACAGGTTGAAGATGAAGGCGTACAACAACGTCTAATTTTAGGTTCTGAGCTTGTTAAAGATGCTATGGACCGTTTTGGTTTTAATCACTTTCACGTACTAGGGTATGTAAAAGGTGCAGCGCTTGAAAACTTGCAAGTAGCCCATCCTTTTTATGATTTTAATGTACCAGTGATTGTTGCAGAACACGTAACTACTGATTCAGGTACTGGTGTTGTACATACCGCACCAGGGCATGGTCAAGAAGATTTCGTGGCTGGTTTAAATTACAACCTTGAAGTGGCTAACCCTGTTGGTGCAAATGGTGTTTATTTACCAGATACCGAACTTTTTGCAGGTCAGCACGTATTTAAGGCAAATGCGAGCGTAATTGAAGTATTAAAAGAGCGTGGTGCGCTTATGCATCACCATGCGCTTACGCATAGTTACCCGCATTGTTGGCGCCATAAAACACCAATCATTTTCCGTGCTACACCACAATGGTTTGTAAGTATGGATCAGGCTAACTTACGTCAAGATTCTCTTGCTGAGATTAAAAACACGCAGTGGTTACCAGAGTGGGGCGAAAGCCGTATTTCTAACATGGTTGAAAGCCGCCCAGATTGGTGTATTTCTCGCCAGCGTACTTGGGGCGTTCCTATTGCATTGTTCGTTGATAAAGACACCGGTGCACTTCACCCGAATACGCAAGAGCTAATTTCACAAGCAGCAGAACTTGTTGAAAAGTCTGGTATTCAAGCATGGTACGATTTAGAACCAGCTACTTTACTTGGTGAAGAAGACGCCAAGCAATATATGAAAGTACAAGATACGCTAGATGTATGGTTTGACTCAGGTGTGTCACACGCTTGTGTAGTAGATGCACGTGAAGACTTGGTTGGTCCAGCTGATTTATACCTTGAAGGTTCTGATCAGCACCGTGGTTGGTTTATGTCATCAATGATGACATCTGTGGCTATTAATGGTCATGCGCCATACCGCCAAGTATTGACTCATGGTTTTACTGTTGATGAAAACGGCCGCAAAATGTCTAAGTCGTTAGGTAATGTTATTTCACCACAAAATGTGATGAATAAACTAGGTGCTGACATTCTACGTTTGTGGGTGGCTTCTACCGATTACACGGCAGAAATGACTGTGTCGGATGAAATATTCAAACGCTCAGCCGATCGTTACCGCCGTATTCGTAACACCAGCCGTTACTTGCTTGCTAACCTAAATGGTTTTAACCCAGAAACAGATCAAGTAGCTGTTGATGATATGGTTGAGCTTGATAAGTGGATTGTTGGCCGCGCAGCTCAGTTGCAAGACGAGATTTTAGCCGCATACGACAGCTACCAAATGCTATTAGTAACTCAAAAGCTAATGAACTTCTGTACGGGTGAGCTTGGCTCGTTCTATTTAGATGTTATTAAAGATCGTCAATATACAGCTAAGAGTGATAGCCATGCACGTCGTTCTTGTCAAACTGCGCTTTATCATATTGCAGAAGCAATGACGCGTTGGATGGCACCTATTATGAGCTTTACCGCACAAGAAATTTGGGAAGCGTTACCGGGTGAGCGTAGTGACTACGTATTTACATCAGTTTGGTACGATGGCTTACAAGCGCCAACAAATAGCCAATTTAGTAACGATGATTGGTTAGAGATTTTAACTGTACGTGACGAAGTAAACCGCTTATTAGAAGCTGCACGTAAAGAAGAAGTCATTGGTGCAACACTTCAAGCAACGGTGAATTTATTTACGGGTAAAGAGCTTGCCGCTAAATTAAACGCGCTTGGTGATGAACTGCGTTTTGTATTGTTAACATCAGCCGTGAATGTTACTGAAGTTGATAGCCAGCCTGCAGATACACAAGCTACCGAGATTGAAGGTTTGTTCATTAGCGTTGCTGCAACAGATGCTGCTAAATGTGAGCGTTGTTGGCATTACAGCGAAGATGTAGGTGTTGAGCCTGCTCATCCTGAAATTTGTGGTCGTTGTGTAAGTAATGTTGACGGCGAAGGTGAAAAGCGTCAATTCGCTTAGGAGTTATTCTTAGTGAGCAAACTAGCCCAAAAAAGTGGTTTAGTGTGGCTTTGGTTGAGTCTATTACTTTTAGTAATAGACTTTGCCAGTAAAACACTTGTTGTAGGGACTATGGCTTATCAAGAGTCTATAAACTTACTCCCTGTTTTTAGTATTACTTATGTACACAACTATGGTGCTGCTTATAGCTTTTTAAGTGAAGCAGGTGGTTGGCAGCGTTGGTTTTTAAGTGCAATTGCCATTGCTATCAGTGCTTTACTTGTATGGTGGCTAAAACGCTTACCTGCTACAAATAAAGTACTATGCGGCGCTTATGCATTGGTACTTGCTGGCGCTATTGGTAATTTATACGATCGTATTGCGTATGGTTATGTAATCGACTTTATTCACGTTTTTTATAAAGACTCACATTTTCCTGTATTCAATATTGCCGATTGCGCTATTTGTATTGGCGCAGCATTATTGTTATTTGACGCCTTCACCGGCGAGAGTCCAAAGGAGCATAAAGCATGAGCCAAGCTGTAATTGGTGAAAACTCGCAAGTTATTTTCCATTTTTCTATTAAATTAGAAGATGGCTCTGCCGCTGATTCTACCAAGGTGCACAACAAACCTGCTAAATTAACAATGGGTGATGGCAGCTTAACGGCAAACTTCGAAAAGTGTTTATTAGGTTTAACTGCAGGCGAAAGTAAAACGTTTGAATTAGAACCTGAAGATGCTTTTGGTCAACCAAACCCAGATAATATTTACTACGTTGACCGTAGTAAGTTTGGTCCAGAAACACCAGCTAAGGTAGGTGCAATTATTGCATTTACTCAACCTGATGGCACTGAGCTTCCTGGTTTAGTTCGCGAAGTGCAAGGTGAGTCGGTAACGATTGATTTTAATCACCCTTTATCTGGCCAGCGTTTAACGTTTGAAGTTGATATTATTGAGGTGGAAGGTTAATGGAAATATTACTAGCTAATCCTCGCGGCTTTTGCGCTGGTGTTGACCGTGCTATTAGTATTGTTGAGCGCGCTTTAGATATTTTTGAAAAGCCAATTTATGTTCGCCACGAAGTAGTACATAACCGCTATGTGGTTGATGGACTAAAAAGCCGTGGTGCGGTATTTGTTGAAGAGCTTGATCAAGTACCTGACGACAGTATTGTTATTTTTAGCGCACATGGCGTATCGCAAGCGGTTCGCAGCGAGGCTAAACGTCGTGATTTAAAAGTATTTGATGCAACGTGTCCGCTTGTAACTAAAGTGCATATGGAAGTTACACGTGCGAGTCGCAAAGGTATTGAGTGTATTTTAATTGGACACCATGGTCACCCTGAAGTAGAGGGAACAATGGGACAATATGATAACTCAGACGGTGGTATTTATCTTGTTGAAACCGTTGATGATGTTGTTGCGCTTAATGTAAAAAATGCTGAAAATCTTTTTTATTGTAGCCAAACAACACTCTCAGTTGATGACACAGCAGATGTTATTGACGCACTACGCAATAAGTTTCCATCAATTGACGGACCTCGTAAAGATGATATTTGCTATGCAACGCAAAATCGTCAGGATGCTGTTCGTGACTTAGCAGACAAAGTTGATGTGCTATTAGTTGTTGGCGCTAAAAACAGCTCTAACTCTAATCGCTTACGTGAACTTGCAGATAAAATGGGCACTGTTGCTTATTTAATTGATGACGCAACTGATGTGCAAGAGCAGTGGGTTTCAGGTTCTAAATCAGTGGGTGTAACTGCGGGGGCATCTGCGCCAGAAGTACTTGTACAACAAGTTATAAGCCGATTAAAAGATCTTGGTGGTACGCAGGTTGTTGAAAACCCAGGCGAAGAAGAGAATATTGTATTTGCTGTTCCTGTAGAGCTACGTTAATTTAAAATTTAGATTATAGGAGAGTCGTTATGAGCAAGTCACTAAAAAATGATGGTTTGCTTTTTTCGGCTCTTTTTAATGAGCGAGGCGTACTAGCTTCGCTTATTGTTTCTCAAGTTATTGCTATTGTTTTAGCCTTTGCACCCAATGTAGAAGGCGATATTTGGCTTCGACTTGGGATCATTAGTTTGTTTATGCATTTAATTGTTTTAGTCGGTACCTCTTCTTTATACTTCTGTAGATTTTTCTTACAAACGCGCACCCAAACTTTTCAATTAAGTTTGTTTTTTATCTTTTTTTTATTATCTACATGCTTTTTTAGTATTTTATTTTCCCATTTTGCTTTTGATATAGATGATACAGATAACTTAATTTATTTCACACTTCGCAATTGCATTATAGTGGCTTTGCTGGCGGCTTTATTCGTCCAATTTTTATTAATTCATTTTGAAAAAGAGCAACAAACTAAAGCACTTTCTCGAGCTGAGCTTGATGCCTTGCAAGCTAGAATACGTCCTCATTTTTTATATAATAGTTTAAACACCGCTGCAGAGCTTACTCATCATGATGCCGATGCGGCAGAGCAGGCTATTTTAGCATTAGCCGCCTTATCGCAGGCTGCAATGCACTCAGGAAAAAATGTATCTCTTGACGATGAAATAACGCTGAGTAAGCAATATATAGCACTTGAAACATGGCGTTTCGGTAATCGCTTAAGAGTTGATTGGCAAATACCCAATGAACTACCTGCATTGAGCATTCCTTGTTTAACCCTGCAGCCATTAATTGAAAATGCAGTATGCCACGGTGTTGAAACAAGTGAGCATGGTGCAGAAATAAAAGTAGAGCTACATATTACTACCGGCTATATAACCATGATTGTTTCTAACCCAATAACAATTTCTAATGCTCAAACTAGGCCTAATAACGGCATGGCGCTTGAAAATATTCGCCAGCGATTAAATATTTATTATAAAAATAAAGCGCAGCTAACAATTACTAATAAAAATGATGTGTTTAGGGTCAAGGTCGTGATCCCTAAGCTTATTGAGGGTAGTGTATGAACGTACTCATTGTTGATGATGAACCTCTTGCGAGATCGCGCTTAATTCGTTTGTTGGCTCATGATAAAAGTATAGTTGTACAAGGCGAGGCAAGTAATGGTAATGAAGCTCTAGTACTTGCTAAAAAGCAAACGCCAGATTTGATTTTTTTAGATGTTGATATGCCCGGTATGAATGGTTTACAAGTTGCTAATGAGCTCAATAGTTTAACTCTACCTCCTGCTATTGTTTTTATAACTGCTCACCCTGAGCATGCTTTCGATGCTTTACAATTAAGCGCTGCAGGCTATTTAGTTAAACCTATTTCAGAGCAATCATTGCAAAAGGTGCTTAAGCAAGTTGGGCGCTTAAATAAAGTACATATTCAAAAACAACAAAATGTAAAAATCTCTTATCAGCTAGCTGGTACTCTACGTAGTGTTGATATAAATGATGTTTTGTATTTTAGTGCCGAAGAAAAGTATACCAAAATGATATTCTGTGGTGGAGAAGCTTTACTTGAACAAAGTCTAAAACAATTAGAGTTACAATATCCTACACATATTTTGCGAATTCATCGCAATACATTGGTTAATAAACAAAAAGTAATTGCTTTGCATTCAAAAGGGAATGGCAATCATATGATTGAGCTACAAGGGTGCAGTGAGTTATTGCCAGTGAGCCGCCGTGAGCTTAAATTAGTTAAAAATTCGCTTTAGGCTTACCTTGCAATTAACTTCCCCCTGATTTAAATACATTTGAGCTTTAATTATCAACGGTGTTATTGAATAAACAGATTTAATTAACCGTTTATCAACAAATATAACCGCTTGTCTTAGTCCTCATTGATTCCTCAAATAAATAACATAAACTTATAATCAGATAATTTTTATTTGGTTTTATTATGCAATCACCTCACATAAAAGTGCAAAGAGGCTTCACTCTGATTGAAGTGCTAATTGCATTTATTATTCTTAGTTTTGGCCTTCTAGGCGCAGTTGCTTTGCAAGCAAAAGCAAAGCAAGCAAGCTTTGATTCTATGCAGCGTGCTGCTGCAGTTGCACTTGGTAATGATATTGTGCAGCGTATCCGTGCTAACGATACCCCGCAAATAGCCGGACTGTACACACAGACATTTGATAGTGAAACTGCTACTACAACCTCGCAGGCGTGCTTTACAAACACTTGTAGCGCAGCGCAAGTTGCGGCGTTAGATCTTGAGCAGTGGAAAAGAGCTATAAGAGCTCGAGAAAATACGGGAACTTTAGATGGTGCTACCGTATGTATTGCACCTACCGCAGTTGCTGGTTCGGGTGGTAAAGCATTTAATTTAGAAGTAATTGTTTCGTGGCAAGGTCGACAAGAGTTCAATGCAAATGATGCTACTGGCGCTATAAAGTGTGGAACGGCTGACAAAAAGCGCCGCTTAGTTGTTTTAACTAGTTATATTTACCTTAGGAGCTAACATGAAGCAAAAAGGTTTTACACTTGTAGAAATGATGGTTTCATTATTTATTGGTGGATTAATACTAGGTGGCGTTATGTTTACCTATATAGGAATGAAAGTAACCACTAAAGATACGATGACTATTGGTGAGCTTCAAGAATCAGGGCGCCTTGCAATTAACATTATGCAACGTGATATTGAACAAATTGGCTTTTGGGGAACTTATTATGACGATTCGTTCACCGCAATAAACACAGATACACTAGGAAACCCTGGAACAGACTGCTTTGAAGGATTAAATAATGGGAGTTTCCCTGATTTTGCTACAGCTAGTAATTTTAGAACTATTTACGCAAAGGTTGCAGGCGAATCAAAAGAGCTTAACTGTCTAAATAATCCGATTAAAAGCACTGACATTATTCAATTAAAATTTTTACAAGGCAAGAGTTTAACAGTTAATGCAGTAACTAATGAGACTCAGGCCGATGAAAACTACTTTGTAGCTGAGCAAGAGAAAGCTCAATTTTTCCGTGGAACGGTTAACGCTGCTTCTCTTAATGTTAATGCAACTGTTTGGCCTTATAGCCATCATGTTTATTATCTATCAGAACAAACTTATAAAGTTAATAATAAGAATTTAACTGTACCTGCATTAATGAGAAAGCGCCTGGTTGGTGGAAATATCAACACAGAAACTATTATGGAAGGTGTTGAGAATATGCGGTTTGTTTTTGGTCTTGATACTAACAGTGATAATCGCGTAGATACCTACCGAAGTATTCAAGATATGAAGCATACAGATTGGGAAAATCGTAAAGGTATTTTAACTGTTCAGGTTTTTTTATTAATACGCGCATTGCAGCCAGACCCAGGAGTTAAAATTAAAAACCAAACTTACACATTAGGTGAAGATGAAAATAAGCGTATATTAACATTTACCGATAATTTCAGACGTACTGTGTTTACTACTACTATTCGATTAAATAATGTTGGATCAAATTTATGGCGTATTTAAAACAATCACAAAAAAAACAGCAAGGTGTAGTTCTAATTACAGCTTTAATAATGGTTATTGCAGTGACCGGTATTGCTGTGACACTTATGAGCAGTAGTAGTATTGATATTAAAATTACCAATGCAGCACAAGAGCGCGAAGTAGCCGAAAATGAACTCATTGGAGAAGTGCAACGCATGATCTCTGATGAGGCAAATCAAGGCGCTGATAATCATTTCTTCCTGACTCCCGATGAAGTAACTGCAATCGCGGATGGTGATGACAAAGGAATGGTGATTGCAAATCATGCAGATATGCAAAGCAAAATGACTAACCTGAACAAGGGGGAGCTAGATTTAGAATGCCCTCGACGCTTTAATTTTACAGCAGGTATATCGTGCAATATGTTACAGGTCGCCACTACTATAGAATATGGTTCTAAAAGTAAGCATGAACTAACTATTGTTACAGGTATAGCACAAGAAATGGCCAGCGTAAGCAAGGGGATTTAAGATGAAATTTAAATTAAACAAAGTGTTAGCCTCTTTGCTTGGCTTAACAATAAGTATGTCGGTATTTGCAGAGGATATTGAGCTTTATGTAAATCATGATGTAGAGACAGACGAAAATCCAAGAGTGTTAATGATATTTGATACTTCAGGAAGTATGGCTTGGGATGTTGTAGATGGAGGCAGGTGTTATCGTCGTTATCAAAATGGACAGTTCTATGAATCTGATTGTTTTAAAAGTCAGACTTACTTTAATTACACACAGCAGTGTTACAAGTCTGTAAATGGATATGCACAAGCTATTTGTGAAGATAGCCGATTATTAGTAGCAAAAAACGCCGTTAGCCAACTAGTTACTGATAATGATGATATTGATTTTGGTTTAATGAGATTTAGAGAAAGCTCAGGTGGCTATGTATTAGCAAGGCTTGGTTCTAACAAAAATACCTTACTTAATGAAATTGATGATTTGCCTGCAAGTGGAGCAACTCCCTTAACAGAGACCTTATGGGAGGCGTATAGATATATTACTGGGCAAAGTCTTTACTATGGTTATGGTATTAACAATAGAGATAAAGCAGCTGATGCTAATGGAACTTATAAGTCACCATTTAAAAAGGAGTCAGGAGATCCTCTTAGGTGTGATAACTCAATTAATATTATTTTGATGACTGATGGAGATCCCACTAACGATGATGGTCGTGATGATCAGATTAAAAGTGTACATAATAATTTATTTAATGATTCAATCCCTTTTGTGAGTGGTGATTATTCTAATAGCTATTTAGTTGCTCTATCAAAAATAATACATGGAACAAATAATACAAAAGTAGATTTATACTCTGAGACAAGCGATGTGCTAGATACGGGTAGAGTTTTTACCATTGGCTTTGGCACAGGAATGAGTGATGGCGGTATTGACTTACTAGAGAAAGCGGCATCGGTTGGTGGAGGGCAGTACTTAGAGGCGCGAACCTCAGAGGCTTTATCAGAGGCATTAAAAAATACGATTTCAAGAATCAGAGAAGTAAATGATAGTTTTTCATCACCTTCAGTTGCAAGTAATAATGTAGATCAAACTCGTAGTCGAGATGCTGTTTATTTTGCCATGTTTTACCCAGAAACAGGTGCTCGTTGGCGTGGAAACCTAAAAAAGCTGAAAGTATCAGGGAGTCAAATTGTTGACTCAAAAGGATTATCGGCACTTGATGAAAATGGCTTGATTGACGAAAATGCAGAAACATTTTGGTTGCCAAGCGGGGAGCCAGCTGATGGTAACTTAGTTGCACAAGGTGGTGTAAATCTTCATTTAACTACATTAGATTCAGATAGCCGTAATTTATACACTGACAATCAGGGAGCAATAGTAAATTTTAATACCTCAGTTGTCAGTGATATTCTTAATTTAGTCGATAATAATCCTCTGAGCTTATCGAGCGATGATATTAAATGGGCGATGGGTGTTGATGTTGATGATGATGATGCTGATGGGTCTAACGTTGACCAGCGTCAAGATATTTTTGGTGATCCTCTGCATTCTAAACCTGTCGCAATCGATTATGGTAATGATGATATTCGAGTTTTAATAGGAACTAATGCAGGCTTTTTGCATATGTTCAAGGATTCTGATGATAGCGTAAGTGAAAGTTGGGCATTTATACCGTCTGCTTTATACGACATTATTGAACCTCTACGTAAAAATCAGGCCGATACGAAAGTATATGGTATGGATGGCCCTATTAGTATTTATTTTGATAATAAAAACTTAAATAGTGATGGTTTAAACGACGGTATTATTGATGCGAGTGGCGACGATAGAGTGTGGGCTTTTGCAGGAATGCGTCGCGGTGGTAAAAATTATTACGGACTTGATATAACAAACCCAAACATACCAAAAAAATTATGGGACGCACCAATAGAGGGCGGAAAAGGCGATTTTAAAGAGCTTGCGCAAACATGGTCAAAACCACAAATAGCCTATATTAAAGCATTTGGTGATAAGCCTTTATTAATTTTTGGTGCTGGGTACGATACAAATAAAGATGCAGCTATTCGTAGTGAGGATAATATAGGGCGAGGTATCTATATTGTTGAAGCCGAAACAGGTAAAAGAGTATGGGCATTAACACCCGATATTAATGGCTTTAAAGGTAAGCATAGCATTGCTGCAGATGTTACCACGCTTGACTCAGATTATGATGGGTATATAGACCGAATTTATGCGGCAGATACTGGTGGAGATATTTGGCGTATAGATATGCCAGGCACTAGTACTAGCGAATTTAGTCACTTTAAATTAGCTGAACTTGGCAGTAATAAAGCAACTGAAGACCGACGCTTTTTTTACAAACCACTCGTTGCACGAACTATTTATAGTAAAGTAAGCGAGACAACAATTGATGGTAGTACCGTTATAACACGCTTAGATACGCCGTATGATGCAATAGTTATTGGTAGTGGTAACCGCTCAAAACCAACCGGTACCAATGAGAAAGATCAACTGTTTATGATCAGAGATGAAAATACAGTTACTAAATCGTATAAAACGAATGCACCAGATACTATTGTGCCTGCTGATTTGATGCAAATGAATTCAGACCCATTTGGTAATGCTCTAGATGACGTTGATGATTTTGTTGACTTAGAAGTGGACTTGGCTAAATTTAATGGCTGGAGATATGAGTTAGGAACGGGTGAAAAATCACTAGCTGCTGCTACAGTTGTTGGCGGTGTTGCTTATTTTACAAGTTTCACACCTGCATCAGATACATCGACTGAAAACCAATGTTCATTAAGTGGTGGTGGTGGTTCTTTATACGCTTTTCACTTACATTACGGTACTAAAGTGTATGACGACCTTAAATTTACAACCAGCTATGATGTACCAGATACACCTCAGTTATACTTTGGTGAAGGCGCTTCATGTGTAGATGGTAATGGCGATGGTAAATGTGATGACGACCCAACAGTTGACGTAATACAAGAAAGTCAGTTTTATTTAATTGGCCCTGGTATTAAAGGTGAAAATGCGGAAAATCCAATGAAACCTGTAGAAATAAAAGGTCCTGGTTTAACTGTTGTCGATGGTAAAGTTGTATTGGTTAATGACAATGCAGTAGGGTTTGGCTTCAAAACCCAACAAACATATATCTATAAACGTGAAGAAAATGACGAAGTTAATAATTAAGGAAATTAAATGAAGAAACAATACGGGTTTACCTTAATTGAGCTGATGATAGCTGTTGCTATCGTCGGCATACTCGCTTCAATTGCGCTGCCTAACTATACTGAATATGTAAAGCGTGCTTCGCGCGCTGAAGCGGCTGCAGCATTGCTAGATGCTGCAAATAAGGAGGAGCAGTATTTTGTCGATAATAGGGAATATACAGAGACATTTACTGATTTAGGATTGCAAAGTAAGACCGAAAATGGTCACTTTGAGCTATCCATAAAGGTAGTCGATAGCAATACCTTCACTATTACAGCTAAGCCTATAGATGGTCCTGTAAAGGGGGATAATGACTGTAAAGAGCTTACAATTACTGACACAGGTCTTAAAGGTGCAAAAGGAAGTAAAGGTAACTCTGATATTGATTATTGTTGGGGTCGATAATAGCCTAGATTACTTCTTCTGACACTTATCAGTTGATTTGATGCGAATTCTACCCGTTTGACTTACAGATAAAGCCAATCCTTCGAGATTGGCTTTATTGCTATTGGGACAATATATAAAAGTCCCATTTTGAAAGCCATTTAAAGAACCATCTGGACGAAACGTAATGGCGTTGCGCGGATACTCTAAAGTATCAGCGTCATGAACATCCTCGAAAGTGCTTAAGAGTAACTCATCATCATCTAGAGTCGTTGATTTATCTTTGTCGATAAAGAGTGACATTTGACCATCCCACTCGTCCTTTGTACATTGACTGCCTTTTAGTGCGCAAAGTGTGACGTAAGTCCCATTTTCAATTGCGTAAAGGCGGCCATAATTTATATTTCGGTGTAGCAGATTCACATGGTTATCTAATCGGTTTTTAGCCAAAAAATCTGGATAAAACCACATCGACAATTGACTGATAATACTGACAACAGCCATCGATACCATTAATTCAAGAAGTGTCACTCCCTTGTTTTTTGATATTGATAATCTCATCCTTGAAGACCTGAGTTAATAAATGATTAACTGAGTCTAGTAAATGATACAAATATGACAAGATGAATTTGTATGTTTTTTAACCGCAAGTCTGAGCTGTATCACCAGTATAAAAAGAAGTACCAGATTGAGATACTGTTAAAGCTTTATTATTTTCACTGCCATTATTAGGGCAAAATACAAAATCACCGGGCTTCGTTGTTATTCGACCACTGGTATTAAATCGTAATCTCCTATCATTACCAGTATATTTTATTTTGTCATTAAGGCTTATTTTTTCCATGACACGTAGTAAAGAGTCTGTAGAGCTGTTGTATTGACCGCTATTATCACCATCAATGAATACAATGATAATTTTATTTATGTCCCATCGATTACGACATTGCATTGTATCATTTTGATTTTTTACTTCACCATACTGCGCGGCGCATATAACGACTATTTCATCTGTACTTGCTGCTTGAGAGCGTGCATAGCTAATATTTCTTTTTAATTCCAACAAAAAGTTCTCAGCTCTATTTTCTTCTAGCATATCGCTACTATTCCAAATCGCAATTGATGCAATAATGCCAACGATAGCAACGGTTACCATGAGTTCTAAAAGGGTGAACCCGTTTTGTTTGTTTTTCATATTAATCTCATTTACTGCTAGTCATTTAAGTATAGCTATTTTTATATAATAAATTATACCATGATCGGTTGTTTTATCACCGTAATTCAATTGCTTTGTTTGCTATGAACACTATGATTGTCTAAAATCGAGGCAACTGGAGCTTTCAAAAGTAATCAATATGAAAAAAATAGAAGCAATTATTAAACCTTTTAAGTTAGATGATGTGCGTGAAGCGTTGTCTGATGTAGGTATTACGGGGATGACGGTAAGCGAAGTTAAAGGCTTTGGGCGTCAAAAAGGTCACACTGAGCTATATCGTGGCGCAGAGTATATGGTCGATTTTTTACCTAAAGTAAAACTTGATATTGTATTGACTGATGAAGATGTAGACCGTGCAATTGAAGTTATAGTAAAAACGGCGCAAACAGGAAAAATCGGTGATGGTAAAATATTTGTCACAGATGTTGAGCGTGTAATACGTATTCGTACTGCAGAGGAAGATGAAGAAGCGATTTAAGCTTGTTTTTCTATGTAGTAAAAAGGCGCTTAGTAAGCGCCTTTTTTATTTAGTGCTTTTATTTAGTTCTTTTATTTAGTTTTCGTGTTTGCTTTGCGTGCTCACTAAGCTCAGTTAAACCTAATTGGTCGTAACTTTTCTCCATCATTTCAAGCGCGGGATCTAAGTAACTGCTTTGTGAATAATGCTCAACAACAAACTTACCTCTATTAGCGGCAGCCAAATAAGCTTCACGTTCGTAATAGTAAGTTGCTACTTTTAATTCATAACGTGCCATGCGGTTTAAAAGCCACACTAAACGACGCTTAGCTTCAGGCGCGTAATCACTTTTTGGAAAACGTTTTACTAATGTCGATAAATCTGTAAATGCAACACGAGTACGGTTAGCATCACGGTCGGCTCTATCTACACCAAAGTACTCTTGGAACGCATTTTTATCTGCTTTAATGTTTACTAAACCACGCATGTAATACATGTAGTCTAAATCTTTATGATTTGGGTTTAAGCGAATAAAGCGGTCAATGGTTGCAAGCGCTTGTTCAGTATTACCTGATTGATAATGTGCATAGACTAAGTCCATTTGTACTTGCTTAGAGAATGGGCCAAACGGGTAGCGAGAGTCTATTGCACTCAAAAGTTCAATTGCACGAGCATATAAACCAGAATCTAGCGTTTCTTTTGCATCTTCATATAAAGCGTGTGCAGACTTATTCGGTACACGTTGAATGTCTTCTTGGTCTGGAGCAGACGAACAAGCGCCTAAACTAAGTACAGAAACTGAAAAAACAATGGCAAATGCACGTTTCCCTATTTTATTTATCATTTTATTTGTTACCTTCGATGTCTTCGGCTAGGCCAAGTCGGTAAAACCGAGTAAACTATGCGTATTATATTATGCTTTTATTAAAAGCGATTCTAACCCAGTCGAGCAAAGCTTGCACTGGTAAATTGGGTAAAGTTACTAATGTCAGAGCAAATTTCTCTTCAAGCCGACGTTCCAACCGAATTAGGTGGTAAACGTCTAGACCAAGTATTAGCACAATTGTTCCCTGATTATTCACGTTCTCGTATAAAAACGTGGATTTTGGATGATAAAATCACTGTAGACGGTGAAATTTTCAACACTCCACGCGAAAAGCTACTAGGTGGTGAAGTTGTAAGTGTTGAAACAACAATTGAAGCACCACGCGAATACGAAGCACAAGATATCAAATTAAACATTGTTTATGAAGACGATGATATTTTGGTAATTAATAAACCAATGGGCCTAGTGGTTCACCCAGGGGCGGGTAACCCTAATGGAACAGTGTTAAACGCATTGCTACATTACTACCCTGAAATAATTAATGTGCCACGCGCAGGTATTGTGCATCGTTTAGATAAAGACACGACCGGTTTAATGGTTGTAGCTAAAACGATTCCAGCACAAACGCATTTAGTAACAGCGCTGCAAAAGCGTGAAAACTTTACGCGTGAATATGAAGCACTGTGTAATGGTACTATGACTGCAGGTGGTATGGTTGAAAAAGCGATTGGCCGTCATCCTACTCAGCGTACGCATATGGCCGTACATGAACTGGGTAAACCGGCAATTACACATTATCGTGTTGCTGAAAAATTCCGTGCTCATACTCGTTTACGTCTGCGCTTAGAAACAGGCCGTACTCACCAGATTCGTGTGCACATGGCGCATTTAAATCATCCGCTAATTGGCGATCAATCTTATGGCGGCCGTCCGCGTCCACCTAAAGGTGCAACACCTGAGTTATTTGAGTTACTTCGTAGCTTTAGACGCCAAGCACTACATGCTGTAAAATTGAGCATTGCGCATCCAATCACGGGTGAAATGATGACATGGCAAGCACCTATCCCAGACGATATGGTTGCTATGACACATGCACTACGTGAAGATACTAAAGCTAATCCTGATATCGATAGATAATGCACTTATTGTCAGCGACATGGCAAAACCTTCATAAAGTAGGAACGTTAAGTACTACTTGTGGAGGTGGTGTTTCAAAAATCCCATTTAAAAGTTTTAATTTGGGATTCCATGTTGGAGATAATCAAGATCATGTATCAAAAAACCGCTCACTATTAACCAAACACTTACCTAAATCTGCCGTGTGGCTAAATCAAGTTCATAGCTCTGATGTTGTTATTGTTGATGAACATTTTGACTCTAATAAGTTACACAATGCTGATGCGATTTATACTCAGTTATTAAATCAGCCTTTGGCTATCATGACCGCCGATTGCTTGCCTATTTTATTAGTGAGTGATGATGAAAAGGAAGTTGCAGCTATACATGGCGGCTGGCGAGGGCTTGAGCAGGGAATTATTAAAAATACTTTAGAATGTTTTAGCTCAAAGTATGAAAATATAAATGCTTGGCTAGGGCCTGCAATTGGGCCAACTCAATTTGAGGTTGGGGCTGAAGTGTTTGAGTTATTTCAAAAAAGGTCTTCTTCATTTATTCAAGCATTTACACCACAAGCTAATGGCAAATATCTTGCTGATATTTATGGCATTGCGCGTACTTTACTTACCCAGCAAGGCGTTAAAAAGATTACAGGCGGCGACTATTGTACAGTCTCTCAAAGTGACTTATTTTTTTCTTATCGACGGGATGGGCAAACCGGACGTATGGCAAGTTTGATCTGGCGCAAGTAATTAGCACCTTTAGCTATTATATTTCTCTCTACACCTTGAACAAACACCTAAACATACCCATTAATTAAGCAATTAGATTATTTAATAGGTAACACCATGCGTTTAGATAGATTTACAAGTAAATTTCAATCTGCGCTTTCTGATGCGCAATCGCTAGCCCTTGGCCGCGACCATCAATTTATTGAACCCGTACATTTAATGTATTCACTACTGCAGCAAAGCGGCTCTAGTGTGCGCGCGTTATTTGCACAAACGGGGGTCAGCGCGGATGAACTTAACACCAAGCTTTCTCAAGAAATAGAAAAACTATTTAAAGTAGAAGGCGTAGGTGGCGACGTGCAGCTATCAAATAATATGGCTTCACTTATTAACCTATGTGACAAGTATGCGCAAAAACGCAAAGACAAATACATATCAAGTGAATTGTTTGTACTGGCAGCATGCGACGATAAAGGTCCACTTGGCGATATATTCAGATCGTTAAATATTACCTCCACTAAAATTGAAACCGCAATTAAAGCGATTCGTGGTGGTCAAAAAGTTGATGACCCAAATGCCGAAGAAACACGCCAAGCGCTTGAAAAGTACACGATTGATCTAACTGAGCGAGCAGAGCAAGGTAAGCTTGACCCTGTTATTGGTCGTGATGACGAAATTCGCCGCACGATTCAAGTACTACAACGCCGTACTAAAAATAACCCTGTATTAATCGGTGAGCCAGGTGTTGGTAAAACAGCAATTGCAGAAGGTTTAGCACAGCGTATTATTAATGGTGAAGTACCTGAAGGATTAAAAAACAAACGTGTTTTATCGCTTGATTTAGGAGCACTAGTTGCGGGCGCTAAATATCGCGGTGAATTTGAAGAGCGTTTAAAATCAGTGTTAAACGAATTGGCTAAAGAAGAAGGCCAAGTCATTTTATTTATTGATGAAATACACACTATTGTGGGTGCAGGCAAAAGTGATGGCGCAATGGATGCGGGTAATATGCTAAAACCTGCTTTAGCACGCGGTGAGTTACACTGTGTTGGCGCAACCACGCTTGATGAATACCGTAAATATATAGAGAAAGACGCAGCACTTGAGCGTCGATTCCAAAAGGTACTCATTGAAGAGCCGTCGGTTGAAGATACCATTGCAATATTGCGTGGCTTAAAAGAGCGATATGAGCTACATCATTCAGTAGAAATTACTGATCCCGCGATTGTTGCTGCGGCGCAGTTATCTCACCGCTACATTAGCGATCGTCAGTTACCAGATAAAGCAATTGATTTAATAGACGAAGCGGGTTCTTCGATTCGATTACAAATTGATTCAAAACCAGAGTCGTTAGATAAGCTTGAGCGTCGTATTATCCAATTAAAATTAGAAGATAATGCACTTGCTAAAGAAAAAGATGAGGCGAGTCAAAAGCGTCGCACCGAAATGCAAGAGTTGATCACCGACCTTGATGGGCAATATCGTGAGCTAGACGAAATTTGGAATGCTGAAAAAGCATCGCTTCAAGGTACACAAGTAATTAAAGCCGAGCTTGAACAAGCAAGATTAGATTTAGATGTAGCGCGAAGAGCAAGTGATTTACAGCGTATGTCAGAGCTGCAATATGGGCGAATTCCAGAGCTTGAACGAAAACTTGATTTAGCCTCACAAGCCGAAATGCAAGAAATGACTCTGCTTAAAAACCAAGTAGGTGAGGATGAAATTGCTGAAATTTTATCTCGCTGGACAGGTATTCCTGTTGCAAGAATGCTACAAGGTGAGCGTGAAAAGCTGCTGCAAATGGAAGATAAGTTACACAGTAAAGTAATAGGGCAAGATGAAGCGGTCGTTGCTGTTGCTAACGCAATAAGACGCTCACGTGCAGGACTTGCAGATCCTAATCGCCCAATTGGTTCTTTCTTGTTTTTAGGTCCAACTGGTGTGGGTAAAACCGAGCTTACAAAAGCACTGGCTGGTTTTATGTTTGATACCGAAGATGCCATGGTGCGTATCGACATGTCTGAGTTTATGGAAAAGCACTCAGTTGCACGCCTAGTGGGCGCACCTCCAGGTTATGTGGGTTATGAAGAGGGCGGTTATTTAACAGAAGCTGTTCGTCGTAAACCTTACTCAGTTATATTGCTTGATGAAATAGAAAAAGCGCACCCAGATGTGTTTAACATTTTACTGCAAGTGTTAGATGATGGCCGATTAACTGACGGACAAGGTAGAACCGTTGATTTTAAAAATACGGTTATTATCATGACATCAAATTTAGGCTCAGATATTATCCAAGAACAAGCGGGTAATAATGACTATACGACCCTTAAAGCTAAAGTAATGGAAGTATTGATTAATGAGTTTAGACCTGAGTTTATTAACCGTATTGATGAGACTGTTGTATTCCACCCGTTAGCAAACGAGCATATAAAAGAAATAGCTGATATTCAGTTAATGAAATTACGTGAGCGTTTAACAGAGATGGGGTATCTGCTTGAAATAAGCGATGCTGCACTTGAGCGAATTGCAGCAAATGGGTTTGATCCTGTGTACGGTGCACGCCCGCTTAAGCGGGCTATTCAGCAAACGATTGAAAATCCGCTAGCACAAAAGCTACTTAATGGGGACTACATACCAGGTAGCGTGATTGTTATTGATGCAAATGACGACGCTTTGGTATTTACCAAACGCTGATTGTAAATAATTAAACTCTAAAGCCGCTAAAATAGCGGCTTTTTTATGTCGACTATATTGCTAGGTATTAAACTTTAAAGGTTAGTAATAAATCGTTCACTCTACGTGAGCCTTCAACAAGCTCAGCTGCACCTTTTGCCACATTAAAGCTTAAACTTAAGTTGTTATCGCCAAAGTCTTTAATTTGCGAAACATTATTACTAATGTCGTTACTAACCATTTGTTGCTCTTCTGCAGCGGATGATATTTGTATTGCCAAGTGAGATATTTCACTGATTTGGATAAAAATACCCTCTAATTCAACTTGGGTTTTATCGGTTGTCAAAACACAGTTATCGGCTTGTGCTTTAGTGCTTTGCATTACTTTGGACCAGCTAAATAAAGTGTCTTGTATTTCTTTAATAGAACTATGGATTTGTGTCGTAGCATTTTGAGTGCGTGACGAAAGAGTCCTTACCTCATCTGCGACTACTGCAAAGCCTCGACCATGTTCTCCCGCTCTAGCTGCTTCAATCGCTGCATTAAGAGCAAGTAAGTTAGTTTGATCGGCAATTCCCTCTATTTCACTCATTACCTTACCAATTTTATCTGCTTCAGTGGCTAAGCTGGTGGCTGTATTTGCTGCTTGTTCTACTTGAGAAGCTAAGTCAGATACCATTTTACTATTATCTGCAATGTGGTCTTTTATCTCTGAGCAACTTTGATGGGTGTTATTCACTTTATCAGCTGTTTGAGCGGTATTTACTGATATTTCACCAATGGTAGAACTCATTTGAGTCATCGCTGATGCAATTTGTTCTAAACGCTCACCTTGCGAAGAAATGCCTTCTTCGGTGAGTGTTGATTGTTTGTCTAAATCAGTCGCGATGCCATTAAAGCTTAATGTTGAGTCTTTCATACGGCCAAGAACTGTGCGCAATTTTGCACTTAGCATTTGCTCTCTATAATCACTTACACTGTGCGGTGTATGGCCGCTGTAAATATAACGAGAGATTGAATCGGCTTTTGCTTTTTGTTCGCGTAATATTTTAGGGGTAACAATGAGTTCGTCATAATTTAGCACAATAACTAAAGCACAAATAAATAGGCTAATTGCAGCAATGGTGATTGATGCCGCGACAGCAATAAAAATCAGCCAAAATAATAGACTTATAAAAGTAAGGCTTTGTCGTATTGTGGTGTGTTCTCGTAGTTTAAATAATGACTTGTTGGTATTTATTTTGTTGTAAAGTGTTTGTGCACGTTGCTTAAGTTGAGAGCTTGCTTTGGTTCTTACAGATTGATAACCAACAAGTCGGCCATGTTTAAAAATGGGGGTTACAAAGGCATCTACCCAGTAATAGCGGCCATCTTTACAGCGGTTTTTAACCATACCGCGCCACGAGTGTTCTTGTTTTAATGTTGCCCACATTTCTTTAAAGGCTGCTTTTGGCATATCAGGGTGGCGAACAATATTATGATGCTGACCGATAAGCTCTTGTGCGCTATATCCTGCTACAGCACAAAACGCTTGATTGACGTATGTTATTACACCTTTAAGATCAGTAGTGGAAACCAGCTCTTGTGATTCATCAAAGTATACTTCTTCATTTTTTAAGCTTTTATCATTGTGCATTGTATTTATTATCATCCTTTATTGTTGCAGTCATTATATTGCTTACACTCTACAAAGCAAAAAATAGCGTCCTTCCTTCTATGCTCATAAGACAAATAATTGTATTTATTGATCTAGATCAAGTTTAAATACGGGACAGCTAAATTGAACTGATTTTGCATAAGTTCCGGTCTATTACTTTAAGCTGATATTTTACTTATTTGATTTATAATTAAATACGTATTTAAAGCATTTGTATAATGCACATAGCAATGGCAATATTACGACTTAATATAATGATGTTGGTCATATTAAGCGCATGTATAGAGTGGGGAAATAATTATTAAATTTGAAAAGTTATATAGTTCTTAGCAATTTATACCAGTTGCATTAAATAAGTGATCTATTATAGCGCTAAGAAAATAGCACAATAGCAAGGCGAAAATTATGACATATAGTTGTTCTATATGAGTAATTTTTAACGCAGTGAGTGCGCTATTTAATGCGATAGAATGATCATATTTTCAATAAAAATTGGTATTAATCTTGAGTCTAAGTAATTAGTCCCCATAACCTTATGATTAAGCCACGTGGCCCGAGGAAAGATTTTTTGACAACACATGATTTAGCTAACGCACTTGAAGCGTTATCAGTAAATGAGCACCAACATGCAGTTAAAGGCATTAAACGTGGCATAGAGCGAGAGTCGCTAAGAATACAAGAGAATGGTGCTATATCACCTAAAGGTCATCCAAAAGGGGTGGGCAGTGCGTTAACTAATGGCCATATCACAACTGATTTTTCTGAATCTTTACTTGAATTTATTACTCCAGTTAGTGAGTCGTCAACGCAAACTCTTAAGCAATTAAAAGATCTTCAAAAGTTCACTCTAGAAAAGATGGACGATGAACTGCTTTGGCCTATTAGTATGCCATGCTTTATTGAACACCAAGATGATATTGTTTTAGCTCAATTTGGTAGTTCAAATACTGGTCAAATGAAAACACTATACCGTGAAGGATTAAAAAATCGTTACGGAAGTATGATGCAAGCAATTGCAGGTGTTCACTTTAATATTTCATTCCCAGATACGCTTTGGCAATCGCTTCATTCGTTACAACAAAGTAATGCAAGCCTTCAAGATTTTATTTCAGAAGGTTATTTAGCGCTTATTCGTAATTTTAAACGCGAACTGTGGCTAATAAGTTACATGTTTGGTGCATCGCCAGCATTGTGTAACTCATTTTTACAAGGTCGAAAAACCGATTTACCATTTAAAAAACTAGGTAAAGGTACGCTTTACTTAGAAGTTGGTACGGCACTGCGTTTAGGCAATTTAGGTTATACAAATAGCGCTCAGTCGTCACTACGCGTAATGTATAACTCGTTAGATGAATATGTAGCAGGCCTTAAAAAAGCAATCAACACACCATCAGAAATTTATGGTGATCTTGATGACTATAAGAGTGAAAACCCTAAGCAGTTAAATAAAAATATTCTGCAGATTGAAAACGAATTTTACTCGCCAATTCGTCCTAAGCGTAATGCTAAAAGTGGCGAAACGCCAACGGATGCACTGCTTCGAGCAGGCATTGAATATGTAGAAATTCGCGCATTAGACGTTAATCCGTTTAGCGAAGTTGGTATTGATATTGAGCAAATTCACTTTTTAGATGTGTTTTTAACGTATTGTTTATTAAAAGATTCAGCTCCAATGGATTGGAAAGAACAAGCACGCAGTACTGAAAACCTCGACACAGTAGTCAATCAAGGTCGAGAAGAAGGGCTAATGCTTAACTTTAATAACACACAGCGTAGTCTTCAGTCGTGGGGCGATGAAATATTTGCACAGCTCACTGATGTCGCTAAATGGATGGATAATGCTTATGGTGTTAATTATTACTCCGATACTATAAAGCGCATGGCAACATGGGTGCATAATCCAGAGCTTACTTATTCTGGACGTTACGTGTCGCAATTAAAAGAGTCTGGTTTAGACAACGGTCACTTTGCACTAGCACTGGCTAATAAATACAAACAAAGCCACGCTGACACTGATTACAGTGAGTTTTTAAAGCCTTGGCTGGAACAACAAGTTGTAGAGTCTAACGAAGCACAAACTGCAATTGAGCAAGCAGATACTCAGTCATTTACCGCCTTTTTAGATGCGTATTTTGGCGGTAAATAATCTTAATACTTAGTAAAATTTAAGCAAAAAAAACGCAGCCTAAGTAGGCTGCGTAAATATATATTCAGGGATGAACTAATGCTGTACTGCTGCATTCATTGAGTCAGACCCACACTTTTTAGAAAAGTTCTGTGAGATCTTAGAAAAATGAAAAAAAATGCAATTATTTTATCTCTTGCCATTACTTTAGCTGGTTGTGCTACAGCGCCTCCAAAACAACCTAACGATCTATGTAAAATCTTTGAAGAAAAACCTGATTGGTATTTTGACGCAAAAGACGCGCAAGAAAAATGGGGTTCACCTAAGCATGTACTCATGAGTATGATGTACCAGGAAAGCTCCTTTAAACATGATGCGGCTCCGCCTATGGAGTACTTCTTATGGATAATTCCAACCGGTCGCGCAAGTGATGCTTATGGCTACTCACAGGCTAAAACACCAACATGGTCAGATTATATTCGTGAAACAGGCAACAATGGTGCTGATAGAGACGACTTTGACGATGCAATCGACTTTATGGCGTGGTTTGTTTATAAAACGCATAAAGTAAATAAAATCTCTAAATGGGATGCTTACGCACAATACCTTAATTATCATGAAGGTTGGGGTGGCTATAAGCGTGGCACATATAAAAAGAAAAAGTGGTTAATGGGTGTAGCAAACAAAGTTAAACACAGAGCGAGCCGTTATGGCGCGCAATTAAAGCGCTGTGAAGACGAGCTTGATAAAGGTTGGTTTGAACGTCTTATATTTGGCTAGAGAGTTATTAATGGATATAAAAAAGGAGCCAATCGGCTAATGCCAGTCAGTTAAGCTGACTGGCATCTTTCTTTTTATGGGGATACTTAGATGGTTTTGGCTTAACCCATCGGGGATATCTTCTATCCTCTCGTCTAGCTGGAAGCTTAAATAAGACCAGTGTA